>QWCE01000016.1_pt1 | contig 476708 bp, 484 predicted proteins | sample 1972531 | NCBI WGS metagenome assembly QWCE01 (sample SAMN09866716, study PRJNA288562) | Human gut metagenome isolate term4_stool, whole genome shotgun sequencing... | reverse complement strand
TATTGCTATATTCAAACGTTTGGTTGATGATTTTAAATTAGTCTGAACAATCAAACTGGAAAGGTTAGTATTTACGCTCGGCATACTAACCTCCAAAAGAGTAATTTTTTAGAGTGTTTTACCCCCCCCCCCTACAGCCGTAAGGGTTTCAAGGGTTTTATTTACACCTGTTTTAAACATATCCATATATAATATATTCCACATTCTGAGAATTTATAACAGTTCTTTTACAAAAATTTACAGATTAAATTTTTATTAATGTATTTACGGGAAACTACTGTTGTAATATAATTATTATTAATAAGTTAATGAAAGAGTGAGAAGGTATGAAAGAACAAAAAATTGCAGTAATCGGAATGGGGATGTGGGGCAAAAATATTGTCCGTAATTTTTATAATCTTAATGTATTAGACACTGTTTGTGATTTAGATGAAGAATCTCTTAAAACCGTTCAGGAACAATTCCCTGGCGTTAATGTAACCAGAGATTTTAAAGATATTATTAATAATGAATCTATTACAGGAGTTGCCGTTGTAACTCCAAGCCACACACATTTCAAAATGGTAAAAGCTATGCTTGAAGCCGGTAAAAATGTCTACGTAGAAAAACCTATTTCTACAGTTGCAGAAGAAGCCCGAGTTTTAACCGAACTTGCAGAAGAAAAAGGACTTGTTCTTATGGTTGACCATCTGCTTTTATATCATCCTGCTGTAAACAGATTAAAAATGCTTATTGAAGAGGGTGTGCTGGGCGAATTAGTTTATGCTCAAAGTGATAGATTGAATGTTAATTATCATAAAAATGATAGAAGCGTTATGTGGGATTTGGCACCGCATGATGTTTCAATGATTGCTTATGTAACAGGTAAAAGCCCTGTAAAAGTGATTTCTGCAATCGGATGTTCTTCCGACAGAAATGACATCATGGACATAACTCATATCGGTGTTGAATTTGAAGGCGGTATGATTGCACATATTTCAGACAGCTGGATTACACCTCAAAAACATGTAACCCTGCTTGTTAGAGGCACAAAAGCAACTGCTATTTTTGATGATACAGCTCCAACTGACAAACTTAAAGTTTATGATAACTTCAAACCTGCTAATTCACAAAATTATGCACTTGATTATCTCGAAATCGAACCATTGAAACTTGCCTGCCAGCACTTTGTTAATTGCTGCGCTTCAGGTCAAAAAGCCCGCTCGGACGGTGCCAATGGCTATGCGGTTGTAAGCGTACTTGAAGAAGCAGAAAAAATTATGCTAGGCTCTAAAGTTGAAGATTTGAACAAAAAAGACTTTGCACTTTCCAGAATGAAGATTTGACGAGCTCATCCAGCCGGTAGTCTGTTCCAAAGGGAGACGGAGTAGGTAAAGTTTAAGCTGGTAGTTATACGGAATGTCTCCCGCCAAAAGGTTGAAAAAATGGCTAATTTTATATCTATATTTAGAATATTCGTAATGTTCGCAGCAGTGTATCTAATATACTCCTGCCAGGGTAACACAGCTGCATATCTCTGGGCACTGGCTTTAACTATTATTGCTTTTGCTCTAGACGGTTTAGACGGTTATGTTGCAAGAAAATTTCATGAAGAATCAAAATTCGGTGCACTTCTTGATATTATGGGCGATAGAATTGTTGAAAACACATACTGGATTTTATTTGCTGTTATGGGATGGCTCAATATTTTATTCCCGTTGATTGCAATTACAAGAGGTTTTATTACAGATACAATAAGAAGTGCAGCAATGGAACAAGGTTTAACTCCTTTTGCAATGCAGGTTAACCCGGTATGCAAATTTATTACAGGTTCTAAGTTTATGAGAATAAGCTATGCTGTTGCAAAAGTTCTAGCATTTGTTTTAATTATTGCAGCTAAAATTCCGGTTTGTCCGAATAGAGAAATTATCTGGACAATTGGTTTCTGGGCAGCTGTATTTGCGATTGTATTCTGTGTGGTAAGAGGACTGCCGGTTGTAATAGAAGCTAAATATCTATTTAAAAATAAATAGCCTAAGTATATCATCAGCTTCCATTTCAACTTTTTGTATTTTATATGCAATTTTATCTGAAAGATTTCTATAAGAGACACGATCGTTGCTATCAATATAGTATGGCAATTGAAGTGCATCCTCTCGTCTGTTAGCATAACGAGACATTATATCTGTAAATTTAACGAATTTTTCAACTATTGCATTTTTAGGCAGTTCTAAAATTTTTTTAAGATTATCTGCTTTAATATCAAAATATGTATCAATACCGCAACCTTGCGCATAATGCATTATACGCATATCCTCTTTTGATTTTTTTTTGTTTCCAATTGTAATGACATCAGTTGGATATTTAGCAGTCTTTTGCTCAAATTCTTTAGCAATCTCTTGCCAGATCTTTTCTCCTTTGTACTTGCCAAAAAGATACATATTGGCTTGAAAATTGACATTATTTATATTATTGTTCAAGTTTTACTCCTTATAAATTATTATATATTATAATACAATAAAACCTATAAAAATAAAATTTGCGCCATCAGCTTGATTTCTTCTAACCAATCATTTACAATTTACTAAGGTAAGGGTATGGTAAAAATTAATATTGTTTTATATGAACCGGAAATCCCGCAAAATACCGGAAATATTGCAAGATTATGCGCCTGTACAGGTGCATCTCTATATCTTGTTGGAAAACTTGGTTTTGCACTAACAGATAAATACACTAAACGTGCAGGAATGGATTACTGGGAAAGTGTAGATTTACATAAAGTTAATTCGATGGACGATTTATATAGCCAGTTTCCTAATGGAAGATTTTTCTACTTGACAACAAAATCAAAAAAGAAATACACTGATATCAAATTCCTAGACGGAGATTTTATTGTTTTTGGTCCTGAATCAAGAGGTCTTCCGCAGGAATATGTAACTCAAGAAAATGCAATTACAATACCGATGGTAGAAGGACAGCGCAGTTTAAACTTATCAAATTCTGTTGCAATAGTAGCTTATGAAATCATACGACAACTCAACTTATAAAATGCCAATCAGAGCACAAAATTCTAATAAAGGGACTTTTGGTAAAGTTTTGAATTTTGCCGGCTCTAAAAACTATATCGGCGCGGCATATTTATCGACGGTTTCAATCTTAAAATGCGGTGGCGGGTTTGCAGCTCTCGCAACGGAAAAAGATATAATACATTCTGTATCGGCTCTGCTTCCGGAGGCTGTTTATCTTTCAACACAAGAAGGCTTAAGGTCAATAAAAGATTTTTCTGTCGTTTTAATTGGCTGCGGTTTGGGTAAAAATAAAACATTATTTAAAAAAGTAATAAAACACACATCTTCTCCAATTGTTATTGATGCTGACGGTCTGAATATTCTTGCCGAAACAGACATTAAACTACCGGAAGAAACGATTATTACGCCGCATCCACTTGAAGCAGCAAGGCTTTTAGGAATTAGTCTAGATGCAGTTCTGGCCGACTTAGATAATTCTGCTAAAAAATTAGTAGAGAAATATAATTGCACTGTTGTTCTAAAAACACACAGAACAATTATTACAGACAAAGAGAATTATTTTGTTAACCAGCATGGAAACTCGGCACTTGCAAAAGCAGGTTCTGGAGATGTACTTGCGGGAATTATTGCAGGCTTGTTAGCACAGAAGATACCGCTTTATGAAGCGGCAAGACTTGGAGTTTACCTCCACTCGCGCACCGGTGAAATAGCTTCGGAAGAACTTACAGAATACTCTGTCCTTGCATCAGAACTTCCAAAATACCTGCCATTAGCCATAAAAGAATTATTATGATTCAAATTTAATACGTCCTGTTTGATTAATAACAACAGGTTCATTCAAATGCTTAATATATTCGCATGCCAGAAAATCTTTGTTAAATGGATAATTTATACATTCTTCTTTTGGTGCCAAAATATCAAAATCAGCTCCATCAAACATCATAAATGAATCCATTGCTACTTTATAAAATTTATCATCACTTGGATTATCAACATCTATTTTGATTTCATTACCGTCTTTATCAATAATGCTCATGCCTGTTAAAATTCCTTTTTCAGGATTTACAGAATATGTCATACCCGAAACTGCCATCAATCCAGGTTTATTCCCCTGAGTTCTGTAAGTATCTTCAATTGCATGTTTAAAGAAGTCAACAAGTTTTCTTTCCGAAACATCTGCTACGGAAACTCTGTCTTCAAAAGGAGCAATATCTTTAATATCACGGGAATCAATTACACCTGGCTGGAAAAAACTCCTTGTTCCGCTGTTATTCCAAATCGCAATATCTGTGGCTAATTCCGCCCGCATGGCATCGCACATGAAATTTGCATGAGCATTTTCTTCAATCAATGTAGTTGGAGGAGGCGTAACTGATTTAATGTATCCGACTTCTTCCGGCTGTCCTAAAATTTCATTAATTATATACTGGTTAATCATATTTTTCTGGAAGAGTCTTGTTTCACCCAAATTATTCTGTATCTTTGTAATCACTCCGTCTTTGTCAAAAGTAAGATTAAGTCTGCCAAAATAATTTCCGTTTTTTCCGGCTTCTGTTATAACTACAGGTTCTCCTGTCAGAGAATAGAGGAGGTTTTCTCCTTCTTTAACATCTTTTATTAACTCATGTGTATGACCGCCAATAATAACATCTATTCCTTGTGTCTTTTGTGCAACTATTTTATCTGTTTGATTTCCCATATGCGACAACAGGAATATTTTGTTCACCCCTTGTTCTTTTAGTTCTTGAACTTGCTCCTGAATATCTTCTATAGTATCGTCTAAATCTTCAACAGAACAATCCATATGGTATGATGGATGAGTAACCCTTGCTGTTAAATCAATTGGAGCAGCGCCTATTAAACCTATTTTTTCCCCTTTCACCTCTATAATTGAAGATTTTTTTATAAACTTATTTAACTCTATATGTTCCTGCTCTTCAACATCATCCGGATCTTGAGTTTCTATAGGAGATTGTTTTAGATTAACTGCAAAATAATCTCCATTGAATCCATTAATCGTATCTACAAAATCTTTTTGCTTTGTATCAAGTTCATGATTTCCCAGGGCAGAGCCGGAAATGCCTGCCAAATTCATGAATTTCATTACAGCTCTGTTTACAGCTTTGTTCTTTTCATCTCCGATGTCGTTATCACCGGCAGAAAGTTTTAAATCACCTTTGATACCGGATAAAATTCTTGTCATATTATTTGTCTGACCGTGAAGATCATTCACATAACCAACAGACATTTCAAATACATCTTTTTCAGGAGTCTTTTCAAGGTTATTATGTTTAGATGTATCCTGAGATTTTCTAAATGTAAATGTATATGGGTTGATATTAGATAATGCTACTTTTATATTCATATTTTCCTGCTTTTTGAATATTAAAACTTCTAAAAATAAATTTTGCTTTTAATCTTCTTCATGTACAAACTTAATTCTGCCAACTTGATTAATCACAACAGGTTCATTCATTTCCTTTATATATTCACAAGTCAGCACATCTTTATCATATGGGAATTTCTCCACATAAACTTCTTCTGGAGCCAGAATATCGTAATCAGCCCCGGCTGACATCAAAAATTCATCAGTTACCACTTTGTACATTTTATCTTCACTAGGATTTTCTACATCAATTTTATGTTCTTTTCCTTCCTTATCTATGAAATTCATAGCAAGAAGCTCCCCCTCTTCAGGGTCAACTGTATAATTCAGACCAGAAACTGCTATCAGCCCAGGTTTGTGAGCCGAAGTTTCAAATGTCATATCTACAGCTTTCTTGAATGCATCTACCAGAGTTTTTTCAGAAACTTGAGCCGTTACGACATAATCTAAAAACGGTGCCATTTCTTTTACATCACGGGAATCAATCTCACCTTCATGGAAGAAGCTTCTGACCCCGCTATGGTGCCATAGTGCAATATCCGAATTTGTTTTTTCTCTCATTACATCACATACAAAATTTGCATGCGGATTTTCTTCTGCTAAATTTTTAGGCGGCGGTGGTGCCTGTTTTATATAACCTACTTTTTCCGGAACGCCTAAAATATTGTCAAATACATACTGGTTAATCATGTTTTTATGGAATAATCTTGTTTCACCTAAATTATTCTGAGCTTTAGTAATAACACCATTTTTATCAAAAGTCAGGTTTAGTTTTCCAAAATAATTACCATCTCTACCTGCTTCTGTCATTATTATTGGCTCACCTGTTTTTGAATATAATAAATTTTCCCCTTCTTTAATATCTTTTATCAGTTCATGGGTGTGACCACCGACAATTACGTCGATTCCATCAATATTTTCAGCGACAAATTTATCTGCTTTATGTCCTAAGTGCGATACAAGAATAACTTTGTTTATATTTTGTTCTTTAAACTTATCAATCTCATTTTGAATTAGTTCTATTGTATCATCCAAGTCATCAACAGAACAATCTGTGTAATAATTAGGATGTGTTAAACGGCTCATCATATCAATTGGAGAAGCTCCGATTAAGCCGATTTTTTGTCCTTTAACTTCTACAACTGCAGATTTTGTGAGATGGTTCTTTAAATCTGCACGTCCATATTTTTGGATATCTTCAGGGTCTTGTTCTTCTAACGGATTTTGTTCAAAATTTATAGAAAGCATTAAGCCATTAAATCTATTTATAGCATCAATACAATCTTTCTGTGACATATCAATTTCGTGGTTACCTAATGCAGAGGCTTTTATGTCTGCAATGTTTAAAAATTTTGTTGTCGCTTGATGTATCGCATCATTCTTTTCATCACCAATGTCATTATCTCCAGCTGAAAGCTTCAAATCCCCCTTTATACCAGACAATATTCTCATCATGTTATTAGTTTGTCCGTGGGCATCGTTTACATATCCTATAGACATTTCAAAGGAGTCCATTTTAGGATTTCGCTCTAAATCTGAACCTTTTGGCTGGCTAATATTAGAATTACTTTTAAAGCGGACGTTGGCGATATTAAAATTAATTGGTTGGATATTGAAATTCATATATAAAACCTTCTACTCTACTATAGTAAGTCTTGTAAAAATTAAATTTGCTAAAAATTTTAAAAACTTTACAATAATTTACATAGATAGACATGTTAAAGCTTTTCTTATCACCTCCTCTGAATTTGAATGATCTTGAATAGTAGGCATAATTTTTTCAAGAACATCTTCTATCTCATTTTCTTCATACCCGAGAGAAAGTAATACAGCTTGCGTATCGTCAAAAGCCTGAGATTTTGGAAGTTTGCAGGAAGTTCTTGGCAGTTCCGTTTTCATCAATTTATCTTTAAGCTCAAGAATAATTTTTTGTGCCAGCTTTGGACCGACTCCTTTTGCTCTTGTAAGTTCCTTGAAATTTCCATCAATAACCAACGAAATTAAATCACAAGCATCAAACTCATTTAACAGTGCAATTGCCATTTTTGCACCAACACCGGATACAGATAAAAGTATCTGAAAAATATCTCTGGTTTCTTTATTAGAAAAACCATATAAAGACATTGCATCTTCTCTATGTGTTAATAACACATAGACCTTTTGCATTTCACTCTCATCAACTTTTGTACAGTTAAAATCAATCTCAGTAACTTCTAATAGATATCCTATACCCGAAACATCAATAGTTATAAAAGTCCCTTTAGAAGTTTTTCTTTTATCAGAAATAACCCCCTTAAAATAATCAAACATACCCCGCTCCTTTTATAAATAATTATATAACAAACAATCAAATCGAGATTCACCTTTACAATCGGCGGAGTAGATGGGCATCACTGCTACAAAATTATTTTACCCCCTTTACAATAAATTTTGTTTTGTGTAGTATAGATTTGTTACCAATTAAATATCTTTGGAGGAGTGCCAGAGCGGTTGATTGGAGCGGTCTTGAAAACCGTCGTACGTGCGAGCGTACCGTGGGTTCGAATCCCACCTCCTCCTCCATTTTGAAAGAGCCTGAAAAGGCTCTTTTTTAGTGCGTTTTAGCTCTGCTATTAAAGCGTGAAAATTGTTTAATTTTGCCATTTAGGGGGCTGTTTGGGGGCTGTAAAAGAAAAATGGTAATTTTATTGGATTTTAGAAAATCCAGCCCTTTGTCATGCGTACAAATATTCTTGTGCAAAATTTTAATAAATATGCGTTATTATTAATAAATTTTTAATATAGACAAGTTCAAAACCCTCTCATACCAACCGAAGTCAAGGATTTGGGAGCAAGATTTTTTAAACATCTCTATAATAAATTTGTTAGAAAAATCGGAGGCAAAAAATGTTCCTGACAGAAGATGAATTTATTATTCTTAGTGCAATAAAAATCGGCTTAAATAATACAGAAATAAAAGAAAAATTTGGCATTGAACTAATCAAAAACGATTCAAGACTTAATGCTTCATTTCAAAAATATGGTGTAAGTAGCATAAATGAACTTTTACAGATTGCTGATTTGAAGAAAGTTGAAGTTCTGCCAAAAGAAAAAATCCCATATTACCAGTATGAAGGTTCAGAACTTGTCCATAAAATCAAAATCTGCAAAAATGATGCAATTAATCTGATTAAATTTTTTAAAAATGTATCAGATAACACAAAAGAATATGAACTAATTTATCGAAAGAACTCTAATGGCTTTAAAATAGAAATTAAAAATTAATATCCGCCCATCAAGCCATATAAAAACATTTCTCCAAGAAAAGAAGCACTAGAAGCATTACTTCTATAGTAATAATAATCTTTTGCTTGTTCTCTTTCCTCGCTATCCAGACTAATGATTTTTGGAGCGAAAATTGTTACTTGTCCATTTAGTAAATCTTTAGTCATCACAAAATCTTTTAATTGGGCATTCTCTATTGAAAGACTGGTTTCCACATTTTTACCAACCTCTAAGGAAATATCCTCAAATTTGAATTCGCGTTTTATAGATTTATCGTTGGTTTCACATTCTAATTTTATACCCTCAACCGTTCCACCGCTTGCTTCTACCTGCCATTCCTCTATAATTTCGTCTGCTCTTAAATCAATTTTTATAATATTGTACTTTGAATTATAATTTGCTTTGACAGAAACTTCGGTATCACCAAACACATAACTTCCGTTATATGGAAACTTACAGATTTCTCTATAAGCAATAAAGCAAATTGTAATGAGAACAATTAATATTACCAAAAATACTTGCCAAGTTTTAAATTTTTCAGATTGCGAAGGGTTTATTTCTTGCTCTTGATTTCCACTTTCATGGGTATTTGTTTCAAAGTCGGACATATATTAGCTCCTTAAATTTTTGGAAAAGTAACATTTTTAAGCTTTTCGGATGTTTCTTTATGATTCTTTTGATACTTAATAGCTTGTTTTTCACTAGGTAACAATAAATCACTCGGTTTGTAATGCCTGTTATCTATCCCAAAAGTCATTAATTTTTGTGCATCTTCATAGCTTACACCATATTCAACCCTCAATTTATAAACAACTTTGAATAAATCACAAAGGTCGATAGATGAATAAATTATTTCGTCATAGCTCCGTTTTTTTGTTTTATAAATATCCTCCCTTTGAGCTGTTGCAATTACGTTTTCAAGTTGAGAATTTTCAGGATAAGGGTCATAAACAACATCTTTATAAGTTGCAATTCCACGACCGATAGTTTCAATTCTTTCCCCGTTTATAACTAAATAGTCATCACCGTTTTTATCTTCCTGCAAGGATATTTTTTCACCTTTTGGAGCTGATACAGTAACCTGTTTTATAATGATTGATTTATTAGCCTGTCTTTGTTGTTCTTGCTTTTGCTGTTGCTTTTTATATTCATCAAATTGTTGTTGCATATTACAAGAATGTTCTATTTTTTCTATAAGAGTGTAAATGTAATTTTTTGCACTCATTGGAGACATTACTTCTGTATAACAGTAACCGCCGTAACAGGCTTCTGTGTCGACAAAACCATTAGGCATTGTCTGTCTTGTATATGTACCGACAACCTTTCCTTTTGCATAAAATGTTGTCAAGTTTCCTATAGTTTTATATGTAATATTAACATCTGCTAATACAGAACTCTGTATAATAAAAACTAGAATTCCTAGTATTAGAAAATTTATTTTTAAGGATTTAATAATAGACCTCCTGCACATTCAAGTAAATCAATCAGACCTTTTTGCACGGTTTGAGAAAATTTAGACGGAACTTTATCTATAGAAACACCCAATTCTTCTGCTCTTAGAAAATTTTTATATAATTTTATTGTTTCTTTAACATACTTTTCAATCTTCTTTTCATCCTGAACATTACTTGGAATTAATACGATTTCTCTTAATTTAATACTGCCATGTGGAATATTTGGAAAATATCCTGATATACTTACAACATTTCGAAATTCTTTTGGTTCTTCAAAATAAGGATTATCTGTATTTGAGTAATCCCTAATAGCAACGGCAGCAACACAAATATTATGTTCAGAATCATATAATAAAGGACTTTTTAATTTTTTATAGGCAGCAGCATTTAATACACCGCTATAAATATTGCAGGAAATAAAATTTTTATCAGCAGTTTTTGGAATAATCACTTTAGGAAAGACATCATTCGTTATTTCTTCCTTATATGCTATACCTGTAAATTCCGTGTCAAAAGTTTTAATTTGAATATCTTTACCTATATTATCAGCCCAACTATCATAAAAAGCTTGAATCGTTGCACTTGATGACTGCCGTATTGGAGTTGATTTTTGTTTTGGAAAATATGCAGGTGCTGGAGCTGTCCAATCAATCGCAAAGCATAAAGGAGCAGATAAAACCAAACATATCATTACAAAAATGTTAAATATTAGTTTTTTCACCATTTACCTCCCAACTTTTTTACTTTCTTTAAATCATTGAATTTAACCTCATCAGTAATACTGGCTCTAGGGTGATACACAGGAATGTGTTTTATTTCTGCATAATCAACACAAGTGCCATGTACTGTTTTCATAGGCACGTTAATTTTAAAAAGCCTTTTAGCTGTATTTCCGCAAAGTATAATTATTTTAGGTTTAACGACCTCTATTTGTGCATTGAGATATTTCACACAAGCTTCTATTTCCTGTTTTTTGGGCTTTCTGTCTTTATTATTTTTTACAGGTCTGCATTTTACAACATTACAGAAATAAATATCTTGGTCAGGATTGAAACCTGCTTCAGAAAGTAAATCATTTAATTGCTGTCCTGACTTACCAACGAAAGGTTTACCGATTTCATTTTCTAACTTTCCAGGAGCTTCACCAATTAACATAATTTTTGCGTTTTCATTACCCTTTGAAACCACTGATTTTATCCTGTTTTTACATAAATTACACGCTTTGCAGACCTCTATCTCTTTAGCAATTTTATTAAGTTTATCTTTTTTGCTTACTGCCATTTGTTGCTCCCTTACATACTACACGCCATAAAAAGCAAAGTTTTTTAGTTTTACAGAATTTATACACTCTATTATCAGAAATTAAAAGCTCTTTGTCAAGTTATAAAGAGTTTTTAGTTTCGTTATTTTAAGAGAATTAATAGATTATTATAAGAGCAATGAGGGCAAAATGGAAAATAACATAGATATCAAGAAACTTTTAGGCAAACGAATCAAAGAACTCCGTCAGCGAAAAAACTTAACACAGGAACAACTTGCTGAGATGATTGATGTCGGTGAGAGAAATTTAAGTAAGATTGAATGCGGAAATAACTTTGTTACAGCTGAAACGCTTTCAAAAATTATAACTGCCCTTGAAGTCGAACCAACAGAACTTTTTAACTTCAAACATCTTGATGAAAAAGAAGAACTAAAAAAGGAATTAATGGAAGCCATCAGAACTGAACAAGTTGATATTAAGCTGATGTATCAGTTTTATAAAAGTATAAAATAGTTATTTAAAATTTTATCAGGTAACCCTCAAAAATTTTTAAATAAATTTTGTTTAAAAAATTTTTAGCTTAAGTCTTATTTTTATATATATTGTCTAAAATTTTTTTAGAATTTTTAGTTTGGATTTGTTTATTTTCATAGTTTTCTTTATCATTTAATACTTGCTTTAGCTCTTCTAACTTATCATGTAAAATTTGTTTATTTAAGCTGTTTAATTTTTCTAACGGGAAAATGTCACTACCTAAATTCAATTTTCCGGCTTTTGCTATCAATTCAACTTCCACAAGTTCCCCGTTTGTAGGTTTATACCCCGCAGGTAAACGATTCTCATAGTCATTATGAAGATAATCATACAATGCACTGAGTAAAGGCTGTACTAAACCACTTTCAAAAACCTCATTTAATACGCATATTTCTTTTTCATATTTATTTGTTTTTACAAGATTATTTAAAATATCTAAAGTTTTATCAGACAAACCATATTTTTCCCATACACCATTATATTGTTCTTTTTTATTTTCTGTATCACCCATTAAATAATTATATGATACATTATAGTGTTTATGATAAAGGTATAAATCTAATATGGTCACTTCTGCAGTATAATTCTCTAATCGTGATATTTTTGAGGTATCATACCTATCTTCTATTTTTGCAGAAAATAATGTTGCTAATTTTTGCATAGATGTACTTTTATATGAAGTTTTATTCCCATTTGGTCGACTTGTTTCATCATCACATCTTAAATCATAACAACGCTTTCCAAAGATTTGTCTTAATAATTGATGTAGCTTGTTTGGTTCTTTCTTTTTCATATTTTTATTCTAGCATATTTTTGCATTAATACAATAATATTTTTAATTATTGCATTTTTACTCATTAGTTTCTAATTTTGCTCACTTCTTTCTTGGCTTTTGTAAAGTGATATTTGTTACAACTCAGCATATATAAAGAAAGGAGGCTAAATGCAAAGAGAAATTGTAATTCCTGAAATGAAAACCATTTCAGAGGCTTCAGAAATTACAGGGCTTACCAAGTATCACATACGAAAACTTGTCCTACAAGGGAAAGTCAAGTTTGTCCGCTCTGGGGTCAAGTACCTTTTAAATATGGACAGCTTAATTAATTATCTGAATAATGGTGACAATGCCAAAGTAACAGTTAGTAACAGTAGCAGAAAAATAAAAGGAGGTCTTTATGACTAAAGAAGAAAAAAGATACCCAATACAATTTGATAGCAAAGGGTACAACGAAAAACCAAAAGGCAAAGAAATCGGAGGGATTAAAATCCGTACACAAAGCAGTGAACCTAAACTTTTAACGCTGAGAGAAATTGCCAACCTAATTCAAACAGGTCATTCATTCAGCCCTGGGATTTTGGAAGGTGGATGCAGTGCAATTCATTGGACACAACAGCAATTATTTCCTGTTGATGTAGATAATGAAGATGTAAATTCGCCAATATTAACTATTGAAAAAGCCTTAGATATTTGCAAAGAGTGCAGAATTTCTCCTGTAATTTATTACAAAAGTTTCTCACACACAGAGGAAAAACCGAAATTTAGGCTTATTTTCGCAATGCGTAAGCCCGTTGAAATGGAAGAAAGAAGGGAATTTTTGGCAGACACCTTTCCAACATTATTTCCTCAATCAGACACATCCTGCGTAAATGCCGACAGGATTTACTTTGGAACAAATAAGGAGGTAAATATATATGACAATTAGTTTTGGTAAAATGCTTGGCTTGCACAACCCGCAAGCCAAGAAATATCCTAATCACTTAAACGATTTAAAAATAAATTTTGACTATAACTCGTTCTATCGTGAAAGGTGCGGTAAAATCCGTTATGAAAATCAAAAATCTATAATGTTTCTAAATTGCCCTATATGTGGGCATGAAGAATGCTAAGAAAGAGATTAAAAGAGTACTCAAAAAATCAGAAAAATGCAGAATTAAGAGAATAATAAAAGATTATGAGAAAAATAAAAAAAATTTTAAACTACCACAAGATGTGTTATTTAAGTATTACTGGAAACTATTACTAAAATTTATTTACTCTAAAGAGAAGCAGCCTGCTTCACATAGAATCATATATAGAATATTGGGTTTTAAAATATCTAAAAAAAGCACAAAAAATTATAAAAAATGTTCAATAAAAAACTCTAAAGTACCGCTTATAATAGATGGAGATTTTTATAATTTAAAAAATTTCCCTATAAAAGCTAAGAATTATCAGTTGCGATCTGATGCCTATACAATACCTTCTCTTTGTATTGTTATACAGGGGCCAATTGTAAAAGAAAATGATTTTACATTAGAAACATGTAAAATCTATAAAAAAATTTTTAATAATTCAGAAACTATTATTCTTTCTACATGGGATACTGAAGATAAAAAATATCTAAAAAACTTTGAATCTATTGGCGTTAAAGTTTTATTATCTAAAGCTCCTGATTTTGCAGGAAGGGCAAATCTGAATTATCAGATATTATCTACAATGAAAGGACTTGAAGAAGGCGAAAAGCTTGGTTGTGAATATGCGATAAAAACACGAACGGATCAAAGATTTTATTCGACAAATTTAAGCAGAGATTTATTTAATTTATTAAAGATTTATCCGCCTAGCCCCAATTATAATATGCACTCAAGACTTATTGCTTTATCTTTTAATAGTTTTAAATATCGTTACTATGGTATATCTGATATGTTTTTATTCGGTAATACACAAGATATGCTCAAATACTGGAATTCACCCCTTGACACAAAAAAATATGAAGAATACAAAACAATAAAACAGAAAGATTTGTGGCAGCAATACTGTTCTGAGACATATATTGCTTCACATTTTCTCAAAAATATTGGAGTAACCCCGGAATTTACTCTAAAGCATACCTGGAAAATATACAAAGATTTATTTATCTTTATTGATAAAGAAATTCTTGATATGTATTGGCCTAAATATACGAACCTTGATAGCAGGTGGCGTTTATTTAGGCCTAATATGCTTGAAGAAATGCGCCATAGTGATTGGTTAAACTTGTATTTAAATGATGATTTCTTTATTAAAGAAGATATAGAGTTATTAATACCAAATATAGGAGAAAATTGATGAAAGTATCTGTGTTGATGCCAATATATAATACCAAAGAGGAATATTTAAGAACCGCGATTGAATCTATACTAAACCAGACATATAAAGATTATGAATTTTTAATTTATGATGATGCCTCAAATATAGATCTTCAGAGCATTGTTATGTCATATAATGATGAAAGAATAATATATAAAAAATTTGAGAAAAATCAAGGAATCTCGAAAATCAGAAATGAATTAGTAAAAGACTCGCGAGGAGAATACCTTGCAATAATGGATCATGATGATATCTCATTGCCTGAGCGATTTGAAAAGCAGGTTAAACTTCTTGATAATAACTCAAATATTGGAGTTGTAGGATGTTGGCATGGTTTTGTAGGTAATAATAAAATTTTTAAACGACCTGTTTCCAATAAAGAGATTAAAAACATTATTTTTTGGGAATGTCCCCTCCATCATCCAGCAACAATGCTTCGAAAATCTGTTCTAATTGAAAATAATATTATTTATGAAGAAAAATACTCTCCTGCTGAAGATTTTGCTTTATGGGTATACTTATTTGATAAAACAGACTTTTACAATATTCCGGAAGTTCTATTTATATATCGAAATAATTATGAAAATACTACTACTGTGCAAAATATAAAAATGGAAATAGGAATTAATAATGTATTAAATCATTTAATAACTTCACATCCAAGAGAATATGAAAGAGCTGAAATAAAGAAAAAGTTAAAAAAACACATAAAAATAATGTTTTCACCACTTAAGTATTTTCTAGAACCTTTTGCTATAATAAAATATTTGTTTAAACTTTTAATGACTAAAGGATAAGGTAAAAGATGGATACTAAAGATATTTCAGTTATAGTTCAAGGTGCAATAAACAAAAATGAAACCATAAAATGTCTTCAAAGCATAAGGCAATACCTTCCTGGTGCCGAGATTATATTATCAACCTGGGAAGGTAGTAATATTACCGACTTAGACTATGATAATTTAATTCTTAGTAAAGATCCAGGAGCAGCAATTATAGAGAAATCTGCTCAAAAAGTTGTTTATAACAATATTAATCGACAGCTTCTAAGCACACAAGCTGGTCTAGAAAAAGCCTCCCGCAGATATGCAATGAAAGTAAGAAGCGATTTAATACTTACAAGTGATAGATTTTTAGATTACTTCGATAAATTTCAGGCGAGGACAGATAATTATACTCTTTTTAATAGAAAAATAATTGTACCTGCATTATTTACGCGATTTAATATTAAATGTGACAATCTATACGAGCGCATAAAAATACCTTTTCATGTTTCTGACTGGTGGCTGTTCGGTCTTCGTGGAGACTTAAATACATATTTTTGCAATACTAAATTGGCCGAAGAACCATATTTTACAGAATATTTTACCAAAGAAGAGAACAAGCACAAAAATACACCATATGGTAAAACAAAATTTAAATTTTCACCTGAGCAATACTTTGGATATTCTTGTTTTGCTAGAAATTTTAAAGATATATATATGGAAGATGCTGCTGATTATAGCGATGAGTTAATGGAAAAATTTAGAGAGTGTCTGGTTAATAATTTCATTGTACTAGAGTTTGCGCAATCCGGTATTTACTTAAATAAGTATCCATACAGTAAAAATGAAAAATTTTCAGGAGATCAGTACATTGGACTTTATAACTTCTATCGTTATGAATTTGAATATAAAAGAATTTGTGATAAAAATTATCAAATGACAAGCCGTAGACAGAAAATATTTGAAGATGAAAATTTTGGATATAACCTTTTAAGGATATACAAACATATATCTAAATTACTAGAGCCTTCAGCAAACTTTTTACAAAAGCTTGAACAAATATTTATTGGCATTCCATTTTCACTTATATCCTTTTTATTTAAATATCGTAAGTAAATTCAATGACTAACAATGAACTTAAGCTAGTTAGTTTAGATGATTGACTTACTGATAGAAAAGTCTATATACTAAAAGGCAAGGTGAAAAAAGATTTTGATATTACAAAAACCAAACTGGTTATATGGGATTTAGATGAAACTTTTTGGGATGGTACGTTATCAGAAGGCAGCATAAAGTTCAATCCAGAGCATCTCCAACTGGTAGAAGATCTTACGCTAAAAGGGATTATGAACTCTATTTGTTCGAAAAATGACCATTCGGCTGTATTACCCCAATTTCTCACTCAGGGTTACAGAAAATACTGGCAGTATTTTCTTTTTCCATCCATAAACTGGGCTCCAAAGGGAGAAAGAGTTAAAAGCATTATTTCTTCAATGAACTTAAGAGAAGAAAACGTAATTATTATTGATGATAATGAAGCAAATATAAATGAGATTAAGTATTATTGCCCCAATATTATGTCAGCATTACCTGAACAAATTGCAAAAATTGCAGAAGAACTATATCTTGTTAACAGTTATGATTTTGAATTTACAAGGCTTAAACAGTACAAAATTCTTGAACTTAAAAATAAAGAAAAATTAAAAACTAACTGCTCCAATGAAGAGTTTTTAAGAAAAAGTGAAATTAAAATTTGCATAAAAAAAGACTGTCTTGAAAACATTAACAGGATTGACGAACTTATACACCGGACAAATCAGCTTAATTTCACTAAAAAACGTGATTCTAAAGAAGATTTAAAGAAATATTTTGAAGATAAAAGTACATATGACTCAGCTTACATAATTGCTGAAGATAAGTACGGCAGCTACGGAATTTGCGGTTTTTATGTACTTAATAAAACTTGTAAGACACTGGAACATTTTCTGTTCTCCTGCAGAATTATGAACATGGGAATAGAAGATTTCGTTTTTTCATATTTGGAAAAGCCCCATATAAATATTGTCCTTCCGGTTTCTTCGTTTCTTGGCGGAACCAGCAATTGGATTAAATTAGTTGATAATCTTGATTTAAAACCTATTGAAGTAAAAAAACAGGCATCAATTAATATTTTATTTAAAGGTGCTTGCGACTTGTATTCAGTAATTAACTATATATCAGGAGATTGTAATATTGACACAGAATTTCCTTACTGGAATAAACAGCTAATCTATATTTTGTCACATACACATACCGCATTTATTGAACAAACACACCGGCTTCCATACAATAAACTTATGGAACTCACAAAGAGTTTTCCGTTTCCGCATCCGGATGAATTTAAAACAAAGTTTTTCAGCAAGATATATGATGCGATTATTTTAAGTCTTTTAACTACTACTTACAGAGGTTTGTACATAAATAAAAATGACGGAACCTATGTAGAATACGGCTATGCAAACTGTGATATTACTGATGAAAACAATTGGGATAAGGTTCTTTCATCAATTCCGGAAAAATATAAGGAAGAAAACCGGCTGCTTTTAAAAGTATTCAAGGAAGAATATAAATTTGCTGGTGATCCGCCTGTAGAGCTGGTGCTTAAAAATCTGGAATATATTAGAAAGAATTTAGCCGATAAAACAGAGCTTATACTAATTTTAGGCAGTGAGATTCCTACTCAAAAAGCTCTTGAAGGATATGAAGATATGGCTGAAAAACATATTACTTTGAACAAACATGTAAGAGAGTTCGTAAAAAATTACAATAACATAACTACTCTTGAACTCACTGATTTGATACAAAGCGATGATGATTACAACGAATGCATCAATCATTTTTCAAGAAGAGTTTACAATGCTTTTGCTCAAAAGATTATTCATATAGTAAACAGCAAACTCGGAAAAGCATATCTGCAGCTTAAAGAATTATAAATTCAAGCTGTTAATCCACTTGCCTATTTCTTCTATGTTTGCAGAGTTTTCATATGAAGTATAACCTTCTTTTACCTCAGCCCCTTGAGCTAAATTCTTAATATCTGTATAAGTTGAAGATGCACCTCCGCCTCCGTGTGTACAGAATGGAGCAACAATTTTACCTTCAAAATTATTTGCCGACAAAAATGTTTTTACAGGAGATGCCATTGTATACCACCATACCGGAGTGCCGATAAATACTACATCATATTCGGCGGTATTTCCTACATTTACAAGTTCAGGTCTAACATCATTTTGTTTCTCAAGCTTAGCTTGATTTACTACAGTGTTATAATCCTGCGGGTAATCATTAACCGGTTTTAATTCCAATAAATCTCCGCCTGTCAATGACTTTATTTTTTCTGCAGCAGCCTTAGTATTACCGGAATGGGAATAATAAGCAATTAATATTTTTTTATCTGACATATTGCCTCCTTTTTATAAATACTCTTTATCACTGACAGGTTCAAGCCATGTCGTTGTATTATCAGGAATATTGGTTTCTATAGAAATATGTGCAAACATACTGTCAGGCGCAGCGCCATGCCAGTGTTCAACTTCAGGCGGAATTTTTATTACATCACCGGGTTTAAGTATTTGTGTTTCTTTTCCACGCTCTTGATATCTTCCTTCGCCTGCAGTTACAAGCAGAATTTGTCCTCCGGAATGTTTATGCCAATTTGTTCTTGCGCCTTTTTCAAACGTTACGTTACCGATTGAAGAATTCCATACATCATCTTTTGTACATAACATATTCAGATACGTTGTACCCGTAAAAAACTTGTTATAAGGATTTATTTCACCCTGCTGAAACGGCTGTTGAATAGTTTTTGCCATAACTGAACCTCCTAATAGTGAAATTATAAATAATGTTAATATTGTCTTCTTCATTAAATTACTCCCTTCAAACATTTTAATGCTGCGATTGTTTTCGGAAACCCGACATAAGGCAGGCATTGAATCATTGCAGCTGTTATTGTTTCTTTAGAATTACCGGCCTTCAAAGCACCTTTAATATGACTTTTTAAAGTTTCTGTATCTCCTGTAGTCACAAGTATACTAATTGTCATAAGTTCTCGTTTTTTAACATCAAGCCCGTTTCTTGTATAAATATCGCCAAAACAAAATTCAGTTAAAAATCTGGCAACATCTTCTCCCATATTTTCAGGGAGTCCCTCTAAAGCCTTTGAAATTTCATCACCATAGAGGGGTTTTTGAATAGCAGCACCTTTTTCAAAACGAGATTTCTCATCAGTAGTACCTGCCATTTCAAGAGGAGTTTCAATACCTCTTTCTTTAAATACTTCATTCATTACACCTATTGCATTGAGTGTTTTTGGAAATCCGATGAAAGGCGCGCATTGATAGAGGGTTTCGCGGACTTCCAGCGGTGTAACTCCGACATTAAGAGCTGCATTAATATGCGCTTTCAACTGCGGTAAAGTCTGCTGTACAGCAAGTGAAGTCACTGTAAGCATCTCTCTTGTTTTCATATCGAGATTTCCAACAGTGAAAACCTCGCCAAAAATATATTTTTGCAGAATTGCCATCATTTCCGGATCAGAACCAACATTCGGATTCCAATCGCTATTAAATAATTTTTCATAATTCTTCTTACAAATATCGCTTCTAGTCATTTTTTTACCCTCCGCTGCAAACAAAATATTCGGCTGAATAAGCATAGCACTTACTATTAATACTAAAAATTTTTTCAACTTTTTACTCCTGAATTTGATTTACAAACTCAGGATAACATATGAGAGTTGCTCTCAGTCAAGAGGTAAAATAAGATTTATTTTTATAGATTCATGGCGTGTGAAAACAACTCTCCTGCTTTAGCGTTATAAGCTCTTCCGTCGTCTTTTGTAAAAAGATTTTCCCAGTGGCTTTCAGGCGTACCATCTGTTGAATATGACGGATTTGTCATCATAAGATGATGTGTATTCGTATCATACCTTAACGGAAAGAGATCTTCCATCTGCATAAAGCTTGGAAGCTTGTCACTAGGGTATTCATAGGCAAAAAGAGAAGAATTAATACGATTTAATCTGTCTTCGTAACTTCTTCCACCCTCGTCATTGTCATTTGATACTTCTACCCCGGGCGCATACTCCTTATTGTATTTAAGTTTTTCAGACCAGCATCTGACCTTATCGTAATTATCAGGAGGTATAAATGCTGTTCCTGTAGTAAGTCCAAGGTTTTTATACCTTTCAAAATCACCTGTACTCTTTTCTCCCGCAAAACTAATTGACGTAACACCAGATCGTCTGCGGATTTCCATCAAGATATACTGCATTTGTTCATACTCCGGAAGAGCCCCTACACCGGTGTAATTAGCCATATCATACCCGCCGATATGTTTAGCAGAATCTATAAATACAGCTTCAAATCCCATATTTATCAACTTTACATGTTCTGCGATAAACAACTCTTGATGTTCAGGATTATTCCAATCAAAAGTTACATCATCCCCGTCAGGTCTTGAAACTTTAATCTGGTCTGCCGAGATTACAGTCCTAAATCCAGTTTTTAGCCCGTGTATGTGCGCAAGGTCATTAAAAGCATGAAACTGTTCGCCGGCAGATAAATTGATATCATAATCTATGATATTTCCGCTGTAACCTGCATTAAGTTTAATTCCGTAAATAGAATTTTCCTCAAACGGCCCTTTATTATAGCTGTCTCCGTAAATATTCGGGAATATCTGAGATAAAATTATACAATTAGCCCAGCTTTTTGCAGAAGGAGGGATGGCTGGTAAAATCTTAATAGAGCTTAGTATGCCGTTTTTTGTTCTATCGCCATACATTTCAGCGATTGCGCGGTTATTAATTTCAATATAATTCGCACTTCTGCCCCATTTATCACCGTAATTAGGCGTTTCAATAACATCGGGAAAAGTTTCATAGAAGTCACCGCATTCATTGATTGTCACAAGCGTTTCTACAGCCTGCTTTACAGAGCGTGTCAAGAGTTCTGCCGGTAAAATGTTAGCTACCCATTTTTTCATGCCGGAAGTTATAAGCCGTTCTTTGCACCATTCATCAGGTTTTAAGTCTATATCTTCATTCAAAGCTATCAGTAATTTATTTACAAAATTTGTCATACCCAAAGTTTAACAAACTTCGGGTATAAACAAATTAGCCGTTCAGCATAGCCTATTGTTTTAATCTTTCCAATTCAGATTTTAGTGCATCTATATTGGTCAATTCTCTAATTTTCTGGAGAATGCCGTTAACTTCGTCAGGCGTACCCATACGTGACTGTCCCATAACAATATATTTGCCATCTGTCATATTAAAGAGTTCATCACATAGCATTTGCAAGTCACCCGGCGCACCATTACCAACGTCAGTATGCCAGAAAGCTTTAATTAATCTTGTTGTCTTTTTGAGCTCTTTTACTCCGGCTTCATCAGTAACTTTAAACCCGTCTGACAAAACATTTGCAAATTTATCTGTAAATTTCTTTATGTCTTCAGCTCTTGCAATTATATCTTCAAGCTGTTGTATCCTTTCTTGTTTTGCCGCATTTGACGCTCCGGAAGATGCTTCATCAGCTCTTGAGCGGTTACCGCTTTCATTCGAACATCTTTCGTTTCCTGTTTCATAAGCGTGACGCTGGTATTCAAATTCCTTAACTGTTATTTTTCCGTTTGCATCTATAGAAAATTCATATGAGATACCGCCTTTACGAAGCACTGCAACTTCTCCATTTACAAGTTTATTCATTATGTATGATTGAGTTTCGTTACTGAACAAATGGAGTTTGTACACAAGCGCCCAGTATATATCACTCTGATCCTGAATTTGATATGTTGTTTGCTTATTGTACTCATCGACCTTTGTTTCTTTAATATCGTATTTAGTTTTAATATCAAATTCTTCAAGTTTCACAGCATTACCACGCATTACAAACTGGTACTCAACACCATTTTTCTGGCATCTGAATTCGCCTCTTGTTCTCAAATTATTAATAATATTGTTTTGTGTTCTTTCACTGAATAAGTTAAGTTTATCAGCCATACGGTACCTTAAATCATTCATATCACGGAATTGATACATAGTTGTATTTGTGCGTCCGTGTGAAGTATCTGCCCCGCGAGCTCCTGAATATCCCGAGTTGCTTCCATTTGCTCTGCCCGCATGATTAAACGAACTTGAATTACCAGATTGTCGTAATGATAATTTATATTCATCAACCATTCTTTGCGCTGCTGCAAACATACCTGTAGAACAATTCCAGCCATCATCTTTACCAACCCAGCTTGCAATGCCATGTGCAAGTTCAGGGTTTAATCTCATGGCTTCTTCGTACAAAGCTTTTGCGTCTTCTACCGGCGTATAAGCTTCATGAGCAATCCAAGGTTTGCCTTCAACACTGTTCATCAATGCTTTACCATTAGAAGGTTTTCTTGCATATTTTGCAGTTATTTCAGCAATTGCATCTTCCAGTTCTTTGGAAACTTCTCCATCAAAGTACATCGTTATCGGGTCATGCCTTGTTCCCCATGCATCCAAACTCTGAGGAGTTTTATAGTATGCATCTGGAACTTTAATTTTTACCTTTTGTCCCTTGCTGTTGATATATTCACCTTTTTCAAGAAGCATATCAAGTTCACGTAAACAGTTTTTATCAGCTTTTACATTAAGTGAAATTCTATCCACAACATTAATACTTCTGCCCTTTAGTTTTTTAGGCTTTCTCCAACTCCAGCCATTCTGCGGGCTTGTTGTAACAAATTCAAACTCGGCAAACATCGGATTGATATCTGCATCGGTAATACGGCCGGCATTTACACTTTCTGCGTAAGAATAGTCTGCCATGCGTAATTCATCATAATACTTATCACATTTGCTATTAAAGTCCCAACTACGGGCATTATTGTATTGACCAGCCATATCAGGCGACCATTTTGCAGCATAATTAGGGTTTGTAGTATTTAATACAGTACCGTTAGTAGATATATCAGTTACATATATTTCCCCATTAATTTTTTCAATTTTGAGATGTTGTCCCGAAATATATTCATTATTAATTCTTATATCATTAATTCCTGTAACAGTACGGCCTATCATAAATGAATCGCCATCTTTCATTGCATTTAATTTACCTTGCAAATCTCTTAAGTCAATATCAACTTTATTTCCAAGTCTTATTACTGAATTGATATCAGCTTTTACTCGTTCACCTTTAGGACATACGATATCGGAATTTTTACCGCCAAAAGAATTAATCCAATCTGGCATAGCTGTTCCGGCAGCACGTCTTGCATTTCTGGCTTCATTAACATCATCAATTGCTTTTTTAAATTTCAAGCCAATACTTCTTGCCTTTGCTTTTAATCTATCAAGCAAATCCGTCATTACTTCACTGAATTTATTGAAATTAGCCTGGATATAAGCTTTTGCTTTTTCATAGTCAGCCATTGTTCTAACACGTGCTATAAGTTCTTCTGCTTTTTGATAAGCCTTATAGAGTTTTTCACCGAGTTTCTGACGTAATTCTGCCGCACTAAATCTGGATTTTGGTGCATCAGCAGCTTCTGCAGCATCACTCTTAGGAGCTTCGCTCTTTATCTTAACAAGCCTATCGCCTTCTATTTTGAAGCCTTTTTGTTCAAGCAGAACGGAAATTTCTTTCATTTTGTTAATATTTGCAGCCTTATCAGCGTTGTTTAGTGGTGAATAAGTGACCTCCATTTTTAATCTATAGTATTCTGCAAACAATTCTTCATGATTCATTTCTGCATATGATTTTTGAGATGATTGGGAAGCACCATCAGCATGAGCAGAATTATCAGATTTTGAATTAGTTCTTTCAATACCGTCATCAGTAACTTTATATTCTATGCCGTCTTCAGTTGTAAATTTACCATCTTTTATATCATAGACTTTATCACCAACATGCGCTTTGACAGGTACACCGCCTGCTGTATCAATATGTATTACAGCACCATTCGTATCGCGTACTGAATAAGAATTATCCGGTTCCTGAGCCTGCGATTCTGTAGAATTATTTTGTTTTGGATTTTCAATATTTTTTTCTACAGTTTCTACGATATTCCCGTTTGCGTCACGCTTAAATTCAATAGTACTATAATTCTTACCAGTATTAATATCTGTTGAAATCATTCTCAGTGGTAATACATTACCTGAATCAACCGAAAATACATATCTTACGCCTGTATTCTTGTTAATAAATGAACACAATATATCGTCATTTCCATTTACGACAAAGCCGTCTTTTCCAATCATTTCTCTTTCAAAGCCAAGAGGTTTCAATTTTTCTTCTAATTCTTTTACATTTTTTGCATTTATATTGGCAAAATCTTCAATTTCATCTTTTGTGAAACGATATGTCTTAGGATCTCTCACATTATTGGCAGTGCCGCTTTCACGAGCACCATCAGCATGAGCAGAATTATCAGCTTTAGCTTCTTCCGTCTTTGGTTCTTCTGCTTTAGGCTCTTCTGCGTGTACGTTCTCATTTATGCCAGCTTTTAATTGAGCAGATTTTGCTTCTACTGCTGCCTTCAGTTGTTTTTTATAGCTTCCAAGCATTTTCTTTTTATTTACAAGCCTGCTGATTTCTGAAAGTTCATCTTCTGAGTCAATTTTACTGATATAGTTCATTAACTGTTCAAACTCTTCTTTTACCATACCCTTATCAGAGTTTAACATTGAATGGATATAGCTTTTCTGTGCCTCATCAGTAACATTCGGCTTAGGGGTTAAAACCTTAACTCTGGCATCAATTGCGTCATAAAGTTTTCTATAATTAGCAGTTACACCACCATATGTCAATTCTTTTTGTCTTAACTTATCTTTAAGTTCATTTAAGACATTTATGTCATTGGTATTTTTGATATAATCACTCAAAACACGAACATCTGAATCATTTAATATACTATGTTTTTCAAAAATATGATTTATAGCATTTTGTGTATTTGCTTCTTTTGCAGCATCATAAGCAGCTTTTTCCGGAGAAGAGAGTTTTTTCTGTGCTTCGTCAATCTTAGCCATAAGCTCACGCCTCAAATCTCTATCAGCAAGCGCTTCTACTTCTGCTCTAATTCTTGCAAGTTCTTCTCCTGTTATATTTGGATTGTTTAAAGCTTCATCTACTTCCGCGCGAATAACTTCTGCTTTTTTAGACCCAACATGAACATTGGAAGGATGTGCAGCACCATTAGAGGTTGCTTTATCTAATGCATCTGTTTTAGGGCTTTCTGTTCCCTTAGCGGACATAGCATGGCCTACTGCGTTTGCGCCTAATGACAGAACAAGAGCCTGCAGGAAACTTGCTTCATCAAATTGACCGTGCTGACAGTACATTTGTACAAGTGATTGGATAGTATCACTTGATACTTCAAATCCGCAGGCTTCCGCTCTTGCAATAATTATAGACATTTTTTCTATTGTTTCAGTGCTTACATTAGGGAATTTTGCAGCAAGCTGGGCTTTTTTAGCTTCAAGCACACCTTTACCAATTTTTCCGGCTTGATTTTGCATCTTATATGCAATATCTTTTGCTTTTTCTAAAGCCTCTGCCACTTTACCCTTTGGTAACCGTGCAAGCCATTTATTCTGACTGACAATTGCGCTCCCACCTTTTGCAAAAGTTTCAGCAATCTGTCCTATTTTTACTCCGACTGCTGCTAATGCACCATCCCAGAATGCTTGTGAAACATCTGAAGTCCATTCTGAATTTGTCCACCCGTCAGCATCTGTAGAGTTTTCAAGAGCATTCAAACCTAGCGATGCTCCTGCTGTCATTGCAAATACAGCTAGTGAACCGCCGCCGGTGAATGGAGCTGCGATTATAGCACCAATCATTACACCAATATTAAGAACAGTTTTTCCTGTTTCTATTGTTGAGATATAATCTTCTATCATAGAGTCTGGTGCATCTACACCGAAGGCATCGCGGTATTCTTTTTTGAATCCTTCAACTTTGCTTTCATATCCGTCGTTTAGCATTTCAGAAACTTTACTGCTGTTAGAATTTAGCGGAATATCAACTCCAAGCATAGCCTTTGAAACATCTGCAAGACCTTGTTTTAACTGATTTACAATTTCTTGAAGTTTTGCGGCAGGAACCGGTTTTCCTGACTTGTCAACAATAACACCGTTTTTATAACTGTATCCAAGCCCTTCAAGACTTAATTTTTTACCTGACATATTAGATAATTTTTCTAATGTATCAATTATTGCAGAAGCATACTGCTGCTCTGTACGAGCGGTACTGAGTTCGTCCCAGCAGGCAGTAATATTATCTTTTGCATATTCCATGCAAGCTAATCTCTGAGCCTGATTTGCAACATTTTCTACTTTTTCTGCATCAAAGTTAATACCAACATTGCGTTCTTTAAATACTGCTTCAAAGCTTACAGCAACCTCTTTACCGTTTTCGATTTTTGCAAGTTTGCCATCTGCTGCTAATTTTAATAAGCGCAAAGTTTCTGTATCATGCTCAATTCGTGCAGCAATTTCCTCACGAGTTGTACCTATTCCATAAGCCTCACAAAAAGCATTTAAAGCACCGGAAACAACACCTTGACTATCTAGAGCTTTTTGATAATCTTGTTTCATCTGCTCCAGCTTCTGTTCAAAAATCTGTACTGTCATCTGGTATGCTGCTTTTTTATCTTCCGGAATATTCTGCACCTGTTTTGTTTCTACATACATATTATCAGAACTATCTGTATTTTCTTTATATGCATCCGAAATAGTTTCTGCCAGAGGAGCTCCTATTAAAAATTTACCAAGACCACTCCAGAATTCAGCTTTTGATCTGTATTCGGCTTTTTCTTTATTGAACTGCTCTAAGACCTTTGCAAGAGAAGAACCTTTCTTTTTAAGCAGCTCATCAACCATGTTTGCTACCTCACTGGTTCTAATTGCCATAATACCTTTTGCTCTTACATTAAAGTCAGGGCTTTGTATTAATCTAAAAACAACTTCAACAGTTTTTGTTCCGCCAAGAATTGTATTTGCAGCCAATTCTGCATATACTAAATCGCTCTTTTCCTGTCCGAGTTTCTTCGTTAAGAAATCATCAAACCCTGCTTGATGCTTGGTTTTTAGCAATTCTAGAACTTTTGAGTAAACACGTTTGTCTTTTATTTGCTGTACTGCATCCTGTATATTAGAGAAATCTCCTTCCAGAATTTGCAAAGCAGCCTGTTCTGCACGTAGATTTATAATTTCCTGTTCAGTATAAGCTCCTTGTTTAATAAGCATTTCGTTGAATTTACGAATTTCTTTATGATCTGTAGAAATTCCCATGAATGTATCACATTCATCATACAAGATAGCCTGTAAATAGCTTTGGCCTGCTATTTGCGGTTTTATACCTTTTTTCTCGCAATATACCTTTAATTTTGCTTCCACAGCTTTTCTATCTGCAGGTGAATCTATTGCACGTATAGCTTGTTCCAGATATTCAATATCTGTACCTGCACCTTCGACAGCTTCCTGAGTCAAATCTTTAACTGCCTGAGCTTTTTCTTCACCTTGAATTGCATTTGTTTCGGCTAAAATACCATTCAAGTATTTTACTTCACTATCCCACATCTCTCCTTTACAATAATCAAGAAGATTTTTACTTGGAGAGCCTAAACCATAGAATGTACGGTGGTTTACAAGTATCTGGTTTACTAATTTGTAAACTTCTCTTGCTTGCGCATTATCTTTTTCTCTGTTGCCGGTCGGTTTCGGACATTTAATCATCCTTACGCCTTTTTTGATTTTTTCACAATCTGTGCCAAATCCGTCACCACCGTCAAAGATTACTCTTGCGGCCATTCTTGCTTGAGCTTTATTAGCTTCCTGACCGGTTAAAGTTCCATTTGATATCCATTTCTGAACAACCTGTTCTAAGTAATCAGATGAATTATAGGTGTGAACTGCAGAATGATTTGCTTCTTCATAAATAAGTTTTTCTATAGGAGAATATTTTTCATCTGTATTATAACCTTTTAGCGCAAGAAGTCTGTTTACTTCTTTTAACTCTTCCGGTTTATCAATTCTTGAAATAGCTCTCTTAAGTGCATCTATATCATTCCAGCCGGAAATTGCTTTTTCTATATCAGCAACAATTTGTGCAGCAGAAGATCTTTGAACTGATTTCTGCTCAGGTGAAACATCATTTGCATCCCCGGCTTTATATTTTTCTGTTGCATTATTCATTGCATTCCTAATTTTTGCAGCAGCATTATTTATCCAGTTATTAAGAGTATCTATATCGTTAATTTTTTGATAATCACCAAAATAAATTCCTGTTACACCTAGTGCCTTAGCCTGAGCTGCGAGTTTTTTGCATATGTGTTCTTTTACGGTATTAATATCAAGGCCCCATTCATCATCTATATCTTTCGCAAGAGATACACCATACTTACTCTGATATGAAGCCACAACAAAAGCAACATTCTCATATGTTATAGTTTTTAAAAGTCCAATTGTCTTAGAATTTGTTGAAGCACCTGATATCTGGCTGTGAAGAGCTTCTGCAAGTTCATCAGCTTGTTTCTGGATTGTAGCTGTGTCATATTTTTTTCTAGTTTTTATTTCCTGAGCATTTTCTTTAGCAACGCCTTGAGATTTATTAGATTCTGCCTCTGCTCTTTGTCTTGCTTCTTCTGCTCTCCTTTGCGCATCTTCATTATATGCAGAAATTGCTTCTTCTTTTGTCTGTCTGCCTTGAAGAGCAGCATCATCCGCAGCAAGTTTACGAGGAATTTTAATCTCTTCCCCAACATTGAAGTAAGCATTAGGGTACTTGCCTCTAACTTTACCGGCATTTGCCTTAATCAAATCTTTTACATTAACACCAAATTTATTCGCAATATCTTCAATCGTTTCACCATTCTGAACAATAATTCCAAGGGTATTGCCATTTTCATCATACCTTACATTATAAGTCTGGCCGTTTCTTACTTTAGTCTGCTCTATATGTCTATCCTGATTATCATAACTATCTGTTACATCTGTATTATCTTCACTGTAACTGTCTGAATAATTACCATCCGAATCATATTTTTTTGTGTGTGTAGGCTGTCCATTCTGAGTTATAACCTCTGTTTTTCCATCCTCATTATAAGTACGCTCAATATTCTTGCCGTCAGATGTTGTAACAGTTTCTCCTGTTTTTATGCCATTTTCGTCATAATTATAAACTGTTGTATTACCGTCTTTTACGGTTTTTACAAGACGAGGGGATCTGGTATTACCATCATCAATATATTCATACTCTTCAATGCTGCCGTCTTCTTTCTTGCACACCTGACTTATAGGCTTTTCTTCTGCATCATACTTAATTGTGGTAATGCCTCTATGCTTACTGCTGGTAATTACTTCCTTTGTTTTCTTATTATCTTTATAAGTAGTTGTTACGGTTTCATCCCCTTCTGTAACACTTTCTTCTGTTTTAACGTCATCCTTATCTTTGGTAGTTGAAATAGTCTTACCCCCGTTTTTTACTGTAATAATTCTAGAACCGTCGGGAAAAACTTTCTCAATTTTACCATTCTTATACTCTATAATTTCAACATCAGGATTTGTTTTGTCTTTTGTAATTTCTTTTACATCTTCTGAAAGAGCAGACAGTTTATTCAAAAGAGCATATAAAGCATCTCTGCCTTTTCTGCCTATCTTTTCTCCATCTAATTCATATTTTCTGCCTTCTCTTTTAGACAGGGCATTATCTTCGCCGGCAAGATTTTTGACTTCCGCAAAAAAAGCTTCTAGCTCACTTCTGCTGAGCATATTGTCATTAGGATTTGAATCAATTTTATTTAATATCTGTTCAAATACAGGCTTTAATTTTTTATCAACATCTTTAAGAAGCTCATCTTTTTTGATACCGCTTCTAATTTTGAAAGTATTAATTTTTGTAACAATTTGATGCGGAAAATTAAAGTTTTATCAGATTATGCCGTAAATACAAATATAATATAACATTTTGCAGAAAATGTTATGGTACGGATAAAAAAGGTTGGCCGTACTTCTGCACAGTCAACCTAGCTTTTGTTATATCTTATACCTTAATAAACTTCCCCTATTAATAAAATTTCTGCACTAGGATGTCCATCACAACCTTTAAAAAAGTTAAACTTATACCCCAAGTTTAAACTTTCTAACCAGGGTTTTATTTTATAGAAATCATGATAGTTATGATAAATACTAATCAAAAGTATAGGTTTTTGTTCTTTTATAGTATTTATTGCACCATCCAAAAGTTGCTGTTCAAAACCTTCTACATCTGTTTTTATTAATCCGACTTTTAAATTATATTTTTTTACATAATCATCTAGACAAACCGTTTTACATTGTTGAGTAGAAGCATCGCCGTTAACTTTGTTTGTACATAAAGTACTACCCCCATACTCTCGTACTTCGATGGCTTGTTCACTGTTTCTATCACCTAAAGCCATATTTTCATATACAATATTATGTAAGTTATTAAGTTGAATAGTTTTTTGGCCTAATGCGTAAATATCTTTAACAGGTTCAAATGAGATTATTTTATTATGAGGACAAAACTCTCTAAAGATAAGAGCTGAATCTAGAACATATCCGCCTCCATCAATAATAACTGCGTTCTCTTCCATTTTTTCAAGAGTCTTTAAAACTTGCAGCCCATTTTGGTCCACAAACACATTGCTATAGAAATGAGCTCGAGGACTCTTAGGTAATTTAAAATTTTTGTACTGTATATATTCATCATAATCTTGAATTTCATATTCCATATCAACATGAGCCTTATAAGCTTGAAACTCTTCTTCTGTATAAAAATTTTCCGGCAAAAAAATCTTTGAGTACTTTATCTTTTCTATAGTATTTAAAATTTTATTTAAATTATATAAACTTTCTTCTTCCAAATTAGCCTTTAAAGCCTCTACATTTTGTTTATGTTCTTCCAAATTTGAAACTTGATTTGCATTTAACCCATGCAAATAATCCACGCTGATATGAGGAAGGACTTTAAAAGCAAGCATACCTAGATTATATTCTAATGCATTTATTCTTCCTCTCTCATTACTTAACCTTTGTCTTAATCTTTCTATTGCATCATGTTTTATTCTGAATGCTTGTTTTTTCTCTTTGTCAAAAATAAATAGTGATAAAAATTTTGTTAAACCTCTGTTCATAATAGCTCCTTTAAACTCACTTTTAAACGCCATAACATTTTAAATAAAATGTTATGGTTATTGTCATTATTGAACAATAGGCAGGATTAAAAATAAAAGAATTTATTTACATAATAACTTATTAGTGCTATCTTTTAACATATAACATTTTATTTAAAATGTTATATAAAAAGAGAAGTGCCGTAATAAACAACACCTCTCTTTGAAATTTGCAGTTTTTAAATTACAAACAATTTTTTATATCATCTATAATAAGTTCAGGAGTTAAATGATACCGCTGGTATAATTCTTCAAGCGGCACTCTGTCAGTGAACTCTTTTCTGGCGCCGAAATTCAACACCTTCATATCAGAGTTACCAAAATATGAAGCAATTTTTTCTCCAAAACCGCCTTCAAGAGCACCGTCTTCAAGTGTGATAACAAGCTTGTGATTTGCCTTCAAGCTTTCCATAAGTTCTTCATCAACGCCGGAAATAAAGTGAGGGTTTATCAAGGTTGCAGAAATGCCCAAATTTGATTTTAGAGCGTCCTTAACCTTAACTCCAAGATGGAAGAAATTACCAAGCCCTAGAATTGCAACTTCTGAACCACTTTCAACAACCTGATACTTATTTATCTTTGAATAATCTGTAGTATCCTTTTCTCCTGTACTTATTACTTGAGTGAATGGGACTCTAATTACTACCGAATGAGCGCTCTGAGAATTTGCCCAATCCATCATTGAAATATATTCTTCTTTATTCACAGGTGCAAGATATACAACATTAGGGATATTACAAATCAAAGGAATATCATACTTGGAAAGATGTGTTGCATCCATGCCTGTAATACCACCCCAGAAAATAAGAATAGTCGCAGGTGCATTATTAAGTGCCAAATCTTGAGACAGCTGGTCATACGTTCTTTGTATAAAAGAACTCATTACAGCAAGCATTGGTTTTGCTCCGCCTTTAGCGAGCCCAGAAGCAAATGCCACAGCGTGTTCTTCTGCGATACCAACATCAACATAATTTTTACCCAGTTTTTTTCTGAATTCTGGAGTAAATCCGCTTACCCCCGGAGTTGCTGGAGAAATAGCGATAATTGAACTGTCCTTTGATGCTCTGTCAAGAATATAATCAGCTGTTATACTTTCATAACTTTCTTTACGGATAGCATTCACTGCAACAGGCTTTTTGTCAAGTTCGCCCGGAACAATCCAGTGATAATGTTCTTTGTCAACTTCTGCTTCATGCAAACCTTTACCCTTGATTGTATGCATATGAACCAATACGGGATGGTCAGCATCTTTTACTCTGTCAAATACAGATATTAATTCATTAAAATCGTGTCCGTTATCTATATAATAATAGTCAAAGCCGAGTGTTTTAAAGAAATTATTTTCTGCCTGCCCTTTTGTATCTCTTAAAAGCTTAAGGTTTGAATATAAGCCGCCGTGATTTTCTGCAATAGACATATCATTATCATTTACAACAATAATGATATTACTGCCAAGAACAGCAGCATTATTAAGCCCTTCCAAAGCTTCACCTCCGGTTAAAGACCCGTCGCCAATAATTGCCACAACATTTTCCTTACCGCCTATCAAATCCCTTGCCTTTGCTAATCCGCAGGCAAGACTGACAGAAGTAGAAGTATGTCCTACTTTAAATAAATCGTGCGCACTTTCTTCCGGTGCAGTATACCCCGTATAAGTATGATACTTTGCCGGATTTGTAAATCCTTCTTTTCTTCCGGTCAAAATTTTATGCGGATAACACTGGTGAGAAACATCAAATACGAATTTATCAACAGGAGAATTAAACACCCTGTGAAGTGCAATTGTTGCCTCTACCATGCCTAAATTCGGCCCCAGATGCCCTCCGGTTGTGTTTACCTTTTTCAATATTAAATCTCTTATCTCAGCAGACAGCAGGTTCATTTCCTCTGCACTTAACCCCCGCAAATCTTCCGGAGTATTAATCTTATCCAAAACCATTAACGTTTTTTCCATTTTCGCTCCTTTCTTATAATAATTATTATATTACAACCTTAGACCTACTCTCAGTCAAGAGGAAACTAAAAAAAATTCTCACTACATATCGTCTAGCCATTCCGGCCTTACCCCGGTTGGGAATGCCGTTATTTATTGTATCTGTTCTAATGAACTAAAGAAAGGAGATTATATGTTCTACAATGTATTAAAAGCCAAAGATATTGTTAATTTGGATGAAACCAAATTCGACAGACAGGTACTTATGGAAAACGGCGACAGCTGTTTAAACATAATTGCAATCAAAAAAGGAGAAATAATAGACACGCATACTTCAATTGCTGATGCAGCTGTTTACGTAATTGACGGCGAGATTGAGCTGCATTTTGATGCTGAAAAGTTTAAACTCGACAAAGGTGAAATTCTCATGTTCAAAAAGGACAAAGAACATAAAGTTCATGCCCTTAAAGACTCTAAATTCTTACTCATCAAGATATAAAACTATGCGCGGAAGTTATTCCGCGCATTTAATTATATTGAACTAATTCTAAAGTATTATTTTGTTACATTTCTTTACAATTTCTTACCGTATGGAAAATCGCGGGTTTCAGCGGAAAAACAAAAGTTTCGGACGCCTAACATTTTATAAAATCATTGATTATCTGTTATGTTGTTGGTATAAATTTGCATGGACGATTAGTCCTTTAGTAGTACACAAAAGAAAAGGTTTAAAAATTATGACATTACCAAACGTAGCTTATTTCTCAATGGAAATAGCAATGGATCAATCACTCAAGACATATTCTGGTGGTTTAGGATTTTTGGCAGGTTCACACATGTTATCTGCCGGTTATTTGCAAATGCCTATGGTAGGTGTAACTATGTTATGGTCATATGGTTACTATGATCAAAGAATCGACCATTCAGGCAACGTTGAAGTAGCTTACATCAGAAAATATTATGATTACCTTGTTGATACAGGTATCACTGTAGAAGTTGACACTTTTGGAGAAAAAGTTAAGGTTAAAGCATTCAGAGTTGACCCTGAATTATTTGGCACTTGCCCTGTTTACCTTCTTACAACTGATATTGACGGTAACAGCGACTGGGCTAAGAGCATTTCTCACAAGCTTTATGATGGAAATGAAAGAATCAGAATTGCTCAGGAAACAGTTCTTGGTATTGCAGGTGTTAGAGTTCTTCAAGCAGCAGGTTACAACTTTGATGTAATCCACATGAACGAAGGTCACGCACTTCCTGCAGCTTTTGAACTTCTTAGACAATACAACGGCAACCTTGATGAAGTTAGAAGAAAAACTGTATTCACAACTCACACTCCTGTTGCTGCCGGTAACGAAGTTCACTGGGTTGATACATTATTAGAAGGCGGTTTCTTTGCCGGTGCTTCTAGAGAAAGAGCTCTTCAATTAGGCGGAGAAAACTTCTCTCTTACAGTTGCAGCTTTAAGAATGTCAAGAATTGCTAACGCTGTATCTCAGCTTCACGGTCTTGTTGCTAACAAGATGTGGGAATGGGTTGACGGAAGATGCCCTATTAGAGCTATCACCAATGCTGTTAACCTTCACTACTGGCAAGATAAGAGAATGAACGGAGATAAATCTTTCGACGAATTACTTGCTGCTAAACGTGAAATGAAAGAAGAATTATTCAAATACGTTGCTAACGTTGCTGGTAAGAGATTTAATCCTGATGTATTAACTATCACCTGGGCAAGAAGATTTGCTGATTACAAACGTGCATGGTTGATTTTGATGGATAAAGACAGAATTAACAAACTGTTAGATGAAAATAAGGTTCAAATCATCTTTGCTGGTAAGTTCCATCCGGATGATGTAATGGGTAAAGAAATGTTCAACAAGTTATTGAACAGATCTCACACATTAAAGAACGTAGTAGTTCTTCCTGGTTATGAATTACAACTATCAGGTATGCTGAAACGCGGTACTGATGTATGGTTAAATACTCCGTTAAGACCGTTTGAAGCTTCAGGTACTTCTGGTATGTCAGCTAATGCTAACGGTGCTCTTCACCTTTCTACTTTTGACGGTTGGACTGTTGAAGGTACATTCCCTGGCATTAACGGCTACACTGTTGAATACCCTGAACTTGATGATGATATGCCTTGGGAAGAAAGACACTGGAAAGATCATGAATGCATGATGGATATCATCGAAAACCAGATTATTCCTACTTACTACAACAACAAGCAGGAATGGGCTAGAATGATGAGGCAGGCTATCAGAACTGCTGAAGCTTACTTCAATTCTGACAGAATGGTTATTGAGTACTACAACAGATTGTACAAGCCAATCGCTCATGACGATTGCTCTGCTGGAGAAAAGAAGAAAGAATTAAATATTTCTGAAACTCCTACATTTGATGCTTGGACTTACTCAAATATCAAGTAGATAAAAAAAAGACCGGTTTTTAAAACCGGTCTTTTTTTTATTCCTCAAACGGTATTGTTATAATAAATTTATTACCTTTTCTTTCTTTTGTCATTTTATCCCCTTCGACCTTTTCGTCAAGATAATATGCCTGAGAGAAATTCATGATATCTTCTCTGTGGTGTTCCTTTTTTTCAACTTCGCCAGAAACAGTAACTACGTTATCAACAAGCTTGACATCAATATTTTTTTCGCTTCCGCCTAGAGGTTTCAAATCTACTATTAACTTATACTCGCCCGGTTCTTTCACTAGATTTACAAGCATAGGTGCCATTTTAGGCTCAAACGGGTTATCCCCGAAGCGCTGTTCCATACGTTCAATACGCTTTTGCTCATGCCTCATCATTTTTTCCATTTTACGCATCTGGTATGACGGGTCTGTCATTCTGTTAAATGTCATGTCTGCTACAAAATAAAAAGCTAAAAAAGCGCCTATAAGTGTCGCTAGAATGACTCCTAAAGTTCTTAACCAGTGACTTTTGTGTTCGTAATGGTATTCTCTGTTGTTCTCTTCAATCATAAAAATCTCCTTTCTTTATTCTTGTTTTGTACCTCATGATAATATGTAAATCAATAGCCGAAGAGGGTATATACCAATTACCCGACTGGAATAATATTTATATCTGTTTATCTTTAAGTTATAATAACTTTAAGCGAGGTGTTTATGAAGAAATCATTAATAAAGTATCCTTTTTTGACAAGAGAAGTAGAGATTTATGAGCGGGACAACGGGCATAAAATTGTTCTTGCGCATAAAGAAGGCGGGATGGTAAATATATCATCCTGGGTCAAAACAGGTTCTATAAATGAAAATGATAAAAACAATGGAATCTCTCATTTTCTTGAACATTTAATGTTTAAAGGTACTCATAAACATAAGGCTGGTGAATTTGATAAAATACTTGAAGCAAGAGGCGCTATTGTAAACGCTGCAACGTGGAAAGATTATACGTTTTATTATGTAACCCTTCCGAAAGGTGAGAACAATGAAAACTTCTATAAAGCAATAGAACTTCATGCCGACATGATGATAGACCCTGTAATACCTGATTATGAAATGGGTGCACCGTTTGATATAAATGACAAAACCGTCACAGACAAACGTGAACGTCATGTTGTAATAGAAGAAATTCGTATGCGCAAAGACCAGCCTTGGACAAAGGTTTATAATGCGACAAATCATGCAATGTACACATCACATCCATACAAACGCGATGTTATAGGCACGCCGGAAATTATTTCACAGGTATCTCAGGAAGAGGTTATGAACTATTACAGAACCTTCTATTCTCCAGAAAATGTAACAACAATAGTTGTCGGTGACTTCGACAGCGAAGATATTCTTAACCGTGTAGTTGAAGGATTCAGCTGGGGAGATAGACCTCATCCTCCTGAAAAAGATTTCGGGCCGGATACTCCAGTAAAGGAAACAGTCTATATTGAGAATAAAGCAAATATAAATTCTTCGTTTATGATGTTTGGTTTTCTTGGAGCCATGGCAAAAGATTTAAAAAATATTATTGCACTTGAGATGCTTGCTGTAATACTTGGCGAAGGTGCAAGTTCAAGATTATATAATAATTTGATAGAAAATCAGCCAGAGCATATATTTAACATGATTGATGCAGAGAATTACTCATTCCGTGATGGTTCTAACTTCTTTGTACAGGCAAATTTTAATCCTGAATACAAAGAAAAAGCTATTGAACTTGTTAAGGAAGAAATTAAAAAAGTTCAAAATGAAATTACTGAACGAGAAATTAATAAAGCAAAGAAAAAACTTAAATCCCGTTTTGCCTGTGAAGCTGAAACAGTTTCTGATATCGGTGAAGCTATAGGATATTATATGACTGTATGCGATGACTTAAATCTGGCAGAAGAATATCTGCCAATTTGTGAATCAATCACTATTGAAGATTTAAAAGATGCCGCAAAGAAATATTTAGATCTTAATCATGCCGTTATTTCTATTTTGAGTCCGGATAATAAATAAAATCAATTTTTCTGGCATTTTTCCAGAACAGTTACAGTTACATTTTGTGCATCTTTCGTTGCATTTCTATACAGCTCTATTAACCGTGTTTCAGCTGGTGTAATACGAATTGACTGGGGTGTTGCTACACCATAAAAAGCAGTAATATCTACATTATAAATTTTACACAGCATTAATAACGTATCGCCATAAGGAGTTGTTTCTCCGCTTTCCCACTTACTTATAGTTGCTGCAGTCTTATGTATACGTTTTGCAACCTCACGCATACTTAACCCTGCTTTTTGTCTGCATAATCTTAACTGAAGCGGCAATGAAGTACTTAAAGACTCTACCGTTTTTTCTTTTGATTTGGTCATAAATATTTCTCCTATACCATAATTATATCGAAAAATTAAATATTTAAAAATTTGCTTGACAATAATCCGGATGTGTTTTATTATTCACATGTTAATTATTGCGATACTGTTAATTTATAATATACTTTGGAGAAAATATGATTACTCTGGAAGAAAAAGTAAAAGAATTTATAAATACAAATGGGATTAAAAAAAAATTCTTTGCTAATCTATTAGGAATTTCTGTAGCTAAGTTAAGCGCTATGCTGCAAGGCAAAAGAAAAATGAAAGCCGATGAATTAATTATTTTTTCAGAGTACTTCAACTTAAAATCGGATTTTTTTGCTGATGTTAATTATTTACAGGAGTGTAATTGATGGAAACAAAAATCTCTGTTATAATTCCTGTTTATAATACAGAAGAATATCTTGGTAATTGCCTGACTAGTATTTGTACCCAGACTCTTAAAGATTTAGAAATAATTTGTATAAATAATGCTTCTGGGGATAACTCTCTTAATATACTCAATGATTTTGCAAATAAGGATAAGCGCATAAAGGTAATTAATTTTAGGCTTAATAAAGGCGCTGCTCAAGCAAGAAAATACGGAATAAAGATTGCAAAAGGCGAGTTTATCAGTTTTATTGACAGCGATGATTATCTGGAAACAGCCGATTTTTATGAAAAATTATACAATAAAGCCATACAAACAAATGCAGATATTACAAAAGGATTATATAAAAACTCGTCAGATAATACTGTTTTTAAAGAAATAAATAATAAGATTAAAGAAAATAAGAATAATTTCTGTTCAACATATTGCAGTGCTATTTTCAGAAGAAGTCTGCTAATCAATAATAATATCACATTTCCTGAAATTATTGATATGGAAGATCCGGTATTTGCTTTTGAAGCAGCATTACACGCCAATAAAATTGAAATAGTTGAAGACTTGTATATCGTAATTACACAGCGAGATAATTCTCTAACCAGAAGACAGCTCTGTTTCCAACAGCTTAAAGATAAGATTAAGGGGATGGAGATTTTATTGCATCTGGCAAATTCTAATTCTATTACGCCGGAGGTTTACAGCTATGTCTTAGGCTACTGGTTTGTAACAATAATACAAGATGTATTAAACAAAAATAATTCTCGCATTTTCAGTGAATATCTATTCTGCAGAATGGCAGGAATTTTCAGAAACTTTAAGTTTAATATTGACATAAATGCGACTTTTTACGATTTTTTTAATAAGAACCTAAGTGAATTTTATTACTTTAATAAAGAGGTACTAAAAAAAATTATCGATACAAAAGATATAATCTCTTTTGATATTTTTGATACACTTCTTTTACGTCCGTTTTTAGCCCCGTCTGATGTTTTTAAATATATGGAACAACAATATAATATACCCAATTTTGCACTTACAAGGCTCGTTAGCGAAAAGAAAGTACGCATGGTTAAGACTATTCGCGACAGAAGAATAGAAGATATAACAATTGATGAAATATATTCTAAACTCGATAAAAATCTCAGAGATAAAGAAATGGAGATTGAAGCACAAATATTACAATGTAATGAAGAAATTCTTGAAATCTATAATTATGCACTAGAACAAGGAAAGCAAATTATAATAACATCAGACATGTATCTTCCTACAAACTTCCTTGCACAAGTTCTGAATGATAAAGGTTTTAAAAATTTCAGTAAATTGTACGTTTCAGGTGAAATTGGAAAATGTAAGGCTACCGGAAACTTATATAAATTCATTATCCAAGATTTAAATATAAGTCCTGATAAAATATTACATATTGGTGATAATAAAATTTCTGATATAGAAAAAGCCAAAGCAAACAGTATCGAAGCGTTCTATTATAAAAACATTTTCGAAAGATTTAAAATTTCGAAAATAAACAACTATGCTTTTGAATATTTTGATAACTATGCAATTGATAAGATTAGCAGTTCATCAATTATCGCATTGTCAGCAATTAATTGGATTAATCAGAATGACAAATCTAATTACTGGAAAGATTTAGGTTATAATATCGGCGGCCCGCTAGCGCTTAGTGTTGTAACAAGCATATTTACAATAGCAAAGCAGCGAAATCTTAGCGATATATTCTTTGTTGCCAGAGATGGTTATATGCTTAAATTAGCATATGATTTAATTAAACCTGAAAATGCACCAAAAAGTCATTACATATACGCTTCCAGACGAATGAAAAACTTATGTATAAATGATAATCCTATATTTAGCGAAATAACTAAAAATAATTATCAAAAATACGCAGCTTCAATCAAATTATCCGGAGAGAATATTGGAATTGTTGATACCTGCGCAGGTAATTTTTCCGCACAAACATTAATTGAAAAGTTTTTCAGCGCAAAAAGTTTTCTCGGGATTTATATAGCGTCAACGCTTAATTATAAATATAATTATATAAATTTAAGCATCAAACCGCACTCCAACAAAGCAATAGGCTTTAGTTGGGATTTAATCGAGTTTCTTTTTACATCAAACGAAGCGCCTGTTGAAGATATGAAAAATGAAAAACCTGAATATAGAAAACTTCTAAATGATAATGACTTCTTCAGATTAAGCCTATTCCCTTTTATTTCAGAAGGAATACTTAATTTCGTAAAAGATTACACTAAAATATTTGGAATACAAAGTTTCAATTTTGATGCCGATCAAGTATTTGAATATATCAAATGTTTTTGGCAAAATATGAGCTTTTTAGACTATTATATGCTTTCGCAGGTAAAGCATCCTACAGATTCTGCACAACAAGTTTATGTTTCTTTAACACTTGCAGATGAGGAAAGAATAAAAATATTAAACAAAAAAGTGGGTAAAAAACTGGAACTTATACAAAATTAATAAAAAAGGCGGCTCTTGAAAAGCCGCCTTTTAAATACATATCTCGAAAAATTATCTCTTTGAGAATTGGAATCTCTTACGAGCTCTTTTTCTACCATATTTCTTACGTTCTTTAACTCTTGCATCACGAGTCAACAAGCCTTCTGAACGTAATACATTTTTATATTCCTCATTAACTTTCAATAATGCTCTTGAAATACCGTGTCTGATAGCCGCTGATTGAGCAACGATACCGCCGCCAACAGCTTTAACTCTTACATCATACTTGTCTTGATTTTCAGTTAAAACAAGCGGTCTGTAAATCATCATTTCAACAGCCGGCATATTACCAATATAAGCACCTAATGTTTTTCCGTTAACGAAAATTCTGCCTTTACCTTTTACAAGTTTTACAACTGCAACAGCGCACTTTCTGCGGCCTGTAGCCATTATTTCTTTAGATTCAGCCATTACTTAGACTCCTTTCCCAATACAACAGGTTTTTGAGCTGCATGCGGATGTTCAGGACCGCAATATACTTTCAACTTGTTGAACTGTTCAGCGCCAAGAGTGTTGTGCTGCAACATTCCCTTAACAGCTTTTTCAATTAACTTTGTTGCATCTTTTTCACGAACTTCTTTAACAGAAGCTGCTTTTAAACCACCCGGGTAACCGGTATGGTGATAATAAATCTTATCAGTTTCTTTATTTCCTGAAACTACAACCTTTTCAGCATTAATAACGATAACAAAGTCACCGGTATCAACGTTAGGTGTATATTCAGGTTTATTTTTTCCTCTTAAAATGTTTGCAATTCTTACAGCTAAACGACCAAGAATTTCGCCTTCTGCATCAATTACATACCATTTTCTTTCAACTTCAAGAGGTTTTGCTGAATATGTTTTCATGCTTTTTATCTCCGTAGTATTAATATTTTACCTTTACCAGTGTCAGACCATACGGGCTGACTGTTTGCCCCGCCTTACGGCGGTCACCTGCCTCAAGAACATTTTTCATATGCTCTACAGGCAGGTTATGCCCCTCTATTTCAAGAAGCGTACCGACTATTGTTCTTACCATATTATAAAGAAATCTGTTTCCTTCAATATGTATAAACACTCTATCACCTTGTTTCTCAACATCTGCTCTAGAGATAAAACAAACTTTGCTCGGGTTAAGCGTTCCGGAACTTTTAAAGCTTGAAAAATCATGTTCGCCCAGAAGGAAATTCAAAGCGGTCTGCATCCGCTCTATATCCAATTCATATTTCACTCTTAAGATATCACCGTCAAATGCCTGTTTATAACGTCTGTTAATCAGTTCATATCTGTAATATCTTGCCTTTGCAGACTTTTGAGCGTGAAACGAATCCGGTACAATTCTCAAGTTACTGACAGATATATCATCAGGAAGGATTTCGTTCATTTGATAGATAAATTTTGAAGCAACAATTTCTTTATCAGTATCAAAGTGAACGACCTGTCCTAATGCATTTACACCTTTATCAGTTCTTCCGGAGAAGATTGTTTTAATCGGTCTGTTATTAATTTGAGCCTTAGACTCTATCAAAGTACATAATACTTTCTCTAATTCGCCCTGTATCGTGTTACCGACTTCTTTGCCGGCTTCGAACTGTATCTGACTGCCGTCATAGTTCTTACCACGGTACTGAACATCTAGAGCGTAGCGCATTAATTATACCAACTGAATTAATGCCATTTCAGAAGCATCCCCTCTGCGTGGAGGAAGTCTGAATATTCTTGTATATCCGCCCTGTCTAGAAGAATATTTAACGCCAATAACGCTGAATAATTTTCTCAAAACAGTCTGCTTAGCTAATTTTTTGCCTTCCTGCGGAGCATCAAATACTTCACCGGTGGTTGTATCAATTAACTGGCCGATTTCTTTATCATAGATATATTTACCAGCCAATCTTCTTGAATTCAAATCACCTTTTTTAGCCATAGTGATTACATTTTCAGCATATGGCTGCAAAGCTTTTGCTCTTGCCATAGTTGTTTTTATCTCACCATGAGTAAATAGTTCAGTAGCTAATGAACGCAACAAAGCTTTTCTTTGGTCTTGTGCTTTACCAAGTGTATGTTTCTTTGTTTGGTGTCTCATTGTTTTCTTTCCTTTTATATAATTTACTAATTCCTATTATTCTTCTGAACCTTGAATAGCATAACCTTCTTCATCTACTTCCGGATTTGGAGCTAAGTCTAAACCGAAGTGGTGTAATCTTTCAATTACTTCATCTGAAGATTTTTTACCAAAGTTCTTAATATTTAACAAATCATGTTCTGATTTCTTTAACAATTCTGCCATTGAGTTAATGCTTGCTCTTTTTAAACAGTTATATGCTCTTACAGATAATTCAAGCTCATCAATAGTGATTGAAGGTTCTTGTTCGGTTTCTTCATGAGATTCTTCCATAACAACAGCCTTTTCTTCAATATCTTTGTGAGAAGTTTTGCCTGTAATAGATGAGATTTGAACAAAGTGTTCAATAAGCAAATCAGCTGCCTGAGTAAGAGCTGTAGTTACATCTACTGTACCATTAGACCAGATTTCAAGAGTTAATTTATCAAAGTCGATATTGTCGCCGACACGAGCATTTTCAACTTCATAACGAACTCTTTTTACCGGCATAAATGTAGCATCAATAGGTAACATATCAATAGGAGCTCCTGATTTAGAATTTCTTGGAACATCATTTGCTACATATCCTTTTCCTGTTTCTACAACGATATCGGCGTGGAATGAACCGCCGTCAGCTATAGTACAAATCAACCAGTCAGGGTTTACTACCTTTACACCGGCTGGTAATTGGATATCACTTGCCAATACAGGACCTGGTTTGTCTACATCTATTCTCAAATTTTGAGGTTCTTTTGAGTCTGTTTTAATTGCCAAACCTTTAAGGTTCAACATTACGTCAATAACGTCTTCTAATACACCCGGAATTGCTGTGTATTCGTGAGTTATACCCTCAATTCTGCAAGAAGTTACAGCAGTACCTTCTAAGCTTGAAAGTAATACACGTCTAAGTGCGTTACCGATAGTTGTTCCAAAACCTCTTTCTAACGGTTCAATAGTAAACTTACCATATTGTGAACCATCAGAACTGGTCATTGTATTAACAGTTTTAATTTTTAATTCCATATTATTTTCTCCTATCAGCCTATTTTGAATAGTACTCTATAACAAGTTGTTCTTTGAATTCAGGATCTAATTCTTCTCTTTGAGGAATTCTTTCGAATGTAATCTTCAAAGCGTCTTTATCTACTGTTATCCAAGCAGGAGCACAAGATAAATCAATTGCACTCATTACAGTCTTAAGGTAATCGTTGCTTCTTGATTTAATAGTGATTACATCACCTGCTTTAACTAAATATGATGGAATATCTACTTTCTTATCATTAACAAGAACGTGACCGTGGTTAACGATTTGTCTTGATTGTTTACGTGTTACGCCGAAACCTGCTCTAAATAAGACGTTATCTAATCTAGATTCAAGAATTTGAAGAAGGATAGTACCTGTTACACCTTTCTTTCTTGCAGCTTCGTTGTAATATTTTGCGAATTGTTTTTCGCTTACCAAATATGTTAATCTGATTTTTTGTTTTTCATTTAAGTGAATAGCGTATTCAGAAAGTTTCTTTCTTACTGCACCGTGTTGACCGGATGCTGTTTGCCTCATAGAAGATGTTAATTTTCTGTTAGACAAATCTTTTACGCCGTAGTTACGAAATAATTTATTCGTAGGTCCTGTATATCTTGCCATTATTTTCTCCTTTTCTTTTGCAGGGCATCTATGGTTTACTTTTTTGGCTTAAAGCAAGCCCCTGCATATTGTATCTAACTTTATTACACCCTATACACGTCTCTTTTTAGGAGGACGGCATCCGTTGTGAGGAATAGGTGTTACGTCTTTTATCAAAGTAATTTCCAAACCAGCAGCCTGAATAGCTCTGATTGCTGTTTCACGACCTGAACCAGGTCCTTTGATATGAACTTCTACCTTTTTCATACCCTGGTCAATTGATTTCTTTGCAACTAATTCTGCTGCTGACTGAGCTGCAAACGGAGTTCCTTTTCTAGCTCCTTTGAAGCCTGTAGCACCGGCAGTTGCCCAAGCAATAGCATTACCTTGAGTATCTGTAGAAGTTACAATTGTATTGTTAAAAGTGGATTGTATGTGAACAACACCCTGCAATACATTTTTCTTTTCTTTTTTCTTTGTAGTTTTTGGTCTTGCCATTTTTCTTTTCCTTATATTTCACTATTTTTAATTTCGTTTAAATTTATTCCCTATTATTTCTTCTTACCAGCAATAGGTCCTGTCTTTTTACCGCGTCTTGTTCTTGCGTTTGTTTTTGTTCTCTGACCTCTGCAAGGAAGACCTCTTTTGTGCCTCATACCTCTGTATGAGTTAATTTCTTGAAGACGTTTAATGTTCATTGTTACTTCACGTCTTAAGTCACCTTCAATATTGTATTCAGACAATGCATTACGTAATTGTTTAATATCATCATCTGTTAAGTCATCTGTTCTTAAATCAGGTGAAATACCTGTTACTTCAAGAATCTTTTTGCTTCTTGCAGGTCCTATACCGTAGATATAGGTCAAAGCGATTTCTAGTCTTTTGTTACGAGGTAAATCTACCCCAACTAATCTTGCCATGTTTTCTTTCCTTTATATTTCTTGTACTTACTTATTCTTTATTCTTCGAAAATTAACCCTGTCTTTGTTTGTGTTTAGGGTTTTCACAAATTACTGCAACTCTGCCTTTTCTTTTAATAACTTTGCATTTGTCGCACATAGGTTTTACTGATGATCTTGTTTTCATTGTTTTATCCTTTATCTTTTTGTAATACTTAAAAACTTTTTATTATTTAAGACGGAATGTTATTCTGCCTTTGGTTAAATCATAAGGTGTCATTTCTACTTTTACTCTGTCACCCGGTAATATTCTGATAAAATTCTTTCTTATCTTTCCTGATATGTGTGCCAGAATTTCGTGTCCGTTTTCAAGTTTTACCCTGAACATCGCATTCGGCATGGATTCCAGAATAGTACCTTCTATTTCTATTACGTCTTTTGCCATATTTTCCTCTATTTTTCGGCTGTCAAATAATGCCACTTTAAGGCATCTTAATATAATAATATTTGCTAAAAATCTGAATGCAAGCTGTTTATTATATTTTCGACCATTTTGTTAAGTTTTATTTCTGTTTGTTTTTTTATTCTTAAGTTTTATTCCCTGTAATCTAATATCATGAAAAATGTTGAATTTATAATGCAATTTTGGATTATATCCTTTTTGTAATATTTTTTATTATTAAAAAAACATTCTACATATTTTTATAACTCATTTTATTTCTGTTCATGATACAATTTACACATATAGTATTTTGAAAGGGATTTATTTATGCTAAGAGCCGGAATCGTTGGACTGCCAAACGTAGGAAAATCAACATTATTTAATGCATTAACAGCTACAAAGAATGCACAGAGTGCAAATTATCCGTTTTGTACAATTGAACCAAATGTAGGCGTTGTTGTTGTACCGGATGAAAGACTCCAGATACTTTCTGATTTGTGCAAAGCAAAAGAAATTATTCCTACTGTCATAGAATTTGTTGATATTGCGGGACTCGTAAAAGGTGCAAGCCAGGGAGAAGGATTAGGCAACCAATTCCTGCATAATATTAGAGAAGTTGACGCTATTATTCAGGTTGTCAGATGCTTTGATGACGAAAACACCATTCACGTAGCAGGCAAAGTTGATCCTATTTCAGATATTGAAATTATTAATACAGAGCTTGCCCTTGCTGATTTAGCTTCTGTAGAAAGACGCGCTGCAAGAATTTCTAAACAGGTAAAATCAGGTGACAAGGAAGCAGTTATTGAAGACGGAGCATTAAAGAAACTTAATGAACTGCTGCAAGAAGGAAAATTCATAAATGTAAAAGAACATTTTACAGAAGATGAGATTGAAGCAATTAAACCGCTTAATTTAATGTCTATCAAGCCTGTTATTTATTGCGCAAATGTTTCTGAATTTGATTTAAAAGAAGGCAACAATTACACAAAACAGGTTGAAGAATACGCAAAATCACATGGTGCTCAAACAGTTATAATCTGCGCAAGAATTGAAGAAGAACTTGTTGAACTCGGAGAAGAAGGGGCTAAAGAGTACCTTGAAGAGCTTGGAGTTAAAGACAGCGGGATTAATAAAATGATTAAATCTGTATATGAACTGCTTAATCTTATTACATTCATTACTGCGGGCGAAAAAGAAGTTCACGCGTGGACAATCACAAGAGGAACTAAAGCTCCGCAGGCGGCAGGGGTTATACATACTGACTTTGAAAAAGGCTTTATTAGAGCTGAAGTAACCGGATACAATGACTTTGTACAAAACGGCTCTTATACAGCTTGCAAAGATAAAGGTGTTACAAGATTAGAAGGAAAGGATTACGTAATGCAGGACGGAGATATTGTTCACTTCCGTTTTGCAGTATAATAAGGAAATGCAAATCAATACTTCGGGTGGACAGACAAATTTTAAATGGAATAAAACAACACATTTAGAAATGACAATGCTCGCACTACAAAACAGCAGCATTGATGATATTACTAAAAGACAGGTTGCCAGATATGCCCAAATGCCAGACTTTGCAAAGACAGAATTGGGATATCATAATAACACTCACTTCTTCTTTCCAAATTCTAAGAAAAAAAGCTTCGGGCTAGACTCTGATAAACTAAATGCCTTTAGCCAGTTTAAAGAACATTTGCAGCAAGCAATGCTTTCAGAAGACAAAGAAGAAGTATTAAAAAAACTCGGCTATGCACTGCATTATTTGCAAGATATGTCTGTTCCGCTTCATACAGAACCGGGCGGATTAATACATAAAATATTAAAATACAAGCTTCACGGAAATTTTGAACGCGGTAAAAAATATGGTGCAACAGCACATTTAGACATACTAACCCAAAATTTTAAGGCAGAAAATCTTGAGTACAGTTCTATACTGGATTTATTTACAAAAACTGCTGAATATTCTCAAAATCCGGAGTTCAAGGTAAAAAGATTTAACAAGAAAAACTGGATTTCCATTCAGCAGGCTTGTTTTAACAGAGGCGTAAACGCTTCCAGAGAATTTTTAGAAAAAGTTCTCGCCGTAAAAAATATTAATTAACGGGTTATTTTTGCAGAATTTATAACCCAGCCGTCAGAGCGGAAGTGAGCATAATTATTTTTTCCCCGGTATTTTTCTCCTTCAGGGCTTGACTTAAGCCATTCTTCAAGGATTAAAAGAGCCTTTCTCAGGAGTTCATAGCCGTATCTTTCAATCAATGAACCGTATTGGGTTGGTGTTAATATGACAAAATCTATATCGGGCAGAGAAATTTTTACCTCGCTATCATACTTCGGTCTGCCGCCCTTTTTCCCATTTTCTATACTTGAATATCCACTCATTATTTATCATCCTCCACAGGTGTTCCTAATTTGCGCACCAGTTCTATTACAGTTTCTTTCATTCTGCATTTATTATAAGAATTACTAAAATATATTTTATACAAATTGCATCTAGCACATACGCACCCTAACTTGTAACAATCCACTGCACTCGGGGTCCAATTCTTTGACATTGTTTCACTACATGATACATTATATCTGTAATTCATTTTTACAAAACCTCTTCCAAATATTTAAAACATTGACATTAGCAAAAAAATATGATTAAATATCAATTGATAGTTTACATCTTGTGTCTTATTGTAAGACGATATGATACAAATGTCAAGTACTATTTTCATATATTGGTGAAACGATGAAACTAGATGAATTAATACAATTAATATCCAATATAGCAGGGATAACTGTTAACCAGTCAATGCTTGCAGACAGCCTTGGCATAACACGTCAGACAATCAGCAATAGAATAAAAACTCAGAGCGAAGTTACGGTTAGCGAAATAAGACGGGTTGAGGAATTTTTTAAGATTAGTATTTTCAGTTCTGTAACCGACGATATTGCTTATATAGATTATTATACAGATGTTTTTGCAAGCTGCGGAAATGGCAGTATTGTCTTTTCGAGTGAAAAAACGAAACTTCCTATACCGATTTCAATGATAAGCGGGTATTCAAAAAATAAATTATATTCTATGATTAATGCTTCCGGAAATAGTATGTCGCCTACTATTGATAATGGCGATAAGCTTATTGTAGAACACTGGAACGGAAACCAGATTCAGGACAATAAAATTTATGTATTTTGTTTTAATAACGAATTTTTTGTAAAACGCTTATCAAAAAATCTTGATGAGATTATTATCAAGTCTGACAATCCTGAATACAGAATTAGAACCATAAACGGAAAGTCTGCCGCAGAATTAATACTTATCGGTAAAATTGTCGCAACAGTGAAACAATTGGATTAAAATTTCAGGCTCGCAATTTTGTTGTATCAATAATTCTTATCTGTAGGGTGAAGAAGCTATTACAACAATAATTGAAGTACTATAGCCGGTGTTTGGTTTGCTGTAGCAAGAAGCGTTGCACTTGATTCTTCCGTTATATCTGCATCACGAATTGTTGATTGAGTTGATACTAAATTATTGATTTTAATACTTCGTCTATTGTTGAAAGTGCATTTGCTCTTGTTAACTCAAATGCTTTCTGAGATGAACCAGTTGAGTTGTTTATAATCAGGTCAAGGTCAAAGTTTGAACCTCCAACTAATCCTCCTACAGAAGTTGTGCCTGTTACATCGGCAAAAACAGTACAATTATCAATATGGGAAATATCCATACCCTATAAGACCACCTACATTCCCAGTCCCACTCACGCTGCCAGTTAGCTGTTACTTATTGTAACGTTGCATCCTCTCCCCATCAGTCCACCGACCTCATAATCCCCCGTCACATCAACATTTTCTAAGCCAACGTTCTTTATTTCTGCAAAGTTACACCACCTAAACAAACCGACACAATTAATTGATGGAGTGTTGATATACAGGTTTGAAATCACATAACCATTACCATCAAAGGTGGCTGTAAATTGGTTAGAAGTTCCTATTGGAGTCCAACCTTCACCTGTTGAGTAAGCAGAAAGGTCGATATCATCAGCTAAAACAAATTCACAATTTGAGCAGATTTTATAGTTATTGGTCATTGTTGCGAGCTTAGCAAGTTCTTCTGCTGTTGAGATTGAATAAGTGCCACTTGTAAGTTTTGTGTTTATTGAATAATTCGCTGCATTGTCTTCCGCTTGGTTTATCTTAAAGCCCGTTGTCATGCGATCGATTGCTTGATTTAAGCCTATGGTTGACGTTTTTAAGTCGGATTGAACTATTAAGCTGGATATATTTTTAACACCTCACTTAAAAAGCCCTGTAAATTAAGGTCTTTAGCCTCCTGTACAGCAGCAAGAGTTTCAGGGTAATGCATTAAACCTGATTTTCGTATAAAGCTGCTCATTAAAAACATATACTTATATAAATCGTTACATTACATAACAAAAGCCGCGGCTTATAATTTTACTTGCTTTTACCTTCCGTTTGAAGTTAAATATCTCCTATGAAGATAATTATTTTTGGTGCAAATGAACTTAGTTCAATGATAGCCTCTGAGTTATATACAGAAAACGACATTACTGTTATAGATGATGAACATAACAGAGTAGACGCATTTAATAAGCTGGATGTCGGGTTTGTACCGGGGAATGGTTCAAATATAGAGGTATTAAAACAAGCTTCGATTAAATCTGCGGATGTATTTATTGCCTGTACAGCTTCTGACGAACTCAATATTGTTGCCTGTTTAACTGCCAAAAGAATAAGTACCGTTAAAACAATCTGCTTTGTTCGCAAAGAAGAATACAAATATTCTCTCGGGCTTGCAAAGGATGCAGAATATAACTGTGATTTTTATATTGATAATGTAATCTGGCCGGAAGAACTATTAACTCAGGAAATTTTTAGAATTATCACTGTTGCAAAAGCTTTGGATGTTGAACATTTTGCTGATGGCAGGGCACGTTTGCTTGAATATAGGATTGCAAAAAACTCTATTCTTGTTAATCAGATGATTAAAAATTGCGAGTTTCCTAAAGATACTGTTATTGTCGGTATTACAAGAAATTGCGAATTATTTATACCTAATGGAGAAACAATTTTGCATGAAGATGATAAAGTTATTTTTATGGGATTATCAAACTCGCTCGATATACTTGCCGGTAAATTTTTCCACGAAAAAGAGTTCGTAAAAAATGTAACTATTATAGGCGGTGGTAATGTTGGTTTAAAACTTGCTAAAAATTTGGAAAATCTAAAGCTCAATTTAAAGATTGTAGAAAAAGATACAGCAAGATGTGAGTATTTATCACAGGAACTTAATAACACATTAATTATTAATGGAGATGGAACTGATTTAGAACTCTTAAATGAAGAAGACATTGCTTCTTCTGATGTAGTCGTAAGTGTAACTAACAATGATGAAAAAAATCTTTTATGCTCGCTACTTGTTAAACATATGGGTGCAAGCAGAGTAATATCAAGAGTTTCCAAGACTACAAACGTAGAATTATTTGAACGGGTTGGTATTGATATTGCAATTTCTTCCAGAACAGCTGCGCTTAATGAAATAAAAAATAATATAAAAGAAACAAACATTGGTATTCTGGCAACTGTAGAACAGGGAAAAGGAGAAGTACTGGTTATAGAAATCCCTGAAAATTACCAAACAAAAAAAATTATGGAATTAAAACTCCCTGTAAAAGCTATTGTAGGAGTTATTCAGCGCAGGAAGAGAATAATTATTCCAAACGGTGCAACACAAATAATGGGTGGTGATAATCTCATAATATTTACAACAAGTGAAAATGCGCCAAATATAAAAGAATTTTTTGAGGAAATTGAATGAGATTAAACTATCTGGCATACTCATTTAGTCTGACAATAATGTATTTTAGTTTTATGCTGATGCTGCCTGTATTAGTAGCGCTTTATTATCATGAAACCGGTGCTGTGCTGCCGTTTTTATTAACAGGAGCAGCTGCTCTTATGATATCAATAACAATAAAAAAGGTTATCAGCGGAATTGCCCAGATTAAATCAATAAATGATATAAAAAAATCTGAAGGGCTCTGTGTTGTTAGTTTTTCCTGGATTTTTGCTATCATTCTGGCTTCAATACCTTATTTATTTTTCGGAATAAGCCCAGTTGATGCTTTATTTGAAGCAACATCCGGAATTACGGCAACAGGTTCGACAATACTTACACACTTCAACTATCCAAATACTGTTTTTTTCTGGCGCTCCTTTACACAATGGCTGGGCGGAATGGGAATTATCGTATTATTTATTGCAATTCTGCCTCAATTTGCAATTGCCGGAAGACAAATGTTTTTTGCAGAAGCACCCGGGCCTACAGAAGATAAATTTACTCCAAGAATAAAGAATACGGCTGCTGCTCTATGGAAAGTTTATGCAGGATTAACTATAATTGAAATTGCTTTTCTGAAAATTAATGGAATGAGCGGTTTTGAAGCTGTTTGTAACTCATTATCTTCAATCTCTGGAGGAGGACTTTCTCCAAACAGCCAGAGTATGATTGGATGTTCTTATCCATTACTATGGATTACTGCATTTTTCATGTTTTTTGCAGGTGTAAGCTTCAATCTCCAATACAAAGCGTGGATTAAACTTAACCCGCTGGTTTTATTTAGAAATGAAGAATTCAGGACTTATTTCTCTGCAATTTTCTTAATTGGTATTTTGCTCAGTATTTCTTTATTCTTTAATATGCATTATGACCTTGCAGGAAGTATAACACATTCGTTTTTTAATGTTTCAACTCTGGTTTCGTCAACAGGTTTCTGCAGTGTAGATTACACAAAATGGGATTACACAAGCAAGCTCCTTTTATTTGCAATAATGCTTTTTGGCAGCTGTGCAAGTTCGGCCGGAGGCGGATTAAAAGTTATGAGATGGCTTCTGGTCTTTAAAATTATAAAAACAGAGATGACTAAAATTCTACATCCCAAAGCTGTTTGTAATATCAAAACAGGAAGTTACTCTGTGCCTAAGGAAATTCTTGACCAGACTTTAATGTTTGTTGCTTTTTATTTTGTAATACTGGGAGTTTCCGCATTTTTAATAGCTGTTCTTGAACAAAATACTACTATTGGATTGACCGGAGCTGTCAGCGCAGTAGGAAACATAGGCCCGGGATTTGGTGCTATTGGCCCGCTGGGAAGTTTTGCTCCTCTGAATGCATTGACTAAATTAATACTAATTTTTGATATGCTTATTGGCAGACTAGAATTAATACCAATTCTTGTGTTATTCCAAAAAGATTTTTGGGTTTTAAAACGTTAATTCCCTGCGGCTATAAATCGGGCCTTTATAAAGTTTATTATTGTATTCTATATTTACAGGTGCTATAGTCCTCTTTTCATTAGAAAACCGGATTAAATTACCGCTAATATCATAAAAATAAAGAATTTTGGAAGGGACAGGATTGTTCAATGCATCCTTTGTAATAGGCTTGCCGTCTAAATCAAATGCCTCATATATCTCTCCATTTTTCGTACAAATTCCCAGCCTAAAACCATTTTCATCATATATTTTTGTTGAAGCTGCCAAAACCTGCACTCCGGAAATAAAAAATAAACAAATTATTGCACAAAGTTTTTTCATACTACAATTATAACGTCATTCTTAGAAAAATGTTCTTTTTTATGCTACAATTTAACCAGAGGAAGAAAATATGTCTATAAGAAAAGTTGTCAGATATGGAGAAGACTCTTTGCGACAGCCGTCCAAAGAAGTTCATAAGGTTTCACAAAAAGTTAAAAATCTGGTTGCAGATTTATTGGATACAATGTACGCTCAAAACGGTGTCGGGCTTGCTGCACCCCAGATTGGAGAGAACTACAGAGTATTTGTAATTGATGTTTCGACTGGCAATGAGCCTTTAAATCCAATTGTATTTATTAACCCTAAAATTATAAAAAAATCAGGTGCTGTAATAAGCCACGAAGGCTGCCTTAGCTTTCCTGAAGCATTTACTGATGTTAGAAGATATTCTGATGTTATGGTAAAGGCAATGGATAGGAATGGACGTTCTTTTGTTCTGGAAGCAAAAGATGGAAGCCTGCTTGCAAGAGCAATTCAGCATGAATTTGACCACCTTGACGGAATTCTTTTCATTGATCACGTTATAAACAGATTTGAAGCAGAAGAAGTTCTGAAAAAATTTAACCTGCCGCCAATTCAAATTGAAAAACTGCTTGATGAACCGGAATTAGAAGCAAAAATTGAAGAACTACTAAAACAAAAAGTTAAAAGTGAAGAAAAGAATGATTAGTATTGTATTTTTTGGAACACCCGATATTGGTTTAAAGTCCCTGGAACATTTTTATAATTCTGATAAATTTGAAGTTCTTGCAGTTGTAACACAGCCCGATAAACCATCAGGCAGAGGACATAAGCTTACGCCGAGCCCGATTAAACGCTTTGCGCTGGAGAAAGGTATTAAAGTATTTCAGCCAAAATCAATCAGAAAAGAACCGGAAATTATTGAAGCATTAAAAGAATTAAAACCTGATTTCTTTGTAACTTTTGCATTCGGTCAGATTCTTTCGCAAGAAGTTCTGGATATTCCTAAATACGAAACAATAAACCTTCATGTTTCATTACTTCCAAAATACCGGGGAGCAAATCCTATACAACGTGCAATTATTAACGGGGATACCGAAACCGGAATATGTACCATGATTACAGAATTAGGGCTTGATTGCGGCGACATTTGCATGAAGCTTCCTATTGAAATTTCTAAAAACATGAATTGTATAGAGCTGTTTGAACTATGCGCTTCTAATTCTCCAGAGCTTTTAGAAAAGACTTTAACTGGAATTAAAGACGGCACATTGAAGCCGACTCCTCAATGCGAAGAAGGACTTTGTTTTGCAGACAAGCTTAAAAAAGAAGAATGCAAAATAGACTGGAATAAGTCTGCTGAGGAAATTCATAATTTAGTTCGCGGGGTTTACAAATGCCCTGGTGCGTTTTTCGAATTTAACGGCAAAATAATTAAGGTTTTGAATACTGAGCCGTTAAATGATGAAACAAACGGCAGCATTGGCGATTTTGTCAGGATTTCAAAGCTCGGAATTGACGTTAAAACAGGCAAAGGACTTTTACGTATTATAAAAATAAAACCAGAAGGTAAAGGTGAAATGCCGGCTTTTGACTGGTATAACGGACTTAAACACTAACTAATATTTTATCGAGCCTTGAAAAAATCTCGTTCAGATTATCAATTAGAATAAGTTCTCCACGCAATCGTGATGCACCTTGAAAACCGTTTAAATAATACGGTATAAACTTTCTGCAGAATTTTACACCGACATTTTCTCCTCTAAACTCGACCTCTTTTTTTAGATGATGTTTTAGCGTTTCAATTTTTTCTTCTAATGTTGGAGGAGGCAAATATTCCCCCGCATTAATATATCTTTCAACTCTATAAAGTAAAGATGGATCACCCAGCGCACCACGCCCTATTGCAATGCCGTCAGCTTCTGATTCTTCCAGACACTGAACAGCGGTTTCTATCGATACAACATCACCGTTTGCAAAAACTGGAATATCAACATTACGCTTAAGTTCTGCAATTTTTTTCCAATCAGCTTTGCCTCCATACATCTGCGAACGGGTACGACCATGAATTGTAATGAAATCAGCCCCTGCTTCCTGCATTTTTTGTCCGTATTCTACAAAATTTAATTCGTCAAATGTATATCCTAAACGGAATTTTACACTCAACGGAATTGAAATTTCAGCTTTAACTGTTCTTACAATTTCTTGAGCTAAATCAACATTACGCATCAATGCACATCCATCTGTGCCTTTTACAACTTTATTAACAGGACAGCCCATATTTATATCAATCATATCAGCATACTTCTGCAGATAATTTGCACATTCTGCAATCATTTTAGGCTTGTGACCGCTTAGCTGATATGAAATAGGAGAATGGTTTTCATCCCTTGCAACAATATCTGTATCCTTAACCTGCGTCAGAGCTTCTGAACTTATCATTTCTGTTGTTAACAAGCAAGTTTTTGAGTATTCTCTTACAAGAGAACGCAATACATAATCAGTTATTCCGGCCATTGGAGCAAGAGATACCCTGCTTGAAATTAAATCCCTAACTTGCATATGGTCTCAATTCTTCCAACCTGCTTTTTGCGTATTTCAAATATTCATCATCCGTTGAGTATGATGAAATAAACTTCTGATAATATTTGAATGCTTCTTTATAATTCGAAAGAGTGTCGTAATCTACAGCAAGCATATAATTAGCTATAGGAAATTCGTTAGAATATTTCAAAACATTTAAGTAATCATTTATAGCAAGTTTTGGCTGCTTCTGCTCATCATAAATCAACCCTCTGTAATAATATGCATAAGCGTTATTTGCTTCTTTTTTCAAAACTTCATTGAATTTTAGAAGCGCCGTTTGGTAATTATTCTTTTCATATAAATCTATGCCTTCGTTAAGAACAGTAAGTGAACCGTTTTGTACGACATAAGAAAGCAATTCTTTTGCATCTGATTGAGGGTTTAGCTGTAAAGCTTTTTTCAAATATGCCTCTGCAAGAGCCCAATTTTTTTGTTCTGAATACAAGTACCCTATATAATAAGGAGTTTCAGTATTATTGGGGTTCAATTTTTCTGCTCGTTTGTAATATTCTATAGCGCTGTTGTAATCCCCCATAGCCTGGTAAGATGCAGCAGCTCCAAGCATAGAATCTTCTGTTGCCGGATTTATTGCGAGGTATTGCTGTACAGCCATTTTATAATCTTTAGCTTCGTAGCTTGAAGATGCAGAGGCTAGCTTCGTAGAAGTTGAATCCTTTTGAACGTTCTGCAGCGTCTTCAAAACAAGATTATTTGCAGGGAATTTTTCTTTTGCTGTGTTTAAAACACTTACTGCATTATTATAATCATCTTTTGAGGCATAACATATTGCAAGGTTTACATACGCATCAACCTTAGAAGAATTTTTTGAAATTGATGATTTGTATGCAGAAATAGCTTCATCAATTTTATTTTCTTTGTGAAGTTTATATGCATAATCATACAATTCATCACTACTGCCGTTTTGAGATAGATATGCAATATATTCCGAAGGACTCATTGTGTCTTTCATTACCATAGCAATTTCATCTTTAGCAGCAGCATTCGAAGGGTCAATTGCCAGAACTTTTTTATAAAGTCCCATTGCAGTCTTGCCATCTCCCATTTCTTTATAAACCTGCGCTTTATATAAAAGAGCCTGAGTATTATTAGGATAGAGCGTTAAGACAGAATCATAAGATTGAATTGCTTTCTGGTACTCTTTTCTCTGCTGGAATAAAGTACCAACATTTAATCTTGTTGTAACGTTAGATGGATTAAGCTGTTCAGCTTTTCCATAATAGCTTAATGCCGTTTCAAAATCTCCCTGAGCCTGTTTTATAGCTCCAATATTTGCATTGAGCTCCGCATCACTTGGAGTTTGAGCGAGTTTTTTCAAATAAATTCTTTCTAAAGCGTATAAAACTTCCTGATCACCTTTAGAATTAGCAAGCGCCTCATTATACTGAACGACAGCTTCGTCATATCGTCCAAGTTTATCAAGAGTTCTTGCATATTTCATTCTAAGTACGCCGTCATTCGGCTTTAAGTCAAGAGCAATTTTATAATAATCAGCAGAACGCGGCTCGTTGCCCAGAAGTTTTAGCAAATCTGCAATTTGCGCATTAGAGTCAGCGGCAAGTTTTTCACTCTGTGCAGCTCTAGAAAACTCATATGCAGCAGCAGAGAAATTACCTGCCGCGCGCAATTCTTCAGCTTCTTTATAACGGGAGCCGGCTGTTGTATCAAAACTTATTACCTTTAAACACTGGTTTAAATTCTCTGCAGCTGAGGTTATCATGCCGGCAGAATTCTGAACAGCCTGTTCTTTATTCGGGTATATTTTTAGATAAAATATAGCACTTCTAAAATCATTAGCGGCTTTTTCGTAATTTTTATCCTGATTTGCATAATATGTAGCCCTTGCAAGATAAGCATTTATCAGCCCTATCCTCGCTGAATTATCCAGAAAATTAATTCTCAAAGCTTTTCTGAACTCAACAATAGATGAAGAGTACTGATTCTGCATCAAATAATTTTGAGCGGCTTCATAATGTTCTCCAAAAGCTCCAGCCGGAGCTGCAAAAACATTAGAACTGCCTATGATAGTACATAGTGCTAAACAACAAACTGTCCCTAAAAATTTTTTCTTCATAATAATATATTACTATAATAGTTTTCTAAAGTGAATAAGTGAATTCGGCATTCAAAACTTTTGTCAAATTGTAAATTTTTGTAAAATTTTCTGGACATGACATATCATGATTTTGAAATTTATAGTAGCATGCCATGTATCAACTATCCCCAAATCTCCTCCCAAAATTATTAGAGAAAACTTACACTGACTCAAAATCTGAGTCAGTTTTTATTTTCTTAATATGCACCGGAGCAGACAATGCGGCTAGCCAAGCAATTCTGTTAATATAGTGGCATTTTCTTCTGCTTTCAAGTTATTAGAAATTTTGTTTCTTTTGATATAAACACGAAGAGCTTCTCTGATTAGTTCACTTCTTGTTCTTTGTTCAGAGCTTGCCACATTATCTACCTTGCTAAGAAAATCGTTAGACATTGAAATTAATACTCTTGCCATGTTTCCTCCTTTATTCAAATAGGCGGAGTAGTTAAGCTTACACATTACCCTTACATTTACCCCTGCAGGACTCTATTATATCATATAAAGAAATTATTACAAGAGTATATCTGTTTTATATTAACAAATTTTAGAAAAGTTTACAAAGCTTTACAAAAAAGGCAATTTTTTATTAGCGTCATACTTTATATATATAAGAGTATAAACAGAGGATATTAATATGTTTCATTATTCAAGTTTAAATTTTGATCTTGCGATGAGCACCCCGAGCGGCTCTATTAATATTCTTTGGAATCAGCTTGGTGAAAAATCAAAAGCTAATTCAATTATGTATATGACACCTAACTTTGACCCTTCAATAGGTTATACATATCCGGAATTCGGTGTATGGGGCAATAATCTTCTGAACCCGATGCTTGCTATTCAGCAAACAATGCAGTCATTCCAGAATGGAAACTGGATGAATGGTATTAATGGCGGCAACTGGTTTAATAATATGCCTTGGAATAACTGGAATAACCCTTGGGGAGGCGGAAACAACGGCGGCAGCACTGCTGGAAACGCTGAATACGATGCTTTAAAAGCTCTTATAAATAAATATAAAGAAATCGGTACAAAAAATAATACTATAAGTCCGGCTCTTTTAGATAAGATTAATGCTGCATTAAATAAATCAGGCAAACCGGAAGAAAAATTAGAAGCATTAAAAGATTTATACAAATCTCTTGATAAAACTAAATTAGAAAAAGCTTTACTGGAATTACCAGAGTATAAAATAATGCTGGACGAAGCTGGTTACAACTTCAACGGCACAAATAAAGAATATGATACAAAGCTCAAAAAAGAATTAAACAGCCTTGAACAGGACATCAAATCAGGAAAAGGCGATTTGCTTGCTCAAATCAGTGCAAGTGAAAACAACGCGCAGATTTTGAGAATTGTAAGCTATTGGAATGACAACCACTCTGCTAAAGAGAACAGAGGTATTATTAGATTAGTTGCTCAACATATTCCAGCAGAAGAAAGTGAAAGAACACTGCATATTGAAGGTGTCAAAAATCTTTCTATGTCTTTAATCAACAAAGTTGAAGACTTCAAGGGCAGTGTTGATGGAAACTTTACTAATTTAGATAAAGCAACAGAAGAATTATCAAAAGCTTTGACTAATGCAACAAAAGCACCTAAAGAATTTACAAAAGCTAACCTTGAAGCTCTTGCAGATAAATTCGACAAACTTTATGCAATGCTCAGAATGATGGAAGCAGAAAGAATTAGAAATACAATAAATACAAAATACAGTTTCCTTAATGACATTTCATCAAGCGACAGAGATATTGTAAACGACGATTTAGTATTAAAATCAACAAAAGAAGATTTAAGAAAAGAAGGCATTTCACTAGCCGGCGTTGAAACAGATAATGTTCCGACAGAAGAAGTTGAAGAAGTTTCAGACATTGACGAAGTAAGTGAAACAGCAGAAGAAAAAGTTGAAAAGTTAGTTGAAAAAGAAAACTTGAAACAAACAGAAAAAGAAGGAGTTTTCCAATCAGTTGTAACTTCATCAAATGAACCTGCACACTTCTATACAATTAAGGACGACAAACTTGTTGAACTTAAGGATGTTAAATCTATTGATAAAGACGGCAAATGCACAATGGCAGACGGCACAACCAAAACACTTGAACAGGTTAAGGCTGATGCAGTAGAAGTTTCTGCACAGGATATTATTGATTACAACAACACATTAACCCGCGTTGATGAGCTTGTTAAAGCAGGTACACTTGTTAAATGCCAGCAGCAGTTTGGCGGCGCAGTTCTTTATCGTTCAAAAGGCAAACAAGAAGATGGTAATAGACAGTATTTTATCGTTAAAGATAATAAGTTAATGAAATTGGATTGCAAATATGTTACTGCCAATGGCATTGTTGTTGGCAATGACGGCAGCAAAACATCATTCAAAGACTATATTGCAAACAGCAGTTTTTCAACAATAAGCGATTCTAATATTGCAACAGAAGACGAACAGAAAAAGGCTGAAGAACGCAAAAAAGAAGAAGCAAAAACTCAAAAAGAAGAGGAAGAAAGAAAGCTAAAAGAAAAATACGAAAAGAAATTTGAAGTTCATGAAGTTGATGGTGCAGACCAGATTGGTAAAGACATAGCAACTGACTTAATGGGCATTACTGACAAGGATGAATGGGATACTGCAGTTGATAATATAAACAAAATAGATAAAGAAAATGTTTACAGCGTAATAAAAGCCTATGCAGCAGAAGAAGGCTGGGGTACAGATAACATACTTGAACAAATTGCAACAGAATACGGCAGAGCAAAAGAACAGCAGAAAGAATTAATAAACCATATTATCAAAGCTGTACTTGACTATTGCGAACAGTATGGAAGCAACAGCCCGAGCGCATACAAAGAACTTGAGAAATATAAAAATGGAATTACTGATGAAGTATTTAACAGCCCGGAAGACAAGTTAAGAGCTGTTGACCGTTTAATACTCAGGGTATTTGGCATCAGAAACTAATAGATGTAAGGTTTTGGTATTAAAAACAAATATTGCCGGCAAGATAATCCTGCCGGCTTTTTTTTATAACATAATTTTTTCAAGATTTACAACTGCATTTTCTACGGTATCATTAATCACCTGATAATCAAACTTTTTAGAGTTTTCAATCTCAAGTTTAATTGACGCTAAACGTTTCTGTATAGCGTCTTCAGTTTCCGTATGCCTGCCTCTCAAACGAGCCTCTAACTCTTCAAGAGAAGGCGGAGCAATAAAAATCAAAACAGCTTCCGGCATAATTTTCTTTACATTGAGCGCCCCTTTTGTATCAATTTCCAGAATCAAATTTTCACCTTTTTTAAGGCACTCTTCTATGAAACTTTTTTTTGTTCCGTAATGATTTCCGGAAAACTCTGCCCACTCGAGAAATTCATCATTTTGTATACAGTTCTTAAACTCTTCCTGTGTTAGGAAGAAATAATTTTCCCCGTGAACTTCCCCCAGCCTCATACCTCTTGTAGTACAGGATACAGAGAGCTTAAAATCCGGATGTTTTTTCAAAAACTCCTTAATAACAGTACCTTTTCCAACACCGGAAGAACCTGATATAACAAACAATCCAGCCATTAATCCTCCGAAAAACCTTTATGTACAGTTGTTTCAAAAGCCATGCTGCCGGAGTTTTCAAGTTTAACCGGTTCTTCTTTTTTGACAGCTTCTATTTTAGGAGCTTTTGATTTAAAATTAGCAATCAAATCCTGCGTAAGCTTAGGCATATCCATTGCTTCTGTACAGATTTCAATATAGCACATTTTATTCATAATTTGTGTGACTTTAAGCGCCTTATCAAAATCATCAGCCGTGCTAACTTTTGTCGACCATACATCACCTTCAAAAACTCTTGCAAACTTCGAATAATTCATCTGCATAATATCATTGAAACAATCTTCCGGAGTTTCAGAAAGTACTCTTTCAATTGTATAGCCCTTATTATTTAAAACAATAACAATAGGTTTAACCCCTCTTCTAAGCATATTTCCAATTTCCATCGCTGTTAGCTGATGAGAGCCTTCACCTGTAATTAAAATAACTCTTGATTTAGGTTTTGCAAGACAAACCCCGAGAGCAGCCGGAGTTGCCCAACCGATAGAGCCCCAGAGGGTTTGTGTTTGAAGTTCAGCTGCAGCAGGGAATTTCATTGGAGCAACACCGTGAGGAATTATCCCTGTTTCTGCAACAATGATATCATTATCTTTTATAAATTCCTGCAAACGCGGGTAAATATATTCAGACGTTAATGCGTCAGGGCTGGAGGCTTTGTGTTCATAACCTATTGCAGGTTTTAGGATTTTCATATCCTTTGAATCAACAAGCTTTGTAACAGCCTCAAGAACATCACTCATCTTAACATTATCATATTTTTCACCATCAACATATGTATGCGTTCCATATATTGCAATCTGATTATTAATCTTATAAGGCAGATTAAACCCGAATGCATTTAAATCAGTATAAACAGGGCCTACTGCAATAAGACAGTCTGTTTCATTAACATATTTTTCAGCCGTAGGATTTTCAAAACCTGCATAGTAACCTCCCAGATAGAGGTCATAATCCATGTCAATAAGATTTGTTCCCATAAGGAAGTTTGTAGTTGGAATTCTTGTTTTTTCAACAAATTCTTTGTACTCAATTCTTGAATCAAATCGCTTTACGAGCAAATCTCCAAGAATAACAGGTTTTTGCGCATTGTTAATTTTTGCAGCGATTTTGTTAGAAACGAGCCTTAATGTTTCCTCATCACTGAACCAATCGTAAGAAACCTCTTTGTCAGAAATTTCCATTTTTGCAATATCAAGCGGAACAGCAATGTATACGGGTTTTCTTTCTTTAACAAAAGTTTTTAAAACCCTGTCTATTTCCATTTTCGCATTATCTCTTGTAAGAAAAGCTGCAGCTGCAGTCACATGTTTGTGAGCCTCATAGCATGCGTGATAATCTACATCCTGAAAATTATGATGCACACAGGTTTTATTTTCAATTGTTTTAGTAGCAGGCACCCCAACAATACTTATAACAGGCACATTTTCTGCCAAACTTCCTGCAATAGCATTCATAGCACTGAGCTCACCCACACCGTATGTTGTAATTAGCGCACCGTAACCGCGCATTCTTGCGTACCCGTCAGCAGCATAACCGGCGTTAAGCTCATTTGTGCATCCAATCCAGCATGTATTCGGATTATTTTCTACTGCGTATAATAAATTAAAGTTATAATCTCCCGGAAGTCCAAAAAATTCGTTAACCCCGAGTTCTTCAAGTTTTTTTACTAAATATTCGGCTGTGTTCATACTCTTCTCCCTTTAATTTTGAATTAATCGTATCACAGGGAGGGGTAAATGTATAGAGTAAATGTATATATTTTTTTTTGTATAATATACTTATGGACAAAATTTTTTCTGACAAGATTAATATACTAAAAGCATTGGCAATAGTACTGGTTGTTTCAGGTCATCTGGAATTTCGTTTTTTTGATATGTTTCCGCCGTATTCGTTCCAACTGGCATTGTTTTTCTTTATATCAGGAATGCTTTTTAAAGAAAAATATCTGGATAATGTTGCAGACTTTATAAAGCGGAGAGTAAAAAGCCTGCTTCTTCTTTACTTTTTATATTCAGCTTTTTACGCAATAGTAACCATTATTCTGGCAAAGCTTACCGGCAAATTCTGGGGAATGGATTTAAATTTATATAACTTCTTTGTAACCCCGTTTTTGAACGGACACCAGTTTGATTTATCCTGCCCGATGTGGTTTGTAACGCAGTTATTCATAACAATGGTGACATTCTTATTTTTGGAAAGAATGTTCAGAAATCTCTCGACAACAAAGAAAAGTATAATATATACCCTTATGGGATTTTCAGCAATCCCTCTTTCTAAAGTTTTTCCGCTGACACCTGTGTTTTTAGTTATTATAAGAACAATGTTTTCGCTGTTTTTTGTTTATCTCGGTCATTTTTATATAAAAAAAATCCACGGGAATTATAATATCTTTACCCCGAAAATTTTAGGGATTGTTTTATGCTTACAGGCTGTTTTATGGCATTTTAACAGAGATTTTGACCCTGTACACGGAATTGGTTTAAGCTATGTTCTTGTTTGGGCAAGGTTTGACAGCCAGATAATTGTACCGGTTCTTACCAGCATAACCGGAATCTGGTTTTCGTTATTTTTTATAGAGATTACATACAATTATCTTAAAGATATTAAGTTTGTCAGACTTATAGGTGAAAATACTTATCACATAATGGCAAATCACCTTTTTGTAATGTACATAATAACAGCAGTTATATTTAAGCTTAACGGAATTCCTATAAGCGAAAGAAATACACATAATATTTACTGGATTTTTAATCCGGTTCAGAATACATATTTATATTTTATATTAACAATGATAATAACTACTTACACAGGCGTCTTTTTGAAAAGAATTAAGAAGCGTTTGCCTGTTATCAAAGATTTTTAAAAAAATTTTTACGGGTTTACAAAGAGGAGTATATATGTTATTATATATTTAAGCACTATTATTGTATTTTTGTGCTGCGCTGGAGATACATTAAAATATGCAAAACACAGGCTATTTAAGAAGACGACGAGCTGGAGGGTTTACATTATCAGAAATCCTCATCACGCTGGTTATAATAGGTTTTATTGGAGCTTTAGGAGTACCAATGCTCGGACAGAATAAATTAAAAAAACCTATAGAGGTTATAGGCCGGCACGGCACAATAGAGTGTTTTTGGGATGGCGGCGGTGTAAAGCAGTTCATTTCCAACAATACTGATAATAAAGCCGGTGAGCTTACAGATGCAGCTGATGGCGCCTGTTATTTTACCGCACCTACTGCTAATCTGTTTGTACTACAGGCAGTTGGTGCAGGCGGAGGCGGAGCTGTAGGAATGACAGGAGCTCCATCTTATACAAATGCTACAAAAACAATTAGCGGCAGTATTCCTACCGGTACAGGATTTCTTGCTGCAATAAATGACACCAAAAATGTTCCTGACTGGGTGAGAAAAGAATGGAATAAACAATGGACAAGTGAATCAAAATGGATTAAATATACACTAGAATCTCCTATTGGAGGTTCCGGCAGAGCATATTGCGAACCAAGACGTGTCGACTGGAATGACGGCTCTGGTTATAATAAATGTGCTGATTACTGTACAACAAACCTTGCAGAAACCTGTCCTCCAGAATGTCTAAGTAATTTAGTTGCAGATGGGGGAAACTCAGGATATGGTGCCAAATATGTAGTTAAAACAAAATTAGAATATGATCCGGAAGGGCAGCAGGATAGTGTTGTTTTCAACCCTACCTATGACGAAACAACACTGACAATAGGAACTAAAGAGGCCAAGCTTTTAGCCAGTGGTGCCGGAAAAAATGGTCAAGGTAATTACCCTTATGAAGGCACTGCAACTCCTGGCTCAAAAGGTGAGGATATTCCTTTAACGACAGGCTCTAATAAGTATTTCTCTATATCAGGAATGAAAGTTCAGAGTTCTGCAAAAACCTCTTTTCAGGCAGGTGGTACAGCTACAGAACATGATTGTTCCAATATGGCTGGTTCTTTCGCAAAACGCGGTTCAATCTCCGGCGGTAATCCAAGTTCTATTTCATTCTATACCCAATCTCTTGCAATAAACGCAAACTATGGTGTAGCCGGTTCTCCGGGAAGTGCAGAGATGAGAATTCTTGAAAAACTACCTGCTGAAACACAGTTCAAATTAGTACCTGCCCAAAGTAACAGCGGGTCTAATACAGAATCTACAATTTATATAAAAAACAAACAAACCGGTGCCTGGGAAGTATTTATGCGTGTTTCCTCCGGAGCAGACGGCTGGGGCGGTCGAGAAGTAATCGCAGTAGAAGAAGGCGATTTACCATTCCCTAAAGCATACTATCCAGATGCATTTAGACCATCTACACCTGAGCTGTCGATTTCATCAGGAGCTGGATACACCAGTTATCTTGCTAAAAACAATTTTTCACCGGGAGCATCAGGAGCCGGAGCACATCCTATAGTTACACATGTTAGCGGTAATGCATCACACATTATTAATGGCGTTACAACAGGTAATGAGAGTTTAGCGCCAATATCAGGTGCAAGTGCTACTTGCTATGACGGTTCAGAAAGTACTACCGGAACCTGTGGCAGCGGTAATACAAGCGGTAATCCAGGAGCAGTGATAATATCATGGTAAAAAAAGGTTTTTCTTTAGCAGAAGCACTTGTTGTAATGGCGATTATATCAATATTCTTCGCTGCTGCGTCTAAAATTATAACAACAAGACCAAAACCGCCAAAACAGGTTAACCAGCACGGCTATTACGAATGTTACTTAAATGTTTATCAGACTATAAATGCAGCCGGACAACAAGTAACAGTCAGCCGTCCGACACAGAGATATGTTAGAAATAATGTTGCAACCGCTGCTGAAGAAGTTTCTTGTTCCTTTGAACCGCCAAATGGAATTGCATTCTATAACATCAATTCATATGGTCCGGTATTCCACTCAAGTTTTGAACCTAATATTAAAAATACAATACAAATTACATTCACCGGTGCAGGTATAATACTTAAATCAGACACCGGAACATTAGACTTGCAGAGTAATTCTACACAAGAGAATGTAAAAATGTTTCTTAATACTTTATATCCTGATTCTCATATTTATAACAATGGAAATATAAGAGCAGGCGTAATAATTAGTTGGTAAGCATTATAAGAGGACTCAAATGAAAAAACTTAAATTAAAATCCGGTTTTACATTAGTAGAGTTAATGGTATTTTTTATATTCATATCATTACTTATGGCAGCTGCAACACCTATCATAACAAAGCGTGTTAAAAATCTGCCTATAAAAATTCACCACGGCAAGTTTGTATGCTATGGCGACAGGTATGAATATTACAATGCAACCAAACTGATTTCATCCGGAGCTGGATGCAAATTTACACCACCCAAAAGAGCTACTTTATTTAAAATAGAATTAGTTGGCGGCGGTGCCGGCGGTTACAGTTATACTCAGTTTTGGGAAGATAATGATACAAGAACCGGCGGATATGATTTAAAAAGCGGACATTATGGAGATGGCTATACTGACCCTACTGATGGTCAGCTTCGTTATATATTAGAAAATGCTCCATTTACATGGGCTACAAAATCTACAGGCGGCACATCCGGGGAAAGCGTTTCCATGAGTTATGTTGGTATCGGAAGCCCTCATATTACAATAAAGGGTTCTTGTCAGGGAGATTGCTGGTCTGATCACTACGGCCCGTGGTATGATTGTATTAAGACAAGAATAGTAAAAAAACAAACAGGCACAGATGAAGAAGGTAACCCTATATATACAGAAGTAGAAGAAGAATATGAATCTACTTGCCGTGATTGGCTTACTGATAATCCGGATAATTTAATTTTATGCTCAACTTGCAGCGGCTATCGTTCAGAAGCAAATAGCCTTGCATCTGAGATAAGCAGCCAGAGAACGTGCAGTGCAGGAGATGAATGGTGCTATACTATTGCAACTTCCGGTTTTATTTCAGGTTATCAATCTCAAGCAGCTGCTATAGGCGGTTCTGACAATACCGGAGTTCTAGCCGACTTCGGGGCAGGAACTTCTGAGTCAGGAGATCCTGAAAGAGGCGGTTATGGCCTTGGAATGTATATCGAGGGAAAAGTTGACTTCAAAGATTATAAAAATGGCGGTAAAAAAGTTGAGAATTCAGAAGTTCGCAGCTATTTGAGCCAATTATTCGGTACTAGTTATCAAAAAGGTACAACAAGTGCCAGTGGAAGCTGCGGCGGCTGGGGATACAGCGAAACTAAAAAAAGCACAGTTTCATTCGGCTCACATGACTTAATGGGTGAGAATGGTAACGATGTGCTCCATTATAATGCTCTCAAAGGCTGGGAAGCTTGTGCTACTAACTGTAGAAGAGCTAAAGGCGGCAGAGGCGGCTGGATTGATGATAATTACAGTACTATAACAGGAAGCTACTCTGATAGTTCGCCGATTCAGAGTGATAAAGATGCACAAGGTATTTGTGGACATGTTAATGGGCCTTACGCAGTAAAAGAAGGTAACACAAGCGATAGAATACCTAGCGTTACAACAAAAACAGAGCTTAATGTAAGACACCATCAGGTTGGAAACGGCGGCGGCGCAGCTTCTTATAAGGTTGCCTATATTTCAAGCCTTGCTGATGACTGCGTATTCAATGTTTCCAGCGGCGGTCCGGCCATTAATGAAAGCATTTCTGACTCACAGCTCGATGATTTACATAACAGCCTGACAACATCGCTTGTATGTAATGAGGGAACGCTGCGTTTGGATGCAGAAGGCGGTTATTATAACAAATCGTTTACTCAAAAAGATTACGCAGGATTTGACTATCTAACACCGGATGGTGAATCTACAGCACCGGGCTCATTTACAACATCTGCAGAAGGAGGCACATCTCCATACAGCCCTAAAGATGTATTTACAAAATACATTCTAGGCAGCAGCGGATTTGGTGCCGGCGGAAGCGGAAGTAAAATCGTAGACGGTTGTACAAAACCTTGGGGCGAATACTGGATTAATAGAGTATACGGCTCAAGTGTTGATAAAACATCGCATCACCAAATTCCGCGTACTGAATGCGATGAAAAGGCACAAATTAGTACAACTGGAGGCAGCAGCGGCTCTGCCGGTGTAATTATAATCTCATGGTAAAAAAGAAAGGTAATAATTTATGAATAATAAACAGGGTTTTACTTTAGGTGAAATTGCAATCACAATTGCAGTAGTCGGGTTTCTGGCAGCAATGTTTCTGCCGATGATTAAAAATGCAATACCAAATCAGGAACAGTTAATGTTTAAAAAAGCTTATTACCTGACAGAAAGAAGCGTTTCGGAATTGGTTAACGATGAAGATTATTATCCTGAAATTGACGATGATGTTGACGCAAAACAATACTTCGGCAATACTGTAAAAGTTGTATCACAGGGCAGACAATACGAAGGAACTACAAAGTTTTGCGAATTGTTTGCTATGAGGCTTAATAAAGCATCTGACGTTGACTGTAAAGCAAAAACATTTACCAACGGTGCTAATCCTGTAGGAACATTGACCGCTGCTGATGGTATTGTTTGGATACTTCCGGTAAGCAACTTTGCAAACGAAACTACTGCAGAAGAGATTTATCTGGATGTTAATGGCAACAAAAAGCCAAACTGTTTCTATGACAAGGATAAATGTAAAACTCCTGACAGATTTACTATAAAAGTTTATCAGGACGGCAGGGTTGAAGCTGATGGAACTATGGAAATAGAATATCTTAATAAGATTAATATCAGCAAAGATAGTAAGGCTGAAACATCAAAAGTCAAACAAGATTTAGGATACTAATAATATGAAAAATATAAAATTCGGATTCACTCTGGGAGAAGTGTTGTGCGCACTGGGCATTATCGGAATATGTACTGCTCTTGCACTTACAACAATGAAACCTGCGGAGAAAAAAGCCACTAAATATCTGTATATGAATGCTTATAACTCGTTAGAAAAAGCATATTATAACTCTGTACTTATTGGTAAAAATCCATTCAGGGAAGAACCGGATGAAACCGGAAATGTGCTGATTCACTCAGATACAGAAGATACGGGTACTCAGCTTCTATGTGAAGGTCTTACGACTTATATTAACACTGCTACTAATAAAAAAGATGCGGACGACGATTTCAGTACAACCTGCTCGTCTACCAAGCTTACAAGCGAGATGGCTGAGCCGGAAGATTTTACTGATGATAATGTGCAATTTATAGCATCAAATGGTATGAAATTTTATATCAGTAAATTAATAACAAAAGATGACTTAAAATTCTACCTTGTATTTGTTGATATAAACGGTTCTAAAAAACCTAATTCAATTGAATATACCTACAAATTTACTCATATAGAAAGTGAAAAAAAGGCAGAAAAGAACAGAATAGAACCGGATATTTACGCATTTGCAATTCTTGACACAGGAAGAATATGTCCGATTGGTATTCCTGAATATGATTCAAATGTATTAACGGCAAGATTTGCATATTTTACGGATTCCGGCGATCCTCTCTACACGCATAAATCTATGGCATATTATCAGGCTAAAGGCGCTGCGTGGGGATATTACAGCGGAACAAAACCTGATCCGATGGAATACAATCCTGATGAACCGTTTACAATGAACGATGCTATAAGAGCTGCTATAAATTCCGGAAGCAAAATTGTTAGTGATTTCCCTGACTTAAAATCTCTTGAACCGTCGTCGCTTTCAGGCTCAGCACCTTATCACTGCTCTAATGAAGACCTCGAATCATGTTATATATTCCTTGATGAATACAGACAGTAAAGTAGCAAATTTATTTTTTACGCACCTTTCTATATATAGAAAGGTGCGTAATTATGAATATAAACCCGATTAATAATACACAGACTAATTTTAATGGATATCTTAAGTTTAAAACCGGAAGATATGTTAACACAAAAAACATAACAACTGTTTTATATGATTATCCTGATCTTGTCGCAAACGATAAATTTCATTCCTCAGCATTCTTAATGTCAGATGGACTCAAATATATTATTAAATATTTGAGCAAACCAAAAGCTACACTTATAGAGAACATTATTAACGCCGACAAAGACCATAAAACAATTGTGGAGATTGATGCGCAAATCGTAGCAATGGACCATAAAGCCCAGTTGTTTGAAGAAATGCAGAATCAAAATATGAACCCGTATATTCCCCAAAAGTAGTCCAACTTAAAATGTTAATGCTATAATCATGCTATGACAGACAAAATCGTTATTAAAGGAGCAAGAGAACATAACCTGAAAAACGTTTCTCTGGAAATTCCTAAAAACGAATTAGTAGTTTTTACCGGTGTTTCCGGCTCGGGGAAGAGTTCACTAGCTTTTGATACAATTTTTGCAGAAGGACAGAGAAGGTATATTGAGAGCCTCTCTACTTATGCCCGCCAATTTTTAGGACAGATGGATAAGCCGGATGTTGATTACATCGACGGGCTTACTCCTGCTATTTCTATTGACCAGAAATCAACAAGCAACAACCCGCGTTCAACAGTAGGAACTGTTACTGAAATTTATGATTATTTAAGGCTTTTATATGCCAGAATCGGAACGCCTTACTGTCCAAAGTGCGGCAAACCCATACGACCACAGACAATTGACGAAATTGTCGACAGTATTCTTAAACTGGAAACGGGAACTAAAATACAAATCCTTGCTCCTATAGTTAAAGGTAAAAAAGGTGAATTTCAATCTCTGTTTGAAGAATTGAGGCAGGAAGGTTTTGTTAGAATTAAGGCTGACGGAGAGGTTTACAATCTTGATGAGGATGAAATTAAGCTTGCAAAGACAAAAGCACATACAATATCCGTTGTTGTAGACCGCGTTGTAGTCAAACCGGAAGCACGCTCAAGAATTGCTGACAGCGTTCAAATAGCACTCCAAAAAGCTGACGGACTCTGTCTTATTGATGTAATCGGTGCAGAAGAATTAATATACAGTGAAAAGCTTGCCTGTCCGGATTGTAACCTAAGTTTTGAGGAATTAACTCCGCGTATTTTCTCTTTCAATGCTCCTTACGGCGCCTGCGATAAATGCGGCGGGATTGGTGTCGATTTCAAAATCGACCCTGATTTGGTTATACCCGATAGGAATAAATCAATAAAAGAAGGTGCTATTTATCCGTGGAGTAAATCTTCAACCGGATACTACGATGATGTCCTTAAAGCTGTACAGGAAGCGTATAAAATGGATTTTGACATCCCGTTTAAAGAACTTCCGCAAGAACATCAAGACATTATCTTATACGGCTCTGATGAGCGTATACCAATGCGTATTAGAGAGTTTGGGAGCAAAAGATACAGAACAAGTCTGCAAAAATTCATAGGTGTTATTCCATTCCTCATGAAACATTACAATGTTGACAGCGAATACTGGAAAGCAGAAATAGAAAAATATATGGTTACAACACCTTGTGAAAAATGCGGCGGAGCAAGGCTTAAACCATTCCCCCTAGCGGTTAGAATTAACGGTATTAATATTTACGAATTCTGCCTCATGCCGGTTGATAAAGCTTATGAATTTGTAACAGATTTATACTTAACACTTTCTGATTTTCAGATGAAAATCGGAAAACAGATTTTAGATGAGGTGCGCGCAAGGTTAAAATTCCTCTGCGATGTCGGACTTAATTACCTGAACCTTGCGCGCACCTCTGGAACACTTTCCGGAGGAGAAGCTCAGAGAATCAGGCTCGCTACACAAATCGGAAGCGGACTGTCTGGTGTTCTTTACGTTCTGGACGAACCTTCAATAGGACTGCACCAGCGTGATAATGACAGGCTTATCAAAACCTTACTGAAACTCCGAAATATGGGAAACTCGCTTATTGTAGTCGAACACGATGAAGATACAATAAGAAATGCAGATTACATTGTAGATATCGGCCCTAAAGCAGGAGTCAACGGCGGAAATATTATTGCTCAAGGATGTGTAGAAGATATTATTAAAGCGTCTGACTCCATCACCGGACAATATTTGAGCGGTGAACGAAATATTCCTGTACCTAAAAAAACAAGAGAAGGTAATGGAAATTATCTGCAGGTTAGAAACGCACATCTCAACAACCTCAAAAATATAGATATTGATATTCCTCTCGGAAAAATCGTTGTATTAACAGGGGTTTCTGGTTCTGGTAAATCCACACTTATGCAGGATTTGATTTATGAATACGCTGTTCACAAGCTCAGAAAGAACCGGCCGAAACCTCAGGGCGTTGACGAAATATTAGGATTTGAGAATCTTGATAAAATAATCGATATTGACCAGTCGCCAATCGGAAGAACTCCGCGTTCAAATCCGGCAACTTACACAGATGTTTTCACTCCTATAAGAGAACTTTATGCAAAAACAAATGAAGCTAAAATGCGAGGCTATAAACCCGGCAGATTCAGCTTTAACGTAAAAGGCGGAAGGTGCGAAGCCTGTTCCGGCGACGGTGTATTAAAAATCGAAATGAACTTCCTCTCTGATGTTTACGTCAAATGCGATGTCTGCAAAGGAAAACGCTATAACAATGAAACATTAGAAGTGAAGTATAAAGGTAAAACTATTGCAGATGTTTTGGAAATGAGTGTAAAAGAAGCTTACGAATTTTTCGAAAATATACCGCAGATTGCTAACAAATTAAAAACACTTGTTGATGTCGGTCTGGATTATATTAAGCTCGGGCAAAGCGCCACAACACTGTCTGGCGGAGAAGCACAACGAATTAAGCTGGCTTCTGAGCTCAATAAACGAGCAACCGGAAAGACTCTTTACCTTCTTGACGAGCCTTCTGTAGGATTGCACTGGTATGATTTGGATAAATTAATTAAAATTATCCAGCAGCTTGCTGATAATGGAAATACAATTTTAATCATTGAACACAACCTTGATTTAATAAAAATTGCAGACTATATAATTGATCTCGGGCCTGAAGGCGGTGATATGGGCGGAAATATCGTTGCCTGCGGAACACCGAAAGAAGTTGCCAAAAATCCAAACTCTTATACAGGACAATATTTGAAGCAGTTTTTTCAGAAATAATGTATAATAATATCAATGAACGAAACTTTAAAAGAAACAATCAAGCTTGTTCCCGACCAGCCGGGCTGCTATCTTTATTATGATAAAGAAGGTGAAATTATTTATGTCGGAAAAGCTAAAAACCTTAAGCGGCGCGTTTACAGCTATTTCCATAAACAGCATGACAGCGTAAAAACAACTGTGCTTGTTTCACAAATTGAAAAGCTTGAATACATTATTACTGATTCAGAAGTAGAAGCGCTGATTCTAGAATCACATCTGATTAAGAAGCATAAGCCAAGATATAACGTACTATTAAAAGATGATAAGAAATATCCGTACTTTCTTATTACAGATGAAGATTTCCCGCGCATTCAAGTTGTGCGAAAAAAGAATTTAAATCCAGATAAGGGAAGATTCTACGGGCCTTACACTGATGTGGGTGCAATGTACGCAACACTTGATTTCTTAAAAAAACTTTTTCCCTTAAAACAATGCAAAACTCCTAAATTCTCAAACCGCCCATGCCTGTACTACCATATTGGAAAGTGTCTTGCTCCCTGTCAGGGAAAAGTTACACCGGAGGAGTATCAGAAACTTATACATCAGGTTGAGTTGTTCCTAAGCGGTAAACAGACAGAGTTATTAAAACAAATTCAGGAACAAATGCAGAAATATGCAGATAGCGAACAGTTTGAAAAGGCTGCAAAAATGCGTGACAGCTATCTTGATTTGCAAAAAACGCTTGAAAGGCAGAAAGTTGTATACGAGAACACGAAACTTAATGAAGATATTATTGCTGTTCTTTATGAAGACGGAATTCTCGCAATCGTAATAATGATGATTAGAGAAGGAAGACTTATTGATAAAAAAGACTTTACTTATTTTGTTGATAATATTGACAAGACAGAATACTTTGAAACATTTTTCAGAGATTATTACACTGGGCTTAAACTCGGATTTCCGGACAAAATCGTTTCTAAAGAACTTGAAGAAATCGGAGATAAATCACTCTACGAAGACTGGTTGAAAATCATTTCCGGTAAAAAAGTTACAATTAATTATGCCAAGGCGGGTAAATACAGAGAGCTGGCAGAGCTGGCAATAAAAAATGCGGGAAATTTATTAGAAACAGCAAAACTAAAAAAGATGGCACAAATAAGGGATGATTTTAACGAAGTCGGCTCTTATCTTGCCGAAAAACTGCACCTTTCAAATTTTCCCAACAGAATTGAATGCTATGATATTTCTCACATTCAAGGTACAAACACAGTCGCTTCAATGGTAGTATTTCAGAACGGACTGCCGAAAAAAACTGCATACAGGAAGTTTAAAGTACGCTCGACAGAAGGTAAACCGGATGACTTTTTATCAATGAAAGAAGTTTTATCACGCAGACTTGCAAGATTAGGAGAGCCTAAGTGGGAAAAGCCTGATTTGATTATTATTGACGGAGGAAAAGGCCAGCTTTCAAGCGTTATGCAAATTGTTGAAGGCATGGGAATTAAAGTTGGAAAGGACGGAATTGACTTTGTATCGCTTGCAAAACGGGAAGAAGAAGTGTTTCTCCCGCATCAGTCAGAATCAATCCTGCTTCCGCGCGACTCAAACGCACTTTACCTTATCCAAAGGATAAGGGATGAAGCACATAGATTCGCAATAACTTTCCACAGAGAACGCAGAAGTAAAAGCGCTGTAGGTAAGAAAGATTAATAATCTTTTCTTACAGGGATATAACAAAACTCCGGAGTTAGTAAGCTGTAAATAAATTTTATAAAATTAAGCATAATAATCTAATCCTTTATTATTTTTATTTTGTAATCTCTGAGCTTGCGCTTTAATAGTTTTAGCCTGCGCAGCAACCCTGTAGTCCTGCGGCGATGGATCTGCCGGCGCCATTGCAGAATTTATAACAGTGTTTGCATTGTCAATAGTACGTTTTGGATTTTTTGGATTTAAAACCGGCATTTTGATTGAAACATGTCCGCCCACAGGAATTCCCTGTGCGTTTTTTTCAATAACTATAGCACCAGCTAAAGCTCCTCCTGCTCTTTTATGAGCTGCTTCGTGTGCATAAATTTTATCGAAGTTCCTCTTGATTAAAGTCTGTTGTTGGTTTTTTATAGCCGGAATATTCATGAAATTCATAAATACACATCTCCTTACTACATAGTGTATATTATACACGTTTTTTTATACTTTGCAAGTACTATTTTTTAAATCCATCTCTGCAAGCATTTCCAAATCTTCCGCGGCATCTGCGCCTTTAGTTGTAAGGTAATCTCCCGACAGCATTCCGTTAATTCCAGCTCTAAACCCGAGCTCCTGCATTTCTTTTGAAAGTCTTGAAGTCCTTCCGCCGGCATAACGTAAAATCACTTTGGGAAGCAGTATTCTAAAAACACAAATAGTCCTTATAATCTCTTCTTCAGTAATCTTATCCTCATAACTTTCCAGAGGTGTTCCTTTAATAGGATTAAGAATATTTATCGGTACTGTTTTGGGATTAAGCTCTGCTAAAGAAAGTGCCATCTCTAATCTATCTTCCCTTGTTTCCCCCATGCCGAGAATTACGCCGGTGCAGGCTTCAATACCATTTTTCATAAGTAATTTTACAGTATTTATTCTATCCTCGTAATTATGCGTTGTACAAATTTCTTTATGATAATTTTTTGAAGTATTTATATTGTGATTAAATCTTTCTACACCAGCCTTTTTAATTTGTTTTATCTGCTCTTCTGTAAGAAGCCCCAGTGAAGCGCAGCAATGTATACCATCAATAGAAGCTACTGCTCTTACCATTTCTAAGATTTTCTCAAAATCCCTGCCGGACTCACTTCTCCCAGAAGTCACGATGCAGAATCTTGAAGCCCCGTTTTCTTTTGCTCTGAGTGCCGCAGATTTCACATCTTCAACATCCAGAAGAGGATGACACTTGATTTCAGCATGATTATGAATACTTTGAGAGCAGTACTTGCAGTTCTCTCCGCATTTGCCGGTTCTTGCGCTTATGATTGAACAAACTTCAACCTCATTTGTAAAATTTGATTTTGTCACTTGCTCTGCCATCTCTACGAGTTCGTTCAAATCCATATCATATAATTTTAATAATTCCTGTTTATTCATAATATAATTCCTCCACCTAATACAATATCTCCGTCATAAAGCACAACTGACTGCCCCGGTGCAATAGATTTCTGCATATTTTCAAATAAAACTTCTATATTACCTGAATCTAACGGCTTTACTCTCACATTTGCCGGACTTTGAGTCGATCGAATCTTCGCCTGACAAGATATTTCTTTTTCTAATTTATCAATCGCAATCCAGTTTAAATCAACTGCTGTAAGCCTGTCAGAAAAAGTTTTATCTTTGAACCCTACTACAACTTCGTTGGTGTCCTTCCGTAATTCAATGACATAAAGAGCTTCTGAAGAAGAAATTCCAAGCCCTTTTCTCTGCCCTATTGTATAATTCCATATTCCCTGATGCTCACCCAAAACTTTACCGTCTGTGTCAACGATGTTTCCGGGCTTTGGGTCAACTCCGAGTAGTTCATTGTAATCACCTTCATAAAAGTCCTGCGAATCCGGCTTGTCAGCAACCGCCAATCCACACTTCTCTGCTCTTTTTCTGATTTCTTCTTTTGTATAATCTCCTAGAGGAAGCAAAATATTTTTAAGCTGTTCCTGCTTCAGGCGATAAAGAAAATAAGATTGGTCTTTTTTAGGATTTTTTCCGCGCTTCAGAATATAACGCCCGTCTTCTACTTCAATCCTTGCATAATGACCGGTTGCAAACTTATCAAACTCAATACCGTTAAGTCTTGCTATCCGGGGCAATACATCAAACTTTATCAGAGAATTACACCATACACAAGGGTTTGGCGTACGTCCTGAAAGGTATTCTTTCTTAAATTTTTCTAGCACAATTTCATTATATTTTTCTACACAGTCGAAAACATAATAATCTATTCCGATTTGATTGCAAATATTTCTTGCGGCCTCAATATCTTCTTTCTCGTCCGGACCGTAACAAGCTCCTCCGCACTTGTAACTTGTAGTTGTATTCAATTTACCCCTGTATATAGCCATTGTTACGCCAATTACTTTGTGCCCTTGTTCTTTAAGCATTAAAGCTGCCGTTGAAGAGTCTACTCCGCCGGACATTCCTACAAGTATATTCAAACCTTTGCTCCTTCCATCATTCGATTTATACATTTATATGCTTTTTCTTGAATTGACCGCTCTATTTCAATTTCATTCTGTTCCGTTTTTAAAACATTATAAATATCTTCCAGAGAATTCCATTTCATATTTGTACAAATAATGTCATCACGAATCATATAAAATTCTTTTTCTGGCAAATCTCGTTTAAGTCTGTCATAAACACCTTTTTCCGTAGCAATTACAAACCGCGTATTGCTTGACTTGCTTGCATATTCCATAATCTCTTTGGTTGAACCGACAAAGTCTGCCAGCATTGATACCGCGGTGTGACATTCAGGATGAGCTAGAATCTTAGCTTCCGGATATTTGATACGCGCGGTTTCAATATCCTCCGGCCGAATACGTAAATGCGTAGGGCAGAAGCCGTTATATGTAATAACTTTTAAATTACCAATCTTCCTCTCAATCCATTTGCCAAGATAAGCGTCAGGAAGAAACAAAATCTTTTCTGCCTTAAGACTTCTAACTACATCTAGCGCATTTGAACTTGTACAGCAAATATCGCATTCTGCCTTGACTTCAGCTGTTGAGTTAATATAGCATACAGCAGGAACACCAGGATATTTTGCTCTAAATTCTCTTAATTGACTTAACCCGATCATATCAGACATAAAACATCCAGAATTCATATTCGGAAGCAAAACCTTCTTATCCGGATTAAGAAGTTTTGCTGACTGCGCCATAAAATATACTCCCGCAAAAACTATAATATCAGCATTTGTTGTAGTTGCCTTTTTACTCAAATAAAAAGAATCTCCTACAAAATCCGAAACCTCATCAAGTTCTACAGGCTGGTAGCAATGAGTAAGAATTACCACGTTTTTCCTTCTTTTTAATTCATTTATTTTCTGTATATAATCCATTCTTCGCCTCGTGTTATGGTATACCATAAAATTTATTATATACCAGAAATAATTTTATGGTATATTATTCTTATGAAAGAATTAACAAAAAGTCTTGGAAATTATCTTCTTGCAATATATGAACTCGTGGAAGAAAATAATGCAGCACGGGTTCGTGATGTTTCCCAAAAGATGAATATCGGAGCTGCGTCTACCTCAGAAGCAGTTAAGCTGCTAGCTAAAAAGGAATACATAAATTACAGACCTTACGGCTTAATAACTCTTACATCTAAGGGCAGTCTGGCTGCAAGAAAAAAAATAGAACGCCATAAAACAATAGAAAACTTTTTAACTAGTGTTCTTTTGCTAGATAAAAATTATGCAGATGAACTTGAATATTCGATGCCAGACGAAGTTCTGGAAAAATTTGTCGGCTATCTGACATTTATGCAAAACTGTTCCTGCAAAGAACCTAAATGGATAAAAAGTTTTCAGCATTACATAAAAGAGGGTAAAATGCAGAGTAAGTGCATTGAATGTATGAGAAATGGCAGCAGCTGCTGCAGCGGATGTAAAACTTAATAAAATCTTAATAAATGTTGTATAAACAACTGTACCATATTTTATTTACGGGGTATAATAGAATTAAAGATAGTAATAGTATGCTGTCTGACATGACAGCAAAGGATAAGGAGATTAAAATGTCAGAATTAACATTAGAAAAACAATCTTCTACAACAGATTTCGTAGGCGGCAAATGGCAGTCAGAAATCAATGTAAGAGATTTTATCCAAAAAAACTACACACCTTATGATGGTGATTCTAGCTTCCTGGCAGGTCCTACTGAAGCTACAACTAAATTGTGGCAGGAATGCTGCGAATTGTTCAAAAAAGAACGCGAAAACGGCGGTGTACTTGATATGGATACAAAAATTGTTTCTACAATCACTTCACACGGTGCCGGCTATATTGACAAGAGCTTAGAAAAGATTGTCGGCGTTCAGACTGATAAACCTCTAAAACGTTCTCTTCAACCGTTTGGCGGTATTAGAATGGCTGAAACTTCTTGCAAATCATATGGTTATGAAGTAGATCCAGAAGTTACAGAAATTTTTACAAAATACAGAAAAACTCATAACCAGGGCGTATTCGATGTTTACACCCCTGAAATGAGAAAAGCCCGTCACGCAGCTATCCTTACAGGTCTTCCTGATGCTTACGGACGCGGACGTATCATCGGTGACTACAGAAGAGTTGCACTCTATGGTATTGATAGATTAATCGAAGATAAAAAAGAACAACACGCTTCTTTAGACGGCGAAATGACTCCTGATAAAATTCAATTAAAAGAAGAAATTTCTGAACAAATCAGAGCTCTTCAAGAAATGAAAGAATTAGGACAAGCTTATGGTTTTGATATTTCTCAACCAGCTAAAAATGCTCAAGAAGCTATCCAGTGGTTGTACTTCGGTTACTTATCAGCAGTAAAAGAACAAAACGGCGCTGCTATGAGTATCGGTAGAACTTCTACTTTCTTAGATATCTTTATTGAAAGAGATTTGAGAAACGGTGTTATTACTGAAGAACAAGCTCAAGAAATGATTGACCACTTCATCATGAAGTTAAGATTAGTTAAATTCGCTAGAACCCCTGAATACAATTCATTGTTCTCCGGCGACCCTACCTGGGTAACTGAATCTATCGGCGGTGTTGGTATTGATGGACGTCACATGGTTACTAAGAACTCTTTTAGATACCTTCATACTCTTGAAAACTTAGGTACTGCTCCTGAACCAAACTTAACAGTATTATGGTCTAAGAGATTACCTCACAACTTCAAACAATACGCTGCTCACATCTCTATCACAACTTCATCTATCCAGTATGAAAATGATGATATGATGAGAGTTACACACGGTGATGATTATGCAATCGCTTGCTGCGTATCTTCTATGGTTGTCGGCAAAGAAATGCAGTTCTTCGGAGCTCGTGCTAACCTTGCTAAATGCTTATTATACGCTATCAACGGCGGTGTAGATGAAAGATTAAAAGAACAAATCGGGCCTAAATACAGACCAATCACTTCTGAATACCTTGATTTCGATGAAGTTATGTCAAGATATGAAGATATGATGGAATGGTTGGCTGGTTTATATGTTAATACATTAAACTGCATTCACTATATGCATGACAAATACTGCTACGAAAGATCTCAAATGGCTCTTCATGACAGAGATGTTAAGAGATACTTCGCAACAGGTATTGCTGGTCTTTCAGTTGTAGCTGACTCACTTTCTGCTATTAAGTATGCAAAAGTTAAAGCTATCAGAGATGAAGACGGCATCGTAGTTGATTACGAAGTTGAAGGCGATTATCCAAAATATGGTAACAACGATGACAGAGTTGACCAATTTGCAGTAGATATCGTTAAGAAATTCATGAATATGATTAGAAAACACTATACTTATAGAAATTCTATTCCTACAATGTCTATCTTAACAATTACTTCAAACGTTGTTTACGGTAAGAAAACAGGTAATACTCCTGATGGCAGAAAAGCAGGAGTACCTCTTGCTCCAGGTGCTAACCCAATGCACGGACGTGATTCTCACGGTGCAGTTGCTTCATTAGCTTCAGTTGCTAAACTTCCGTTCAACGATGCTCAAGATGGTATCTCAAATACTTTCTCTATCATACCTAATGCTTTAGGTAAAGATGAAGTATTCATGGGCGATTTGGATATCCAACTCGACTGCGGATGCTGCGAAGGTACTTGCCAATAAGGGTAAATATAATTTTAGCTGGTAGGTTTATCCTACCAGCTTGAATATAATAGAAAGGAACAATAAAATGACAACTCAACAAGAAGAAAATTTAATAAATCTTTTAGACGGTTATGTTGAAAAAGGCGGACATCACCTTAACGTAAACGTATTTAACAGAGAAACATTACTTGATGCACAAGCACACCCAGAAAAATATCCTCAACTTACAGTAAGAGTGTCAGGATATGCAGTAAACTTCATCAAATTAACAAAAGAACAACAAGATGATGTTATTTCAAGAACATTCCATTCACAACTTAGTGGAAATTCTTGCGGCTGCTAGTCATGGGTAAATAAGAAAGAATAGAAAAATGCGATTGAACATTCTGTTCAATCGCATTTTTCTTACATAAATCTATTGTGTTCTTTTTCCCATTCTACCGACGTCATGCGCCCGTGGCCAGGATAAATCAATGTTTCTGGAGGTAAAGTAAAAATCTTATTTTTTATACTTTCTACTATTTGTTCAAAATCTCCACCTTCTAAATCACAGCGTCCTACACTTTCTCTAAAGATTGTATCACCGGAGAAAAGTTTACCATCTGTAAGATAACATACACCGCCTTGAGTATGCCCCGGAGTATGAATGACCTTAATTTCTGTGTCACCTAGTTTAATTATGTCCCCATCTGTTACAAAGATATCAATATTTGGAATAGTCATCTGAGGCATGCCAAACATTGGTAAATACTGATTTGCTTTATTAAGCCAAGCCATATCATTTTTGTGCATTACGACTTTAACATCAGGGTTATTTCTAATTCCTGCAATATGGTCAAAATGCCCGTGCGTCAGCAGAATATATTTTAATACAGCCCCATATTCATTCAAGGCAGTATTAATATCACTGTCTACAGCAGAACAATCCACAAGAGCAGCCTCTTTGGATTGTTCATCTATTAATAAATAATTATTATTATCTATTGGCGGTTCTATAAATGTTTTTATAATCATATATTAATTCTATAATAAAAACATTCAATCTCCAAGATATTAACCTACACAGGAAAGATGTCCGTGTTTTTTCTCTTCAGCAAATTTAGGAGATAACCACCCGCATTTATATCCGGTAATCCCAAGCCCAGTCAAAGCCGCAAGCCCTAGAGCAACTGCTGCAATTTTCTTAGTCTTACCGTTGAAGTGAATAGAATTACCACCGCTTCCACCAGTAATACCATGTCTTAAACCTGAAAAATCAAGTTTTATCAAATCATTTTTAGATATATTCTTACCTTTATTATTGAAATGATAGTCGAAATATAATTGACCAGAAGATTTACCGGTCGCGCTCAACCAGGCGTTACCGAACCATGTTGTATCAGCTTTAATTTGGTTAGCTAGAATTGTTTCTGCATTCTTGCTGTTTCTATCTCTGATTAATGCTCTTTCCAAACATTCTGCCATTTCATCAGAAATTACAGAATCTCTCAATTTTCTGAGAGCTTTTTTATATTCTTCATCAGCTTCCAAAGTTTCTTTCAATAATTCTGCCGGTATATCTTCATTTATTTGTCCTTTATACTTCTTGGTTATATCGCTAACAAGCTTGTCTTTTATTTTATTAAATGCCGTCTTTGCATCTTCGTTTGCAGCTTTCAAAGCAGTTTCTTCTGACATAAAGTATTCGTGTTTGCCCTTGTATGCATCCATTAACTTTGCATCTGCAGCAATATCTGGATCAAAGTTCTTTTGTGCCATACCCTGAACATTTGGTGTAATAGGAGTACATAAAGCCTTTTTAGCCTCCAAGTCAGTAAGTTCACAAGGAGCAAATCTTGACGGCAAGAGAGCTGCATCACCTGCCATTGCCCAATCTTTACCAGGAGTCCAGCCGTCTGTCATTATCATACGACCTTTTAACTTAGGTTTTGAAGCTGCAAGTTCAAATTTTTCTACTGTTTCTGGTTCATACTTCATATCTCCGCCAAAAATAAGAATTGCATTCGGATCTTTTTCGGCATATTTTTCAAAAGTATCAATTACAGTATCCATACTTTTTTGGAAATCACCACGTCCCCAGCTGACAATTAATTTGACATCCTCACCTTTTTTCAGTTTTGCAAGGTATTCATCAGCAATATTACCATAAATTTTAAGATTTCTATCAGATTTTCCGGCTAGAATATGCATTCTGCCTTGATTTGGTTTACTAATCTCTTTACCGGTTTCATCTAGCAAAACAGAATCTACAAACTTCTGACTAAATCTTTCAAGCAAGTTGATTTTATTTTGACGTTTTACCTCTCTAACAGTCTTTAAGTCAGCTTTATTTTTATCAAACACCTGAAATTTATTTACTGTAACAACAGAACCGTCTTTTAATTTTAGTTTAACATCAGACTTATATCCCGGCTGTAAGATGCCTTCGCTGAATGGTGATACATTAGGATCCATAAGCGGATTTGTAAGTCCTTTAAAGCGGCCAAGTTTATCCAATTCAACAAGGTCATTATACATTGCAGAAACTAAGTCATTAGTTATCAAAGAGTCATGATAACCTTCAGATACGGTTGTTAACATTGGAGAGTATCCTGTTTTTGCATAATGGATTGCAACATTAAACGCATTCATTCCACTCTTTGGACGTACGAAATTCTTTAAAACGGTTTCTCTCAGGAAATCTTCTTCTCGTCCCAACTTCACAGCTTCAATATATTCTTTGCTGTTCAAAAGTTTTGTTAAATCTTCTTTTGTAGCACCAAGGTTAACAATCGCTTGTCTAGCCCCCATTGGCTGATCGTAACCTGCATTCATATTATGTCCGACACCACCTAAGAATTTATCCATCCAGTATGCATCCCCAGCGGCATTCTTCTGTGCTGCATAATGCATCGTAAACATGGTCTGACCGTCTGAACATAAAATATATTTAGGATCAATATTATACTTTTCTTTCAAAGCAGGCATAAGCTCTACTGTCGCTCTTGCTTCTTTTGGATAAGGCTGCCCCTGCCAGCCGGAAGAAAATTTCTTGGCTAAAGCATCACCGCTTGCAGAAGCATAACTGTCATCTGCATATTGTTTTGCCATACTCGCAGTCGAATCAACATATGTAAATACAAATTCCAGTTTATTTTGAGTTTCTTTACTGATTTTTTTTGCATCCATTGCCTTAATAAGATTTTCATCTTTTTGAGCTCTAAACATTTTTATTGGAACATTCTCTTCCATACCCCAGTTCATTTTTGAAGATTTTACTTCCTCTAAAAGAAATACGTTTCCTTTCTTCTCTTCTAAAAATTTCACTAAATCAGTTGCGTTATCAATAGACTGAGCTGTGACAAAAGGAGTTCCTTCTTTTCCTTTAAACGGATGGTTTGCCGGTAAATTATCAGGAATGTATCTTACTTTGACCCCTTGTCCAATCGGATGTCTTACCTTACCAGTTTTTGGATCAATATCTTTTTTGTAATCAACTTGCTGGTTATACAATGGTATAAATTTTACAATCTTATCCACATCTTTGTTATCAAGATAATTATAATCATTAACAACTGTACCAACACCGCCGCCATTAAAACCAAATAATGGTTCTTCGGCAACCATATGAGCTATATGGCGAGGATTACCACTTTTAAAAGATATCATTGACATTCCTTTTGGAACACCTGCAATATCTTTTGGTGCTTCCGCCTCCTTCACATTTCTGTTTTTCGCTCTCAAAACTGAATAGTCAACACCAACTGCGTTAATCTTCATAAGACAAACTCCTTACACACATAACTACTATATATATAAAAAACCACACACAAAAAAATTTAACCTTTTATCCCCAAATTATTAAGAATTATTAAGTAAATTTTTGTTAAGTAATTTCTTATTAAAGAGTAACAAAAAGAAAGTTTATTTTCAATAGCCACAAATGGGCAAATTTTTATCTTTTGTGTAAACTTTTATTACAAAAAGGCAATTTTTAGGAAAAACAATACTTTATATAAGTAAGGTTAGATAAATATAGGTTAGGTAGGTATGATTAACAATATTGCAACTATGGACTTACGTCCACAGATGGCAGTTGCTAAGCCGATGGCTTCAGTATCGAGCTTCAGTATGCCGCCAATTTTAGGATTTAAAACTCCGCCTCTAAAAGAAAAGGCTATTATTAAAGTCAAAAAAGTTAAAAGAGGGGATAATATTATTATCCCTGGTGAGATAGAAGATGATTATGTTGATATTGTAGAAGAAATTCTGCCGCAGAATAATAGTAACTTCTTCACGTCACAAGAATTTGTATCCCCGTCAATAAAACGGCAAATAAAATACTTAAAAAATTGTTATATTATTGATTATATTCAATCACCTAAAGCTCGATGCGGATTAGGCACAGAAGCGATTAAAAATCTTGCAGAAAAAGCCATGTTTGACTCTAAAGCTGATGGAAGAATTGTCACTTTTTCAGCACCGATGACAAAAGAGTCTTCGCCAGCATTGTTCTTTTACAAACTTGGGTTTAGATTTACAAGCCCGGAGGCAAATCAATATATGGAGGAATGTATTATCAAGAAAATACCCGACATTCCGGCTCAGGTTGGAATGATGTACCTTCCCAAAAGCCGGCTGCACAAACTTTTAAGATACGGAGAACTATTCTAAATGACTGAGATTAACAACAACATTTTAGAAGGGCATTATTCGACAGAAACAAAAGTCAAACGTCCCAAAATAACCGTAGCAGAAGCACCTGCAGCGCTTCCTAAGCATACTCTTTTTTCTGAAAAAGAAGCAAAGCAAAAGATTAATGCAATCAATACTGACATTTACCAAGGTACAAAAAAGGAGAAAGCAAAAAATGACTTTAATAAATCACTTTATTTTAAAATTTTTGGAGGCGTTGCTCTTGCAACCGCAGGCATTGCCGGTATTAATAAAATCAGAGATTTCTTTAGAAAATCTTAATTAGGCAATTTATAATTTTATGCTAGAATGAGTTGGTAGTGGTTGAATATCCACTTAATACTGAAAATAATAGGAGAGTATGATATATGTGCGGAATTGTAGGATATGTTGGCAGTAAAAAAGCTATTGATATATTGCTTGAAGGACTTACAAATCTTGAATACAGAGGTTACGATTCAGCTGGTATTGCTGTTAATGTTGATGGTAAAGTTCAGCTCTACAAAGCAGAAGGTAAGCTTCAAAACTTAAAAGATATTGTTGAAAAAAATTATGCAGAGATTTCTAAATCTACTATTGGTATAGGTCATATCCGCTGGGCTACACACGGGGCTCCGACTGTTGCGAATGCTCACCCGCACACATGCAATTGTGGAAGAGTTGCAATTGTTCACAACGGAATTATTGAAAACTTTAAGGAACTTCGTGAAAAACTTGAGAAAAAAGGATGCACTTTCCGCTCACAAACTGATACAGAAACTGTTGCACACCTAATTGCTACAAAATTTGCAGAAACAAATGATTTAACTGAAGCTGTAAGACTTGCTACAAAAGAAATAGAAGGGGCCTATGCTCTTTGTGTTATACATCAGGATGTTAAGGATACAATTGTTGCTACCAGGAGAAATGCTCCTCTGCTGGTTGGTTTAGGTGAAAATGAATATTATATCGCGTCTGATGTACCGGCAATTATTCAGCATACTAAAAAAGCTATGTACATTGATGATAATCAAATCGTTACAGTAACACCAAATTCAATGAAATTAATTGATATTGATAATAATTCTATACAGGGAAAAGTTGAAACTTTACCTTGGGAACCGGTTGCTCTGAGTAAAATGGGATACAAACATTTTATGCTCAAAGAAATTCACGAACAGCCTGACGTTGTAAGAAATGTTCTTTCCGGAAAACTCAGAGCAATGGATGAGCCTATACACTTAAAAGAAGTAACTCTTGACAGAGAGAAATTAAAGAACTTAAACCGTATTCAAATCGTTGCCTGCGGAACATCGCTCCATGCAGCAATGGTTGGTAAGTACATCATTGAAGATTTTTGTGGAATTTCTGTTGATGTAGAGCCATCAAGTGAATATATCTACAGAAAAACAATTACAGATCAAAATACTTTAGTGATAGGGGTTTCGCAGTCAGGAGAAACTGCTGACACTATTACAGCTGTAAGACAGGCTAAAGCAAAAGGCTCACACATCCTAATTGTTACTAATAGACCGGATTCGACTATGGCACGTGAAGCAGACAGCCTTGTTCCTGTTTATGCAGGTATTGAAGTTTCTGTTGCTGCGACAAAATCTTATATGGCACAATTAATTTCTTTCTACCTGCTTGCAATCTATATGGCTGAGGTTAAAGGGGTAAATGAAGAAGAATTGAGGGATTTAAAACACGAACTTATTGTTCTGCCGCAAAAAATAGAAAAGGTACTTTCCCATAAAGAAGATATACAAAAATGCGCACGTGCATTTTCTAGTTCAAAAGATTTCATTTTTATTGCTAGAGGTATCAATTATCCGACGGCATTGGAAGGCGCCTTAAAATTAAAAGAAATAAGCTACATTAATGCAACAGGTTATACTGCCGGCGAATTAAAACACGGCCCGATTGCAATGCTTGATGAAACAATGCCGGTACTTTCAATATTAATGAAAGGCAAAGTTTATGACAAAATTTTGTCTAACTCAGAAGAAGCAAGAGCACGTAATGCAAGAATGATAGCATTAACAGATTCGGAGGATACAAAGTTAAATGAATTATTTGATTACATAATTAGAATTCCTGAGATTTCCGAAATCTTATCACCTGCTCTTGCAGTAGTTCCATTACAACTATTAGCTTATTACATTGCAGAATTTTTAGGTAAGGATGTTGACCAGCCGAGAAACCTCGCAAAATCAGTTACAGTGGAATAAAATTAATGGATTACTCCAATTAAAAAAATAGTTGAAATGGTTGAGCAAAGTTAAATTTAGGGAATTGGAACTGAGAAAAATTCCAAAATTGAGGAATGTTCCAATATGTTGTTAAATTCTTCGAAGTTGGTACCTCATAAGTATTTATTGCTTTTTTCTTTTCCGCTTCAAGCTCTTTACCATCTATAATTCTAGTATCATCTAGCACTGTTCCATAATCTTCGCTATTAAGCCAGGTTATGTATTCTTTAGCATCAATTTTATCATCAACTGCATATTTTTTAGCAGCCTCTACTGCCCTTTGGTAATAATCACCCTCATATTTCTTTTAGAACTCTAAACCTTCAGTAAATTCTTCAACAGTTACAATACCGTCTTTGTTTTTATCATCACGCTGAAGGAGTATTTTTTCTGTTTCTTCCATATATGCTTTATCACTTAATAAATTTTGTATATGTTCTTTTGAGATTCCACTCTTATATGTACCATTATTGCGCTGTTCTTGAATATCTTTTCCACTGCGAATTTTATTCTCCTCTAGCAGTTTGTCATAGTCACTACTTCCCAGCCAGCTTGAAGTATCAATAAAGTTTAAATTTGACATATTGTTACGATTTTTTTACATTTACTTTTTTGAATTGTTATTCTTGCTAAACTATTATCAATTATGCAAATTGTTTCAGAACTTATTGATATTCCTAACAACGGAAATCCTTCAACAGAATATATCGAAAAAGAGTTAACAAAACGCAACATTAAACCTCTAAGATGGGCTGTTGTTCATGTTGATGATAAAATGTATACAGTTAGTGTAGCAAATTTAAAGGAATAGGAAGGAAGTTATGAATACAACTCAGCTTAAATATGATATTAAAGATATTAATCTTGCTGAACAAGGCAAAAATAATATCGAATGGGCTATGAAAGACATGCCTGTTTTAAGAAAAATTCGTGAAAGATTTTTGAAGGAAAAACCTTTTGCAGGATTAAAATTATCAGCTTGTGTTCACGTTACAAAAGAAACTGCAGCACTTTGTACTGTAATGAAAGACGGCGGAGCTGATGCTGTACTGATTGCTTCAAATCCATTATCTACTCAGGATGACGTTGCTGCTGCTCTTGTTAAATACTGGGATATTCCTGTATTAGGTTACGCAGGGGAGTCTGTTGAGGTTTATAGAGAGCACGTACGTTCAGCATTAGACCACAATCCGGATATAATTATTGATGACGGCTGTGATTTAGTTGCGACTTTACATGCAGAAAGACCTGAACTTGCAAGTCATATAATCGGCTCTACAGAAGAAACAACGACAGGTATTATAAGATTACAAGCATTGGAAAATCAAAAGGAATTAAGATTCCCTGCACTTGGAGTTAATACAAGCTTAACAAAACATTTATATGACAACCGCTATGGAACCGGACAAAGTGCTATGGACGGTATAATGAGAGCTGCCAACATTCTTATTGCGGGAAAAACAGTTGTAATCTCCGGTTACGGATGGTGCGGCAGAGGATGTGCTCTTAGAGCAAAGGCTCTTGGCGCTAACGTTATTGTTTGCGAAGTTGATCCGCTAAAAGCTCTGGAAGCTGCAATGGAAGGTTACAGAGTTATGCCGATTGCGGAAGCTGCAAAAGAAGGAGATATTTTCTTAACAGTTACTGGCGATAAGCATGTTGTCGACGTTCAACATATTATGACTATGAAAGAAGGAGCTTTCTTATGCAACGCAGGACACTTTGACCATGAAGTTAATGTTCCTGATTTGAAAGGACATACAGTTGAGATTAAACGCATCAGACCATTCTTAGACGAATATAAACTGACTAACGGCAAATCTGTATACGTCCTGGCTGAAGGAAGATTAGTTAACCTTGTTGCTGCAGAAGGCCACCCGGCATCTGTTATGGATATGAGCTTTGCTAATCAGGCTCTCGGCATTGAATTTCTTGTTAAAAATAAAGGCAAATTAGAAAATAAACTATACACACTGCCAGAACACGTTGATGTTGACATTGCTAAGTTGAAGCTGGAATCAATGGGAATTTCTATTGATACTTTGACTGCAGAACAAGAAGAATATTTAAACAGCTGGAAGATATAAACTAAAAGAGGAGGTTTAACCCTCCTCTTTTTTTGCTTTATAAGCTTTCATAATAATATTTCTTGCCTCCATTGCCTGTTCATGAGATAAAGGCGGAACACCTTTAAGCGGGTATTCAATACCTAGATTTTCATATTTTGGCACAGCCATATCGTGATATGGCAGCACATCAAGCGCGGCAATATTATGAAGTCCTGCAAGGAAAACTCCTAGACGCGTCAAATATTCTTCTTTAAAAGTAATACCTGGTACAACAACATGTCTTACCCACATTGGTTTTTTAATATCTGAAAGATATTTTGCAAAAGCTAAAATATTCTTATTAGAATGTTTGGTAAGTTTTTTATGTTCTTCGTCATCTATATGCTTGATGTCCAGAAGTACAATACTTGTATATTTTAATAATTCATCTATTTTTTCAGTGTTATCCCTATTAAAGAAAATACCTGAAGTATCAAGTGCTGTATTAATTCCTTTTGCATTTGCTTGTTTGAAAAGCTCTGTAACAAATTCAATCTGACAAAGCGGTTCACCGCCGGTTACCGTAATTCCGCCGGAACAAAATTCCTTAACACCTTCATATTGTTTTAAAATATCGCCAACACTCATATGATTTGCCTGTTTATTAATATCCCAGGTATCAGGATTATGGCAGTACTGGCATCTTAGAGGACAGCCCTGCGTAAATACTACAAATCTTATTCCCGGGCCGTCAACCGTGCCGCAGCTTTCTATTGAATGAATATTCCCAAAAATTTCTGACATTATCTCACCTTATTTTCATTTCCCTGTATCAAACGTTTTATATTCTCTCTATGCAAGTAAACAATGTAAAGTGCACCTATTGCGCAGTATCCAGCATAAGCAGCAGGAGCATTCAAGAAATACATTACAAACGGAGATATCAGCAATGCAATAATCGACCCGACTGAAACGTATTTTGTAGTGTAGGTTATAATTCCCCATACAACTGCAATTATTAAACCTGCCATCCAGTTTAATGCAATAATAGTTCCTACACCTGAAGCAACTGATTTGCCGCCTTTAAACTGTAAAAAGATTGACTTGCTGTGCCCGATAATAACAGCTACTGCTGCAATGACCGGAGCCAGACCAATCGAAAGAGCTACAGTTACAAACATTTTTGCTAATATTACAGGAAGAGCCCCTTTAATAGCATCAAGAAGCATAACGAGGAAAAAATAGTTTTTTCCCAGCACCCTTTTTACATTTGTTGCTCCGGTTGAGCCTGAACCTACTGTCCTTATATCTTTTCCGGTTTTAGCTTTTACTATTAAGTAGCCGGTAGGTATTGAGCCGATTAAATAAGCTATTATAGCCGTTAATCCCAGCTGCAAACATATATGAAACATTTTACACCTCCTAATTTATCCGCTATTCTATTATACCAAAATATTTGCAAATTACATAAATATCATTTAAAATCGTGTTATGGAATATAATTTTTTGGATAGCTCAGTTGATACAGAAAATATTAATTTACCGGAAGCGGGCTGCATTAATAAATTTCTCTTGAAGAATAATTACGCTGAAATTATCAAAGCTGTAGATTTTTTCAATTCGGACGATATACTTCTATACGTTCACGGTTTTTTAGGAACAGGTAAGAGGCAGTTTATAAATTATGTTTCTGAATTTATTAATAAAGATGTAATAAAATTAGAATATTATTGCAAGGCATCTACTGTTTGCGATGATATTCTAATTTCATTTATTGATGTTATTGAAAAAACCACACTTTCTAAAGCCGTTAATATTAACGCAAAAGTAACAACACTTTCTGTAAAATTACAGCAATATATTTCTTCTATAAAAAAGCCTTTTGTGATAATACTTCATTCTTACGACGATATTAGTGCTGAAAATAATGGATTGGTAATTGACTTCCTTGAAAAACTATCTCAGCTGACAAACGTCAAAATAATAGCATCTACAAGAGCGATGACACCTGGTATTTTTGGAAGCATAAAGGTCGGTAAAAAAGTATTTCTTAAAGCTTTTTCTAAAGATATATTTCGCGAATTTATTTCTTCTTACCAGATAACCGGTACTGATACGGTTTTAGAAGATTTTTATAAATATACAAGAGGATATTACTACTACACAGCACTATCACTCAAAATTGTACAGGCAATGAAAGCTCAGCTCGGAGATTTTCTGGGGAAATTTGCACAGTCTGGAATGAGCTTTGATTCGTATCTCGGGCTAACTTACATCAATATGGTTCCTGCAACTATTCGGAACTTTTTCTGGTTTCTTAGAACTGTAAGACACGGATTAACATTAAATGCTCTTGCTGTTTTTGAACTGTATGACGAGTTTTCGCTTGAGTACCTGAAAAATAATTTAATGATATTTCAGGTTGGCGAAACTGTTTACGTTCAAGATTATTTCCAGCAGAATATTGATATTTCAATCCCGGCAAAGACAGAAATAAAACTGCATAAATATATTATAAATATTTATGAAAAGCAGCTTAAAGAGCCGCTTCAAACTCGTGAAATTATGATTTCAAGACATGCTTTGAGAGCAGAAATCGAATATCATAATAAACGAATTGCTGAAATAGAAAGCGGAAAAAATCCACAGCCGCAGATTGTAGAAACAGTAACCCCAAGAATAAAAACTGAAACAATTGAAAAATCTCCAACTATTGATGAAAAATTTAAACGAGCAAAAAAACTTGCTGAAGAAAAGAAAAATACAGAAGCCATTGAAACATTTATTGAAATTATAAATTCCCCGGAAGTTGATATACACACCCTTATTGAAACAAGAATGCTTCTAGCACGTTTATACAAAGAAATTGGCGATTATCAAACGGCACAGCATTATTATGAGCTGGTTGAACTTTTCTACAAAAAAAATAATGAGGTTATAAACTTAAATTATTTGTATTATGAACTCACTGACCTGTATTTTCTGATGTACAAAAATGAAAGAGCAATTGAAACTATAAAAAAAGTAATTTATTCAGTTGATACACCTCAATCACTTATGGTTTCATCTTGCACACTGCTGGGTAATATTTATTCTGCGATGAACAATCCAGATGAAGCATATTCTTATTATCAGAAAGCACTTGAGTCACTTGATGATAATACTACAAATGAAACCCGTGCAGAGCTTTATTTTAAATACGCTCTTGCAAATGATGACAGGCAGGATGAAAAAAATGCATTCGAATATTATGCAAAATGCATAACTATAGGCGGAAGAAATCCTTACAAAGTTCTTGCATATTCCAACATGGGCTCCTGTTACTTTGATAATGAAAATCTTTCAGATGCCAGAGATTGTTTTACAAAAGCTTATGATATAGAAAAGTCAAATAACAATTATGACGGAATTTATTATAATGCATCATATCTTGCGAAAATCTGCATAAAAGAAAAAGACAAAAAGGCTCTTGAATACCTTATTGAAGCAAAACAAAGCGCCGAGTTTATAAATGAAGATTTCTATCTGCTCGAAGCAACGCTGGCTCTGGGGGATTATTATTACAATAACATCTCACTTAACAAGAAAGCACTTATTGAATACTTTAAGGCAAGAAGAATAGCACAAACTTTAGGCGATTCTATTAACATATCCAAAATAGAGGCTAGAGTAAAAGATATGAAACTGCGTATGGATAAGGATGTTTTTAGTGATTTAGAAAGAAAATATGGATAAACTTAAGATTAAAGCTGATTTTACAAAATATATCGAAGTGTTTTTGCAGAAGAACGCAAAACTTAACCTAATTTCAAAAAATGATGAAAAATTACTTTTTGAAAAACATATTTATGACTCTCTTGGAATAAAATTATTTTTTGAAAAATATAATATTACCGCCGGAGATATTCTTGATATTGGCTGCGGAGGTGGATTTCCCTGCGTTCCTATTGCAATTGAATTCCCTGAATTTAATGTTACTGGAATTGACAGCATAAGAAAAAAAATTAACGCAATCAATGAAATAAAAGAAGAATTGATGTTAACAAACTTAACAACTATATGTGACAGGGTTGAAAATATAAAAAATAAAAAATTCGATGTAATTACAAGCCGTGCGGTAGCAGATTTAAGTAAAATCTGTGAATATGCACTACCGCTTTTGAAAGCCGGCGGGTATTTTGCTGCTTACAAATCCAGAAAAGCACAGGAAGAAATTAGAAATGCAATAAAAGTTCTCGCAAAAAATAATGCAAAAATTGATGAAATTATTACGTATACTTTGCCATTAGATGAAGTTTTTGAAAGAAATTTAATTATTATTTCAAAACAGCCTTAAGTTTATCAATCACAAAATTTATTGCACCGCGTTGAGCCTCAAACACTTCCTGAGAAGCCTCTTTTGTTCTGTCATACTCCGCCTGGTTTTCCAAAAGATTTTTAAGATACTCAAACATTTCTTCCGGAGTTTTGATGACCTTGCCTGCACCGGATTTACATAAAATATCATAAATGTCTTTAAAATTAAAAATAGACGGGCCTGACACAACCGGCTTTTCATAAATCGCAGCCTCAAGCGGATTGTGACCGCCTGTTTTGTTAAAGCTTCCTCCAATAAATGCAAGATGACATATTGAATACATTTTCTTTAATTCACCCAGTGTATCAAGAATTATTACATCAATTTCACAGCTAAATTTATCATTGCAGGAACGAAGACCGTAAGAAAGGTTATATTTTTCTAACAGGTTTTTAATATCAGGAACCCGTTCCATGTGTCTTGGAGCTATTAATAATTTTAAATCCCCGAATTTTTCTTTAAGTTTTTTATAATTATTTATAACTATTTCATTTTCCGGTTTATGCGTGCTTCCTGCAAGAAGAATACGGAAATTTTCCTGCCCTATATCGACATTTTCATCTGTTCTTTTGACATCAAATTTCAGATTTCCCATCATTTCAACATTTTCACGTTTCATCCCAATAGAAACAAATTTATCCATATCCTCAATACTTTGTGCATATACAGCACAATAGTTCTGCAATATTTTCTTAAAGAAAAATTTCATTCGTCTATACTGACCATATGATTTATCTGAAATTCTTGCATTTATGATAAACAGAGGAATACCGCGTTTTTTACAACTATAGGCAAAATACGGCCAGATTTCCGTTTCTACTATAATCGAAACCTGAGGTTTTATTCTTGCCAAGAACCTGTTTACCGAAACCGGCATATCAAAAGGGAAGTAAGTAATATAATCTGCCAGTTCCGCATATTTTTTCTGTGCAATCTGCTGGCCAGCGTATGTAAATGTCGTTACTACAATTTTATTTTCCGGAAAGTTTGCACGAATCGATTTAAGCAGATTTTCTATTGCTAAAGCTTCACCTACAGAGCAGCAATGAATGTGTATTACTTTATCCTCTTTTGTAAATTCTTTGACGTAAGCAAATTTTTCCTTCCATCCATGTGACTTTTTGTGAATAACACGTTCAACAAAATAAAAGGGAAGAAATAAATAAAATAAAATTGTAATTATAATTTCTAAAAGAAGCATTTTCAGCACCTACTGATAATATTTATCAAGCCATTTAGTAGGTTTAACGTACCTTAATCCGCCTTTTCCCATAAAACCTTTATAAGCCTGTTCCGGAGTTGGTCTGCCGTGGAATACTATAATTTTAGCATTCTCAGGGTCTTTTGGCATCAAGAAAAAATTAAGCGGGAATGGCTGCAGGCAATTTCGTTTAAAACTTACACACCAATCAGAACTCCAATATTTAAGAATACCTTTTCTATCCATTTCGTAAGAAAGGAATGCCTGTTCATTTTTATAATCGTGTCTTATTTCATTACCTAGTTTATAAAAGTTTTCCAAAACATCTGGATGTTTTCCCACTTCAAATCTAAAAACAGACGAGTTGCCAATAATATCATCCGGGAAATCCCAATCTTTTACAATAAGAAATTCTCCTTCAGCCTCGAAGAAAGGAGTTAAATCAGACCGAATTACAATATCCAAATCAAGGAAAAGAGCTGTCCCTTCTAAATCAGCAAGCTTTTCATTAAATAATGAAAGCTTTCTCCAGCCTTTATCACCGATATTAGGGTTATCTTCATACGGAGGCAGTTCTCTTGTTTCAATACCTTCGGAAAGACCTTCACTGTTGTCAGTAAAACACACGAATCTATGCGGAATCGATAGATTTTTCTCAACCATGTGATACAATCTGTTCACGTATTCCGGCCCGAATTTTGTACCCCATTTGATGCAAATAACGTTTTTTGTCATACTCCCTCCGATAAACTTATGGTTCTAATTATATTACAAAAAAATAAAAAGGACAATGAATGTCCTTAAAAATGGTAAGTATATTAAAATTGTAGACTATATAATATTTATTTTTTTATAATTTACTTCCGTTCTTCATCCGTGAGGAACGGAAGCTTATTTTTACATGTAATTCAACAAACTCATACCCATTGAGGCAGAGGTTACCTGCAAGCTTGCCTGATATGCATACTGAGCCTGCATCCATTCTGTTATCGCTGTTGTAATATCAATATCTTTTATTTGTGAAAGATAAGCTGTCAAATTATCACCATTTGTTTCAAGAGTTGAAGTAGACATTTCCATACGGTTGTATACTCCGCCGAATTTGGTCTGCTCTGTTGTAATAGTATTTAGAGAATCCGAGAACATGTCCAGAGTTGAATTCATTTCTGCATAACCCTCTTGAACCATAGCATCATCTCCAGCTTCGAGCCCTTCAACAACAGTCCCCAGAGAATTACTAAGCTTTCTCAATGCACCCATAACCCCCACCGCTTCTTCATCCGCGCCGTCAGTTAAATCTGCAACATCACCGGTATATTCTACCCCGTTTTCATATTTATAAACCTTTTGACCAGTACCTGCATCTGTTGTTTCTATTACACGCTTGCCGTTAGCATCAGTATAAACACCGTTACCTGGTTCTACAGCTGATTTATAATAACCAAAAACCTTATCTCCTGTAGTGTTTATTACTTCAAAAACCCCGTCTGCAACTTCTGTTTGTCTTATATAATCTTTGTTATCATAAGGTGTTCCATTATAAATAATATCACCATTTTCAGCCTGCTCATACGGCAAAATCTTAGTATTCGTTCCGCCAAAAATATAATTATCATTATATTCAGTATTCGCAAGATCTACCATTGTCTTTGTAATTTCATCAATCTCAACCTTCAAAGCTTCAAGAGAAGATTTACCGTACGTCTGGTTATTTGCCTGTACTGCCTTATCCCATGCAGTAGAAAGATAACCGGTTGCTAAATCCATCAAATCATCGAGAGTGCTTAATTCTTTCATTGACATTTCTACATTTTGAGTAAAGATATCTATCTGCCCTAGCTGTCTATTTGTATTCAAAATATTTACAGCAGCAATCGGGTTGTCTGTAATATTATTAACCTTGCTGCCGGAAGCTAATTGCTGGGTTAACTTATTATAGTTGCTAAGCTGCTTTTGCATATCAGCTATAAGCTGTGAATATCTGCCTGATGTAGAAATTCTATTTACCATATCAATTAACCTCCTAAGCTCATAAGCACGTCCAGACAGCTATTGCAGGTATTAAACACCTGAGCAGCTGCAGAATATGCGGTTTGATACTTTACTAAATCTACCAGCTCTTCATTCAAATCAACACCTGTTGCATCTTTAATCTTGCTTTCGATAGAGTTAATCACTTCTGACTGTGTGTCGTATAAAGACTGAATATTGCTTCCTGCTGATGCTACTTTACCAACAAGTCCAGTATAAAAGTCTTCAAGTGACATACCATCAAGGTCTGCAATTTTTTGAGTTCTTGTTCCAAGCATATCAACTACGTTTTGAGCATTACCAATAGCATTTTCATCAAAGTTAGTTGCAGGGTCGCCAAAATATGCACAGGCAATCTTCCAGCAGCCGTCATCTGTAAGCAAATCTGAGTTAATCTGTATGTTTCCTGCAGTAATTCCCTGCCCCGTACCGTCTGCACCGACAAAAATAAGATTATCCGCTGTCGTTGCCTGTAGTTTTGTCGTATCATCAGGATTAATGCAATAAGCTCCATTTCTGGTATTCAAATCATTAAAGATATCTGCAATTGATTGTGCCAGCTTGTCTAGACCTTTCATAACTGTTCCGGCATTAATTCCATTCTCACCATCCCCGTTATCTGTTGCAAAATGAAGAAGGCCTCCAAGCGCACCTGAGGTTATATCTGCATTAGCATTTTTATTAATTACCTCCCCTGTTTCAGGATTTACAATACTAATAACTGCATTTTCGCCATCCCAGTCATCAGGATAAGCTATTGGAGGATTTTGAGAATCGCAATATGATTTTGCAGTCTGGATTTCAAGTTTTCCGGTAACTTCTGCGCATTTTACAACAGCAGTATCTCCTATATAAAGATTTACCGCACCATTATGTTTTTCAACGACTTTGATATCTGTAAATTCTGCAATTTCGTTCAAAATCAAGTCACGTTTATCAAGAAGGTTATTTGCCTCAAGAGTACCTGTCTGCGTTGTAATAAGGGCTTTATTTACACTTGCAAGTTCTTCAAGCTTATTATTAAGTTCTCTATATTGAACATAAATTTTTGAATTTTCAAGACTTTCCTGACTTACGCCGTCACCAAGAGCCTTCGTAGTATTTTCCTGAAGCTGCTGGTATTTTGAATTCATTGTTGAAGTCAAAGTCTTTGCCGTTTCTATGAAGTTTATTCTGGCAGTAGAACTTGCAGGATATTCATTAAGGTTATTCAAAGCTTCATAAAAATCAGAAAGTGCTCCGTCTATACCGGTTCCTTCTAAATCATTTAAAATTGATGCAAGATCCCCAAGCCCGTCAAGCTGCTGTCCAAGCTTACTTTGCTCTGACAGCTGGGTTCTGTAATAGTTATTTAGATACTCATCATTGTATCGTATAACATTTGCAATCTTTACACCGCCATTAGCCTTTATCTGGTTATTAACATTGTTACCTATAGCACCTGCAATATTTCTTGTCTGCAAATTTACACGCTGTTTATGATACCCTTCGGTATTCATATTTGCAACGTTATGCGATACAACGCTTATTGCTTTTTCGTTTACTGAAAGCGTATTTGCTGTCATATTCAGTGATGATAACAAGCTAACCATGATTTACCTCATTTTATTTTGTTTCATGCAACTCAGATTTAATAAAGGCTGTTATGCCTCTATATTTCTTCGTTTATGGTCCACAAGTCGTATTCTTGTGAGTCTGTTTTGCCTGCTCCGTTATAATTACATCCTTGAGGAGCAAATGCATCAATTATTGTTTCCAACATCTTGTTAGAGATTATGATGCCATGCTTTAATAATTCCACATTTTGATTATTTAATAACATTAATTCAGGAATAAGTTTACAAATCTTTACTTTTCTTTCTGATAACGCATCAACATATTCCGGAGCTTCCTTCTCTGCAACAGCGATAAAACCTGACATATTGGTATCTTCACCGTTGATTTGAACAGCCAATTCTTTTCGGGAATTATTTAATTTCACAATTTGATTGTTCAGTGCAATAATTTTATTATCCAGAACTCCTAAATCGTCAGGCTTTGCTTTTTTTAGAATTTCTTTCTTTTCGGAAAAATATTCTTTCATTTTTGAATAAGCATTAATCTCTTCGTCCAAAATATCTATTAAATTTTGAAATAATTTTTTATCCATTTTACGTTAATCCTGTAACCTCTACACTAGAATAAGTACTTAACAAATCTGTTGAATATACCTTCGTTCTGGTTTCTAGAAATAGCACCACGTCCTGAAAGTGCAAACTGTAGATTCGATACATTATATGAATATATTTCGCCGTCTACATTAAGCCATCTAGGGTCAACAACACCGGTTACGATGAAATCCATTCTTTCGTTGCCGTTAACAAGAGTTTTCTTTCCCTGCACAGCAAGATTTCCATTCGGAAGCTGCTGCACAACCTGAACTGCAATCTTGTCGCCGAAAGTCATTGAACGTCCGCCGGCAGCAGAGTTAGAAACTTCATTAGAACCACCGTAGCCGTTAGAATCTTTGAGCGAAAGTCCCAGCCATTTATTCAGAAAAGTTGTAAAAGTATCAACTGTGTTAGATGATTTTTCAGAAGAATAGGTTAAGTTATCACTTACCGTAATATTTTCCTGCATTATTATTGATAACAAGTCGCCGATTTGATGCGCTTGAACACCACCGAACAATGAGCGCGGAACGCCTGCATAATTCTGAGTTGCACCCAGAGTAAACAGAGATTCTGCGTTTACTGTCATTGTTGTCATTGTTAATATAGCAATAGATATTAATACTCTTTTCATTTCCTCTTCCTCATTTAGCCGGTTTAAATCCCCAACATCCCTAGCATAAGTATTCTGCTATAACACTTCTACCATACAGCAGACCATATTTTATGTCATCGTCTGAAATATTGAATTCTCCAACAGTCTTTGCACATTCTCTCACTTCATTTACATCAATTCTATCAAGAAGCGTTTGTGCAGAAGTAGTTTCTGTACCCCTTGATACTTCTACATTTTCAGATTCTTCCTGCTTAGGAAGCGCTCGTGCTGATTTAAAGGCATTTAATGCGCTGAACTGTTGTACTGAATTTTGTTCTATTCTTGGTAACATTTATAATTTCCTTTACACTAATTTGCGTATTTTTCCATTTGTCTGTAAATCTGGTCTGCAAATCCAAAGCTTGTTCTCGGGTTATTTGCAATATCACGCCCCATCTGCTGGTAAACTATTGATTTAAAAGTATCAACATACTGACTTTCTTTGCCAAAAAGCCCGTTCTCATGATCAACCGTTTTATCCATTTCAGAAAGCATTTTGGTTACAAATATGGACTCAAATTCTGTTGCAGCTTTTCTTAACTGTTCTTTAGAATCGCCGGATTCTTTAATTCTGTTATAAAGAACCTGATCTGAATTTACAGTTTGTGCGTTATTAAGTCCGCTTTTTATTAAATCTATTGTAGGTGTTGAAAAGTCCATTTATTCCTCTTTTAACTTGTAGTACCAATTCCCAATAAAATTAACATTTACCCCTAAATAATTACTAAATCAGCCTGCAGGCTTCCTGATTTTTTGAGCGCCTGCAATATTGAGATTAAATCAACCGGTGCTACCCCGATAGAGTTCAATGCTCTGACTAAATCATTAAGATTACTATTAGCCGGCATTGTTACTAAGCTTCCCGGAGCTTTATTAATCTGAATATCAGAGTTTTCAAACCCGACGGTTGCACCGTTGGAGAAACCGTTCGGCTGAGAAACATCATTTGTCGTAGAAACCGTAACTGTTATATTACCGTGCGCAACAGCAGCTGGTAGAAGTTTTACATCAGCTCCTATTACTACCGTTCCGGTTCTTTCATTAACAACGACTTTTGCCTTATCCATAGTCGGAGATACTTCAAGATTTTCTATAATTGAAAGGAAATTAACCCTGTCATTTATAAATCTTGCCGGAATTTCTACTCTTACAGAGCTTCCGTCAATTGCCTGCGCCGGAGCTACCTGAGATACTGTTTTTGCAATTCTTGAAACCAGTGTATAATCAGAGCGGTCAATAGAAAGTGTTATTGAATTTTCATCTCCGATTTCTGTATAAATATCACGTTCAATAATTGCACCCCCCGGAATTCTACCAGTTGTAGTAATTGCAGTTCTAGCCGAAGACCCGCCTGCAATTTTATTAATACCGCCTACTGATAAAGGACCTTGTGCAACAGCAACAGCTTCACCGTTAGGTGCTTTTAATATTGTCTGAACAAGAACACCGCCTTCTAAACTTTTACAGTCTGCCATTGCAGAAACTGTTACATCAATTTTATCACCGTTTTTAGAAAACGGAGGAACTGTAGCTGTTACGATTACAGCAGCAGAAGCACCTTTTTGAATATAGTTTTCCTGCTCAATTACAGTTCCTAAATTTCTTAAGAGCATTTTATTTGTAATCTGAGTTGAACGAGAGTTATCACCTGTTCCAGGCAGACCGACAACGACACCGTAACCCACTAGCTGGTTTTCTCTCACACCTTTAATATGGGTTAAATCCATAATTCTTACTTTCGCATCAATTGCGCAAGCTGGTAATAATCCCCCCAACATCAACATCATTATTAATAAACTTGATACAATTCTTTTCATAATACTTACCTTTTATTTAGTTTAAATATTTACTAAAACCTTGTTTTCCCCGATAACCTTACCGTTATAAACTTTTTTGTAATTCTTGTTTTCTACATTTACGTAATCACCTGTCATACCATCTGCCATTGCAGTTCCGTCTATAGAAATCATTACTGCGCCGTTTGAAACAAAGAAAATTCTCACATCCGCGTTTCTCATAACATCAGGACGCATTTTTACAAATCTTCTGTCTATAACCTCTCCTTTTTGAAATGCTTTTTTTGTTGTTATTTCTTTCTCAAGCATTTTGTCAGTAAGAACAAAATCCATTCTCATTGAAACATCTACTTTTTTTACTGTAGTACAATCTTTCGTAAGAGCCTGTTCTCTGTTAATAAAATCGCTTGCAACAAGAACTTCTTTATATACAACTGTTTGAACAGGAAGATTGAGAGTTTTTACAAAAGCTCCGTTTACGTAAATATCAACCCTTTTAATATCTCTCGGAACAACCTTATCCCCGCCTGAAACAATCTTGTAATTTATCTTGCCGTCAGGCAGCTGCAGCTGAGCAAAAGGTGTTGCTGAAACTTTAACCTCAACATCACCGTTTGTCATTTTTTTGTAGTTTGTTTCAAGAATATTGGCAACAGCAGTTTTTACATCCGAAGAAGAAACCATCTGGGCATTTGCACCCAGTGCTCCTATCATCATTATTAATACTGTTGTCAAAAGTTTATTCATTACCTATCCTCTTATTCAAAGTGGAGCTCATTTACGCCACTAGCCCATCTGGTTAGTTAATTGAAGAATGTTGCTTGAAGAATTAATTATCTTTGAATTTGATTCAAATGCGCGTTCTGCTTTAATCAACCCTACAAGTTCATCAACAATCTGAACGTTAGAACCTTCCAGCATACACTGTTGGATTAAGCCAAGACCATTCTGACCCGGAGTATCCTGAACAGGGTTTCCTGACGCCTGTGTTTCTTTGTACAGGTTGTGCCCGATTGATAACAGTCCGGAAGGGTTCTGGAATTTTACAAGCTGAAGCGAACCAACAATTGACTGTTGTGTCTGCCCCGGAAGTGTTACAGAAATATTACCATCCTGAGTTATCGTGATTTCTGTAGCATCACGCGGTATTGATACAGAAGGCTGGATTAATAAACCATCATTTGTACAAAGCTGTCCTAATGAGTCTACCTGCAGACAGCCGTCACGGGTGTAAGCAAGAGAGCCGTCTTCCTTCATAACCTGCAAGAAACCTTCACCTTCAATTTCAATATCAAGCTGGCGGCCTGTTGAGATTGCAACACCCTGCGTAAATACACGGGTTGTTGCAGCAGTCTTAACACCAAGCCCAATTTCAATACCAACCGGCTGATAAGTACCCTGGTTCATCAACGCACCCGGAGTTCTGGTTGCTTGAGATAACAAATCCTGAAATTCTATTCTTGATTGTTTAAATGCAGTAGTGTTAACGTTTGCTACGTTGTTTGCAATTACATCAAGATAGTTTTGCTGTGCTATCATACCTGTTGCTGCTGTTGTTAATGCTCTTAACATTTTATCTCTTCTCTCCTAATTTAGTCTGGTAACCGTTACTCCGCTGACGATTATTTATACCCTAAGCCGTTCTTATCCTTCCCACTGATACTGCTGTTGTAAGCATATCGCTATTAGTGCTTACAACTTTGGTTAAACTTTCATAATTCCTTGATGTGTTGATTGTATTAATCATTTCTTGTATAACGTTTGAATTTGAAAGTTCAAGCATTCCCTGCTGTATTGAAAACTTCTCAGAACGCAGCTCCGGATTGTTAATTATATCTCTCGGAACAAATTTTGCGTCCCCTATTTCAAACAAATCATCTTTGTCTGAAAAATCATAGATACCTATAGTTTGAAGCGGTATTTTCTGATTATAAGAATTTATCTCGATATTACCGTTTTCGGCAATAACTATATCTTTTCTATCTCTGAAAACAGTTTCATCTTCCATATCTTCCGGAAGCATTCTAATTCTTCTATTGTTAACATCCAGAACAAACTCGCCCTGTTTTGTCTTCAGCCAGTAACCTCTATCAACTACAAAAGAACCGTTTCTGGTGTATGAAATATTTCCGTCAATATCCTGTATTTTGAAAAACCCATCGCCTTCAATTGCAACATCATACGGATTGGATGTTTTGGTAAGCGCTCCCTGAGAAAAATCATGAGTATACTGCATACTTTGACTGCCTACGCTTAAGCTGCCGAGGTAATTATTTTCATTCATATTTCTAATAATAGAACCTTCTTGTGAATACACAGCAGACTGCATTACATCCTTAAATCTTAAAGAACCTTTTTTATAGCCGATTGTATTAACGTTAGCAAGATTATTGGCTGTATTATCATTCATGTCCATAAGAGCAAGCATACCGTTTGCGGCTGATTCAAAACTTCTTACAATCATTACTTATCTCCTTTCATACGCTCATAACTACCCAAAACATTTTTGACATAGTTCTGAGTTTCCATATAAGGAGGTATTCCACCGTATTTTTTCACTGCATTAGGTCCTGCATTATACGCGGCCAGAGCTAAAGACTTGTTATTGTCAAATCTGTCCATAAGCCCTTTCAGATATTTTGTCCCGCCCATAATATTCTGCTCTGCATCATAAGCATTTGTAACCCCGAGTCCCTGTGCTGTAGAAGGCATTAACTGCATTAGCCCCATTGCTCCGCAATGAGAAGTAGCATTTGGATTAAATCCTGACTCCTGTTTAATTACTGCTTTTACAAAATCAGAGTCAAGTCCGTTTTTATCAGCATATTTTTCTATTAAGTTTTCAATTTCGCTTCTGGAAGCATCGCTGGGATTTTTGCTGTGAGAAATTGAAGAGTCCAGAATTTTCTGAAAATCCTCATCAGGCTGTACACCATAAGACATAAGCGACTGAAAGCGATTTTCAATCGTATTTATACGCTGTAAAGTTATGTCTAATCCCGTAAGATTCATCTTACGCCTTCCTCACCATTTAAATTACAGGGGTACAATTTACCCCTCCCTTAGTCTACATTAACAGTGTATTATATAAGGGCATGGATAACATCAATCCAAGGGTTAAACTTGCAAAATTTATATAGACCATATGGTCTACAACAGGGTAACTTACTCAATAAGAGTAAGAGAATTGTCTTTTGAAAAGTATTCAGCCCTCAATTCATTAATTCTATTTCTGGCAAAAATTGCATCCTCAGAAAACTGCTTTAATTCAAGGAATTTTTTATAATACCTGATGGCATCCTTGTATTTTGCCATCTTGTCAAAACTCATTGCTATTCCAAGATATGCTTTATAGTAATCAGGGTTACGCTTTATAAGCTGGAAGAATGTTCTTGATGCTTCCATAAAATCACCCATACCCATAAGCATTGCAGCTTTATTGTAATACGCTTTCAAAAATTCAGGATTAGTTTCTATAAGCTTATTATAAATCATTAAAGATAAATCAGCTTCGTCAACCAGTTCGTGTGCAATTGCGAGCTGTATTTGAGCTTCAAGATTATCTCTATTTATTAATATAGCCTTGATTAAATGCTCAATTGCACCGGCAGGGTTGCCATCTAAAAGATGACATACGCCCAGTTCAAAAAAGTAATCATCATTGCTGTCATCAATCTTTATAAGCTTAAGAAGTGTAGCTATTGCTTTTTTATAATCCTGTAAATATTTATAAGACATAGCAAGCCCGAAATAAGGTTTCGTTTCGTTCCTGTCTATCATAATTGCCTGAAGATATGCTTGTACAGACTCTTTATACATCTTGGCAAACCTTAAAGCATCTGCCTTGACGCACAAATTATAAGAACGTGAGCGAGCCGGTACAGTAACCTTTTCGCTCACCTTTGCCAAATTATCTTTTCTATCTATGCCTGCATCAATTTGCATAAATCTCTCCCAATTGTATATTACACAATCGGGTAAAACATTTTAACGACCAAAAGATTTAAAAGTTTAGTCCGATGGATTAGTTTTTAGATGGCAAAAAAAATTTTTTTCAGGTATTATGTTATAAAAAAAGGGAAGTAAGAAGTGGCTAAAAATATCAAACAAGATAATAAACTTAATGAAACAACCAAAATTAAAGCACCAATTGTAGATGCTTTAAAAACAGCATATGAAAATCCGACTTACCAATTCCACATTCCTGGACACACAAAAGGTAAAGCCATTTTCAAAGACTTTAGAAAACTAATCGGTGAAAAAGCATTAAATATAGATACCACCGATGAATTTGATAATCTTGGAACACTTCATCCTGCAACAGGGCCTATAAAAGAAGCTCAGGAACTTGCTGCAGAAGCTTTTGGCGCAAAGAAAACCTTTTTCCTGCTCAACGGTTCAACAGCAGGAAATCTTGCTCTCGCTATGTCACTTACTAAAAAAGGACAAAAAGTTATTGTTAACAGGAACTGCCACAGGTCAATATTAACCGGCCTGATAATCTCAGGCGCTGAGCCAATATGGGTATGCCCGAACAGAATTGAAGACTGGTCTGTATGGGGAAATATTGACGGAGGTAAAATAGAAGAACTTCTCAAACAAAACCCTGACACCTCAATGGTATGGATTACTAACCCGACTTATGAAGGTGTTGTATCAGATATTAAATCAATAAGCAATGTTTGTAAAAAGTACAGTGTTCCGCTTCTTGTTGATGAAGCTCACGGATGCTTATGGAATTTTAACAAACATCTTCCTGAAACAGCTCTCAAACTAGGCGCAGATGCTGTTGTTCATTCACTTCATAAAACTGGCGGAAGTATGAGTCAGAGCTCTATGCTCCATATTGCCAAAGACTCCTGCTTGGATGTTTCTGCAGTTGAAAAAGCCTTGAAACTTATACATACAACCAGCCCGTCACTGATGCTTCTGGCTAGCCTTGATGCAGCAAGGGCAAATCTTCAATCCAATAACGGACAAAAACTCCTTGATAGAGCAATTAAAAATGCTAAATATTTAAGAACAAGGCTTGATTCTATACCTAATCTGCATCAGCTTAAAGGTGATTTCGGATACAAAACAGATGTTACAAAAGTTTTTATTAAAATAGACGGACTCTCAGGAAAAAGGCTTGAATCAATACTGGAAATTGATTTTGGTATTGAAGTAGAATCTGCTTCGGACATTGGAGTTTTAATCCTTTGTAATATAGGCAACAAACGTTCTGATTTTAAATATCTTGCAGACTGCTTAGAAAAAATTGCCTCAACAAATTATCAAGATATTTATTATCTTGAAAAACGTAAGCATATGCCTATGCTTGAACCTCAAATAAAAATGAGCCTGAGAGATGCATTCTATGCAGAAAAAGAAACAATAAGAAAAGAAGAAGCCATTGGAAGGATTTCTGCCGAAGTTGTTGCAGAATGTCCTCCAGGGATTTCTATTCTGCTTCCGGGTGAATTAATCACAGAACAACACCTGCCATATCTTAATGATTACGAAACACTTGATGTGGTTAGATAATGGCTCGAAAAAAGAAGGCTTCAAATAAAATAACACACTTTCTGATTACATTTTTATTAATGGCAACAGGCATTTATTATTTTGGCTTAAGTTATGTTCCTCAAAAATGGTACGAAACACAGGCAATGATGCCAAATCAAGTTGAAGCTTATTATGTTAATCAATGGTGCACACCGGATTTTGGCAGAAAAGAAGCTATCTTATGGGACATGACAAGAGTTGATTGTCTTGCTAAAGATTACGCAATCGAATTTGACTTTGCTAAAAAATGGGCTGAATCCGCAGGGCAGTCACTTTACTATGCAAAAATGACTGGCAAAGCTCCGGCTGTCGTTTTAATACTTACAAATATAACCGACTATAGATATGTTAAACGCATAGAAAGACTTGATAAGGGAATTAGAATATTTCTTGTAAAAGCATATTAAAAAAAACACTGCTGAGAGAAGCAAAGAAAGAGTGCTTAGTAGCAGTGCCTAAAATCTATAGCTATAATTACTGATATGCCATCTATAGATGGTATATTTGTAATTATAACGGGTGGCTAGTAAAGTGTCAATATGTAATTATATTGATATGGAAAAAAATGAAATCTTGAAAATATTTGGTAAGAATTTGAGAGCGGAAAGAAACCGTGCCGGATATTCTCAAGACGAACTTGCTGAAAGAATGGGGATTTGTGCAGGAAAGCACATCGGAACTATTGAGCGAGGAGAAACCAACCCGTCGCTCACCACTATAGTAGCAATCTTAAAAGCATTAAATATTGATTTTGATAAATTATTTGAAATAAAAAATCAGTAATGTAATAATGTCCATTACTTTTTAGCTTGTTTATTGCAATCAACTAATTTTGAAGTGATACACATTATAGCTGCGCCGGTAATCGATGCTATTCCATACCATTTTTTAGCCATTTTTTTCTCACCAATCCTCGCCCAATTATCAACAAGAAGAGCTAAAGGGAGAGTAACAGCCCCAATTAAAGCCTTGCAAGCAATCTTTTTAAAATAACTTTCATTATCAAATTTATTCTTCAATATAAGATTTGAGGCAGTAAAAAAACCTCCTACCGCAGCCATACCTGTTACATATTTAGCAACATTTCTATTTTTGTAAGTTTCTTTTAAGCCATCGCCATCTATTAATGGAATTAGAGGAGTCAGCATAGCTCCACAGGCAGCGTAAGCTAAGAGTTCGCGATTTTGTCGCTTTTGCGCAGTTGAATTTTGCTGAAAATTTAATGGTACACTTGAACCTGTGGTAATCATCATGTTCACCTCTACAATAATAAAACCTTTTTAAGAAATATATGAAAATGGTGCAGTTATTACCGCACCATTTTCTTTTATATTTTATCAAATCCGGTATATTTTCTTAAGACTTCAGGTATTATTACTGTTCCGTCCTCTTGCTGGAAGTTCTCAAGAATTGCAGCAAATGTTCTGCCGACTGCCAATCCAGATCCGTTAATTGTATGAACAAACCTAATTTGCCCGTCTTTTGTACGGTATCTTGTATTAGCTCTTCTTGCCTGATAATCGCCATAGTTAGAACAGCTTGAAATTTCTTTATATGTGTTATAAGAAGGGAGCCATACTTCTAAATCAAAGCATTTATTTGCGCTGAACCCGATATCAGCCGTACAAAGAGCTACTCTTCTGTATGGAAGTCCTATTTTTTCTAAACAAATTTCTGCATCTCTTGTTAATTTTTCGTGTTCCGCAGGGCTTGCTTCCGGAGTAGTTAATTTAACCATTTCTACTTTATTAAACTGGTGGACTCGGATTAACCCCCTTGTATCTTTTCCGGCTGAGCCTGCTTCACGTCTAAAGCAAGGAGTATAAGCCGTCATATATTTAGGCAAATCGTCTTCCGATAAAATTTCACCGGAATATATATTTGTAACAGGAACTTCTGCAGTAGGTATTAAATATAAATCTTCATCAACGCATTTGTACATATCTTCTGCGAATTTAGGAAGCTGGCCTGTTCCTGTCATTGTTGCAGCATTTGCCATAAACGGCGGTAAAATTTCCTCATATCCGTGTTCTTCTGTATGAATATCAAGGAAGAATTGAATGATTGCACGCTCTAATCTTGCTCCTTTGCCTCTGTACAAAGTAAATCTTGATTGAGAAATCTTTACACCGCGTTCAAAATCAACAATACCTTTATCTTCGCAAATGTCCCAGTGAGCTTTTGGGGCAAAAGAAAATTTTGTTGGTTCACCCCAGAATTTTACAGGAATATTATCATCTTCAGATGTGCCTACCGGAGTAGTTTCATCAGGAATATTCGGAGTTCTAAGTAACATATCTCTTTGAATATTATCTAAATCAACTTGTTTTTCCTCTAATTCTTTTATCTCATCACCGAGTTTACGGACTTCTTCCTGAATGGCATCTGTATTTTCGCCATTCTTTTTCATCATACCAATTTTCTGTGATTCAGATTTTCTTTTTGCTCTGAGTTCATCAGCCTGTGCCTGAACTTTTCTTCTATCTGCATCAATTGCAATAATTGTATCAATTGATAAGTCAGGATTTCTTCTTTTTAAAAGCTCATTAATCTTTTCCGGATTCTCTCTAATTAATTTAATGTCTAACATTTATACTACCTCAACTATTAATTTCAAATATCTAAATCAAGTTTAGCATAAAAATAAGTTTAAAATTTGTAACAGTAAAGCAATTTTTTAACACTTTTGTACTTTATATTATTGTAAGAGATTTTCAAGGGGATGGATTTTGAAAGCTAAGTTATTTACCAGAATAATGAATGCACCAATGGAATGGCTGCCTGAAACCATAAGAGGTTCAAAAAAAGCTGTCACTTATAATTTTATTAACGGAACCGGGAAAAAAGGGAATTTTGAAATATATTCCTTCTTTGACAGCAATAGGAAATTAGTAAAACGAAATATTACATATAACAATGCCGGAAATACCACACGGGAAATAAAATGGTATACTCCTGAGCAGGTAAAAACTGCAAAAAGTATAGATGGTAAGATGAAATCTTTTACTAGCAGAAATTTATATCAGAACTGTTTTATTGAAACAAATATCTTGGCGGAAAAAGGGTATGATATACATAGGTTTGTTAAACTCAAAGCAGGTCAAAAGCCTCAGGAAATAAGTTATAAAACAGCCTGGGACGGCAATGCTCCAGAAATCGAATATAAAAACTGCGACAGGATTTTAGACGGATTTGAAGGTGCAGAGTTTCTGCCCGTTCTAACCGCAGAAAGCTCAACAAAGAGGATTAACCACATATTCCTTAATCAGGTAAAAAAACAAGAATTAGAAGGAATTGTCCCCCCAATAAAAATAGTTAACAGAAAAGAAGCTTATAAACATTCAAGGGAACTGAAAGCAATTGAAGAACAGTATCCAAATGACCCTAAAATCGCAGGTTTTTGCGACCAAGATGGACAGGTTTATTTTATAAATGATGTAAAAAGTAACGGTTCAGAAATAAATAATATTGCCCATGAAGTTCAGCACGCAAAAGACCGCTCCGATATCGAAAGATTAGAACATAATACATTTTTCAACACCGGAACTTTCGGACACCGTTCAAGAGCTAAAGGGATTATTAAAGAAAAAGAAAATCCTGCAGAGTACAAAAGAATTTCAGAACTAGAAAAATCTTATAATGATGGAAACTATTTATCTGAATGCTTAAATGGGAAGCACGATGATGTTCTGTGCGAATACTATGCAAATAAAAAAGGCGATGAAGAATTCTATAAGGCATTGAACATTTTTAACAAACTAAACAGCTTCCTATTTGGGAGTTAATTTATAAACATGCAATCGCCATAACTGTAGAAGCGGTATTTTTCATTTATAGCTTCTGCATAAGCTTCAAAAATAAAATCTTTTCCTGCTAAAGCACTAACTAACATAAGAAGTGTTGATTTTGGCAGATGGAAATTCGTTATCAGTTTGTCTACTACCCCAAATTTATAAGGGGGATAAATAAACAACTCTGATGCGCCCTTACATGCTTGAATTTTCCCAAACATTTTATAAGCGCTCTCTAAGGTTCTTACAGTTGTTGTGCCAACAGCAACAAGCTTTTTGCCATCAGCCTTTGCCCGGTTAATCAAATCCGCTGTTTCCTGTCTTATTTCAAACACCTCGGAATCCATATGATGATCTAAAATATTATCACACTTTACAGGACGAAATGTTCCAATCCCGACATTTAAAGTTACATAACCAACCTGAACACCTTTATCTTCAAGTTTTTTCAGGATTTCCTGTGTAAAATGCAAACCCGCTGTTGGAGCTGCTACAGAGCCTTCTTCTTTCGCATAAACGGTCTGGTATCTTTCAAAATCAAGTTTTTTAAGATCTTCATTAGACATTTTACGTTCGATATATGGTGGAAGCGGAATATTCCCGACTCTGTGGAGAATTTCAAAAATATCTCCTTCATAAATCATTTGAACAAGCCACTTTCCATCATCAGGGAGAGGCATTATTACTTCACAAGAAAGTTCTCCGGAGATTTTTATTACAGTACCGACTCTGACGCGCTTAGAAGGTTTTATCAAAACTTCCCAGTTTTTATTCTCTCTTTCTTTAAGCAAAAAAACTTCTATTTTTGCACCAGTATCTTTATAACCGTACAATCTTGCCGGAATAACTTTTGTATCATTCAAAATCAGAACGTGATTTTCGTCAAGCAAATCAACGATATCATAAAAATGTTTGTTTAGAATTTTATGTTCATCACGATTAAGAACCATCATTCGGGAATTTTCACGCTTATCACTCGGACGCTGCGCGATTAATTCTTCCGGTAATTCATAATCAAATTCTGATAATAACATACTAGTCCTTAGCATCTATCTTTTTTGCATTAGCCAAATCCACATCATCAACTTTTGCTTCTTTTTTTGCATCTTCTGCTTCCAGCTGTTTATTAATGATTAAAGTCTGAACAACCTGGAAAACATTGCTTGAAATCAGATAAAGAAGAACACCTGCCGGAATTGGAATGATTACAAAAGTAAATGTAAGCATTATCGGCATAAAAGTATTCATTGATTTTTGCATTTGCTGCTGTGCTGGATCCTGTGGCGTATTTTTATTCATAGCCATCATTGCTCTTTGTGAGAATACCATTGTTACAGCAAACAGAAGTATTAAGAATAATACATCATAGTGGAACGCTGTCTTAACTTCTTTTGTAGGAATAGTACTGATTAAAATACCATCTTTTCTTACAAAAGTCATTTTTTCAGTTTCTTTTGTCTGAATATCTGTTACATCAATTTCAGCTTTCTCAATCTGATCAAGCTGGCTGAATTTTAAATTTAAATTATCAAGACTGATTTTGAAATCAACAGGCTGGCCTGGAGTAAGTTCGCCTTGAACCTCAACAGCCTTGTTAGGTTTTACGATTTTTACATTTAATAATGGTTCTTCTTCACCTGTTAGATAAACTTTTGCAGTTTTACCTGTCATAAATGTATCATATTTTGAAACCCCGAGAGTACCATCGTGAGAAACTCCCGCAGAAGTTTTTAATGTTGCATCCAATCTTTTGATAAATAAAAACTGAGAATCGCCCGCCATTTGGATAAATTGCGGACTCATTAATGTTGAATACAATAATATAAATATCGGCATTTGGATTAAAAGAGGAAAACAGCCTGCCATAGGATTAAATTTATGTTCTTTGTAGAACTCCATCATCTTTTGCTGCATCATTTGAGGATTGCTCTTGTAGCGTTCCTGAATTGCTTTCATTTTAGGCTGAAGCATTTGCATTGTTCTCATAGAACGCTGCTGAGATAAGCCTAAAGGCCACATTAGAGCCCTTACTATAATTGTCAGTAAAATTATACCAATACCGTAGCTTCCCGCAACAGAAAGCATTTTTAAAACTTTAATGGTTAGTGTAGTAAAATCCATGTCCTCTTCCCTAAGTTATTCTAATATCAAAAAAGTGTACGTAAGTACACTTTCAAAATACTTTAAATATACCCGTCAGTCAAGAGGTGCTTATTACCCCTCATTCTCTTTGTTAGCATTTGAGCTTATTGTATTCAAACGTCTTGCAGGGTCTGTGATATGAGTAATTCTTAATCCAAAGTTATCTTCTATAACTACAACTTCACCATAAGCAATCAGCTTGCCGTTTGCATACAATTCTACAGGTTCACCCGCAGCTTTATTTAAGGTTACAATAGAACCCTTTGTGAGCTCCAAAACTTTCTTAATAGGAAGTTCTGTTTTTCCAAGCTCAACAGTAAGCTGTAATTTTACATCAAGCAGAATGTTCAAATTCTGGTTAGGCGGTCCCTGCACCTGATCTAAGTCTTCAAAAGAAGCAAACTGAACAGGCTGCACTGTTACTGTCTTATCCTCATGCTTTTCTTCGGGTTCAAATGCTTCGGGTGTAAAATCAGCCTCTGCATCATCTGCGCCTTGACTTAGTTCCGTATCTTTTATATCGTCATCATCCAGCATCTAAAACCTCTCTAAAAATAGTTCCTTAGTAACTCATGCATTTCATCATATACATCTGTTATTTTAACACAAATTTTATCTTTTAATGTTCCGGGTCTGGCAAAGAACTTTTTCTCTCCATTTACCTTAACAATTAAATCATCTTGAACTTTATTATCAAGCTTAATGATATCACCTTCTGACAATTGCAGAAAATCATCAAGAGTTATGCTGCACTGTCCGAATTGAACCCTTAAATCAACATTTGAAGTATTGATTTTAGAAATCATTTTCAATCTTTCATCATTAGAAGCAACAAGCCCCTTTGTCTGGAAAATATGCTGTGTGCTCAAATGTCCAAGAACTGTTTCTAATACAGGATAAGGGAAGCATAGACTAAATAAGCCGAAATGCTTGCCTGATATCTGAACTTCGAAAGTTAAAAGAGCAACAATTTCACCGGCTGTTGCAACCTGAATTGACTGGTAATTATCATCAAGACTTATAAATTTTCCTGTTACAGGAATAATTGTATTCCAGGAATCTTCAAGAGATTTAATAATAATATTAATAACTTTTTTTGCAAGAGCTTTTTCAATATCAGTAAGTTCGCGGGTCTGATTTTCAATATTACCGACACCGCCCAGCATTCTGTTTACAATACAGGATATTACCTCAAAACTTATACCCAGCAATACCTGACCGGAAAGAGGCTCAAACTCAAAAACCCCTACGCTAATTGGAGATGGCATTGATCTTACAAACTCTTCATATGTAAGCTGGTCAACAGATACAATCTCAATTTCCACACGCATACGGAGATAACCGCTCAAAACAAGAGAAATCGCCTTAGAAAACTCTCTATGTATATCTCTTAAAGCCCTGAGGTTATCCTTCGAAAATTTATCCGGACGTCTGAAGTTATATAGTTTATAACTCTTGTGTTCCGAATCAGAAAATTCATCTTCAAAGAAATTTGTATCTGTTAAGTTGTTATTAATACTTTCTGCCATTTGTCCCTGTTTTTATCCCTTACTGGATAATAAATTGTCCAAAACTTACTCTTAAAACTTCTCTCTCGCCGCCTAGAATTGAATTAATGTCATTTGTAATTTGTTCTTTAGCAAGTTCTTTTCCGGCTGCAGTTGCAAGCTCTGTAGAAGTCTTACTTGAAAGATTTGTTATAACAGCATCTCTTATTGCCGGTTTAAACTGATTCATTTCTTTTTGTATTGCTTCCATCGGATCAACCGGAGCAGCAGCTTCTCCATGACCACCATGCCCGCCGCCTTTTGCCGGCTCAGCTTCCGGAAAATCAGTATCCTTCTTTGTAACTTCTATTGCTACATTGACTTTCAAATATTTCTTCTGGCTTTCGTCGCAAAGGTTTAAAATAAAATCGCCTAAATCAACAATAATACCTTTTTGTATCTGGTCTTCATCCCCGCCTTCTTCCCCTAGCTCTTCTTGAGATGTATTAAGAGAACCTATTTTCTGGGTTATAAGATTTTCCATTACTACATAGTTAACACCGGCAAATACCACAAACATTATTACAATTGATGATATTGTTAAGATTAAAAACTTTGTAAAGTCTTGTTGACCGTTATTTCCAGCCTTTTCGTTTTCAGCCATACTATTCTCCACTTATACTACATAGTATTATTATATCAATGCGGTTATCAGATTTACCACCATTATTTGATGTATTTATATCCGGCATATATTCCCCGTAACCAACCGTATAAATTCTATCCACTGGCAGCTTTGGTTCTGATTTTACAAATTCCTCTCCAATATTGCCTGCAATAACAGATGCAAATTCCCAATTTTTCATATTTATGCCTTCAGGAATTTTTTCTGTATGCACCTCTATTATAACAGGATTTTTTATTTTTGCCAAAAAATATTCAATACATAAAAGTTTTTCATACAACTGCGGAGTGATTTTTTGAAAATTGTATTCAGGATTTTCAAAAGGAATACGTATAATAATCCCTCTAATATCTCTCTTAATTGCAACACCATCACAATGCGACAGCGCTGCTACAGCAGAAGAATAAATATTGTTTGTGCAGTATTCGTTTAATATATATAAAGGTTCTGCCTGTACAAGACAAATCTGAAATATAATACTAAAAAATATTAATAAACATTTCTTCATCCTAACATAATTAATAAATTATTTGAGAAATTAAATTGCTGCTCTGGGGAATAGTCTGTTGCTTCTATATCCGGATGTATATATAATATTGTTATGGGGAAGTTTGATTTATTTAACAAATTTAACAGTGCCGTTATCGTCATTAATAACAACAAAGAAGCTGTTTTCAGAAATAATGTCTTTAAACGGATATTTCCTGATTACAAAAATCTTGAAAAGTTTTCTCATAAACTTAATTATAATGTTTGCGCACTTGTAAGTAACGATGTTAGTGTGCATTCGCCTATAGTTCAGGCTCTAGCCTCAAATGAAGATTTTTCGGCATATATTACATATCAGACTTCAGGAAACGAATTTTTTTACTATGATATGAATTCGACACGCAAAGGACAATATAATATAATAGTGTTTACAGATGTAACTGCAAAGACCAAACTTGAAACCCTTTTAATAAAAAATCAAAACTTCCAGAAAAAAATATCACTGCTTGAAGACGATAACCGGAATTTATCAAAAGTTAAACTTCAAGCACAGTCACAGGCTATGAAGCTTCTTTTACTTAATAATATCTCTAATATTATAAGGGAGTCTATCGATACATCAGTAATATTGAAATCTGCACTTGAAGAACTTGCACAAATGTTTGGCGCATTTAGAGGATATTACGCTGAAGCAGACGGTTCTAAATTTATCATCAGAGAATCTTTAGACAAAAAAGAAACAGGATTAGAAATATCTTTTGACAACGATGTTAATAATTTTATAAAACAAGGGCGGGTTTCTTGCCTTACGTGTATGAAAGAATTTAAGGAAGCCAAACCTTTCAGAGAAATTGTCCAGAGAGTTGTTCTTCCAATCTATCATCTTAATAAATTATTAGGAATAATTGTTCTTTCTACAAAACAAAAAACAAAACTTGATGACACACTTGAAGTTTTAAACGGCGTATCCTCCCAGCTTGGAAACGCAATCATTCAAGCAGAACTTTATCAAAAAAATGAAAAAATGGTCAAAGATTTGACCAAAACACTGGAAGAATTAAAAGATACCCAGCTTAAACTTATTAACTCGGAAAAAATGGCCTCTTTAGGCCAGCTGGTGGCCGGAGTTGCACATGAAATTAATACACCTGTAGCTTCAATAAAATCTAACAATGAAATTACAAAAAAAATAATCGCGCAAATTAAAGATGCAGACATCTGCGAATTATTGCAAGAAATAAATGAAATTGATACAGAAGCAATCGCAAGAATTAACCGCCTTGTGGTTTCATTAAGAAAATTCGTAAGACTTGATGAAGCTGAACTTCAGGAAGCAGATATAAATAAGGAAATTGATTTAACCTTAGATTTAATCAGACACGAAACTAAAAATAGAATAGAAATTATTAAAAATTATTCAAAGCTTCCGCCAATAAAATGTTATCCAAATATGTTAAATCAGGTCTTTATGAATATTCTTGTAAACGCGACACATGCTATTAAAGAGAAGGGGACTATCACTATTGACACAAATTATAAAAATAATAATCTTCTGGTTAAAATTAAAGATACCGGATGCGGAATAAAAGAACCTGACAAAATATTCTTTGCCGGATATACGACAAAGGGAGTTGGAGTTGGAACAGGCTTAGGGCTTGCAATTTCACAAAAAATCATTGAAAAACACAACGGAAAAATAACAGTAAAAACTAAATTAAATGAAGGAAGTGAATTCACTATTACTATCCCGAGTAAGTAGTATTCTTTACAAAATGTAAAGAGCAGTTTTTCAATCTATTATTAACTTTCAAGAATATAGTAATTATAATAATAATTAATTTTTGTAAAAATATCTGGTAGAGTAGTTATAAAAATGTCAAAATATGGTATATTAATACTACCGAGATTAAGTGTAAATTTTACCCTAAATAGTAGGGAATGTAACAAAAATTTAACAAATCAAAAGATAAAGGCAATTTAAAATAAAAACAATACTTTATATTACTGTGTAGAAGTAAAAATATGTTTGCATATCGGAGGTAACGTGTATGGCAATTACAGTGAACAGCAAAAAGAAACAAGTCAAAAAAACTTTTCAGGAATTGATTAATGACTTGATGACATCAAGTTCTGAAAAAGTTAGATATAATGCTGCCCGTGTATTAGGAGAAATGGGCGATTCTAAAGCTGTTGAACCGTTGATAGATGTATTAAAAAATGATAAAAATGGTTCTGTTCGTTTATATGCCGCTCGTGCATTGGGCGAATTGGGTGATTCTAAAGCTACCGAACATTTAATTGAGTCTTTAAGAGAAGACCGTAACGTTGATGTTAGAGTTCGTGCAGCACGTGCTTTAGGACGTTTGGGCGGCAAAATCGTTGTTGAACCGCTTGTAGAAGCTCTTAATGATGAAAACTCTCAAGTTTGTATTACAGCAACTGACGCACTTATTGAAATCGGAGATGTTGCTACTGACGCATTAATTAAATCTCTTGATCACGAAAAAGTTAATGTAAGATGCGATGCTACTCGTGCTTTGGGCGAAATCGGCAATAAAAAATGCGTTGATAAAATTATTAATATGTTATATGACGAATGGGTTAACGTTAGAATTTATGCAGTAACTTCTTTGGGTAAATTGAATGATAAAAAAGCTGTTCCTGCATTAATTGATGTTATGAAAAACCGTTCTGAAAACGATTTGGTTAGAGCTGGTGCAGCTGCTGCATTAGGTGTTCTTCGCGATCAAAGAGCTCTTCTACCATTGAGAGAATTAATTATGGAAGCTGAAGAGTTAGGTGAACTAGAAGATACTGCTCTTAAATCTTTCAAAAAGATTATGGCTGCAAACTGGCAGGCTATTCCAGGTGCTACTCAGCAAAAGAAACCTGCTAATTCATTCTAATAAATAGTTAACAATAAAAACGGCCTTGAATTTAATCAAGGCCGTTTTTATTATGTTACATTGTAACAAAAAGGCAATTTTTTAACTCATAAATACTTTTTATAATAAGAATGGGGATTTATGGGATATCAATTTATAATAAAAAAATTCATACAAAAGCCAGAACTTGGACTCAATGTTAACTTTACAAGATTAACAAGCTGTTCTAAAGATATGAGTATTGCTCTTGCAGAACAAAGTTCAAGGGCAATGCGCAAAGCTGATTTAGGAACAACAGCTTATCAAATAGGAGAGGAATTAACCTCAAAGTTTCCACATGCCAAAACTCAGGTTGATAATATATTTGGACATTTGAATAGCGTTGAAAAAATTACAAATCGTCCGAAAGGTCCCGTATCAATAATAACTAAACTTGAAAGAGGAATAAAACAGGGCAAGATTAACTCTTATGATACAGCTCTTAAATATATAGGAGATGGAGTTGGGTCAAGAATTATTACCAAACCGCGACCTAAATTATCAAAAAATCAGATTAAAGCGATGATTAATGACATGAGAATAAATGGAAGCCCATTGAGTTCTTCCGAGAAAAAATTACTTCAAAAATATATTTACAATCAGCCAATGCCACAGCAAGATGCAGACAAAGCTTTTCCTTTATTTGAAAAATTTGCACAGCCGCTAATTGAACAGCGTTCTAAGCAGGTTGTTGATGATTTATCTATTTCTATAGCTGCAAACAGAATTAAAAAGGGAGAGCTTTCTATACATCAAATTAAAGAACAGGGCCTTCTCAAAGAAGAGCTAATAAACCGTTTAGAAAGCGAAACTATTGAAGATTTAGAAGTTCTGCTTATAAATAATTACAGGGGCGGACATGGCTTGCCGGAATTTAGCAGCAGACAGATACAAGCGTTGAGAAAAATTTGCGGAAATAATGTTATAATAAATTCCAGACCGGATTTAGCCGGTTACAGCAAGTTTCCTAATTATAAGTATACAAAAGAGGAAGTGAAAAAATTTGCAGTAAAAGCTTCCGGATATAGAACTGCACAAATGAATATAATACACTCCAACGGTGTAAGAGGAGAGCTTCAGTTCAGAGGGCCTCTTACAAACTACTTTGGAGAATATGAACATATTGCATATGATTTAAGACAGGGTAAAAATACATTAGGACCGCTGTTTAATGATTACAAACGTGAAATTTCAAAACTGCCAGATTGGAAATATGAAAAATATAATGCTTATCTTGAAGGATGTTATAATTATTATTACCGTCTTGAATTGGGCTTACCCGCAGCAAAACCAAAACTTCCTAAAGGTTTTAACAAAGTTTTATCTGAAGAAAATATGAAAAAACTTCACGAAGCCAATGAAAAAAGACTAAGCGAATTAAAAACAGGATTTAAAGCGCACTTTGAAGAAGTTGCATAACCGGAGTTATATATGATAAAATACGATATTAAAAAGATTAGTGAAAAAAATTTAAGGATGATACCAAGAAAAATGGTAGAAATTTCTGAACAAATAAATCAAATTACCGCAAAAATGAAAGGCCGGATTGAGAAAGAAATACCTGATACTGGCTATTTTAGAAACTTTGCGGAAGATTTTGAAAACAAAAATAAAAATATATATGCAAGAGCAATATCAATGAGCATTGAGAAAGATGAAAATATTGACGGTCATGCACTGCTTCTGCTCTCTGCACTTCATCCGTCTATGAATATTGATGCTTCATCAATGCTTGTCTGCGGAAAACGCGATGACATTTTAAGCTTTATGAATAAAGAAAATTTTACAAAAAAAGTTGAGGAAGAAATTATCAAACTTTCAGATTCTTTAAAAAGGATATAAAAAAGAGGGTAAATACCCTCTTTTTTTATATTACATCTTTATCAAAATTTTTATACTCTCTTTATCTTTATTTGCTTCAAAGGCTTCTATTGCATCATCTATACTATAAATTCCGCTTATAAACGGTGTAAAGTCAATTCTTTTATTCTTTAAAAGCCGCAAAGCCGGCGGGAATTGACCGCAGCGGGAGCCAAGTACAGTTATTTCATCTATTACTATTGGTGCAAGGTTAAGTTCTTTTCCAGATGCAACAGTACTTTTTAAAACCAGAACTCCTCTCGGTTTTGTAAGTGACATTGAAGTTTCAAACCCGGATGCTGTTCCTGTTGCTTCAACAACAACATCATATTTTTTCTCCGGAGTAAATGAGTTTAAAAGTTGTGTTTTTACTCCTTGCGCAGAGGCAATGTCTAATTTATTCCGGTGTTTGCCGACAAGAAGCACATCAAGATTCTGAGCATTCAGCGTCAGAGCTGTAGTCAGCCCTAATTTTCCATCCCCTAAAACAACAACTTTTTGCATTGGCTGTATATGAAGCTGTTCTGTAATTTCACATGCAGCAGCAAGAGGTTCTACAAAAACAGCCTGCTCATCTGTCACATTATCCGGAACTTCAAATAAAACATTAACAGGCATTGTCATGTATTCTGCAAAACACCCGTCTTTTCTCCAGATACCAAGGGTATGTCTATTCGGACAATGGCGGTAATTCTTTTGAGCACACCATTCACACTCAGGGTCATTACATCCATAGCTTATTTCTGCAACAACCCTTTTACCAACCCATGATTGGTCAGCCCCATTTACTTCTTCTACAATCCCGACAAACTCGTGTCCAAGTATGCCAACATATCCCATGTAGCCTTTTGTAATTTCAAAATCTGTATTACAAATCCCGGCCAGAGTTACCCTTATAAGAGCTTCACCTTCTGCTGGAACAGGCTTCTCGTAATTCTTATCAAGTTTCAATTCATTATCAAATACTATTGCTTTCATAAACCAACCCCCCTCGTATTTTAAACATAGCATAAATATTGCACTCTGGGTTTAGATGTAAAAAACTCTTTACAATTCTTAGGTTAGTTTTAAAAATGGTGTAATATATTCTTGTACTCGATTTTGAAACAAGGCTGTAAGGCTGCGTAGGAGAAATCTTCCAAGGGTATGAGGGATTATAATCCCCTATGGATAATAGTTTTAGGAGGTTAGAGATGCGGCATTGCTGTCAATTTAACCCTGATGATGTTTATTATCTCAGGGAAAATAATTTGTTTTCTTCAAGAAAACTTTCAATAGGTTTTTGTCCTATCTGTTCAAAGCCGGTTTGTGAGCTTGTTGAATGGAGATTTGACGGAATTATGCATAAAACTTCTGTATCAGGTATTAAAGCAAACGATTTGATGATTAAACATAAGGACGAAATTGTTTATTCACTAAGAGAGTATAATTATTCAAAAATCAAGTCAAAACCTTTCGGCTGGATATTTGGAATTAATAAATCTGTAAAATCAGGAAATGGAGAAAAAATTAAACAGTATGCTTCTGATTTTTACGGGAACAAAGAATTGATAAAAAGTTTTTAATATTTTTCGACCGGAGACTCTCGTTTCACCTTTCTCTCTCTCGTTATACTCCTGTACATTTAACCCTTTCTCCGGTCTTTTTCTTTGTGCTACGGGAGACAAAAGTATAACTACAAGCTTCATCATAAACTAAAAGTCTCCCTCTTTTGTAAAACTACAAATATAACGCGAGATTACACATGTAAAAGAACTCAGGCAACGGAGATTATGGCTAAAAAAACTAAAAAACAAATTGTAAATGAAAAGCACATAGAACTTTATGACAAAACTTTGTCTGTTTTGGATTTCTTATTGACTGAATTTGCACATGACATTAAATATGCAGAATTTGAATATCTTGATATCCCCAAAAATACACTTGCTACAATGGATTTTATTATTTCCTCAATTACGAAAATACAGAAGGGGCAAAGACTTGCACTCGGATTAGATAACGAAATGGCTGAAAATGAAGAACCGCAAATTAACATCATTGAAGGGCTTTCTGAGGAAAAAATATGATACGTGTATTAATACCTTCTGATAAAGAATTTTTATCTTATAAAGATGAGTGCAAAAAGTTATATACAAGAGTGCAGGATAAAATTTGCGACCCAAACTCTTTTGAATTTATTTGTACAAAGACTCTCTTTTATATGTTTATTGATGATACAGTTCTCGTAGGTGCTATTTATTATTTTATTGATGAAGACGAAAAACTCTTTCTAAACGGATTTTCAAAAAGAAAAATGTTTCGCCAAAACCTTGAATGTCTTAAGCTTTCTACCACCTGGTTTAATTGTGATATCTATGCAGAAGCCCAGAATCGTGCATCTGCACTATGTCTTTTAAAATGCGGGTTTATAAGATTAAATAATAATACTTTTAGGAAAACTACCATCGATACCAGCGGCCTAAAAGGCAGACTTCTTTCTTAGCCAGATGCATACGAAACAACACTTTACGCAAGCTTGTAAGATTGTCAAATAAAGAAACCTTCTCTTTATACTTTTTAGCATAATCAAAGATAAGGTTTTTAGGATAATCAATTTCAAAATTATTATACCAGCTTGATAAAAGCATTCCCAGAAACCAGCCGCTTTGACGTACGACACGTGTTTTTACCAGAGGATTTAATTTATCTTGAAAGAATAAGCTTCCATTAATCCTTGCTTGACAGGGTTTATCTATAAAAGCCGCAACTCTATAACCGTTCTTCAATAAAAGTTGAGATAATCCAATCTCATAATTTAATATTATGTCATCCTTATGTTTTTGTTTTTCGATACTTGATATAAAGTTCTTAAATAAATCGGATCTAAACACCTCTTTTTTAAACACCATAAAAAAGCTTTGTATGTGGAAATCAACATCAATACAATGACTGTTCATTCCCCAGAAATCACATTGTTTATCCTGCATCTCATCAAAAACTTTGTCTAATGAATATAATGGTCCCAGGCAACTGTCGTTTGCAAAGATTAATTCATCGGTATCATCTGGTATATGGCTAAACCCGCGTTTATATGATCCAAAATCGTATTCGCCATGCGGAGTTGCAATAACAAGTTTAACCAGAGGCTGTACCTTTGAAATTTCTGACTCAGGAAGATTTGAATCTGACACAAAGATTATTGTATCAGCAACCTTTCTCAATTCTTTCAGATAATATAATACATATTCTTGAATCGAATTATATTTATCATAATGAGCAAATACTACTGCTCTATGCATATCTTTTTCCCCATGGTTTTTTCTTTTTTATCTTTAAAGTCATACCTAATAGTCTATACTTATGACAATCCCAGATTTCTTCATATGAGAATAAACGATGATACCACTTTACAGTTAATTTTTTATAAATCTTAGCATCAACCTTTGCAATTGGATTAAACTCAATTTGACTTGATGACAAACTGCCATAATGATAAATAGTACATCCGCAAATTCTATAATTTTGCCTTTTCATTCTCTGACAGTGAGTAAAAATCCAACTGTCGCCGTATACTATCTTTATTTCATCAGGAATCCTGTTATAAGCCGCTTTAAAGAAAAACATTGCTATCCCGTAATAATCATCCATAAAATTAGTCGGTTCTAAGTAAATATTCTCCTTTTGAGGATGACAAAATGTTTCAGGAAGCGGTTCAATCCCCATCCCGTTTACACCAACTATTCCCATTTCACTGCTCATACTGGACGCAACATCTCCGCAATAGTTTTCAGGAAGAATTATATCGTCATTTAATAATGCCACGATTTCTGTTTTGGCTTTTGCGACACCTAAATTCCATGATGGATTTACAAATAAGTTTTCTTCTGGAGTTATAACTGTAAGCTTATTGCTGGAGTGTTTGAAACCTATCAAAGAATTATCTATAAGGAGAATTTCAGTAACAGCTGTATCACGTTCAAGTGCTTCTATGAGTTTTGTTAGTATCTCCTTATTTTTCTGAAGCGTAGGAATAACTGCTGTAACTCCTGCTATTTTTTTTTCAGTCATTATTTTACTCCGTTTTTATTACTTTTGTACAACATGTTATCACAAACAATCATTTTATAATCGTTTTTGACACTTATCGGCTATTCTTATCGCATAGGAGGTTAAATGGTAACTAGAATTAGGATAATCTACAAAAAGTATGAAGGACGACACAATGATATTTGATGATAAATATTTTATAGGACGTAAAATTAAAAGTTTTAGAAAGAAAAGAGGGCTTACTCAGGCAGAGTTAGCAGAAAAGATTGACCTGAGTGAAAAACATATTAGCAAAATTGAAGCCAGTATTCACGTACCATCATTATCAGCGTTCTTTAAAATTGCAGAAGCACTTGAAATTGGTATGGAAGAGTTCGGATTTGAACTAAAGACTGATGGCAATCCTGATAGAGAAGAATTAATTAAATGCATCTTTGATTCAACGGACGAAGAAATAAAACTTCTTTTGTCTGTTGTGAAATGCTTAAAAGAAAATTTACATAAGTTTAACTAATATTAAGAGAAATATTTATAAGCAGCTATTTGTCGTATAAATTACGGCTTTATTTTTACATAGCTTTACGTATGATTTAACAGGAGCGCAGCTCCAGAAAGGATTATTATGTCTTTTGAGTACATTATTGAAAAAGATAACTCTACAAAAAAATTAAGCACAGAAGAAGAATCAATTCTTATAAAAAAGATTTCATCAAAATTTTCAGCACTAAATTCAGAACGCGCACATAACCTCGAGATGGCATCCAATCTGGCAAATGAAATCTTTTTTAAAAACGATTTCAAATCTATTTCGGATAAATCTCAAAAATGGAAAGCAAAAGTCAAAATGTGCAAAACATTTATGTTTTACCAAACACTCAAAGCCTTTATCTGGAGGAATACTTATGCAAATGTTAATTCTATGTTTGACGTGTCGGGAGAAAATCACGACTCAAATAACGCCTCAAACAAACAAAAAGCAATGCTGGTTGACATTCTTGAAAAAATGGGTTATCAGAGAACCTGCGACCAGATTATCGATCACGCTTTACTTTATGGTGAATTAATCTCTTTTACTGCCTGGAAAAAGAACTATGAAGAATACAGAAGACCTATAGATTTCTTTAAAAATTTGTTCTCTTCCGATGTACAGAAACTTCCGCTTATTCTTGATGCAATTGCAAAAGGTAAAAATTTCTGGGTTGATACAAAAAAAATCTATGACAATCCATACATTTATCCAGTAGATCCGGCAGATTTAGTTTTCGATACTTCACAGAAAGACAATTGGGACAGCTGTCCTAAAATTTACAGAACTTACAAAACTCCTTCAGAAATTATTAATAACAAGTATTACTCTTTTTCAGAAGAAGAAATTGAAGAGATAAAAAAACTTGTAAATGATAACAGTTCTAAATATTTAAAAACTCAGGATCAAATTGTTAAAGGCTCTACTGTAGAAGTACTTGAGCACTGGGGAGATTTAAAACTCTCTGACGGTACGCTGCTTAAAAATTGGCATGCCGTCGTTATTGGGCGAAAATATCTGGCACTTTTCGGTAAAAATGAAGGGATTATAAATCCTTTCTCATACGGGGCATTTATAGTTGACCCTGAAACTAAGCGAGGTATTAGCCCACTATATTCTGTTTTATCGCTTGCTCATTTTCAGGAAGAGCTTTTGAATAGAACATGCAACCTTCAAGCATTAAGCGAAAATCCTCCGCTTCTTGCTCCAGAAGGTTTCTTTGATGAAGATGAAATTAACCTGTATCCTGGGAAAATTATTGAATACGGAGATAACCTTTCCCCAGCCGCAGCATTTCAACAGTTTACGTTTAACCCGGGAGTTTTCCTTCAGGATATATCTTTCTTAAATGACTTAATGGCAGAAGTTTCAGGTATTTTCCCTAACATGGTGGGGGCAGTGGAAACAACTTCATCCAAAACAGCCACTGAAATTAATACTAAAACACAAGGTCAGATGACAAGACTTTCTATGATTGTTGATACTATTAACCAGGATTTGATTATTCCGAATGTGGAAAAGGTTGCAAAGCTCTGCGCCAATTTCAAATCAGGGGTTGAAACAATATTTGTAAACCACGAAAACCAGCAGGAAGTTATAGAAGTTGATGACTTTACGCGTCAAGGTGAATATAAATATATGTACGCAGATTCGTCTATGACAACACAAAAATCAGAACAAGCTGATTTAGTTGTACAAGCTATAGAAAAATTTGCATCACTAATCCCCCTTAATCTGCAAGAAATATTTGTCTGGTATTTTGAACAAAAAGGTGTAGATAATCCAGAACGATTCCTTGGAGGGGTAAATGCTGAGATAAATAGTACCTTGCCTGTCAATGAAATAACAAACGTTCCTCAAAAAAAAGGAGTATACTATGGCTAATAAAATTCTAAAAGGCGGTATAAGTAATTACATATATAGGTGGGATACTAATGCCGGTGCGTGTGATAGTTGTCAAGAACTAAATAACACTATTTATAATTCTGAAAATGACATACCGGAAAAACCACATCCAAACTGCAAATGTTCTGTTGAAATGATTGAAGAATATGTATACCACGGAACAAATGCGAAAATACCAAAAGGATACAAAGAAATAGACAATAATTATAGTGAATTTAAACATGCCAGACAAAAATCAAATTATTAATAAAATAAACAGCCCGAATGCAAATGGAATATATAATATCCAAAAATAACAATAAAATACCCGAACAAATAATTTGTAGTTTTTGTTGTTTATAAGCAAAGTATTTTTTATTGGGAAACGAATTTTATTATCAATGACGATAAAAATTATCAAACTTAAAAATATCAAAAATAAAACTGCATTGTAATGAACATAAATTGATAAAAGCCCGACAAAAGCAGAAAAATCAGTAATTTTATTAGTAAAACAATACAAGATCACAATAAAAATTATTATATAAACAATTCCTGCAATTAAGGTAGTTTTCTCTCTTTGGCTTTCTAACAATAAAAAAAATGGGATTGATAAGAAACAAATTACTAAAAGGGTTGTCAAACCGAAAGCCACAATACTAAAAAATAACACTGCTAAAATATCACCAAACAATAACTCTTTAATGCCTGGGATTAAGATAAGCAGCATACACATAAAATTTACAAATCCTATGAGTGCCAGAAAATTAGCGCTCAAGCGATTTGGCAAGTCTGAAAAATATTCTTGTAACTTCATAGATGAATTATAGCATATTTAAATAAAACCAAGAAAGGAAAAATTATGAAAAATAGAGGATTTATTGACGATGGAACAACACAATCCTGGGGAGAGTTTACAAAAACAGATTTGCTAAAAAAAATTTACAGAAACAAGAATTTAGAAAATATGAGCGAAGAAGAAGTTAACCAAATGTTAGAAGATTTAATTTAATCTTATCGCTCTATTCCACGCATAAAATAAAAAAGAAAGGACGTTTTATGGAAGAAATTCAAAAAAATGATACTTTTCAAGAGCCGGTATCCGATAACTCAGCAGAAGTATCACAAACCAAAGAAGGACAAGCTGAAAATGCCCCTTCAGAACTCATTTTAGGTAAATTCAAGTCCGTCGATGAGCTCATGAAAGCTTATGAGAAACTTGAGAAATTTCAAGGTTTACAATCACATGAACTCGGGAAACTCAGACAAAATTCCAGTATGCTTGATAACATCACGAAAGCTTGGACGGAAAGAGATAAAATCTTTAACGCTAAAGAAGCAATTGAAGCAGCTGCGAATAAATACAACACCCCGGAGTATTTTCAAGACCCGATGTTTCGAGAAATTTACAAAGAAGCTTACAAAGCCCTTGGAGCAAACCTTGATGCAGATAAGTTTGTCAGTCTAATTGAGAACTATGTAACATCACGAATTTATGCACTTGAAAAAACAAAGTCCGCGCAGAATGAAACTGAAAAAGCAATAGGCTCTATGAGCTTTTCACAAAACAAAACTAATTCAATAACACCACCGAGGAAAAGACTTGATGAGATGACACCTAAAGAAGTTGATGATCTTCTTGAACGTCTAATTTAGTGTGCTACGCACGTAAATATCACAAAAAGGAGAAATTTATGACTACAACAAAACAGATGATTGTAAACGCTTTTACTAAAGCTTTCAACAAACATTTTTACAACGAGCTTGTTATTGGTAAGCTCGCACACTCAGAAATGAAAGACCATATTAATAAAGGTGACGAAGTCGATGTCACCATGCCTGGTCTTGTTACATTATTCGACTATGACGGGGGAGATCTTCCTACTGCCGAAGCAGCAACTGTTTCTACCTGTAAAGTTAAAATAGATAGAGGCAAAGCATTCCACTTTGAATTATCAGAAATGGAAGAACAAATGATGCAGCGTTCAAGTGATAATCCTGAATCACAGGTTGAACTTGCTAAAGACTACACTAATGATGCGATTAAACAATTTGCAGCTGCTGTAGATGCTTCTTACGCTAATCTTTATACAAGAGCCGGACATTATCTGGATAATAGCGGAGAGGCAATCACCCTTAGTGCAGAAAATGCAAAAGATATTCTCGCATACATGCAGGCTAAATTTCAGCGTGGCGATGGTAAAGGTCATACAAACTGGCTTGACGGCTCGATGGTATGCGTTATTCCGCCGGAATACCAGTTCTACTTAGGCAAGATGGATGAACTTAAATATACAGAGACAGGCAAAGAAGAGATTAAAAAAGGCTATATAGGAACTCTTTGCGGATGGGAAATACTTGTTTCTAATAATATTGCACAACCGGAAGACGGTGTATTTTATCCTTTATTCGGTGTAAAAGGCAAAACTCTTGCAGGAGGTATTTCTTCTGATTTAAATACTACTTACTACACTCCGGAAAAGAACTTCAACACTTGCTATAAAGGTTATGGTTTATATGGAGTTGGTGCTCCAAGAGCAGATTATTTAGGAACTGTAAAAGTTGCTGCTAAGCTTTCTATAGCATAATTTTTTTACATTATAAAAATTGAAAGGAAAATTTATGACAAGAGATATCATTGATGTTCAATACCCGACACTTGATCATACAGAATCAATTGCAAATATCGGAATTACAAAAACTACAGTTACACAAGCCAATGGGATTACAATTGCTGATGCTTTCTCCAACAAGAACAATTCTTTATTTATAGTGATTGAAAATACTGCTACAAGCTCATTGCTTACTGTAAAAGCAGGTGATGCATATCCTAATTCAATGCTTGGCGATATTGTTATTGAACTGCCGGCAGGTGTATCTGCTATACAGCTTCAAGATTTGTCACGTTTCGAAAAGGCAGATGGCTCTATTGATTTAGACTTTGCAGAAGGCTTTAAAGGAAACATTTACGCAATTGCTAAATGGGCTGGCGTAAGGGAAGCTGCATAACAACATTCAAGCAGGGGAAAATCCCCTGCTTTTTATTCAGAAAGGATACTTATGTATAAGATTAAATTTATACCAACAGGCCATGTATTTATACTGCCGGAAAATGAAGCTGAAAGATTAAAAAAACAAAACCCGAATGAATACCTTATCTTAGAGAAAAATGGGAAGAAATACAAAGATAAAATCGAAGCATTAAAAAATAACAATCATGAAAAATTTATCTTATCAAAAGTATTAGATAAATAGGAGGTAAACAATGAAAAGTTTACAAGATTTTCTTGATGCTCTGGGGAAAAGAGAATCCGGAGGCTGTTATAAAGCATTCAATAAATATGGATATGCAGGGAAATACCAGATGGGAGAAGCTGCACTTATTGATGCTGGATATTATAAAAAGAATACTAACTATAACAATGATTGGAGCGGAACTTTTAACGGAAAAGACGGTGTTTATTCTATACAAGATTTTCTTAACAATCCAGCTGCACAAGAAAATGCACAGATAGCATTTAAAAAACGTCAATGGCTTTACCTTAAAGCTGTTGGCGCACATTTATATACAGGAAAAATAATTAACGGATATACAATTACCCAATCAGGACTTCTTGCTGGAGCACATCTTAAAGGTGCAGGAGGAGTAATTGAATACCTCAAGTCTGATGGATTAAAAAATCCTAAAGATGCATTTGGAACCTCTGTAGAAAGCTATATTAAAAACTTTGCAGGATATGATGTATCCTATATTTGTAAATAAAGGAGATTTTATGACAATTACGTTATTAGATTTGTATAACACGGCTGCTACTCAGGAATGGTCAATGTATGATAATGATGCAGCTTCAAAAGAAGAGTTTGAGAAATCTCTGGTTCTTTCGCTAAATAAAGCAGTATCAGAAATTCTATATTCTTACCCGTTTAGTTTTAGAGAACGTACGCACGTAATTATTACAGTACCTAATATAAAATCATACGCTATTCCATGCGGACTTATTAAAAGAGATGAAACAGGTAATTATTGTGTTAGAATAAATTCAAAACAACTTTGCTTTACAAAAGACATTCCTGAAGAAACTTTCGGAATACCGGAAAAATTCTATATACGAGGGGATAAAATAAATTTTTCACCTACTCCTAAAGAAAAATGCATTATAACAATTGAATACATTACTCTTGCTATTGGAGAAAATATAAAAGGAGAAGAAATTTATAGTCTTAAGGAAGATACTGATTCTTTAATAGTTCCTCCACACCTTGAGGAACTTGTCAAAAATGCTATTATTTCAAGAACTATGTTGAACTCTATAGCATCAGAGGGCGATGAGAATTATTCAGCCTACAAAAAACAGTCAGAAACTACATACAGATTGTTAATTAAGTACTCAAAGGGGGTGGGGCTGGATAAAGCGGTAACAATTTAGACACAATAAAAAGCCCTCAAATGGTAAAGCAGTTTTAAAACGGTTTTACACAAGGGCTGAAACTTTCTAAGATGTAAGATTATATAATATAAGAGAGTAATATTTTTTTACTTTTTAAATTTGGTTATAACTATGCGATGAAGTTGTTGCCAAATCTGTTAGCTCCATAGAAGAAAGATTCCTGCATTACCTGCTGCAAGTTTCTTTTTCTTACGATTTTATTGCCGACTTTTGTATTGGCAATATCTTCAACTGATTTTGCGTAGCAAGATGTAACAAGAGAATGAAGATATTTAACAACTGTTGTTTCTTCTTCCGCTTTTTCCGGAGCAACTGTTTCTACTGCTTCAAATTCGTTAAAGAAGTTATTGATTGATTTGATTTCTTCATTTGAAATTGTTTCTGTAGTGAATAACATCTTTGCTCTTTCCTCTCTTATTATCTCTTATGTATATATAAAGTATCTAACTTTTAAAAAATTGCCTTTTGGGGGGCATTATATTAAGAAATGTAAAGTTCAACTTAAAAAACACTGATTTTTGTAATAATGCTTCATCAAAAAGTACAGAAAGGACAAAATAATGCAAAGAACCGCATTGATATGCAACAATTTTTCGGGAATAAACAGAAGTAGTTCTGTTTACTCTTCATCAGTAATCACGGCATCGGACATGCAAAATGTAGAGCTCTTCGCAACAGAGGTTAATTCCGGTGTCGGGATTCGTACATCTAAAGGCAATGTAAGCGTTTGTAGCTTAATACCTGAAGATGAAAATGTTATTAATATATTTGAAAGTATACAAAAGGGGGTGACCCATTTTTTTGTTCATACAGAAAATAATTCTGAGGGGAAAATATATCTTTTTTCACCTTCCGGAGGGACTCTTGAGCTTAAAGTTTCAGGACTCAGTCTGACATCTGTTTCTTCAGCGACAGATGTTTCACAGGGTTGGTCAGATTTATGGGTATTTTCAAATTCTGAAGAAATACTTAGTATTGAACTCGGGAACTTTAATGATGAAGGTGAACTTGAAGAAGTCAAAATGATGGAGTTGAAAGATGCCGATGAGAGAGATGTCAAAGGGTTAGGAGTTGTTATTTTTGCAGGAAGATTATGGATATTTGACGGACAGGTTTTATGGTATTCCGTACAGGAGAATATTTATGATTTTTCTACTTCAAATGCTGAAATAACTACATCAGCCGGATATATAGAATTTGTTAAAAATATCACTGCTATTTATCCTTATTTAGGTACACTGGCAGTCTTTCACAATAACTCTTCCTGCTTGATTTCTAGAGATGAAGATGATTTTTCGTTCTATAAGACGTTAGATTTCCCCGGCGGGTGTGCCTCTTATAACTCTGTAGTCTTTCATGGAACTGAACTATATTTTTATGACGATACAAAAAAGGGAGTATTTTCTTTTAAGCAGGTTATAAATGGAGATAGAACTCTGGGAAATAATATCGCTCTTGATATTCAGGACGAATTATTTAAAATCAAAACATCTATAATACACTCCATAAAAACTTTATCAGTGGTGACTTCTGATAGGAATGAAGTCTGGTTTTTAATTCCAGATGGAAATGAAACAAATTCTTTAATAATGATCTATGATTACATTCGGAAATGCTGGGTTAAGCGTAAATCTCAAAAAATAAATTGTTTTGCAACAATTGGCGGAGTTTTATATTCTGCCGGTAAAAAAATTTACGAAGAATATAATTCTACGAGTTTTGACGGTGAATTTATAGAAGCATTTTATAAGTGTACCCCGCTTAATCTCGGGAATGAAAATTCTATAAAAATATTATCATTCCCCCCAAAAGTCACGTTGGATATGTATTACAGCAACAGCTTCTATATTGAATACACCAAAAATTATGATTCGATGAGTTCTAAAACACGTTATGTAAAAGCTAAAAGTTTAAAAAATTCTCTGTATTTTGATATCGGCAGATGGGATTTAAGTTACTTTCCGCGCAAAGATATCAGTGCAATAAAAAGCCTGCCGGCATCATTCTTTAGAACCCTGCAAATAACATTATTAACTAAGAACCCCGGCGATGATTTCTGTATAAGAAACATTGAATTCGGGAAAATTAAAGTAAAAACTGTATAAGTAATTTATGAAAGGATTACAGCATGGGAAAACAATCACAGAATTCGACTAGCACAACCAGTAAAATTTATGGAAACACAACAACTAATAATCCATACGCATCAGCTACAACAAATAATTCGGGAACAACAGCAAATTTTCAGCCCGGAACAGCATTAGATTCAATTTATAATTTTGTTAATAAAAACATGGATTCGCTTCTGGATGAATATCTAAATCCAAATTTAAACTCAACAACTAATCAGGCAAAGCTTAATGCATACACTAATAAACTTAATAGTGAAACATATAAAAATCTTGAAAACAATATTATAAACCCACTTTCTAACAGAAATATGGTTCGATCATCACAGGCTACTGATTTATATAAAAATTTATCAGACCAGAATGCAAGCTCTCTTTCTTCATACATAAATGATTTGCTCGCAGACTCTCAAGAGAATACCGCATCTATGATGAATAACCTTCTTGCTGCATATATGCAGGGTTATAATGTAATCTCTGACATGCAAAATCAATCATTACAGACAAGTGCTGGGAATGGAACAACAACGACAAATTCTTCTTCCAGCTCCAATGGTTTAGGGATGTCAACTGATTCCGCCGGAAAAATTGTAAGTATACTGGAAAAAGTCTTAAGTATGTATTCCGGAACATCAATGTGATGAGGTGAGCATTTTGAATAAAGATTTTTTATACAAATATGCACCTGCAATACTGATGTGTATTGCACTCATTTTACAATATAACCTCTTTGTAACGCCAGAAAAACTTGAACAAACCCATAGAGAAATATTAACCGAGGTATCACAGGTTTATATTACAAAATCGGAGTTTGGCAATATGAAAGAACAGATTATTGATATCAATAAAAAGCTGGATAAAATTTATGACACTTTAATTAACGAAAGGAGCTCAGATGGCATTAACTGAAATTGAATACGGCTCTCTTGCCTCGTCTGAAATTATGAATAATAACTTTCAATACCTTGATAACAGAATAAGCAGCGTATCTGAAACTGTTTCGACCAATCAGGCAGGAGTAAATTCCAATATTGCAAGTATAAATAGCACACTTACTTCTATGAGTGAAGAAATCGACGCCGATATAGAAGAAATTAATAAAAGCCTTGAAGAAACTATTGCAAAATTTTCTGAAAACGGAATATTCACAACGACATACGTAAATGGAACATCGTGGTACAGAGAATATTTTTCAGATGAGAAAAAAGAAACAAGAGTTTGGTTAGAGCAGGGCGGACTTTGCGCCTCTAGAGGTACTGCAACTTTCATTAAAGCATTTAGGGACGCAAATTATTCACTTACACTTGGGACACACAACTGCAACTATGAACACGGCGGCATTTCGTCCAAAACAGCCGGCAATTTTACGCACTATGACGGCAAGGGTTGGAGCTATACTGTTGAATGGTATGCTTGCGGCATTTAATTTTAGGAGGATAAAATGGCATTTAATATTGATGAAAACGGGAATATAACTCTGATTCAGGGCGATAGCGGAAGCTTAGTTATTAATGGTCTAAAAACTGATAAAAATTACACTGTTTTTTTTGCAATTCAAGACTCCAACCGTAAACCTGTCGGAAATGAATTACAAGTTAACACAAATAAGGCATCGTCTATTGTTTTTGAGCTCACAGGGGATTTTACCGATTTATTAACAGTACCACAAAATGCAAGTTGTGAAATTTACTATTATGGAGTTAAATTATGTTCGGATAGCACATTTGAGGATACATTATTAATTGGTAATGGAGATATCGGCAGTCTTAATACAATTACTGTTTTTCCAAAGAAAGTTGAAGGTGCCTAATGGTTGACATTAATAAGAATACCAATTGTCTTGCAATCAATGTTTCCTCTGGTTCTAATAAACAAAACAGCACACAAGCAGACTGCGATGCAATTTCATACTATAGTGAACTTTCCAGACAGTGGGCTGTAAAACTCGATGGAACAGTTGATGGGAATGAAAATAGTGCAAAATATTACGCACAATTGGCAAATTCTTTTGCAATTGATGCAGAACAGGCAAAAGACAGCATTCTGGATGATACAGGTTTTATTGCGATATCAGCGGATTTAACAGGTGCTAATAATATCGGAACCTGTGCTGATAATATTAGCTGCATACAGGATGCCGCTTCAAATGCACAAATTGCAGAAGCTAAAGCCATAATTGCAGCTGAGCAGGCGGCTCTGGCGCAGGAATCAGCAACGGAAGTTAATAATGTATTAGCTAACTCTGCAAATACAGATTTTTCTAATATAACAGACAATGCAAAAACTGTTATAAAAGAAAATGGAGGTGTCTGGGGGGTTATACAGGGAGATATTTCAGAGCAAACAGACTTAAGCGAAACTCTTGAAACAAAAGCCGATGTTGACTTAAGTAACTGTACAAAACCGTATATCACAGAAACATATTGCAGCGGTGCATCCTGGTATAGAATTTGGTCTGATGGCTGGCTTGAACAAGGCGGGCAGGTTGGGGTTATAAACGGTAGTGCAGGGACTCAAATTACTTTGATAAAAAACTATTCTGATGCAAATTACTGCCTGCAAGTAACTAACGTTGCAACCAGTGTGACCTGGGCACAGATGGTAGATGCACACATGATTAGTAAAACAAATAGTGGATTCAAGGTAGTTGCAAACTTACATAATAACTCTGCAAATTGGTATACATGCGGATATTAAAATTTTGAATTAAGGAGAGGATAAAATGTCATACAAATTAGAACAACCATATACTGATATTGAAAAAGCAGATTTTATTGTTGAATATAATCACAAGAAAAATCTCAAAATAGTTGAAAATAATAATACAATTTTTGCACTTGAAGCAAATGAAATAATGGGTACTGATGGTAAGCCGATCATCAACCCTAATTATGAAACAGAACTTGCACAAAAAGAAGCTGAACGCATTAGTAAGTTAACCTGTACAAAGAGAAATTTTGCTCTAATGCTTCAAAAGCTCGGCATCAGCTACAGTCAGTTAAAAGAAATTATTGCTACTAATGAGCAGGCCCAACTTGAGTGGGATTTATGCGTAGAGTTAGAACGCTCAAATCCTCTTCTTGACACTATGGCTGCAGAATTGAACATAACTCCTGAAACATTAGATAAAATTTTCAAATACGTTAATGGAGAACTTGAAGTATTTCCGGAGGCTCAACACAATGCTTGAGTATTACACTAACCAGAAAGCCGGAATTTTTTTTGATGATAATCCCCATGTTTGTATAAGATACTACATTCCATCAATGACAGAAGAAGAACGAAAGTCAATTGAGAAGTATCCGTTTATTAATAAAAAAAATCTACAGGTTAGGTTATGTGATTACCAAAAAGATAAAACGTACAATTTTGGAATACCCAAAGGGTACTGCTATGACGGGGCTTCTATACCCCGTCTTTTTTGGCGTGTTATAGGCTCAAATACGGACAACCGTTTCTTGATTCCTGCACTTGTTCACGATGTTTTATGTGAAAATCACAACTATGTAGACAATGACAGAAATTTTTCTACAGAAGTCTTTAATGCACTTTTAGAAGCGAGTGAAGTTAACGCTTTTAAAAGATTTTGCATGAAAAAATCAGTAAATTGTTATCAGAGGTTTTGCAAATGGTAAAATACAAGTTATTAGATAAACAGCGGGAATTTATCGAAATTCCTCATTCAAATTCACTTGATGTAGCGATTTATCAGGGAGGATATGGATCTGGAAAAACCTGGTGCGGCTCACTATTAGGAATTTTGCTTGCAAAAAAATATCCAGGCTGCCGCGGTCTTGTCGGAGCAAAAGAGTATGAATTGGTCAGGAAAACGACTCTGGTTTCTTATCTCGACCATTTAGAAAATCTCGGCTATATTATGGATAAAGATTATACCTACAATAAAGTAGATAAAATTATCAAATTTTCTAACGGCTCCGAAATACTCTTTTCAGCTTTGGAAGATCCTGAGAAGTTTAAATCATTGAATTTACACTGGGCTGAAATTGAAGAAGCCTCGCAGATTACAGATTCCTCTTTTAAACAGTTAATAGGACGCCTAAGAAATACTTACAGAGGCAAGAACTGGGTAGATTTCCGCTACCGTCTTTTCGGCCACACAAACCCGCAGGCTGACAAAGGATGGATATGGCAAAGATTTGTAGAAGGGGTAAATAAAAAGAAACAAGAAAATTATAGACTTATAATCGCGCCAACCACGAATAATATTTATTTACCCCAACACTTTATTCAATCAATGAAAGACAGCTTCGATGAAGAGTATTATAGAATTAACGTACTCGGGGAATTTGGTGACTACTCATCAGGGCTTGTAGTTAAAGGTTTCAGCGAGAAAAACAAATTAAACTTGAAATATAATCCGAATTTACCTCTGCATCTTACCTGCGATTTTAACGTAGATCCGATGTGCTGGGCATTAGCACATAAAGATGAAGAAAATGTATATTTCTTTGATGAGATTGTTTTGGAAAACACATCCACACAGCAATGTATTGAAGAGTTTATCAGAAGATTTCCCAAACACAAATCAGAAATAATAATTAACGGCGACGCATCAGGTGATAATAGAAGTACTCAGAGCGAGTATACAAATTACGTTATTATTAAAAACGCTTTGAAAAAACACGGTTATGACAACGTGAAATTCAAACTGAGAGATTACAATCCTCCAATTTTGAACAGAATTTCTGCATTTAATGCCAGAGTAAAAAACTCAAACGGAGAATGTCATCTCTTTATCGACCCTAGAAAATGCAAATGGATTTTGTATAATATTTATAATCTTTCCTTTAAAGAAGGAACAAGTATAGTAGATGTACCAACACATACACAGATAAAATCAAACAGGGATTTCAAGTTTCTTGAGCATCCATTTGATGCAATAAGTTATCTCGTAGAATATTATTGGAGATTAAGAGGGTAGCAAAATTATTATTTTCTGGTTTTATAATACTAAGGAGTTTTTCAATGAACGTAAAACCTTGTAATGTATCACAAGAACAAAGACGGATTATTAATCAAAATATATTCCGAAGTGAATGTGAAAAATTCTTTGGCAAAATTAATAGATATTCGCTAAAAAGTAATATATTTCTTTTTGGAAAGCTCGTTGATTCTAATGGCAAGAAAGGGTTAAATGAATACCAGGTTAATCTAATACACCAAGGTATAAAAACACTGCTTGCAAAAAATCAGAAAACAGAAACAATTAATCTTATCAATGTAATGTATTCAACTATAATTAAAAGGATTACGCCTGATAGTATAATCTCTGGCAGCGTTAAACCGGAAACCTACAGACAAATAATTGATGACAGTATAAAAATGTACAGAGATTATCCGCTCTCAGAAGGAATTGACTACCGGCATATCCTCGGCAGACTTGTTTCGTTAAAAGACATGAGCCTTTGCGTAGAAAAGAAGATGCCTCGTATTCCGGAACAGCTTTCTCCGGTAGCTTGGACGATAAATGAACAATTAGAAATGGTACACCTTCTGGATATAATTTCTTCAAATTATAAAAAAGTCAGCTCTGATTTTAAAATTTATCCTGATGCTGCAAATCATATAGACCATAGAGAAATTCTTAATAAAGATGAAGTAAAAAACAATTACCATAAAAGTATTTTAAAACTATTATGGATGCTGCGAAACAGTTCAAAAAAATTATTAGGAAATGTCGCGAACTTTGACGAGATTAAACACAGTATAGAACTTGCAGAATATTATTTTAATAAAATTCCGTTCAAAGATGCTCTCAAAATGCCTAAACTATGGCAAGTTGTTTCTGAATTCAAAAAAATCAGCAATACTTTAAAGAAAAAAGTCTAATCCAAAGGGATTGGCACAAGTCTTGAATAAAACTTATACTCATTATAACTTGCAGGGAGCTGGTTCCAATACCGGTATATAGTTAGCCCCCTTGCAGTGAGTTTCTCTACAAGTTTATCAGCCTCCTCAATAGTTGATGCCAAATAAGGATAACAAAATGGGATTGCCTCTTCAGAAATATCAAAACTTAATTGGTTTGTGTCCGCATAAATATTATGATATTTATCAAAAATCTTTCTTTTTATTTCATGATTGCCGGTAACTTTATGCGGGGAATAAATAGATGCAAAACCTTTAGGCTCTGCATAATAGGCATGAGCATTGTCAACTATCAGCTTTGGATAAGTTTTAACAAGCTTGTCAACATTTCCATCGCATATTCCAAAATAATTAGGATACAAAATAAAACTTTCTAACGGAAAATCCCGTACAGGCATAAAATTGTCATCAATATGATAAAATAAAGGTTTTGCGCCCTCTGCAAAAACAGCATGACGAATTACATCACACAAATAATAAGGAATATAAATTTCCTGTACTCCATTATTTTTTATAATATACCTTAGCGCATCCCGCGCAAACTTAAAATCATTTTTCATAACTAATCAAAAAGGCGCGAGGTCTAAAGACCTCGCGCCTTTTGTATATAACTACTATTTGCCTAATTGGCTCATAACTTCATCTGCGAAGTTATCATTTCTTTTTTCAAGACCTTCGCCAAGAACGTATCTATCAAATTTAACAATGTTAAATTTACCGCTGATTAACTGTTCAATAGTTTGTTCAGGGTTTTTAACAAAAGGCTGTTCAACTAAACATCTTTGAGCCATTAATTTGTTAACTCTTCCTTCAACAATCTTAGCTCTGATTTGTTCAGGTTTCTTAGCCAAATCTTCTTTACCCATTTCGATTCTTGTTTCTTCTTCGATTACAGAAGCTGGAATATCTTTTCTTGAAACGAATTCAGGGGCAGAAGATGCGATATGTAAGCAAATATCTTTTGCAAGAACTTCATCTTTAGCATCAGTTTCAAGTAAAACACCAATTTTACCGTTGTGAATATAAGTAGCAACATTGCCTTCGTATCTTACAAATCTTCTAATAGTAATTTTTTCACCTATAGAAGCGATTTTTTCTTTGATAACATCAGCAACCGGTTTACCGCACTTAGGGCAGGTTGTTGCAAGTAAAGCATCTACATCAGCAGGATTTGCTTCTGCTACGAGTTGAGCTAAACCATTTGTTAATTCAATAAATTCCGCATTTTTAGCAACGAAGTCTGTTTCACAGTTAACTTCAATCATAGCACCGCAAGAATCAGAAACGAAAGAACCAACTCTTCCTTCTGCAGCAATTCTGCCCATTTTCTTATCAGCAGAAGCCATACCCTTTTGGCGTAAAACTTCCATTGCTTTTTCCATATCACCATCAACTTCAACAAGAGCTTTTTTAGCATCCATCATGCCAGCGCCTGTTTTATCACGGAGTTCTTTTACCATTGTAGCTGTAATATTCATTTTATAATTCTCCTTCTTGGGGTAAATAAGAGGGAGAATTCCCTCTTTTTACCTTTAAGTTAATTTAGTAACTATACTGTAGCTGCTTCTTCAACACCGGCATCAGCTGCTGTTACAGCTTCAACTTTGCCTTTTGAATTAGCATTGTTTTCTCTTAACTGTTTACCTTCTAAAACAGCATCAGCTAATTTAGAAGTAATAAGCTTAATTGAACGGATTGCATCATCATTACCAGGGATAATGTAGTTTATGCCTTCCGGATTAGCATTTGTATCAGCTAAACAGATAACAGGTATATTTAATTTGTTAGCTTCTTTAATAGCAATATCTTCTTTTGCCTGGTCTACTACGAATATAATATCAGGTAAACCGCGCATTTCTTTGATACCGCCGAGAGTTTTGCTCAATTTTGAAAGCTGTCTGTTTAATTGAGCCTGTTCTTTTTTAGGTAATTTTTCAATATGTCCGGAAGCAATAAATTCTTCCATTTCTCTAAGTTTGTTAACTCTTCCTCTGATAGTTTCAAAGTTAGTTAACATACCGCCTAACCATCTTCTGTTAATATAATAAGCACCGGCACGGTTAGCTTCTTCAGCAACTACTTCTGCTGCCTGTTTTTTAGTACCTACAAAAAGGACATTTCTTCCTTTTGCTGCATATTCTCTAACTGCATCATAAGCTGCGTCTAATAGTTCGGTAGTTTTTCTCAAATCAAGAATATAAATACCGTTTCTTGCGCCGTAAATATACGGTTTCATTTTTGGATTCCAGTGCTGAGTCTGGTGTCCAAAGTGTACGCCTGCTTCTAAAAGTTCAATAAGTGATGCTACTGACATCTTTTGTCTCCTTTGTTTTTTTTAACTTGTTTTACTACGGGCTGCACTGTTTCATTTAACGATTGTTAAACTAGAGCAGAGTCTATCAAACTAGTGTAACCACTAAAATCGTAGTATAAACATGTTTTCAAGGCAAGTTTATATTAAGTCAATCATCTTTTCTGTAACAATAAAATCCTTAACAGGGATTTGAAACGGCTTTTTTATATCAGGAGTTGAGGTCTTTAATTGAATATCTGTAGGAATAATAGAATAATTATCATATAGGAAAACCTTTCCATCCGGGGTAATCATCTTAAGGTAACGCATATTTGCAGCAGAAAGTTTTTCATATACTTTTATCCGGTCATAATTTTGCTCTGCAATTTCTCTATCCTTATCTATGCGATTAATCATACTAAATTTTTCTGGATTTTTTGTTTTATAGAATTTTTCCATTCTGCCTGAAGTAAACATTCTGGTACTATAGTTATTTAGAATATCAACATATTGTTTAAATTCTTTTTTGGTCAGCATACCAAAATGAGCTCTAAGATTAAGCTCCTGCATAATATGTATAATCGCAGGAGTAAAGTCATTCAGACGAAATCCTTTCATTTCTTCTATACTATTATCAAGGACTCTTATTATCACATTGAGTTTTTTCGAGTCTAATACTGGTTTAAAAGTCAAAAGCACATTAGCAGTGTCCTTAACATATTGTGTGTATCTATCACGCGCCTTTTTGTAATCTTCACTCAGAGAAGCTTCTTCCTGCTCATATTCACTCCCGACTTTTCTTATCGGACGGTACAGCTCATCCAGATTGAACTCTGAATTAACAGCCTGCACATATTTAGGTCTGAACGGATTTATTGAAATATTAATCTGGTGAAAGTTCTTGTAATTTCCATCTTGCATAAGCTTTCGAACATACTCTTCTGCCGCAGCCTGCTTATCTGCATTTACCCCCTTATTTACCCCTGTCCCCCAGCCGTTCGTATCAAAAACCGGACTATAGCCCAAAGCGTCTTTCATAATTTTTGCAATTTCAATAAAATCGTGTTTTTGGCCTTCCTTATCATACAAATGACAATCCAGTGCATCAGCATCGAAAGAACAATCTATATACGGCTGTCCGTGATGGTGTACAGGATTAACACCCAGCCTGTTTCTAAGCTCCTTAACATCATTGCAGATTTGTAATAAATCTTCAAACGGGTATCTTTTAATAAACGGCTGGGCATTTGCATAACAGTGCAGACAGTGGTTTGTACACCCGCTTATCATATTAATAGAATGCAGGTCAGTCAATGCAAATGCAATCTGCTTTAGGGAAAGTCCTTCAAAAGTTTTTAGCCCCCGCTGTATTCCCTCAAGTTTTTCAAAATTCAAATCGCATAATTTTTTATTAAAAATCTTATTTATAAATTTTGTTCTTTGCGCGTAACGTAATGCATCACTGTGCCCTTTGAAGCTTATCGGTCTATAATTTCTAATAATTAATTCCGGATGCCCCTTTTTCAAATCCCCGAGTTTTTTGGGAGTTAATTTGGCAGAAAAATCAGCCTGTAATGAAGGTTTTGCATTTCCTCTTATTTGAAGAAGTTTTGCATATTGCTTAGTCAAACTTTTAAAATATCTGCCTGCAAAGTCAGTAACTCCCAGCCACGGGTCAATAATTAAGGCATCTTTATTTTTAAAATGATATTTTTTATCGGGTTTAATTTCTTTATCTGTGATAAAAGCAACTTCATGTTTTGCAAACCCTTTTCCTGCAAAAATTTTGCCTGAATAAACATTCTTCTGCCCGTTGATTCTTGCGATTAATTCTGCGAGTTTTGCTTCTTCAGAACAGTTGCCAAGCCCTCCTTGAAGGCTTTCCAAAACATACCTGTACAAATTCTTCTCATCAATTTCCATATTGTATCTTTGTGCAGCAAATTTTAAAGCATATCTCAATGACATATTTCCCCAGAATAAATCTTTAACTTTATCCTCTCCAATCATTGAAACAATTCTGCTTTCAGAAACATGCGGATATAGACTGTGCGCCTTACGTGTTATCAGGTCTGCATTTCTTATTACTTTTTGCCGGCTTTCAAATGTAATCATATTTGTGCAAAAACCTGTAAAAATTTTTCTTGATATTTACTTAATAAAACTTTACGTTCGTTTGTAAAAAATATATATGCATGATATTATCCTTGTATACGTAATCCAAACAATCACAGATTATTATAAAAGGAGAACCCTATGTTAGATTTTTTGTTTAAAAAAGAAGCAGGAAATGCTTGTGAAAATTTAAACAGCTTTTATTCTAAGTTAAGAGAAATGCATTCATTTGAGAGCATAACTGAAGAAAGAAAAGAGTATTTAAAATCTACAATGACAAGGTTCGGTTATCTTCCTTATCCGCAGATAAAAGCATTAGAAGAATTAACTGATGCAGAAGTTTTATTTTCTCTTGAATCAAAATGGGAAGCTAACGGTGTTTTTGAAAATGGAAGTTTCAGTTTCACAAAAGCCAGTGTGCTTGCCAGAAATAATGTAAAAGATTCAAGCTGGCTTCAAAAAGAAGGACACGACATTAAACTTATTAACCTTGCAGGCTTAGGCGATGGTAATAAATCCAGCGGCTGTGGAAAATTTATGGATTGGCTGAGGGAATTATTAATTCTGCCATCAGGAAATTTAAATAATAATATTTTCGGAACAACTATGTATTTAATTCCGTTCCACCCGCGTGAATTCGGCTGTGCTTATCTGCCTACAGCAAGTGCTGTGAGCCCTGCTCTTGAAGACAAAAACATTACAGAAAAAACAGGATGCGGAGCAGATGAACAGGTAAAATTATTCATACAAATGACACAGCTCGCAGGTCATCCGGTAATTTATGATATACTTCCGCAGACCGGACGTTTTTCAAAAATAGTTTTAACAAATCCTGATTGCGCAAGATGGTTTGACACTAATGCCTTAATTTCTGAATTAACTAAACATGTTGATGAAGCAGCTGCAAAACTTAAAGACAAATATTCAAAAGATGACTTGGATATTGTCAGCGGAATTTATAAAAAAGCCGTCAAGGGTGAAAGTTTCGGTGAATTGACAGAACATTATCAAACTATTTTTAATGAACTTGATGAACTATTGAAAGAAACTAAGATTTTCTTATCTAATTCTATGCTTGAAAAAAGTATTCAGGATAGATTACACAAAAAAGCAAAAATGATTATAAACAAGCTTACCGGAAATAATCACGGCAAGAAACTTTCAGAAAATGAAATAAATAATCAGGGAGAGATTATACAAGGGCTCATTCACGAAGGTATGTGGCCGGCTCCGGGCGGTGCGTGGTGCTCAGCAGGTGTTCCAATTTTTGATAAAATGAGCGAAGGAGCTTCATATCCTACTTTCAAACATTATAAATTTGACGGCGATGATGTTACTAAATTTGCAAACCTTGACTGTCAGACACCTTATTACTTTGTATGCCTCGAAAATGGCAAGTATAATAATGATGTTATTAAATTCTTTATTGATTATATGAAAAATCTTCAGGAAGAATTTAACTTTGACGGGTTCAGAGTTGACCACATTGACCATATTGTTGATGAAGTTTCTGAAAAAGATGGAGTGCCAATAAGTTACAGAGCGCCTAGAAAAGTTCTGGGAATGCTCAATAGTGCAATGAAAGAAAAAATCCCGTATTTTGCAACACTTGCAGAATATATGCTCTGGGATAATTTCTATAAAGAATACCATCAAGATATGCACTTTGATTTGCTCTGGGGTAATGACATTGTTTCACAAAGCTACAAGACGCCGGAAGCGATTGCAGAAGATAATTTATATTTGGCTAACTACAATTCTTCTTCAAAAAAATCAACTCCGCTTTCCATCCTGAAAACTTATAATAATCAAGATGGAGAATTTGAAGCTATCAACAGATATCCGGGTCAGTTAGGAGAACAAGGAGCATTATTCAAATGGTTTAAATACAAATTCCTACCTGGCGGACGTAATGCACAAAGACCGGTAATGTACATTGATGGAGATGAATCCTTTACAAAAACCGGTATGGAATATATTATCGGAAACGAAGTTTCAATGAAGCGTGCAAAAGATTACGATTTTTACGCAAAATTTGATGCAATTGATAGATTTGTTAAAAATTCACCTGTTATTACTGATGGAGAAGCTCATATAATCAGGCAGGATGATGATGGGTTTGTTGTATGGCAAATTCAGAAAGAAGGATTGAAAAATTCAATTCTTGTTGCTGCTAACTATAACTCTCCTACAGAAAAATTCTGTGTTGAAGAAAACGGAAACTGCTGGACAGAAGAAAGAGAAGGCAGAGAAGTGTTTGATAAAACTATCGAACTTTCATGCGACTATTCTATTGTTTCTGAATTTAGATTTGATGGAACTGATTATATGGAAGAAAAATTTGTTGCAGCTACAAATTCGCTTTCTTTTGGGAAACTAATGCCTGCAGAATTTAAGTTCTTCACAGTAATAAAATAAATACTACCATTACATAGCATAAAATGGGTAATACTAATTCAAACCAGAATTATATTTACCCCTGGAGTATAATTTACGATTAAGTAAACTACGATTAAGTAATATAGGGATACAACCGGATAGAAATATCCGGCTTTTCTTTGTGTGTGCTACGCACGTAGAACCAGAGTCGATTGACAATCCTGTCAACCTCAAAGTTTTCGCGACCAACTTAAGGCCATTTCCCTTTTCCCCTAGCCCTTGAATGTAAACGCTACAACCTTGTCAAAATTTACATGGAGCCAATCATAGTGCGAACTGGTATACTGGTCACAGGTCTGGTTTTCGTATACATCATTTATTAAGCATAAAGAAGCATTAGTAAGGTTTATATAAGCTTCTCTATTACATTCTTCGCAGTCATACACCTGACCGACAATTTGATAATGATTAGTAAGAAGTACAACACGATTGCTGCTGCTTATCTCCATAAGTCTTTTAAATTCTTCTGATTTACTCATTTTTTTAATCCTATACTTGTATTACAAATACAGAATTTATCAAAATAAAAAACGAAGCAATTACCCGATTCTACAGAACCATATCGTTAAAACTCTTCGAATCATCATAATTAAACATATGGATAAATGAATAAAGCATCTTAGCAGAAAACCTTTTAGTTCCGACTTCCAGCATAGTTCTTAATGCCTCTTTATTATTCATCACCATAATATGGGTTCTATTGAATGCAAGATTATCATAAAAATTTGCCACATTAACAATTTGGCTGTACTCAGAAATATAGTCACTGGATAGCCCTTTTGGATACCCTGAACCGTCATTATTTTCATGATGTTCAAGAGCAACTTTGGCAATATCTTCCGGAAGTTCAAACTCTTCTCTAATCATCTTATAACCAATTACAGGGTGGTCTTTAACCTCATCCTCATTCATTGTAAGCATAGCTTCTGAATCAGTAAGTTCAATCTTTAACTTGCCGATATCATGCAAAAGCCCTGCTAGTATTACCTGATCAACATTTAATGGAGAGAATTCAAGCTTCTTGGCAATCAAACCTGATATAACAGCAACATTTAAAGGATGACATAATTCATACTCTCCTAAAAACCTTATCTTTGAGCCTTTTCCGGATTTTCCTACCTGCTTGAAAACTTCTGTTTTTAAAACGCCTACCAGAGTGTTAAGTTTAAAAAGAGCTTCTTCATAATATCCTTGAATTAACAAGTCCAGAATTCTTTTGTAGAAATATTTAATTTTTACCTGAATTTCTGTTTTAACATATGCATCTTTATTAATAACCGTTTCAAAATCTGCAGCATCAATACCTTCGTAAGAAAAATTTAATAACTGGGAAGGAGTTCCATTTTCGGCCTCTACTTTACCTTCCGACTCTTCTTCGCTGCCAAATTCTTCTGTGTAAATTTTTACATAGTTTTTCAGCATTATAAGCTTTCCGGGAGTCAAAACCTCGCCGGCTTCTAATATTTTGCCCTTGTTTTCTGTATATAAATCAAACGGCAGTACTTTATAGCTGCTTAATTCTTTATTGGTTACAATTCTCATAATAAGGATTATAACACTTCTCTAGCAAATTTCATACTTTATTTATACTAAATCACCGCTTTCTTCTCGGCGTTTTTCTTTATAGCTGTATGCTGCATAAATTGTTAATCCGATTAAAAGCCAAACAATAAAGTATAAAGCAGATGTTGCTTTCGCGCTAAATTTACAATACATCAAAGCTGCACAGGTTATAATACCAAGTATCGGAAACCACGGACAGAACGGAACTTTAAAAGGTCTGGGGCGATTTGGTTCTGTTTTTCTTAAAATAAGTACTGCAATACAAATTATAATAAATGATGTAAATGTACCGAAATTACAAAGCTCTGCCGAAATATTTAAATCCATAAACAAAGCACAAACAATTACTATTAATCCGGAAATCCATGTAAGTATATGAGGAGTCTGAAACTTTTCATGGATTTTGTTTAAAGATTTAGGCAGAAAATTATCTCTGCTCATTGCAAAAAGAATTCTTGTTGTACCAAGCTGGTAAATTAAAAGCACAGATGTTAATGCGCACAAGGCACCCATTGAAATCAGACCTGCATACCAGTTAATACCAATAAATCTCATTGCGTGTGCCAGCGGGGCCTGAGTATCAATGGCGTTAAGAGGCACAACTCCAGTCAAAACAAGTGCTGCACATATGTACAAAATTGTACATAGAGCAAGAGTTCCCATAATTGCTACAGGCAAATCTCTTTGAGGATTTTTTGTTTCTTCTGCAGCAGTTGAAATTGCATCAAACCCGATATATGCAAAGAAGATTACAAACGCACCTGTAAAGATTCCCTCTAAACCATTAGGTGCAAAAGGTGTCCAGTTTTCAGGCTTTACGTAAAAAGAACCCACAACAATAAATGAAAGAATGATAAACATATTCACTCCTACCATAATTGTTGCAACTCTTGTCGATTCCTTAACCCCCTTAACTAACAATATTGTTAAAAGCAAAACAATTGCTATTGCAGGTACGTTTACTGCAACCGGAATATTTAAATTGAACGGCAAATGTATAAAAGGCATAACATCTTGAGGATTCCAATTATACTTATTGCAGATTTCGTACATAGTTCTGTAATCATTTCTAAGCCATAACGGCCAGTTTACAATAAATGCCGGCAGTATATGCTTAAACCCTTTCATAAACTGGACAAAGTATCCTGTCCAGGCACTTGCAACAGTAATATTACCAATTGCATACTCCAGCATTAAAATCCAGCCGACCATCCAGGCCATAAATTCACCCATTGTTGCATAGGTATAAGTATACGCACTTCCTGCAACCGGTATCATAGCAGCAATTTCCGAATACGAAAGTGCTGAAAAAACACTTGCTACAGCCGCCAGAATCATTGATATAACAACTGCCGGTCCTGCTCCTGCACCATCTGCACTTCCTGCAATTGCGCTTCCGATAATTGTAAAAATACCTGTACCAACAACCGCACCTATTCCTAGGATTATTAAATCAAATACGTTTAAAGTTTTTTTCAGCCCGGAATTTGAACCTTCGTCAATAAGCTCTTGAGGGCTTTTACATTTTAATAAATTATTTAATACCTGCTGTAATTTCATCTTTTCCTGCTATTTCTTTACTTTCAGCTAATATTTCTGCTTTTCTGTTCTTTTTATATCCGTAAGAAGCGTAAATAAGTGCACCCATGATAACCCAGACGATAAACAGTTCTGTTGATAAAACAGCAGCTTCGCCTTTTGCAATTACCATAGAAAATATCATCAAACCTCCGCAGCAAACAATTCCTGCAATTGGAAACCACGGACAGAACGGCACTTTGAAAGGTCTTGGGCGATCCGGATCAACCTTTCTTAAGATTAATATTGCAACACAAACTATAATAAATGATGTAAATGTACCAAAGTTACAAAGAGATGCTGCCACATTTAAATCCAGAATTAACGTACCGAGAATTCCTACAACACCTACAGTTATCGTAAGAACGTGAGGAGTTTGGAATTTTGGATGAATTTTCTGGAAAACACGCGGCAGGAAATTATCCCTGCTCATTGCAAAAAGAACTCGTGTTGCAGCCATATGCATTACAAGAAGCACAGAAGTAAGTCCGGCCAGAGAACCGATTGAAATCAATCCTGCAGCCCAGTTCTGGTGTACTGCTGTCATTGCATAAGCCATAGGTGCTTTAAATAATCCCTCCGGAATTGCAACTCCGCTTGTTGGCTGCATACCTGTGAGTACAAGAGCAACCATAACATACACAACTGTTGTCACAACAAGAGAGCCGAGAATACCTATTGGTAAATCCTTCTGCGGATTTTTGCATTCTTCCGCAGCAGTTGCCAGAGCATCAAAGCCTATGTATGCAAAAAAGATAATAAATGCACCCATAAAGAGTCCCTCAAAACCGTTTGGTGCAAACGGAGTCCAGTTCTCAGGACGTATATAAAACATTCCGGTAAGTACAAACAAAGCAATTACCCCGAGTTTAACTGCAACCATAATTCCAGCCATCTTAGCAGAATCTTTAGTACCTTTTACAAGTATTGCAGTAGTAATTGCAATCATAATTATAGCCGGAAGATTTATACAGAAAGGAATGCCTGCAAAATGCGGAATTGCAGTATGAGCATCCAAACCGTGATTATTACATATATTTACTGCGGAACGAAAATCATTAACCAGCCATATCGGAGGGTTAACAAGCCATGCCGGAAGAATACTCGAAAAACCTTTTATAAATTGCAAAAAGTGATTTGTCCATGCACAGGCAACTGCAATAAAACCGATTGCGTATTCCAGCATCAAAATCCAGCCTACAATCCACGCAGCAAATTCTCCCAGAGTGGCAAAAGTATATGTATAAGCTCCGCCGGCAACCGGTATCATTGTGGCAAATTCTGTATAGCAAAGCGCAGAAAATACACAGGCGATAGCAGCAATTACCATTGAAATAATTAGTGCCGGTCCGGCTCCCGGGCTTGACCCGTCAGCACTTCCAGCAGCTGCAATACCAACAACAGCAAATATTCCGGACCCTATAATGGCTCCTACGCCTAAAATAATTAAATCCCAAACACCTAATGTTTTTTCCAAACCGCCTTTTGCTGCACCGGCCAACGCATCATCTGGATTTTTGCGTGTTATCATTTTTCTCAGAACCTGAGAAATAGGGAAAGAAGAATTACTATTTGCCATCTATCACCTTTCTATTGACTTGTAGTTATATAAGAAACTCTTATTATCTGCACAGCAGAGGGAAGCCGAGTTTCTCACGCTGCTGAACATATAACTTAGCTACTGCTGACGCCATTGTTCTTACTCTGTTTATGAAATTGATACGTTCGTCCTTACTGATTACACCCCTTGCATCAAGAAGGTTAAAAGTATGCGAACATTTCAATACATAATCATATGCAGGCAGTACAAGCTCTGCATTTATACAATTATCGACTTCTTGCTGATATGCGTCAAATAATTTAAACAATCTGTCTGCATCAGAGTATTCAAAGTTATATTTTGATTGTTCTATTTCGTTTTGGAGATAAATGTCACCATATTTTAAATTGTTATTCCACATAATATCAAAAACAGATTCTTTGTTTTGAATATACATGGCAATTCTTTCCAGACCATAAGTAATTTCCAGAGCAACAGGCTTAACTTCCAATCCTCCCACCTGCTGGAAATATGTAAACTGTGTAATCTCCATACCATCAAGCCATACTTCCCAGCCTACACCGGCTGCGCCTAAAGTCGGAGATTCCCAGTTATCTTCTACAAATCTTACATCATGTTTGGACAAATCTATTCCCATAGCTTCCAAACTCTTTAAATATAATTCCTGAGCATTGTCAGGTGATGGTTTCAAAATAACCTGATACTGAAAATAATGTCCTAATCTGTTAGGATTTTCGCCATATCTGGCATCAGTAGGACGTCTGCAAGGTTCAACCATTGCAGTAGACCATGGTTCAGGCCCGAGTGCTCTTAAAAAAGTTGCAGGGTTCATAGTTGAAGCACCTTTTTCGATATCATAAGGCTGCTGGATTATACATCCGTAATCTGACCAAAATCTTGATAAATTTAGTATTAAGTCTTGAAAATTTAACGCCATTTATATTTTTTCCATTCTTCTATTGTACTTTTTACACTTAATAAATTATACACATAAAGGGGGTTAAATGCAAAAAATTTAGACAAATAATGTTAACTTTTGTAAAAACTCATTTTCTTATTATCTAATTAATCCACTTGAAGCTTGTTACGTAATCATTACCGTTAATGTTGCCCTTAATTTCTGCAACGAATTTTCTGTATGCTTTGCTGGATAATTCAATTCCCGGAATTTTATTTATCTGCTCCAGAACTTTTGTATTCTTAGAAAGGTCTACTCCCGGTATGGCATTAAATAAAGTGTTTAATGAAAGGTTTCCTATAGGGCCAAACATTGTAGAAATTTTCTTGGAGAGCAGCCCGTATACTTCCATCTCAGCATTCGCGGTAGAAAAATTATAGTTCCCGCCAATAAACAGACTTAAATCTTCACCTTTTGTTGTGATTTCAATATTTTCTGCAACGCCGTCTTTTATGTTAATTGCACCGGAAATACTTGAAAAATCACCGGTTTTTAACGGGGTAATAATATCAATTACACTGTTTATTGAAATACTTGTTAGCCCGCCTTTAAGAAGATTACCGGCTTTTAATAAATATTCCAGAGAGCCTAATTTAGGCATCCTTCCGTCTTTTACATTAAATGTTGTTTTACCGTTAAGAGTTTTCATACAATTGTCAAAACTTTCACCGACGCAAGAAAGTTTTATATCACCTGTCAAATCTCCATACATTTGATTATTAAGGTCAAATAGTGCATAGCTCAAGTCGTTTGCGTTTATTTCTTTTGCCTTCAAAGATATCGCAGTATGATTGTTTTCAAAATTGTAGTTGAAAGAACCATTTAAAATACCGCTTGCAATAATGAATTTAAAATTATTTACATTTAATATTTGTTTTTCACTCAAAGAGGCATTAGCTTCAAAATCTTTTGCTACAATATTTCTTAGATGGATTGTATCAGCCTTCATATTTATATCTTTTACGACGAGTGAAGATAAATCCATTCCTTCAAATGTATCAAAAGTCTGCATATTATCAACCTGAGAGAGTTTCAATTTTTCAGTTATATAATTTAAATCTAACAGTTTCGTATTCAAATCTGCTTTTTCAACATAATACGGAATAGTTAATTTATTTTTTAATACCGCATGCACTGTAATATCATTTCCCAGAACTTCACCCTTTGAAGACAGGTCAATAGTCTTATCCTTAAATTTGAAAGTGATGTTTTTCATAGTTGTATCAAGGAAAGGGATGTTTGTTTCAAAGATATGAAAATCTCCAATAAGTTTCGGGTTTGAAAGTTTGCCGTTAAAACGCAGGTCAGATGTAAACTGTCCCTGTTTTATATTTGGTTTTCGGAATATTATATTAAATATTCGAGCATCAGTTGGGTTCTGGGTTTTTACGTACAAATCATGAAAAACTAAATCGTCTTTATAAATATCTATTCCGCCTCTTGCTTTAAGCATATTCAATCTGGTGTATCTGCTTCCAAGAGAAGAGATTATTTTGTCATATGAAAATTCTCTTATTCTCAACAGGTTTTGTTTTAATATTTGAGCGTCAAGGTTAAGTACAATTGCATTCTCTATATCGCCAACCGTTGCTCCAAGGTGGTAAATACTTGAATCAGGTGCCATATTTACTTCGCCTTTTACATCAAAATTATCTTTTACCCCTCTTGCACGGAGAGAGTATACAATATCACCCTTAATTTTGACAGGATAAATCTGATTTTTATTAATATACTTATCGATAAAATCCTGTTTTGGCTTCGAATTAATGTATATATTGAAGTTCTGTTTATTAAAAATATCATTAACTCCTCCATCTATAAGCAGAGGCATTTCATCCGCAAGCAAATTTAATTTATTAAGCTTGAGCGAATTATTTCTTATTATTAAACTGCCGTTAATTACGTTAATTGGAAGAGCTGCCGGTGTATATACAATACCCGCACCGCCAAGATCTGAATAAGCATTTACTCTGTTATTATTTATCCTGCATTTTAAGTTAATCTTACCCTTTTCAAATTTAACTTTCTTAAAATCTTCAGGAACTATTGAATACTTACTTATAAAATTTAAAAGAGTCAGGTCAAAAGATTTTAAATTAACATTCCCGTTTACACGAGGTTTGTCAGAAACATTATCGGCATCCAGATTTACTTCGAAAGTGCTGTCAGAATTGACAAAGTTTCCTTTAAGGTTTGAAACTTTAAGTTTATTATTATTCAAAGAAATAATTCCGTTAGAGATTTTGAGTTTATTATCATGTGATACACCGATAATTCTTGCATCAAAATTAACTTTATTATATTCAATCTGGTCTATTTTACCTTTGTAACCTGCCGAAACTTTTAAGAAAATATTTCCTATATCAGATTTGATATCCGAAGCAAGAGGCAGTATATCATTTACATTAAGCCTTGGAATAGAAATTAAAGCATCAACAAGGTTATTTTTTACCACAGCTTTTGCCTGTAGAGGAGATTTTCCTATCAGTGCAGAAACATCTGCATCGGCGTTTGTTCCATCAAACTTAATTAAACCTTTTGTTTTACTTATATTTACACCTTGAACTCCGAATACGTTATCAAGCAGTTCTATTTCCCCTTTAGAAAAAAGATTTCTATTGAATTGGATATCCTCTATATCAAGAATTGAACCGTAGACTTTCAGTTTCAGATTAACAGGGCCTTTGCAGACATCGAGTTTTGGAAGCATTTTCTTTATATCTTCAATCATTGTTGAAGTTTCAATAGCTTTGTATAAATAAGCCAGTTCCTGAGATGATGAAGCTACATCAAAATCAAATTTTCCATATAGATTACAAACGCCGGCAATGCTTATAGGCTTTCCGTTAACCTGCCCGCTTTTTGTTTTAAATTCAGCACTCTGATCATTAAATTTTAATACCGCCTGTGCTTTTTTAAGAACTAAATCAGGTATTTCATTAAAATTGGTCGTAACATTATTGAAATTTAAAAGCCCCCAGACGTGCGGATTTTTGCGGTTTCCTTTCACAATAATATCAATATTTCCATCCCCTTTGACATCCATAATCGGCACCGGCCCTATAAGGAAATTCAATATTTCATGCAACGGAACAACCTTTTCTTCTGCTGTAGCCAAATCAACGTGCTTTGTACTCCATATACGCATATCAGAATATTTAACATTATATAATTCGACTCCGCCTTTTACCCATACACGCTCTATTCCGCCGGCAGGTACCTCAACATCAAAATTAACATACTTGCCTGTGAAATTAAGCTTTACTGTAGCGCCATTTGCGTTTTTAATTGGTTTGATAAGTATACCATTGTTTATGAAGACATCGCCGTTTACTTCCGGCTCATAGATATCTCCTTTTATAGAAAAATTCCCGATTGCATCTCCATAGAACTTATAATGTTTAAGTCTATAAACGTTAAACTCTTCCACAATTATCGGCGGTAAAAGGTTCACGATATCCTCTACACGGGATTTATCCAGGATAACATTAAAGTCTACCATTGTAATTGATTTATCAAGATAGTTTGATATTGCTCCACTCAAGGATGCTTTAATATTCTCTGATTTAACATCAACATATTCAAAGTTAATAACTTTGCTTGTAAGATTAAATTTTGAATTTATATTTAATGTATCAGGCAGAATAATTGATTTTGCATTGTCCTTCATAATTACAGCACAATTATCAAGGACAGCCTGAAGGTTTTTCTTATCTATTCTGACATTAATTATCCCGCGAATATCAGAAAGCCCGTTTGGAAGATATTGTCTTAAATAATCACCTAGAGGTGCAATATCAAAGTTATCAAAAGTAACATCAACAACACTTCTATCGACATCGTTGTTACGCGGAAGATACAGATTTACATTTGCTTGCGAGATTGATCCTTTAATATTGAGTTCGCTCGAAAGATTAAAATTCAATGCCCGCGCGTTTTTCTTAAAATATATATTACGTGCAGTATAAATTACCGGTTCGCTTAATCCCGGTTGATGAATATTAACGGCAAATTCTTCAACATTTAATTCATTAAGCTTTATTTTAGTTTTGTTTAGATTTTTAAAGAAATTTTTATCGAGTTCAAGCTCTTTTTTAAGGACAGAATTAATCTTTATCTCTGAAGCCTGTATTTTATTAATATGCACTTTCCCAGATAAAAGAGGCAGAAGTCTTATTGAAGTTTCAAAATTTTCTATACTGGTAAAATCTTCTGTCTTTTTTGATTTAACCTTTATATTTTTTGCCTTGAAAGAAGCCTTTGGAAGAGGAGTTAAAAACAACTGCGGTTTATCCACCTCAATAGTAAAGTCAGAATTTAGAGAAATATTTTCACAGACTTTCGGCAGGAGTTCTGTAAAAACAAACGGAAGCCCCAGAATCCAAAATGCATAAAAGCTCAAAATTATAATTATATATTTATTAAAAACTAGTTTCATTATATTTACATTTATAATAGCAATAAAGTTAACAATTGTAAACTTCGACACTCTTATGCTATAATTTTATCGTGAGAGATTTATTAAAAGTATTAGCAGTTGGGATAGTTATGTTTTTTGCTCCGTTTGTATATGCAGAGGAGTATAAAGTACTGGTTATTCCAGACAATATTGTTACAGAAAACGAAGCTGTCGATGCTTATATTTATAATGCAGCTTCAGAATTTTTCGCCAATGAAGTGATAAATATTCTCAACCAGACAGATTACATTACCTCTCCAACCGTTAGTGAAGAACGAAAACTTTTGAAAAGTAATCCTTCATATATGATACCTGCAAGAAATCTCACTAACAGGTTTAAAACATCTTACAATATTGATTACGTTCAGTTAAAAAAAATAGCAAATAAATCTCAAGCAAGATACGTACTTTTATTGACCTCTGCAATTGATTCAGAAAATTACATTCTCAGACGCACTTTATGGGATTTTCTAAACATTCCTGGAGCAACTGTTGTAGATCCGGCATATAAAATATGCACATACGCAGCACTCGTAGATACACAAAAAAATAACGTACTCTGGTCAAATACTTTTTACAAAACAATAAGTGTTGTGGAAAACAGAATTATTACAAGAGGCCCTTCGCCTCAGACAGAACAACTCCAAAAAATTAGAGATTATTCCAGAATGCTATGTCCTGAAATAGCTCAGAATGTTCAATTAAGAGTTCTTCCGCCGCAGGTTTATGATAAAGAGTCCAACCAGATATACTATGATATGGGTAATTTTGATAATGTGTTTACTAAAAAATACAGAAGATGGCATAAGGAAGGCTCAAAAGACTACGATGCAGCAAAAACGCGTGTTGATGCCAAGATAACAAACACTAAAGAAAAATATCAGCAGTTCAAAGAAGAACGCGCACAAAAAGCTCAGGACAAAAAATTCCAGAAACAGCTGGAAGTTAAAGCTGAACCTGTAACATCAGAACCTGCTGCAGAAGTAATACAGCCTTCTGATAATAATATACACAATATTAATTATAAAAAACCAGTGCTTGAAGATCAGAGTTTATATACTCCAATTGATATCCAAAAAACACGTAAGAATAATCTTTATGGAGAGTTTGATAACTCAAGACCACCGCTTAGAGAGTATAATTATTAATGAAAATCACCATGCCTTGAAACAACTCGTGTGACATAAATCTGCTCGCAAGAACCGCTTCCGTTATTTCCCCGAAAAGATTCCTTATCATTCCGCACTGTACTTGAAATACCTTCTTCCATTCTGCCGTCATTCCCGCGAAATTTATATTTTATAAGATAACCTTCAAGATAAACAATATCTTTTTTGCGAAGTTTTTTTATACCTTTCCTGACATTTTTGTTAGCAGGGCAAAGGTGATTATTTGTAAAAGCGTGATTAATTCCGCCTTCATGTTTAAAATATTTTGACAGATGATTTTGCCAGGCAGAACCGCTATAAGAATAATAAGATACTGTACCAGCCATACGAACTTTTACCGATTTATAAACTTCCTTAAACTTAAAATCGCCAAATCCTATTGAAACATCATAGGGATATACGGCTGCGGCCCACATTTTAGAAGGTCTGTAGTGAATGTCATATACACGGCCGTATATTTTGTAATCTGCAATAGGAGTAATTTCTGCAACACCGCCGCTTACTTCATGTTCAAATGTTTTTCCGTTTTTTATTTCTTGCTGTACAGGTTCCGAAAAAGGTTCCATATCTACATTTTTAAGCACTGTATTGTCAAAACGAATATGATTAATCAGAACAACCAAAACAACCAGTACAAATATTATTTTAGTTTTGATATCAATCTTAGAAATATCTGTATCATTGTCAAGATATATATTCATATTGCCTACATGCGCTCTGGTGCTGAAACTGCAAGAATATCCAGTGCATTCTTCAATGTTGTTTTGATTGCAATCATTAAAGCAAGTCTTGATTTCATTAAATCTTTGTCATCGCAGATTACGCGGTTAGAATTGTAAAATGAATGAAACTCAGCCGCGAGTTCTTGAACATATCTACAGATTGTGTATACAGTTCTGTTTTCAGCAGAAAGTTTTATTACAGATTTGAACTCTTCAAGCTTTAATATAAGTGCCTTTGCACTGTCTGCTGTTTTTAAAATAATATTTTTATCAAAATTATTTATTAAATCATCAAGTTCAGCTTGAGTCATAGGAGCTTTTACACTCTCTCCAGTTTCAGGGTTAACTCTGTCATTTACTGCGTTTCTAAGGATTGAGCAAACTCTGGCGTACGCATACTGAACATAAAACACAGGGTTTTCATCTGTACTTTTCTTCGCAAGCTCAATATCGAAATCAAGAGTCATATCAATATTTCTCATCTCCATCCAGTAACGTGTAGCATCAATACCGACTTCTTCTATCAAATCGTCAAGAGTAACCATATTTTTACGCTTGCCCATTCTGACTTCTTCGCCATTGATAACTAGGTTAACAAGCTGGCCGAGAAGCACTTCTAATTTATTCGGGTCATAGCCTAAAGCTTCAATAGAAGCTTTAACACGTGCAACATAGCCATGGTGGTCAGCGCCCCAGATATTAATAAGTCTGTCATAACCGCGGTGAAGTTTATCAATGTGATATGCAATATCAGCAGTTAAATAAGTATTTGAGCCGTCGGCTTTTTTAATAACTCTGTCTTGATCATCACCAAATTCAGAAGATTTAAACCACATTGCCCCTTCTTTTTCATAAAGCATTCCTTTTGCCATAAGCTCTTTGTAGCTTTCTTCAACCTTGCCGGATTTGTGCAAATCAAGCTCGGAATAAAAATTATCAAAGTGTACTCTGAATTCCTTCAGCAGAGCTTTCTGGCAGGCTTCCATTTCTTTTTTTGCATAATCAGAAAGAACCTGAACGTCATCTGTTGGTTCATGTTCAGAAAGATATTTTTTTGCAACAGGAATCAAATATTCGCCCGGATAATAATTCTTTCTTTCAATTTCGTCTGTCGGGAAATCAATATTTTCACCCAGTTCCTGCTTAATTCTTATTTTTAAAGAATTACCAAGTTTTTGGATTTGAGAGCCTGCATCGTTGATATAAAATTCCTGATAAACCTCATGTCCGTAGAATTTTAGCAGGTTTGCAAGCGCGCTTCCCATTGCCGCCCAGCGTCCGTGCCCGATGTGGAAAGGACCTGTAGGATTAGCAGACACATATTCAAGCAGGATTTTTTCAACCGGCACGTCTTCCGGCTTGCCGTAATTTTCTTTCTTTTCAAGAATTTCGGATACAGCTTCTGCAAGAAGAGAATTTTCTATCTTGAAGTTAATAAATCCGCCAACAACTGAAACTGAATAATTTTCCTTAGGAAGCTCTGCAGCAACCGCGTTAGCAATCATAGGCGGGGCAATTTTAGCAGAACGCGCCAGCGAAGAAACATTCACTGCAAAATCACCAAAATCAGAATTTTTAGGCTTTTCAACAATTAAAGAAAACTTTTCATCAGTACCCATCTGACCTAGCTTTCCACACGCAGCCGCTTTTTTTATACCATTTTTAACTTCATTTAAGAAAAAATCTTTTAACATCTTTATCCTCGCTTATCTATTTTTAACAACTAGTATAAGATAAACAGGGTTAAATGTATAGATATTTAGCCAAACACTACTGCGTAAAAACAAAAACTCTTGACAATAGTTAGATATCTAACTATAATATCTTTATGAAAGATTTATTGTCACTTATAGCAAAAATTCACGAAAAAGGAAACCGTTTTATTATTAAAGAATTAAAAAAGAACGGGGCAGCAGAGCTTGCTCCGAGCCATGGTGATATTTTAATATACCTTTATATGAATAAAAAAATGACAATGAAAGATATCGCGCAAAAAATTAACCGCACAAAACCCACAGTAACCGCACTTATTAACAAGCTCGAAAAATTAGGATACCTGAAAAGAGAAGTTTCCAGCCAGGACAATCGATATACAAATATTGTTTTGACTAAAAAGGGAGAAAATTTTAAACCTGTTTTTGAAAAAATTTCGAAAGATTTAAACGAAATGTTATACAAAAATTTATCAGCAGAAGAAGCTGATATTTTAGAAGAACTTTTAAGAAAAATTATATAAAAAATTTTAACATAATAGTTAGACATCAAACAAAAGGAGAGAATTATGACAAACTTTAAAAACGCAGAAATTGGAACTTTAGCTGAAATTGGAGAAAAATATGAGAACGGTAAAGCTTTTTTACATGATTTGCTAGAATTGACAAGCTGTGAAATATCAGTAAATGCTATGACAGCTGGTCTAAAAATTCCTTTTTGTCATAGACATTTTCAAAACGAAGAAATTTATATTTTTCTGAAGGGTGAAGGGACAATTACAGTTGATAATAAAGTTATAGACGTTAAGGAAGGAAGTTGCGTAAAGATAATGCCGAAAGCAGCTAGAACAATTGAAGCCAAAACCGATATGCAATATCTTTGTGTACAAGCTAAAACAAATTCACTTGAACAATTTGGGCTTAAAGATGCAGAACTTTGTTAATTAATCACTCAGCAAGAGCTTCAAGATCTTTTTGGAGCTTACTTAAAACACTTTCAGTTGAATCCTTGTTCAACAAAGTTGACTGAACTGCAGTATTTACAAGAGTGTTAATTTCCTTTTGATTTCTTTTCTGTTTTAACTGCGGGGTTATCCGGTTAATCTGTTTTGCACTTATTGAACGGGCTTTTGCTTCCAGAGCAGAATTATCGTTATAAAAACTATTCTTTAATACATTGGTGTTTGTACCAATAACGTTTGTCATTTTTGCAAGCTCAAGCTGATTTTGCTCATTTGTTAAATATAGACAAAAATCAAGCGCTTCCTTTTTATATTTAGCTCTCAATGGAATTACAAAATTCATGACAGAAAAATCATTTTGACCAACTGGACCTTTAATCTGTTCCATCACATCTGTTTGCTCGTAAACTGATGGTGCATTTTCCTTAATCATAGTAAGAAAATTTGCCCCCCCTTGAAAGAAAACAATTTTACCTGCCATATACTGCTCTAAAGCTTCACGATGAGTAAAAGTAATACTTTCAGGAGGAATAAGATCCTTCTGATACAAATCTTTGAACATTTCAAAAACTTTTTGCGCTTTCGGGTAATCTTCGGCTTCTGATATTCCGTACTTGTTCAAAATTTTAACCATTGTATCGTTTTCAGTTATTGTTGGTAAAAAGGCGTAAGCACCTGTATTTGCTTTTACTTTTTCAGAGATTGAAGCAAGTTCTCGATAAGTTCTTGGGAGTCTTATTATATCAGATTTTTGAAATAATTCTTTATTATAAATAGTTATCGCACTCGTTGCATACCACGGAATTGAGTACAATTTATCATTATATTTAAGAGCATTAATAATTTCAGGATTGAAATCCTGAACAGACTCCTCATCTATCTCTTCCAGAGTCCCTTTTTGAGCTAAAAGAGCTGAGAAATCTGGATTAAGATTAATTAAATCCGGCGGATTATCAGTCATAACTGCTGCAAGAGTTCGTTTTTCACCCTCAGAAAACGGCACATCGACCCATTTTATATGCACATTAGGATGCTCTTTTTCGTATGTCCTGATTACTTTATACATATAATCAGAAAAGTCACCCATCTGCAAAGTCCAGAACGTTACAACTTTTGGCTCATGTTCTTTTCTGATTGAACAAGCGGTAAGTCCTAATACTGATATCATAAGAATAAAAAGTACCAGAAACTTCTTCATCTTATTAGCCCTTTATATCTGAATTAAGGTTCAAATCAATATACTTAAATGTATTAATCAAAATTCCTGGAGGGAAATTATACACATTGTTGCACGGAGTTATTTTGAGAATAGAATTGGAACTGTCAACACCTGCGATTGTTGCAAGATATCTGTTTTTGTTTACCGTAAAAATAACATACCCGTTTGATGTCTGCACCTCATCTATTAAAAACCTGTTTGCAGACAATGATGCAAGTGTAAGATAAAAAAGCTTCTCTTTATTTACTGTAAAAATTTTAGTACAATCCGCAAACATAATATTTTGAGGCATTGTTACAGGCTGGCTGACAGCATTAATCTCAGCCGCAAAACATGGTACAAAAAGCATTAATGTAATTAACAAAAACTTTCTCATAAAATCTCCTATGCTTTTTGCATTTTAGCATATATTTCATTAAACTAACTCATATATTAGTATTAATTTGAAAGTTTTGAAGCTGCATACTCACGAAAAGTTTCTTTTAAAAATGCATCTCCTTCAATGTCATAGGAAAAATTCGGGATTTTGCTGCAAACATCAAGCAGAGGATACATAAAATCTAAATTGCTTCCAGGATCTGTCTGATTGGGATGAACCGGCAGTTCTATACATTCCTTACCTGTGTCTATAATTATTTTTATATTATAAACTCTTGCACTGGTAGAACCTCCCCTTGTAAATAAGCGCGAAATCATTCCCGCCTTAATAATGACTTTAAAACTTTTGATATCAGAAAAGTTAATATTTTTTGCTTTCCTTTCAGAAAAATATGAATATACTAAACGCATCTTGTCATCTGAGATTTGGATGACAGATACATACCCTTTTTTCAGAAACAAATATCTTTTTATGTGTTCTAATACAACATAAAAAGTTATTACAAGACAAAAAATAAGACCAATCATCCTGTCAACACTTGTTCTTGCAAAAGCAGCATATAAACCGGTCATTATAATTGAAATAACACCGATAAATGAAAAAGCTAAGGATAGAAAAGAATGATTTTGTAAAACAATTGTAGCTGTCATAGTCAAAATATATCATTTTGGAGAAAAAATGTAAACGGAGGTTTATATGTTGTTAAATCTTCTTCGGAGTGGTATAATTGGCTTAATATATAAGTACAGAGGGAGAAGAATATGTTACAGGAAGCTACAAGAGCTATAAATTCTGCATTTAATAATAGTTTTATAAAAAAATTGAGCCAGTATCTTCACGATTGTGTGCGTGAAGAGGTCAAAAGCTCTACTTTCAGAAATCTTAAAGCTGACAAAGACAACAAATGGATTTTCTTAGATGAAGAAGATACTCTGTTTACCCAAGGTTTGGAATATTTAAGGCTGGAGGGCTCTGACCCGAAACTTACAGAGCTTATGATTCAGTCAGAAACAAGCCAGAAAGATAAATATCTTATTTACGGCTACATGTTTTTGACAGGAAAATCAAAAAGCGGTAAGAAAAACGAATTTTTGACCCCGCTTCTTTATGCACCTTGCAGGCTTGAAAGAAACGGCGTTAATATAAATTGTATGCTGACTGATGAGTTTTTATCCCTGAATACAGGTGCACTCACTGCCTTGATGAAAAAGAATGATGATGAAGATGAAACAGAGCAGCTTCTTGAAGGATTACTTGATGTTGTACCGTCTGTTCCTATTACACAGGAAAAGATGGATATATTTTTAACCACACTTAAATCAATAGTTCCTGATATTGACGTTTCACTAAATCCTGATAACATTATCAAAGAAGACAATATAACAAAAGACTTCTACAATGACGGGGTAAATGAAGGAATAAACTCAGAAAACATTGACGAAATAATCGAGCAGGAAGAAAGAGCTAAAAAATCTGCCATAAAGCTGGATAAAATAAGTTTAACAAAACAGTGCGCAATAATTTTAACCAAGCGCCCTGCTGTAACAGCCGGAGTTTTGCACGAACTTACGCAAATTGCTGAAAAACCGAGCGGAATTTATAGAGAAACTGTTTTAAACCTTATTAATGAAGAGTACACTCAGTCAAAACCGACTGACAGTCAGCAAAAGAGCCTTGCGGACTTCTTTCCGGTAACTCCGCTGTCGCTTTCTGATGCACAGCTTAATGTTGTAAAAAATGTAGAAAATGCAAAGCTTGTATCTGTTTTCGGCCCTCCGGGAACAGGTAAATCACAAACTATAGTTAACCTCGCAGCACATTTAATTGCAAACGGAAAAACTGTTCTTGTTGCATCACGTATGGATAAAGCTGTTGATGTTGTCGCAGAAAGACTTAACGAGCTGGGAGCGCCGTTTTTAGCGCTTAGAGCAGGAAGGCTGAATTACCAGAGAGAGTTATCAATGCAGCTTCAAGACCTGCTTGCAAACAAAGTCGACCTTGATGAAGGGGCTGAAAATTCTATTCTATGCGATGTTTCTGATATGGAAAACTTATTGAAAGCCATATCTGACTTAGAAAAGAAATCAGAAAAAATAATTAAGCTTGAAGAAGAGTGGACGGAGGTAAATGGAGAAATTAATCTCCAAAAATCCCAATATGCAAATCCTCTGTTTATCAAACACGTTCTTAAGGAAGACGAAATTAATCTTGTAGAAAACTCAATTAAGTCACTTAGCGAAAATATCGAAAAATCAGGTTTTTGGAGCGGGTTAAAAAACATTTCTGCAATCGGAAATCTAAAAAAATGTCTACGCACAAACAGTTTTGATGTTAATAATGAAAATCTTGCAATACTTAGAAATGAATTGGAATTTGCAAAACTTGTATGCAAAGCAAGAAAAATTGAAACTGAAATTCAGACAATCGGAAATATTCACGTTCTGTCTGAACAAATCAGAAACATGAAACAAAAACAGAAACGACTTGCAATTGATATTTTAAAATGCAAACGCAGACAAGCTTTAAAAGGATTAATGCAAGACCCTGTAAAAAGACAGAGATTGTTTGTTCATTCAAAATCCCTTGTTGAGAGGAAGAAAAATCTTCAAAACAGGCTTCTTGAAACAGAAGATTTTAAACCGCTTCTTGAAGCATTCCCTTGCTGGTGTGTTACAACCTACGCTGTTTCAGGTTCTTTACCGATGAAACCGGGACTTTTTGATGTCGTAATCATTGATGAGGCTTCTCAATGCGATATTGCAAGCTGTTTCCCAATTTTATTCAGAGCTAAGAAAGCTGTAGTAGTTGGTGATGATAAACAATTACCTCACCTGTCTTTCTTAGAAAAAGCAAAAGAGCAATCTTTCCTTTCACAATACGGAATAACTGACAGATATCAGCTTATGTGGCGTTTCAGGACAAATTCAATGTTTGATTTAGCCAATTACTATTCTATGCATCCGGTTCTTCTGGATGAACATTTCAGAAGCCTCCCGCCTATTATTAATTACTCTAACAAAGAGTTTTACGGCGGAAGAATTAAGGTCATGAGAAGGAATGACAATTCTAAAAAAGTTCTTGAAACAGTTGTTGTTCCTGACGGCAAAGTAGATTTTGATGCAACAAGAAATCTGCCGGAAATCGAAGCATTGGTAAAAAGATTACATGAAATCGTTATCGAAGATGAAAGGAAAAATCCTGATAATCCTGTATCAATCGGCATAATTTCTCCGTTCAGAGCGCAGGTTGAACAATTAAAGATTTCTGTAAGCAAGGTTCTATCAGAGCACATGATGGGAAAACACCAGATTGAAATCGGTACAGCGCATACTTTTCAGGGTGATGAGAGGGATATTATCCTTATATCGTGGGCTTATGCAAACAACAGTTTCCCGCAGAGTTTAATATTCTTACAGAAACCGAATTTGTTTAACGTCGCAATCACACGTGCACGCTACCAGATGATTAACTTTATTTCAAAAGACCCTAGAGAACTGCCGGAAGGAATTTTGAGGAGCTATTTGGGTTTTGTCGAAGAGTATGAAAACAGGTTTGCTCTGAGCAAGTCTGATGACTTTGATGAAAATATTTATAAAAATTCTTTTGAGAAAGAAGTTGCAAATGCATTTAGAGAATTAGGACACAAAGTAACCTGCGGAGTAGATATTGCCGGATTAAGCGTGGATTTACTCGTTGATGATAAGTTTGTAATTGAATGCGATGGAGTAGAAGATAAAACACCTTGTAAAGTTTCTAATATGAAGAAACAGGCTATTATTGAGCGCTCCGGCTTGAAAGTTTCAAGAATTTCAAAACGTGAATGGGGATACTCACCAAAAGCCTGCATAGATAGAGTGATTAATAGCAGCTTGTTATAGAACCATATCTCTATGACTCATCATCTCGATTTTTCTTAAATATTCCGGTTAGCTTTTCATCTGGATAAACGTATAAATCATCGTTTTGCTCCAGTGGAAAGATAATAATATTGTTTAGAGGGATATTTTCATTACTTTTCTTATCCTCTTTTTTAGTAAGTTCAATATAATCAAATGAAATTTTTTCAGCTTCATTAACTAACTCTTGGAGCTGTTGGCTTATTTTTTCAATAATAAGAAAATTTTTCTCAAGCTGTTTAAGCTTTTTTTTAGAAGTTTTTGAACAATTCTTTCTAATATATACAACACATTCTAAATTTCCAGACATATGTGTTGCCATTCCAAGCAAGTCATAAAGCTGATTTAATAAAAAATCGTTACACGTTTTAAGATCTTGTTCTTGTTCATCTATCAAAATATACCCCTCCTATCTATCGCGTTCGCGAAAGCGATAAAAAGATTTTATCACTATTATGTTAAGTATGCAAGAGGAAAGAGATTTAAATAAAAAAAAGAAAATTATTCTAGAGGCACTTGCTAAAACTTTAAAGGATTTGAGAGGTGCTCAGAGTCAATTTAGATTTTGCAGCGAAAATGATATTAGTATAGATGTAATTAGTAAGTGTGAACGTGCAGTCAAAGATCCTCAATTAACAACATTATGCAAGATTGCTGAAGGTTTTGATTTATCTTTTTCTGAGTTAGCTTTAAGAATAGAGAATAACTTACCTCATAATTTTTTTCTGATAGAAAAATAATTATCACATTCACTTATCCCGTTCGCGAAAGCGAATTGCTTAAAAAAATAATAAAATTCTAGTATGCAAAAGGATATTACAGAAAAGAAAAACTTGATAAAAAGAGCTTTAGCTGCAACCATGAGAGAATGTCGTGGTGAGCAGAGTTTATTCAAATACAGTAGTGAAAATGATATCCCTCTTTCGATTGTTAGTGAAGCTGAGCGGGGGTTAAAAGACCCGCAGTTAACAACAATTTTTAAAATGGCAGAAGCATATTCCTTATCACCAGGAACTTTTGTCGACAAGATTGCTTCCAAATTACCTCCAAAATTCTCTATGATAGATAAATAACAGTTGTATTGATGTTATAATATTACAAATGAAGTATGCTTTAGTTTTAGTGAATATAAAAGGGCTTGGGGTTAAGACTTTTAGCTATCTTATACCTGACGAAATGCGCGAAAAAATTCAAATCGGGCAGGCTGTACTTGTACCGTTCGGACGTCAGGGACTTATTAATGCTTTTATAGTAGGATTTTCTGACTATCTTCCGGGTGATTTTAAAGCAAAAAAGATTAACAAAATCCTCGATGAAACACCGCTATTTTCACTAAAATATTTAAAATTATTAGAATGGGTTGCAAATTATTACTGCACTGATTTTGTTACGGTTTTAAACGCAGCGCTTCCGATGAAATTAATTGAAAAAAATGCCAAAGTTGCATTAGCTGTTTCGCTCTTGAAAGATGATGGAGAAGGTTTAACCAAACGCCAGAAAGAAATTCTTGTACTGCTTAAGGAAAAAGGAAAGTGCTCGCTTATTGAATTTGAAGAACTAGCTAAAACAACGCGAACAACAATGAAAAAGCTTGAAGAAAACGGGTTCATAAAAATCGAAGAAGAATATATTTACAGAAACCCGCTCTCAATATTCAAAGATGTTGAAACAGAACCATTGTTTGAGCTTGCTGGAGAGCAAATTACAGCATATGAAGGAATTAAGGGTAAATTAAGGTCGCAAAGCCCGATTTTGCTGCATGGCGTTACTGCCTCCGGGAAAACAGAAGTTTATTTTAAGCTTATAAAAGATGTAATTGATTCTGGCAAAAACGTTCTGTTTCTTGCGCCGGAAATCGCACTTGCCTCGCAATTAACTAAACGTCTTGCGCGAAAGTTCGGGATTAAAGATGTTGCAATCTGGCACAGCAGTATTTCTGACGGTGAAAAATACGATGTATGGCAAAGGCTTTTCAAAAACGAAATAAAAATTCTTGCCGGTGCGCGTTCTGCTGTTTTTGCACCGCTTCAAAATATCGGATTGATTATAATAGACGAGGAGCACGAAAGTGCTTACAAGCAGACAAATCCGGCGCCGCGCTACGACGCGCGCGTCGTAGCGCGGCGCCTAGCCCAATTCCATCAAGCGCCTTTGCTATTAGGTTCAGCAACACCTGATATTTCTACGTATTATTACGCAAGCAATAATAATAACCTGTTTGAAATGCGCAAAAGATTTAACAATTCACCTCTTGCGCTTCCGCAGGTAATCAATATGCAGGAATACGGCAAGGCATCTTATCGCGGAATTATCTCAAAACCTTTGCAGACTGAGATTACAGAAACACTCGAGCGCGGACAGCAGGTTATTTTGCTAATGAACCGCCGGGGATACTCGACATACACCCAGTGCAAAGCCTGCGGTACTGTAATTGAATGCCCTGACTGTTCTATACCTATGATCTGGCACACAAGCATAAAAAAACTTAAATGCCACTACTGTAACAGAGAAATGTCTTTTCCTGATTTCTGCCCTCAATGCGGCAGCGACGCTCTTTCGACTTCCGGAGTAGGAACCCAGAAAATAGAACTTTTAATAAACGAATTATATCCAGATGCACGTGTAGAGAGAATTGACAGCGATATCTTAACCAAAAAGAATGCCCACATTGAGCTTTTAAATAAATTTCAGAACAAAGAAATTGATATCCTTGTCGGTACCCAGATGATAGCTAAAGGACTCGACAACCCGAATGTAACGCTCGTTGGTGTACTAAGTGCCGATTCCGGCTTTAACATACCTGATTTCAGAGCCTCAGAAAGAGGTTTCCAGCTCCTTACACAGGTTGCAGGACGCGCAGGAAGAGGGGAGTTTAAAGGCAAAGTTTTATTCCAAACCTACAATCCTGATTATTACGCATTCCAGACTGCAAAATCACAAAATTACGAAAAATTCTTTGAAACGGAGATTAAAGCGCGGCAAGAATTTGACTACCCTCCATTCAGTCAGATTATACGCCTTATATTATCCTCACAGAATAATTTCAGAGCGGAAAAATCTGCAATGGAAATTGCTCTAAGATTAAATACTATGACTGATAAGTTCGGATTTACAGAATATCTGGAAACCCTCGGGCCAACACCATGCGTCATAGAAAAACTTAACGGTTTTTACCGTTTCCAAATTTTAATCAAAAATAAATTATCCCAAAAAGGTCATGATTTTGTGTCAAAATTCTTGAGTAAAATAGCTATTCCAAAAGACATTCGCCTCGCAATCGATGTTGACCCGCTGGACATTTTGTAACAATTTCTTAACTTATCCTAAAGTTTTCTCTAAAAATGCCGTTATACATGATGGTTGTATGTATTAAGGAGAAAATATTATGCCAATACCAGATTACAGCGATTTAAAAATGAACATGAGCGGACTTAACAGATTTTTTAATGATCAAGGTATAAAAATCAGCTCAGAAGAAAGTTCAAAACTTAACACTATTTTTAATGAGTGTGATACCGAAAATGCAAAGGGTGAAAAAAAGCCCGACGGAGAATTGACCGGTCAGGAAAGAAGTAAATTTCTAGCAAGGATTAAATCTGCCGCCCCTAAACTGTATCAAAAAGTTGTTGATTTTTACACAGCCGTAGATGTTGCAGAAGACTTGCAAAAAACTCAAGAAGAAACGAAAAAAGATCTTGAAAAGCCCCAAAACGAAAGTAAGGCCGAAAATACCGGAGAAAAAATTAAAAACAGCATGAAACAATTTGGTCTTGAATAAAACGAAATCCCTGTGTTCTCACAGGGATTTCGTTCATATTAGTTATATCAAATAACTTACACGTTAGCAGTTGCTCTAGGACCTGCATTAACGATTTCAGCAGGCATATTAGGATATTTGCTTGAGAAGTTATCAGCAAACATTTGAGCAAGCTTGTTAGCAGCTGCATCATAAGCAGCTTTATCAGCCCACATACCGCGAGCATCAAGCATTTCATCCGGAACATTCGGACAAGATGTAGGATAATCAACATTGAATACATCATGATGTTTGAATTCAACATTATCGAATGATCCGTTTAACGCAGCTGTTACCATAGCACGGGTATATGCTAATTTCATACGTTTAGCACCAGAAGCAGCAGAACCGCCAGCCCAGCCGGTGTTAACTAAGTATACTTTAGTACCATATTTTTCAAGTTTTTCACCTAACATTTGAGCATAAACTGATGCATCCATTGGCATGAACGGTTCGCCGAATAATGTAGAGAATGTTGGCTGCGGTTCAGTAACGCCTCTTTCAGTACCTGCTAATTTAGATGTGAAACCGGTTACAAAGTGGTACATTGCAGCATTCTTATCAAGTCTTGAGATTGGAGGTAATACACCAAATGCGTCAGCTGTTAAGAATACAACAACTTTTGGAATACCGCCCTTAGAAGGGATTTGAGCATTGTCTATGTAGTTAATAGGATAACCAACACGAGTATTTTCTGTCAATGAACCATCATTGAAATCAAATTCTCTTGTTTCTGGATCCATAACAACGTTTTCTACTAATGAACCAAATCTAATAGCGTTAAAAATTTCAGGTTCATGTTCAGCAGAAAGGTTGATACATTTTGCATAGCATCCGCCTTCAAAGTTAAATACGCCATCAGGTGACCAGCCGTGTTCGTCATCACCGATTAACTTACGGTTAGGATCTGCTGATAATGTAGTTTTACCTGTTCCTGAAAGACCGAAGAATACAGCTGTTTCTCCTGTAGCCGGGTCCATATTAGCAGAACAGTGCATAGGAAGAACATTTTTCTTAGTCATTACATAGTTCATAGTTGCGAATACAGATTTTTTGATTTCACCAGCATATCTAGAACCACAGATAATGATTTCATGAGCTTCATAATCAATTGCAATGCAAGCTTCTGAGTTTACACCATCAACTTCCGGATCACATTTGAAACCAGGAGCGCAAAGGATTGTGTAATCAGGTTCACCGTAGCTGGATAATTCTTCAGCAGTTGGTCTGATTAATAACTGGTGAATGAACAAGTTCTGGCTTGCTAATTCATTAATTACTCTGAATTTTTGAGTATAAGTTTTGTCTGCACCTGCAAAACCATCAAAAATGAAAATTTCTCTGTTTTGTAAGTATGCAGCGATTTTGCCCTTGATAGCATTAAATTTTTCTCTGCTGATTGGGCGGTTTACCTTACCCCATGCGATTTCGTTGTGGATAGATTCTGTATCAACAATAAATTTATCCTTAGGTGAACGGCCGGTATATTTGCCTGTTGTTACAACTAAAGCACCGGTGTTGCTTAAAGAACCTTCACCTAAACGTAATGCAGCTTCTGTCAATTGAGCAGGAGTCAAATTGCGATAAACTGCTTTTGGTCCAATAATACCAAATTTTTCAATTCCATATGTTTCCATAGATTAGCTTCCTCCTTTTTTAAAGCGTTTTCTCTATACAAAATAAGCGTATTACAAACACTTGCAAAAATCAACAATTTTAACCGTAAAAACCTATAGTTATTATTTTACAGACATGCTCATGAGCTGCTCGCGTTTTTTGCGGACATCTGGATTTTTCAGGTAATCTTCATAGTTCATCTGATAATTTAAATAACCGTTTGGCGTGATTTCAATTATTCTTGTTGCAACAGTGTTTATGAACTGGTAATCCTGAGAAGTAAATAGAACAGTTCCGGTATAATCAATTAATGCATTATTCAATGATGTAATTGCCTCCAAATCGAGATGGTTCGTAGGCTCATCAAACAAGAGTACGTTCGCTTCCTCTACCATTGTTTTAGCAAACATGCACCGAACTTTTTCCCCTCCTGATAATACATTTACCGCCTTCTCTGCATCTTCACCGGAGAAAAGCATTCTTCCCAGATAACCTCTTAAGAAACTTACATGCTGTTCTTCTGAATACTGTGCAAGCCACTGAATAAGATTTTTATCTGTTTTAAAGAAGTCATTATTATCTTTTGGACAATAAGAATGTGTCGCAGTTACACCCCAGTTTACAGAACCTTCATCAGGTTCTATTTTGCCTTCTAAAATTTCAAAAAGCGTAGTTACAGCAAGCTGGTTTTGAGAAATAAAAGCAATCTTTTCACCTTGCCTTACATCAAACGAAAGAGCCTTAATTAAGCGCTCGCCATTCACCTCTTTTTTCAGTCCTGTAACAGTAAGCACATCTTTTCCAGGTATTTTTGAGAATTTAAAATTAATACTCGGATATTTTCTTGTTGAAGGTTTAATATCTTCCAGCGTTAATTTTTCAAGCATGTTCTTTCTGGAAGTTGCCTGTTTTGCCTTAGATGCGTTTGCGCTGAATCTTGCAATAAACTTTCTAAACTCTTCAGCTTTTTCTTCTAATTTCTTATTGCGCTCTTCTTTCTGCTTCATAATTAATGCACTTGCCTGAGTCCAGAAAGAATAGTTTCCGGTATAAAGCTGAATATTTCTAAAATCAATATCAGCAATATGTGTACAAATTCTATCTAAAAATTTTCTATCGTGCGAAACAACAATTACAGTATTTGGGAAATCAATCAAAAAATCCTCAAGCCACGTTATTGTTGCCAAATCGAGGTGGTTTGTCGGTTCGTCCAGAAGCAGAATATCAGGAGTTCCAAATAGAGCCTGTGCAAGAAGCACTCTTACCTTTTCACTGCCTGATAAATCCTTCATCAAAGAATAATGAAGTTCCTGAGGGATTCCTAGGTCATTTAATAAAGACGAAGCATTAGGCTCTGCCTGCCAGCCGTCCATCTCTGCAAACTCTGTTTCAAGGTGCGCTACACGAATACCATCCTCATCATTGAAATCAGGCTTCATATAAAGGGCATCTTTCTCTTTCATTACATCATAAAGATGCTTATGCCCCATTATAACAGTATCAATTGCAGTATAATCGTCAAACTCAAAATGGTTTTGCTTCAATACCGCAATTCTTTGCCCTTTTTTAATATGTACAGAGCCGCTTGTCGGTTCTAAATCACCAGACAAGACTTTTAAAAATGTACTTTTACCTGCACCGTTTGCTCCAATAAGCCCATAACAATTACCCGGAGCAAATTTTATATTTACGTTTTCAAATAATGCTTCTTTTCCGAAGCGGACTGTTAAATTCTCTGTTGTAATCATAATAATATGATTTTAACATAAAAAAACGGGCCGTGCCCGTTTTTTTAACTGTTTTGTAATCCTCTTTTGAATTCTTCCGGCCGGCTTGAACGAGCGAGTGCATCTTCCAGAGTAATTTTCTTTCTCATATACAAATCTCTGAGGGACATTTCCAGAGTCTGCATACCGAAACCGGAGTTTGTCTGCATTGTTGAATAAATTTGAGCTGCTTTTGCTTCACGAATAAGGTTTGCAATAGCAGGAATAACAAGCATAACTTCCTGAGCCATAACACGACCGCTCTTAGTACCATCTGCCTGCAGAAGAGGTAATAGAGTTTGTGAGAATACAGCTACTAATGAGTTAGAAAGCTGTACACGTACCTGCTGCTGCTGACCTTCAGGGAATACGTCGATAATACGGTCAATTGTTTGAGAAGCAGAAGACGTGTGCAATGTACCAAATACCAAGTGACCTGTTTCTGCTGCGGTTAGAGCTAATCTAATCGTATCCAGGTCACGCATTTCACCTACCAGAATGATATCAGGGTCTTCACGAAGTGCTGACTTAAGAGCGTTAGCAAAACTTCTTGTATCTTGCCCCAGTTCTCTCTGGTGAATGATAGAACGTTTTGACGGGTGAATAAATTCGATAGGGTCTTCAATTGTCAAAATATGTTCTGAACGTGTTTCGTTAATATAATTAATCATCGCTGCAAGCGTTGTTGATTTACCTGAACCGGTAGGTCCTGTAACAAGAACCAAACCGCGTGGTTTTTCAGCGATTTTTCTAACTGTATCTGATAAACCTAATTCTTTAAAAGAAGGTACTTTTGATGCAATTACACGAAATGCAGCCGCATAATTGCCTCTGTCTTTGTAAATATTAACCCTGAAACGGCTTAACCCTTGAATACCGTATGAGAAGTCAAGTTCCCAGTCTTGCTCTAGTTTACGTCTTTGCTCTTTGTTAAGCATAGGGAACAAAAGCAATTCTACTTCTTCCGGTTTAAGAGCCGGAACATCCATTCTCTGAAGGTTGCCGTCTATACGCACAACCGGAGGTAAACCTGCAGAAATGTGTAAGTCAGATCCTCTCTGTTTTACAACAACTTCCAAATATTTTTCTATAAGCATTAAAAAGCCCTCATTTTCTTTTATACAGGATAAATTAATTTTATTCTCTTTACCCGTTAAGCACTCTTATACACAAAAAGATTAGCATAAAAAATGTTTTTTGTAAAGAAATATCTCGTATATTTGAATGAAATTTTTTATGAATAATTTTTATTTATCATTTCTAAAATATTTTTTATATTTTTTTTGGCAGGTTCTGATAAAGTAACTAATATATTCATAATTTCGTAATCAATGGTATCGTATTTTACACTATTTGAACTCAAAAATCTAAACAAAAAATCCGGCTCTATACCGCCTTTTTCTATCATTGTACATATTGTCATGAAACCTGGATAAGTCTTTCCATTTTCTATATTTGATAAATTAGCCTGTTCCAAGTCGGTTAATGAACAAAACTGTTCCTGAGTTAAATTCCGGCTGTTTCTATACGATTTAACCCTTAACCCAAACTCTTTTTTTGCTGTTTCTAAGTCCATATTTATAATTCTATTTGATTACAATATAATTTGTTATATTTCGTAAGACATTTAATTGACTATTTATGTTTCGCATGATAATATGAGCTAAAATTTATATTTCTTAATACGAAAGGAAAAACAGATATGAAAAAAGGGTTTACACTTGCAGAGGCACTCTCGATGTTATCAATCATCTGCATAATTGCTGCTATTACACTTCCCGGCTTAAACAGCAAGCATCAAGAAATGGAAACGGTTTTAAGGTTAAGAAAAGCATATATCACTTTGAATGACGCATATGAGCAGGGCACATCAATGCACGGAAGCCCGCTGGAGTGGGAGCTCTGTGATGTATCTGATGACGCAACAGAAGAAGATTATGAAGGCTCCCAAAATATGTATAATGCCTTTGGAGCTTATATAAAGAAAAAGAAAGATTGTCAGGGAAAAAGCGGATGCTTCGCAGAAAAATATTTATACATAAACGGCACAGAATGGGAAGATAATATAAATACAGCACCGCATCGTTATAAAATTATTACAAACGATGGTATGTCCATGGCATTCCATGCATATTCACATGATTGTTCAAAAATTCAAGAAGATTCAGATTTAAGACCAATATGCGGATTGGTTTTTGTTGATATTAACGGGCCGAATAAAGGTAAAAATATGATGGGCGATGATTTATTTGCGTTTGACTTAACTGAAGATGGTATTTTCCCGCACGGAGCTGCCACTGATACCTGTTTACACCAGCACTGTATGGTGGCCGGTTTACACTGTACTAAATGGGTCATTGAAAATGAGAACAAAGAATATTTAAAATGTAAAGACTTATCATGGAGCGGTAAAACAAAGTGTAACAAATAAAAAAAAGACTTCTGTATAAGAAGTCTTTTTTTTAAGTTATTGCCTTAAATATTCATTAATTGCTTTAGCAGCTTTCTTACCTGCACCCATTGCATTAATCGCATTTGAAGTTCCAACAGGCGCAACGTCGCCTCCAGCAAAAATTGCAGGAATTGATGTTTCGCGAGTTTCAGGATTAACGGTAAAATAACCTTTTGAATCAACTTCAAAATCAAGCCCGTCTAAGTGTGCAGATTTTTGGATAATAGGATTAGGACCCGTTCCAAGTGCAACGATAACAGAGTCAACATCTAAATCAGTATATCGTCCTGTACCTACAGGTTTTCTTCTGCCGGACTCATCTGGTTCACCAAGTTCCATTATTTCAAATTTCATGCCGGCAGCATAACCGTCTTTATTATATATTTCAACAGGAGCGTGAAGGAATTGGAAAATAACACCTTCTTCTTTTGCATGTCTAATTTCCTCAAGACGCGCAGGAAGTTCAGCCTCTGTTCTTCTATAAACAATATAAACTTTCTCAAAACCTACTCTTACAGCAGTTCTTGCGGCATCCATTGCTACATTTCCGCCTCCGATTACAGCAGCAGCTTTACCAACTCTTAGAGGCGTTACAGCATCTTTACCGTCTGCCCCCATAAGATTAACTCTTGTCAAAAATTCATTTGCAGAATAAACACCATTAAGGTTCTCACCCGGTATATTCATCATCTTAGGAAGCCCGGCACCGGAGCAGATAAATATTGCATCATAGCCGTCTTCTTTTAGCTGTTTTAATGTTATTGATTTTCCGACAATAACATTTTTCTCAAATTTAACTCCCATATCTTTCAAATTTTTAATTTCTCTATCAAGAACTGTTCTTGGAAGCCTGAATGGAGGAATTCCATATCTAAGAACCCCGCCGAACTGATGCAGAGCTTCAAATATTGTAACCTCGTGGCCGGCTTTACGTAAGTCTGATGCTGCTGTTATACCTGCACATCCGGAACCTACGATTGCAACTTTTTTTCCCGTAGGGACAATCTCTACATTTTTTGCAGAAGTATTATCACCCACGTATCTTTCGAGAGCACCAATTGCAACAGCTTCACCTTTTATACCAAGAATACAGTTTCCTTCGCACTGTCTTTCCTGAGGGCAAACCCTGCCGCATACAGACGGAAGCATACTTGTTTCTCTGATAATATCTCCGGCTGCCTCCAGATTATCTTCTTTTAAGGCTTTAATAAATTCCGGAATATTAATGTTTACAGGACATCCTTTTACGCAACGTGGATTTTTACAGCTCAAACATCTTGAAGCTTCTTCTTTAACCTGTTCAGCCGTTAGATTTTCTTCAACAGGAAGAAAATTGTGACGGCGTTCTAATTTATCCTGTTCTTTTGGTCGCTGACGCATAGACTAACTCTCCTTAAGTGAAATTGTACATCACTAGTAATATCATACCAAAAATAGTAAAAAAGTCTATGAGGGATAGTTTAGATTACAATACTTGCAGCACTCGGCTGCGCTTGCTGGGCATTACAACAATTGCATTGCTATAGCCGGTGTCTGGTTTGCTGTAGCTAGCAAAGTTGCACTCGCCTGCTGTAAAATTTGATTTCTAATATACGCACTTGATTCTTCTGCAATATCTGCATCACGAATGGTTGATTGTGTTGAGGTCAGATTATCGATATGTACACCAATAGTTTCAAGTGCAGACTCAAGACGATTATAGGCAGAGCCAAATTCTGTCTGGCGTTGGTTAATTTTTGCCATCAATTCATCTATTTGATTAAGAGCTTTTCTTGCACTTTCTGAATCTGAGATTTCAATTGATAAATCTAGTGTAAACTCCAAATCAAAACTCATTTGGGAAGAATCGCCGGAAGCTATGCCTATTTGAAAGGTTATGATATTCGGTAAAACCGGCCGGGCGATCTTATAATCACTTATCAAAGTACTTTCATCAAAACCAGCTTTATTCAATCCAATAGCTGGTAAACCCGGGTTTATTGATGCATCATAGCCGCAATCTGTAATAGTGCCATCAGCTGAGCTTCTATAGCACCCTATTAAGCTTCCCGCATATTTTATACCTTGAACTTTACTTAATGAGTAACAATTTTTCACATCTCCATATGTATCTCCTATCAAGCCTCCAACGTAATTATTACCTGTAACAAATCCTGTAGAAAAAGAGTCGTACATGTAACTACAATGATCTCCAATAATCCCTCCAACATAACTTCTTCCTGTTACTTTTGAATTAGAATGACAATTTCTTATACCAGCAAAGCCATGCCCAATAATCCCTCCAATATAATTAGTTCCAACTACGTCGCAAGATGTATAGCAATTAGTTGCTGGAAAGTTAACTCCATCTAATTTCCCAATTACTCCTCCAACATAATAATCTCCAGAAACAGCTCCAGTTACATAGCAATTGTCAATATATACTGCACCACCACCAATAAGACCACCAGTATAATTATAACCTTTAACATTAACATTTTCTAAGCCCACATTTGAATAAGATGTTCTACCATCTCCCCACCCAAACAGCCCCTGATATTGTTTTGTTGGTTCATTAATCGTAAGATTACTTATAACGTATCCATTGCCGTTAAATTCACCTGCGAAACGATTATCGTATGTCCCTACAGCAGTCCAATCATATCCGGCAAGATCGATATCATTCATCAAAATGTATTTGCCGGATAAGTTATCTTGCATAGCTTGAAGTTCATCTGCGGTTTTGATTAGCGTATAACCCTGTGCAAGAGCTTCTTCTTCACTTAAACGTACGACTTCCTTGATAAACTTACTTTCTGATTCCTTTTCTGGTGTCTGAAAAAGCTGTATACCATTGTAATTTGAATTTTGAATTATGCGCTGCCCCTCTGCAAGCCTTCCATCAACTTCTGACTGAATTGCTCTTAACGATTCTCCGCTATATGTTCCGTTTGCAGCTTGTTCTGCAAGATTACGGATGCGGCTTAAGTGACTGGATATCAAATCCAAATTTTCCATTGCACTTGTCATCATATCCAGCCCCATAGAAGCATTGTCCTGAGCTGCGTAATATGACGACAATTTACTTGAGAGCTTTGTATTTATTGCATAATTAGCAGCATTGTCTTTCGCATGGTTTATCTTAAAACCAGTCGTCATGCGCTCGATTGCTGTATTTAATCCGTTGGTTGATGCTTTTAAACCGGATTGGACTATTAAGCTTGATAGATTGGTGTTAATTTTCATTTTAACACCTCACTTAAAAGCCCTAATAAACTAGAGTATTTTACCCCCCCCCCCCTACAGCCGTAAGGGTTTCAGGAGTATTACTTGCACCTGATTTAAACATATCCATATATAATATATTCCACATTTAATGATTTTATAACACTTTATTGCAAAATCGTTACAAATCAAAAATCTTTTATTGTATAATGGACTTATGAAAAACATTATTTTTATCTTTGGAACCCGTCCGGAAATTATTAAGCTTGCACCTGTGATACTTGAACTAAAAAAGTATCCAGAGGATTACAATGTTATTATATGCAACACTGAACAGCAAAAAGAGCTATCAAACCAGACTCTTGCATATTTCGGTCTTAAAGCTGATATTAACCTTGATTGTATGAGAGAAAATCAGTCGCTCTCATCGGTTCAGGCTAGAATTTTAACAAGTCTAGATAAAGTTTTTTGCGAACGGGAAATTGATGCTACAATCGTTCAAGGCGATACAATGACAGTACTTTGCGGAGCTCTTACCAGCTTTTATCATAAAATTCCTGTTTACCATGTGGAAGCCGGACTTCGTTCTTATGACATTTATGAGCCGTTTCCGGAAGAAGTTATGCGTCAGATGACTTCACGTGTTGCAGCACTTCATTTTGCACCAACGGGAGTAAATAAAGATGCTTTGTTAAAAGAAGGTATTGATACCGATAAAATTCACGTTGTCGGAAATACTGTAATTGACGCGCTTTTCTGCCTATCAAAAGACGTAATCGAAAATTCAAAAAAATTCTTTGAAGATAAAAATATACAGATTGATGACAAATTAGTTCTAATTACAGCACACAGACGCGAAAACCACGGTGAGCGCATTGACAGAATTATTGATGCAATATCTTTTCTGGCAAAAAAATATACTGACCATACTTTTGTAATTCCGGTTCATCCAAATCCGAATGTCAGAAATAAAATATATGATAGATTAGAAGCATTTGCTAACATTCATCTGCTTCCGCCATTAGATTATCCAAACCTTGTATATTTGCAAAAGCATGCAAAGTTAATACTCACTGATTCCGGAGGAATACAGGAAGAAGCTCCGTCTTTTGCCTGCCCTACTCTTGTTATGAGATACGAAACCGAAAGAAAAGAAGGAATTGAGGCTGGAGTGTCAAAGCTTGTAGGCGCAGATTATGACAAAATTCTTAAAGAAAGTGAAAAAATTCTCACATCTTCTAAAGCAGAAACAAGACTCAAAGCACAAAATCCATACGGTGACGGAACGGCCTCAAAACAAATAGAAGGAATTATCCGTAAATGTCTATTGAACGCGTAAAAAAATATTTCAAACGGTTTGGAATATCTGGCCGGATAAAAGAACTTGATTCTTCCAGTGCAACTGTTGAACTCGCGGCTCAGGCTCTTAATTGTGAACCGGAAAGAATTGCTAAAACATTAGCTTTTAATGTTAATGAACAAATAGTTTTAATAGTAACCGCAGGTGATGCAAAAATTGATAACCATAAGTACAAAACAGTCTTCGGTCTAAAAGCTAAAATGCTTTCTCCAGAGATGGTTGAAAATCTTGTAGGACACGCTGTTGGCGGTGTTTGTCCCTTTGGGATAAACGAAAACATTGCTGTTTATCTTGACGTTTCACTTAAAAGATTTAAAACAGTTTTTCCTGCCTGCGGAAGTTCTAACAGCGCAATAGAACTTTCTCTCGAAGAATTAGAAAAGTATTCAGGATTTAGCCGCTGGATTGATGTGTGTAAAGAAAGAATCTTACAATAACAAATGCGAATTGTATTACATGAAAAATTTTTACCGGAAGCCAGTCTGCCTTTCAGCATAGTGAAGGTTTCTGTGAAAAGCCGGAAAATTATGGCTGAAAAACAGTTCAAAAACTTTTATAAAGAAATTAATCATTATTGGAATGGTAAATACTGTTCTGTTGATATTTTACGCGGAACATTAGATAAACAACTTTATCCAAATAAAATTAATTACGTAATTCTAAACGAAGAAAATCAAAAATTTGCAGGAAGCCATGGATGCTCCGTAAAAGTTACTCCGGGAGAAAATGGAGAGCTAAATCTAAATCATACCGGATATAAATTTCTCTTGCCGCTTGATAGTACAAAAAATAATATTCTGAACAAGTATACTGCTCTCCACGAAGCAAGACATTTTTTTGACCACTTGTATAATCCAAAATATAGTTTAATAAGATGCGGGAAATCTATTAACCATGAACAATCTAAAGAGGATTACGAAAAATTACATGAACTCTTCCTCACGGATTTAAATAAACCAATCAAGATGAAAAGTTTTAAAAAAGATACCGAAATCATCCTCAAACGTATTCCGAATGATGTTTTAATAGACGGACTACAAAATATACGTAATACTCTACAAACAGAAATCAATGCTTACAAAGATGAAATTAAATGTTTAATAAAAGATTACAAATTCCTCGACGCACTTATTCTAGAGTTATTCTTGAATACAAACTGCAAATTTAAAGCTAAACTAAAGTATACAAATCAAAAACTTAAAGAATTAATATGCATTGAAAGACAGGCTCTACGAAATCAACGCCATCAATAAAAGCATTACTGCAGAAATAAAAGAACAAACCCCGACAAATTTCCAGAATAATGATACTCCGCTTTTATCTTTCTTTGTAGCCATTTTGTACGATTGAATTTTTTGCTTGTGTTCACTTTTTGGCTTAGATTTTGACTTTTCTTCAATGTATCTGTCTGAAAGCGATTTTTTAGATTTTACACCTGTTACCAGAAGTTCTGTATCATATCTAAGTTTCAAAAGCTTGGAACCAGCACCGTTAGAATATACACAATAATTAATTGCAACTTCAAAAGCCCTCTGTAAGCATTCTAGCGCTTCAATACCATCTTTATGCACTTTAACAGAATGAGCAGAATTATTACCATGTTTCTTTAAAAAATATAGGTCGTCTATAAACTCTCTTTCTTGCTCCTCGCCTGTTATATTATCCTTAAGCGTAGCCAGCATATCGTCAAAAGTGCGTTCGGTCCTGCGTCTGCTGCCAAGAACATTTCTGCATATATGTTCTCCGAAGCGCCTTGTCTGAACCATACATTGTTCAAAATATTCATCGCGGTACAGCATCTCTGCTTCGTTTATTATTGTATATAGATTCTTGTCTATTTTCTTTAAAAAATCAAAATTCGTTGTCATAAGTTTATATGATAAATGAGATAAAAAATTATTGCAATGGAATAAATGCAAGACTAGCGAAAAGAGCTAGTCAATTAATAAAAAAACTCTTCCAACCGCTGCCTCAATTTTGTGCAGGTTTTTAGTTGGCAAGCCTTAAACCGACTGTTCCAAGAATAATCAATAATATAGATGCTATTTTTAATAGACTAACTGATTCATGTAAAAATACAATTCCAATTATACTAATTAATAATATTCCTAAAGAACACCAAATTGCATAACCAACACTCATATCTATCGTTTTTAACGCAAAAGAAAGGAATAAAAAACAAAGAATATATGAAATTATTGTTAGAATTGAAGGCAATAAAACAGAAAAACCGTTTGATAATTTCATTCCTGTTGTACCTATTGTTTCAAAAATAATTGCAAGTAATAAATATAACCAACTCATAAAATCCTCCTTTTTTAATAAGATAGCAATTTATAAGTAAGAATAAAACATTTTTTCAAATGTTGAAAATTTTTAAAATATGTGCGCAAAATAATATAACGATTGGCCTTTTAAATCTGTATTAAAAAAGAGGGTTCTAAAACCCTCTTAAAATGGCGGAAAGAACGGGTTTTATATCGAACCATTTATTGCAACATTAAAATTGCAGTTAATTAATAAAGATAGTACAAAACAAGTTTATACGTTAAATCAATGGGCTTTAAATATATAGCTTAAATTTAAAATCCTATAAATGGATTATGACTTTAAATACCATAAATAGTTTAATTGTTATAACATAGGAGAGTTGTGGCATGGAAGAGAGAAGAGAAGGTTTTTATATAGAATTATTAGACTTGTTGAAACAAGACCCTGAAAATAGATTTTATTCAGAAAATGGAAAAGACCTACTCAGAAATAAATTATATGAATGTGCTATGAAGATGGATAAAGACTTAATTAAGTTACTTTTATCCAATGAAAGAATTAAAAACAAGTTTTTTACTGATGTGGATGGATTGCTTGTCTTTGATAAAACAGCTTTTGGATGGGCGATTAATAACAAAGCCTTTTTAAACGATTCATATACAAGATTTAAGAATACTATCGGTTTAATTGACAGCAACGAACAGTTTATCTCTTCTAAAAACGATGTTGTATTATCCTTCCCATATAAAGATTGTGTTTTAGAAGGTGGGCAGACAAAAGAAGACCAAAAAAGAGATGAAATATACTATAACGAACTATTAGCTCCTGATGATGTCGATAGATTATTAGCTCCTAAAGTTTTTACTAATGCTAAAAGATATACAAAAGATGGTGAAGAAGTAATAACTTCCTTCAATGATAATAACAATTTAATTATTAAAGGTAATAATTTGTTAGCATTATCATCAATATTGAAACGATATGAAGGCAAAGTTAAATGTATTTACATTGACCCACCTTACAATACAGGTTCCGACAGCTTTAAGTATAATGACAACTTTAATCATTCTACTTGGCTTATATTTATGAGAAATCGATTAAAACTTGCTTATAAATTACTCAAATCCGATGGCTATTTATTTGTTCAATGTGATGATAACGAACAAGCTTATTTAAGAGTTTTAATTGATGAAATATTTAATAAAGATAATTTTATTAATGTCGTTACTGTAAAAACAAAAATAGGTGGGGTATCTGGAAGTTCTGAGGGTAAAAGCTTAAAGGATGCAACTGAATTTATTAATATTTATGCAAAAAACAAGTCTGAAAGCCTGTTAAACCTTATTTATGTAAAGACCCCATTAAATAAATATATACAACAATATCAAGATGATGGTAAAAGTTGGAAATACACATCCATTATAACAAATATGTCTGGAAAAAAGAAAGTTAAAGAAATTGATGGGTTTACGTTCTATTCCTATGATACATTTGAAACAAAATCAGTAACAAGATTTGCAAAGGACAATGGTTTAACTGTTGATGAAGTTTACAATAAATATAATGACAAAATATTCAGAACAACAAATGCACAATCTAGCATTCGCCAAACTGTTATTTCTGAAACAAAAGATATTAACTCTGTTATTGTTGGTTGTGAATATATCCCAACAAAGGGGAAAAACAAAGGCAATTTAGTTGAAATATTATATAAAGATACAAATAGAAACATGTTAATGTTTCTGTCTGATTGTGTGCAAAAGGAAGGAAACAATTACTATTATTTAGAAAAAGTTTCGACTCTGTGGGATGATATACAATATAACAACATCTCAAAAGATGGTGGTGTAGATTTTGCTAATGGGAAAAAACCAGAAACATTAATAAAGCGAGTACTAGATTTAGCAACAAAGAAAAATGACATTATTTTAGATTTTCATTTAGGAAGTGGAACAACTTGTGCCGTTGCTCATAAAATGCAAAGACAATACATCGGTATTGAACAACTCAATTATGGTGAAAATGACAGCGTTGTCCGTTTAAACAACGTTATAAATGCTGATAAAACAGGGGTATCCACTAACGAGGATATCAATTGGCAAGGTGGTGGTAGCTTTGTCTATTGCGAACTAAAAGAACTTAACCAAAAGTATATAGACGAAATAATGATTGCTGATGACGATAAACTTATTGAATTATATCCTCAAATCACAGAATCGGAATTTATTAGTTACAAAGCAGATATTAATAAGTTAAAAGAAGGTATTGAAGATTTTAAACGATTAGAAACGGAAGAAAAAAGACGTTTCTTAATAGAGATATTGGACAAGAACTTATTATATGTAAATTATTCTGATATTGAAGATGAAGACTTCTGTATATCAGAAGAAGAAAAAGCCTTTACAAAAAGCTTTTATGGAGATGTGTAAATGACGACTTTTTTGTTTGAAGAGATAAAGACAATAAGAGAATATGCTCCAGAAGCTTACAAAGAGCTTCCTAAATATGTTGTACATAATCTAACACAAAAGTATCAAATAAGACCATATCAAGAGCAAGCATTTAGAAACTTTATTACATACTTTGAAAATGATAGATTACGTCATAGACCTTCACAAGTCTTATTCCACATGGCTACTGGTAGCGGTAAAACCCTAATTATGGCAGGGCTTATTTTATATCTGTATAAAAAAGGCTACAGAAATTTTTTATTCTTTGTAAATGCTGATAATATTGTGCAAAAAACTAAGGATAATTTCATCAACAGAACATCAAGTAAGTATCTTTTTAATGATGAAATTAACATAGATGGACAGTCTGTAAAAATCCGAACTGTTGAAAACTTTCAAGATTGGAATAAAGACGATATTAATATCTGTTTTACAACAATACAAGGTTTGCACATGAGCTTAAATCAATTCAAGGAAAATGGATTGACTGATGACGATTTTGCTGAAAAGAAAATTGTGCTTATTGCTGATGAAGCCCATCACTTGAATATAGAAACTAAAAAAGGCTTATCGCCTTCCGAAAAAGAATATCGTAATAACTGGGAAACAACAGTAAATAGAATTTTTAACTCTGATGTAGATAACGTATTGCTTGAATTTACTGCAACTTGTGATTTAGAGAATCCATATATTTTGAGTGAATATGAGAAGAAAATTATTGTAGATTATCCATTAAGGAAGTTTAGGGAAGATGGATACTCCAAAGAAGTTAAAACGTTGCAATCGCATGTATCTCTTATAGATAGGGTTTTACAGGCTGTTTTATTGAGTCAATATAGATTAAAATTATTCCAGGATAACAAAAAGCTTATTAAACCAGTCATTTTGTTTAAAAGTGATAAGATAGATTCCAGTAAGAAATTCTATCAGGAAGAATTTAGACCATTAATTGATAACTTGTCTGAATCAGATTTGTTAAGAATTAGAACACAAACTTCAAACCCTCTATTAGTTAAGATGTATGAGTATTTTGATACTCATACAACTAATGAACAACTTATTTCTGAAATAAAAGAAGATTTTTCTCATGAAAAATGTATCTCTGTTAATAGCAAAGAAGACAAAGGAACATATCAGCTACTTATTAACTCACTGGAAGACCGCAATAATTTAATAAGATGTATCTTTGCGGTTGACCAATTAAATGAGGGTTGGGATGTCTTAAATCTATTTGATATAGTTAGATTATATGAAACTCGAAGTGCTGAAAGACACGGTGGTCCGGGAAGACAGACAATACAAGAAGCCCAATTAATAGGTAGAGGAGCAAGGTATTGTCCTTTTACGACATCCGATAAATCAGAAAGATTTTTGCGTAAGTTTGATGATGATATAGATAATGAACTAAGAGTTTGTGAAACACTTTACTATCATTGCATGTATAATTCCTTGTTTATATCGGAATTAACAACAGCAATGAAGGGTATAGGATTATTACCTGATAACATTAAAGAATGTTCTTATATCTTAAAGGAAGATTTTAAAAGAGATATTATTTACAATAATGGTTTAGTATTTGAAAATGAACGTGTTGTTAAATCCAGAAAACAAATTACAGAATTGTTGCCGTCTGTTAGAACGAGAGATTATGAAATAGATTTATCTTCTGGAGCAACATCTATTGTAAATCTTTTAGCACCATCATCAGATGTGGTTAAAACATTAGAAAGAGTTTCTACTAAGTCTTTTACTATTGGACAAATAGCAGAAAAAAACTATTCGATAGTACATAAAGCATTACGTCAGTTTAATATCTTTAAATTTAACATTCTACAACAATACTATCCTAATTTAAAATCAACAAAACAGTTTATAACAGATAATAATTATTTAGGTAATATAAAGATTAATATCAAAATTAGTAATGATGAAATTACAAACGAACAGCTTTATATAGCTTGTAAACGAGTTGTAGAAAAGATTTCAAATAGTATTTCGGACATAGAAGAAACATTTGAAGGAACAAAAGAATTTAAGTCTAGAAAAATATGTGAAGTATTCAGAGATAAAACTGTTAGTTATACAGACCCACATGGAGATGGACAAGGGGTTTCTCAATCTCATGGAGCTATTTCTGAACATTTAAAAGTAAATTTACCAGATGAAGATTGGTTTGTATTTACTGATAATTTTGGAACAAGTGAAGAAAAAGAGTTTGTTGCATACTTTAAAGAACATGTTCAGGACTTAAAGAATAAATATGAAAAAGTATATTTAATTAGAAATGAAAGACAATTAAAACTATTCTCATTTAATGGTGGTGAAAGATTTGAGCCTGATTATGTTCTTATAATGACTAAGCAAAATGGAAATATAACAGACCAGTATCAAATTTTTATAGAACCTAAAGGCTCTCATTTAATACAAAAAGATAGTTGGAAAGAATCATTTTTGTTAGAAATTGAAAGCAGTGGTATTCCTGTTAAAACATTGGTTGATGATAACAATTATAAAATTATTGGCTTCCCATTCTTTAATCGAGCAGAAAGACTATCTCAATTTAATGAGGCAATGACTAATTTGTTAGTTGCTGAATAGTCCAGAAATCATTTTTTTCTCGAATGTAACAACGTAGTTCAGTATTACTATGCTGACAAAAAATAAGTATTAAAAAAGAGGGTTCTAAAACCCTCTTAAAATGGCGGGAACGACGAGGCTCGAACTCGCGACCTCATGCGTGACAGGCATGCGCTCTAACCAGACTGAGCTACGCTCCCATATTCAATTATCATTTCTTAACACAAGCACATACAATACTCTGTCCGCTCCCGTATCAAGCTGTGTTTATAATATAACCTGCTAAAAAAAAAATTGCAAGCATATTTTTCAAAAAATTTACCCCGGTGGAGAATATCGATTATAAACACACAGGTAATAGTTATTATATTGTCAATTTGGTTTAATATAATCATTAAATCTTTTTCATACTTCCAGCTATTCTTAATTCCAAGCCTCTTTTGAGGCTTTTTCTTTTTTTTATGCTAAAATTGATTTAAATAAGGAGCATAATATGCTTGAAAATTGGAAATTACCTCTTTTAATGACTGTACTTGCCGGATTTGCAACTGTAATTGGCGGGTTTATAACTTTTCTTGTTAATAAAAATAATTTGAAAATCCTTTCGCTCGGACTTGGTTTTTCAGCTGGAGTTATGATTTTTGTGTCGTTTACTGAAATACTATCAACTGCAGAAGGGCTTTTAAAAACATACTATCCCGTAAGTTATCACTGGATTATGTTCTGGGGATTTATTGCAGGAGTCATAATATCAAAACTTATCGACACTTTTATACCTGATCACGTAGAAGAAGATTTATTGAATGAAAAATCCGAAAACTGCCAAAAAACACATAGAATAAAAAGAGCAGGTTTACTCACTGCAATCGCCATTGCTGTACATAATTTTCCAGAAGGTTTAGGTACATTTCTGGTTTCTTCTCAGGATATTACAATTGGAATTTCTGTAGCGCTTGCTATTGCACTGCATAATATTCCGGAAGGTATTGCTGTAGCTTTGCCTATTTATCACGCAACAGGCAAAAAACGCATGGCTATATGGTACTCTTTCTGGACCGGAATGACAGAACCTATTGGAGCTCTCATTGGACTTGCACTGCTGCACTGGTTTCTGCCGCAAGTATTTGTCGGCTTCTTCATGGCTGCAGTTGTCGGAATCATGATTTATATATCTTTTGATACCCTTCTTCCACTATCACACGAATACGGTGACTGGCATTACGCTATTACAGGTATAATGTCCGGGGTAATTGTTATTTGGGCAAGTTTGCTGCTACTTAACGGATACTAGTTTTTAATGTATAATTTTATCAAAGAAGAAAGGAAACTTTTTATGACAAATTTATCACCATTACAAATCGAAAGATTAAAATACCAGCCAAAGCTTCCTGCTTCACTGGCAAATGGTATTAATCATCTTATTTCTCAAGAAGGCTCTGCAACTCAGTCAGTTGCAAATCAAGAAGAAATTAAAGCTTTATTCAAGAACACTTACGGCAAACCAACCGTAACATTCCAAACTTCTACAGAATCTGTAGCCAGTGAAGTTAGAAATGTTGGTGTTATCCTTTCAGGGGGCCAAGCTCCTGGCGGACATAACGTTATTGCCGGTTTATATGATGCTTTAAAACAAGCTAACTCTAAAAATAATCTTTACGGCTTCTTAGGCGGCCCTAGCGGTATTATTGAAGGCAAATACGTTGAATTCAATGATGAGTTTATTAACGATTATAGAAACACCGGCGGCTTTGATATCATCGGTTCCGGCAGAACTAAATTGGAAACAGAAGAACAGTTCCAAGCAGCCTGGGAAGTTTGCAAAAAACTTAACATTTCTGCTGTAGTAATTATCGGCGGCGATGATTCTAACACAAATGCTGCACTTCTTGCTGAATGGTTTGTTGCACATAATGCCGGCATTCAGGTTATCGGATGCCCTAAAACTATTGACGGCGACTTGAAGAACGAACAAATCGAAATCTCTTTCGGGTTTGATACAGCTACTAAAACTTACGGGGAATTAATCGGAAACATCGAAAGAGATGCAAACTCTGCAAAAAAATACTGGCACTTCGTTAAAATTATGGGCAGAAGTGCTTCTCACGTTGCATTAGAAGCAGCTCTTCAAACTCAGCCGAACATTACTTTGATTTCTGAAGAAGTTGAACAGAAGAAAATGTCACTTTCTTCTATCATCAATTACATGACAGATATTATCGTAAGACGTTCTGAAAACGGTAAAAACTTTGGTATTGCTGTTATTCCTGAAGGTTTAATTGAATTTGTACCAGAATTAAAAACAATGATTGCAAATCTTAATGATATTATGCCGTCACTTGAAAAGGATTCTAAATATTCAAATGGTACAGATGCTGAAAAGATTTCAATAATTGAAAATTCTCTATCAAGCGAAAATTCAAGTGTATTCAAATCTTTACCTTCACTTATTAAATCACAATTATTAATGGATAGAGATCCTCACGGTAACGTTCAGGTATCAAAAATTGAAACTGAAAAACTCTTAATTTCTATGATTGAAGAAAAATTAGCAGGCTTAAAGAAAGAAGGAAAGTATTCTGGTAAATTCTCAACACAATCACACTTCTTCGGTTATGAAGGCAGATGTGCATTCCCTTCTAACTTTGATGCTGACTATTGCTATTCACTTGGTTTCAATGCATTTGCTTTGATTAACTTCGGCTTAACAGGGTATTTGTCTTCAGTAAGAAACCTTACAGAACCTGCTAATGATTGGATTGCAGGCGGTGTTCCTCTTACAATGATGATGAACATGGAAAGACGTCACGGTGAAATGAAACCTGTTATCAAAAAAGCATTAGTTGAACTTGATGGGCCTGTTTTCAAAAAATTGGAAGAAAACAGAGAAGATTGGGCTATGAATGATAGATACCTATTCCCTGGTGCAATACAATACTTCGGTCCTTCATCTGTATGTGATATTACTACAGTAACATTACAGCTTGAAAGTGAAGCTAAACTCGCCAGAATATAGGCATTTTATAAAATCAAAATCAAACAGGATGTGCTTAACACATCCTGTTTTTTATTTTAAAATTTCTTTTTTTCCATAAGCTGCATTAATAAATCTTCAGAAGCTTTATATAAAAAAGAGGAAGCAATCCATTCTTTAAGTTCTGCCAATTCTTTTAAAGAAGCTGCTCTTATAATTTTTGGAGCAAATCTATTATATTCTTTTTTCACTAGAACACCACGCAGTAAATCCAGATAATCGGTATTAGATTTATTTGCAATTCGATTTAATTTTGCTGAAAGCTGCTGTCTTTGTTTTAATAATTTGTGATAATCATACTTATCCTGGACAGAATAATAAAGCTTCAGATTCTGTTTTTGAACTCTTATATCACTTTCAAGTTTGTATAGCTTTACTAGAGATTCATTAAATTCTTCTTCAACTTCTGTAAAGTTAAGCTTTTCAGGACCGATTTCTTCCTTTTTAGATTTTTTTGCACCAAATACCGGAGTTTGGTATTTATATGTATTTAATGGTAAAATGTTCATATTTTTTTGAAAACTTGTAAAAATATTTTTTGCTATAATAAAACAAAAAAGGAGAAAAAGATGTTAACAGGACCATTTTTGGATAGAAACTGGATGGGGCAGAATCCGGACTATGCTTCATCTGATATTATAATGCTTGGTATGCCGTTTGACGGAACTGTTTCATACCGTCCCGGTTCAAGATTTGCTCCCGAGCAAATCAGGCTTGCAAGCTGGGGGTTGGAAGAATATTCTCCTTACTTTGATAAACACCTTGAGGACTGTAATTTCCATGATGCCGGTGATTTAGAATTCCCGCTGGGTAATACAAAAAAATCTCTTGATGTTATACGTCAAAATGTTGAAGAAATTTATAAAGACGGCAAACGGGTTTTCGGCATAGGAGGCGAACATCTTGTTACACTGCCGGAAATTCAAGCAATTTCTAAATACGTTGACAACCTTGCCATTGTTCACTTTGATGCACATACTGATTTGCGTGAAGAATACTTAGGAGAGCCGCTCTCACATTCCGCTGTTATCAGACATTCTGCTGAAATCATCGGATTTGAGAATCTTAAACAAATCGGAATACGTTCCGGTATGAAAGAAGAATTTGAACTAATGAAAAAATACAATACGTTAATTCACGAACACAAAGAACTGGATGTATTTAAAGATAAAAATATATTTGTTACAGTAGACTTAGATGTATTAGATACTTCAATCATGCCTGGTACGGGAACTCCGGAAGTCGGCGGTCTTGATTTCAACCAGCTGGTAGGATGGTTCAAATATTTATCACAGTTTAATATTATTGGTGCTGATGTTGTTGAACTTGCACCGGATTATGATGCCAGCGGAGCTTCTACAGCAGTTGCAACAAAAGTAATTAGAGAATTATTAATGGCAGTAAGTTAAAAGTATGAATATAGATAAAGTAGTACAAATTTTAAAAGACGCAAAACAAACACGAAGCGAATTTGTAGACCTTATGGATACCTTCAATGATCCATATCTGGTATTGATTTCCTGCATTCTAAGCCTCAGGACAAATGACAGGACAACATATCCTGCAACATTAAGAATGCTTGAACTTGCAAAAACTCCCCGTGAGATGAAGGGGATAGGGGTAAAAGAACTTGCGGAAGCGATTTACCCCGTTGGTTTCTATGAAAACAAGGCAAAACAAATTATTGAGCTTTCGCGCCAGATTGATGAAGAATTAGGCGGCGTAGTTCCGGATGAAATTGAAGATTTAATCAAATTCAAAGGTGTGGGCAGAAAGACTGCAAATCTTGTTTTATCAAGAGGTTTCAATAAACCTGCAATTTGCGTTGATGTTCATGTTCACAGGATTTTTAACCGCCTTGGATATGTTAATACGAAAACTCCTGAAGAAACAGAGTTTGCCTTAAGAAAAAAACTTCCTGTTAAGTATTGGATTGATATTAATACTCTTATGGTAACACACGGACAGAATGTTTGTAAGCCAATAAAACCAAATTGTTCAGTTTGTCCTATAGCCGGGCACTGTGCAAAAAATATTTAGTATGATATAATTAGTCCATAAAGAGAGTGAGTTGTAATGAGTGAAGAAATTAATTGTCCGTTCTGCGGAAATTTAATTGAAGTAAATGCGATAAAATGTCCAAACTGCAATGCATTATTCAAAGAGCCTGAACTTCCTAATATTAAATTTAAAGAACTTGGCCCTTTTATAGCAATTGACCTCTTAACTTTTGGATTTTTTTCTACAATATGGTTTTTCATAAATGGGAATGCCATAAACCACCTTACCGAAGGGAAAAAAGATGGAATAAAGCTTAACTGGCTTGTTCTTTTGCTTGCTATAAACGGCGGTTTTTATTTATTTTTCTTTTATAAACATGCAGCATATTTAATGCTTTTATCAGTATTACAGTGCTTGATATACATTGCACTTTCATATAGAGTGCTCAGAATAATACAAAAATATACTTCTAAAATGTATAATTCTGACATAGACTATAATCCATACTATATGGTCATCTTCAATGTACTTTATCTGGTACATTTTATTGAAACATACCAGAACAGAGTTTATCATACGCATGAATATTTTGATTGGAAATCACCGCAGGCAATATTTTTACTCATACTGCTTATAATAATTGTATGCATACTCCGATTCTATAATGAAATGTTTTTCTTAATACACTAAACAGTTAGTTCAAATGTCGATGTCTGCATATCAGCAATCATATTAAAAACTTTACAATTGGCAGCATATGCATGCTGAGCCAGTTTGATATTCACTGCATCATTTACCGAATATCCGTTTTCAATAGCTGAAACCATAGCATTATCCAAATCTTCTGCAGATTTTGCAACATTTTCACCGGCGTTCGCCAGCAAATCCTCGGGGCGTATATTTGAATAATAGTTACTTAAATCAACAGTAGAGCTATCTTCGCGCGTTACGGCAGGAGTTTTGCTGTCCAAAGCAGTCCTTGACGGGGTATAGGAGGAAAGATCCTCTATTATGCCGGAATAAATGGATGTATCTATAGAAGATATTGAACTCATAAACGAACCTCTATTATAAGTTTAACGCATTTTTTGAATTATACAAGTACTTCGGGCTCTGCATGCGTTACAATTGTAACATTACCCAGCGAAGCTTTAATTTCATTTTCTATCTGGTCACAAATATTATGGCAGCAGCAGAGCTTCATATCAGGATTAAACAGGATTGTCAGCTCTATATCTTTGTATTGTCCGGACTTCCGGCCTTTTATGTCTTTATACCCTTTAATAACTTTATTTTTTTTAATAATCTCTTCAATTTTCTCAATATCTTCATGAGGAATAGAGCCGTCCAGAAGATTATTCAATGTATCTTTAGAGATTGAAAATCCGGCCTTGAGTATTATAATTGCGACAAAGAGTGCAATTATCGGGTCTAATATTGTCAATCCGGTAAATTTAATTAACAGAAGACCTATAAGAACTCCGAGAGAAGAAAAAATATCTGTACTCAAATGTTTTGCATCAGCATAAAGCGAAACAGAGTCAGCCTTTCTTGCAACCATAAAAAGATATCTGCTTACAAAAAAGTTTGCCGCGACTGCAAATCCCATAACATAAATCCCGATTGTAGGTTCTGCCTTTACATGATATCCGAAAATAAGTTTTGAAGCTGCTTCATAAATAATATATAATCCCGCAAATATAATAAGCCCGCCTTCAATAAAGCCAGACATATCCTCATATTTTCCATGCCCGAAAGGATGCTCTTTATCAGCCGGTTCAGCTGAGCGCGTTACAGCAAAAAATGTTAATACAGATGCAAGAAAGTCAGAAAGTGAATGTATAGCTTCTGATATTATACTTATACTGCCAGACATTACACCAGCGATAAGCTTAGTAAATATTATAACTGCATTTGATGTAATTGAAATTCCTGCTGCAAATTTCTTTTCAGCATCAATATTCATAGCTTAAGCAACTCCGTTATTTAACAAATCGTGAATATGGATAACACCTACAGGCTTGAGATTATCAACAACAAACAGATTTGTTATCTTTTTATCATGCATAATTTTCAATGCTTCGGCTGTCATTGCTTCCGGAGCAATTGTTTTTGGATTTCTTGTCATCAAGTCAGCAGCTTTTTCAGAAAGTATCTGTGCGGACAGGCATCTTCTTAAATCACCATCCGTAAGAATTCCTGTTAGAATTCCTGCACTGTTAACAAAACCAACACAGCCTAGACGTTTAGAAGTCATTTCCAGCAGAACAGCCTGCATATTAGCATTTTCATCCAATAAAGGCATATCCTGACCTGTGTGCATTAAGTCAGAAACCCGCTTAAGAATAGAACCCAGCTTTCCTCCCGGATGTCTGTCATTAAAGTCTTCTTTTGAGAACCCTTTTCTCTCAATCATTCTAATTGTAAGAATATCTCCCAATACAAGCGTTGCAGTGGTTGAGCTTGTAGGTGCAAGTCCCAGCGGGCAGGCTTCTCCGTTATTAGGAAGTAATAGAACCACATCGCCGGCTTTTCCTAGTGAACTATCCTGATTTTTAGTAATCGCAATTAGTTTTATCCCGAAACGCTTGCAATAGTTCAAAATATCAATCAGTTCTCTTGACTCGCCGCTGTTGGAAATCGCAATAACTACATCGTCATCGGTAATCATACCCAAATCACCGTGGCTTGCTTCCGCAGGATGGACAAAAAATGAAGGTGTACCGGTTGATGCAAGTGATGCAGCTATTTTTTTACCGATGTGGCCGGACTTGCCCATACCGGTAATAATAATTCTGCCGGTTGAATTCTGCATAAAATCAAGAGCCTTTGTAAGACTTTCTGCATCAAGAGATTTTTTCAGTTCTTCAATTGCTCTAATTTCAGAGTCTATTGTCTTAATTGCAGAAAGCCTGTCTGATTCCATTTGTGATTGTTGAATAGCTGCCGGCATCTTTCATACTCCTATATTTCTACACTTTAACCATATTTTACTACAAAAAATTTTTGACTTAAAATAATTATTATGAAAAAGCTGGCCGGATATAAAGAAGAAATTCACTCCTGTTCTAAATGCGGACTCTGCCAATCAGTTTGTCCTATTTATAAAATTACAGGAAATGACTGCACTGTATCACGCGGTCTTTTTATTATGCTCAAAGGGCTTATCAAAGGCGAGCTTAAAATGTCAAAAAAATTGAACCGATACCTTGATTTATGCTTGAAATGCGGTGCATGCACAAAATTCTGCCCGAGCGGAATTGACGCTGTGGAAATTATAACGGCTGCAAAAGCAGAGTATTTTAAAAAACACCCGTTTGAAAAAGTTATATCTTTTGTACAAAAAAGATTAATCTTCGGATTAGGAGTTAATCTTATGGGTATGTTTACTAAAAATATAAAGGGTAAAACTTTTGATAAAAAAGTAATATATTTTGGCGGCTGCGGCGGAGAGGTTAAAGGTAATAAATCCGTGGTTACACTGCTTAATGCCTGCGGTATAGAAGTGATTACGCCTCACTTTAAATGCTGCGGTATTCCGCTTTATGTCCGCGGAGATATCGACTCATATCTAAGTTATAAAGAAAGCTTTATCAAAATTATCGAAAAATATGATATTAAAGATATTGTAACAACCTGTGCAAGCTGCGAAAAAACTATTAAAGGTTACAATATTGAAGGCTTAAATGTAAAAAACATATTTGAATATATTAAAGAAAATGAACTCAAACTTTCTTTAAAAAAGCCTGTCAAAGTGACTTTTCACAAGCCTTGCAACATTGATAATTTTCAAGATATCAAATGGATTTTAAATAATACTAACAACCTTGAATACGTTGAAATGGAAAACTTTGACAGCTGCTGCGGGCTTAATGGAATATCCAAACTTAATGAATATGGAATAATGTACAAAATCTTCAAAAATAAACATAATAATATTGTCAAAACCGGCACAAAAACCGTTTTGACATCCTGCATCGGATGTGAAATAGCCTTAAATCTGTTCTCGGCAGGCAAATACAGGGTTTTTGATTTTACAGATTTCATTGCTGCCAGCACAAAATAAAACCGGCTACATCCATATAGCCGGATAAATCTGCACTGTTGCCTAAAAGTACTACTCTCCTTAGCAGCACTATAACAACTTGCTGCAGGATTTGTTATTGATTGTAATGACTTAATTTACATGGAAATAGTATCATTTTATACTTTTGTATGCAATAGATATATTCTAAATATTTACAAATTTTAATAGTTGTCAGCCATTATTTCTATGCTAATGGCTATTAGATAATCCTCAAATTGACGCATATAATAGGATTATTATGTCAAATAAAAATTTGAATGCTGTTAAACGTATCGGAGCAAAACTAGCATATATAAGAAAATCAAAAAAAATTTCACAAATCAGACTTGCAGAAATGACAGATATGAATTTTAACTATATTGGACAAATAGAACGAGGACAGGCTAATGTCACAATTAATACTGTTATAAAAATCGCAGATGCTCTGGATATTGAAATTAAAGAGTTGTTTGATTTTACACTTTAGAATTAATCTAGACCATATGGTCTATTTATTATCTCCTCAAATTTAACCTCTTGATTGATGGCATGGGCATGCCAATCTTGTACACTGTTATCAAGGGAGAGAGAGTATATTAATTATGAAGAGAACGTTGTTATTTTTAGGAATGTTTTTATCTATGTTATCTGTATGTGCAGAAGATAACGTACTACAGTCTATTGAAATTGTTCCTGTAAAGGATACATATAATATTGTGCTTGTATCAGATAAAGCAGTAGATGTTAAAAAAACAGTAAAAGCACCAAATCAGATTACATTGAATATGAAAGACATTAGAGCATCAAAAACTCTTAATACAGTTTATAACAACGTTTCAAATGTAGATACTGTAATGGTTGAACCTCAAGGCAACGGTATCAGTATTTTCTTTCAGGCAGAAAATGCAGCCTCTGCATCGGTTTCATTTGATTCTCTAGCACCGGTTATACCTGCTAAAACTCAAAATCTTAAACTTAGCAACCCTGTTGAAAGCTACGCACCTATCTATAAAGAAGATATGTCAGCAGAAAAAACTTCAACACTTTTCAACAGGCTTAAAAATTCTTCGGCAGTAGAAGGTATAAAAGATTCTGTAGATCAGGATGCAGTATCTGATACAGCAAACAAAGTATTCTCATTCGGTCTGGTTGGATTATTAGCATTTGCCGTTATAAGATTGTTCAAACGTAAAGAACCGGAAATGAAAATCGGGCTAAGCCAGAGTCTTAATGACAGAGAAATTGAAATGTACAAAGGAGCACAGCCAATTGGAAGCTCTTATGTAAATGTAGAAAAACCTTTCACTACTGTAAACTACGGTATTAACGCTTACCAGAGAGAAAACAGAAATCCATATGAACAGGAAACACCTATTCATAACGAGAGATTGAGAAGCTATGTAAATCCTGCTTCCGTCAACAATGTACAAACAATGAGTCAGCCGCAAAGACCTGCAGCAGCACAGACAGCAGTAAAGCCGGCGGTAAGAAAAAATACAACTCCTGGGCGGGCGGTTCAATGAACCGCCCGCCTCTCGTTTCTATTTTGTAAAAAAATGTAACGATTTTTTACATAACCCTAAAGTTTTAGAAAATTATGCCGTTAATACCTGTATAATGTAACATTTTGGATAAAATGTTACATTATCATATTTTGATTGCCACAAACATTATTTATTAAGTTTTTTACCTGCTGCTTATTCTATATTTTATTAGAATAAGCTTTGTGCATTGGCCTGAATATAGCGGTATTCCTGAGAACATAACATTTTATCCAAAATGTTATGTTCTCAGGAAAGGAGAATGATGGACATAAATCAATATAGTATTTATTCGGCTGTTTCTAAAAATGAGAATAAAAATCAGGATGACCTGACAAAAGCATCAGAAATAACCGCAATGCTTCATAAGTTTGATAATGCAGAAAATGCAAAAGAATGGCTTAAAGAAAATTTTCGGATTTCCGGTGATACAAAAAATTTACCTATAGCGTACGGCGTATGCATTACTACAAAGTCCAACAAAACATCATTTAACGTTATTGTGCAGCAAAAGAATAAGATAAAGACATTTAATTACAGCAGTCAAAATAAGGAGTAAAAAATGGAATTGACATCACTACAAACATCTCAAACAAGAACAACGACAAACAATTCGTCCCAGTCGTCAAAAGCCTCAGAAAGCAGCCAGCAGAGCAGTCCGACATTTAAATTTGATGAAGTATTGGATATCCTTTTAGAGGATGGATTTGATGCAACACTGGATAAATTAAAAGAATTAAAGTCAGAAGGTGTTATCTCTTCAATCAAAGTCACTTCTGATTCAACAACAGGAAAAACAACAATAAGCGGAGAGTACGATGGAGTTGAATACGAATTTATCGGAGTATTAAAAGGTGGAAATAATGATATTTCTGACTTATCAGATACAACCAATACTTCAACATCGTCTTCAAGCAGTAAACCGGCGGCTTCAGAAGAAACAAAAGAAGACAACGGTTCAATAGAAACAGGCGTTACAACCGGAGCATCCACAGATTGTATGGGAGAAACTTTTACAGCGTATGATGCAGCCTGGTATGGCTCCGGCGGTCCGCAAATAAATCTGAAGGAAAACCTGATTACTGCCTGTACAATCTATCCGGAGGTTATGCAGCCGTTTGTTGATGCAGGACTTGTAAAAATGAACAAGTATGGAGATTATGAAATTGCAGACCAGGAAGCTGTTGATAAATTTTACGGCAACAGTAACTCAATCAGCATGGATGAATTAAAAGAGCTGTTAACTGGACAGAATTTTGATGCTGAAAAAATCAAAGCTTATATAGAAAACCAAGAGCCGCTTGATAATGATAAAAGCTTTATTGAGAGTTTTCCGGAAGAAGGAATGGACGTAGATGAATTTATCCAGCTATATAGAGAATATCCTGATATACTTGATGCTTTTGTTCAGGCAGATCAGATTAATATCGGCAGATGGAATGAACTATATGATGGAGGAATAAGTGATTTCGCTACTGACGGCAAAATAACAAAAGAAACACTTGAAAGTTTATTAACAGATGGACATTTTGATACAGAAAAAATTCTTAAACACAAATATGGTAGTTATAGCTACGATAAATACAAAGAAAATTTAGAAACACTTAAAGCTGAAGTTGCAGAAAAACAACGAGCTAATTATGAAGCAGCTTTGAAGTATATGGAGTATTTTAATTCTTTATCTTATTTAGAGCGCAGGGCATTGCAGGAAGACAGCAGCTCTACATACAGCTCTGTAGAATATTATCTTGAGCAATATAATGCAATTATGGACTCTGACGCTAACTCACAAAAGTTCACAAATCTGTGCAATGGTCTGCAATTCTATACAAATACAAGCAAGGGCAATTTGATTTTGGAAAAAGTCAAATTAACAAATCCAGAGCTGCTCAGCTAATTCAAAAAGCCCGTTTAAAACGGGCTTTTTTTTGATACTCTTTCAAAAACTTCTTCAAAACTTTCAATCGGCTCAAGCCTGTAACCGCAGTTTTCTGCAAGCGTGCCTCCCATCATAAACAGTTCTTCCTGCGGATAGCGTCTGCAAATTCCCGGACGCTTTTTATGTATCTTACACTTATTAGTTTCTTTATCAAGATTCATGCATTCGAATACAAGTCCGGTTTCGTCCTTATCAATAATTTTTAGATACGTATAAAACGGATGAAGTTTTTGAAGTTTCTTAAACTCTTCCTCTGTCTGGATAACGTTTTTATGCTTAACATAAATCTTCTGGCAGCATCTGCCGCAAGCATTACAGGAACCTACACGGTAATATTTTTTTCTTAATATATACAGGTAAAAAAATTTTTTTAGTTTTTTAAACATCCATAACTCTTGATTTTGCTAATTTATACTCGGAAGAATTTTTATTAGCCATCAGCATGGCCTTTGAGAAATACTTATTAGAAGTTTTAAAATCTCCATTGCTGTAATATGTTCCTCCTTTTTCGAGGCATATTCTTATAATTCTCTCCTCCGGATTTATGAAAGATTTCAGCCGCTCAATTCTCTCGCCGAATTCATCCTTCAAAGAATCTTTTAATATTACACAATTTTCGTATTCCAAAAGCGCCATATGGTAATTGTTATCAGCATCATACCTCTTAGCCCATTCCAGATGTCCCTGATAGCTGTACGCGTCAAAAGAATCATTTAACTCATTTATGAGCTTAACTGTTTTCAAATACTCCTGCTGGTTATGCAAAACAAGCGGAAGCAGCCTTCTCATCGTACAATAAGTAGCTGTATAATCCCCCAGATTAATATAAACTGACGCAAGTTTCTGAAGTACATCCAGAGAACGATGGTCTAAGCACATAGCCTGTTTTAGATATATTAAGGCATGCATAAAATCATTTTCTTCCAGATAAACTTTACCCAGAAGATGATTTATATCAAAGCTTACAGGCAAATTTTTTACTGCATATGTTAAGTATTCAATGGCTGACTTATTATTTCTAGCTGAAATTGCTCTTCTTGCTTTCTGCAGCGACTCGTTACCAATCTCATTACACTTATCAATACTGCTTTTAATAACCTCGTATGAATTTCCTTTTTCTTTTGCGTATTTCAAATATTTTTCATAATAAAAAACTGATTGAAATTTCATACCTTTAGAAAAATATGAAGTTGCCAAATTAAGGCACACAGCTTCATCGTCAGGTTTATAAGCATAGGCTCCTGCCCAGTTTTCAATTGCATTTCTCAAATCCATGCGTTTATAAAAAATATTGCCCAGATAAAGATATGACGAATTTTTAAGCCCCTCTAGCGCAATAGATTTCTTAAAATATTCTTCTGCTCTGTTTAAGTCGTCAAGTTTATAATAACATCTGCCGATTTCGTAATACAATTTAAAGGAAATACTTGTATTAAGCAAACTCAAGTACAGCTTCAAAGCTTCCGAATATTTTCCGTTTTTGTAATGGTTTTTGGCTGCTTCAAGCGTTTTATTTTCTATATCAGAATTGTCCTGTACATAATAATCTGACGATACCATACAGGTATTCTATCATATTTATAAACTTAAATCATCCCATAATTTCTGATTTGTTACAAGACTTGAAAAAACATCATCTTCATAAACATCTACAACGCCCTCCTTGAAAAGCTCTTTAACCCTTTCAATATGTGACGTATCTTCCTTATCGCTGGTTGCTATTTTTGTAAACTTGTTAATATCCATATCACGCTGGAATAATTCCATAGCGCTCGAAGAAATCTCCGTTTTGTCAACATACGGATTAGAAGTGTATCCGCTTTTTTGAAGATTAGCCCTTACAGATGCAAGGTTAATGACATTGCTTGCATTCCCCAACTGTGAATTATTATATAATAACCCGTTATTATTATTGTTGATATTGTTGAACATGAGACCCTAATCTCCCCTATTATTTTACACCATTATCATCTATTTTCCGCTTTTTGTAATCAACTAAATAGATGATATTAGCAAATTTATTTTTTATCGGTTTTAGAATAAAAAAGAGGATAATTAAAATGCAAATTAACCATACCTGCACAGCCAGAGAAATGAGTATTATCAGAAAATACATAACAGGACTCAGCTACAAACTGAAAATGACACAAGATGAACTTGATAGTTTTCATAAAATAAGAACAAGAAAACAATTAGAGAAAAAATCATACGAATATATTGCAAAAAAGCTTGATATACCGTCAGAAATTCTTCCTCCGCTTGTTCAGGTTGAAGCGGATGAGCATGCAGACTATTCATATGCTTTTCTAGACAATGTAATTCAGGCAGGAATAAAATTAAGAACCCCCAAAACAGAAATATTAAGCGCTATAAGACATGAGTTCCAGCATTTCCTGCAAATTTGCAATATGCTGAGAACAGAAGGTTTAGGCAGCGAAGCCCAAAAGTATCTCACTCAAGAATCTATTGAGGACAGAAAAGATTTTATAACCATGCTGATAAAGAAATCCAATTTTAAAATCTTTGACCCGAAAGAATGTCCGGACGGGATTTTTTTTAACGGTCTGCGAAACGCCTTGCATATCAATGATATGAACCTGTTTAATGAACGATTTAAGCCGGCAGCAGAAGATATAAAAAACATGTGGCAGACGATTAGAACAGTAGCAATAAATCACTGGGGAGTAATAAAGCAAGGCACTTATGAGGCAAAAACCAACAAAGAACTGTTTGAAGATTTGAAAAAACATAAACCGGATGAAGACATTTTCGATTGGGCAATAAGCAAATTGGAAAAAGATGCTATGCTGGCAGAAGATGTTGCATACAGAGAATACAACAAAATTGACCCGGGATGTTACATCAAAAAAGAAAAACAAATCTATGCTGCTCTCGAGAAGGATGAATTATATCAGGAGCTCCAGAAAATTGCACTTGATAGACAAAAAAAGAAGGAATTATAACAGTATCTGCGTACCGAGCATAATTCTATGAGAGTCTTTTGCAGCTTCATTCTGACAGAATACGTAGTTTAGAATAAGCCTTAACCCCTGACCTTTTATAAAGTAGTTTAAGCCCACAGAATACTCTCTTGATTTATTGTTATCAATTTCATGATTAGGGTCAAATTCATCATACCTTGCGAGCAGCTGTAATTTTTTAGTAAGCATATAGCCCAGTGTTGCATAAAAACCGCTGGCGTGCTTATCAACCGAATGACCGGACGGGCCGTTATACCCATTTGCATTTGCCCATTCGAAATTTGCCATAAAACGTTTGTAATCATACTGGACATGTGCACCTATAACACAAAAATTATTATCTCTGTGACCGGCATCCATACTTGTACCAACAAGTAATTTTCCATATTTACCATCAGTTTTGCCGAGTGGTTTTAAATCAACTCTGCCGATGAATTCAGCCCCCGGGAAAAATTCCTGAAAATAAGTATCAGAGCTGTAAACACCAAAATCATAATCAACAAGACTGTAACTTCCAGAAGCTCTTGCACCCAGTTTACGAACCGTACCAAAGTTTCTGGATATTTGCGAACGCGCAATAAATGGCAGAACAAACGGCCCATAGGCACCTTCCAAGCCCACAGGTGGACGTGAATGACCTACAAGAAGGCGGTGATGAGGTATTTTATTTGTTGCTACATACATATCTGCAAACAAATTCTGAATTACATTTCTTGATGAAAATGGAGCAATATTAATCATTACCCTGAAATCAGCATTATTATTTTTCAAAAAACCATCATACCCGACATTAATAGTATTGATATCATAATGGTTTGTTGTGTGTTCATGACTTAAGCCATCCTGATTAAACTGCAAACCAATATCACCATTATAACCAGCCCACAACTGGGTTCTATCCATTATCGAATTTTCATCAAATTTGTGAGTAAATACATCTTCCAGCAGATAAGTCGGCTTATCATATTTTTCTACTTCAAGATGATAAACATCTTGAAGTTTTTCTTTTAAAGTTTTTTCTTCCGGCGCTCTTTGCTCTGTAATTGAAACAGACTGAGGAACTTCGATACTGTCTGTCTGTTCTTCCGGGCTTTCCAGTACTACTTCATCAAGCTGTTCTACAGTTTTTGCACCCTTTCGTGCGGCAAAAACCGGATTAATTGCTATAAATATTATCGCCAGTATTACAAGTAAAATCTTCTTTTTCATAACTATATTCTATATTTTTAGGGGAAAAAAGACCAACCCGCAAGGGGATTGGTCTTTATAAATTATATTAACGCTGTTGTCTGTGTTCTTCTCTTAAATAAGCTGTCCAGAATAAAAGTACAACAAATACAAATGCACCTACTATATTTCCTAATGTAACAGGAAGTAAGTTGTGCAAGAAGAACCCTTTCCAGGTCATAGTTGCCAGCTGGTCAGGAGTCATGCCGGAAGCTGCAACAATTGAAGGGAAATGCTTCATCAAAAGTCCGTTTGGAATAAAGAACATATTTGCAACAGAGTGTTCATAACCTGATGCAACGAATGTCATAATCGGGAAGAAAATTGCAAAAATCTTACCAATTACACGTTTAGAAGTTGATGCCATAAATATTGCTAAACAAACTAACCAGTTACAAAGAATACCTCTAAAGAATGCTTCTCCAAAAGTAAGATTGATTTTTGAAAAAGCAGTCTGCATAGCAGTAACACCCACAGCATCACCGCCGTTATGCCCCATTCCTGCGCCATAGATTAAACCTGCAACAAGTATAGAGCCTAAAAAGTTTGCAATGTATACAACAGTCCAGCTTCTCAATAATTTAAGAAGGCTTACTTTCTTTTCCAATACAGCAAACGTCATCATTACATTACCGGTAAATAATTCTGCACCGGTCAGCGCAACAATCATCAAACCTGTTGCGAATGTCATTGCACCTATCAATTTAGTAAAGCCCCAGCCCATATTAGAATCACCTGTCATAACAGTTAATGATACCTGTGCGCCAAAAGCAATAAAAGCACCTGCTGCAATTGCAAGTGTAAACATTTTTGTTTTACTATAGTCAGCCTTGCCAGTCATAACATTTTCACTTAATTCATGAACGGTTGCACTTGGTGTAAGGCTGTCTTGTGTGGAAATAACCTTTTCTTCTTCCATTTTTCCTTTCTCCTATGTATTAGTCCCAATCTAAACAATATAAATAGATGTATTCCAACGAACAGGAAACACAATATTTCTTAATCACATACTATTTAATGTTCAGCATAAAAAGGGTTTTGCTTAAATCCTTATTGATAATAGCACCTGAAAAAATTTATACAAGGGGGTAAATGCAAGGGGTAAATAAAGGGGGGAAGAAAAATAGGAAATAAATTCAAATTTTTATAGTATTATTAATATATGAATTGTTTTTTTAGAGATCAGCAGGAAGCTTTATACAAAGCCACAAAACCCTATCAATACGTAGGCGGAGAATTTTTATCATACAATAAAGATTTTGACTCTGCTAAAGTAAGGTTCGCATTTGTTTTCCCTGATAAATACGAAATCGGGATAAGTAATCTGGGCGTAAGGATTATTTATGACAGAGTAAATTCTCACCCCCGCATGATGGCCGATAGGGCGTATGCGCCTGAACCTGATTTCCAACCAGAATTTTTATACGGCGTTGAATCAAAAAGAGCTCTCAAAGATTTTGACGGAGTTGGTTTTTCGCTTCAATACGAGCTTTCATATCCGACGGTTTTAAAAATGCTGGAAATGGGAGGAATAACCGTAAGAAACGATAAAAGACGTGATGATGAACCAATCATTTTAGCCGGCGGCCCTTGTACTTTTAACCCGCTTCCGCTTGCAGAATTTATTGATGTATTCTGTATCGGTGATGGAGAAGAAATGATGGTTGATGTCTGCGAAGTCTTAGAAAAGACAAAAGGACTTCCCAGAAAAGAAAGAATTTCAGAATTATGCAAACTCAAAGGCTGCTGGAGTGCCGGAACAAATCAAACTGTTGAAAAACGTATCGCACCTCTTACTCTTGAATACGCCGCCACATCCTATCCTATTCCTTTTTCAAGTTCTGTTCACGACAGAGCAATTGTTGAAATAAGGCGCGGATGCGGAAGAATGTGCAGATTCTGCCAGCCGGGACATGTTACGCTGCCAATTAGAGAGCGCTCAGCTGAAGATATTATTAAGATAACAAAAGAACTTGTTAAAAATACGGGATATGACGAATACTCGCTTCTGTCGCTCTCATCAAACGATTATTCAAATATAAAAGATGTAATTAAAGAACTCGCTGTTGATTTTAACAAGAAAAAAGTTTCAGTTTCACTCCCGAGCCAGAGAATTGACGGCTTTAATCTGGAGCTTGCAAATCTTATGCACTCGGTTAGAAAATCAGGAATGACACTTGCGCCTGAAGCCGGAAGCCAGAGGTTAAGAAACCTTATTAAGAAAAATATTTCAGAAGAACAAATAATTAATGCAGCGCTTACGTTGTACGAAAACGGATGGTCAAAGATAAAATTCTATTTTATTGCGGGGCTCCCGACTGAAACTCTTGAGGACATGGACGAAATGGCGGAACTTTTGAACAAGATTAAGTACCGTGCAAAACTTATAAAACGTGAAAAAGATTTGAAACACGGATTTGAAATAACCTGTACGCTTTCAATATTTGTTCCTAAACCATTTACGCCTTTCCAATGGTGTCCGCAAATGGATTTAGACGAAGTTACAGCACATATAAATTACCTGAAAGAAAAAACAAAACATATCAAAGGGGTAAAAATTAACTATCACGAAAAGTTTGTTTCACAAATTGAAGCAGTTCTTACAAGAGGCGATGTAAACCTGTGCAAATACATAGAAGCGCTTTATAAAAAAGGATGCTACCTCGATGCCTGGGGTGAATATTTTGACAAAAATGTATGGAAAGAAACTGCAGATGAGTGCGGATTTTCTCTTGAAAAACTTGCCCAGAAAGAATACAGGCTTGATGAAACTCTCCCGTGGGATTTTATTAATGTCGGCTTAAGCAAAGAATGGCTGCAAAACGAGCATAAGGAGGCGTTCGAGCAAGGCTGTGAGTTTAATTTACAACCGACATGTGAACACAGATGTGTTAACTGCGGTGTCTGTCCTTCATTAAAAACCCGTAAAGTTCTTGCAAAACCTTTCAAAGCCTCTGAGGAAGCAGAAAAGATTTCTGCTATTGTACCTCAAGACCCTGCCAGAGCACATGTCGACCCGAATATTCCGGTTTACAGATATAGACTTACAATTACTAAAAAAGGACTTTTGAGATACTTTTCACACCTTGACTGGCAGAATACATTCCATAAAGTCCTTGCAAGATGCGGCCTTAATATGGTTTATACTCTAGGATTTAATCCTACAATGAAGGTTTCAATGGGAATTGCACTGCCTCTATTCGCTCAGAGCGAAGGCGAACTGGTTGATATCGAAATTTATGATAACCTTAATGAAGAAGAAATAAAAGAAATTATTAATCCAAACCTTCCGCAAGGTGCAGAAATAACCGCTGTAAAGAGGATAGAAAGATATGCTAAGGCTGTAGATATTGAAGCTCAGTGGGCTGAATACCGCATAACTCCATATTATAAATCAAATGAAAATTCACTTTACAATTTTGAAAAATTTCGGTATGATGTAGATAAAGTTTTATCTTCAAATGAGATTTTAATCACGAAGAAAAATAAAAAAGGTTTTGAAAAAACAACAGATTTTAAGAAATCTATAGGTACATATAGATTTGAAGACAACAATCTGTTCATATGTCTAAAAACCGGTCAAGGGTCTGACATTCCTGCTCTGAGAGCTGATGACTTGATGAGATTGGTAAACCCTGATCAAATATTTGATATAACGAGAGTCAGATTTTTGAATGAAAGTTTAAACGAGATGTAAAAAGTACGTATGTACTTTTTACCCCATATAAGAAAAGGATTTAAAAACGATGAAAGAAACAGTCGCTAACAAAATAGTCATAGCCGAGCGCGATAATATTGCTGCGGTTATTGAAAAAGGAAAAGTTGCAGAGTTTTATGTTCACAGAGGAGAAATCATCCTCGGAGATGTTTACCTCGCTCAGGTTGAAAATATCTTACCGTCAATTGAAGCTGCATTTGTTAATGTAGGCTCTGATAAAATGGGCTTCTTACATGCTCAGGATGTTATGGGTAAAGGTGCTTTACAGGATAAGCTAAAACCTAAACAGAAAATAGTTGTTCAGGTTGTTAAAGAACCTGTAGGACACAAAGGCCCGAGAGTTACAACAGAGATTTCTCTCCCGGGAAGATTTCTGGTACTTATGCCTAACGAGCCTGGAATTAACGTAAGTAAAAAAATTACATCTGCAAAGGAAAGAGCAAGATTAAAATCAATCTTAAACCTGCTTAAACCGGTAGGTGTCGGGGTAATTGTAAGAACAGAAGCAGAAGGCCAGTCTGAAAGCGATATTCAGGAAGATTTAGAAATCCTGCTTGAGAAATGGAACAATATTATTACCTCTGCTGAAAGCATGACTCCGCCAAGCCTCTTATACAGAGATCAGGATTTACTATACAGAGTAATAAGAGAAGCTTGCAGTGAAGAAACTCAAGAAATCGTTGTTGACACAGCTTTTGCCTTAAATAGAGTTCAAAATATACTCCAGAACTGGCATATGAATAAAAACATCAACGTCACACTATACAAAGGTTCTGAACCGCTTTTAGTTGCAATGGATATCCACAAAGAAATTAAAGCAGCTCTGCAGATGAAAGTTAATCTGCCATCCGGCGGATATCTGTTTATTCAAACAACTGAAGCTCTTACAGTAATTGACGTTAACAGCGGTAAGTTTACAAACTCTGCAACTCAGGACGAAACAATACTGAAAACAAATATTGAAGCAGTCCACGAAATTGCACGCCAGCTTAGACTTCGTAACATTGGCGGTATGATTATCATTGACTTTATTGATATGACATCGCGCGTAGACAAGCTTGCAATGATGGAAGAACTTGAGATGGCAATTGAATCAGACAAAGCAAAACCGCAAGTCGGCCAGCTTTCTGATTTAGGCCTTGTAGAAATGACAAGACACCGTCAGGGACAGGCAATCAGTGAAATTTTTGCAAAACGATGCCCTCACTGTCAGGGTAACGGTTATATTATGGAAGATATTAAGTTTGCTTCTGCAACATCAGAAGGCGAATATCGTGCTAAAGCAGCAAAATTAAAACTTCCTATGGGTAACAAGAAAAAATTCAATAATAACAAGTTCAATAAACCAGAAGAAGTTAAAGAACAACAGCAGCCAATACAAGAAGAAAAACTCGAACAGGTTAGTGAAAATCCTTCTGTAACTGCCCAGACCGAAGTTAATGAGATTAAAGAAGAAAAGGAAGTTAAAAAAGGTAAAGGAAGAGGCAGAAGCAGAAAAATAAAAGAGGCTGATGTTCTTGCAGAAAATACAGCTCAAACAGTCATAAACGAAGCTTCCGAAATAGCACCTGTAATTGCTGAAAACGCTGCCGTAAAGACAGAAGAGCCGGAAAAACCTGTAGAAGTTCAATCAGAAGTTAAAGCGGAAGAACCCGAAGCAGAAGCTAAACCTGCAAAACGTACACGCAGACCAAACAGAAATTCACAAAAAAGAACAAGAAAGCCTGTTAAGAAAGATGCTGAAGAATAAAATTATTACAGTTTTACTTATGCTTACGCTTATATCGCCGGTCATGGCAGAGCCGGAGGGTATGGGAAACAGCACCATTCCTTATAAGCAGCCAGTAAGTAAAAGAAAAGTTGCAAAGAAATTCCTCGCCGCAATGGCCGGCGTTGGAGTTTCTTCAATTCTTCTATATGTAACTTTAAGCTTATACAACAAAGTCCGCTCAAGCATTATTGAAGCCGCAAAAGAAATTCCGCCCAAGGGTGAAACATCACTGGTAACACCGGAAAGTCTTACGGATGCAGTCAAAACTTTTTTAGAAAAAACAAAATGGGATAATTAAGTGGCTAGAGAATTTCAGTTCTACGTAGTTCCAACACCGATTGGAAACATTAAGGATATTACTCTTAGAGCAATTGAAACTCTAAAAGAGGTTGATTTTATTGCGTGCGAAGACACCCGTGTAACGCAAAAGCTCCTTAACCATTATGATATAAGAACTAAATGTATTTCTTATCATAAATACAATGAGCGTGAACGTGTTGATTTTTTCTTGAATGAGCTTAGGACCGGAAAAACAATAGCACTGGTGTCAGATGCCGGAACACCTATGATTTGCGACCCGGGCGGAGTTATTATACAAGAACTGGTTAAAAATGGATTCAGTGTAACCTCACTGCCGGGAGCGTGTGCAGTAACAACATTTCTCTCCAGCGTACCAAGAAGCTGTGAAGAATTTGCATTCATCGGGTTTATTCCGCGTACAGAAAAGCAGATTGAGGAAGCTTTAAAAAACTATACATCTATCAACACTGTATTTTATGATTCACCGGAAAGAATATTAAAAACAATAAAGGTAATACAGAAAGTCCGGCCGGAAGCTGGTTTTGCCCTTGCAAGAGAGCTTTCTAAACTTTTTGAAGAGGTTGTAACAGGCAGTGCTGATGAAATTACCCAAAAATTTCAGGGTGGAATTAAGGGCGAAATTGTATGTATGGTTTATGCCGACGAAAACCCAGTTATCACTGATGTTGACTTTAAAATCAAAAAATTGCAGGAAAAAGGGTTTAAGGCTAAGGAAATCGCTGTAATCCTTTCTACGCTTTATAATCTGAATAAAAATGAAATTTATCAGAAAATTTTAGATATGTAAACAAATGTAAATCTTTCTTTCAAAATCCTAAAGTTTTTTCGAAAAATGCCGATAAGTATAATACAGGCAAATACATTTATCGGAAAGGACAACAGGATATGTTAAAAAAGATTGCAACCCCAACAAACAATACTTTTAGCGGAGTTGAATTTATATTAAGAGGAGCTAAAAAACGCAGGGCGATGGCAGTATCCAATGCAGTTACAATTAATGCTGAATCAGGAATTCAGGTTAAGCTGCAGGCTGTGAAGTAGGGGTTCAAGCATTTGGTTTTGATAAAAATATCAAGCCAAACGTTATATTTACCCCCTGTCTGTTAAGATAGTTGAGAGTATATTTTGAATCCTGATTTTTCAATCAGGATTTTAATTTGGAAAAAAAATATATTTATGTTATTATTAATTTGTTGCCGAGGAAACGTGGCCGAGTAGGCTGAAGGCGGCACCCTGCTAAGGTGTTATATGGGGCAACCTGTATCGTGGGTTCGAATCCCACCGTTTCCGAATTTAAACACCGGATTTCAGGTTATCTGAAATCCGGTTTAATTTTTCATTTTAAAAAGTTTTTAGAGAGCAATAAAATTAGAACTCCTTCTGATATATTCAGCAAGCTCGTCTGCCGAATATATTTTTCTGTATAAAATTTCTTCCGGCCACTTATCCAGACGATATCCTTTACTTAATAAAAACTCTTCTGTAAATAGTCTTGCGGCTCTGCCGTTACCATTAAGAAACGGATGTATCCTGATAACTTCTGAAAAAATATTTGCAGCATGTGTAAAGCAATCCATAGTATCGTAGTTTTTATTAATGTATTCATCCAGTTTTTTCAGGTCCTCGACCACATCTTTACTTGCAGAATAATCATTTACAACACTCTTCGGGTCTTTTGTTACGTGAAAGATTTGTCTTACGAGTTCGTCTGTTTCAGGCGTACGCAGCCTGCCGCCTATAAGCTCCTGCCCCGGAGTGTCTGCTAAAACTATTTTATGTAGTTTAACTAAATCCGCAACCTCTGGCTTGCGATTTTTTACAGATTCAATATAGTTGTATGCTTTAATCATGTTTTTTATTGATATTTCCTGCATGCTTCCTGTATTTGTACAGGTTCTGCTTATCCATAATTTATCAGCAAGCTCTTGGGGAATAGTTGCACCGCTTACAGCATCTTTATAAATCTCCTGTGAATGTTTTCCGGATTTTTTATACAAATCTGTAAACTCCTGCTTAAAAAGCATCTTCTCTATTGGATTTTTAGCACTCTTGCCTATTTCATCTAAAAACTTTTTATTCTCTGGCTCAAGGGCAATAAACAATCTGTACAGGCGTTTTTTTGTTGTACAAAATATTTCCTTATCAAACAACAATTCCAGAGCCGGCACAAGAGATTTTGCATCACTCCCATATTCAAAAACCTTATCAAGAACAGCATTTATAATTTCTGGAAATTCTACCTTCGGTTGGTGAGGCGCTTCAAGGATTTTTTCAAATACAGGTTTTATCTCTTCAAAATTCGCTGCATCAAGCCTTGATATTTCTTTTATCCTCTCCTGTTCACTATTTTTGTAATTAAGTGCAGCAGTAATCGTTTTTTCTTGATTAATTATACCGGAATACATATCTATAAAATTATCATATCTATTGCAAAGCTCATTTGTATTCCAAAATCTTTCAATTCTTTCGTACAAAACTCTCAGCTGCTTTATATTTCTATCGAAACCTGCTATTTTTCCTGCAGAAATACATTTTGCAATAATTACATTTATGGACTTTTTCCACTTAAGTTTCTCATCTGCTGTAAGATTTTCAAGATGCTCCTTCTGCATTATAAAATCACATATTACAGGATATAAGCTGTCACAACCATGATATTTTGAAAAATCTGCGTTATCACCGTGAACAGGTTTGTTAACCTTAGGTGTAACCGGGTCAATAAGGTTAATTTTCTTTGCTTTTGTATCAATTAATATATTGTTAGGACTAATAATATCAAATTGAAAACCTGTTTTTTTGCAGAATTTTTTCATCTGCAAATATGCTTGTTTATATGATTTAACAGGAAAATCCTTTAATTTTTCATATATATTTAAAGCTTTGAGCGTTTCTTCACGTGTAACCTTAACATCTCTTAATGGATGAGAATCTGTAACTTGAATACGTTCGGCATATTTATCAACCCCGAGGCTTTCTCCGGTTTTCTTTTTTACAATATCAATTTTTCCAGGAATACATAATACTACGCCTTCAAGAGTATTTAAATAATCATTCTTCGGTTTAACAAATTCTCTATCTAAATCTTCTTTTCTAAAACAATTTTTATAAATTCTTATAACATAATCCTTTATACCTGCTAAGCCATACCCCTTCTTTGATAACCCCTCGCCTAACAAATTATTTTCATCACTGATTGATTTGAGTATCGTATCTTTCAGCGGAATTCCATTCATCTCTCTGTTATAAGCTTTCCAAAACGTATCATTTCTTCCCTGAAATTGCAAGTTTGTATATTGAGGATTAAATAAAATCTGCATGTCAATAACTCCTTGCTATATATGAAAAACTCTAAAAAAATTTTTTGCCACCAATTAGCAAATTATTTCTTTTACGTTTTTTATCTAAAATAGATAAAAATGGAGTCCACGTTATGCACACCAAAGTTTCCGTTATATTACCAATTTATAATCAGGAAAAATATCTGGCAAAAGCTTTGACCTCGCTCCAGAACCAAACATTGAAAGAGGCAGAATTTATATGCGTAAATGACGGTTCTAAAGATAATTCCTTGACTATTTTGAATGATTATGCAGCAAAGGACAGTCGAGTAAAAATAATTAATCAAAAAAATCAGGGAGCAGGATGTGCAAGAAATAACGGTCTAAAAGCTGCGAAAGGCGAGTATATAGCGTTTTTAGACCCTGACGACTGGTTTGAACTTGATGCACTGGAAACATTGTACAATAAATCAAAACGCCAAAATTGCGACATGGTCGTATTTAATTTTAATAAAGTGGGAGAGAATGGAAACATATTAGGTCGTTATAATCTGCATAACAGGTTACAAAGATTTTACGACATAAAAGAAGATGAAAATTTTAACTGGCGTGATATTAAACCGCGTATTTTAGGAGGAATGCATCCCGCCTCTTGGAATAAATTCTACAAACATGAGCTTATAAAAAAACACAGGCTGCATTTTGCCAATTGCAGCCTTGCAGAAGATAATGTTTTTGTCTTCGGAGCCTCACTGAATGCCGGTAAAATAGGGTATTCTGATAAATGCCTCTATAATTATCTTATTCGCCAAAACTCTGCAATCCGTTCAAAATCTGATAAAAACTTCTGTTTATTCAGATCAATTGACTGTGTAAAAAAACTAATTAACAATCTTGGTTTAGCAGAAGAGTTAAAAAATGAATTTGACGGCTATATCCTGAGATTTGTTTCCTACCACATAAAACAAATTGTATCTGTATCAAAATTTAAGCAAATCTGCCAGAAAAAATTATCACCTCTGCAAAATCAAATGCTGAACGAGCGTTATAATGCTAATTCTAAACTTATGCCTATAATTGAAGCACTGCTTGCAAAAAAATAAAGACAGAGTTCCAGAAATTTATCTGAAACTCTTTTTATCGAAAGATCCTATTGAAAGGTTAATTATACCAGTTACGTATCCCCATACCGCATATTCCAAGCCAAATTAGCACTTTTGCTATATCAGCACCGGTGCTGAATAAATTAATTATTGCACCCAGAATTAATATTATCCAGGATAATCCAAATATAGCATCTCTATTCATACGTAAAATCCTATTTTGCACTTTAAATAATTATTTATATTATTTATTTGTCTAAATGATTAGTTTTATTTTACATTAGTATAAGCAACAATGTCAATATGAACTACCAAGAATTAATTACAAACGGTATCAGGAGAATACGTTTCAAGCTTCATCTTACACAGGAACAATTTGCAGAAAAAATTGACATGAGCGTTCAAGGTTATCGTAATATTGAACATAACAGGTATCTGCCAACAGCAGAAACAATAGATAAAGTTTGTCAGGTGTTTAATATTTCTCCTGTAGAGCTGCTTTTACCTGAGCCCCAAAGCGACCTTGAAGCAATCAGATATATTATTGACACCAAACTTAAAAATTGCCAGCTTGAAAAACTCATGCGTATTAACAATATGATTGATTTAATGTAAAATGTAAATCAAATGAAAACCTTCAAAACAATATTAATATATTTTTTATCTGCGTTCGTTATTTTAAGCTTATTACTGTACCTTGTTTTAATCTTTATAGTTCCTGAATATCTAGAAGATAACATCTGTTCTGTAACAGGTATATGCACAGAAACCGAAAATTTAAAAATAGAGATTACACCGGCTCTTAGGGTAAAATTAGACGCAGATATAGTTAAATCCGGCGATTCAATTTATGTCGAAAAAATTCATGCGTCTGCTGATATAAAAAAATTAGCAGTTCAATCAATCAACGCTGACTATATTTTTATTGACGGAAATAAATTCGCACATAAAAAATCCTCCAACAGCTCATTTAATCTAAATAAAATTCCAGAAATAAATATTAAGCGTCTGGAATATATTTCAAAAAGTATAAACCTTAATATACAAGACATCTCTTATGACGGCCATTTGGCAAAATTTAAAGGAGAAGCAAAAACTAAGTTTCTACAGAATAAATTTTTAGGCACTCTGGAAAACACAGGGTCGTCTGTCTTTGCGCAAAGCATAAAATTTGGTTCTGCACTTAGTATTACAGGAAAACTGACTGATAAAAAGGGAAATTATGATTTTCACGTTACCGGCCGGAATCTTCCAGTAAACCAGATTGAAAAAGCCCTGCTCGTTTACCAGAAATCACAGGATCCGGCAAAAAAATTCATAGAAAACTTTGTTAACTACGCAGGCAGAATTGATGTTGATTTAAATTTTAAAAACTCCGGAGTATATGGAATATGTACAGCTAAAAAACTTAGTGCTAACGCTGTATGGTTTAATATTCCACTATATTTTGAGAAAGCCGTTTTTAACTTTAAGGGTAAAACTGTAACATCCGACGCAGATGGTCTTCTTGGAGGAGAGAAAGTAAATCATATACTAAACATTACGCACCTTGGAACATCTGAAAAAGAAGTATATGGTGAACTTAATACTACACTTCATGGAAATTTCAAATATATACCTGATTTAACTATTCTAAATTCTGCAGACGCAAAAATTGTTTATAAAATTAAACATAAGAAAATTGATGTTATGTACCTGCTTAAACTAAAAGAAGGATCTGATTTGCTCTATAAAAAAGCCTATCTCGGTCTAAGAGATAAGCAAAGACGCTTCTTACTTAAAACCTATAAAGACGGAAATAAGCTCTACATAACGAATTATGATTATTCTCTAATACAAAATGACTCTATAAAAAATATACTTACCGGAAACGGCCTATTAATTAAACAAAATGATCATATGAAGCCTCAATTTTTGACTTGCAAAACAAATGGCTTTGCCCCCGTTTCTGTAACCGGTTCATTCGGTGAATACGTCGAAGGAGGCGAGTTTAACGGAGACTTGAAATATGACTTCGTAAAAAATCAAATATTCGGAAAATTTGAACTTATTAATACAAGGTTTAAAAACTTCTTTGTTAGCAAAGCAAAAATTATTTCAGAGAAAGAAAAAATATACATAAAAGCTGACGGAACATATGAAAGCGAAAACTTTTTCTGTGATATAGATGCAAGCAACAAATTCGGTAAAAATATCATAATTTATAAAATGAATATGTTTTTAAACAAATTGATTATACGTAAATCTCAGAATTTTAGTTCTGGACATACTGACATTGCATCAAAAATTAAGGACAACGATATTAATATAGAAAATTGGGAAGTAAGAATAGGTAAAATAAAAAAAGACCGGATAGTTATTAAAAATATCGAACTGAATGGGAGTTTAAAAGATGATACTTTCAGTTTTTCAATGCCTGAGTTAAAGTTTGCAAACGGTACTTTGACTGCATCAGGCAGATATAATTTTGCAGACACATCTTCTTGCATTGATTTTGCAGCTAAAAACATCGACTCCAATACAGCTACAGAGATGTTATTTAATCTTCCAGAACAGGTAAATGGTACTGCTGATGCTATATTACATCTTAATACAGCTAAAAATTTGCAAGAGATTAAAGCTTGTGCATGTTTTCAGATTAAAGAGGGATTTTTGCCGCAGCTCGGAAGTACTGAATTTATGTTAAAAAATTCGAAAAAGATAAAAATAGCAGATTTAACAAATGCAGATTTGACGAGTAAAAAAGCACTCCAATCTAATATTAAAGGTTCTTTCTATGTAGATAATTCAAAGCTCAAAGATATTAATCTCACGTCACAGCAAAAATTTCTATCATTATTTATCGAAGGCGATTACGATATTGAACAAGAATTTGCAGATTTAAGCTTGTACGGCAAATATAATAAAGAAGCTCCTAAGGGTATAAAAATATTATTTATACCGCTTAACTGGATATTAAATATTGTTTTCCGTCCGGAAAGCACAATGGATTTATACAAAGATAAACTTGATAAAATTCCATCAATAGAATCTGATGCTTCTAAAAATGCTTATTTCAGAGTAAAACTTTCAGGCGATTTGAATAACGGAAATATTGATGTTGAACTCAAAGGTATTAAATAGGTTTGCAAAAAAAGTGTGCTTAAAATAAAATTAGTATGAGGGTCGTAATTTGGAACATTATACTAAAACACTTCCATATGAGCTGGAATTAACATCAAGAGTGCTCCATGAAGCAACAAGATGTTTTTTTGAACTGCAAAAATTTCCAATCTCTCAGGAAGAATTTATTATTCTGGACTGCCTCTACATTAACCCTAATATAATACAAATGGAAATTGCCAAATTGATTTTAAAAGGCCGAGCACACACAGGTAAATTCCTTAAATCTCTTGAAGAAAAAAAACTTATTACAAGAACACCTGTAAAACAGGGGTCTAAAATCGTAATGCAAATTAAAATTACTGATAAAGGGCTGAAAACCTACAGAAAAATAGCTAATGCTCTTGATGAGCATATAAATGATGCCAGTGCAGGTTTAAAAATAAGGATAAATGATGTAATTTCTGCACTCCAAACAATTCGTGAAGATGCTGTCACTAAATTCAATATTAAATTTGAATAAATAAAAAACTTGCAAATTCACGAGATATATGCTTTAATTACGTGTAGAAAAATCTACACGTTGACGGAGATACTATGACAGAACAAGCATTAAATTCACACGAGGAGTGGAGTTTCAAGTTAAATCCGTGGATAACAATGATACCTCTGATGCTATCTATCTTTATGTTTGCTCTTGACGAAACGATTTCAAACGTAGCTCTTCCTTATATGGCAGGAACATTTTCAGTAAGCCATAACGAGTCCACCTGGATAATTACGAGTTATCTGGTTGCCAGCGGTATTGTTATTCCTGCTGTAGATTTTTTCAGTAAGCTTATTGGCAGAAAACAATATTTTATGCTTAGCATTGTTATATTTACAGTAGCATCAATTCTTTGCGGGATTTCAAATTCAATGGCAATGATGCTTTTTTCACGAATTTTGCAGGGCGTTGGAGGGGGCGGAATTATGCCTATTGCGCAGGCTATGATTTTTGAAATATTTCCGAAAGAAAAACTTTCTGCCGCAATGGCAATTTTCGGACTCGGGGTAATTATGGCGCCGATTATGGGGCCTGCTGTCGGCGGATGGCTTACAGAAAATTTCTCTTGGCCGTTTATTTATTTTATTAACATACCTTTTGGTATAATTGCACTTATTCTGTCGCATAAATTCATTGAAGAGCCGCCATATTCAAAAAAACAAAAAAATGTTACTATGGACATAAGCGGATTTGTTTTCCTTGCTCTCTGGCTTTTGACTTTGCAGGTTGTGCTGGATAAAGGAAACGATGCAGACTGGTTTAATGCAACATGGATTTGCCAGTTATCAGCAGTTTCTTTATTCTCTTTTTTGACATTTGTTTATATTCAGATAAAAAAAAGCAAAACGCACACCGGCTTGATAGACCTTTCTGTGCTAAAAAACCACAATTTTCTTATTGGCACAATGGGTCAAATCGTCTTGATGGGAGTCATGATGTCATCGGCTTCAATATTGCCGTCTATGCTGCAATCTTTGCTCGGGTATACATCATTCTTAAGCGGAATATCAATGGTACCGCGCGGTGCAGGATGCTTCCTGGCATCTATACTTTGCGGTATATTTGTTTCAAAGGTTGGTATTAAACCGGTTGTAACGGTTGGTTTAATAGTCCTTGCCTCCGCAGGGCTTCTGTTTGGAGAAATCAACACGTCTATATCACTTGTAGATATTGCTTTTCCAAATTTCGTATTTGGTCTGGGGATGATTATGGCAATGGTGCCGCTTGCAAATATTTCTTGCGCGACGCTTCCGAATGAGGCACAGACAAACGCATCCGGGGTTCAGAACCTGTTGAAAAATATCGGTGCTGCCATCGGAACATCAATTGCAACAACAATGATAACAAGATTTTCTCAAATGCACCAACATATGATGATTAAATCTTTGACTGAAACAAATAGTGTTTATGCAGAGAGATTAAACTCAATGATTTCTTCATTTATAACTCAGGTGGATCTTCCGACAGCAACACATATGGCTCAGGCTCAGATACATAATATACTTAGACAGCAAGCAACGTTATGGGGTTATGTCGAAACCTTTAGATACTTTGCTGTCGCAGTAATCCTGATTTTGCCGTTTGTCTGCTTCCTGCACGATAGCGTAAAGGCAGAAAAAAAAACAAAAACAAGCATAAAATAAAAAGAGTATATTTATGGTGGGCGTAAAGTAGCAATGTTCGAACTTTTTGAAATGTATTAAAAGTTTTTAATTCTAGAAAATAAAATTAATGCTGAATAAAAAATTGCCATCGATATAAAATAACTATTTTAGCAGAAGCAAAAGGAATTAAGAACCCTCCGCAGATTATTGGTAAGTGTATTGTTAAAGATTTTTTTAACTATCAGGAAATAATAATTAAATTTTGATATGCATACTAACTTTTGTAATTATATGGTTATTTTTTTTTCACTAGTTAATAATCCATGTTTTCTATTTGAAGACTCTACACCAAAAAATTCATTTAGAAAATCACTAAAACCTATAACAATATGCATTAGATTGTGATTTAAATACAATATTTCATTTATCTTTCCACTTTTAACATAATAAGCAGAAAGAGAAACTCCTGTTGGACAGAATTCTAGATGAGATTGGTTTATTAAGCAACTATGCTTATATGCGTTATGCAAATCATTTACCGTATTAAGTATTAATTCGAATTTACAATAATTTAATTCTGCTTTTATGCTTGATTTTAATTGTGGTGGAATTTTATCTCCGATAGTATATTTCTTTTTAGTCTTTAATTCTCCAAGTGAAGTAATACATATTTCATTATGTAGTTGAATATTATTAAAATCATAATATAAACAAAGTACCATAATTAAATCATCTATCACTCGTTTCATCGTATGAACAATCTGTTCTTTTTTTGTATTTATTGCAAAGATGTTAATTGTCACATCTGAATTTGTCATTAATTTATTATGAATTTGATAATTTTCTTCAATAAGTTTGTTTAAATATTCTATTGTGGCAAATAATTCTAATGCTAGTGTGAAAATGTTTATAAGTCCAAAGGAGGTTTGATATTTTTGTAATTGTAAAAATATTGGAGAAACAATATTTGGCCCGCTAATTAACCTATTGTCAATATGATAACCTTTATAGCTTCCTCTAAAACCCGAATCAAAATTATATTGTATTATATGTATATCAGCCATTATACAATTATTTTAATATAAAAAAAAGCTTTATTTGTTTTAAAATATTTTTCTTATTAACAGTTAAAGAGACTCGAACTTTTGAAATCGATACCATAAAAAACATTTGACGACTTTTAAAATTTAATTGGCTGAAATGCAGATTGGAAGTTGAAAAGTCACTAAAAAAGAGCCTTTTTCGGCTCTTTTTAGAAATGGTGGGCGTTAGAAGACTCGAACTTCTGACCCTCTCCTTGTAAGGGAGACGCTCTACCAACTGAGCTAAACGCCCTCAGCAAGATTTATATTAACCCAAACATATTTCTATGTCAAATACTTTGTTTTAATAATCTAATTAGCGTATTTAAAAACCTCTTCAAATTATATACAATACTAGAAAAAGAAAGGAGTTTTGAACCATGGAAATCAAAGTTGTTCAAGATGTAAAAAGTATTGAAGCCGATATCCTTGTTGTTAACAAGTTTGAAGACGAAAATACAACTAATGAGCTTGCCAACAAATACGCTGTTGAGCAGGATAATTTTAAAGGCAAATTCGGAGAAACCTACCTTTTGCCAACTTATGGAAAAGAAATCTACAGAAAAGTCCTCGTTCTCGGGCTGGGGAAAAAATCAGAATTTAACCCTAATAAAATGAGAGAAGCTATAGCAAAAGCAGTTAAAAAAGCCATGCAAATGGAAGCAAAAAAACTAGCATTCTCTCTCGATGGAATTGAATTTGATTACTCAGAACAATTCTCAATGGGTGCTTTCATTGGAGATTATGCTTTTGACAAATACAAGTCAGAAAAGAAAGAAAATAAAGTACAAGAAGTTTATGTACAAGCAAATGCAGAGATTGTTAAAAAAGCTGAAAAAATCGCTTCTGCTATGGCTTTCGCCAGAAACCTTGCAAACGAACCAGCTCAATTTGCAACGCCGACAGAACTTGCAAATATAGCATGTGATTTCGGCTTAGATACTGTTGTGTACAATAAAGAAGAATGTGAAAAATTAGGCATGGGAGCATTCCTCGCAGTAGCAAAAGGAAGTTCGCAAGAACCGAAATTTATCCACATGAAATATCAAGTAGACAACCCGAAAAAGAAAATTGCTATAATCGGTAAAGGTATTACTTTTGATAGCGGCGGACTTGATATTAAACCGGCTTCTTCAATGCTTTCAATGAAAGACGATATGTCAGCTGCTGCCTGCGTACTTGGAGTAATGAGTATTATAAGAGAATTCCACCCTCAGGTTGAAGTTCACGGCATTATCGCAGCGTGCGAAAACATGCCTGGCTGCAGCGCTTACAAACCGGGTGATATCTTAACAGCCAAAAACGGCAAAACAATTGAAGTTGATAACACAGACGCCGAAGGCAGATTAACCCTCGCTGACGCACTCTGCTACGCATGCGAATTAGGTGTTGATGAAGTAATAGACCTAGCGACCCTGACAGGAGCCTGCATGGTTGCACTGGGTACAAATGCTGCAGGTATTATGGGTAACGACGATACTCTTGTTAAAAACCTTATAAACACCGCTGAGCGAAACGGTGAAAAGTACTGGCAGCTGCCTCTATGGGATGAATACTTTGACAGCCTGAAAAGCGATATAGCAGATATGAAGAATACCGGCTCACGATGGGGCGGAGCTTCTACAGCAGGAGTGTTCCTGCAAAAGTTTGTAAAAGACGTTAAGTGGGCACACATTGATATTGCAGGAGTTGCCTTCTTAGATAAACCTCAAAAAGAATTCATAAAAATCCCGCCACTCTTATCTAAATCTCTTCTGTATCAACAAATGTTATTTTATACCCCAGAATATCGGCAATAAGTAAAACTTCGTTATATGTTATACTTCCTCTAATAAGTTTGTTTGAAAGATTATTTGAACTATAATTTTTCCCCATTTTCTCCGATAACAACAGACAAAGCTCTTTCATTTTAATATTTTTCGCTGCTAATAACGATTTTATTTGTTCTCTTGCCTTCATATTCATATCAATAATTATACTAATCCGTGAAAATGTTGACAAATGAGTGTACAATGGATATAATAAAAACACTTATTAGTGATATTATACTCTAATTAGTGTGTTTACGTTTTACATTTATTTACATAAGGGGTAGCTATGGAAAAAAAACTATTTTATGAATTTATTGGGAAAAAAATCAGACAAAAAAGAGAGGAAAAAGGTTTAACACTTAATGAATTATCCCTCAAGACAAGGATAAGAAAGATATATTTGCAAAAAATAGAAGAGGGAAGTGCTTATGGATTTACCATAACAAAATTTTTTAGGATAGCTGATGCATTAGAAATACCTGCCAGTATCTTGATAAAAAGCTGTGATTAGCTAGTAGTTGTATAATTGTCACCCGACAGTGTACTCTTTTCTTTTCAGTAAAGAAAAAGTAAGTTAGCCGGCGCCGAATAAATCACCGTCAAAATTCAAACCTTTTGCTTCTTTAAGCAGCGGATAATCATCAATATTATTATTCTTAACAAAATCAATTGCTTCTGCTCTTGCGAGTTCAAGAATTTTCGCATCATTTACAATATCTGCAATAATCATATCCGGCAGCCCGCTCTGGCGCGTTCCTAGAAATTCTCCCGGGCCTCTTATTTGCAAATCCTTTTCCGCAATAACAAAACCGTCATTTGTCTGAGTCATTATATCAAGTCTTGCACGTGTTTCTTGAGATTTTGTGGAAGATGATAACACACAGTAAGACTGCAAACCACTTCTTCCCACACGCCCCCTTAACTGATGAAGCTGTGAAAGCCCAAATCTTTCTGCATTCTCAATCACAATTACTGTAGCATTTGGAACATCAACCCCGACTTCAACAACAGTTGTAGATACAAGAATATCATATTCTTTGTTCTTAAACTTATTCATAACTTCATCTTTTTCATCGTTTTTAAGCTTTCCGTGCAAGAGCCCTATTTTATATTCTGGAAAAACTTCATTCTGCCACTTTTCTTTTTCAATAGTTGCTGCTTTTGCCGAAAGGGTTTCACTTTCCTCTATCAGAGGGTAAACTATATATGCCTGACGTCCGGCCTCTACTTCTCTACGTATCAAGCTTGCAATCTGCTTTCTTGAATTTGTCATTGTCGTAAGTATAGGTTTTCTACCGCTCGGAAGCTCATCAATAATAGTCAAATCTAAATCACCATTCATGGTAATTGCAAGCGTCCGCGGAATCGGTGTTGCTGTCATTGTTAATATTTGCGGATTTTGTGATTTTTTACGCAGCGCAAGCCTCTGCTTAACTCCAAACCTGTGCTGCTCATCAATTACTACAGCCCCAAGATTTGCAAAATCAACAGTATCCTGAATAAGTGCGTGTGTACCTACTGCAATATTTGCCTGACCATTCCGGAGATTTGTTTCCGAAACAGTACGCTGTTTTTTGCTTATACTTCCAATTAGCAGTTCAACGCTTAGGCCAAGAGGTGTAAGCCATTTAACAAGGTTATTGTAGTGCTGCTGAGCAAGGATTTCCGTAGGCGCCATAATTGCAGCCTGATATCCGTTTTCAATTGCTGCAAGAAGCATAATACAGGCAACTACGGTTTTTCCGCTTCCTACATCGCCTTGAAGCAGTCTTTGCATTGGTTTTGTTGAATTTAAGTCATTTAAAATTTCATTTACCGCCCTTTTTTGAGCGCCAGTTAATTCAAACGGCAAACCATTAATAAAACGCATTACAAGTCCGTCTTTTTTTATTTCTAACGGGATTGAAGAAATACTTTTATTGTTCTCTTCTCTTAAAAGTGCAAGTTTTAGCTGAATTAGGAATAATTCCTCAAATACAAGTGAGTATCGAGCGTTATGCAAAGAATTATTATCCTTCGGGAAGTGCATTTGTTCAACAGCTTCACGTTTTTCCATGAGATTATACTTGTCTATAACCTTGCGCGGCAAAACAGTTTCTATATCATTTTTAAACAGCTGTATTGTATTAAAAATAGCCTTTCTTAAAGTTTTTATATTAAGATTTTCACTCAAGGGGTAAATGGGAACTATCCGCGCTAAATTTATATTGGATTCACCGAGAATTTCGTCCTCCATAATTGAATAAACAGGTTTATCAAGGGTAGGCATTCCATCATAAGAATTTATTTTTACAGTACCTGAAATCATAATTCCAGCACCTTTAGGGAATTGCTGTTTCATTCTCTCAAGCGTAAATTTATTAGACTTTGATGCAAAGAAATTAAGACTCATGCTTCCTGAGCCGTCATTTATGCGAACCTTAACAACACCAAGATTATTTTTTGTCGTAAAAGCTTCCACAGAACGAATATTACCGAAAACAGTTGTAGTTTCACCAGGCTCTAAATCCCTTATCCTTGTTCTGGTTGAGTAATCAACATGTTTGCGCGGAAAATAATAAAGCAAATCACCTACCGTATAAATCCCGAGTTTATTCAAAACATAGGCTATCTTTGGTCCTATGCCCTTCAAATACATAACGTCTGATTTTAAGCTAAGATTTGTATGCGCCTTTTCTGGCTGTGTTTCGCCTGTTTCAGCCTTAATTACACTAACGAGCCTCTCAAGTGATTTTTTTCTCTGGGGTAAGGTATCCATTTGATACCGCTCAAAATGTTCTAAAAGCACCTGCCACTTTGGGTTTTTAGACTTTTTAATTTCTTTGCGTAATTCAGAACAGATGAACGATGAAAAACTTCTCGTACGCCCGTTAATATTGATATATTTATACTTAACCTCAATTTCGACGGCTTTCTTAATCTGCTCCAAATTATCCATGAATAGATTATACTATAGAATTGCCTAAATTGGTTTTTATAATCTTTGCTGGATTACCGGCAACTATAACATTTTCAGGCACATCTCGGACTACAATAGAACCGGCGCCAATTACAGAGTTTTTACCAACATAAATCCCGCCTATAACAACAGAATTTGCATAAATAGTTACATTTTCACCTATTATGGGAACCTGACAGTTATACTTCTCGCTATATTTCCCGCTGCCAATAGTAACATTCTGGTATATTACACAATTTTTTCCTATTTTGGCAGATGGATTTATTACAATACCTACCGGATGCGGAAAAGTTACATTATTCTTTTTTAAAGTTTCTATATCAGGAATGCAGCAAACATCTGCAAGCTGATTTATTCCAGGACTTCTAAATTTTAGTTTAATCCCGAATATTTTTAAAACCAGCCGGGCATTTTCTTTATATAGCCCGAAAAGGGAAGCATATATTCTTTTTATCATGAATAATACCTCTGAATGCGTTGATTGCAATCAACAGTGTGAGGTCATTATATAGCTAAAATTATTATTATGCAAGTTGATGACAAACAACATTTGAATACAAAGAAACAAATTCTTGTAAATGCAGTTTCAAGCGTGATTAAAGAATTGGTCAAAAACTCCGGTAAAAGCGGACGTAAAATTTCTCAAGAATATGACATCGGTCTGGGCGTAATTTCTAAGCTTGAGCGTAATCTTGTTTCTGATATAAAGCTTTCTACAATATGGAAACTTGCTAATGCATTTGACATTTCTCCTCTTGAAATAATAAAAAAGACTATAACAGAATTACCAGAAGACTTTAATTTTTATGATTAGAAGTCCATCTTTACATTTCTTAATATTCACTCTCTAAAAAGGCAATTTTTAAAAACATAAATACTTTATATATATGTAAGAGATATTCAAAAGAGAGAGTGAAATTTATGGCAGCTACATACGATGCAATTGAAAGAAATAAAAAACCAGCAGGTGCTTTAGAAATTCCTGAAAACTTTCATTTCTACTATTTGAATAAACAAGACAGACAAATGAGATTTAACAACGGCGGAGACCCTATTTACGCTGTGTTCGATAAAATTGACAACAGACCGCTATCTAAAATCGCTAAAGATTTCGTCAAAGAATTAAAAGATGACTCTATCAGATTTATCTCTACTTTATTGAATTAATACGTAGGCAGTAAGCTAGTAGTTTTTAGCCAAACTCCTACATTTACCCCTTACCCCATCTTACATCTTACAAAATTTTGCCCCATTTCGGGGCTTTTTTTAATTTTTACTGTAAATAGTAGCTTCTACATTTTTATGCGGCAATGTTAAGTCTTCCATTGATTTAACAAGCTGTGCTTTTGTATCAGCTTCTACAAATTTTCCTCCGGTAACATTTGCAGTACACTGGAGTTGTGCAAGGTCATCTTCGTCATGCACATTAAAAGCAATTACATCAATTTTGATATCTTTTCTTGTTTTAACCAGTTCTATTGAATAATCGCATGGACTTTCGTCACAATTTTCCCCTCCGTCTGTTAGCAGAATAATATGTTTTACACCGTCATATCCATCTAAATCTTTGTTGACAGCCTGTTTAAGCGAATATGTTATTGGCGTCATTCCTCTTGGTCTAAGACGCGACATTTCAGAAAGAATAGAAGAACTGCTTGAAAAACCGAGAGGTACTACAAGCTCAGAACTTCTACATGCATTATACGCGAAAAGATTGCATGTATGACCGTAAACTCTAAGTCCGACTTTAGTTTCGGAGGAGATTTGCGGCAAAATATAGTTCATCATTTCCTTAACCTGATTTGCTTTTGTCTTGTGTTCAAGAAATTCGCCCATGCTGTTTGAATAATCTACAACAAAAAGCAGCTTGTCACCGTTATCCTTATAGCTGTAATCAGAAGGAGTATAAACCTCATAGGCAAAAACAGGAATAATTATTAAAAGCAATAAAAACCAGATTTTTTTCATATCATAAGATTAACCTGTTTTTTCAATCCAATATATTCTCTTACAGAGCTAGCCTGCAATACTTGATTTTCATTTTTATCAGCGCTACTCTTGTATCGGAGGAGTATGATGTCAAAGAATATTTTTATTACTGCGACCGGAACAGATGTAGGAAAAACGTATGTTTCAGCCCTTATTGTAAAAGAAATGAGAAAAGCCGGATATAATTGCGGATATTTTAAACCTGTACTTAGCGGTATAGAAGAACAAAATGGCAAATTGACTGTAAGTGACGCAAATTATGTTGTTGACACCGCAAAAATCCCTTGTGAAGCGGACAATTGTGTCGGATGCTGGTGGAAGGAGGCAGTTTCTCCACATTTAGCAGCCAAACGCGCCGGCAAAGATATTGAAATAGAAAAAATTAAACAAAAATTTGAAGAGCTCAGCAAAGATTATGATTATCTTTTAATTGAAGGTGCAGGCGGAATTACCTGCCCTCTAAGGCTTGAAAACGGAGAAAAATACCTGCTTAAAGATTTAATCAAAGAGTTTGGCACAAGCATTATTATTGTTGCAGACGGCGGACTCGGTACAATAAATTCAACCCTGCTTACGGTTGAATACGCAAGAAACAATAATATCCCGATTGCAGGTATTATTTTGAACAACTTTAACCTTGACAGTTTTATGCATCAGGATAATTTAAAACAGGTTGAATACCTCACCGGCATTAAAGTTGTTGCGACTGTAGAAAGAGGTCAAAAGGATATTAAACTTTTGGAGGAATTATGGACTGGCAGAAAGAAGATTTGAAATACATATGGCATCCGTGCTCACAGATGAAGGATTATGAAACACTTCCTCCTATCGTAATTGAACGTGGAGAAGGTATAAACTTGTATGATATTAACGGAAAATGCTACAAGGACGTAATCAGTTCGTGGTGGTGTAATCTTCTCGGGCACTGCCATCCAAGAATTAATGCCGCAATAAAAAAGCAGGTTGATACGCTTGAACACGTTATTTTCGCAAATTTTTCACACAAAACAGCTATTACACTCTGTCAAGAGCTTGCTGAAGTTGTTCCGGCCGGATTATGCAAATTCAACTTTGCCGATAACGGTTCTTCTGCAATTGAAATGGCTTTAAAAATGAGTTTTCAGTACCATTATCAAACAGGAAACCCGCAGAAAAAAAGATTTATGGCATTAGCAGACGCATACCATGGCGAAACCCTCGGGGCTCTTGCAGTTGGTGGAGTTGATTTATATTCGGAACTCTATAAACCGCTGCTTCTGGATGTAATAAGAATAGAAGGATTAGATTGTTACAGATGCAAATACGGGAAATGCCGTGATTGTTGTAATTGCGAGTGTTTTGAAAAAGCGGAAGAAGCTTTTGCAAAATACGCAGATGAAACAGCTGCAATTATTGTAGAACCATTATTACAGGGCTCTGCCGGAATGAAAGTTTATCCGCCTTTATATTTGAAAAAACTGAGAGAATTGTGTGATAAATATAATGTACATCTTATAGCTGATGAAATTGCAACTGGTTACGGCAGAACAGGGAAAATGTTTGCATTCAACCATGCCGGCGTAAGCCCTGACATAATGTGTCTTTCTAAGGGTTTAACCGGCGGTTATATGCCAATGGCAATTGCTGTAACTACGCAGGAAATTTATGATGCGTTTTATGATGATTATCTAAAAGGCAAAGCATTTATGCACTCGCACACATATGCCGGCAATCCGCTTGCATGTTCAGCAGCAATTGAAGTTTTGAAAATTTTAAAAGATGAACAAATTATTGAAAAAGCTAATAAGCATGCTGTTTACTTTAATAATATTATTAAGGAAAAATTTCTTCCGCTTGAAAACGTAGGAGAAGTCCGCTCAATAGGTTTAATTAACGCAATTGAACTGGTTAAGAACCGGGATACTAAAGAACCTCTGGCTTATAAAAAACGTACAGGATATCAGATTTACAAAAAAGCTCTGGAAAAAGGAGTTCTGTTAAGACCTCTCGGGGATGTAATATACTTCAATCCGCCTCTTATTATTGAAGAGCAAGATATTGACTTTGTATCAGATGTTGCATTAGAATGTACAAAAGCAATATTAAATAGTTAGGAGTATCCCAATGAATGTATCGTTAAAAACTTTTATGCCGGTTGTTGCAGCCGGATTGTTAGGTTTGAGCGCCTGTAGTCATGTTGAGGAAAGAGCTAAAGACTATATGCAAGATAAACCATATTCAGAATTTGTAGAGCTTACGAATACAAGTAATATGACACTTATACAGTCCCGACTTGATTCATTGGCTTATAGAGATATTTTTAACGGTACAAAGCTTGCGAATGATTCTGCTTCTGTTGCAGAATTTAATAAAATCGCAGCCAGCCTCCGAGGGTATAATAATGAATATGATTGTTCTCAAAGAATAGTAGCAATAGAAAAAGGCCTAAAAGACCAAGGGATATTAACAAAAGATTTTTCCATAGTAAAAGATCTTTCCGCTACTTTTGCCGAGACTTTGGTGCAAGCTAATAAACTTCAACACTATGCTGATGATTGGGCTTATAGAAAATTCTTTACTCAAAAAGGAATTATGACTGATGAACTTTCAAAGCAATGTGATGAGGTTTCTAAAAAAATCAGACCTTAATTAAGTTTTGATTTAAGGATTCTTGCAGCAGAAATCAAAATATCAATACTGGTTGAAAACGGCGGTGCGTAAGTTAAATCTACATCAAGCAAATCTTCGACAGTCATTCCTCTCAGAAGTCCTACTGAGATAGTATTAACTCTTTTATCAGCATCACCGCAGCCTATTGCCTGAGCACCCAGCATTTTATGAGAACGCCTGTCTGCAACGAGTTTTAGTGTAACATTTTTTACTTCCGGCATATAACCGGCCTTATCGCGCTTTGTTATAACCACAGAAACAGTGTCATAACCTCTTTTTTGCGCAGCTTTTTCTGTTAAACCGGTCATTGACATACTGAGAGAATGGTATCTTAAAACAGCTGAACCGAGAACCCCCTCAAAATCCTCGACTCCGCCGCAAGCATTAATCGCAGCAACCCTGCCTTCTTTATTTGCAGTAGAGCCAAGCGGAATCCATACAGGAGAATGCGAAATAATATTAATCTTTTCAGCACAGTCACCGCAGGCATATATATCCGGAATGTTTGTTTCCATTCTGCTGTTAACCTTTATAGCACCGGTCGTTCCTATTTCAATTCCGGCTTCCTTAGCAATATCGACTACAGGATAAACCCCTGTTGCAATCACTGCCATATCTGTTTCAAACCCTGAACCGTTAGTCGTTAAAACTCCTGTTACAGTTTCATCACCTACAAATTCACAAACCTGATCTTCATTTAGTATTTTTACAAGACCGTCAGAATTTTCCAGTATGAAAGATTGTATCAATGAAGAGATATCCTCATCAAAAACAGAAAGAATAAAAGGAGAGCGCTCAACAAGAGTTACATTCTTTTTATTTTTAACAAAAGCCTCTATCAGTTCTATACTAATATACCCGCCGCCTATTATTGTTATATTTTGCGACTTTTCCATTGCGCTTCTTATATTAATACCGTCCTCTAGAGTTCTTAATGTAAAAATATTTTTCAGACCGGTATTTTTTATATCCGGTATAAACGGCGCAGCCCCTGTTGCAATAATTAATTTGTCATACTCAACAAAATTACAAACACCTAATTTTAAATCTTTAACCAGAATTTTTTTATCTGCAGGAAGAATTTTTGTAACCTGATGCTCCGTATGAACATTTATACCGCTTTTTTCAAACTCTTCCTTGGTTCTGACAATAAGTTTATGCCAGTCCTCAAAATCTCCCGCTACGTAGTAAGGAAGCCCGCAGGAAGAATAGGATACAAAGGTGTCCTTTGTATAAATATGTACATCCGCATCCGGAAGCAGTCTTTTTGATTTTGCAGCAGCTTTGGCGCCTGCTGCGACCCCGCCTATAATTATTATTCTCATAATGAGATTATGGCGGGCTTAAACGGTAAATTCAATTAGACACTCATCTATTTCCGTATTAATAAAGTTATATCGTTAAATACAACAAATATCATAAGAATAATAAGCAAAGAGAAAAATACTGTAGATATAACCTCAATAACTTTTTCATTTAAAGGTTTACCCATGATTTTTTCAATAATCAAAAACATTAAGTGTCCTCCATCCAGAGCCGGAATAGGAAGAATATTTAATATAGCAAGGTTCATAGATATAAGAGCTGCAAGAAGTACACCGGAAGCTTTTCCGCTTTTCTCTATCATATCGCCGCCTATTTTGGTAATCGCAACAACACCGTGCATATCTTTTAAAGGAATATTTCCGGTAAACAACTGACCGAGAGAGTACATCATCATATAAGTATTGTTCCACAGATAAGAACAGCTCTCTTTTACAACAGCAGCAGGAGTATTTGTCTTAATCATTGTCTGCTTTGCTCCAAGCCCGATACCAATAATACCTTTTTCATCAGGATAAATAGGATTGAGTTCTATAGTTTTTCCATCACGCAAAACCGTTAGATTAATAGGGTGCACACCGTTTGATAAAACTTTGGCCACATCATACATTGAGAATTTGCCATCTGAAGTATAAACTCTCTTACCGTCAATACTTTTTTCAAGTTCTTTCAATCTCTCATCAAGAGTTATACCCTCATTTTTATAGTACTTAGCACCCTTTAGCGCATATTTGTCCATTGTTACAATATCTTTTTCCAAATCCTGAGGAAGTCTTATCGCAATACCCTCTGGTATAATTTCATCTTTAGATAAGCCCGGATTTAAATCTTTAAGTTTTGAATAGTTTGCATTGACTGTTTTTTCTGAAACAATACCGTTATTCTTAGCACTATTTTTAACAATAGTCACCAGTGAATAAACGTTATTTATATCACAACCGTTAGCTTTAAGTATTCTGTCACCTTCTCTTAATCCGGATTTCCGTATACTTGCTTCTTTTGGAGCACTTATTTCCCCTGCATAAATCTCATAATTTCCAGAAGGAAGTTTGTGAGAAACAATTGCCACAAGCATAACCAGAGCAATCGCACAAATTACGTTTGCAATTACGCCGGCAGAAACAACAATCGCTCTCTGCCATGCCGGTTTATTTGCAAATCTTTCCGGAGAGTCTTTTGGAAGTTCACAATCTTTCTCGTCATCAGGAAAAGAAACGTATCCGCCAAGCAAAAATGCATGAACCAGAACTTCCACATCACCAACCTTGGTTTTATATAAAGTCGGCCCTACAGGAAGGCCAAACCCGAATTTATCAACCTTTATACCAAATGCACGGGCTGCAAAAAAGTGCCCTGCTTCGTGTACAAGAATAAGTAAACTTAAAAGTAATATCATTATGATAATTGACATAAACTCTCCCTTTTATTATCTTTTTTATAATTTTAACATAAATAGCTTTGTTGTGTTATAATTAGGCAAAATAGGTGACAAAATGACTATTGCAATATATCCGGGCAGTTTTGACCCGATTACAAACGGACATATAGATATTCTAAAAAGCGGCGCTAAAATTTTCGATAAAGTTATAATCGCCGTATGTTATAACGTTAATAAAGAAGGCTTTCTTCCTATTGACGTCCGTACAAAATTAATTCAAGAAAGCGTAAATGATATTCCAAATGTTGAAGTTGATGCTTTTCAAGGTTTAACCGTTGAATATGCAAAAAAGCGCGGAGCATCTGTTCTTTTGAGGGGCCTGAGAACCTCTTTTGACTTTGAGTATGAAATGCAGCTTTCTCAGACAAACCATGCTTTATACAATGATATTAAAACAGTCTTTTTAATAACTCAGCCTGAATTTAACTTTATTTCGTCATCCTGTGTAAGAGAAATTCTTATAAACAAGGGGGATATAAGCGGCTTTGTGCCGGAAGCTGTATGCCGGTATTTAACTATGAACGCTCAGGCTTTAAGTTAGACAAAATTACTGCAGCTATCATAAATACACATCCCAAAATCTCTTTTGGAAGCATTGTTTCGCCTAAAATCACCGCACCGCCTAGTACTGCAAAAACAGATTCAAGACTAAAAATAATTGACGCAATTACAGGAAGAGTATTTTTCTGCCCGAAAATTTGTAATGTATAAGCCACGCCGCAGGTTAAAATACCTGCATACAAAAGAGATGTTTTGCAATCAATAATAGATGCCGCTGTCGGATTTTCAAATAAGAGTGTTAAAACAGCTGACAAAATCCCAACAACCACAAACTGCAAACAGCATGCTTTCACTGCATTAACTTTGTTAGAATAAAAATTAACAACCAGAATATGGACGCCGTAGAAGAATGCAGCTACCAGCACCAGTAAGTCATAAACATTAAAACCGCCACCTGGAGTATAACACAAGAAATATAAACCAATTACAGCAAGAATTACGCTGAAAACGATTCTCTTTTCAAGTTTGTGTCCTTGCAGAACCGCAATAATCGGTACGAAAATAATATACAGAGCAGAAATAAATCCGGCCTTACCCGCTGTAACATACTGCATGCAGTATTGTTGAATACTCATGGCCGTAAATAGCGCAAGTCCGCATCCTACTCCTGCTCTGGCAAGATTTATATGCTGATATCTCTTTCTTTTTTTTGTTCTAGTGTCCGGTTTTGACAGCTTAACCCAGAGAATTACCGGCAAAAGGCTCAATGCACCGAGAAAACTTCTTACCATATTGAAAGTAAACGGCCCGATATGCTCCATACCTTCACGCTGAGCAACAAACGAAACACCCCAGATGAGTGCCGTCAAGAATAATGCAAAATTAGCAAGAAGTTTATTTTTCATAACACCATTATATATAACTAAATTCTATTATGCCAAACCCCGCCGCGTCTGTCGACAAAAGCGTCATAGCAAGACCAGAATCTGAATATACCAGTTAAACCCAACACTGCATGTGTAACGTTTTTATCTACCGGGTTATCATTTATTAATTGACCCAGCCCCGGCCAAACAATTAAAGAAATTGCTGCAGCACCTACAGAACGTCCGGAAATAGCACCCGGAGTACCGTGTGTTGGAGCAGCCATAACGGCTGATGACAACATAATTAATAAAACTAATATAGAACAAATCTTTTTCATACTTATAATTCTCCCTAATATTTCTTAGTTACCCATAGCAAATGATATCCAAATTGTGTTTTTACCGGTTCGGAAACTTCGCCCACATTACCATTGAAAGCGGCATCTTCAAAAGGTTTTACCATCTGGCCTTTTCCAAAACATCCCAAATCTCCGCCATTTTTTCCAGACGGACATTTAGAATACAGCCCTGCCATTTCTTTGAAATCATCAAAACTTTTTATTTCGTTCTTAAGTTTTATAGCTTCAAGCTCGGTTGGTACAAGAATATGACTTGCACAAACCGTTGAAAAATCTTCCGCAAAAGAAGGAAGGCATAATAAACCTAATAAAAATAATCCTCCAAATAATTTTTTCATAATAAAACTCCTTAAATATTTATTCAGCATCAACCAATACTTTAGCCTGTTTCCACAAATCGTTAAATTCGTCATATGTATACTCTTCAAAAGGTTTTGTTTTAATTTCTTCCATTTTTCTGAAACGTTTTGTGAATTTTTTATTAGCTCTCAACAATGCTTGTTCAGCATCAATTTTATACCATCTTGCAAGATTAACGGTCGCAAAGAAAATATCCCCCATCTCATCTTCCATTTTCTCTTTGTCACCGCTTTTAACAGCTTCTTCAAATTCTTTATACTCAGATTGAATACAATTTTTCAAACTATCAACACAATCCCATTCAAACCCGACTTTTACGACTTTCTTACTAATTTTTTGTGCTGACATTAATGCAGACTGGGACTTGGAAATACCATCCAATACAGATTTTCTATAAGTTTTTTCCTCTTTTTTAAGTTTATCCCAATTATCCAAAATTTCCTGAGTTGAATGCACTTCGGTATTACCAAAGACATGCGGATGCCTGTGTATAAGTTTATCGCTCAATTCTTTTGCAACATCTTCTATATCAAATTCACCGTCGTCCTTTGCAATCTGGGCATGGAGTACAACCTGCAGTAAAACATCACCGAGTTCTTCACGCAGATTTGAAATATCGCCCTCGTCAATTGCATCCACTGCTTCATAAGCTTCTTCAAGCATGTTTGGACGCAAAGACTTATGAGTCTGCTCTCTATCCCACTCGCAGCCGTTTTCACTCCTTAGTACAGCTATTATATCAACCAGTTTTTCTAAATTCGGATATTTCATAAACTGATTATATCATAGACTAAGATTTATTAGCCAGCATTTTATACCCGACTGTGAGCGCCCCCATAACACCGGCTGTAATTCCGCCGTATTTCAGGGCTTTTTTCCACTGCATATTGCTTTTTGTATTTTTAATAATATCAAATAATTTTGCATCCTTAAACTCAGAAGACTTTATGAATTTTTTAGATTCGCTGTTCCATCCTAATTTAACTGCATTTTTGGTTTTCAAAAGTTCAAAATCCATAATTCCCTCCAGAGATTTTTTCAATGCTTCTTTGCTTGTTTTTATGTTGGTTGTATTTACGGCATCCAGCAGTGTTTCAGATGAAATACCTTTACACTGCTCATCTATTATATATTTATTTGCATTAATTAATTTTCTAAACTCTTCTGGAGTTTTGACTTTATCAATTTTTTTTAAGACTTCTTTCAATTGTTTAAAATATTTTTTTACGTCTGAGGAAGTATTTTTATTTAAATTTTTATCAAAAACTTCTCTTGCAAAACTATCAGACACGACTCCGTCCTTACCAACAGGATACCTGTTCCTGAAATATCCGGCAGTACCTCCGCCAAGAGCACCCAGAGTCATCATTCCGAAAACAGACGGACCGGAATTTTTGCGAACGGGTTGATATCCGCCGCCTTGCGAATACATATTACCTGCATTCATCGCATATGAATTAGCCATACTACACACCTTATAATTATTACACTATATATCTAAAGTAATTTTACGCAGAAAAATTGCTTTATTATTTAACAAAGCGTTACAATTTGTTCAAGTTTACATTTTTATTATCTTTATTGTATAATCTCCTTATACTTTTTAGGAGAAATTTTTAAGTATGAAAGTAAGTGTAAAAGTACCTGCCACATCGGCAAATTTAGGCCCCGGATTTGATTGTCTGGGCTTGGCTCTTCCGATTTATAACACAATTACAATCGAAGAAACCGTGCTTCCGGGAACAGGTATTGAAATAAATTTGATGTCAGAAGAAGAAGTTATTGATGAAATGATTTTCGATAACATTCCAAAAGATGAAAATAATATAGTATATAAAGCAGTGGAAATGCTTTATAATTCAATCGGTCAGGAACCATCAGAATTGAAGATTAATATACAGTCGCAAATTCCTATAACAAGAGGCCTTGGAAGTTCTGCGGCTGTAATCGTAGGAGGGCTTATTGCAGCTAACAAACTTTTAGGCTCGCCTGCTGATGAAACAGCACTTCTTTCAATAGCAACAGAGGTTGAGGGACATCCTGATAATGTTGCTCCGGCTATTCTGGGAGGTTTCGTAATGGCTTCACAGGAAGATGACGGTTCAATTGTATACAGAAAACTTGATTGGCCTCAAGATTGGGATATTACAGTATGTATTCCTGATTTTGAACTTTCTACTAATATTGCACGCTCTGTTCTGCCGGAACAAATTCCTATGCAGGATGCAATATTTAATGCTAAACACCTTGCAATGCTTGTAGAGGCTGTTAATACAAAAGATACTAAATTAATGAAAATAGCACTCCAGGATAAACTCCATCAGCCTTATAGAGAAAAGCTCGTGCCTGGTATGCGTGAAATTATGGAAGCATTTAAGCATGAAGACGGCGTTCTAGGCTGTGTTTTATCAGGGGCCGGCCCGACAATGCTGATTATATCCCACAAATATGATGTGGATAAGATTAAATCCACAGTACGAGAAATATGGGAAGGCCAAAGCATCAAAACTGATATAAGAACTTTAAAGATTGAACCTAAAGGTGCTGAAATCCTCGAGGCGTAGGGGGAAATTAGATAATATAGTTAATTACTCTTCAATTAAACTAAAATTTTCTCCAAGTTGGTCTTCAACCATAGCAATCAATTCAGAGCATCTCATTCCCAATGCGTTTGCAATTGCCCAGCTTGTAATTAGTTTACATTGAACCTCTCCCCGTTCTACTCGTAAAATTTTGCTTTTATCAAAGCCATAGCTTTCTGCAAACTTACTTGCAGACAAACCAGTGCGTTTATCTCTTAATTCTTTAATCACATTGGCAAGGCTTTCTGTTATTCGTTGCATTTCTTTTGTAATATATTGCATTTCTTACACTTCTAATATTATTACCTATTTTTTAACGACTGCTCAATCATTATTATAAGTTAGTTCTTGTATTTTATAATATACTTTTGTGAAGAGTTCTTCATTTTGTTTAATTTTTTCTAATTTTACCAAGAGCTCATTGTATGCTTTTTCTATATCAATTTTTTCTTCGGTTTTAAATAATACATCTGGTTTTATTTTTAATGCATAAATAATATTTTCTATAGTTTGCTGGCTTGGATAACTTTTTCCATTTTCAATTTTGCTTAACGCTGAAGGTTCTATGTTAATCATTTCTGCAAATTGTTCTTGCGACAGGTTACGAATTTTTCTAGCCTTGAAAACATTATTTCCTATAATTTCACGTATATCCATAATATTATTTTAATTTTATTTTGAATGTAGTATAATGTCCTCGTAAGAATAAAATATTCCTACAAAGAAAACTTAAAGATTTTACTTATGCAATACTTTTAGAATATTATAAGCATCATTTAATTTATCTTGTGGAAAGGTTTGTAATAATCGGGTTATATTTTTTATTGAATCAGCATGGTTGTCTAGTGTTATTGTTGGCCTTGCAGTAAAGAAAAGACTCGGATGTACATCCAGTGCATCACATAATTTTGCCAAAGTTTCGCTCTTGATAAAATTTTTACCGGCTTCTAAACGGTAGATGGTTCCGGCTTCTACACCAATACGTTCACCAAGTTTCTCTTGTGTTAAGCCTTTAGCTTCTCTAAGTTCTTTAAGCGAATTTCCTAAAATCTTTTGAATATCTTTACTATCCATAAAAACATGATAGGTTATTTGTTTACCCATCTCCACATCATAAAATTCATAAACTAATCATATTGCAACTATTTAAAACATAGTATACACATTAATACTCATGACATAATTAAAAGGAGAAAAAGATGAAAAACTTACTAACAACATTAATTCTATTAATAATCACAGTTGGAGTTGTTTTCGCCGATACAAAAATCCCTGTTCAGCTTATCAAAATCAAAGATGGCGATACTGTTGACGTTAGAATTGAGAAAAACACATTTCCAGTAAGATTAATAGGAATTGATTGTTATGAAACAGGCAGAATACATCGGGCATATCACCAGGCGTATGACAATAATTTATCAATTGATGAAGTTATTGCAAGAGGAAAGCAATCAACAGTTAATGAAGATTTACAAAAAAACGGCGGATGCATGATTTATGATTACAAATAGCAAAGACGCGAGCTTTGCTCGCGCCTTTGCTTATTATTCTATATTAACTAAACATTAATATCTTTTACAGATAATGCAATTCTGTGTTCTTTCGGTGTGAATTTCTTGATTAGTACATCAACTTCAGAACCTACTTTAAACATATTGAACGGATTTACGTTTTCATCAGACATTTCTGATACAGGAAGCAATGCTTCAACACCAGGGAAAATATTAATAAAAGCACCAAATGTAGTAACTTTATTTACAGTTCCCTTTACTATTTGCCCTTCTTCAAACTGTCCTTCAATTTGCTGCCAAGGATTTTCACCCATTCTCTTTAATGATAAAGAAATTCTCTTCAATTCATTGTCAATCTTGATAATTTTAACTTCAATTGTATCACCTAATGTTAAAACATCAGAAGGGTGTTTAATTCTCTGCCAAGAAATTTCTGAAATTGGAAGCAGACCATCGATACCATTGATATCAACAAATGCACCAAAATCAGTAATTCTTACAACATTACCTTTAACAATTTGATCTTCTTCAAGAGAAGAAAGAACGTTATCAACAACCTGATCTCTTTGTTCAGCAACAGCCTGTCTTTGAGAAAGGATAAGTTTATTTTTCTTAGGGTCAGCTTCAAGAACTTTAACTTCGATTTTCTGATCAATAAGACCTTCAAAAGGAGTTCCTGTTCTCAATTGAGAAGATGGGATGAAGCCTTTAAGATCAGCCACGTCAACTAATACACCGCCTTTAACAGTTGAAACAACCTTAGCAAGAATTGTATCACCCTGAATTTTAGCGTCATTTAATTGAGCCCATGCCTGAGCAAATGCAATTCTCTTTAATGATAACTGCATAGGATCATCGTTGTTTTCTTCTTTTAAAACATAGAATTCTCTGGTATCACCAATTTCTAATTCTTCTACGTCGCTTGAAAGTTCTCTATTAGATAAGAATGCTTCCATTTTAGCACCCTTTACACTTACTAAATAACCTTCTGATTCTTTTTTAATCACTGTACCTTCAACGATATCAGCTACATTGTTAGATTTAGCAAAGCTTTCTTCTAACAGCATTTCAAATTCATCTAATACTTGTGTCATATTTATTTTCCTTTCTGTATTTTGTCAATAACTTTATCTATTATTTTTTGCGGAGTTGAAGCACCGGCAGTAATACCGATAGATTTAACTCCTTCTAATAATTCTGTATTAAGTTCAGTATCGTTTTCAATATGAACTGTTTTTGTGCAGGCTTTAAGAATTTCTGCCAGATGCGAAGTATTAGCACTTTTTTTGGAGCCCACTACAATCATTAAATCGCTTTCTTTTGCAAGCTCTTTTGCTTCTTTCTGCCTCATTGCTGTTGATTGGCAGATTGTGTTATAAATCAAAACTTCTTTTGCAATTGTATTAAGATAATTAACGATGAGATTTAATGAAGAAACCATCTGCGTGGTTTGAACAACTACACCAACTCTTCTATGAGATTTAATCTCAGCTTCATACGGAGCAAGTTCTTCAATTGATGCTGCAACCACAACTTTATCAGAGTACAAATCAGCATTTGCTTTAATAGCCATTACTTCCGGATGATTAGATTTGCCTACAATTACAACAAAATAATCATTTTTAGCAAGTTCTACAGCTCGCTGCTGAACTTTTTTAACGTCAGGACAGGTTAAATCAACAAGTTCAAATCCGGCATTTTTAATTTGCTCAAAAATTTCCGGTGCAGCACCATGGCTTCTGACAATGCAAATTCCGTCACCTTGCTCAGGTATTTCATTTATAGTTTTTATACCCATTTTTTCTAACTCATTAATAACATCTGTGTTATGAATGAGTTCGCCTAATATATAAATATTTTTATCAGGGTTTTCCTTTTTTAACTTTATAGCAGTTTCTACGGCTCTTTTCACTCCGTAACAGAACCCTGCAAATTTGGCTAGTTTGATATCTGGATTACTCAAAAAAATTGTAATTCACTTTCTAAAGAACTAGAGGTTTCCCTCAGTACCAACATTAAACTATAAAATAATCCAAAAGTAAAGAGTTCCTAATTAGCAAGCAATTTTAGTCCTGTAATTCCAGATACAATTAAAGCTATGCAAATTAGTTTCGAAATAGTTAATGGTTCTTTAAAAATAAGTATGCCCAAAATAACAGTTCCAATTGTTCCAATACCTGTCCATATTGCATAAGCAGTTCCTAACGGCAGTTGTTTAAGAGCCTGCGACAGAAAATAAAAGCTCAGTATCATACTAATAACAGTAAAAACAGCAGGAAAAATTTTAGTGAATCCGTGAGAAAACTTTAACCCTACAGCCCAGCTGATTTCAAAGAGCCCGGCGACCAATAAATAAAACCACTGCATTTTAAACCCTCCTTTCGATTAGAAAGCCAGGGAGAAATCAAATGATTTCTCCCTGGCTTTTATCCTTCAGTGTACTTTAAAATTATATTTTAAAGTGTTCTCTCTTGGACCAGCCGGAATTCTACCGCGGAACCCTAGAAAACTTTTAATATTCAGTAAAAATGGGTGTGGTGGGACTCGAACCCACGACCAATTGATTAAGAGTCAACTGCGCTACCAACTGCGCCACGCACCCATATACAAGCTTAGAATACTACGAAGGACTAATTTCATTTACCCCCGCACCCGTATATGACATTAAAATATTATCACAAACATTTTTTATTTCAAATACATAACAAAAATTTTTTTGTTTATACGTTTAACTTAATATGAAACTCATTACAGATTACAGTATTAATAAAAAATTTCCGGCTTTTCAAGGATTACGCAGTAAGCATAAAACCCTGCAAGATTTATTTAATAACATGCCTGCGGAATGCTTTATTCCGCAAAAATCAATCGAAAAAATTTCAGAAATTAGACCTGTAATGCTTGCAGGAACAAAATGCAGAAACTCTATTCCTTTGAGAAAATTCTGGGATTTTTTTGAAATCGATAAAAAGACATTCTTAAAAGGTTTTTCTACGAACAAAGATGGTTTTGCAAACAGTTTTCTAAAAACAAAATCCTGTATACCAATTTCTACATCATATATTCATGACTGTTCCGTAATGTATCTCTTCAATAAAGAAACAAAGACGCACGCTCTTTACCATGCTGCGCCTGACTGTAAATTAGAAACATTAAATTTTATGATAAAAACTCTTATGCCGGAAGGTTTTACCAAGGGAGCTATCATACCGGGCGATTCAATTTTTTACAGAAAACACAGACATAACATGGAAAATATGTTTAATCTTATGAAACAGTCCAATCCGCACGCACTTATTAATGTTTACCACGGCACTACAAGATATCCAGAAATTACAGGTTACAAGGGATTTGTTTATGAAATTCCAAACAAAAAGGTCAAAGAACAAATGCTGGATGGTATACTGGATGCAGAAGATTTTGGACAGGCTACTTTTAAAATATTAAACCTGCAAGGCTATAATACTTTTGAAAACATTAATCTTTGCAGTACAAAAGATGAACTTTATAAATTAAAACAAGCTTTCAAACAAGCAAAATATCCACCGGAAATTTTTAAAATATTATCAAACATAATTGATGCAAGAGAAGCTGAGTTATAAAAATAGCAAAAAATTTTTTTACGGGATTTAATATATACGTTATGAACATTTCAAAAATTCAAACTACACCAAATTTTTATAATACACAGAAACCGCAAAAAAGAGAATTTATAGACATTATCTCTGATAATGTTAGAAATCCGCGCGACGTAAATGATTGTGTTGCGGTGCCAAGAGGAATTTTTAAAGCCTATATTTACCTTATGGCAGGAAGCGGATTAATTTCTATTGCAAACTTTTTACCGCAGAAATGGAAAGGAATAAAAACTTCACTTAATGTTATAGGTGCCGGCTTAGGAATTATAAGCGCTGTTTACTTCGCGAAACCATTTGCAATAAAAAGTTTGTCACCTACTGTAAAAAAGGAAGAGCTAAATAAAAATGAAAATAAATAAACTTACCGGCTATCTGGCTGTATCAACTTTACTAGCAGCGTGTGTTTCCAGTACAAATAAAACTTTTAAGCCTCTGCCTGAAAATTTAATACCTGAGCAAATAGAGCATAAAGTAGATTCTTTGAGCAAAGAAACAAAGAAAATTATGAATGATACAACTTATCATTTTTACGGCAGAGATACGCTGAAACTTAATAAAAATTTTGCAGATAAAACTGAAAAGTTTTTGAAGGAGATTAATAAACAAGCAAAATCTAATGACAAACAAGTTATTGTTGATAAATATACAGCTCTAGAACCGTTATATCCCTGGAAACCTGCTTCACCAATGCGTGTTCCCAAAACAAAATATGTTTATGCCGGCGAACATATAAATCACAAGGCTGTAATAAAAGATTCAAAAATTTTTACTACAGATTCAACAGACATGTACATTCCGGTAGAATATTACGGTCAAATTAATCCAAAAGTTTCAAAATAAAAAAGAGGATAAGCTCACGCTATCCTCTTTCTAAACTTTTTGCTTAAATCAAACTATCTTAATTTAACAGTTACTGATTTAGCTTTTTGAGTGTATTCAAGTTTGTCTTCTCTTGATAACCAGCCTAAGCCCATTTCAGCAAAGTTTTCGTTTAAGCTAAGGTCTTTTTTCATTTTATTAATAGAAACTTCACCTTTGTTAGAAAGGTAGTTGTAGATTTGACCTGCTGATTCAATGATTTGTTCTTGAATACCTAATTTGTTGCTTTCTTTAACTCTTGCCATTTTAAATCTCCTTCTTAAATAGTGTCACTGTAATAAACTTACCCATTTATTGTATTAAAAATTTTCTTATTTGGCAAGAGGTTTGAACTGTGTTTATGGTAAAATAGTCCATAAGGAGTATGTTATTAAATTTTATTAAAGTCGATTTTCGAACTAAAGTATTAGTTGAAAAATATACAGAGCTTATTTCTGCGGGTGTAAAACCTTCGGAAATACTGGTTCTTGTCCAAAATTCAACTTTAAAAAAACAATTTGTTGATAAAATTTTAGAAAACATCAAAATTGATGCAATTGAAAAACTTAATGTTCACTCATTTTTTTCAATTGTATATAATACACTCATTGAAAACTGGTGTTTTATTGAAAATGCTATACCTTCGGATAAACATTTTATCCTTCCAAACCTTGTCGGGCTTGAGGTTTCACAATTTTTACTTAAAGATATTTTAAAACATGTTGAAGTTAAGGGTTATAATTCTAAAAAATCTTTGCTTCATCAAATTTTCAGAAGATATTCTTTGATTGTACAAAATCATCTTTCTAATGAACAGATACAGGAACGTTCGAAAATCTTGAAAGAATCTTTTGCAGATGATGCAGAACTAATTATAAAAAAGCTTCTTTCATCCACCCTGAAATCCCGCAGTTTAGACTATCTCAGACAAACCCTGATTTTCAACCATGTATATAAACATACTGATTATTTCAAAAACATTAAATACCTTCTTGTTGATGATGCGGATGAAATGACACCTGTTTGTTTTGATTTTATAAGCTATCTGAAACCCCAGTTAAAAGATTGGATTATATGTTTTGACTCGTTAGGTTCAAGCCGGTGCGGTTATTTGAGTGCAGACACGTCGATTGAGTGTAAGCTAGTACACTTATTCAATGAAGATGTTCAGACTGATAAAAATATTTTTTCACAGGGAGAAATAATATTTTCTAACATATTAGAAAATAAGCATGAAAGATTGGAAAATTTTACATTAACCTCGCTCTCCAAACGCGCTGAAATTCTTGATTTCACGATTGAAAAGATACAAAACTTATTCAAAAAAAATATTCCTGCAAGCGATATTACAATAATTACTCCGCTTCAGGATGACATGCTCAGGTTCACACTGGAAGAAAACTTAAAACATTCATGCAATCTTATGTTTTTATCCGGCAGCGAAAAACTAATTGATAATCCGCTTGTAAAAGCAAGTTTAGGTATATTGAAACTCATGCTTGGTATTGAAATTTCTGAAATGGATTTGAGAGTTATTTTGTCGGATTATCTTGGAATACCTTTAAAATACTGTTGTCCGATATTTGAAGGTTATAAGAAAACCGGCGGCTTCCCGCCTATTTCTCTTGAATTTTATAACGAAAAATACCAGAAATTTATAGAGGTATTCGAAGAAGTAAAAGAAAAAAATACAAAACTTTCTACTAAAGTCTTTGATTTGTTTTACAAACTTGTGGACTTTGCAAATGAAACCAAAATAAACAAGTTTAATTTTTTTATTAAACAGTTAAGAGATTTTGAGAGCGTACTTGGTGCGAAAACAGTAATCGAACGTGCTGATGAGATTATTACACAGATTGAAAACTCGATTATTGCGGAAAATCCATCAACAACTTTAGAAATCGGCGAAAATGATTTAGTAATTGCAACACCGCAAAAAATCATTGATAACAAGATATCATCAAAATATCAGTTCTGGCTTGATGTTTCACATTCTGACTGGGTAAAAACCGACACAGGGCCGCTCTATAACGCCTGGGTATTTCAGGCCGACTGGACAAAAGACGAATATACGGTTGAGGATGATATTTTTCTTGCAAAACAAAAAACGGCAAGAATTTTGAGAAAGCTTCTTTTGCTTGCACAAGAACATGTCTGGGCATGTTCAAGCCTTTTTGACCCGTCAGGAGTTGAAAACCTCGGCGGCATTGAGGATTATCTCGCTGGCGAAGCAAATGAAGATGATAATAACGCTAAGCCTGTATTTAAAATAACACCGCGTGATGATCAGAAACCTGTACTTGATTATAAAAAAGGTTCAATGGCTATTTCTGCGGTACCGGGTGCCGGTAAAACAACGATACTTCTTGCTTTGATTATCAAACTGATAGAAAGGGGAGTAATTCCTACAAATATTTTCGTATTAACTTACATGGACTCTGCTGCCAGAAACTTCCGCGAAAGAATTAAAAATATGTGCCCAAATACAACACTGCTTCCAAACATAAGCACAATTCACGGACTCGCGTTAAAAATTATTAAAGAAAACTCAAATTTTGAAAGGTTAAACCTTTCTGCTGATTTTGATATTTGCGATGATACGCAGAGAATGAGAATTATCAAAGGGATAACAGGAAAATTTACAAAAACCGAGGCTGATGAATTTGATAGAGCGATTTCTGTTTTAAAATTACAGGAAGGTGACATTAGTAAACCATCGAGCGACAAGAAGATAGAAAAATTCAAGACATTTTTCAAAGAATATCAGGCTCAATTGAGAGAAGCAAACCTTATTGATTATGATGATATTTTAATCATGTCAGTTAAACTTCTGGAAAATAATCCTGATATTTTGGAATATTATCAAAACATTTGCGAATACATTATTGAGGATGAGGCACAGGATTCATCAGGTGTTCAGCAAAGATTAATAGGTTTATTGAGCGGCAAGCACAAAAACCTTATCAGATGCGGTGATATAAATCAGGCTATTACAACAACGTTTTCCAATGCGGATGTAGAAGGTTTCAGAAGATTTATTGCGGAAGCTGATACGACAGTTGAGATGAATCACTCGCAAAGATGCACGCAGGATGTCATGACATTAGCAAACAATCTGGTGAATTTTGGAAATGAAATTCTTCCAAAAGCATTTTTCACAAGCTATATGCAGGGGGTAACAGGGAAAAATCCGGTTAGTGAAAACGCGATTTTCTCAAGAGTTTTTGAAAATGCGTTTGCTGAAAGAAACTTTGTTTTGAAAGAGATTAAAAATATTCTTACGAGAAACAAAAATGCAACAATCGGAATACTTTTGAGAAACAATTATCAAGTGGCATCCTGGGCCGGCTTTATTAACGATGCGGGCTTGAAAAGTATTACAAGAAGCGAATCTTTGGGACAAAAAGGAGTGTTTAATACAATTTTTTCCATTCTTAAATTTATCCAGAATCCGTTTGATAATGAGGTTCTTGTATCAACGTATGAAACTCTTGCAGATTTAGGTTTTTATAAACAAAGATTACAGCTTGAAATCAGAGCCTCGGAAAAACCTTTTATTGAAAAGGACGGAGATGATATTGAGTCGGCAGCTCTTGCGCAATTTTTGTGGGACATGCAATACTGGCTTAATTCTTCAACGCTGCCTCTGGAAGAGTTGGTAATAAGAATAGGCTTATTTTATTACACGAGTGATATTGAGAAATCCAATGTTTATCTGATTGCAATTCTTGTAAAACGTCTGAACGCTTCGGGCAAATTTGATTTGACATTACAAAGACTGGAAGAACTTGCGAAAAAGCCGACTTTAAGCGGATTTAAATTCTTTTCAGAAGAAGAGGACAAAGATGCAATGCGCGGAAAGGTTCAAATAATGACGCTTCACAAATCAAAGGGAGATGAGTTTGAATATGTGTTCCTGCCTGAGATGGCGGAAAAAAATCTCTCTATTGATGTTAGTAAAGCAAAAACCAAGGCATCCACAATTTTTATGGAAGAAGTCCGCGCGTTTAATCCTTCTTACAAGAGTAAATCTGAACTTGAACTTCGAGAGTTTAATTCAGAAGAGAGTTTACGCTTGCTGTATGTAGCGATAACACGTGCACAGTTAAAACTCTATATCACAACTTCCGCAAAAGCAAAGGGCTGGGGCAATAAAGAAACCGAGCAAGAGCCGAGTGTGATTTTTGGAAATATTTTATTATGAGGTAACCTAAATGATAATAGATGAAGATAAATATATAGAAAAACTTGAACAAGACTTAAAGCTTGCCGGCTGGACAAATTCAATTGAAGCAAATACATATTACTCTATAATGAGATTATCAGGGGCTGATTGCATACTATACATTAACGACAAGCCTGCTGCAATAATTGAAATCAAAGTAAGCAGAAATCAAAAGATTATTTTAGAAGCTTTGAAACAGGCCAGAATATCCCCCCTAAAAATCAACAATTCTTCATTACCTTTCATATATATTTACTGTGACGGCAAAATTATTTTTCAAGACTTAAAAGATATAAGCAGTAATCCTAAAGAAATCAAAAGGTTTTACAGCCCTGATGAAATGAAAAAAATGCTTTCAACAATACCTTACGGGCCGACAAATGTAACTAATAATATTGACGTATTTCTTAAGTATCTGAAACTTGCAATTATTCTCATTTATAACAATAGATTTAATGTAAAATTAGAACAGTACTTTTCAAGCAGATTTTCTGATGATAAATTTTATTCTATTAATAACCATGAATATGGAATAAAAAGAATATTACAATTTGCGTATTTTTTATTTTCAGAAATATATCTTCTAAATTTAGAAAATACTGCATTTAATCTTACTAGCAAAAGACTGGATGAAATAAAACCTGAAGATTATAATTCTTCATTTTATAAAATAAATCTATTAAATAACACTGAAGAGTTAATTAATATTCCTCAAGGGAAACGTATATCACAGAATAATATAATAACTATTAATTTTGCAAAAGGATTTGTCCGCGACACAGAATCATACGCAATTCCAATATATGATAAATTTAGAGCAACCGATGAAGCTTTAATTCAATTTGGCGAAAGTATAAAAGGGAAAGTACAAGATTTTATATATAAGTGTACTACACGGCTGGATTCGGACAAACCTGCAAGTGAAGATTATCTTGACAGAAAAGATGATGCAAGACGTCTTGCATCATTCCTTATGCACCAAGAAACACAGACTCCATTAAATTTTGCTATTGTTTCAAACTGGGGAACAGGAAAGTCCTCTTTTGTTGAGTTTATGGATGGTGCTTTTAGAGAGCTTAAACCCAAGCATAAAAAATCTGAGTATAAAAAGCCTAAAATCATTCGTTTCAATGCGTGGCAATATAATAATGAACAACAGATAGGTGTAGCTTTATTGAATAAGATTTATTCTGAATTAAATTGGTTTGATAAAATAATTATTTCAATACAAGAATTTTTCAAGAATAAACAATATATTTTTACGTCTGTACTTATAATATTAATAACTCTTCTAGTATACAATTTTGTACCGGTTCACTCATTTCTCGAAAACAAGATTTTTTCAAACTCATTTATGGATAATTTTATTAAATTAACCAGTTTATTTCTTGGTTCCGGAGGTATAATTGCATTAATATGTAAAAGTTTCAAGTATTTAGAGAAAATTTTTGGGAAACTATCGTTATATAAATATGACAATTTATGTCGTAAGCACCTTGATTTAAAACATCTTATTAAAGATGAAGTTTCAAAAGTATGTAAACTCCAGACTAAAAGAAATGAACGCCTTATTGTTTTTATAGATGATCTTGACAGATGCAAGCAGGAAGCTATTATTACACTTTTAGATGCCTTATCAATATATTTTTCTTCTGATTGTGATGTTATAGCGATTCTAAACATTGATATAAATATTATTATAGGAGCAACAAACAAAAAATTAGGACAAAAAAATAAAAATAATAATGCCGCTGCAAGGTATTTGGAAAAAATAATTCAATTAAATTATAATCTTCCTAAAATTTCAGCACCACAATATAACAAATTACTTTCCAGCCTTCTTCCTTGCAATGATAGTAGTATTCATTCACCACTTATAAAACAAGCTGACGCACAGCCACAAAGAGATAATATTACAATAGAAAAAGCTGACACTGAGGAGAAACCAGAAGAAAACAATAACTACTCAGTAATTAAACTGGAATTACCACAAGACATTGCAGATGCCTTAAAAGACTTTTTCCTGCTTTATGGAGATTTAATACAATTCAGCCCCAGAAAAGTCAAAAGAATTGTTAATATTTTAAGAATTTTAAACAGTGATTTAAACTCAAATAATATTAATATTGAACCTGAAGCACTAACAGCCGCGGTCTGCCTTATTGAAAGATATCCGGAAATGTCGCAAATAATAGCTTCAAAACTGGAAAATACTAATACACAGGAGATAAATTTAATGGCTGTACTAGAGGAAATACCGGATAGAAAAGAATCATTGCTGTCAAATTTAAATATAAACATAAGCAGAGAACATTACAATTATATTCGTAAATATATTTTTGACATAGGACAATCCTAAATATTATACGCAATAAACCTGCAGAGTTCGATAATTTTTTCGGGGTAAATACCGATTATCAGAGTTGCAATTGCCGTCGCAATTAGTACAAATTTCTGCGAAAATACAGGAGTAAATGTTGGAATATTTTCGTTTTTATCACATTTAACAAATAACGGAATAAGAATTTTTAAATAATAATAAAGAGCAACAACAGTCAAAATCAAAAGCGCCAGCAAGAACGGTACAAAAAACAACCCGGAATTGGCAATCGCAGTAAAAAGATAAATTTTTGCAACAAAACCCGATGTCACAGGTATCCCTGCAAGAGCCAGTATTGAAAACGCATAAGCACCCGCAAGTCCGTGGTTTTTATAAAATAAACCCTGAAAACTATTTACGTCCATATCGTGTTTATCTCCGCAGATATTTAAGAATGCAAATGCCGCAATATTCATCAGTACATAGCATAGAAGATAAAATATTACAGTTGAAAGATTATAAACAGAAACCAGACAGGCCGCTAAGAGAACATAGGAAGAATTTGCCGAAGCCGAACATGCCAGAATAGCCTTAACATTATTTTCTCTCACAGCATATGTATTTGCCCAGAGTGCTGTAATCAAGCTTATCACAGCAATTGTGAAAGTAAGTTCAAAGCTGTTGCTTAAAGGAAACACAAAAAGTCTGCATACAATTCCGAACACAGCAAGTTTAGGTATAGTTGACAAAAAAGCCAGAACCGAGCTTTCAGTCCCCTTATACACATCAATAACCCAGTTGGCAAACGGGAATACTGCAAGTTTTGCGATAAGCCCGAGTACTATCATTATAGAAGCAATAGCATACATTATTGAAGGATCTTGATTCATAACGGTTTCATAAATCTCCGAAAGATTTATAGAACCGCAAATTCCGTACAGGTATGAAACACCGAAAAGAAAAAATCCGGTTGAAACAGCAGAAGTCAGCAAATACTTAAACGAAGCTTCTTTCGAATAATATCCTTTTGCGGCTGCAATCAAGAAATAAGTTGAAAAACTTAAAATTTCAATTGATACAAAAAGCGTTAAAAAATCATTTGCAGAAACGATATTCATAGCGCCGAAAATCCCCGCAAGCAGAATTGCATGGAAAGTATAAGCATTACCTTTAATTGTCTTAACAAGGCCTCTTGTTAACAAAGCCGTAAGAAATCCACAGACGAGTATCATGAAATCAAATAATAATGTATAACTATCAGACATTAATGAATCTTTGAACGCAAAATACTGCGGTTCTGTCTGCACAGTTGTCAGGAGTATAATACTCAAAGAAATACCGATAATTGAAACAAGCCTTGCATATCTGTACAGCCTTGGAGAAAAAATCAAGCTGAAAATAAGCTGGAGGATAATAAAACCTCCAAGGCACATTTGCGGTAATAAGATATTAAAAATATCGTTTAACATATTAACCTCCAAGCATCCCTAAAATCGTTTGCGGGAAGAGTCCAAAAATTACCAGTCCTGCAAGAATAGAAGCAAGTACAATAAATTCATGAACGGTTATATCATTAACCTTTTCATACGTCTCCGGCAGTTCTCCAAAAAATCCTTTGTGCAGGAATTTTAACATATAGCAGGAACTTAAAATTAAAAGCGGAAGCGAGAATACAGATACAAGTTTTAATACATCTGAAAAATCTGCGTTCAAAGCACCTATCATTGTAAGGATTTCACTAATAAAAGGCGCAAAAGCAGGTATTCCGATTGATGCAAGAACAATCACCACAGCAAATCCGAACAATCGCGGCATTACAACAGCAATTCCAGAGAGAGTATTAATATCTCTGTTTTTACATCTCAGATAGACAATTCCTGCTATCATAAACAACCCGCAGGTTACAAGAGCATGTGCAACCATATGAAAAACCGATGCAGAAAGCCCGATTTGATTTATTGCACATAATCCCAGAAGAACAAGCCCCATATTGGAAATGCTTGAATAAGCTACAATCCTTTTAATATCAGTTTGAGCATATGCTACAAAAGCTGTATAAATAATATTTACAAGCGCAAAAACAGCTAAAATCGGTGCAATTGTTATAAATGCATCTTCCAGCGTCTGATAATTAAATCTGTAAATACCATAAGCACCGGTTTTTAAGAGAATACCGGCTAAAATCATACTAACAGGAGTCGGCGCATTTGTATGCGCATCCGGAAGCCACGTATGCAGAGGTATTATAGGAAGTTTTACACCAAATCCGATTAAAAGACAGATTGATATCAAATTCTGAATATAATCAGGAATTGATGAAGAATTTATATCAGAAAATACAGCTGATAATATTCCGTTTGAAATAAAGTTGTAATAATGCAGAAGTAAAATCCCGAGCAGCATTACCATACTCCCGAGGAACGTAAACAGAACAAACTTTATTGCAGAGCTTTGAGCCATCGGATTTTCATTTACTCCCCATTTACCCCCGATTAAGAAGTATGCAGGAATTAATTCTAATTCCCAGAACAGGAAGAACACAAACATATCTCCTGCAGTGAAAATACCCAGTATTGCACTCATAAGAAGCATAAGCATTGAATAGTAAAACTTATGGTTTGTGCGGATATTGAATTTACTTGCGAAAGAAGCGAGCAGGAACACAAATGAAGTAAGTGCGGTTAAAATCATTGAGATATTATCAAGCTTAAAAATAAATTTTACACCGATTGATTGTATCCAGTCCAGACCGAAGAAATGAATTTGGTTTACATAAGGATTTGCCGGGTCAAAAAATATCAGCATCAAAATCGTATATAAGAAATGAAACCCGAATACGCTTTTTGAAAATCGTCTTACGACTATTTCATTCCGCGTAAAAAGCGGAGATATCAAAAACATTGATACAACAAGCGGCATAAATATTAAAAATGGTATTGATAAAAATATATCCATATCTCTCCTTTAGCTTATTTGACTTAAAATTACCTTATATGCAATTATTACCAGACTTATTATAACAGTTACCAGTATAAACGCATATGCATTATAGCTCTGCACATTTCTGCTCTGGAGTTTCATATCCCAAAGAGAAAGCTTTCTGGTAAAATCCGCAGTCAGACTTACAGATTTATTCATAATATTTTTTTCTATCCACCCTGCAGTTTTAACCCCGCATTTTGAGGCTAGAATTAATGGTTTATAATTCCCGAAAACCTTTACATCAATAAAGTTCATTGCTTTGGCAAATTTCTCATAAATTTTTGCAAGAACATTATTATAAAATCTTTCTAATAATTTCGGAGTCTTATCAAACTTTGTAAGCAGATTTTTTGTATACAGAAAATAAACAGCAGCCCAGCCTGCAAGCGCGGCCCAGAAAGGCTCGGCAATTTTGTAAGAAACCTTGCCCCGGATTAAGAAATAAAATACTATATTTAATAGAAAAATTAATCCGATTGGTATATATTTAGCAAGATTAATTCTGTTTACAAGCCGTTTGTCCTGCACCATCACAAGCGAAATTCTCATTATATAAAACGCTGTCAAAAAAGCAGTTACGCAATAAATTATTGAAAAGAACGTGTTATTAATAGAAACAAATAAAAATTCTTTAGCAATTACTCCGGAAAAAATAAGTCCGGAAAGGCTCAACCCGCCGAGCAGAAATGTGATATAATTAATAAAGTTTTCATTTTCATCAATTGATAGAAATAACATTGATTTTATAAATGCGTGTGCAATCAAAAATATTAAAGCGGCTTTAACATTTAAAATCCCGATTGCAAAAAACATCAGCCCGAAATTTGCAGAAGTTGAATAAGCCAAAACTTTTTTAGGATGAGTTTCAAGTGATGCCAGCACTGAACAAATAAGAGCTGTTAAAATTCCGAGCCACGCAATAATCTGCAAAACAGGGCCTTCCAGCGTAAATAGCGGAAGCATCCTGATTAAAAGATAAGCACCTGCAGCAACCATAGTTGCAGAATGTAAAAGCGCACTGACCGGAAGTTTTGCTTCCATAGCATCCTGAAGCCACGTATAAAAAGGGAATTGTGCAGATTTTACCGCAGCACCTATTATAAATAATATACATAACAAATAGAAAACAGGAGTTTCTGTATACGCAGAAATCAGAGTCGTTACAGCGTTCATATCCTCAAAAGAAAGCGTTGTAAACGAACGGTTTCCGGCATAATTGTACATAAGATAAGACGCAAAAATTATTCCTCCGAGAAGCGCAGTGTCACCAACTCTGTTCATCAAAAATACACGCCTTGAAGCTTCTGACTTTACGATATTTTTGTAATCAAATCCAATAAGCAGATAAGACATAACTCCTACAAGCTCCCAGAAAAAATACATCTGGAAAAGATTAGGACTGAATAATAAACCTGCCATTGAAAAATTAAACATATTTAAATACGCGTAAAAACGATACTGTTTGGGCTCATCCTTCATATAAGGGATTGAAAACATCTGCACCAGAAAACTTACAAGGAACAAGACAAGCGCAATTATGAGTGACAACTTATCAACATGAAGGCCGAAATCAAGTACAAAATTACCAATTTTTATAAATGGAAAACTTTGTTCAATAGCAGCTGTGAGTTTCAAGAGGCTTACAGAACACAAAAGTATTCCGAAAAATGAAGAAAGCAAAGTAAGCGTATAAATAATTTTATTATTCACATAGACCGCAAAAAACCTTGCACTCATTATTATCAGAAAAATCCAGAGTGGAAGCAAAAGTATTAAATATATGTTATCAAGTATTATATCAGCCATTAAAGCTCCTTATAATGTTCTATACTATCACTGCCTTTTTTCTGAAACATCAGATAAAAAAGATAAAGCGCAACTGCCAATTCTACAGCCCCAAGACCGACATAGAAAAGCGCTATAATATATCCGTCAAATTTAACATTGTCGCAAAATGAAGCAAATGTCACAAAATTTATGTTAACCCCGAGCAGCATAATCTCTATTGAAATCAAAACTTTAATCATGTTTTTAACAAGAACAGACCCGAGAAGTCCGATTAAAAACATCAACATTCCAATAAATAAATAGTGGTACATTGTTATTTCCATTCTCCGCCCTTTCTGAACTTTATAAGTCCAAAGCCTGCAATAACGATAGTTAACAGCAGTGACACGAGTTCAAATGCCCAGACATAGTTAATAAAAATCCCGCGTGCAAAAGCCCTTATAGTATCAAAAGCATTTACCTGAACAAGCTCCATTGTATGAAAAGTATCCGGACTCATAGCAAGCGACATCATAACAAGATAAATAAATGCAAGCAGGAAAATTCCAGAGCACAAAAGCGTAATATATGGAGTTATAAAACTTTTTACCCTGATGCCGCTTCTTGTCGTAAACATTATTGAAACCCCTATAATCACAGGCACCGCAAGCCCGTATATAGCAGCCTGAATTATTGCATTATATTCAGAGCCTAAAAGGTAGAAAAACAATGCCCCGAAAAAAAACACAACAACTGCTGCAAGAAGCGAATACACAACATTGCGCGCAAAAAGCGCCAGCAGTGCAAATATTGTAATCAGTACTGATGCTGAATAAAAAATTACAGGATTATTAATCATTACAGCCTCCATTATATTTCAATACTAATTCATCGATATCATCAGTTGCAAGTTCGTATTCTTTTGTCAATTTTATAGCCCCCTTAGGACAGTAATACTCGCAGTTGCCGCAAAACATGCATTTTTTCAAATCAACTGTATAAGAAGAAACTTTTCCGTTTTCATCTTTTGTAAAACTTATAGCACCGGTAGGACAAACCTTCTGGCAGATACCGCATCCGATACATCCTTCTACAACAGGCTTTCCTCTGAAATTATCATTAAGTTCACGTTTTTTTTCCGGATATTCTAAAGTTACAGGTCTTTTAAAAAGATGCTTGAATACTGTAAACAGTCCCTCAAATAAGCCTTTAATTCCGCCTAGCATAACCCACCTGCCCATCTAATAATAACTGCGATGAAAAAATTCAAAATGGAAAGTGGAAGCAAAACTGCCCAGGAAAATTTTAATAAATCAAATGATGCAAGACGCGGGAGAGTTGCTCTTATCCAAATCATAATAAATATCAAAACAGCAGCTTTTGAAAATAACCAGAAAGCTTGTTCAAAGTAGATTAAGAACGAAGAACTGAACAAATATTTCCCGAACGGCGAGAGATATCCGCCGAGAAAAAGAATTGATATAAACATAGCGTTCGCAAACATCATAGCGTATTCACTCAGGTAAAAAATTGCGAACCTCATGCCGGAATACTCTGTATTATATCCGCAAATCAATTCACTTTCTGCTTCCGGAAGGTCAAACGGGCATCTGTTAAGTTCTGCAAGAATACTTATGAACATAATCAAGAACCCCAAAATACACGGAAAAATAAACCAGCATGATGTCTGCGCGAGTGTAATTCCAGTCATATTCATAGAAGATGCCAGAACAACGACAGATAAAATTACAAAAGTTATCGGAAGTTCGTAGCTCAAAACCTGTGCAATACTTCTTGCAGCTCCGAAAAGAGCATATTTATTATTACTTGCCCAGCCTGCTAAAAATACGCTTAAAACAGGAAACGCTGCAAGGATCAAATACAATACTACATTCGTGCTGGTATTTACAAAAGTAAATTCCGAGCTGTAAGGAATTATTCCGAGAGCAGCAAACATCGGCACAAATACGAGTATCGGCGCAAGATTAAACAGAATTCTGTCTGCCTTATCCGGAGTAATATTTTCTTTGCATAAGAGTTTTAAAGCATCTGCAATTGTTTGCAGCAGTCCCCACCATCCAACTCTGTTAGGGCCTTTTCTCTGTGTAAAAAATCCGAGTAATTTCCTCTCAACAAGCACAAGCAGAATTACAACAACAAGTAGAGCTGCTGCAATTATACAAAACGGTATAACATAATATGTTATATCCCCGAAAATTTGAGGAATGTTATGTCTTTTCAAAAATTCTATATATAAAAAGTAAAGATAATTCATTACTTATCCACCTCCGGCAGAATGATATCAAGTGAACCTGCAATTGCAATTGCATCATTAAGATATTCACCCTTAAGAATTTTTCTTAACAGATTTACAGAATAATATGAACCGGTTCTCCACTTGAGTCTGTAAGGACATTTTTCTCCGTCAGAAACTACAAAGCACGAAGCTATTCCGCGCGGCGCTTCAATATCTGCATAATACTCGCCTTCCGGAAGCTTTAAAGTCAACGGATTTATAAGTTTCTGCTCCAATCCGCCTGCTGTTTTTAAATACTCAACTGCCTGATGAACAATCTTAATGCTCTCTTTAATTTCCAAAATTCTTGCCTTATACCTTGCAAAAGAATCACCTTCCTCCAGAACAACAGTTCCTACATCAAACCCCTTATAAAGATTGTCGCAGTTTCTGTAGTCAAAATCCACACCGCCGGCCCTTAGATTAACACCTGTTATTGCATAATCCAAAGCCGTTTTTTTATCTAAAAATCCTTTTCCGACAGTCCTTCTGATAAAAATAGGATTTTCGGTAATAATCTTTTCGTAATCTTCAAGCTTTTCAGGCAAAATCCTGAGAATTTCTTCAACATCTTGAAGGTCACTAATATCTCTGCGCACCCCGCCAAAGACAAAATAGTTATACATCATTCTTTGACCGGAGATTTTTTCAAAATACCTCAAAATCATTTCTCGTTCTCTGAAAGCATAGAAAAATGGAGATACTGCCCCCAAATCCATTAGAAATGCGCCAATCCACAGCAGGTGAGAAGATATTCTGTTAAGTTCAAGAAGCATAACTCTTATTGCTCTTACTTTGTCATGGAGTTCAATCTCTAATGCCCCTTCAACAATTCTGCATAATAATTCTGAATAGAAAAACCCTGCAAGATAGTCAATTCTGTCAACAGTCGGAAGATACTGGATATATGAGAGTTTTTCGGCCATTTTCTCCATCCCCCTGTGAAGATAGCCCACATCAGGCTCGCAGGAAATAATTTTTTCTCCGTCGAGTTCTAATAAAAGCCTTAAAACCCCGTGTGTTGAAGGATGCTGAGGCCCCAGATTAAGTTTAAGCGTTGTTGTCGTCATTCCAGCACAACCTCGTATCGTCCTGTACATAGTCTTTTCTTAGAGGAAATCCCTGCCAGTCCTCCGGCATATAAAGCCGCTTCAAGTTTTCATTCCCCTTAAAATTAATTCCGAACAAATCGTATATTTCATTCTCATCAGCAATTGCAGACTCAAAAATATCTGTAATTGTTTCTGCTTCATCTTTTACAGAAATTGATATTAACAAGTCTTCTTCATCCACAGTTGAATAAAGATGATAAATAAGCTCAACCAGACCATCAGGTTTATGTACAGCAATAATTTCTTTTAAAATATCATAAGGATAGTTATCTTTAACAAACGCTATAACATCATGCAGTCTGGAGTTTATAATAATCTTATTCCCATCAAGTTCACAATCAGCGAAAACTTTTATAAATTTATCCCAGTCCATCATGCCCTCCTTTTTTAACCAGCTTAAGGTCATGTGAATTTAAAAATTCTTTTCGCTTAAGTATTGATTCTTTTTTAATTCTGTTCTGCAGTTTTCTAATCGCATCCAGAAGTGCTTCCGGTCTTGGCGGACACATCGGAAGATAAATATCAACAGGAATAATTTTATCAATCCCGTTAACAACAGAATAAGATGTTTCACAAAACATTCCGCCTCCGCACGTACAGGCTCCCATAGCAATAACATATTTAGGTTCTGCCATCTGTTCATATAATCTCTGCAAAACAGGAGCCATTTTATAAGTAATTGTTCCCGCGCAGATTAACAAATCTGCCTGCCTTGGAGATCCTCTAAAAACTTCTGAGCCAAAGCGTGCTATATCATTATCAGATGCAACAGTCTGCATCATTTCAATTCCGCAGCAGGAAGTCGCAAATGTGAGAGGCCAGAGCGAATTTGCCCTGCTCCAATTAAGAATATAGTCGATTGATGTTACAATTACGCTCATATTCTCCCTACCCCCATTTGAGCACCTTTCTGCCGATTGCATAATAAAGCCCGAACAGCAGCAAGCCGGCAAAGATAAAAGCTTCAATCACAGCAAACAATCCAAGTTCGTTCACAAATACCGCAAACGGGTAAAGAAAAATTGTTTCTATATCAAAAATCAGAAATATTACAGCGTAATGAAAATACTTAATATCAAACTGTATCCTTGCATCTGATACAGGCTGCATTCCACATTCATAAATAGAATTTTTGACAGGGGTTTTATGTTTGTACTGGCATATAAAACCGGCAATCACCATCGCTATAGCAAACAGTGCCGCAAGGATTATAAATACTGATAGACATACAAGTTCTTTCACCTAATAAAACCCTCTTTTCTATATTCTACTAAAAAATTATCTGATATAATAGTTATTATTATACAATGTTAAGATGAAATTCTATGCGACAATTGATTAAGATTTTATTAGTAATATTCTTCATCCTTTCGGTGTACAATCCTTCTTGTGCTGTAATTAAAGGCGAGTTAGAATATCAAATTCCTATTGACTACTCGAAACTTTCAACCGAAGAGCTGGAGAATAAAGCTGGATTTTATTACGGTCTTGCCTTAAAGACTAGTAACGGTAAGGTTAATGAGGATATGACATCTGCATTAAATCTTTATGCAATCTTATCGAACAAAAATCCTGAAAATACTTTTTATAAAATCCGGCTCGGTCATCTTTACGATCTTATAGGCAAGGATAGATATGCTAAAGGATACTTTTTTCAAGCAATAGGAACTGACAGCAGCCAGCCGGAGCCGTATTTCAGACTGGGAGAATTTTATTACAGAAAAGAACTTTACAAAAAGGCTTTGAATATGTATAAAGAAGCCTATAAACGCGGATATAGCGGGAACTATGATACGCTTTATAAAATTGGAGATATTTACGAAAAATTCGGTGACACGGAAGCTGCCTTGAAGTATTTAAAGCTTGCGGCTCAAAAAAGCCCTAACAGCGAATTAGATAATAAAATAAAGCGCGTAGAAAATGCAAATGCCATCAATAAAGAATACTATTCAGACACCAGAATAAGACTTATGGAAAGATAAACACTATTGTGCACCGACAAGCTTATTATAATTATCCAGATAAGTCTGCGCAAGTTTTGGTTTATTCAATTTTTTGTATACGTATGCAAGATTGTAATGAAATTCCGGTACATCAGATTTAAACATTATTGCTTTATTTAAATTTGTCTTAGCCTTTTTAATTTCACCCATCTGTATATAAGTACAGGCCATATTGTAAAAAATATACGGATTTTCTTTGTTTAAAGAGGCAGCCTTTTTATAATTCTGCACAGCCATATTAAACTGGCTGTTCTGCGCGTAATTATTAGCAAGATTGTAATAAGCTTTGTAATATTTCGGGTTTACACTTATTGCTTTTTGATACATAAAAATAGCGTTATCTTTTTCACCTTTATCCTCAAGAACATTACCCAGAATTAACCAATCTTGAGCTGAACGTTCTTTTTCATCAATCTGCAAAATTAAATCCATGGTTTTATTATAATTATTATCACTATAGAATGCTGTTGCCTGTTTTGATAAATCTTCAAAGGCGAAACAGGCACATCCTGCAAATAATAAAGCTGTAATTAAAAATCTTCTCATAACTAAATTATAAAAAAAAATTATAAATTTATCAAATACAGGACTTATGTTATATTGTGTTTATGAGGTCAAACAAGATAAAATTCTGGTTATTAATATTGCTTCCCTGCTTTTTATTTATAATAAGCAGTCTGCTTATAAAATATCATCCTCAACCAATATGCCTGTGGAAAAATTTAAGCGGTTATAATTGCCCTGGCTGCGGTATAACTAGGGCATTTCACTCTTTGTGTATTCTGGATTTTAAATCTGCTTATAATTACAACCCGGGTATATTTATAGTTGCACCGCTGCTTTTATACATATGGCTTAAAGAATTAGTAAAATGCCTAAATACATAAATAATAAAATTTGCTATACTTTTCAAGGGGTTTCCTTTTAGGCTGGTTAGGCGTACACTGTATTCTGCTTATTTGAACAGCAACTGTTCCCGCAAGAAAATGAACCTTGAAATAGTTTTTTTTAGATGATAAACTGATTTACGAAGAGAAGATAAGGAGTATTAAATTTATGGTCTGTTTAACATCAAACAAAATTGATACTAAACTCGTATCAGAAGCACTAAAAGCATTAGGAAAAGATAATTTTGCTTTAATTATTCACGGAAGCAGTTTCCCATCTAAAAATGGTGAAGATACTGGATTTGGAACATTCAATTCTGCAGCAGGACGCGATGTAATTGACTACGCTCACGGCATTTTCAACGCTTTGCAATTAGGACCTGCCGGAAAAACAAAAAGCTCAGACTCATCACCTTACTGTGGTACAATTTTCTCAGGAAACCCGCTTTTTATTGACCTTAAACAATTAACAGAAAAGAAATGGGACAATATACTTTCACAAGAAACTTTTGAAAAAGTTGTTGCAGGAAACCCTAATCAAAATAAAGGTAAAACCGCATACTCATATATTATGAAGGCTCAGAATGAAGCTCTAAAAGAAGCCTGGGCAAACTTTAAAGAAATCCATGGCGGAATATTCGGTTCTTCCTTAAAAAAAGAATTTGATAAATTCAAAAAAGAAAATAGCTTCTGGTTAGATAATGACTCCTTATATGAAGCACTTTCTATAGAAAATGATAATGATTTCTGGTACACATGGAAAAACGAAACAGATAAAAAGCTTATGAACCCGAAATCAGAAGAAGAAAAGAAAGCATACGCCTCAAGAATAGAAGAAATCAGAGATAAATATTCTGACGAAATTGAGTTTTACAAGTTCTGCCAGTTTGTATTAGAAAAACAGAATGAAGAAACAAAAAAATATGCACTTTCGTCAGGTATAAAAATGATTGCCGACAGACAGGTAGCTTTCTCTGACAGAGATGCCTGGGCTTATCAGTCCCTATTTTTAGAAGGCTGGTATCTTGGCTGCCCTCCTGATTATTTTTCAAAAGATGGTCAAGCCTGGGGCTTCCCTGTAATGGATCCGGACAAAATGTTCAATCCGGACGGCTCATTAGGCGAAGGCGGAATTTTAATGAAAAATCTTTACAAAAAGATGTTCAAAGAAAATCCGGGCGGTGTTAGAATTGACCATATTGTAGGTTTAATCGACCCTTGGGTTTATAAAGTAGGCAAGAAACCAATGTGTGAGCAGGGTGCAGGAAGATTATACTCATCTCCTGAACATCCTGAACTTTCAAGATATGCAATCGCAAGAAATGAAGATTTAGACTGGACTCTTGAAGCTGACAAAGAAAAAAGAGTTAAGACTCTTTCAGAAGAACAAATAAAACTTTACGGCAGACTAATTGAAAAAATTGTTATTGCTGCAGCTAAAGAATGCGGACTCGATAAAAATGCAATCGTTTGCGAAGATTTGGGAACATTAACAAACCCTGTTGATGCTGTAATGAAGAAATACGAACTTCAAGGCATGAGATTAACCCAGTTTGTTGTTCCTGAAAAACCTGAACATCCTTACAGATGTAAAAACATTGGAGAACACGTTTGGAATATGGTTGGAACCCACGATAATCTTCCGATTTCTATGTGGGCTGAAAGTATGATTAATACACACGAAGGTTATCTGCATGCAAAAAATCTTGTAGAAGATTTATTTGCAGAAGCTGAAAATAAAGACGATATTATTGTTAAACTTACTCAGGATAAAGAATATCTGAGATTTGTTAAATTAACAGAAATCTTTGCATCAAAGGCAAGAAATGTTCAAATCTTCTTTACAGATTTCTTCCAGATTAATGATGTTTACAATAGACCTGGAACATCAGGTGACCAGAACTGGTCACTTAGACTTCCAAACAACTTTGAGGAACTTACTCCAATTGATTTGCAGGCAATATTAAAAGCTGCAATCATTGCGAGAGGTAAAGAATTTGCATCAAAACATGCAAGTTTGATTGAAAAACTTTCTTAAGTTTGATAATATTAAAGCCGGAGCTAACGCTCCGGCTTTTTAGTTAATTAAGGAGTACATATTATGTTTATTCAACCTGTCACAGGTTATAGAAAGGTTGTTACCCCGGCGTTTAGAAGTCAGGCAGAAAATCCGTTACTAAAACAATCAGATATAACCAGATTAGATTCTAAATTAGTTATAGGCAGAGCACCAGGAGCCTGCCGTTATGAAAACCATCAGTATAAAATTAACTCAAATATTCTCGATAAAGATTTGCAGTTCTTAAAAAGTAATTATAATGTTGATACACTAATAGATTTAAGAGCAGGACATATTGAAGGTAATGAAATTACAAAAGAAGCAAACGCTGCTAAAAAAGCAGGAATGACTTACCTCAATCTACAGATGGATGGTGCTATAGCACCAAAACCAGACGAGCTTAAAAGCTTTTTCAACACTATTGACAAAGCAAAAGGTAATGTATATTTACATTGTCACATGGGACACGATAGAACAGGTGTGATGTCTGCCTGCTATATGGCAAAGGTTCATAAACTGGACGAAGAATTTGCTTTTCAAAAAGTTTTTGATGAAAGGGGAGTTACTCGTTTAAAATACATGTATGGACACCCTGATCAGTGTAAATTGCTTTCTAATATATTAAAATATCTAAAATTTTTCTAAAAAGAAAGGGCGGAAGCTTCGCTTCCGCCCGATAAGCTCTCTTTAAAATCTTATTATTCAACTACAGCACTGTAGCAGTCAGAACAAATAGTTTCGTGGCCTGCGTGTTCACCGAGTTTTCTATACTTCCAGCAGCGTTCACACTTTTCGCCTTCTGCATTTACTACCCATACTGTAATCCCATTTTCTGTATATTCATTCAAAACGCCTTCCGGTGCTGAATCTGAAACATATGCTTGAGATGTAATAAATATATCTGCAAGTTCTTTTGCATTTGCTTTCAAGACATCTGCATCGCCGGATTTTACATAAACCCCAACTTCAAGCGAACTTCCGATTTTCTTATCAGCTCTTAGAGGTTCAATTGCTCTTGTCACAACCTCTCTTGTTTTAAGAATTTTTGCAAAATCTTCTTCTAACTGAGGATTATTCCATTCCTTATTTACTACCGGCCAGTTTGCAAGAAGAATACTTTCCAATCCGCCGCGCTGGATTTCAGGAGTATTCTGCCAGATATCTTCTGCCTGATGCGGCATTACAGGTGTTAAAATTCTTACAAGAACCTGTAAGGTTTCATAAAGAACAGTCTGACAAGCTCTTCTTGATAAAGACTTTTTACCTGCTGTATACAGTCTGTCTTTTACAATATCAAGATAGAATGAGCTTAAGTCAACTGCCGCAAAGTTTTGCAGGCATTGAAAATACTTATAAAACTCATAGTTATCAAAAGCAACAGTCACTTCTTCCACAACTTTATTAAGTTTATGTAGAGCAAACTTATCAATAGGTTTCAACTCTTCGTATTTTACATAATCTTTTTGAGGATTAAAATCAAAAATATTACCGAGCAAAAATCTTGCCGTATTTCTTGTTTTCTTAAAGATTTCAGCAAGCTGCTTAATTATGTTATCACCGATTTTTGTATCATTTCTGTAATCAACAGAAGCTGCCCATAATCTTAAGATATCAGCGCCGTAATTTTTGATGATATCATCCGGCCTAATGTAATTTCCGAGAGATTTAGACATCTTTCTTCCGTCTTCTCCAAATACAAATCCGTGTGTTAAAACAGATTTATATGGAGCCTTACCCTGAACAGCCATAGAAGTTAATAATGATGACTGGAACCATCCCCTGTGCTGGTCAGAACCTTCAAGATACATATCAACAGGAGTATGGCCTAATTCATCAGAACGTTTCTCAACAACTGCTCTCCAGGTTACGCCTGAATCAAACCAAACGTCCATAATATCTTTTTCTTTTCTTATGTGTTTTTTTCCGCACTTAGGGCATACAAAACCTTCAGGCAAAAGTTCTTCTGCAGTGCGTTTTACCCACGCGTCAGAAGATTCTTTTTCAAATATTTTCGCTACGTTTTCAATTGTTTCGTCACTAACTATAACTTCGCCGCAGTCTTCACAGTAGAATACAGGTATTGGCACGCCCCACGCTCTTTGACGAGAAATACACCAGTCAGAACGACCTTCTACCATGTTAGAAATTCTAGCCTCACCGCTTGCAGGTATCCATTTTACCCCTTTGATTGCATCTAATGTTTCTGCACGGAATTTATCAACCTTAACAAACCATTGCGGAGTTGCTCTGTAGATTACAGGATTTTTACATCTCCAGCAGTGCGGATATGAGTGGTTAATATCCGCTGCAGCAAGAAGTGCACCGCAGTTTTGAAGTTTTTCTATTACAATTTTATTACCTTTATAATACGGAACGCCTTCTAAATCTTTATCACCGACGATTTCAGTCCAACAGCCTTTGCTGTCGAGCGGAGAGAATACTTCGATATTGTATCTATTCCCTACTTCATAGTCTTCAAGACCATGACCCGGCGCCGTGTGTACAGAACCCGTACCTGCATCAAGTGTTACGTGCTCGCCTAAGATAATTGGAGATTTTCTTTCGTACAAAGGATGTTTAGTATTTAAGAGTTCTAAATCAGCCCCTTTAACGGTTCCTATTACATTGATATCTTTTTCTTTCCAGCTAACGCCTTCAAGAAAATGCCCTAAAAGTTCCTGAGCAACAACATAAACATCATCTGTACCATTTACCCCAAAGAATGTATATTCAAATCGCGGATGCATACTGATTGCCATGTTTGACGGAATTGTCCAAGGAGTAGTTGTCCAAATAACAGCATAAACATTGTCATTTGGAATATTTACCAGCTGCTTAATTTTATTTACCCCTTCGTCATCAAACTTAAATCTTACATAGATTGATGTAGATGTATGGTCAGCGTATTCTACTTCTGCCTCAGCTAACGCTGTTTCACAGGAAGCACACCAGTAAACTGGTTTCAAACCTTTTTCAATATATCCTTTTTTGTACATTTCACCGAAAACTCTAACCTGTTCGGCTTCAAATTCAGGATTTATTGTGAGGTAAGGATGTTCCCAATCTCCCCATACGCCAAGACGCTTAAATTCAGACTCCTGTCCTTTCAAATTTTTATGCGCAAAATCTCTGCATTTTGCTCTTAATTCAGCAGGAGTCAAAGCTTCACGGCCGCCTTTGATATTCTTTACAACAGCGTTTTCAATTGGAAGCCCGTGACCGTCATAGCCCGGAACATAAGGTGAGTAAAAACCTGACATGGATTTATATTTAATAAGAATATCTTTTAAAATCTTATTAAGCGCTGTTCCAACGTGAATTTTTTCAGAGCTCAAATACGGAGGCCCGTCGTGCAGCACAAAAGAATTAGACTTGTCACGCTGAGCCAAATTCTTTTCATAAACTTTTATTCCCTCCCAGAATTTTTGAGTTTCCGGTTCTTTTCTTGTAGCATTTGCCCTCATCTCCAATGTAGTCTGCGGCAAATTCAAAGTTTCTTTATATTCCACCATGTCTATACCTCAATTTCCTTTTTATTTGTATTAAAATCTTTATTAAAGCTTACGTTATGCTTAATTTTGATAAGCGTATTTGTTTTAAGGTTTTTCATTTTTATAAAATCAGCCATTTTATTGTAATCAAATGCATTTTCCCATCTTGCAATAACAACAGTTGCAACACAGTTTCCAATTAAGTTAACAGTAGTTCTTCCCATATCAAGAATCTGGTCTATACCTAAAAGAACCGCTACGCCGAGAATAGGAATATTAAAGCTCGTCAGTGTTCCGGCAAGCACAATTAAAGAGGCTCGCGGCACGCCTGCAACACCTTTAGATGTAAGCATTAACGCAAACATAATCACTAATTGCTGCTCTATGGTTAAATGAATACCTACAAGCTGGGTGGAAAAAAGCACTGCCATTGCAAGATACAACGTAGAGCCGTCAAGGTTAAATGTATATCCTGTAGGCATTACAAACCCTACAATAGATTTTGGCACACCAAATTTTTCCATAATTGCCATTGCTTTTGGAAGTGCAGCTTCTGAACTTGCAGTTGTAAACGTTAAAAGAGCAGGTTCTTGAACAGCTTTAATCAAAGCGCGCAGAGAAATACCAACAATTTTGCAGGCAACATACATTACAATCAATACAAATACTGCAAGTGCAGAATATAGGGAAAGAATAATTTTCCCATAATTATATAATATTTCAATTCCGTTAGAGCCAACAGTATACGCAATCGCACCAAAAATACCTACAGGGGCAAAAAACATTACGTATTCTGTAAATTTAAACATTATAGACGCAACTGAATTTAAAATACCGACAACCGGTTCTGCTTTTTTACCAACTGCACATATAGCAAGTGCAAAAAATATACAAAAAATCACTATTTGGAGCAGGTTGCCATCAGCCATAGCCTGAAAAATGCTTGTAGGACATAGGCTTAAAAGTAAATCACCAAAAGAATTATGATGAGTAGTAGACGCCATCTCAACAATTCTGGTCAATCCTGTTTGCTCAGATGCAATATTTTTAATTCCAACACCAGGTTTAAAAAGATTAGCAAATCCTAAACCTATAAATAAAGCCAGTGTGGTAACAACTTCAAAGTATGCAATAGTTTTAATACCTAATCTTCCCAGACTCTTAACATCACCGTGTCCAGCTATTCCGACAACGAGAGTTGCAAAAAGCAATGGTGCAATAATCATTTTTACCATTCTCAGAAATATTTCGGCTAAAACATGAAGTCTGACAGCAAACGCAGGAAAAGCCCATCCAACAAGGACTCCTAATAATAGTGCCGCAAAAATCGCTATTGTTAATCGTGATTGTTTCAAAATCTTTTCCTTCTCAAAACCCTTCAATTGTAAATTATACAATAAACAAGAGAAAAGTATACAAACATGCTACGATTTGTTACGCATTTTGCCCGCCATGATTGACACACATATTTGTTCGTCCTAAGATTAAAGTACTCTAGTCGAAATTTCTGCCGGATTTGACGGTTAGAGGGAGGGGTAAATCAACTCCAGTCAGTATTACAACTACCAGCTGAAAGTGTTTATCCTAAAAATAAATTAGTAAAATAGGTAAAAGGAGAAAAAGTTATGCCTACTATGAACCAGCTTGTGCGTTCAGAACGTAAAAAGCTAAAAGACAAAACCAAATCGCCGGCTCTTATGGAATGTCCACAAAGACGCGGCGTATGTACAAGGGTTTACACTACAACCCCTAAAAAACCTAACTCTGCTTTGAGAAAGGTTGCCAGAGTCAGACTTACTAACGGATTTGAAGTAACTTCTTATATCCCTGGTATCGGACACAACCTTCAAGAACACAGTGTTGTTCTAATCAGAGGCGGAAGAGTTAAAGACCTTCCTGGTGTTAGATATCACATCGTACGCGGTACTTTAGATACAGCAGGTGTTGCTAACAGAACACAAAGCCGTTCTAAATATGGTGCTAAGAGAGCTAAAGGAGGTAAGAAATAATGTCTAGAAGATCTAAACCGGAAAGAAGAATTCCTTCAGCTGACCCTATTTATAACAGCGTTGATGTTTCTAAATTCATTAACAGAGTTATGAGACGCGGTAAAAAATCTATCGCTGAAAAAATATTCTATTTAACAATTACAAAAGTTGAAGAAAGAACAAACGAAAAGGGCTTGGAAATTTTCCAAAAAGCTCTTACTAACGCAACTCCATTATTGGAAGTTAAAGCAAGACGTATCGGTGGTTCTACTTATCAAGTACCTATCGATGTAAAACCAGATAGAGGTTTTGCTCTTGCATCTTCCTGGATTATTGCAGCTGCTAAAAACAGAGGCGGAAAATCTTTCGTTGAAAAATTAACTAACGAACTAATCGATGCTTCTAACGGCAACGGTGCAGCTTGCAAAAAACGTGAAGATACCCACAGAATGGCAGAAGCTAACAAAGCGTTTGCTCACTACAGATATTAATATTATTTGTATAATAAAAAAAGGGCGGTTGGAGTTTTCTCCAACCGCCCTTTCTCTTACACAAGTTCGTCCAAGCTGTCTGCTAATGACTTTTGCTCACCCAGTACTACCTGGAGGATAGTACCCACTGCTGAGAGTTCTTGACCTTTGTCAAAATTAGATTCGCAGTAATTCTTTGCAATCTCAAGCAAATCAATGCATAACATAACTTTTTCTTCAATTGTGGAAAGTGTATCTAACATATTTTTCATACATATAAAATACAATAAAATATTCTCTTTTGTCAAGAGAATATTTGAAAATATATTAAAAAATGTATTAAAATAATTTATTTGTTATTCCGGTAGTAATTAGTGCCAAGCCATATTTATCAACGGTTTCAACGACTTTTGATGAAGCTGAAGGCACTATTACAAGAGCTATTCTGCATTGAATTGCTGCATTTATATCATGAACATCAAGTGGAATATCAGAAGCTAATACAGCATCTTTAGCCCTTTCACACGCTGCATTCAAAGCATATTCAGATGCATCACTTCTCAAACCTTGAGCTACAGCTGATGTTTTTAAATCTTTTGCGATTACAACTGCCTGAGATTTTGCATGCTTTGCCACCTTCCATGCAAAAACAGCATCTTCTATCTGCTCTACTGTCGGTTTATTTTTAGATACTACTTTAAACGTTTCTTTATCCAGTTCGCTTAAATTCGGGGTTTGCACAAGCGTTCCCAGCGGAGTTACTATAGTTTCATTTGAAAGATACTTTTTATAATCTTTTAAAGGAGTTTCTATACTTACATAACATATGTCATGTGAGTCCAGATATTCTACGGCATTTTTTGTAAACTTTGGAGCAATAATTATATTTACTCCCTTAAGCATCTTTGCTGCATCGCTGTCAATTTCAGCCGAAACTACCACATTTGCATTAACAAAATCAAGAGGATTTGAGTCCATTGCTTGCACAATAGCTTCCTCCAGGGATTTTCCAAGTGCTACTGCACTTATATTCGTGCCAGATACCGTAACAACAGCATTAACATCAAAAAATTCACTTATTACGTTCAACCCTTTTGTTATACTCAAAATGTCTGCATATGAAAGAGGTTTGCTTGATGAATAATCTATTGTTTTTTCGTTTCTTTCAATGCTGGCATTCTGGTGACTGTTTATTCCGCTTGTTATTTTAAAGTCTTCTAAATTCATTTTACGCCTCACTAACTAATACATAGTATTATTGCTGCTGTCCTATCGGAGCTGAAGTTACAGGTATCGGTGCAAACTGCGGCTGCGGTGCTTCTGTTCTTTCAGATTTAACTTCGACCATAGGAGTTTCCTTTTTCTTTATCGGTGTTAAAGTCTGTTGCAGAATTTCAGCCGGTTTTACCACCGGTGCAGGAGTTTTTTGCTCTTCAGCTTTTTCTTTCTCTGCCTCTTGCTGTTCTTTTTCTTTGTTTTCTAATTTCTTTTTCGCTTCACTCTGAGGAATGATTGATACCCCCGGAGCTCTGAAAGGATTTAAGATTACTTCCGGATACTCAAAATCAGCATTTCCATAAGGTGCAGTTGCAACTGTCATAACATCTTTCCAGATAAGAGCAGGTACTGTTCCGCCTGTAATCCCGCCCATCTGAGAGTTATCATCATTACCGACCCATACGCCTGTAACAACATCAGGAGTAAAGCCGATAAAATACGCATCTTTACTATCATCTGTTGTACCGGTTTTTCCTGCAGCAGGTTTTCCGATATTAGCAGCACGGCCTGTGCCGTTTGTAATAACTGTTTTCATAATTGCAGTCATTGTTGCAGCAGTATTAAGATTAAGCACCTTACTTGAACGGGCTTTTTTAGCTTCATAGAGAATTGTTCCTCTTGATGATTCAATTCTTTCTATAGCAAAAGGTTCTACCTTAAATCCGCCATTTGCAAAAACACCATAAGCTCTTGTCATTTCAAATAATTTTACACTGTTTGAACCGAGAGAAATTGTATAATCATAAGGAATTGGTGTTGTAATTCCCATTACTCTTGCAAGCTGTATAACAGGTCTTACACCTATTGCATCCATAAGCCTTGCTGTACATACATTAGAAGAAACCATCAGTGCTGTATACAAAGGAATAGGGCCTCTGTATTTATTACCGTAGTTTCTAGGCGTCCAGTCGCCGGCTTTGAAAGGTAAATCATCTATCATATCATTAGGAGAATATCCCTTTTCAATTGCAGCTGTGTAAATAAACGGTTTGAATGCAGAACCGGAAGGTCTTGCAGATTGCGTTACCCTGTCATACTGGCTCTTTGTATAATCTTTACCTCCGGCATAAACCAGTATTCTCCCGTCAATAGGGCTGAATGAAAATACTGCTGCCTGATTTTTATCTCTTGTTAAGCCCCACGCTTTAAGATTCTTTAAGATAGCCTCATTTGCTTTTACCTGGGCTTTGTAATCAAGTGTTGTTATAACCTTATAACCGCCATTCACAATTTCATCTTCTGTAAACCCGAGTTTATACATTTCTTTCATTACATAATCACAGAAGTATGGCGCCTTGTTTGTTGCATACATAGTCGGCATTGACGACAAAATTATCGGAGCTTTTTTAGCTTTTTCATAAGTTTCTTTATCAATGTATTTCATTTTATACATTCTTAAAAGAACCTGATTTCTGCGTTTTTCTGCGAGTTTTTTGTTGTTATACGGCGAATAAACAGACGGCGCCTGCGGAAGTCCGGCAATTAAAGCCATTTCCGGCAATGTAAGCTGGTTAAGATTTTTATTAAAGTAAATTCTTGCGGCTCCCTTAACACCGTATGCTCCGGAGCCTAGATAAACATTATTAAGATACATTTCCAAAATCTTATCTTTTGAAATGGTCTTTTCTATCTGTGCAGCAACCTGTAATTCTTTGATTTTTCTGGTAAAAGTTTTTTCATTAGAAAGGAATAATATTCGAGATAATTGCTGTGTAATAGTACTTGCACCCTGTACAACATGACCAGCAAGTACGTTCGCAACCATTGAGCGGGCAAGACCTACCATATCATATCCAGGATGTTTATAGAAATTTTTATCTTCCGTCGCAATAAGCGCTTTTACAAGTGTTTCAGGGACTTCTTTCAACTCAACGTTTGAATATGTATAAGCTGCGAATGTCTTAATAACTTCGCCATCACCTGCACAGAAGGTCGTAACAATATTTGGTTTAAGCGTATTCAAATTTTTTATTGGAGGCAGTGATGTCAAATAGAGCTTCAAAGCTATCAAGCCTGCAAGCATGACCCCAAGTCCAAAAACAATGAGTCCTGCGATTAGTTTTAAAAATGGATTATCAACTGTTACGCGTTTAGAAGAATATTTCTTTTTTCTATTTTTTGGAATATTGTAATTTCCCATAAAATTATCCTTTATTGATTTTATCTCTCAATCTTAGTACCATGATATTATTCTAACAAAGAAATAACAGGGCGGAGTGTTTTTCAATATAATGTTAAGTTTTTTGACAATTTTAAAGAATGAATTATTATCATATTTTGTACCAGAAAAAATGGAATATAAAATCACCGGTAAATGCCTTAAATGCGGCAAATGCTGCAGATATATGTATAGTTTTGACACTTACACTACAACAGATTTTAAGATAATGCAGTTTCTTTTTCCTGCATATAAAAGATTTTATATCAGAGGAAAGGATGAGGCAGGAAATCTCATTTTTGCCTGTAAATATGTCACAGAAGAAGGACTTTGCTCTGTTTATGATAAACGTCTGCGTATGTGCCGCAATTATCCTGCAAAAAAAATTTCTTATCCGGGAAAACTTCATGAAGGCTGCGGATACAAAGTTGAAGATAAGAGTTTTGAAAAATACTTAAAACATAAGAGTTAATTAATCATTAATCTCTTGATTTGCTCTTGTATAAACGAATAACTCTATTGGATTTATGTTTAAAATAGAGGAAATTTTATATATAGTTTTCAGAGTCATATTTTTTTTGCCCCTCTCTATATCGCTTAAATAACGCACATCCATATTTAATTTCTCTGCGAAAATGGCCTGCGTCATGTGACGCTGCTGCCGGAAAAATTTAATTTTCAAACCAATATTTAAACATAATTCTTCATAGCGCATATAAAAATTTTAATGTATTTATATATACAAATACATCTATATAAATATACATTAAATGGGGGTTATAAATACATATTAAATATGATTTAATTCTATAGTGTTAAAAAAATATTTTTTTTGTATGAAAGAGAGGAAATTATGGAAAGAAAATCTTTTTTAGTAACTGAACTATTATGCTTATTTTTGGGGTTATTGGGAGCTCATAGATTTTATACCGGGTATATAGGCTTAGGTATTTTGCAACTGCTTACTCTTGGCGGATGCGGAATATGGAGTCTTATTGATTTTGTTATGATTAGTTTAGACAAATATAAAGATGCCAACGGTCAGGAACTGATGGAATACAACCAGTGTATTGGCTACGGGCTTATTTTATTGTCAGCTGTTGTAACTATATTATGCATTATTTTCTAGGCTTATTTTAAATAATATTAAGTACGGCTATTGACAGATTTTAAAACATACTATATAGTGTATAAGTTACAATTATTCATTGGAGAAAAAATGCCTGTACTGAATTCACTACATATGTGTATCAAGAACATCCGAATTAATAATTCGGTGGTCATGCTATGCTGCAAAAATGTGAATTTACAGGTTAGTTAAAAAATCTATATATAGTTTAAGAGCTTGTAAATTCTGAAGAAATTTACAAGCTCTTTTTGTTATTTAAAGGAGGATTAGATGAGAATTAACCCGATTAGAGAAACAAATTATCCGAACTACAACAGTTTCCAGACAAAGAAACTAACACATAAGTCTGCCAACAGCGCCCGCATTACAGACTTAAGCATTCTGAACCAAAACTACAATCAGGTTAGAATAAATTTTAGAGGTGTGCCAAATACCTCTCTGGAACTCATCAAACAAATTCCTCTTGAAGACAGGCTTGCCTCGCTCTTTCAAAACTTCAGGCTTGGAGATTTAATCCTTGTCGGCAAGAATTTACAGGATTGCGCTAAAAAAATGTACAAAAATGCCAACCTTGTCCAAAATGCAATTAAACGAAGTTTCTATATTGCTGATGACAAAATCGGCGGTTCTCTCGGGTTTATAAAAAACAGCAGTGGAGATACTGAAGTTATTAACCTTAATGATTTTGAAATTCCTCTGATAAGCGGTAATAAAACTTATCCGCTAAAACCTCAGGAAAGTTTTTATGTTATTCCTGAAGATGTACTTTCTGTTGATGGGAATTTGCTAAAAATTAAAGATGAGCCAAAAACAAATTTAAGCATGTATAGAAAAAATTTCGCACGTGCATTTGACTATGAGAAAGAGGTTAAACAAAACCTTGAAACACTCAACAAAAAAACATTATCAAAGTTGATGAAAACCGACCACAAAGGAACATCTGCTGTAACATTTGCCGAAGTTGGAGGATATCAGGAACTTAAAGATACTCTAAAAAAAGATATCATTTATCCGCTTCATTATCCGGATGCTTATGAGAACATGGAGCTTAACCGTGGTTTTATCTTATACGGACCTCCGGGAACCGGTAAAACACATATTGCAAGAGCACTTGCAAATGAAGCCGGTGCAAATTTTATAAGCCTCAACGGTCTTGACCTAGAGTCAAAATGGGTTGGCGAATCAGAAGCTAACTGGAGAAGCCTTTTTACAGAAGCAAAAGAAAATCAGCCTACTATTATTTTCCTTGATGAATTTGATGCTGTTGCAAGAAGCAGAGATAGTAAAGATGAATACGGGAATAAAGTTGTAAATCAAATTTTAACACTTATGACTGATATTGATAATGAAGGCGACAGCGTTTTTGTAATTGGTGCTACAAATAATTACGCAGCCCTTGATAAAGCAATAATTCGTTCCGGCCGTTTTGGGAAACATTACGAAGTTAAAGAGCCCGATATGGATGCCCTAAGAGAGATTTTCAAAGTTCATACTAAGAAAAAAACGCTTGATGAAAATATTAATACAGAAGAATTATTGAGTAAGCTTCACTCTCTGAAAGCAACAGGTGCAGATATTAAGCATATTGTCAATGATGCGCACAACAATGGATATGTTCGTGCAGGAATTTTCACAAAAATGGAAAACAAAACTTTTAATTCTAATGATTTAAAAGATTTTAAAATCGAAAAGGAAGATTTTGACAAAGCCATTGATGATTTTATGAAAGACAGGAAAAGTAATACGAGAAAACCTATCGGATATAACAAGCAGTAAGGGTTAACTTTTGTAACAAAACTAGCAAAAAAAATTTTCACATACTTATATATCAAGGTAAGGAGAATTTAAATGCAGTTAAATAATAATGTTTCTTTTAAAGCTGTACCCGGCGGACAAATTAAGTCATTACTCGCTAAAAATCCAGAAAAGCTTAATGAAATTACACAAAAATTAGCTCCAATGGGAGATAAGAATAGTGTTGTTGATATTTTTTACACCTCTGTACGAACTCAGGATAACAGAAACGTTAAAAAGTTTTCACTCAGATTATTTAACAAAGTATTCGGAACCAGTGACAACGCTCCTGTTATGGAAAAAGAAACATCATTCTTTGCTAAAGATTTACTGCCGAAGCTAGACTTACTAACACAAAAAGATATTATATCCGCAGAAGACAAGCATTTTCGTAATGTTGCAGAAGCATTTAGCGGTTCTAAACCTTATAGAGAATGGCTTCACGAAATAATGAAGTCGAAAAAAGAAGAAGGTATTGAGCTCGGTTCTGATACAAAGAAACGTTTTAACAACATATTTAATAGGTTTTAAAAATGTTCAAACCTATAGTTTGCAAAGCTAAAACCAATATCACTATACCTTATTCTGGAACAAAAAAAGAAAAACTAGAATTTATTGATAGAACTGCCAGAACTTTTTGCGAAAATTTTGATACTTACCTGCAGATAAATAATCAAAAAAATTTTATTAAGAAAAAGGAGCTTATAGCTCTTTTTTCTGAGCTATTTCCGGGGCTGAAAATTAATATTGGCAGAGTTAGTTCAAAAGAAGCCGGCACTGATGCAGCAACAAGACGCGAAGCAGATTGTTATATTATGCGTCTGAAACCAAGAAAAAGTAAAAACATACTAGTAAATATTCTTGATTATTTCAGGCCGTTAATGATAGAAAAAAATACCGATAATATTGAGTCAATAAAACATGAAACCTGTCATATAATTTCACAAAGTGTTAGAGGTAATGCTTTTAAAAATAATGATATAAGAGATTTTATGGCTCGAAACGGAGAATTTCTTGAAGATATGAGGTTTTTGTTAGAAGAGCGCACAAATCTTAGTATATTTCCTGCATTTTACTTTCAAAACAAATATAAAAACAAATTATTAGAATTATTTAAAAATTACAAAGTAAATGAATATAAACAAATCCATATCCTGTCGACTTTAAAGCGGCTCATTGAAGAAGAAAAGCTTGCATACAACATATCTACACACGGCAAAAGCACTACAATTGATGATATTAATGACAGGGCATATAAGGTTGAAAAATTTCTTGCATTTAATAAAAAGCTGGAAGTTATTAATTCTGCACTGAAACAAAAGCTTATAAATATTCGAAGCAATAAAAAAGACCTCCGTTGAGGTCTTTTTTAAACTTTGTAAAAAACTCCCGGAAAAGGATTGTCTTGCTCACTCGCGTTGAACGGCAATTCCGTGTTTCGATATCGTGATTTCATCACTCAACAAAACACTCCAGCCTCCGCTCGTTCGCGCTCGAACCATAAAACAAGGCTCACGCCTTGTGGTGGTTCTCATCCATACTCTCAAAACTTTTACTCAAAACAAGAGCAGGATTTATTCCTGCTCTTGTTTTTACAATAAAAAACTCCCGGAAATGGATTCGAACCACTGTTGGAAGAGCCAGAATCTTCAGTCCTGCCGCTAGACGATCCGGGAATATTTATTACCAAATTTGCCAGAAACGTTTGCCGGTATTTCCGTCATTTAAATCCAACGGGTCTTTCGGTTTAACGTTTGTTCCGCCATATTCATAAGGGTTAGAAGCATCCATAGCCCCTTTTGTTGAGGTATATGTAGCTTTTGACTTGTTAGACTTACCCTCAGCGTCCGGAGTTGAAGATTTAACTTTGGTTTCATTTACATTGTAATATCTTTCAGCATCATATCTATCGATATTTCTAAGTCCGTAAGAAGCATTTGTAACATCCTTTTCTTCAGGATTAGAGTAGTCTTCAACTTTTTGAAGAGTTTTTGCTTCAGGATCTTTACCTAAGAAATGCATTCTGCCCAATTCGTCTGTATAAATAGTCGAATTAGCCATTGCCTGCACAGTAGTTAAGCCTATCATTGCAATTAAACCTAATGAAATCAAAATTTTCTTTTGCATAACATTGTACTCCATAAGCTTTGATAACAACATTATAATACAAAACTATTTAAAAGTACAAGGGGGGGAATGAATTTGAGCTTGAATTTAAATTACTTTATTTTTATTTCATTGGTTATGTCTTTTCCGCCGTATAAAAGAACACTTTTTGCAAATACATAATCGTATTTATCTGCTTGAGCCTTTTTGGCAATTTCATCCTTTATACTTTTTTCAATTGCATTAAGTCTTGCATTATAATCTTTTTCAAGAGCAGATTTTTTTGTATTAAATTCTTTTGTATATTTTTCTTCTAATTGTAAAATCTTTGCGCTGTCAGTTTCGTTAGAAATTTCTCCTCTTGCATTAACAATAATCTTGTTTAACTCATCCATTTTCTTAGCATGTTCCTGTTTTAATTGTTTAACCTGTGCTGAATTGCTAACAATCTTCTGCAAATCAACTACTGCAATAGTACCGCCTTCTGCGTGAGCATAATTTATTGATAAAAACAGACCTAAAATAAGAATAAAACAACTTTTTTTCATAATTAACCTCTCTCTAACATAATAAATTATTTATCTCTTAGATAAACAAAAAAAACATTCTCCAGCCGGCTAAAAAATTAATTGAAAAGAATATTTATTTAATCTAGAATATAAGTATGTCCAGATTATTTTTCATCATAGCCTTAATATTTGTTGGTCTAACACCTGTACTCGCAGAAGAACAGGTGAAAGAAACATACAAGCTTCAAGGGCAGGTTGAGTATGATGACAATCCGGTAGAAACAATTTATCTTGATGAAACTATTGAAAAACCGAAGGTTAATATACCACAGCGTTCGGTCACTATTCCGATAAAAATTCTCAATATTACATCAAATACAAACACGCCCAGGAGCGCCCTTGCAAGGGCGTCAGTAACAAGAAATAATTTGAAGGATATACTTCCTCTAAGCGGTTCTCTGTCTGAAACTGCACACGGCATAACATACGGAACTCTGTGGGGTGAAGAATTATCATTTTCTCAAATGGAATCTACAACAGGAATCTTTTTGAGATATGATGCTCCTAAATATTTTTCTCTTGATACAACCTTCAAACAAAGTGCATCTCAAGATATCGGCACTCAGTACGGTACAGTAAGAGTTACACCAGAATGGCATATCACCGATAAGCTTACTTTGAAAAATGCGTTTACAAATTATGTAAACGCACCTAAAAACAAAAATGAAATAACACTGGTTTACAGTCCTGCATTAAAAAAATATGCTGAATCTTTAAAATTTGAACTCGGGGTCGCAGAATCATATTATTCTAATGGAAGCAGAAGTTCAGCTGTTAGTTTTAGTACCGGATTTAAGTTGTAATTAACCCGAAAATTTTATATAATTGATTTATGATGAGATACAAACAAGAGCAAAGACGGCCTAAAAGAGTTATCAACAGGAATAATAAAAGAGCCGATGAGAGAAAGCCGGTCAAGGCTTCATCTTCTTCTAACGGTTTTTATTACTCTTTTTTGACGGTGGTGCTTTTGTTATGCCTGGTACAAATAACCATCAGTGCAGTGTTGAACATATCAAAAATTGTATCTTACAAAGCTAAAATTGTTCAGATTACAAAGACAAGAAACGCTGCAAAAGCTTTGAATGAACAGCTTCAGGATAATATTAAGAATTTTTCTAATGTTACCGGGCTGGAAGCAATCGCTAGAAATAATCTCAAGATGTCCGGAGAAGATGAAGTTCTGGTTATTATTAATACAAAACCTGATGAAACAAAAGAAGAGAAAGAAATCGTTACACGATTTATGAAGCTGAAAAAACATGATTAAAATTTTATTACAAGAAGGCTTTGCCTTAAAAGACAGAGGACATTATAAACACGCAATTGAAGTTTTCTATAAAGCGCTTGAAGAGGATAATACAAGCACGGAATTACTGTTTGAAATTGCAGATTTATATTACAGAATGCAGAATGAAGAAAGAGCTCTCAACTATATTGAACAAATTCTGGACAGGGTTCCGGAACATATCAGCGCTCTTAAACTTCTGGAAAAAATATTTATTGATAGAAACGCGCTAGCAGAAGCAGAACAAACTGCAAAAAATATCTATTGTGTTTCACATAATAGCAATGATTTAGCCCAAATATTCAGACTTTTAAACATGCAAGGCAGGTTTGACGAAATTTTTGAATATAACGTAGAAAACCCAAACTCTTCCATATACTTTGAACAGGCAAAGGCTTTATTTTACAAGAAGGAGTTTGCTAAAGCACAGGAACTGCTGGAAAAGGCAATTGCAGAGGAACGGGGAAATCAAGATATACTGCTATTGCTCGGACAAGTCTATTATGCTCAGGGGAAAAAAGACTTGTGTCTTGAACTTGTCGCAAAGATTTCTGAAAACGATGAAAATGCAGAATTGTTAAACTTTCTCGGGCTTCTGGAAGATTACAAAGGAAATTACAAAGAAGCATGCCGGTATATCCAAAAAGCTATTAAGCTTGATGCTGATAATGATAAATATTTTTATAATCTTGCTAATATGTATTTTAAGCAGGGCGACACAATGTATGCAAAGCGGTATTATAATCTTGCGATTTCTTTAAATCCGCAAAATCCTAATTACCATTTTGCTCTTGCGAATTTGTACTATTCAGAAAAACATTACAAAAGGGCGCTGGAGGAACTTCCGGATAATTTATTTGAGGCAAACCTGCTTAAAGTAATAATTTTGTACGATACAGGCTACCTTGCACTTGCAAAACAGGAATTAAAACATTTGTTTGCCGAGTGTCCGGATAACACAATATTACAAGAATATTCCGAACGAATAGACAGTGAGCTGGGACTTAAATAAAATATTCTGTTTCGTTTTTCATTTTGTTATAAAAGAAGTTCAAACGTTCTTTATCATGCAGATACCAGTATCCGATAAGGACTTCAAATGCGGTCGACGGTCTATAAACATTTTGAATGGCACGCCTTGCAACTGGTATAGGAAGATTTCTTCCGCGTCTTGCTAATTCATGTTCTTCTTCTGTCAAATCTTCTGAAATAAAATGCAGCATTTCTGCTTGAAAGGAGGCATTTACCCTGTCTGTTGTCATTTTATGAAGAATTTTTGAATTAGATGTCTTAAAAATAACGTATTCTCTTACAAAAATTTCCCACACAGCATCACCAAGATGTGCATAATTTCTAAGAGCAATAATTTCTTCCGTCATAAAGCCTGCCTTACAACAAATATTTATCCATTACTGCTTTTTTTTGCAGTCTTGAACTATCAATAATTCTTTGTGCTTCATTAATTTGTTTTTCAAGCTCTTCGTATTGAGAAACTATTTTTTCCTGTTCTTGTTTTACCGGTATAAGAACTTCTAAATTCATTAGCATTTTTTGTGTCAATTGGTTTATAGACATAGTAGTTCCTATTTTTTCTACTTGTTGGCTGTAGCTATTACTTTGCATCCATATGTAAAGATATCTACCTATTGTGCTCCTACAAATTGCCATAAAAGCACCAAACGTCATTGGTTCTGTTAGATTTTCAATGTATGCAGATTTTCCAAGCAATCTTTTTGAACCATTTCGTACACAAACTAACACATCGCCGTTTTTTATGTACAAATTTTCTTTTATTTTAGATTTTACACGAACTTGATCAGATAAATCTAATTTAGCATTTTTTATATTAGAAGAACGCAAAACTAAAATACCATTATTATCAATATCTTCTGGTTTATAAGTCAACCCAATAAATGTTTCACAAATGTCACCTAATTTTACCTTTTTACCATTTATATTATTTATTAAATCATTGACTTTTTTATTGAGATTATCAATTTTATTGTTTAATTCTTTGCATCTATTTTCAACAACCTCAATTTCGTCAACAATCTTTTTTTGAATATCAAGGGGAGGAAGTGGAATTCTTACTTTTTTGATATCATCAATATAAACATGAGGCTGAGCATTGCCTTTTTGTAAATCATAGATGTTATTCTGAATACTTTTTAAATAATTATAAACATATGCAATTTTAATGTTTTTTTCATCACTAGAAATAATTGTTGAACAATCTGAAGCCCAAATAGGTTGCGTCCAATAATTTACAAATCCAGCATTCGCACCGGAGGCACTAATAGTAATTACATTAGCCACTCTATTTGATTGATTATGATAATATGCAAAATTAGTTCCACCAGCTACAACAGGAATTTTTCCTTCTTTAGTTTCTTGTTTAGTAATACTTTTACCTTTTTCAAAAACTAAATTTTCGATATTACCCAGTTCTGTGATATCCCACTTGCTTTCAACTTTTATTTTTTTTTTAGCTTTTGTGTTAATCGTTTTTTCAAAATCGACTCTATCAAAAGTCATCATATCAAGTAAATCAACCTTAGAAATATTCTCTTTCAGAGTTTCATCAATCTCAATCTCATCATTCCTAAAAGCTTTGTAAATATATGTACTTGCTTTTTGCGGATTATCAAAAGAATTGATATCAAAAAGCTTTGTACATTCATCTATAGTTTTTGCTCTCTGGATAGCATGTATACCTTCTGCCCCTCTACGGTTAGAAAATTCATAACCTAAAAACTGTTTTTCTGCCTCCTTTTCGCCGGTTTTTACAACTACTAATTTTTGCGGATACGCCATAATGAAATAATAAATCTTTTCTTTTTCAATCTCTATTATCTTTTTATAAAATTCATCTTCTTTTTTTGATTTAATCTTTTGAGAATACTCTTTGTAAATATCATGTTTTTTAACTTTATCATTCGGTTTTTTATTCAATAAAGTCAAATAATCATCATAAGTCAGATCATCCCATACATAGTTTACATACTTCAAAACAGGAGTTTCTATACAGTTAATCGTAACATCCGTTAAATCAGTGAAAAACTTATCAACTGCCATTTGAAGATTTATACATTCATAATTATTTTTTCTGCGCAAGAATAATACAACAGTATTTGTACCGGTTGCCATGAATGTATTTGAACCAAGTTCTGTTACTGCAATTATTTCAAAATATTTAAGTAATAATTCCCTTGTTTTAGTATAAATCCCTGTATTCGTAAGAATTGAACTTGGCAATATTACACCTGCGACTCCTCCATCTTTTAAGAGCTGTTTTGTTCTTTCAACAAATAGACATTCTATTTCCGAACTGTTATCAGTCAATGAAGTATACAATTCAAAGTCTTTTTCTGTATAATAATCTCTTGTTGTTTGCTTAAACGAAGATACAGAGTAAGGCGGATTACTTAAAATTATATCAAACTGTTGATTATCTTTTAAATTATCATCGTTATTTTTATGCAGTTTACCTTTATAATCTTTTGTATTTACAAAATTACCCAGTCCATCACTTAAAATAACATTTGCCAATCCGTCACCATGTAAATAGCAGCCTACTTTGCCAACTTTAACAAGGCGATAATCTTTTTCTATTCCATATACATAATCAGTTGCCCAATCGTATTGGTCATCTTGCCAAGTTTTTATTTTTTTTGCAGTTTTATCAATAAATCTAGAAGGCTCTTTGTCATTGATTAAATTTTGAACTTCATGCATATATTCAGTAACAAAGTGCCCACTGCCTGCGGCATAATCAATCATATATGGTAAGATATTACCATCTTTTGAATTAAGTTTCGCATTTACAATATCATCTAATGGTATACTTTTAATAATAAATTGCGCTATAGGTACAGGTGTAAAAAACTGCCCTGCTTCTTGTTTTAAACCTGTTGTTAATAATAATTCAAAAAAATCTGACAAATATTGTTGACGTTTATTGTATCTTATTCTATAACCTTGTAAAAGCTCAACAACTTCTTTTACTATTTTTGCATTTTCAACAAAAGAATCGTGGTCATAAACTTCTTTTATTGCGAATTCGTTATTCTTTTCTAAACGCAATGTATTTATTTCTTTTAAAAGCTGCTCTTTTACTTGCGAAGATAACTGTTGATATTTATTTTCAAATTCTTTTTCGTCAAAATCACTAACAATCCTAGACAAAAAGACATCCATGCCCTTTTTATATAAATCTGTAAGTCTTAATTGGAATGAAACATGGTCATCTTGCCCCTCTTTCCATTGGAAATCAAGTTCTTCATCATCTTGTTTTGAGGTTTCATCATAAACCTTACACAAAAATAATGTGAATATTTTATTAAAAGCATTTCCTTTATCTGACACTACATTATGTCTTAAAATTTCAAGAAAACGATTAAAAATAAAGCTTGAATCTTCTTGATTAATTGGTTTTAACTGACTTTTAATTAATGCTTTACTTTCAAAACAATATGGAGCGACCCAGTCATCAAAAATACCATTATCTTTTGTTAATTTATTCCATTTATCATAAAAATCCTTAACATCACCTGTTCTGTAATCATCTTCTATTTTTATGATTTCATTTTTATAAACAACTTTATCTTTATCAAGTTTAGAGGTATAAAGCATAATTACATCTGCTTTATTACTAAATTTGAAATATGTAAATAGCTGCCCCCCATTTTTATTTAGGTTGCTTAATTCTTTATCAAATTCTTTGCCCCAAGTTTTACACTCAATCAAAAGATATTCGGAACCATCGTCATGAGTTACACATATATCCAATCTGCCAGAATGTCCATGCCCGGATGGATAAACTTTTTCTAATACTATATTTTGTGGATTGTAACCCTTTTCTAATAATCTATCAACACATTCTAAAACAACCCAATTTTCATCTTGCGAAAAATTTTGCGTTGTTCTGCAATCTGAAATAATAAGATCTCCATAAAAGATCCTTTCTTTTTCAAAATCAATTTCAATTACATAATTACAATTAGAATATTTCTTTTCATACACACTTACTGCGCCATTTTTAGGCACAAAACCAAGTTTTTGGATTATACTCTTATTTTCCATAACATCCCCAATAAGCACAGAAGTATTATAGCATAAATTTTCAGATTTTACAGTATTTACAAATCAATATCTGATTCTTTTATTGGTGCACCGATTACACGCTCAAGTTCTGCAGCATTAATATTATAATTAAGCAGATTGTTGTAATAATCCAATTGTGCATTTAAATATGTATTTTCAGAATCCTTAAACTCTATGGCATCGCCCAAGCCGACCTGATATCTTCTGAATGCAAGATATTGTCTTTCTTGAGCCTGCTGCAGTGCAAGCTTAGAAACATCCAGACTGTCATGAGAATTTAGAAGGCTTATATATGCGCTCTTGACTTCCAGATAAACATTTTGTTTCTGCTGTTCATAATCTGCAACATACTTATTATAAGTAGCCTTTGCCTCATCCACCTGTTTTTTTAGAAGCATAAGGTTAAGATTTGAATAATTTAACTGAACACCGACCTGATAACCGTAATCGCTGTTAATCTGGCGCCCGCCATGGTCATATCCTGCAAAACCGCTTACATCAGGAGTAAACGCACGTTTTGCACTCCTTACGTTCAACTCTGCTGCATCCATTGATTTTTTAGCCGCAAGAAGGGCCGGACGTGACTCATTTGCCGTTTTGAGCAGTTCTGGGAAATTCACCTCATATTTTTTATTGTTGAGTTTGTCTTTTAAAATTACACCCTCAAGCTCCGGAATACCAACTGCGTTAGCAAGCTCTACTGCTGCAAGTTCAAGAGTATTCTTTGCTTTAATAAGATTTACTTTTGCATTCCCGAGGTTATATTCGGCTGTTGTAACATCAATCTTTGCCTTTTTACCAATCTGGTAATAAGCTTTTGCCTGTTTTAACTGGAGTTCGAAATCTTTTACGGTTTCTTCATATACAGATTTTTGAATTTCTGCAAAAACCATATTGTAATATGCAACCTTTACATTATAAATAACTGTTTCAATACTTGATTCTGCATCATATCTTGAAGCTTCATAATTTCTTTTTGCCATATCAGCATTTGCTTTTGTTTTACCAAAATCAAATAAAAGCATATTAGCAGAAAGTGTCGGAGCATAGAACATATTATACTTCTGCTGCATCATTCTTGACATGTTTGCGGGCATTGTTGACATAAGCATATCATTTCTGGAATAACTTACGCCTGCACCAACTGTTGGAAAGTAATTAGACCAGGCCTGACCGATTTTTGTTTTGTAGATTTCGGAATTACTGATAGCAGACATTATTGTCGGGTGATGTGTTATAGCAAGTTTTATACAGTCGCTTAAAGTTACCTCGCCGTTCATATCTGCATATTCTATCTGGCTTGTAATCGCAGGAAACTTGGTTTCATACATTCCTTTAGCTTCTTTGGAAGTACTTTTCTGAGCTCGTTGAACGCTTGCATTTTTCTTGCGCTCCTGACGTTTGTTTACTTTTTGCTTTTCCGGCTTTACAATTTCTATCTTATCGGAATTTTTAACTTTTTCCTTCTTATTTTTTGCAATAACAGAAGTCTGTGAAACTCCGAGAAGTGAACATATCAGCAGTATATTTAAAATCTTTTTCATCTTAAATCTCCAAATCCTTTTCGGTAATTTCTTTCTTAGGGAACAAATCTACAAATTCCTGAACAATTACATAGAACGCCGGAGTTAAAACTGCCCCCAGAGTTGCAGCTGCCATCATACCGCCTAGAACTGTAGAACCTACAGAAATTCTTGAATTTGCACCGGCACCGCTTGCAAAAATCATAGGCATTACACCTATAATAAATGCAAGTTCTGTCATCATAATTGCCCTGAATCTTAGTTTTGCAGCCTTTATTGCAGCATCTTTAACAGAGAGTCCGTGTCTTTCGTGTTCTTCTTTTGCAAATTCAACAATCAAAATTGATTGTTTTGCAGCAAGACCAACCAACGTTATCATACCAACCTGAGAATAAATATCAAACGCCTGATTTATCATAAGCTGAAATATCAAGGCTCCAAGAGCTGCAATAGGAGAAATCAAAAGTACTGCAATCGGAATTGTATAGCTTTCATAAAGAGCTACGAGGAATAAGTATACGAATACAAGCGCCATACCAACTATTATAGCAGTCTGACCGGAAGCTTCACGTTCCTGTGCTGATGTACCTGACCAATCATAACTGATGTCTGCCGGAAGAATACTTGAGGCAGTATCTTCCATTGCATTCATTGCATCTCCGGAACTCTTTCCGGCAGCCTGCTGGCCTTGAATTTGAATTGACTTGTACTGGTTAAAACGGGTAATAGAGGCTGTACCGATTGCCTGCTTCAATTTAATTATTGAGAGAACAGGAACCATTACCCCGTTTTTATTTTTTACATAAATTCCTGACAAATCAGATGCTTTATCTCTAAAACGGCTGTCTGCCTGCAATTGTACTTTGAATACTCTATCGTACTTATTAAAGTCGTTAACATAGTATGTACCGAGCATTGAAGCTAAAGTTGAATAGAGTTCCTGCAAATCAACACTCTGGGCCATAGCTTTTTCATAGTCGATTTCTACTATATACTGCGGAACATTAGCCTGAAAAGATGTGTAAACACTGGATAAAGAAGAGTTCTGGTTTGCAGCGGCAATAAGTTTGTTTGCCCATACTTCCAGCTCCTGAGGAGTATATTCACCCTTTGAAAGCATCTGGAATTCAAAACCGCCCATCATACTCATACCGCTGATTGCAGGCGGTGAAAAAGAAACAATTGATGCTTCTTTAGTATTTGCTGCTACCGCCCTTATTTTATTCAAAATAGCAGTATGAGATAAGTCTGTAGCCTGACCTTTTATTTTTCTTATTACCCAGCTAACAGGGCTGACTTTTCTTTCTGCATACTCATCAAGCTGTATAATTACAGTAGACTGATTAACAGATCCGTTACCGCCAAATACCGTAAGCTTTTCTTTATTAATTCCGTCAATATCTTTAATCTGGTCAACAAACTTTCTTGACACTTCTTCTGTTCTTGATAAAGATGCACCGTCAGGAAGTGTAATCTGCGCAAGTAATATCCCCTGATCTTCATCCGGAATAAAACCTGTTGAAATAATTTTGAAAGAGAAAAGGGTTAATATAACAATTACTGCATAGAAAATTGCTGTAAGCTTTTTGTTGTAAACAAATTTTGTCACATATTCCATGTAGAAATCTTCCAGCTTAGCAAACATTTCATTAAATTTAGCCACAATTAAAGCTGCTTCATCCATTATTTTCTTAATATAAGGATGTTTATTTCCTTTTTCACCTTCTTTTTGATGTCCGAGGAAATGTGCACACATTGCAGGTGAAAGCGAAAGCGCACATATTGCCGAGAACGCAATAGACACAGCAATACAAACAGCAAACTGTTTATACATAACTCCGGTCATACCGCCCATAAATATAATCGGCACAAATACAGCCATCAATACCATTGCCATTGCAACAAGAGAAGAGCCGACTTCTTCCATTGTAAGCTGTGTAGCAATTATAGCCGATTTTCCTTCCTCTATATGGCGTTTAACGTTTTCAATAACAACAATAGCATCGTCAACTACAACACCGACAGCCAGTACCATTGCAAATAATGTCAGCAGGTTAATTGACATTCCCATCGCTTTCAGTACAAAGAAGGTGCCAATCAACGATACAGGAATGGTTACACAAGGTACGAGCGTTGCCATTGCATCGCCTAAGAACAGGTAAATAATAATTACTACAATAAAGCCTGTAAGCAGAATTGTAAACTCTACTTCCTTCATTGATTCTTGAATATATTCGGCATCATCTTTAACATACATAATTTTTATGCCATTAGTCATTTTTGAATTTAATTCTTCAACCTTAGCTTTAACTGCCTTAGAAAGGTTTATAACGTTAGCGTCAGGAAGCTGTGAAATAACTACAACAGCAGAAGGCTTTCCATTAACAAGCCCTAGGTTAGAATAAGATTCAGCCCCTAATTCAACCCTTGCTATATCTTTAATTCTTACATTAGAGCCGTCAGTATTTGAGCGTATAATAATATTTTCAAATTCTTTTACATCGTCCAGACGGCCTTTTGTTTTAAGTGTAATTTGTAAAGCATTTTTCTCATCAGTCGGAAGTTGTCCCAGTGCACCGGCTGTAACTTGAGTATTCTGGTTAGCAATTGCCGTTTTCACTTCACTTACAGATACATTAAGGCCGGCCATTTTCTGAGGGTCAAGCCATATTCTCATTGAATAATTACCTGCACCGAATACGTTTACATCAGCAACTCCGTCTACACGTTTCAGTTCATCTTTAATATAGATTGAACCGTAATTTGTTAAATCAAGCTGGCTCCAGTTTCCTGATTCCGGATAAAGCGTAAGAATTACTGCACCTGCACCGGCAGTTTTGCTTACAGCAGTAACACCGGTTCTCTGAACATCTTCCGGCAATTGTGACTGAACCTGCTGTATACGGTTCTGAACGTTCATCAGGTTAATATTTTTATCTGAACCTACTTTAAAGTACAAAGTTAGAGAATAACTTCCATCATATGATGTTGATGTCATATACGAAAGATTTTCTACACCGTTAAGCTTATTTTCAAGTACTGTAGCCACAGATGACTCTATTACTTCTGCACTCGCTCCCTGGTAAGAGGCTGAAACATTTACCTGCGGAGGTGTTACATCCGGATAGCTCTCCTGTTTCAAACTCAATATAGAAATTATACCGAGAATTACAATACATACAGAAATTACAAGTGCAAACCTTGGTTTTCTTATAAAAAAGAACAGTTTTTCTTTATCAAATATTTTTTTCATTATTTTTCACTCTGATTTGTTATAATCTTTAATTTTTGACCTTCTGTGGCAACATTCTGGATACCTGAAACAACTATCACATCAGATTTATTCAAACCATCCTCGACTATCCAGTTGTTATTAATATCATCAGAAACTTTTATGTCTTTTCTGACAGCTTTATTATCCTGAACGGCCCAAACATAGTATCCGCTCATTGCATCACCTTTCGCACAAGCTTGAGGAACTGTCATAAATTCAACAGTCTTAGGCGCTGTTAACTTAACTTTCATATAAGCACCGGGAACAAGCCACCCTTTTTCATTATCAAAAGTAGCTCTCATCTGTACAGAACCTGAATCTTTATCAATCTTATTGTCTACAAAATTTACAGTTCCAACTTTGTCATACCAGCTTCCATCTCCAAACTGGACTTTAACCTCCACATCTTTAAATTTATCACTTGCTTTAAGAAGTTTTACAAAATCATCCCCCTTAAGGCTGAAAGAAACATAAACAGGCGAAACACTTGCAACATTTACAAGCGAACCTGAAGTTGCAGTTACATAGTTACCCTCTGTAATATTTACTTTACCTATTCTTCCATCTATTGGAGAACGGATTGATGTGTAACTGAGATTAACTTTTGCAAGCTCAAGCTGCTGGTTAGCTGAGTCCAGAAGCGCCCTATTCTGATTTCTGGCAGCAAGACTTGAATCAACATCTGAACGGCTGATTAAATCTTCTTTAACAAGTGCATTTGCCCTGTGCCATTCCTGCTGTGCATTGGTATAAAGAGCCTGATACTGATTAACAGCAGCTCTGGAATTATTCACAGAAAGTTGATACTCTCTAGGGTCAATTTGAAAAAGAAGCTGACCTTTTTTAACAAAATCACCTTCTTTAAAATACTTTTTCAACAAGAAACCTGAAACTCTTGCAATTACATCAATTGAATATTGAGCTTCAACTCTGCCGGTTGACTCTGCAGATACATTAACCTGCTCCATATGAGGGTTGTCAACAACAACCTCCTTAGGCATTCTCATTGCCTGTTTTTGAAGCATACCGATAATAAAGCCTGATGTTTTATTATATATAATCGGAATAATTATAATAAGCAAAATTATTACAGTTGCCTGTTTACGCGTAAGTTTAAAATTCATGCCAATCTCCAATTCCCACAAGTTATATAGAATTATGGTAAAATCTTACGCATAGTATGTCAATCATGTGATTGCAGGATTTTTAACTAAACAGCAACTTCATCTGACTTTGTCATGTTCATAGGATTCCAGCTGTCGCCCAGATTATTTTTAATCAAATTTTTATAATGAGCTTCTTTATAATTGAGTAAATCAAGCTGGACTTTCAGTTCTTCCATCTGCTGCAAAGCCTTTTCTTTTGTTGTTTTTATAATTTCATAGCGCTCGGGAATTGTAGAATCCCCGATTATACATAAATCAATATATCTTTTTACAAGCTTTGTTTCTGTACCTATCGAACGAAGGCACTTGACTATTTTAACCCAGTTCAAATCATCCTCTGAAAAAAGCCTTATATTATTCTCATTTCGTTTTATGAAAGGGAAAAATCCGCTTTTTGCCCAAAATCTAAGCGTATGCTCTGAAATCTCCATTTTATCAGCTACTTCTTTTATTGTATACATATTTCTATCTCCCGATTAAATCATTAATAATCTTTGAGGCCATAAAAATTCCTGCACAAGACGCAACAAAAGGCGTAGACGAAGGAATTATCTTATTAAATTGTACCACCTCGCCGCTCTGAGTTCTAATATTTTCTATTTCAGAAATCTTTTCCTGAACAAATGGTTTTTCGTCACTTGTTACAACAGTTATACCGGATGTTATCCCCTTTTTCTTTAACTGATAAATAATATTAGATACAAAAGGAGCTTTCTTATCGTGAATTTCAGAAATATCGGATATGTAGAGTTTTTCAGGATTGATTCTGTTTCCGGCCCCCATAGAAGATATCACGCTTACATTATTTTCCAAACATTTCACAAGAAGGTTAACCTTTGAGCGCATTGTATCAATTGCATCAGCTGTATAGTTTATCCCGCTAAAATCAAAATCTTCCAGATAAAAATCATTAATTAAATGCAGCTTTATATCCGGATTTATATCTCTAAGCCTTATTTCAAACAATTCGGTCTTATACATTCCAACGGTAGAATTGAGAGCAATAATCTGCCGGTTGATATTACTTTTAGAAACTTTGTCAAAATCTACCAGAGTAAGTTCGCCAACTCCGCTTCTGGCAAGAGCTTCTGCACAAAATCCTCCGACTCCGCCAAGGCCAAATACAGCAATATGAGATGAAGCTATAATTTTTTGTGCTTCATCTCCCCAATATAAAACATTTCTGGCGAAAATTTCATCCATTTACTTAATAATGCCAAATCCTAAAAGAAATACACAAAGAACAAATATTCCGGCAACAATTCCGGTTAATTTATTGAGCCCTTTTTCTGCACTCTTTTGAGAAGTAAACATCTGAGCAGCATTTCCTATCCCTGCAATGCCGTCGCCTTTTGGTGAATGCATAAGTATCAATACTATTAATAGTAATGCTGAAATAACTTCTATTGCTCCAACAATTGTTAACATTTAGTCTCCTTTTTAATAAAGTGCGCCCTTTTCGAATTTAATTTAATATTATCAAATGTATATAATCTTGCAGGACGCTTGGACGATGATTTAGAGAACTCGTTCAGCTCTCTTAATCCGTCTGTTGTAATTACTTTTTTTCTAAAATTCCGCTTATCAAGTTTCTTTTCCATAATCATTTCATAAGCTTTTTGCATTTCAGTAAGCGTGAATTTTTCGTTCAATAGCTGATATGCTACCGGACACATTTCCAAACGTTCTCTTGTACGTTTAAGAGAATATTGTATAATTTCTTTGTGGTCGAAAGCCAGAGGCGGTAAATCTGAAACCTTATGCCATGAGAGCTCTGCTGTTGTAACAACATTAAAATCTTCGGCTCTTATTAATGCGAAATAAGCACAGGTTATTACTCTGGAAACCGGATGTCTTAAAGGGTCACCGAATGTATAAAGCTGTTCAAGATAAATATTATCGACATTGGTTTTTTCTTTAAGAACACGCATTGCTGCTTCGTCTAAGTTTTCGGACATTCTTACATAACCGCCCGGTATTGCCCATTTATCTTTGAAAGGTTCGTTGTTACGTTTTACCAGCAAAACTTGAAGTGCATCGTCTTTTATTGTTAAAATTACAATATCGACAGTGATTTCGTGAGTTTTAATTTCGTTGAACATTTCTACCTCTAGTGTTTTTAACCCTAAAATTATTGTATAATAAAGAATAAAAAAATGTAACAATCCGACAGTTGAATAAGTGTAATTTGTTACATTTTTTTGTATTTATGATGGTAATATTCTATCAAACCTATATGTATCGCCGTTAATACTGCTGTTATATAAGCAAGCGGTTTATGCTGCTTTCTGAAAGTCTTATTTTTACTCACACCGCTCCATACTGCAAGTCCAAGCGCTGTAGTCGCTGCATAACCTGTTGATTTAGGCGTGATAATTGAATTTCGGTTTACAGAATTTACTTTCATATCTGAAAAGTATCATAAAATATCTAGAAGAGCAATATCCCGTATGGAGAAAATCGTGCATCTTTTTTATACTGTGGATTGCGTTTCAGAAAATCTTTCAAAATCTTTCGGGCTTTCAAATAATCATATTCTTTGATATACATATTCGCAAGCTTTGTCGTATAATCCGGATTATCAGGAGAAATCTTTATCAAATATGCATACTCTTTTTTGGCCGTTTCTTTATCAGTATTTTTCAAAATCTCCGCTTTTAATAGATGAAGTTCTTCATTGTCTTGTATTTCCATCGCTTTACTTAAATAATCTACCGCCATTTCCGTATGGCTTATATAAGAATAAGAAACTGCAAGGTTATAATAAATTATGTACCTCATATCGTCTGTATCAGCAAGACTAAGAGCTTTTTCCAAATTTCTTATGGCTTCCGGATAACGTTTCTCTGCAACAAGGCTTTCTGCAAGATCTATATACCCGCTCGGAAGTGTCGGAGCGTGGTAAATATAATTTTTTGCTTCTCTTGCTTTTGAAGAATTTAGTTCTTCGTCATCGCCGAGCACAAGATATGGAACATATTCGCTTTTAAGCTCAGCAGAATTTGTCACATCCGGTTTTATTTTGTAAAGAAGCTGCAGCGTGCTTGTATCTGCTTCTGTCAGCGATTCACGCGTATCATTTGCGATAGCATTATTGTCTTTTGCTAGATACATTATATTATCAGGGTCAAAGCTGTGGCCCATAAAACCGAGCGCATGAAAGATTTCATGCAATGCTGTATTGTAAATTTGGTTTCGTGTAAAATTTTTGCCTTCAGGATCCTGAATATAAAAATTAATACTCATACCTTCTAGAATATCACCGGAAATTTTAGGCTCTGTATAAGCTACCACATACTTTTTTCCGTATTCCATACTTTCATTTTTGTTGTTCTTAACAAAGTTTATGACAATATTAGGATTTTCCTCTGTTTCACTAAACATCACATTGCCTTCCCGTTCCCATTCAGAAAAAGCACTGCTTATTTCGTTAACAAACTCCCTTGGCACACCCGCACTGTTTTTAAATCCGTAAGTTATAGGAAATTTATTCCATCTGACAATCTGCTGGTTAAAAGGAGCCTGCTTAATATAGTTTAACGGATATTGTCTGTGTATTTCGCGCTTTAAATCATATAAAAAATATTTAGCCTTTATTGAGGCAGCGTCTTGAATATTGTCCTCTGCAAGCCTGACAAGTTTTTCCTGTGCGTCAATATCCAGAGGAGAATTAATTATAGAATTTACATAAATTTCTCTTACGCCGGTGTCTTTGTTACCAAGGGCAAAAGATTTTTCGTAAAACTCCTGAGCTTTTTTTATATTGTTCTGCTTATAATAACGGTTTCCCAACTGCGCATAGATAGCATCAGCATTACTATTAAAATAAAATGCTGCAGCAAGCCCTGCCGCAAGCAGAGAATAGAGAACAACTCTACCCCTCATCGTCTTTTACCCCTTTGTCTATGTTAAGAGTCTTAACCAGCGCTCTGACATCGCCTTTGAGCTTAAAATACTCGGCAAACTTAGGAGTTGTTTTTATATTAAAAGAGCGTCCGTTCTTATCCTTATGTCTGGAAATAAGCCCCTTTTCCAAAAGTTCCTGCACATGTTCATACGCATTAGACCCGCGCAAATCTTTAAGCAACGACTGTCTTATAGGTTCTTTCAGCGCAATTACTGTCAATGTTTTCAAGACAGGAGGTTTTAACTCAACAGGACAAAGTTTCTCAACAATATCAAGATGTTCTTCTTTAACCTGTAAAATATACCCGTTCTCGTCATCAATTTCTAACGCTCCTTCTCTGGAAGCGTAATCCATAATTAATTCCAGAAGCGCCTCTTCAACTTTTTCCGGCTCTTCTTCCAGAATTTCTGCAATATCCTTAATTTGAAGCACTTTTGCGGTTACAAATAAAACGGCTTCAATTCTGGATTTCAACTGTTCCATTCGTTTCCTCCGCTAAAATATTTTGTACATTATTTATACTTCTATCCAATTCTTCTGCTGGATTTTCCTCACGCTTAATTACGTATAAATCACCGTAAAACTCATCCTGCTCCAAATCATAATCACTCTCAACAGTAAGAAACAGAAGTGAAATATAAGCGCTAATCTTATCCATCCCCAGAAGCGTAAGTTCATTTAATTCAATCTTATCCTGCCTGCTCAAAATTTCAGAAAGATTAGCTTTCAGCCGCTGAACCCCGTTTTCGATATACTCATCATGCGCAAGGTTAATAATATCATCAGGTGAAAGTCTTGCATAATTTTGAACACGTCTTTTTGCACGCTCGTGAGCGTTTTTCAAAGACTGCTTTTTATCAAGCATTTCATAAAATTCCAATTGACGGATTAAGTCACGCAGTGTAACAACGCGGTTATGATTAAGCCTTACGCTTGTTCTTCTCTGCAAAACTTCGTCAATAGAAATCACATTATTTGTCGGAATATACTCTTCCTCATAGTCAAGAGGCATTTCGTCATCATAATTAAATTCGTCCTGATGCTGAGGTTCAAAATCAAGAACATCAATTCCCTCCAGAACATTTGACTTAAGCTTTAAAAGAATAGCTGCAAATAATAAAGTTCTGCCGGTTAGCCGCAAATTCTGCGCTTTTGATTGGAAAAGGTGCATAAGATATTTATCCGTAACCTCAACAATATCAACATTCCACGGGTCGATTTTTCCTTGTTTTGCCATATTAACAAGGATTTCTATACCATCGACTTCTGCTTCCTGAACAAAGCTTTTCTCCTGCTGATGTAAAATATTCGTGCTGTCTATATTATTTACTGCCATATTTGTATTTTAATTTGTTTCTTCCCTTGAGTACTCCTTCAAATTCAGGAGTTTAATCCCTCAGCTTAACCCCTGTAACCTTTGAAATTCCTTTTTCCTTCTGCGTAACCCCGATTGTCCTGTTTGCAGATTCAATCATTGGTTTTCTGTGGCTTACAACAATAAACTGAGTCGTTTCAGCCTGCGACTGAACGATATGCGCTAATTTTTCTACATTTATACCATCCAAACTTGCATCAACTTCGTCAAACGCATAGAAAGGAGCCGGCATATACTTTTGAATAGCAAATACGAAAGAAAGCGCTGTTAAAGCCTTTTCTCCGCCCGACATACCCGCAAGACGCTGCTTCTTTTTATCTCTCGGCTGCGCCTCAATATCAAGCCCGCCTTCAAAAGGTTTTTCCTCATTTTCCAGAATTAAAGTACCTTCACCATCAGAAAGCCTGTGGAATATATCTTTAAAGTTTTCATTAATCACATTATAAGTTTTGAGGAAAGTTTCTTTCTTCAAATCCTCATACCCGCGCATTCTTTCTAAGATTTGTTCTCTTTCATGACTCAAAGTTTCAATCTGGCTATGGAGTTCCTGCTGGCGTGCAGATACGTTTTCAAAATCTTCCAGCGCTTTCATATTAACAGCGCCCAAATCATCCATACGCTTTTGTAAACGCTGAATACGGGAAGTAATTTCTTCAATCGACATCTCAACAGGCGTAAGTTCATTAATATTTACCCCCGCCTCAGTAAGAACACTTCTTGTTTCTTCAAGCTGAGGCTCTAACTCGCGTCTTCTGGCCTTGAAAGATTCTATCTGCTCGGCAATTTTCTCAATATCAGAAGCCTTAAGGTTTCTCTGAGTTTCAATATCAACAAGGTCTTTGTTAATATCATCCCTCTGTTTTAAGAGTTCACCCAGCTTGTCGGTAATCTCCTTAATCTGAATTTCCAGAACTTCAAGCTGCTCATTCAAACCTTTAATTTCTTCTGCAAATTTAGCTTTATCAAGCTCCAAATCTTTATTAACGCCAAGAGAACGCTCTATCGTATCATTGTGTGTTTTGATTGTTGTATTAATAAAATCAATTCTCTGGTGCAGACCTTCGATTTCGTTATTCGCATCCGCCATATTCTTTTCATAGCGCTTAATCTCAGCTTCGACTCCGGCTGTTTTTTCTTTCAAATCCTTGAGGTCAGCATCGTTCATAAGCTTTTCTACTTCTGTGATTGAAGTCTGAACATCTGTCATTTTTTCTGAAATATCAATATGTTCTTCTTCAATCTTGTCCAGCGTTTTTTCTATTGATGTAATTTCCGGCTCAGTAACTTTAATGAACTCCTGTTTTTCATCAATGTTTTGCTGCGTGTTTGCAAAACTTGTTTCAAGGTTAGCAAGTTCAAGTTTCGCCTTGTTAAATTCAGTCGTAGAAGAAGAATATTTACCTCTGACATCTTCCATTTTTCCTTCAAGAGAAGAACGCTTAGAAATCAAAGCTGCATATTTTGATTCCATATCCTTAAGCCTTGATTTAAGCGTATCAATTTCACTGTCGGAGTTTTGCGCGAACTTCAAGCCCGTTTTACGAACAGCACCGCCCGTAATTGAACCTGATTTTTCAAACAGGTCGCCGGAGAGCGTAACCATTCTATACTTTCCGATTAATTTGTTTGCAACACTTCTATCCTCAACAACAAGAGTTTCGCCGACTGCATAATAGAAAGCGTTCAAATACTCATCGTCAAAGTCAATCAGGTTAATCGCGAAGTCAATTACACCCTTATCTTTCGGAAGATTAAGGCTTCTTGGACATTTAACAATTTTGTTAAGCGGAACAAATGTTGCTCTGCCGGCGTTTGAAGATTTCAAGAGTTCAATACAGGTTGAAGCAACATGCTCATCATCAACAACAATGTGAGCCATTCTTCCGCCAACTGCGATTTCCATTGCAGTAGAATATTCTTCGTCAACCTGACCCAGTTTCATAAGAGGTGCGTGAACACCGCTGATGTTTGCTCCTATAACTGTATCAACCGCACGTCCGAGGTTAGCATCTTCGTTCGCTTGCTTAACTGCTTCAAGCTGATATATTTTCTTACGTGCAGCTTGAAGGTCGTAGTCCATGTCTGTGATTTCATTTTTAGTCTTATCATATTCATACAATGTGTTCTTAAGGATAATTTTGAAATCGTCAAGTTCTTTACCTAATTGTTCTATCAAAAGTTCTTTTGAAGCTTTTGTTTCAGAGAAATTCGCTTTGAATGCCTCAAGTTCAGCCAATTTACCCCTTGCATCTTCAAGAGATTTTTTCTTCGTTGACAAATCTGCTTCCAGCGGAGCCTGCTTTTGAATAAGCTTTGTTTCCTTATCCTGCAAAGCTTCCAGCTCTTTTCTTAATGTATTTCGTTTTTCTATATGTTTCTCAGCTGTTTCATTCAAGCCGGACATATCTTCAAGAATTTTATGCAGAACAGCCTTCTGCTCCTCTATATTCTTCTCAATGCCCTTAATCTCATCCTGTTTGAGCGAAATTTTCAGCTCTGAATCCTTAATTTTTCCCTGCTGAACTTCAATACCGTTTCTGGTATTCTCAATTGTTTTAAGGTTATCCTGAATTTGTTTGTCAGCAAACACGATTGAAGAATTTTTCCGCGCAATAGAACCTTTGATTTCTTCGGCTTTTTGCTTTAATTCAAGCTGATGGCCTTCGCCTTTTTCCGTAATTGTTTTGGAAATCTCATCATACTTTTCTTTGATGAGTTTAAGCCGTTCTTCCAAATCCTTTGACTTTAATTCTTCTTCCTTTTTCTTTTTGGTAAATTCAAGAATATTTTCATGCGCTTTTTCAATATTTCTGCGCAAGTCAAAAAACTTAACCGTATTTATCTGACTTTCTAAACCGTTTTTTTCTTCCTTAAGCTTTTGATACTTTAGTGCAACTTCTTTTTCTTCCTTAAGCTGTTCAAGACGGGTGTTAACCTCGTTAAGAATAAGGGTTGAATTAACTACACGTTTTTCAACGGTATCCAACTCATTTGTTGCTTGTTCTATACGCCTGTCAAAGTCTGCAATACCAGCAATTTCATCAATAATTTTACGGCGCTCGCCCGGCGTACAGTTTGTAATACTCATTACATCGCCCTGCATCATTACGTTGTAACTGTTAGGCGTAATGTTGTATTTTTCAAGTTTTGCGTGAATATCAGAAAGCGTTGCAATCTTGTCATCAAGATAGTAAATACTATTAAATCCCTGCGAAGATTTTCTGATGCGCCTTGCCACAGAAAAATCACCGTCCTCGGTTTCGCCGAAAGTAACTTTTACAAAGGCTTCGTTTCTTTTATTGTAGGTTGATATAAGGTGGAAGAGCTTTTCAGCACGGAGCGTACGGCTTGTTGAAAGCCCGAGAGCGAAAAGAATACTATCGATAATATTGCTCTTTCCTGAGCCGTTCGGCCCTGAAATGGTTGTAAAACCTTGCAGCATAGGAATATCGACTTTATTCGCAAACGACTTAAAGTTGTCTATCTCCAACTGTTTTATGTACATAAATCCCTTCCCATAAAAGACATGTCTGTATTTAGATTACTACAGAAAACAACTCCGTGTCAATAATCAGGTTCGCATAACCAGACTTGAAAATCATAACTAAATAGGTTATAATGTTTTTGTAAAGGAAAAGCCCTAGCTGGAACTAGAGCTTGACCGTTTCCTTTACAAGACAGTTTGTAAAGTAGCTATCAGTACTAACAAGGTGATAGCTATTTTTATTAGCCATTCTGTCATGTGCGACCTCCTTTCTCGACTATATGACCGTAATACTGTTGTTCGAGAATGGTCGTCAGAAACGTCCTTACACGTTATTACATGCAAAATTATTATACAATAACTTTACAAAATTTTATAATACCTTAGTTGGAGATTTTTCATAATTTCGGGTAATTAATATTCCACACAAATCTTATTAAAATAATAATATGGAAATCCAGAGTTCACAAAAATTTTGCATTATAACCCCTCTGAGTCCAAAACTGGATGCAAGAGAAACTAACAGGCTCGTTGAAGAGTTAAAATCTCATGCTCATCAGACTGTAGGGCTTGATTTAAGCTATGTTCAGGACTGTACAATAGATTTCTTGGATGCAGCAAGGGAGTTTAAGGCAGGATTTTTCAATATACAATCTGATATATTCTCACTTCTTACGTTAATGAATTTTGATAAGTTCATCAATCTCTATACAACGGAAGAAGATTTTCTGTGCGGTAAACACCGTCTGCTTAACCGAAAATTCAGCATTGTATAAATAGCCGGTAAGGCTATTAAGTGTACATTTTACAACAAAAGGGTTGAAAAAATTTCTTTTTTGTATTAATATGGATTTGACATAAATTCTGTATAATTATTTATCCAAGCCGGAGCGCGGGGAACAACAGAGATAGTCGCCTAACAAGTTTTTAGTCATGAGCCGTCGGGGCTTGTACAGGATAGCTAAAAATTTAGGAAAGACGCTTTGATGGGAACTAAGCGAGAACAAAGTGAAACCGTAGGGAGGATTTTTGAGAATAGTATACAGAATCCAATTTACAAATAATATAAGAGGATTTCAATGATTAGAAAAACAGTCTTAACAACTATTGCATTGCTGGCTTTGCTATGCGTTAGGGTGCAAGCTGCTCCAACTCCTGAGAGTGTAATTAAAGAAACCATAGTAAAACATTCAATTGAGATGAATGTTGACCCCGCATTAGCATTAAGCATTGCTAAGAAAGAATCAGGCTTCAGACACGAGCTGAAAAGTCCTTACGGTGCAGTCGGAGTTTTCCAGCTGCTTCCGTCTACTGCCCACAGAATGGGCTTTAACCCTTATTACTTGAGTGAAAACATTAAAGCCGGACTTACTTATTATAAAATGATGTATAAAATGTTCGGTTCTACAGAACTTGCGCTTGCAGCTTACAATGCAGGCCCGGGAAATGTAAAAAAATTCGGCGGCCAAATACCTCCATACGGCGAAACAAAGAGATTTGTCAACCAGATTATGCTTGAATACAACAGACAAAAGGCAAATCCTGATCCTGCTATCGCAAAAGTTAAACAGGCAAAGGCTCCGATGCCGGAAAAAGCAGCCGAAGCAAAAAATACACCTAAACCGATTGAGCTTCCTAACTTGAAGGAAATTCCTGAAATAAGACACTCAGATCCGGTTATGGAAATTTTATAGCAAACAAAAAAAAAGGCTTCCGATTGGAAGCCTTTTTTCTATGATTTAATCAATAAGCTTGCGCCAATTACACCGGCAGTGTTTCCTAACTGAGCCGGAACAACTTCTACTTCTCGCTGAATAGTCATTGCACGTTTAGCAATTGTTTCTCTTATCGGATCAAGAAGAATATCACCGGCATCAGCAACACCGCCGCCAATAATAATTTTTTCAGGATTAAGAAGGTTAACAACGCTTACCAGACCCATTCCGATATATTCACCCATAATTCTAAAAATCTGTTTTGCAACAGGATCGCCTTCTTTTGCAGCTACAGCCACAATATACGGAGTTATATCAGGGTTTGCAAGTTCTCTGTACTTGGTTGACTTTCCGCCTCTTATATATTCTTCTGCCATAGCAACAATGCTAGGGCCTGACGCATAGGCTTCAAGACAGCCTCTGTCGCCGCATCCGCAAAGAGGACCGCCCTGCATATTCAATTTTATATGTCCGATTTCACCTGCTGCGTTATCTGCACCTCTTACGAGTTTGCTGTTAATAACAAGTCCTGAACCGATACCAGTTCCGACTGTAATACAAACAAGGTTTTCGCATCCTACGCCGGCACCGTAATTTAATTCGCCAAGAGCTGCAGTTCTTACATCATTATCAACACGGGTAGGAATACCAAATTCTTTTTCCATAATACTTGCGATAGGGACATTAACCCAGCCCGGAATATTAGGAGCAAGTCTTACTACGCCTTTTTTGCAGTCAATCTGTCCAGGAAAACCAAAGCCAATACCTTCAATATCAGCTGCTTTCATTTTTGTTTCTTTCAGCAAATCTCTGATTGCATCTTTCATACTGTTAATTGTATATTCATAACCCATCTCCGCTCTTGTCGGGATAGAATTTGAATAAATAATTTTTCCTTTATCGCTTACAAGCGCGATTTTAACATTGGTTCCGCCTACGTCAATACCAATTCTCTGTGCCATTTATAATTCTCCTTCCTATAGCTCTTCAAATAATGCATAAATTCTAACATAAACAGACATGGGCGTAAAGTTAAAGGGCGCTAAACGCCCTTTTTATTAAACATCTAAATCTTTAACAATATTTTTTATTTCATCCAGACTATCGAGCTTAAACTTCTTAACCAGTACTTTGGCGGCCATTTCATCTATTACCGTATCAACAGTAGCACTTCTCTTTAAATCTGGATAAATCGTTGACATTCGTTCATCACCTGAATATATATTTACACCTTCTCTGACGTAACCAAATAACATTTTCATTTGTCCTTTGAAAGCATCGTCAAAACGTTGTTTATGTTCTTTCGTAAAAATATAGAACGAATAGATTTTGAACAAGCTTTAAAGTTTTCAGGATTTGCGAATGCTTTTTTCGAAACCTGAACAATGCTTACTGACTTAAAATTTGGAGATTGTTTTATTTGCGGGGTCAAATTAACATTCATAACAAATTTCTTTTCGTGTATAGTTATAAAACTTGTGAAAAATTTTTTGCTATCATGGTAAAATTTAATTATGTTAAGACATATCGCACCAATAATATTATTATTAATCTCAAATATTTTTATGACTTTTGCGTGGTACGGTCATCTCAGATTCAGGAGTCTGCCGCTGGTTATTGTAATTCTTGCAAGTTGGGGGATTGCGTTTTTTGAATATTGTTTTCAGGTGCCGGCTAACAGAATAGGGTACAACTGCTACAACGCTGTTCAGCTTAAAACTATTCAGGAAGTTATTACACTCACTGTTTTTGCATTCTTCTCTGTGTGGTATCTGAGAGAAGAGTTCAAATGGAATTATCTGATAGGATTTATTTTCATAATCCTTGCAGTATTTTTTATTTTCAAAAAATAAGGACATAGAAACTAATGAAAAAGATTGCACTTGTAAGTCACGGATGTCCGAAAAACTTAGTTGATTCGGAATTAATATTAGGAATACTTGCCCAAAACGGCTACGGAATTACTCTTAACGAGGATGAAAGCGACATTGTAATTGTTAATACCTGTTCTTTTATTTGTGATGCCGAAAGAGAATCTATCCGTTCAATTTTAGAACTTGTTGATAAAGGTAAAAAAGTTATTGTAACAGGATGCCTTGCTCAGAAGCATCCAGAAGAGTTGAAAAAAGAAATTCCGGAGCTTGCTGGTATTATCGGTACTGCCGATTTTGGGGGCATTGTTGATGTCATTAAAAATATTGACAAAAAATTTGTATCAGAAGTCAGCGAAAAACCTAACTACATTTACCCCGAAAATATTGAACGCCAGCAGATTACCATGGGGGCAAGCTCCTATCTTAAGATTGCAGAAGGATGCAGCTACAGGTGCGGTTATTGTATAATCCCGTATTTAAGAGGAGATTACCACTCAAGAACAATAGAAAATATCGTTGCTGAAGCAAAAAAACTTGTAAAAAAAGGTGTAACAGAAATTATACTCATTGCTCAGGACACAACAAGCTACGGTATTGATATCTATAAAAAGCCGTCGCTTCCAAAACTTTTAGAAGAATTGAATAAAATCGAAGGATTAGGCTGGATTAGATTTATGTACGCATATCCTACACATCTTGATGATGAGCTTCTGGATTCAGTTTCAAAGCTTGACAAAATAGTGAAGTATGTTGATATCCCGCTCCAGCATTCACACCCGGAAGTCTTAAAACTTATGAACCGTCCGGCATTTGATTACCGCCCGATGATAGAAAATATAAGAAAACGAATTCCGGATGTTTCAATCAGAACAGCTTTTATTGTCGGGTATCCGGGTGAAACAGAAGAACATTTTGAACATCTTTGTAATTTTGTCCGTGATATGAAATTTGACAGGATGGGAGTTTTTAAATACTCAAGAGAAAAAGGCACTCCTTCGTACAAGCTTCCGAACCGTGTACCTGCTAAAATTGCAAACCAAAGATACAAAAAACTTATGGAAATTCAGCAGGAAATTTCGGCAGAAAGAAACAAAAAATTTATCGGAAAAACAATTCCATGTATAATTGAGTGCTTTGCTGATGATGGTGAAATTATCGCCAGAACTCAATATGACGCGCCAGAAATTGACGGAATTGTAAATATTCAAACAGATAAAATGGTTGTTCCCGGTGATATTGAAATGGTTAAAATAACAGACGCTTCGGAATACGATTTAATCGGAGAAATATAAAAAGTAAGAGGTGGAAAATCCACCTCTTTTACTTATTGATTAACGATATTCAAAAGTCTTTCCCAGACTTCATCAATAGATCCGTTTGCATCTATTTTGTATAAAACACCTTTATCTTCATAGAATTTAACAAGTGGAGCTGTTTCTCTAAAATAAGTTTCGAAACGTGCTTTTGCAGTTTCTTCGTTATCATCTGCACGTGTTTTTAAATCCACGCCGCACTTATCACATTTATTTTCAACTTTGGAAGGTCTAAACTTTTTATTATAAATTTCACCGCATACAGGGCAGGATTGACGATAGATAATTCTCTCTATCAAAATTTGAGTATCAATATCAAAATAAATTGCTTTAAAAGAAACTTGTTCGTCTTTATCAACATCAGCATTGATTTCATCAAGCATTCTTGCCTGCTCAAGACTTCTCGGATAGCCGTCAAGAACATATCCGTTTTTGCAGTCATCACCTGCAAGTTTTTTTGCAATAATTTTCCCTACAAGTTCAGCAGGAACTAGCTGACCTTTGTCTATAAAAGATTTTGCAATCTTTCCTTCTTCAGATTCTTTTGCAATTTCTGCTCTCAAAAGCGACCCTGTATCAACATGCGGAAACCCCAAATATTCCGAAAGTCTGTTAGTCTGAGTGCCTTTACCGCATGCCGGAGGTCCTAAAAAAATTAGTTCTTTTTTCATAATATTTTTGCTCCTTCTTAAAAACATTATAGAACAAAAATGATTTTCAAATCGTTATATAAATAAGAAACGGAGGTTGAAATATGAAAAAAGTATTATCTCTTCTGGGGTTAATAGCAATTTTTTCAATGGTATCACCGGCATATGCCGGCGGGCGCGGTGAAGTTATCCATGCCGGCCCCGGAATGCATAGACAGATGCGTCCTCACGGAGGCTGGTATGCTCCGCCTCCACCGCCGCACAAGCACCACAGAGGCTCTGCCGTAATCGGCGGAGTATTAGCCAGGCGCAGCTATTGGGGCCCTGCTTACTGCGATTATAGATTAGGATGGTGCGACTATTATACACCGCAATATAGCAGCAGTATTTACATAAGATTTTAAATAATTTCTTTCTCCCAAACTAAACTCCTGTTACTTTCAGGAGTTTTTATTTACAAAATATGCTAAACTATAGTTATGATTGATTTAGATACAGGAGAAAATATAAAAACTCTATACCGGTTTGTAGAAATCAGGGGCGGAAAGCGTACAGAAAAATTTAAGACTCCTGATATTAAACGCGCGCTTAAGTTCCACAAATGGTATGTTGCAAGATACAAAGAAGGGCTTCTTCTCGAAATCCTCCCTGAAAAAAAAGTTTACGACTGGAAAGAAAAAAAGGTAAACTTTAAATATGACTAATCAAAAATACATAGCATTGATAGACTGTGACAGCTTTTTCGTATCCTGCGAAAGAAAGCTCAATCCCGAGCTCAAAGGGGTTCCGGTTGCTGTCGTATCAGGAGAAAGAGGATGTGTGATTTCTCGTTCCAAAGAAGCCAAAATGCTCGGACTCCCGATGGGGCTTCCGCTTTTTCAGGCTGTACAAAGGGTTCCGGAATGTATTTATATAAGTGCAAACCATTATGCTTATACCAAAATTTCAAAACAGGTAATGAACATATTAAAAGATTTCAGCCCTAATGTTGAGGTTTATTCAATTGACGAAGCATTTGTTGACTTTACCGGCCTGACCAAATTATATAAAAAGAACTATTTCAAGCTTGCGCGCGAATTACAGAAACGCATAGCAGATGAGGTTGATATTCCGGTTACTATAGGTATAAGCCGGAGTAAAACTCTTGCCAAACTTGCTTCTGACAAGGCAAAAAACACCTCGGCAAGGATTGCTGTGATTGGAAAATGCGGAATACACCATCTTCTTGAATTCACTGAAATACAGGAAGTCTGGGGTATCGGCAGAAAGCTGGGAGTAAGGCTCAGAGGTCTGGGCGTTCGAACGGCACTAGATTTTATTAATAAAGATGATAAATGGGTTAAGTCAAAATTCGGCAAAAACGGGCTTACCTCAAAAGCTGAACTGTCTGGCATTATGGTTTCTCCTATAAGCAACGAAGTTGAGCTTCCTAAATCTATAAGCGATACAAAATCATTCCTTGAATTTTCATCTGATTTGCAGTTTTTGAAAAACGAACTTTCCATACATATTCACGAATCGTGTGCCAGATTAAGAAAAATTGACTGCAAATGTGCAACGATAGGAGTGCTCCTAAAAACTAAAGATTTCAGGACATTGTACTCCAAAGTTCAGCTTGATATTCCGACAGATTTTGAATTTGAAATTTCAAGAGCTGCTTTTCCGCTTCTTACAGAAATGTTTATCAGCAGAGAGGTTTACCGCAGTGTAGGAATTGTTCTTGAAGATTTTAGAGAAAAAGCAGAAGAACAACTTACGCTGTTCAGCAATAATGAAAAGAAAGAACAAAACGAAAAACTCGGCCAGAGTTTGGATAAGCTGGAAAAGAAATTCGGCCGTAATATTGTAAGAACAGGGTTTACAAATAAAGAAGTGCCGTTCAAACAAGGTTTTCTAACCAGTCCGAAAGATGTTTAAATTATTTACCGCGATACCCTATGCCTGCCCTGTAGCCGGAAATTGAATATAGAGCAGGAAGGGCCGGCTCTATCCATTTTAAACCGGACATAACAGCCACTGTTGCGATATCGTCAGAATGAAGACAAATATCAAGAGGTTCCGGCTTCCTGTCTGCTTCATTGCAGTTTTGATGTTTAAAACACCTGTTTATAACTTTTCTGCCAATTAGATTTGCAATCGCACTGCCGCCGATAACTCCAGTTAATATGATACCCGTAACCATACCGAGTGCCCGCGCAGATTTTGATTTTATATTCATTTTTTCCAAAATTCCCAGAGCAGCTCCGGCACCTATATTGCATAGAAAAATATTTGCCAGATATTGATATGCACCCTCTTTAATTTTATTAGGTATTTTATCCCTGTAATCATCACAGGTTAGTCTGTCACCTGCAATCCCGCCTGCTATTCCGCCAAGCACCGGAATTAAACCAAATACGGACAAACGGCCGATTTCCGAAAAAATATCCTTTGAAGAAATATTTTCAGGCTCAGGAATAAGCTTATTCAATAGCTCTTTACCCTCCAGCTCCTCTGAAATAGTTTTCACCTCTTTCATATTCAATACTTCTGTCTTTATCTTTTGAAGGATTTTATATGTCTGAGAGCTAACCTTATTTTGGGAAACAAATTCATCTACCAATCTGGTATTATACTCCTTTAATTCTTTTGATTTGACTAGTTTGGGCGCAGTCCGGAACATTTTGGAAATAATTTTCGGCGCGTAAAGAGAAGAAGCGACTGCCCCAAACATTGTCAGACCATTGCGGATAAAAACTTTTTGCCTCTTGTCCTCAGGAGCTCTGTATGTACTATCAAGCACAATACCGGAAGCTGCCAGAGATAAAAGAGGAGGTACAGCACGTGAAAATCTGCTGACTAACCTCGGTTGATCTAAATATTTTCCAAAAACTTTTAATGAGTTCATTGTACGGCTTTCCTAACAATTTTATTAAGCTTATTGTAAGACAATCCTAACACTATGTCAAGTAGAAAAATTTTTACTCCTCTTCAAACAAATCAAAGAAATTATAAAATTGATAAGGGTATTTCAAAGCATACTTTTCCAGAAACTTAACGTATTGAAGCTGAAGTTCCTGTAATTTTTCATTTCGTTTTGATTTATCTGTTACGAATTTTTCGGTATAAACTTTGTATTTTTTACCCTCACTGACACAAACAATAAAATAAACCGGTACATCCATCATTAATGCAAATTTTAAAGTTCCAAGAGGAAATTGGGCTTTTTTACCGAGAAAATCCGCAGTGTATGTCCTGTTTTCATTTTGCGCGGATACCCTATCTCCTGCCATAAAAACAATTTCGCCATTTTTCAGACGTTCTGATATAAGAATTGAAACCTGCGGATTTATTTGTTCTACAGGAAAAACATCAATATTTAGTTTTATCTCAAGAGTCTTAAGAAAATTATTAAAAATTTCACACGCATTTGATTGCAGAAAAACATTAACCCTTTGTGGATTTGGATATTTATCAGACTGAAAAAGCGAACGCAGGATTTCTACATTTCCGACATGGGTTGTTATAAAAAAAGCTCCTTTATATACTTCCGGTGAAGAGAGCTCAAACCTTTCTGGATTAAGCTTTCCAAGACACGAAATAAATTTATCCACAAGAGAATTTGCATAGTTTAAGAATTGTATAAAAGAGGAAATTATTACAAACTTATTGTTTACAATTTTCAAAAATTTTTCAGAAGCCCTTCTTTGTTCTTTTGCCTTAATAAATACAATAAGTGTAACAAAAAAAGCTATTATCCTTACAGGAAACTCTCCCAAAAACTGATAGATATATTTTGTAAGCAGAAGTCTTTTTGCTCCTGCTCCCTGCTCTGAAAGCTGAAACCATTTTTTAGACATTTTTTACACACTCCAGAAGCGTATAGTCATGTGCTCCAAGTGCATCGTAGACCGCATTAACTTTTAATCCAGCATCTTTTATAATAGTTTCCATCTCGCTGAATGAATACATTTTGCTGCAGCCGTTTGCCATACAGGTAAAGTACAAAGAAGTGTGCACAAGCGACAATTTAGCACCTTCAAACTTCTGGCGGTCTATAAAAGGTTCAAGGATATAAATCTTTGTATCATCTAAAGCTGTTTTTGCAACTTTTTCTAAAATAAACTTTATCTGCTGCGGAGAAAAACAGTCTAAAAACTGGCTCATTACAACAGCTCCTGATATCTCCGGAAGATTATCAGCTTCTTCCAGAATATTTGCAGCATGGAATTTACATCCGGCAAGCTCAGGGTCGTTTCTTATTACCTCAATATTTTGCGGAAGATCAATCAATGTGAGGTTAATATCTTTATTGTACTTACGGCATACTTTTTCGAATTTGCCGGTATTTGCACCGATATCAAATATTTGGCTGACAGGAGTTATAATTTTATATACAATATCAAAACAATTATCCGAATAATAATGGTCAAATTCGAACCAGCTGTTTTTCATATCTTGAGGCAATTTAGAGAGATACGGATAAATTGTCGCTGCATCTCCAAACATTGCTTTAAGCCCCTTAGGTTCACCTGTAATAAAAGATTCAGTAAGCTTTTCAGCTCCTTTATAGCATACATCCTTTACGAAATTAAAATTCACCCTTGTCATTTCATCATACAGAAAAGCTTGCCCGAGAGGAGTTATTGAATAAATTCCGTCATTAGAATTAACAATTCCTGAAGCTTCTGCGACCTCCAGAAGAGTAGAAACTGTATATTCAGAGAGATTGAGTTCTTCTTTCAAGACATAAATACATTCCGGCCTTGAATCAATCTGCTTTAAAAGTCCAAGCTCCAGCATAGCAGCAACAGCCTGAAAAGTAAGCGGAGCAAAAGCTATCTTTTGAGCATCCGTAAGCGCAGAAATAACACATTTTTTATGTTCATCTCGTTCCATGATTTGATTTTATCATAAACAGGCTCAGGATATATGAAGCCGTAATACCGATAAAAAGAGTAAGTCCCAGCGAACTAATAAGCTTGAAGCTTGTAAACGACAAAAGAAGGAATGAAAATGCAGTAGAGGCTGCTGACATAAGCACTGCATCTTTAGATTTTTCTCCGCCGTTAAGCCTGAAGATTGAATAATCAAGACTAAACCCGAGTATCAAGAACAAACCGAGTATATGAAATAAGTTTAAATTTATTCCGCAAATGCTCAGCAGAGCGACAGTAAAAATTATACCAAGCAAAGGCGGCATTGTAATCTTAAAGGCATTTTTAATACCGTACATTATGCTCAAAAGAAGAAAAAGCATGGCAAAAACACACGGCAGAATAGTGAAACATTCCAGCCTTAGTCTTTTAAGGATTTTAGAAATTTCATCTGCTATATTAAAACTTCCTTTAACCGGCTCATTTACCATCATAAATGAACTATTTTTATCCAGCTCAAATTCTGATACCAGAGGAAAGTTTTCCGGATTATAGAGAACAGGCTTTTGAGGCTCAAACTTCGTCCCCAGTCTGCTTTCATATTTTTTTAAATCATTTTTATACAAATCCTGAACAAGTGTAATATTCTCCTGCTGGCGTTTTTCAGAAGAAACAAAATTACTAAGGCTTAAAGAATTGATATTTTCCCTTTCGTTTATACCTTCTGTTTTTTGTAAGATTTCATTTATGTTATTTCCATGTACAATAAGAAACTCCGGAGTAACAGGATTAAAAACTTTCTGGTACAAATTTTCTGCTGCAAGAAGATTTTTAGGCGGAACGTACAGATTTTTGATATTATCATCAAACTTTACCCTGAAAATTCCTGCTGCAATAACGACAAAAACAACAACCAGCAAAGCTTTTTGAGGCAGCTTGATTTTTTTGAAACTATTATGTTTAAATTCCCCGTCTGACAGAACTAAGATAACAAAAAGCCAAACTCCGATTAAGCCAAAGGATGTAAAAATTCCAATTTGTCTTAAAACTTCTATATTTGAAAACAACAATCCCCAGAATGCACACGCGGTTGTAAGCATTGATGCAGTCAAACTCTTTTTAAACTCTTTATCATTTCCGGTCAAAAAATAGTGCAGTGAATAATCAAGGCTTATCCCGATAAGCGAAGTTGAAAAAACAAATGTAAGAACATGGAGTTTTTTAAATATCAGAGCAGCAGCTGAATACCCGAAAAGGAAGCCGAACAAAATACTGAATGCTACAGGTATAACAACTTTAAAGGAGCGGAAATAAAATCTGCAAAGAGCTGCTAATGCAAGCGTTGAAATAATACAGATAATATTAATTTCAATATTTGATTTTTTGCTTGCATAATACGAATGTACCGGCGTTCCTGTTAGATAAATCGTTTTGCCTTTAGCAGCTTCAATAATTTGCTCCAGCTCATCATTGCTGTTTACCTGTGCATGTAAAACCGAATAGTATTTTCCCCCGAATTCTTTTGTATCATTTTCAAGAAACTTAGAATTTGAGAGTAAAAAATCCGTAGCCAGAAGATAAGGGTCTTTATCCGGCGGGGAGATATAGATACAGAGAGGGTTGTATAAAGATTTTACCGCTTCTTCCTGAACTTTCTGAAAACTCTTCTTTTTCAACAGTTCACGCATATTATTTGACAAAAAATTTCCGGGATATTTTGAATAAACATCAGTAACTGCTGAATAATCCGTTTTCATATCCGGAAATTCCGCCTTCATATCCTCAAGTTCATCAAGAGAAGATGCTTCAAAAATAATATTAATCTTTTTAGAAGACAGGTTGGCAAGCTTTACCAGATAACCTTCTGCTGCGGAATGCGGACTTATAAATGCATTCATCAGCTCAACTTCAACAGGCTTTGCCTGAACAAAAGCCAAAATAAAAAGAATTATTGAAAATATTAAAAATATTATTCGCTTCATGATTGAAACCAGATTGTTGTTTTTGTTTTGTCACAGGTTAGTATAACTATTTTATCAATATTTTCCCTGCCGTTAATTTCAATAGACTTCAAATAATCATAAGCCGGAGTTCCTGATTTCGGAATTAATCCGAGTTCCCAACTCTGTGCCCCTCTGTGGAAGTAAAACTTAAAATCCTTTTGCAAACGCGAATACGATTTATTAGAAATTGCAGCAATTACACTGTTTATCTGGCGATACTCGCGCGAAGTATAAGATGTTGTACTCTTTACCGGATACGTAGTATAAAAAATTACACCTTTACCCTTATCAAAAGTAAAATCTCCGGAAGATTTAAGAAGAATATTGGAAATCTGTTTTTCCTGCCTGAATTTACATTTAATGCTGTTTAATTCAGGAAGCTCTTTTACAATTTTATCGAGCTGAGCTTCATGCTCAAAAACATTTGCATACGCAGGCTGTATGAGAAGTAAACAGATTAAAAAAAATATCCTAACCATAAACAGCCCTTCTTAACTTCTCAGGTGCTTCATACAAAGTTTCACCTGTTTTTACATTTACACCAATCTGCATTGTGCTTGCTTTAAATATCTTTTCGCTGCCGGAATAAATCTCATACTTTATAACAATTGCCGGTTCAATTTCTTTTAGAAAACATTTTACAATAAGCTCTTCGCCAAAGTTTGCAGACTTAATGAATTTCATATCCATTTTTGCAATCGGATACATCACTCCGTCATTATACATATCAGTATAATTGTAGTTCAGCTTATCAAAAAAATCACATCTGGCTTCTTCCATATATTTGACATAATTTCCATGCCAGACAATGTTCATTGGATCTAAATCATAAAAAGGAACTTTTATTTTTATTTCTGTGTTCATAATTTCCCCTTATAACAAGCTCATAGGAGGCAAAATACCGGAAGAATATATAAGTTCACCATCATGATATTTGAAACTCACGCCCTTCGAACTTTTTACTAATTCCAGCCGGATGATTTTTGCCGGTTTAATTATGTTTGAATACTTAATTTTCCTGATCTGTCCGCACCTGCAATCCATATTAAAAGCAATTCCGGTAAACCAGTTTGCATAAAACAACTGCACAACTCCCGGAAGGATTGGTAATTTTTCAAAATGCCCTTTAAAAAAATTGCTGTTTTTAATGAAACATAGTTCAAATTCTGCATAATCCCTGCCGGTTTCTCTTGAAATAACGAACGGAAGTGAAAGATTTAGATTAAACACCTCTTCAATAAACTCCTTGTTAATCTTTCCGTTCTCTTTCTTAGGAATTTCATCAAAAAATCTCCATCTCTGAGGAACAATCTCAAACTTATTCTTTAATTCCTGTTTCAATTTTTTGACAAGAGTAAGTTTATCATGCTTTATAAAAAACTCTTTGCCATTTTCATCCAGAACCGCAAGTGCTGCGAGCTTACCTTTATGTTCAAAACAATAAACATCCTCAATACCGCTTATATCTTTAACAGCAGCCTCAATGTCATCTAAAATTATTCTTTTTTCCTGAATCTTCAATACTCTTCCGCATCTTCCTAAAAATTCGATTTTTCCATCTTCAAGCTTAATTCTATCCTGAATAATCACAGGACTGACTTTAGAATATGCCGTTTCTATTGTAGTATAACTATCTGCGGTTTCAACTATTTTGATACCTTTAAAAATTCGCAATCTCTTTTCATAGGGGGTGGTTCTATATGCTATAATACCGGTTTCCGTACTTCCGTAAATCTCAATTACACGTTCGGCAATAGTCAATGCATATTCAAACGTTGTATCTTCAAGCCTTGCTCCGGCTGCAATTATAACCTTCGGATTAACAGCAGGTTTGGCATTGAACTTCCTCATTGCTTCCAAAAAAGAAGGGGTTGTAACAAGAACAGCATTATCAATATTAATATCCTCAGGATAATTTATTCTTGCCTCATACCTATCAAACCCGCAAACATCAGGAAGCATTCTGAAAAAAGTAAAGCCGAAAAGATGTTCATCAGTAGTTGTTGTAATAAATTTAAGTCCATTTTCAAACTTTAATTCTTCATTAATATCAAGACACTCGCGTTTCAGATTTTCAAATGTTTTTACAACACCCTTGCCATCAGAAGTTGTACCGCCGGTTTTAAAAACTATTTCGTTAAACTTCTTTTCCATTCTTCCTCATTAACTCCGCAGGGTTGGCCATCCAGCACCTCTTTTTTACCCCTCTCACTATATATTCTATAATAAAAAAGGTTCCAACAAGAAAATATGAAATAAATCCGTTATACAGCGCCCAAATTTTTTCGGAGGCAAATACTGTTGCAAGCGATATAAGAAAATTCAAAAAAGTAAATCCTGCCCATACATAAGTAAGGTTTCGCGTGTAACGCATAACATTTTCGTCCGCGTCAGGTTCAGCTGCAAGAGCAATTTTTTGTATAACAGTCTTTTCCTGAAACAGAGAAGAAAAAAATACCGCAAAAAAACCAAAGTTTGCAATCGGAGGATAATATTTAAGAAGTACAAAGTCAGTAAAATGGAACAGGGCAATTACAGCAAACATTCCGATAAATGGCGCAAGCGCCTTTATCATTTTACCCGAGAAGCCCATACACAGCTTCCACAACATCATTAACTGTACGGATTTTCTTAAATTCTGCCGGTGATAATTTTTTATCCGTAAACTTCTGCATTCTTACGGCAATATCAACCGCATCAATACTGTCCAAATCCAAATCCTCAAAAAGATTTGCCTCCGGTACAATATCCCCGTCATTTATTTCAAGTTCTTCAACAAGGATTTTCTTTAATTCATCAAAAATTTGTTCTTTTGTAAATTTTTCAGCCATTTATTTTTGACTCCACAAAATCTGCAAGCGTACTAACTGAATAGAAATACTTTTTATTTTCTTCTTTGTTAGATTCCAAAGTAATATCATACTTACGCTTAAGAGCCATGCCAAGTTCCAGAGCATCAATTGAGTCAAGCCCCAACCCTTCGTTAAAAAGCGGTTCATCATCCTTTATATCCGAAGGAGTTATCTCTTCAAGCGCAAGGCTGTCTATTATAAGTTGTTTCAGTTCTTCTCTTAATTCCATACCGACTCCATACTAATATTATATCACAAACCGTATAACTCTTCTTCAATCTTGTGAGTTAACCTCTGTTTTGTAATAATCTCACTTTCACCGATAAAGTCAGCAATATTAATCTCACGCATTTGTTCTATTTCAAAATTCACACACCTGTCACTTACAGCATAAAACGGCTGATTTATAAACAGAAAATCTCTATCCGAAAACATTTTAATCGGAACAATATTTTTTCCTGCATTCAAAGCAACCAGAGAAGCCCCTTTTCTAATCTTCGGAAACTCATCGCGCCGATGCCTTATGCCTGATGGGAAAATTATGACATTAAACCCCCTATCGAGCATCTTCTTTGATTCAGATTTCAATTCATCAAGTTCAACCTCATTAGTAATAAAAATACTTGTTACCAGATTTTTCAAAATCGGATTATGTGCCAGTTCTTTTTTTACAAAACAGGTTGAACGCGGAATAAGCGCAATTAGAATTACAATATCAATAAAACTTGGATGTGTTGATACAATAACTTTATTTTCAATCTTTTCCAAATTTTTTACATCAAGCCTGAAAAGTTTTAAGAACATCATTAGATTGACAAAAAATCTCCACGTGTTGTGAATTATATCAGAACACAATTCTTTATTATTTTTTATAAAAGGAAAGAGCAGAAAATTAAGAATAACAGCTCCTATTCCAAAAATAAAAAAACAAAACACTGCAAGAATTGAACGGATATACTTCATCTAAACCAGCGACCTGTACATTTCCAAATACTTTTTAGCACTTTCTTTCCAGCTAAAATCTGCTTCCATAGCAGATTTTCTCATAGCATTCAGAGTATATTTATCCCTGTAAACACCCATTGCAGTTAAAATAGCATCCTTCATAGCCCAGCCATCATAACCCCAGAACTTAAATCCATTTGAGTTATCGAGCGGATAACCTGTTACAGTATCTTCAAGCCCTCCGGTTGCTCGGACAATAGGAAGAGAGCCGAAACGCATTGCAATTAACTGAGAAAGTCCGCAAGGTTCAAAACGTGACGGCATTAGGAAGAAGTCGCTGCCTGCATAAATCTGGTTTGCTAAATCTCCTCTATAACCAACATAAGTTCTGATATTCGGCGTATTGTTTGAAAGCCAGATAAAGAGGTTTTCGTAAGATTTGTCACCAGAACCTAAGAAAATAAAATCAGCCTCAAGATTTCTTAAATCATTTTCGACCTGCCTTATTAAATCCAGACCTTTCTGGTCGACAAGCCTTGAAATTAAAGCAATTAAAGGTCTTTCAGGATTGTATTTTAAGCCGAAATACTCAAGAATTTTCTTTTTGCACTCTTCTTTGTTTGCTAAAGAATTTATATCGTAGTTTTTGATAAGTGTCTTATCAGTCTTAGGGTTGAAAACAGAGTAATCTATGCCGTTTACAATACCTAATAATTTATTTGTATGTCCTCTCAAAGTATAGTCCATTCCTTCGCCGTATTCGCCGGTCAGGATTTCGCGCGCGTAATTAGGAGAAACAGCCACAACCTTGTCAGAATAATTAATCGCACCCTTCATCCAGTTTACGCGGCCGTAATGTTCGCATCCCCATTCGTTAAATACAATATCTTTGCGCATATTTGCAAAGTCAAGAATATCTTCAAACCATACTCCTTGATATGCAAGGTTATGAATTTCGAATACATTCTTAGTTTTTGACCAGAACTCATCAAATTTGTAATTAGCCTTTATATAAAGCGGTATCATTGCCGTGTGCCAATCGTTTGAGTGAATTATATCTGCTCTAAAATTCAATTGTTTTGCATACTCAAGCGTTGCGAGAGAGAATGCAATATATCTTTCGTGCTCATAACGCGGGTCAAGCCAGCGCGGATAAACTTCCTGAAAACAAGAAAAATACCAGTCATTCTGCACAAAGAAAACATTAATGTCTGTTCCTGGAAGCTTTGCCATGTGGAGCTTAAATTTTTGAGGTGATGAGCCGAACGAAATCCACATTTCTGAATTTTCGAGCTCTTTTAACCCCCATTTGTTATAATCAATACAACCGTGAAGCGGAGTAAAAATAGCAATCTCAGCATCCTTCTCCAGTGCTTTCGGCAAACTTCCTACTACATCAGATAAACCGCCGGCTTTTGAAAACGGAGAAACTTCCGCTGCTGCAAATAATATTTTCATATTTTACTCCTACTCTCTCTTTATTTTCTCCCTCTCCTTAGGGAGAGGGTTAGGGTGAGGGGTCAGCCCTCATGCGGAATTATTATAAACCCTTAATTTTTTTTTATCAAGCCTTATACTTCCGGCAAACCTCTATAGCCGGACTCATCAAGCCAGAGTTCTATAAACGTATTTACAGACTCTTCATTCTTAAAATCTGAAATATTAAATACTTTTCCATCTTTTCTTGACTGGTAGATTGCCGCATCTTCAATTGCACCCTGCTCATAGAGGATATAGGCCCGCTTTATCGCCTTAGACTCACACTCGCGCTCTTGAGATTGTGAATTATATGTTTTCCGAACAGCGTGATTAACCTCGTGAAGCAGAACTTTTATCATATTTCCCATAGAAGGTATTTGACCATTCAGATTAAAACGAACATCATCATTGCGGTTATCATAACGCGCAGCACCCATATTAACAGACTCTGTTGTCGCAGACTTTATGTACTCCAACTCACCATCAGTCAAACCTAACTTATCTTTGTTCGCAAGAAGAATATTTTTAGCATTCTCTAATGTTTCTTGAAATTTTTTTGCTCTGCAGGAGTTTTCTCACACATAACAGGCTTAAGCTGTATTCCGCGCCTATCCTGTTTGCTGTTTGCTCCGGAAGCTGCTGCTTCTTTCGCGTACTCTTCATTTGTACTAATTAAATATTTATCTACCAAAGTCTTAAGATTTCCGGTCAGCTTTGAAAAAAACTCCCGCATTTCATCACCGGTCAACTTACCATCAGCACGCTTTTCACCGGCCTCCGACACAGTATCACACTCGGAAAATATTGTATTTAAACCGGATAAATCTGTCTCAGAAAGATTTATCTTTGCCTCTCTTATAAAGTTATTAAAACCTGCTAAATCAAAACTTATATTTGCCATACATTAATTAACGGCATAAATTCTAAAAACTTTAATTTTTTTTTACAATTATTTACCTAACATTACCATCAACACAGAAATATCTACGGGCTTAACTCCGCCAATCCTCGACGCCTGAGCTAAATTCTGAGGTCTGATTTTCTCCAATTTTTCTTTTGTTTCCGTCGATATATGCTTAATCTGCGAGTAATCAATATTTGCAGGGATTCTGTATTTCTCCAGTTTTTCAGCTGTTTCCACCTGCTGTTCCTGACGTTTTATATAACCATCATACTTAATCAAAACTTCCGCTTCATCTGCAACATCTTCCCTAACCGTTTTAGAAATATCATCCAGCTCTCTGAATACATCGTACGTAATATTTGGACGTTTTAGAAGTTCAGCCATTCTCATTCCGCGGTCAATGTGTTCGCCATATTTTGCAAGAACCTCATTTACCCCTTCTGTTGCAGAAAGTTTTGTTTCCTCAAGCCTTTTAATCTCACACTTAATATTTTCCTGCTTATCTAAAAACCTCTTATACTGCGCCTCATCAATCAGACCAACTTGATGCCCTATTTCAGTCAAGCGCGCGTCTGCATTATCCTGCCTCAAAAGAAGTCTGTATTCCGAACGCGAAGTAAGCATTCTGTAAGGTTCCTGAATATCTTTTGTAACCAGATCATCAATCAATGTTCCAATATAAGATGAAGCCCTTGAAAGTTCCAATGGTTCAGCATTATTCAAATATTTAACAGAATTTATACCTGCAATTAAGCCCTGTGCAGCAGCTTCTTCATATCCGCTCGTTCCGTTAATCTGGCCTGCAAAGAACAAGCCTGCAATATCTTTTGACATCAAAGAATGTTTTGTCTGAACAGCCGGAACATAGTCATATTCAACTGCATAAGCAGGCTTAATAATATGTGCATTCTCTAAACCTGGAAGCGAGCGGAGCATTTCAACCTGAACGCATGCAGGAAGGCTCGTTGAAAAGCCCTGTATATAAACTTCATACGTATTCAACCCTTCCGGTTCAATAAAAATATGATGTGAAGGATTTGATGCAAATCTTACAATTTTATCCTCTATAGAAGGACAATAACGCGGTCCCACACCTTGAATCAAACCTTGATACATAGGCGACTTATCAAGATTAGCCCTGATTATCGCGTGCGTATCCTCATTTGTACGGGTTAAATAACAAGGAACTTGAGCACGAACAGGACGATTCGGCTTAAATGAATAAAAACTCAATTTATCATCACCGGGTTGAATATCCATTTTTGAATAATCAATCGTACGTTTATCAACACGTGCAGGAGTTCCGGTTTTTAATTTTTTTGTAACAATACCGTGTTCTCTTAAAGAAGCAGAAAGTCCTATTGCAGCGCGTTCTCCAAGCCGGCCGCCGGAATACGCCTGCAAACCTACATACATTTTTCCTTCAAGCGAAGTTCCTGTAGTTAGGATTATTGCACGGCAAGAATATTCTAAGCCGTATTCATCACGAGCACCGGTGATTTGTCCGTCTTTTACTATTATATCTGTAATACAGGTCTGCTTAATCCAAATATTTTCAGTATTTTCAAGGATATTACGCATATACTGTGTGTATTCTTTTTTATCAGATTGAGCTCGAAGAGCTCGCACAGCAGGGCCTTTAGATGAGTTTAACGTTTTCATCTGAATGTAAGTCGCATCAGCAACCTCACCCATAACACCGCCAAGCGCATCTATTTCTCTTACAAGCGTAGATTTAGCAGGGCCTCCTATTGCAGGGTTACAAGGCTGCAGCGCAATGTTGTCAACATTAAGCGTACACAAAAGTACATTACAGCCCAAACGCGCTGCACTCAAGGCAGCTTCACATCCAGCATGGCCTGCACCAACGACTATGATATCAAATTTGTTATTTAAATAATCCCTGCTAGTCATAAGTAGATTATATTACAAGGAGCAAATATTCACAACAAACAAAAAGAGTTTGATATTTAAAATCAAACTCTTTTGTCTATTATAAATAATAATTACATAGATTTTCTATCTGCAATTTCTTCCATTTTGTGATCTGCAAGTCTTGAATCACCCTTAACTCTTGAGTAAGAAAGATAGCCATTCATTCTATCAATCTTAGTTAAGTTTCTGCTTCCGCATTTAGGACATACATCCATATTCAATTCTTCATGCCCGCAGTCATCACAGTAAGAAAGTGAAAGGTTAACCCCTTCATAGAAACCCATATCCATTGCTCTGTGAACAAGAGTTTCAATAGCCTCTGTATTGTAGTTAAGCGGATATTTTACATATTGAATTTTTCCGCCATTTAGCAAATCCCAGAAACGTTTTTCTAAATCTTGCTTTTGAATAGGTGTAATATCTTCACCGACATGACAGTGGAAACTGTTAGATACATAACCTCTGTCAGAAACATTAGATACAACACCGTATTTTTTACGGAACTGCTTTACTTGAAGTCCGCATAAGTTCTCTGCAGGAGTTCCGTAAATTGCGTATAAATATCCATCCTGTTCTTTGAATTCATTAACTTTCTTGTTAATATATTCCATCACCTCAACAGCAAAAGCTCCGTCTTCAACAAGAGATTTTCCGTTATAAAGTTCCTGCAATTCATTCAGTGCAGTTATACCGAATGAAGCAGTAGCAGATTTCAACAAAGGTTTAATTTTATCATGAATACCCAAATGACCTCCTAAGAAACCACCTTCACAATAAGCAAGCGGGTTAACTGAAGCTTTCATTTCTCCTAAGTATTCGTAAGTTCTTATATGAAGTTTTCTAATTAATTCCATATAATAATCTAATATGGCATAAAAATCTTTACTTTCTTTCTTAGCCTTAGCATAAATCATAGGCAAGTGTAAGCTTATTGCACCAATGTTAAAACGTCCTACAAAAATAGGTTTATCGGCTTCGTCAGCAGGCTTCATTCCGCCTCTTTCGAACCAAGGAGATAAAAATGCTCTGCAGCCCATTGGAGAAACTACTCTGCCATACTTTTTATACATAGAAGCTACGTAGCCTTCTCCGGACAAAGACAACCAATCTGGATACATAGCTCTCTTTGAGCATTCTATTCCGGCTTTAAACAAGTCTTCATTAACCTTGCCTTTTCCGTGAAGATTTTCATCATACAAGAAAACTATTTTAGGGAACAATACAGGTTTTTTGCATTCTTTCTTGCCTTGACCGTTCATTCTGATTTTTAACATTGCAAGAGTTGCCATTTTTTCATATTCTTCTGTACCCAGACCAGCTGATACAGTAATGAATGGATAATCACCTCTTGAAGATGCTACAGTATTGAACTTGTATTCCCAGCCCTGAAAACCTTGCTCAAAATCCTTTTGAACATCATTCATTGCTTCTTCTCTTGCTTTTTCAAAAGACAATCCCATGCATAAGTATTTATTATTTTGTCTTTCAAAAGTTTTAGCTGCATACGGTGCTAAAATCTTATCAACTTCTGCAACGGTAAAACCGCCATACTGCTGGCTTGCCGCAGCCATTACAATATCTCCGATTACGTCAAATGCTACGTCAAGAGATTTTGGTTCATTATACCAGAGATTACCCATTTCGAAGCCGCCTTTAAGAACAGAAGCAACATCAAATAAGCAACAGTTCATTGTATCACGTCTTGCTGACATATCGTGAATATAGATATAACCATCTCTTATAGCCTGTAGTTCATCTACTGTTAAGAAAAACTTCTTGTACAATTCTTTATTAAGTTCATTAAAAATCAAAGAACGCTTTGTCGAAACAAGAGTCGAATCTGCATTAGAATTTTCTTTATCACCTATATACATAATTCTTTGAGATTCTTGATAAACTTTGTCTAACATGTGAACAAAATCCTGCTTATAGTTTCTATAGTTTCTGTAACTGTGAGCGACATTAGAATTAATATGTTCCAGTGCACCTTCAACCAAATTGTGCATTTCTGAAATTGTAACCTCGGTTTTATTCATCCTAACAATATTATTATCTACAAAGTCACATATTTCTTTCAATTCCTCATCTGTTAGTTCTACTAACATTCTTGTTGCTGATTTTTTTACAGCGTTAATAATTTTGTTATTATCAAACTCTTCTTTTGTTCCGTCTTTTTTAATTACATAAACACATTTTGCTTTGATAGGGGTTATTTGCGCTGTTTTCGGCAGTTCATTTATTTTAGACATAGGCGATACAGCACCGCCTTTTATAACATCAGTCGTTGTTTTTGTGGCTGGTGAGGTAAATTCTACGATATTTCTTTCCTTATTTAAACTATTTTGCATTGCCTTCTAAAACCTCCTAATCTACGTTAAGGCGAGCTATTTTTTCTACTCAGCTTTCCTTATATTTAGAGAATAACATTCTCTACCCAAAATCTAATCCTATATTTAAATGATAATTCAAACACCAATACTTATCAACAAATTCACAAAACGTCACAAAGGGGGAAACTATTGTAAACACTACATCTTTACGTTTCGCAACATTGTAAATATTGTTACGTTTTTAGCATGAATTTTTTGTTTTTTTCTTGACAAAATCCAGGATAGTTTTCGATTGTTAAACTGACACTTGTTTTATAAAAACAATCAGACATGCCTTATAAAAAAATTTTTAATTATTTTGCAAGGCCGTATTTCTTTTTCTTTTTTGCAGCATATGAAAGCCAATAGCTATCCTTTGTCCGCTCTTTTTGCAGAGCAATACATCTGGTATTACATTTACATAAAGAAACAGCTTTTTGTAAATCTCCTTCAGCAAGCTTATCCTGGTTAAGTTTTTTATGTATATATGAACGGCTGGAATAGTTGATGGCAATGGGTGAACGTCTTATATTCATATTTGAATAGGCCAGAGCTTTCTTATAATCTTTTTGCATTATACTCGCCGTAACAGCCATACCGTATGAGTTTGTATCCTTAGCTATTTCATACACTTTGTCATAATCTCCATTAAGCAAGTAAAGTATTCCGGCAAAGAAAGGCCATGAAACAAGAATAGAAAAATTATCTGAATATGCATAGCTGCCATTTATTTTATAAGCTTTATCAAAATATTCAATAGCTTTTGCCCCTTCTTTTAAAAACATATAGTTTTTACCCAGCTCGCCATACATAGCACTTTTTTGTTCCCGGGAAATTGCAAGTCTTGCTGCCCACAGAGAGCAATTAATTCCGGCTGGATAGTTATAGTTGCCAAAACTAAGCAGAGATTGGCTGTATAAACACACAACAGCAGTCTGATTAAGCATGAAAAACAGAAATATACTTACAAGAGCAGTTACAAAAATACTGCCAAAACGCTTTTCCTGTTTATATTTCTTAACACCATAAAACAAAACACCTATAAGACAGACAAAAATTAAGTATACTGCCAGATACAAAGCATTCTGGATAAAATTGACTCCTGTCATCACAGCCTCCTTTAATAATAATTAAAAAGGACAGGGTTTATGCCCCGTCCTTTATCATATCTTACGCTTCAAGAATTTGTCTTACAAGTTCGTTTACTGTCTTAGGATTTGCCCTGCCTTTGGTTTCTTTCATAACCTGACCGACAAAGAAGCCTAATAGATTTGTTTTACCATTTTTATAAGCTTCAATTTCTTTTGGATGAGAATTAACAACCTTTTCAACAACAGCCTTGATTGCGCCTTCATCTGAAATCTGGCTCAAGCCTTTTCTTTCAACAATTGCAGAAGCCTTTTCACCATTTGTAATCATGTCTTCTACAAGAATTTGTTTACCAATGTTGTTTGAAATAGTGCCTTTTTCAATAAGACTGATTAATTCAGCAAGATTTTCAGGTGTTAATTTTGTATCTGTAATCTCAACTTTATTTTCTTTTAAGTATGCAGCGATTTCGCCCATAATAAAGTTTACAGCAATCTTTGGAGTCGCACCCAGTTCAAGCACCTTATCAAAGAACAGAGCTAAAGGCATTTGTTCAACGATGACGCAAGCATCATATTCGCTCAAACCTAATCCCATATATCTCTGACGTTTTGCCTCAGGAAGTTCTGGCATTTTTGCCCTGATTTCTTCAACCCATTCTCTTGAAATTTCAAGCGGCATCAAATCAGGTTCAGGGAAGTATCTGTAATCGTGAGCATCTTCTTTTCCTCTCATAGAGCGGGTTTCTTTTAAGTTATCATCCCAGAGTCTTGTTTCTTGAACGACCTGTCCGCCTTCTTCAACAATCTCAATTTGTCTGTCAATTTCGTACTCAATAGCTCTTTGCAAAGCAGAGAAACTGTTTACGTTTTTTATTTCAGCTCTTGTACCAAATTCTTTTGAACCTTTTGGCATAATAGAGATATTAGCATCGCATCTCATAGAACCTTCTTCAAGGTTTCCGTCGCATACGCCTAAGTATCTTACTATTTCACGAAGTTCTTCCATATAGTTTCTGGCTTCTTCGCTTGAGCGCATATCAGGTTCAGAAACGATTTCAAGGAGCGGAGTTCCTGCTCTGTTTAAGTCTACGAGTGAGTATGTTGCACCGTTAATACCGGCTGCACCAACGTGAACAAGTTTTCCTGCATCTTCTTCAAGATGCGCTCTTGTTATACCAATTCTTTTCCCCTTTACGTTAATATACCCGTTAACACAAATCGGCTCATCGTATTGTGAAATCTGATATCCTTTCGGAAGGTCAGGATAGAAATACTGTTTTCTGTCGAATTTGCATCTTGAAGGGATTTCGCAATTCAAAGCAAGTCCGAGAAGAATACCCATATTTACGCATTCTTTATTTAAAACAGGCAGAACACCCGGCATACCGAGAGTAATAGGGCTGATCTGCGTATTCTGTTCATTACCGAATTCTGTTGAATCAGGTGCAAATATTTTTGATTTTGTTTTAAGCTGGGCATGAACTTCCAGACCTATAACAACTTCATACTTATCTCTTAATTCTGTCATAATAAATCCTCACTTTATACTTAAATTTTATCATAAAGATACGTTTTTCAAATGTTCAATCTTTATTTCCGGCTTCAGAAGAACAGAAACCGCATCTATTCTGAATTTTTTATACTCTGGATAATCTTTCAAATACATAAAAATACCCTGTTTTATGTGATTGTATTTTGTTCTGGTTACAGCCTCAAAAGGATGCCCGCAAACTTCTGTTGTTCTCGTCTTAACTTCTACAAACACTAACGTATTTTTATCCAGTGCAATAATATCGATTTCGCAAAATCTTGAAAACCTTTTGTTACACTCAAGTATTTTATATCCAAGCTTTGAGAGATAATCTCTTGCCAGTTCTTCACCTTTTTTACCAACCGAAATATTTGACATAATACCTTATTATTTTTCTACGTAAAATAAATATGAATCGCGTTCATTAAACGAATATTTTACATTTTCACCTTTCAACCATTCGAAAATCTGAGGATAAAGCCTGAAATTGTTATAGTCCTTAACCAGATAAAACCAGTATCCCTTCCCGTTTTGAAGACCGTTTAGATAATGGAACACCGCTTCTTTTTCAGTAGAGGTCAACGGCATTTCAAAAATATTATCCGTATAAAAACCGAGTTTATTGGAATAAAACAAATAACTTGGTGTTGAAGCTGAATTACAGAGAACAATATCCTTCTTGGGATTAAATTTATCTTTTATTACCTCAAGTAGATTTTTCGGCGAGCAGGAAACGAAATAGTCAAAAGTAGTTATATTTTTCATGTAATTTAAGTCATATTTACAAAAACTAAAAAATACAAGAACAACAGCTACAGCAATCCATTTTCCAGTTTCTAAAGGTTTGAGCATAAAGATAATCATAACCGGAATGAAATATAAACCGACCCGCCCGCTAAGAGGATAAATATGCATAAATGCTGCCATAAAAACAAGGAGCAAACTTAACAATATATAACTGCATTTTTCTCTAATAAACAGGCAAATCCCCCAGATAAAGAGAATAATTGCCGGTAGAGAAAAGGTATTAGGAACAAAATAAAACTTGATATTCAAGACCAGAAACCTTAAAAAATCGCTGAAAGAAAATCCAAAAAAGCCATCGTTCCAGTAATTCGGGAAATGTGTATCCAAATCAAGCTTCGCAGGTGCCAGATTGAAAAAATAATACAGAATCATCGTTGCAGCGAGAGGTAAAAGAAGTTTGAATGTGTTTTTAAAATTTTTCAGAAGAAACGCGCCTATAAAAAACAGTGACGGCAGAGAAATAAAAGGCAGAATACAAATACCAACACCTGTAATAATAAGCTTTTTTCGGTCGAATTCTTTTATTTTCGGGAAATAATACAGACAAATACATGCAATCAGGACATCTGTGGAATACTGTTTAAAAATACTTGAAAAAGCAATTAAAGGCTGGCATATAGCAAATATAAAAACAGCTGCTAATCTTGTGTAATTTTTCTTGAAATACTGTGTACAGCATTTATAAAAAAAGTATATTGCTGCAACAGATGAAACGAATGGAATAAACTTTGCAGCATGTTCACTGAATCCGAAAACAGCAGTAATCATCTTTGTACAAAAGATAAAGAGAGGCGGTGCTGACTGTGCGCTTCCAAGAAACAAAAATGATTCCCAGATATTTTTATTCAGAATGCTTAACACAAGCCTGCATTCATCATCAGAAAATACATTGCTGGCAATATAAAGTTTAGCGCGAAGGGTTAAACCTAATAGAAAAAACAGAGCCAATAAAGCAAAATATAAATATTTCTGCATCTGCTTCATCACATAAACCCCCGATACAAAAAAAAGCCTTAACGGCTTTTTTATTTTTTTAATGGAGCGGGAGACGAGGCTCGAACTCGCGACATCCTCCTTGGCAAGGAGGCATTCTACCACTGAATTACCCCCGCGAATAATTCACCAAGCTGGTGGGTTACTTTTATCTAAATCATTTACCCCCGCTCGGTATATTCTTATAATACATGCTAAGTTTTTAAAGTCAAGAGCTACATTTTGCCAAGTGAACTGCCATGTCCGCCGGAGGGTAAAAACCTTGCCTCTACAAACTTATAGTCCTTAATTTTTCCCATACGGTTTCTTATTATCTCAAATTTTGTATGCAGCATGTAAATTATTCCATTTTTATCTTTTATCTGCTTTGAGTTATTCTGAACAAACTTTAAACCTTCCCTGTTATACAGTTTTATCGCTTCCATGGTTTCCGGAGAATATGGTTTGCTCAATAGTTCCCGCGCATTGCTCTTTGCACGTCCTATATTTTTAGCAAGATTATTTTCAAAAATTCCGACATCTTCGCCGGAAATAACATACGAAACAGGAGCAGCATCTGTTCTGTTATAAAAAGATCTCACGTTCGGATTATTTCTATAATCTGCATCACAAACTCCGATATATGCTCTCAGCCTTTGTTCAAGAGGCTCCATAGGTTTTGTGCTTGATACAAGAGGTTTGTTCAGCATTCTTATAATCTTACCCTGAAGTTTCTTTACAATCTGCAAATTAGCAACAGGAGCGTAACTCCCGTTTGTTTCTGCAACCCAGTGCACTACAGGATAAGTTGATTTAAAATTTGTATTATTAACAGGTTGAATGTTCATAGCATATTAAAACCTGTAAAAAAATTTTTTGCTAAAAGTGGAATCCATCCTCTTTCATTCTTTTGATAACTTCTTTAAGCTCATCTTCCGAACAAACAATTGATGCTCTGAAAAATCCTTTTCCGTTATCCCCGAAAGCATCCCCCGGTACAGCGATTACTCCGGATTTATACATAAGCTCATCCGTAAATTCAACAGATGATTTATATCTCGGAGGGATTGGAAGCCACAGATAAAAAGTTGCATCAGGGATATTAAAATCACCCCAGCCAAGTTCTTCCCTGAGCCCTTTTACAAAAACTTCCTGATTTCTTTTGAACCTTTCATTAGCTTCTTTAATATATTGTTCTCCCTCTTTGGAGTTCAAAATTTCCGCACATGCTTTTTGTAAAGCTTTAAACAGCCCTGAATCTAACGTTGATTTTAACTTACCAAAAATCTTTACAGCTTCAGAGTTTCCGCAAATCCAGCCCAAACGCCAGCCAGTTATTGCATAAGGTTTTGAAAAACTGAAAAATTCAACAGCAATATCCTTGGCACCTTCAATTTCCAGAATACTCATTGGTTTAAGTTCCGGTTTGAAGTACATGTCAACATATGCTGCATCAGAAATTAATAAAATATGGTGTTTTTTGCAGAAGTCAACAAGACTTTTGTAATACTCGCGAGTTGCAGTCGCACCAAGAGGATTATTAGGGTAATTAATTAATAGAGCTTTGACTTTTTTAGGATTATATCCCTGCTTAATCAAATCTGCCCACACTTCTTCCATATCAGGCATAAAATTATTTTCCGGAGTCAAAGGAACAGCAAAAGCTTTCCCGCCGGAAACCTTAACCATCTCCCCGTAAGAAGCATAGCCCGGATCAGGTATAAGAATAATTTCTTTGTCTTCTTCCCTTGTAGTCGGATTAATTAAAACTCTTATAAAATTAGCAAGTCCTTCTTTTGAACCAATAAGCGAGAAAATCTCGGTATCAGGATTTAACTCAACATTAAAGCGTTCTTTCATACGTTTTGCAACCGCATCACGATAATACTTTTCACCCTTTGGAGAGGAGTATAAATGAATACCATTTTCGTCAAGTGCAGACTTAAGGCTTTCTGTCAAAGCCTTTGGCGGAGCAGCAGTAGGTGCACCCATTGATAACATAATCGGTGCTCTATTCTTTGCTTTCAACTCCGGCGTTATCTTTGCTACAGTTTCTTTTATACGGAACATAATATATGTTTCCAGTGATTGTACGTAGTCATTAAAAAATTCTTGCATAATAATATTCCTTACCATTTAACTTGTAGGAGCAATGTCATTCGGTTTTAATTATCTTTTTACCCCTTTACCCCTAAAGAATATTATATAACAATTTTATTTAATGTGAATAGTTTTTTATCGCCGGAATTTTTATACAATTATCCAAGTATTCTATAGTGCTTAATTTTTCATTATACAGATATTTTATAAAGTTAAGATAGGATATATCAAAAGAGCTCAGAAGAATATTTATCTCAAACCCTTCAGAACAAAAAGGTTCATAATCATAAACAACATAGCTGTTATATTTGCTTTTCCATTCCTTGCGTTCAATTTTGCAGTTGTTTTCTTCTGCGACATCTTCAACCCAATTAACGATATCTTTGCTGATGTTTTTTATTTCTAAATATTTATTCTGAAATTTTTCCATAACTACATATCTCCATACAGCAATTGTAAAGGTTTATTCACTAACATAAATTACCTGTTAGTTTAGTTTTTGGGGTTACACTGTTAAAAGAAAGTCTATTAGAACTTAGTGCAAGACATTAAATAAATAATTCAGGCAAATAATCCCAACTGTTAAATTTTGGTTAAGAAATCCGGACTTATAAATAAACAGAGTAATAATATAAGTGTTGAAAGTAATAGATCTGAAAAATGAAAGGAGAATATTATGAAATTCTTAATTAAAAAATCACCGGACGGTTTTATTAAATCAGTAAATGACGAAATCAGCTCTATTCTAAACAGAAACTTTGACAGTTTCTTTCCTGAGTATATTTATAACGAAGAAATAGATAAACTGGCAATGCCTGTTGAACTGCATGAAAAAGATAAAGAATACACCGTTAAAGCAGAGCTGCCTGGTGTTAAGAAAGAAGATTTAGATATTGATATAGACAAAAACCATATCACAATTAATGCTAAAAAAGAGGAAGAAAACAAAGAAGATACCAAAGGTTATAGAAAATCAGAATTCCGCTACGGCGAATTTTCAAGAACTGTTTACTTCCCTCAGGAAATTGATGTTGAAAAAACATCAGCAAAACTTGAACACGGTATTCTGCGTATAGAAGCACCAAAACTGGCAGCAGAAAAAGAAGGTATAAAAAAACTTACTGTTAATTAATAGAAAGGCCGGACTAAAGTCCGGCCTTTTATCATTTTAAAACCAAAAATCCATAGCGAGGATTTTTAAAAAGTTCAATGCTGCTTTTTATTTCACCAAGAAATTTATATTTCAACCCTGTTCTATCAAGCAGAGTTTGTTGAATTTTTGCCTCCTGCTCTCCTTGATTTACAATAAGCATTTCTTTTTTCAATATTTCACATGCGTGCTCCAATAATCTTTGAGGCATAAAATACTTTTTAGGCAGTCCCCATTGCTCCAGCGGATAAGGTGTTACAAACGGCAGAAGCCAGATAATATAATCATATTTATCTGAAATATTCATCAAATCATCAGCATAATATCTAACACCTTCAAGATTTTTTATATAGAATTTTGCAGCTTCAAAACGCGAATATAAATTTGCATAAAGTCTGTAAGCATCAATTTCCACACCATCAAGAGTTAGATTATCACAATATTTTCTAAAAAAATCATACTCGCCTTTAACATACGCCCAATTTTTTGAACCTATATCAAGAATTTTCAAACTTCCTTCAGGCTTCGGATTCATATAGCGCGTAAGAATATCAAAAACATACGCAGCCTCGTCATTATTTACTTCACCTTTATAATTTTTTCGAGAAAACTTTGTATGTGAGCGAATATAGTAATCAACACTGTTTTTCAAATCCTTGAACATAATATTCATTAAACCATAACTGTCAAATGCTAGCAAAAATATTTTTTTGATGTTTTGATACTTAAAGGAGATAATTATGAAGATTACAAAAATACAATTAGCCGAAAATAAATACTATTATCAAAACAAAAAGAATAACAAGACAAATACAACCCAAACAATACCAATGCAGATGAATGCATATCAGGATTTCAACATTAATTTCCGCGGCCGAACACCGGAAAATTTTTACGAACAGGAATTTAATGTCCGGCATATGCCTGAAAGGATGAAAAAGTACCTTCAAGAAAATTATGAAGTAAGAAAGCACATTCCGCCGGAGCAAATTATGAATGAAAGTTTTAAGTACCTTGAAGTTACTGAAAATTTTGACGAAGTAAAAGATATTTATCCGGAATTCAGTAATTTGCATGATGCAAATCTAAAAGGCCGAACCGGAATTTTAGCAGATATTAAGCTATCACGCGAACTTTCTGACACCCCTCTTTTTAAGGACGGTTCTGACAATCTGGGTATTTACCTGCTCAGAAAAATTTATCTGGAAGGTAAAACAATAAAAGAAATCAATAAAGATTTCTACGAAAAAGATCTTAACCCTGAGTATAAAGGAGCAATAACCCAGCCGATTACTTACGGCACAACATCTGCATACGGCATTCAGTATCCCAAAACAGATTTTTGGAACTCTTTTATTGCAACAAGAGATGAGTACAAGAAGTTCTTTGTAGATTTGCCGAAACAAAATAAATCACAGTTAAAAAAAGAACTAGTAAAAAAACAACATACGACAGAACCGGAAAAAAAATATACAAGAAAATACGCTTTAAAAAAGTACCAAAAACAACTTTTGAAAGATGACATTAAAAAAAGCAAAGGTGATGTAGAGCAGCTTGAAAAAGCAATCCGCAGACGTTTTACAAAAGACGATCCGGAAGCCGCATTTATCGTAAAATATCTAAGCCCGATTATGACAATTGCGGCCGATAGAATACATCTCTCAGAAGAAGAGAAATTATTTGCCGAAACAAATAAAGACAGCGAAAACTTTTTCGCCCGTTTCTGGAAGGCTAAACCGGAGTTGCTGGAACAATACTCAACAGCAATAACCGATACCATTGAACTTTTCGAAGAAACTTATGAAAGCGGCGGTATGATTCCTATAAATAGTGAATACCAGGTTATAAAAGAAGGAGTAGAAAACACTAAGCCGATTGACTTTGTACCGCAAAGATTTGTAGAACTTCTTGATTATACCCAGACAATTGTTCCTACTCGCTTACAAAAATATGCAGAACATGAAAAACTCCAGAGCAAATGGGATGAACACTTCAAATGGCGTTACGGAGAAATAGAAGAAACCGCTCCTGCAATAATAAAGAAAAACGCAACAGAACTTCTAAAAGAAGTTGCGCAGGATAATAATGCTCAAGTCTATATGCTCAAAGGTGTTAATGGAAATGAAGTCGCAATTACCGGTAATTTGGACGAATTCTTAGGAGATTATTTAAGAAAAGAATATTTTGGCTTCCCGCCGAAATTCGTAAATATGCTTATTAATTTTACACTTAAACACCCTATGATGACAGAAAATGCAAAACTCAGCATTGCAACGCGTAATATTGCAGACAAGATTGACGACGAGCGTATACTCGAAAAACCGGCATTAGACAGTATAAATAATTTCATAAAAACTGAATTGGAACTTGAAACTGCTGCCGGAAGCATGGCTGCATTAGATGTATTTGCTTCTTATTCAGCTTCTCCGGAAAAAGTTTACCGCACACTCTATCCGCGCTGCAAAGAAGCTGACTCAAATGAATACAGCATTCAGCTCTTAAAACATAGTGAAGATGCAAAGGTTAACGAAGAACTTAACAGATTATATGACATTTATCGCAAACCTCCTACTCAATCAGAGCTAAATAAAATTAAGCTGAAAATTGTAAGCTTTATCAGAGATTTTGACAGAAGCTGCATAAAATCACCAGAATCTGCTATATATGGTATGCATGGACTTGCAAGCAACATAGAGCAAATTCAAGGATTACTCAAAAATAATAAACAAATGGTTCCTAAAATGAACAATCTTATATCTAAAATAATTTGCGACTATAAGGTATTCTACAGTAAAAGCTTACTTTTTGGACAGGAAAACAAAGCTCAATATAAAGCAAAAGCAGAAATTATATCAAGCAATGTTATCAATATATTAATAAACAAAGCTCATCAATTATAATAAAAAAGCAGGGATTGTTCCCTGCTTTTTTATTTATTTTATTCAATTATACAGCTTTGAAAACAAGAGTTGCGTTATGACCGCCAAACCCAAAAGAATTTGAAAGTGCAGCGTTAACCTTTTTATCTCTTGCTTTGTGCGGAACATAGTCAAGATTAGCAACATGTTCATCCTGATTATCGAGATTGATTGTTGGAGGAACTTTGCCGTCAGTAATTGCTTTAACACAAACAATACCTTCAACAGCTCCTGTTGCACCCAGCATATGACCGTGCATACTCTTAGTTGAGCTTACAACTAGATTTTTATTCTGGTCTTTATCACCAAAAATCTTAGCAATTGCCTGAGATTCAGCAACATCACCCAGCCCTGTGCTTGTTCCATGCGGATTAATATAATCTATATCTTCAGGTTTAAGTCCGGCATCAGCAAGAGCTAATTCCATTGACTTAATAGCACCATTTCCCTCAGGATCAGGAGCAACCATATCATAAGCATCAGCAGATTGGCCATAACCAACAATTTCTGCATAAATGTGAGCACCGCGTTTTTTAGCGAGTTCATATTCTTCAAGAACAAGAACCCCGGCTCCTTCACCCATAACAAATCCATCTCTATCTTTGTCATAAGGTCTTGAAGCTTTTTCCGGCTCATCATTTCTTTTTGACAATGTTCTTGCAGCAGTGAAAGCACCAATACCAAGTGTAGTAATCGTAGCTTCGCATCCGCCCGCAACCATTACATCAGCATCGCCGTACTGAATTGTTCTGAAAGCATCACCAATTGAGTGAGAGCCAGTTGCACAGGCAGAAACAACTGCTTTATTAACGCCTTTATAGCCGTGTTTCATAGAAACTCTGCCGGAGGCCATATCTACAATAAGCATAGGGACGGTAAAAGGAGAGCCCTTTGTAGGTCCTTTCTGTATCATTGCCATATGATTTTTCTCAAATGTTTTAAACCCGCCAGCTGCAGAACTAACCATAACGCCAATTCTATACGGGTCAATACCGGCTTCATCCAAACCGGCATCAGCTATAGCTTCATCAGATGCAACCATTGCAAACTGAGTAAATCTGTCCATTCTGTTTGCATCTTTTGAACTCATATAGTCTTCAGGGTTAAAATCTTTATCTTTAATTTCACCAGCAATTTTTACTGTATGTTTTTCTGTATCTATAGATTCAATGAGAGAAACCCCGCTTTTTCCATTTAGCATAGAATCCCAGAATTTTTCGACACCTATACCGCATGGAGTTACGACTCCCATCCCTGTTATTACAACTCTACGTTTTGTCATATTCTTTTTCCCTTAAATAATAAATAAGAGGGCGAAAATATATAAAATCCTCACCCTCCTCATATAAATTCAAATCTTACTATGAGTGTGAATCGATGTAGTTAACTGCATCTTGAACAGTTTGAATTTTTTCAGCTTCTTCATCAGGAATTTCGCATCCGAATTCTTCTTCAAAAGCCATAACTAATTCAACTGTATCTAGAGAATCAGCACCCAAATCAGCTGTAAAGCTTGCTTCCGGAGTAACTAAAGCTTCATCGCAGCTTAATTGGTCAACTACAACTTTTTTTACTTTTTCAAATGTACTCATGTTTTTTATCCTCTTCATTATTGTGTAATACACTATTCTATTGAATTATATCATTTAAAGATATTTTTGCAATTAATTTAAGAAGTTGTTACATTTTGTTAGATTTCCACTTGTTATATTAAGTTTTGTAAACACAAATTTAAAACACCTGTATTCCAGTTGTAGTGCTTATAGGAGGAGGGAGAAAAAGGACTTGCAAGGCTTGATTATTAGGAGAAGGCAAAAGAAAATTCACAATATTTGATAAAGAAAACCGTCCATTCATCTGGGAAACCAAAACTGTTACAAGAAAAGAAAGTAGAAGTGTTTTTGGCGGCGACAAAATTACTATTGATAAAGATAAAACAAAGTACTGGTGTTACGGCGAAAACATACGTTTGCAAAAAGACTACAGCAAAACAGGCACACTTTAGCATAAAGAATTGGATTTTAACCATTCTTCAGGTAACGGATTAAATGATTATAGCTACAACGCTTCTATGGATAAAGTTTATTCAGAATATCCGCTCAAAAGTGGTTACAAAGATATGCGAACACGACCTTATGATACTGTAGGAGTGCAGCACTCGTTAACACGAACCAACGGATATACTGAAACTAATTATGGAAAATTTACTCAAAAAGGAACTAATTACCAGAATATCACTGAAGCAAAAAAAGCTGCTGCAATAGAAGCCGCAGAAAAACTTGCCGCTTCACGTCCAAAAGTGAATACAGGTAAAATATTCAATAAAAATATTGAAGAATTCAAATGTGTTGAAGAAACAAGAGCCGATGGAAGTATCGTAAGACGCTATTTTGACCCGTATGCTTCAAACGGAAAATCAAATCCTATGATAACAACTATTGACAGGGGAAATTATCACGAAGAAATTATTTTTAATCCTAGAAAAGATATCAAACTAACATATAAACAATTGGGCAAAGAGCAGCCCGAAATCGAAATGTCAAAAGGTTGGACACACCGCTATACTTCTAAAATGTATACTAATAGAAACAACAAAACATATAGATATAATAGCCACATGTATAATGACGGACAAAGTTATCTAGAATCCCACGGTGCTCAAGAACATATAGTTGTTAAAAACCCGCGTCCGACGGAACTTCAAATGTCTGAGTACATATCTTCTAACGACTTTAATCCCGAGTATGAGCAGCTACTGGCAATAGGCAAACGCAGAAAAGAAATACAGCAAGATATGGCTCATAATGAAGTTGATTTAATAGATTTATTCAGACCATATGGACCATAGTAAAAACAAAAAAAAGAGGCGGATATTTTCTTCGCCTCTTTTTTTGTTTATTATTTATTAACTAAATCATCAACCCGCCTGCAACTTCTATAGCCTGACCAGTTACGTAATCAGTATCAAGTGCAAGGAATTTAACAACTTTTGCAATATCTTCCGGAGTACCGAGTCTTTTCATAGGAATAGCCTTTAAGTATTCATCAATATTTGCTAAATCTTGAGTCATGGCAGTCTGGATGAAACCAGGGCATACTGCATTAACTCTGATGTTTCTTCCGCCGAATTCTTTTGCAAGAGTTTGTGTCAAACCGATAAGACCGGCTTTAGAAGCAGAATAGTTTGCCTGACCTGCATTGCCGTGACGGCCTACAATACTTGACATATTAATAATAGAACCCTGACGAGCCTTCATCATATGCTTAATTACAGCGTGAGTTACACAATAAGCACTTGTTAAGTTAATTTTGATAACTCTTTCCCATTGCTCCATATCCATTCTTACGAAAAGACCATCTTTTGTAATCCCTGCATTATTAAGCAGAATATCAATTTTTCCGTGTTCAGCAATCATTTTATCTACAGCTGCCTGAACTTGTTCGTCATTTGAAACATCGAATTGATAGAAATAAGCATTTACACCGCAAGCTTTGATTTCATCAAGAGCCGGCTGTGCTTTTTCAGCTTCGCAGATATCGTTAATAATAATGTCGCATCCTGCCTTAGCAAGTTCCAACGCACAAGCTAAACCAATACCGCGAGAGCCGCCTGTAATTAAAGCAATTTTTCTTTCTGTCATTAATCTTTCTCCTTATTTTTTCCTTTTTTTGACTGTTTGTTTTGTTCTGAAGTAATTATTTTACAGTAATTTGGGTTGTTATTTACCTCATTTACAAATGAATCAAAACCAATCCATGCTCTTGAATATTTTTCAGCAACATCTGATGGAACTAGACATTGCAGACATAAAGAAGGTGAATATTTTTCAAAAGAGCATTTTCCTCCGTCTTTACCGTATATAACATAATTCGTATTGTCTTCTGTTGCAATATTGACAGGTGTACAAGACGCAAGATTATTGTTAAATATTCTTTCTACTTCAGCCACGCTATTAACAATCTGAACTTTAGGCGCACCTTTTTTAGTAACGTCCCTTTGGCGGCTTTCAAATTTAGCAGCAGCAAACAATTCATCTTTATGTGCACGATACTCGTAAACCAGTCTTACAAGACCTACTATTACTAGTATTATTAATAAAATATAATGTATTTTTTTCATACTAAACACCAGCCATTTGTTCTTTCAAAGCATTTACTGCTGCTTCCAGAGAAGCTTTATCATAAATATTATAAACAGAAGCTTCAGGAGCAATCTTTTTATTCAAACCAGCAAGAACTTTTCCAGGGCCGATTTCAATAAATGTATCCACACCTTCTGAAACCATTTTCTGAATTGTTTGTGTCCAGTGTACAGAAGATGAAATCTGTTTAGGCATTTTAGCTCTGAAATCTTCGCTTGAAGTTGTCATTTCAGCATCAACATTCGTAATAACCGGCATTTTTGCATCATTCAAGCTTAAATCTGAAACAAAACCTGCAAATTCACTGCCTGCATTTTCCATAAATTTTGAATGAAAAGCACCGGATACTGCAAGCGGTACAACTCTTCTTGCACCTTTTTCCAGCAGAAGTTCACCGGCTTTTTGTACGGCAGCACTGTCACCGGTTATTACAACCTGAACAGGTGAATTGTAGTTTGCCACATCAACATAGCCGGTTTCAGAAGCTTCTTTTAATGCTTCTTCAACAGCACCTTCCGGAGCATTAAGAATTGCAGCCATGCTTCCACCCTTTGTCTGTCCCATTAAGTCTGCTCGTTTTTGAATAGCTTTCAAAGTAGTTTCCAAACTCATTACACCGGCTGTATACATCGCACAGTATTCGCCTAAGCTATGACCCGCTGTATAATCAGGCGTAATGTTTAATTCTGATTTAAAAGCTTCAAGGGCTGCAATTGATGTTGTAACAATTGAAGGCTGTGTATTAACAGTCAGCTTTAATTCATCTTCCGGCCCTTCAAAACAAATTGTTGTTATACTCTTATTAAGAGTTTTATCAGCTGTATCAAAAACACTTTTGGCAGCTTCAAAGTTATCGTATAAGTCTTTTCCCATACCAACAGACTGGGAACCCTGCCCGGGAAATAAAAATGCGACTTTTTTCATATTTTATACTCCTATAAATTAAATTTTAAATCGGTACTAGCAAATACCTTCTCTTAATCTTACGATAGCACCACCCCAGGTCATACCAGCACCAAATCCGCAAAGAATTGCAGTAGAACCGAGTTTAACATTCCCTTTTTCTACGCTTTCAGCCAGAGCAAGAGGAATAGATGCTGCAGATGTATTACCGTAATATTTAATATTAGTAACTACTTTGTCATCAGAATATCCCAAACGCTCTTGTACAGCCTGAATAATTCTTATGTTTGCCTGATGCGGAATTAAATAATCAATATCTTCAGCCTTCATCCCTGCATCAGCAATTAATTGTTCTACATAATGAGGAAGAACTTTAGCAACAAAAGTATAAACACCCCTGCCATTCATTCTAATTCCCTGAGGTTTTGGTTCATACTGTTCCACTAAAGGACAGTTCTTGCCGTCAAAAGCAAGTTCAATAAGGTCACCTATGCTTCCATCAGCTTTTATATCAATTGCAATAATATCATCCACCCCGTCATCAGATGCTGTAACAACCATTGCACCGGCACCATCTCCGAACAGTATAGAAGTTCCTCTATCTTCCCAGTTAACCAGACGTGAATTGTTGTCCGTTGCTACAAGAAGAATTGTTTTGTACATACCTGATGCAATATAAGCTTTAGCAATATTCAAGGCATAGATTAAACCGGTACAAGCTGCTGTAATATCAAAAGCAGGAATTTGTGTAGTTATACCAAGCCTTGTTTGTATATGACATGCTATAGCAGGATATAAATCCGGCGGAGCAGAGGATGCTGCTATAATTAAGTCCAAATCATTCGGATTAATTTTAGCCTTTTCCAGAGCTCTTTGTGCAGCTTCAAGGCCTAAATCAACAGCGTTTTGTTCACCTGATACTACGCGTCTTTCTTTAATACCTGTTCTGCTGTAAATCCATTCATCAGAAGTATCATATAATTTTGTTAAATCGTCATTAGTTATAACCGTATCTGGAATGCTGTACCCGACACCGGCAATTTTTAAAGGAATTGTATTATTTCCCATTGATTAATTACTCCTCTTACCCTATTGGGACGAAATATCCCTACGCTCCGATAGATTCGGAAATCTTTCTGTTTACGCCTGTTTCAACAGCTTCTTTAGCTACTCTTACTGCATTCTTTATAGCATAAGCCCTGCTTCTGCCGTGAGAAATTACAGTAATACCCTTAACCCCTAGAAGCAAACAGCCGCCAAATTCTTCATAATTAATTTTTTCGTAAATTCGTTTCATAAATGGTTTTGCAAGGATACCTATAAGCATTCCGAGAAAGTCTGATTTGAATTCACTTTTAATCATTTTGAACAATAATGAAGAAGTTCCTTCTGTAACTTTGAGAACAACATTCCCTGCAAAGCCGTCACAAACAACTACATCACAAACATTGAGGAATAATTCTCTGCCCTCAACATTTCCCATAAAGTTAAACTTTTCTTTTTCCTCTTCAAGAAGATTATAAGTCTGCTGGGCAAGTTCATTTCCCTTGCCGGCTTCTTCGCCGATATTAAGAACACCTACACGCGGGTTTTCAATTCCCAGAACATTTTTAGAGAATGTCTGCCCCATAATTGCAAATTGTTTAAGCATTTGAGGGGTACAGTTGCTGTTTGCACCGCCGTCAATTATAACAATAGGTTTCTTCATCGTTGGCAGAGTAACTGCAATAGCAGGTCTGTCAATTCCAGGAATTCTTCCAAGTCCGAACAAACTTGATGCCATAGCAGCACCGGTAGAGCCAGCAGCAACAAGAGCATCAGAGCTTCCTGTCGCAACTGAATTTACCGTCAATACTATTGATGAGTTTTTCTTTTTACGAATAGCCTGTCCTGGAGCTTCGCCCATTTCAATTATTTCAGACGCGTGGGTTACTTTGATGTCGAGAGATTTTACATCTACTCTCACCCTTCTTTTTCTGCCGGCCTTACCGCAATCAGATAAAAAACCTTCCTGCTGAATTACTTCAAGACAATGTTCAATTCTGTCCTGTTTTCCGACTAACTCCAACGCTACGCCGTATTCTGCTGCTGCCCATACTGCACCTGCAACAATCTCAAACGGAGCGTGGTCCCCCCCCATCGCATCTATAGCTATTCTTGTCATCTAACTCATCCCTTTATTAATTCTTTTCCAATACTAAGCTTCAGGAGTTTCTTCAGAAGCTTCTTCAACTACTTCAGCTTTTTCTTCTGCTTTTACTTCAACTTCCGGAGCAGCTTCTTCTTTCTTTGCTGATTTTTTAGCTTTTTTAACTTCTTTTACTTCTTCCTTAGCTTCCTCAACATAGCCTTCTGCTTTTTTAGAAACTACTTTACCCTTGTATGTTCCGCAAGCTGTACAAACTGTGTGAGTTAATGCTTTTGCACCGCAGTTTGGACAAGTTGTTAATTCAGGCTTTGCTGCCTTCCAGTTTGATCTTCTTTTTCCTTGAGCACTGTGCCCTGTTCTTTTCTTTGGTACTGCCATTTCTATAATGTCCTTTCTAATCTAAAATTTTATTACTATTTACTTTCGGGTTAATTATTTTTAGGATTTATTTTGATGTTTTTAAAAACATCCATTCTTTCATCGTGAACTTCCATATCTTCATCAGACACAAATAGTCCCTCATTACAATTTATACCACAAACCTTTTTATTTGGTAAAGCTAATATTACAGATTGATACAATAAGTCATAAATATCGATTTCTTTTGCACCGTTTAAATCTGTGATAAACTGGCCGGATTGGAGCTCCAGCTCCTGCGAATACTCATCATAAAGAGAGCGTTTTGCATATGTTTCATCAATATCTATATCAAAATCATAGTCGTACTTATTAAGACATCGGTCGCATTCAAGTTTTAATGAACCGGAAACTTCACCTTTGACTTCTATAAAATCTCCAAGTGATTTTATTTCAAGTTCTGCATCAACTGTGCAGTCTTCAAGTTCGCTAATTTTCCCCTCAAATTTGTATTGAATGGTTTTATCAGGCTCACGTTCTATATCTTCGATTAAAACAACCTTGTCATTATGCATACGGTTCTTCCTGTAAAACAATACCTGCTATCTGGGTTGAAACAAAACAAAGTTTCTTAATCGGCCCCATTGGCTCTTTTTCAACAAGAACAGGTGTCGGGCTTTTCATTAATTGTTTTAATTCTGCATAAACTGCCTGAGGATTTTCATAATACATTACAATTGGTGTTGCAGAACCTTTTAAAAACAATATTACTGCTTGTCTTGTTTTTTGAGGAGTATTAAATTGCTGAACCATCTTGCCTCCTTATAAGTTTTTATATAAATATATTTACCCCTGTATTATAATATAAAAAACAGAAGGGGTAAATATATATGATTGAAAACATGAGCAAGATAAACGAAGTATTGCAGCAAGGCGGCGTTATTGCGTATGTTACAGACACAGTCTGGGGGGTTGGCTGTCTTCCAGACAACGAAGAAGCAGTGAAGAAGATTTATGAGATTAAACACAGAGATGGGAAAAAACCTTTAATTCTGATGAGCGATGAAGTATATAATCTTTTTGATTACGTGCGTCAGCCTATTGAAAAGGAAGCACAAAAATTAATAAAAAAACATTTCCCGGGTGCTTTAACTCTTGTACTTGAAAAATCTGAAAAAACTCCTGACTATATTACATCAGGTATGCAGACTGTCGGCATACGCATTCCTGACAATGAAACTTTTGCAGAAATTTGCAGAAATATTGACGGAAGAGTTCTGGCAACCACAAGCGCAAATCTTTCAGGAGAAGCTCCAGCTTTAACATATGATGAGGCTGTTAAATATATAGGCAGCAAAGTTGACCTTGTAATCCCGTCATACGGACATGAAGCTAAAGGCAAAGCTTCAACCGTTGCCGGATTTAAGGACGGGAAACCGGTAATTTTCAGACAGGGAGAAATTACACTAGACTAAGCATTGCGCTCAATTTTAGCTTCAGGAAGTTTTATCTGGTTTCCGGAGTAACTGCTCAGTGCTTTTCCAACATTACGTATAACCAGCCCTGCATCATTGACTCCGGAACTTTCTACTTTTCCTGAGTTTTGAACAGTTCCTGCGCCATTTTCTTCGCAGTACTTAATATAATCATCATAAGCAATTGGAGCTTCCTCTGCTTGTTTTTTAATCATTGCATCCCCGCGGCTCTGCATTTCTGCGGCCTGCTCGTCGGTACTTATACCATTCTCCTTGCAGTACTCCTGATATTCTTCCATCGTAACAACGCCGTCACCATCAGCATCCATCTTTTCGTCATAATTCGGATCGCCCTCTTTTGCGTAAACAGCAGGCTTATTATTTGCACTGCTCGCACCGGCAGCAGTTCCTCCTGTCATATCTGAGATATTTTGTAACAACTGCAAATTCAGGGATAAACCATCTGTCATAATTAAATCCTCTCATCTTAGGGTATATATTATAAATTATAACCTACTTTTGACAGTTTGCAATCATGAGGTTTAAAATAGATTTATGAGAAAACTCACTTTCAGGTTCCGCCTCGTTGTTATTTAATAAATACATTTTTGGCATTCTCCAGAGTCCTGAGCGCCTTTTGTTTATATTCCGCCAATACTTTTTGCATTTTATAATTAAACTCCTTGGTGTCTTCCGGAGAAATAATTTTTTCATTTGTAAGAATAGGCTCTTCAAAAATTGCATAATCTTTTAGATTAATCTTTTTTGCCTGAAAAGATTGAGACAAAGGTAATATTCTCATCTCAAATCTCCCTCTACCTTAGCCAAAATCTCATCCAGCTTAGAAGCGTCTTTTACACCGCCCTGTGCAAAATTCGGTCTGCCGCCTCCGTTTGCACCGGTTGCTCTTGCAATTTCGCCAACAATCTTTCCGGCATTTATACCTTTTTTAACGAAACCGTCAGTTACTTTTACTATAACCATTCTTTCATTTGCAAGAACTATTATGCTCTCGCCCAATTTATTAGAAAGCATCTCTATGCCGGCTTTAACAGCATCAGCATCAAGATTTTCGATTTTTGTGATAAATAATTTACCGCCTTCAATATCCTGGGCTTTAGAAACAAACGTTGCAAATTTACTTTTAGCCATTTCTGCTTTTGTTTCCTCAAGTTCTTTTTGAAGTTCTTTATTTTCTTCAAGTAATTTTTCAATTCTTGATTCAACTTCATCAAAGTGAACTTTAAATCTTGAAGCAAGTTTATCTATTTCTGCAGATTTTGCATTCAGATAATCAATTGCAGCGTCAGCAACAACAGCTTCAATTCTTCTGGTTCCAGCAGCAATCGCACCTTCTGATACAATTTTTACAAGCCTTAAATCAGCTGTATTTGAAGCATGAGTACCTGCGCAGAATTCTTTTGAGATAACTTCTTTTTCTTCTCCGCTTTCATGGTCACAGCTGCAATCGCTGCCGCAGTTACATTTAGCTTTACCACCAATGCTCACTACACGGACAACATCTTCATATTTTTCACCGAATAATGCTGTAGCACCGGTAAGTTTTGCCTCTTCAATCCCCATTACATCAGTATTAACAGGAAGTTTTTCACCAATCCATTTGTTCATAATATCTTCAGTCTTTTTAACTTCCTGAGGAGTCATTGCACGTGAGAAGGTAAAGTCAAATCTCATTCTGTTATCTTCAACCTGCGATCCGGCTTGTTTAACCTCATCGCCAAGCACTTTAATCAAAGCAGCCTGCAATAAGTGAGCAGATGTATGGTGAACTCTAATTTGCGCCCTTCTTGCAGAATCAATCTGAGCAAATGCGTAATCGCCAACTTTAACTTCGCCGTTAACAACCTGACATCTGTGTACAAAAAGATGGTTAACTTTAAATGTTGTTAAAACTTCTGCTTTCAGGTTTTCATTAACTATATACCCGCTGTCACCGACCTGACCGCCGCATTCTGCATAGAATGGAGTTCTGTCAAGAACAATATCTGTATATCCTTCGCCTTCAATTGCTGCAAGGATTTTAGCCTGTGCACAGTCTACAAGATATCCTACAAACTCGGTTGAGCCGACTTCGTTTTCTACTTTTGCATACTTCATATCGCCAGTAACGGAAATCTTCTCAGCAGCAGCTTTTGCACGGTCTTTTTGTTCCTGCATTGCTTTTTTGAAGCCATTTTCATCAATGCCTAAACCATTTTCTTCCGCGATTTCTTTAGTAAGCTCAAACGGGAAGCCGTATGTATCATAGAGTTTAAAAGCGCTTTCACCATCGATATCTTTCTTTTCGGATATAAATTCTTCAAGCATTTTGTACCCTCTATCAAGAGTTTTAGCGAATCTTTCTTCCTCTTTCTTGATTACATCAATAATTTTTGCTTTATTCTTAACTAAATCTGGATAAGCTGCGCCGTAATTATCCACAACTACATCTACGAGTTTGTACAGGAACGGAAGCTCCATTCCTAAAATCTTACCGTGGCGCAGAGCACGTCTAAGAATCATTCTCAACACATAGCTTCTGCCTTCATTGCCAGGGATTACGCCGTCTGAAATAAGAAAAGATACACATCTTGCGTGGTCTGTTATAATCCTAAGAGAAATATCTGTTTTTTCAGATTTCTTGTAAGGAACACCGCTCATCTCAGAAACTTTATCTAAAATCGGCTTGAGCAAATCTGTTTCGAATGTTGAGGCAACTCCCTGACAAACCATTGTTATACGTTCTAATCCCATGCCGGTATCAACGTTTTTATGTTCAAGAGGAGATTGGTTGCCTTCTTCATCCTGATAAAGTTCTGTAAATACAAGGTTCCAAATTTCAACCCATCTGTCGCATTCACAGGTATCAATACCGCAGTTATCGGAGCATTTATACTGTTCACCTAAGTCATAATGTATTTCAGAACAAGGTCCGCAAGAACCGGAAGCTCCCGGAGGCCCCCAGAAGTTATCCTTTTTGCCTTTTCTTTTTATTCGTTCATCAGGAACACCGATACTTCTCCAAATATCATACGCTTCGTCATCAGTTTCAAAAATAGTTATCCAGAGTCTGTCTTTATCAAGTTTAAGTACTTCTGTTACAAATTCCCACGCCCATGGAATAACTTCTTTTTTATAGTAGTCGCCGAAAGAGAAGTTTCCAAGCATTTCAAAAAAGGTGTGATGTCTAGGAGTTCTTCCAACATTTTCAATATCAGAATCTTTTCCTCCTGCTCTTGCGCATTTCTGGCAGGAAGTCGCTCTTGCCGGATTATAAGGTGATTTTGTAATCCCTAAAAATATTGGCAGAAATTGAAGCATTCCTGCTGTAGTTAAAAGCACTGTAGGATTGTCAGGCACAAGGCTTGAGCTTTCTACAATTGTATGCTGATGCTTGTTTTTAAAATAATCTAAGTATAACTGTCTAATTTCATTTCCTTTTAGCATAATTAATTCCTCTAATTTCTATAAATTAATTATACATCAAAGGAATTTTTATATTTTCTTTTTAGCCTTCTTTTCCGTTATCTTTGCGTTCATCATCGGAAGCAAAATTCCCAGAGTCACGGCAGAATATGTAATACCCGCAGCGTGAGCGAGGTTAAGTTTCCACATATTTTTCTTAGCGAATTCACTTCCTTTTGCTGCAATTTCATTATGTGTTTTAAGGTTCATATCTCTGAGCCAATGTTTCAAGCCTTTACCTTCCTTTGTGTAATTGAACAAATCTTTACCGTTTTTATCCAGAAGATTTGCAACACCCTTAGCAGCAAACCCTCCAAAAACTAACCAGTTTAAGAAACCTAAATAATCTCTTGTCATTGACTCTCTAAGTTCAGTTCCGTTGTCTGCAGCCATAAACCTTCCTATAATCGTTGCTGCGTAAACTGTTTTTATAGCATTTCCGCTTGTAACAGGCCCTGTAAATTCTAACTTTTTAGCAAATTGTTTGAAATTCTTTACACCCATTACGCTAAATACCATACCTGCCATAAGAACGCTTGCTCCTAGTTTTTTAAATGGCAGCAGGCAATCCTTACGCTTCTCGCCTCTATCAGAAGAAGTATAATCTACATCACCTACAAACCCTTTCTTACCGGTCCTTTTCTCTGTAATTTTTCTGTTAAGCCACTGGTTAGTAAGCCCTAGAGCGCAAGAAGCAGCAATCGCACCAAAAGTTTTTACTTTATTTACCTTATTAATCTTGTTAATTGCGCGTTCAATTTTTTTTCCGTTATTTTTATTAAAAATATCCTTGCCCATATCGTGAGTATCTCGCAATATGTTTTCAAGTTTTGCAGAAAGTTTATGTCCGTCTATGTTTAATTCAGTTTCTCTTTCTGAGCCAAGCGCATTTGCCAGCCGGCGTTCCATAATTAAAAGAACATTTTTCTTATCATCTTTTGTTATATTTTTATCGTTGACAAGCTCACAGAATGTTTGTACAAAACCTTTTTTCGTTTTCAGATTGTCCTGAATTCCCGCATATTTCGGGTTATTCCACTTAATCTTATCCCACTTAGCTTCATCAATCCATTCAATATTTTCCCATTTTATATTCTTAAATTCATTTACCCCTTTGCCGTCACGTCCTGAAATGTTCTCAAGAACTTCGACAATATAATCTTTTGTATTTTTACTTTTATCCCACGCGCACCTTAAAGTTTCAAGAGAATCTTTTGAGTACCAGCTTTCAGGATTAATTTTTACGTCGGGTTCAATTTTTCTCGCAGCTATTTTAGAAATACCCATTGCAAATAAACCTGCAGAAAGACAGTTAATGAAAGTTCCGCTTATTTCTCTGATAAAAGTTTCCGCACCTGCATACTCATTTCTTGCTTTTGTATCATAATATGCCCTTGGAATTACCATCGCACCGACATCAAGCCCTACAGCATTGACCATCTCATTCATATCGCAAGTCCTGAGGGCGCTTGTTACTACCCCGTCCAGAGGGCCTCTAAATACTGCGCTATTTATATTATTTACTTTCATTAATTGTCCTTTCCAAATACAAAAAAAGCCCCGTTTATAAAAACGGGACTTTTCAAAAAACGTCAATTCTGTTACATAAACTTACATACCAAAATCACTCAAGTCCCGATTGAAACTTGGAGCATGAGGAGGATGAATTGTTTGTTAATTCAAAATGTAAGTTTTTCATAATACTGAAAGTATACAACCAAACTAAAAGTTCTGTCAATAGCCGGCTTGATTTCAACTGTACAATATGCTAACTTGAATTATATGAAGGACTCTTTCGGAACAGAAACTCACGCCAGAGAACTTGATATAATATACGGGATACAGCCGGCAAAGTTTAGCGAAGAATATTCTGCAAGCTGCAAATCTTTTAATCATTTCAATATTGAATGGCGTTTTATAAGAAAACAAGTATCGTCATTATTCAGGAAAACTCAAAAGAACAATGATTTTAAAACCATATTATATTTAACACTTGATATTCCTCCGCTGGATTTTATTTCTGCTTTCAGACAACAATATCCTGACAAAGATATAAAAGTATTAATACCTGTTGACAATACTGACGACGCTGAAAAATTAGTTTTTGATTTTGAATACTACCTGCAAAACCGTACGAATAATGCTTCTTTGTATAAAATGAAGCCGAATAGTTTAAACATAGATGTTTACGGACTCTATTCAGAAGCGTTTTCAGGATTTGACCGTTCCAGACTTCAATATCTTGCACCTTTTGTTAAAGCAGCAAGAATTGCAGCGCAAAAACTTAAGCCGAAAATTATTCACGCGAACAATATACCTTTTTTTCTGGGAGTAGAACTCGGCAATAAATCACATTATCCTATCAAGGTTTTACAGATTATTAATGATTTTTCAAAATTCGAAGCAGAAAAAGAAGAGGCTTTCTGGGCTGCAGTTAATCTTGCAGACTCTAAAGGTATGAAAAAGCTGTGCAGTGATAAAATTATAAAAAAATGTATTGCCTCACTATTTAACCTGCATAACACTAAACGGTTCTGTCAGATGAGAGAATGTTTAGATTTTATTTATCAAAACTATTACAAGCTTAGAAAATATCCGGAAAAATGTGATGATATAGATGAAAATATTCTTTTTAACAGATTAAATGCCAGAGTTTTAAAATTATTTCCTAAAATGGCATACGAAAATGATTTATATTACAACACTCTTTTTTATACGCTTAAAAGAGCTGATTTCTGGGCTGTTCCGTCAAAAACATATTATAATAATATTTTGACTAAACCGGAACTTTCCGGCAAAATGTTTGACAGAATATGCAAAACAAAAAACAAGAGTTCGTATGTTTCTTTTGGATGTGAAATACCGGCATCTGCAATATACAGACCTTTTACACAAGATGACTTTAGAGAGTCGCGTTTTAGAAATAAAAAATATCTTACAAGAGAATTTTCTAAAGACAGGATAAGAACACGTTTTATTGACCCTAAATTCTTTAAGTCTGATGAATACACACTTAGAGGATATCTGGATACATTCTTTGATGCCCCGCTAATTTTCTGCAAATTATCGACAAATATTTTTGCTGATGGAACAGATATAGCCCTGACTTCTATTATAAAATTATTAGAAGAATTTAAAAATGTACAGGTGATTATAAATATCCCGAACGGACTTGAAAATAATCAAATTACGAACTGGGTAGAATATCTTGAACAAAAAATCGGCTGTGCCGGCAAATGGCTCTTCATAGACGGCGAGATAAATCTGGCTCAATTCTATGCATCTTCGGATTTATCCTTTTTCTGTGCAAGAAACAACATAACATCTAACGAACACTTTACTGCAATGAAATACGGATGCGTTCCTGTAGCATTAAGAAACGGTATCTATAATGACACAATATCAGATATTTTTGACGATATGACCTTAGGATGCGGCCTTAAAACAAAAACTTCCATCAATACGGAAGAAGATATTTCTGAAAGTTTCAATGCTGTTGTCACAAAAGCACTTAATCTCTATACAAATAACCCTGCAAGCTGGAAACTGCTTATTAAAAATGCCATGAATTATAATGCAGGCTGGACCTTTGACAAAATTGAAAAATTCAACCGAATATACTCTGCGTTATGATTTTCTTGATGTAACCCATTCTGGAAGAAATTTTTGTATAAATTTATACAACGGCTCTCTTCTAAGATTTAATTTTTCTGCAATTGAAGAAATATTATCCCCTTTTGCAAGGCAATTGGCAACAAAATTTTTTCGATATTCAAGTTCTATTTTTTTAGGAGTAACTCCGCTTATTTCTTTAATTTTTTCTGCAAGCAATTTAGCACTTATTTTAAACTCTTTTACTATTTGTGGAGCTGTTTTTCCACTTTTAAGCATTTCGAGAATTTCTTGCCAGTCAATATTACTTTGCGGACGTCCAAGTTTCCTCTTCAAACCTAAATCACCACGCCTGCGTGCAATCGTTGATGCTTCTACGTATAGAATATCTGCGATTTGCTCATCTGTATAGTTTTGCTTATATAGCTCTTCAAGGTGTTGGTCAAATAACACTTTGTTTGAAGGATAAGAGTTCTTTTTAAGCCACTTCCTTGAATATTCTTCGCTGATTCCCGTAAGTTTACGGACTTTTGCACATGGCACCCCTTGCTCTAACAGCGGCAGCGCTTCATTATAAAAAAGCTCACGGTGCTTTTCAGAAGGAAGCTGCAAACCATATTCCCGTATTTTACGCATAATAGTACCTGTAGTGACGCCAAATTTGCGTGCAATCTGTGCAGAAGATTTATCTTTCGCAAGAAGCATTTCCAGCTCTGCACGCGGAATATTTTTTGTACCGAATAAAGGGTTATAATTTTGTTGATTTGATATTATTAACATATTATTGATAAACCCCGTAAAAAATAAATTTGCTGGAAAATAAGAAAATGTCGGAAAGTTTTTCAACTTTCCAACATTTTCTTAAGATTTTTACGTTGCAATCGTCAAGTTCCGCCCAGTGTTCTCCGGCTCACCGCCGCTGAATTCAGGCTTCACTCCGGCTGCCGCATTCTACATCATGCCGCCCATACCGCCCATGCCGGCCATTGCTGACATATCAGGAGCTTTTGATTCTTCCGGAATATCAACAACTGCTGCTTGAGTTGTAAGAAGCATTGAACCTACAGATGCTGCATTTTCAAGAGCACTTCTTGTAACTTTTGCAGGGTCTACAATACCAGCAGCGAACATATCTGTATATCTGTCAAGAAGCGCATCGTAACCATATGCATCTTTTTCAGCTCTTACATTTTCAACAACAACATCAGATTTTGCACCTGAGTTGAAAGCAATTGCTCTCAAAGGTACATCAAGAGCTGCTGTCAAAATCTTATAACCGCTCTTTTCGTCATCTGTTTCAAATGTAATAGTGTTCATCTTAGATTCAAGTTCCTGTTGAACTCTTATAAGCGCAACACCGCCGCCTGGTACAATACCTTCTTCATTAGCTGCTCTTGTTGCGTTAAGTGCATCTTCAATTCTTAACTTTCTTTCTTTAAGTTCAATTTCTGTAGCAGCACCAACTTCTATAACAGCAACACCCCCGGCTAATTTAGCCATACGTTCCTGTAATTTTTCTTTATCGTATTCGCTGTCAGAAGCTTCAATTTGTTTCTTGATCAAGTTTACACGTTCTCTTACTGCTTCTTTTGTTTCATCACCAACAACGATAGTTGTTTCATCTTTAGTAACTGTTACACGTTTTGCAACACCCATCATATCTGTTGTAATATTTTCAAGTTTGATACCGAGTTCTTCTGTAAACATTTGACCGCCTGTTAAAATAGCGATATCTTCAAGCATAGCTTTTCTTCTGTCGCCAAATCCAGGAGCTTTTACTGCAACAGCTCTTAAAACTTTTCTCATTGTGTTAACAACCAATGTTGCAAGAGCTTCACCTTCAACATCTTCAGCGATTAACAATAATGAACGTCCATCACGTGCTACCTGTTCAAGAACAGGTACTAAGTCTGCAATTAAATTAATCTTTTTGTTTACACAAAGAACATATGCATCATCAAGAACTGCCTCCATTCTTTCTGGATCAGTTACAAAATAAGGTGAAATATAACCTTTATCAAACTGCATACCTTCTACAACCTTTAAGTTAGTACCGAAAGACTTGCTTTCTTCAACAGTAATCACGCCATCGTGCCCAACTTTTTCCATTGCTTCAGCAATTAATTCACCAATTTCAGAGTTGTTACCGGCAGAAATACCTGCAACCTGTGCAATTTCTTCTTTTGTGCTTACTGATTTAGACAAATCTCTAATCTTATTGATTGCAATATCAACAGCCTTATCAATACCACGTTTCATAGACATTGGATTTGCACCGGCTGTTAAATTTTTCAAACCTTCTCTAACAATTGCCTGAGCAAGTACAGAAGCTGTAGTTGTACCGTCCCCGGCTACATCGTTTGTTTTAGATGAAACTTCTTTAAGAAGCTGTGCTCCTGCATTTTCTAAACCATCTTGAAGTTCAATTTCTTTTGCAATTGTAACACCATCGTTAACGATTTGAGGTGCACCAAATTTTTTTTGTAAAATTACATTTCTTCCTTTTGGTCCGAGAGTAACTTTTACTGCGTCAGCAACTGCATCTATACCTCTGAGAAGCGATTTTCTAGCTTCTTCTTCAAATACTATACGTTTTGCCATTTTTATATCTCCTATTACCTAATTTTTTAAACTAATACTGCTAGAGCATCTTTAATTGAAAGAATTTTGTACTCTACCCCATCCATTTTTACATCAGTTCCGGCATATTTAGCATAAAGGATAATATCCCCAACGTTAACGCCCATAGGTTCTTTTTCGCCTTTATCGTTAGTCTTGCCTTCTCCAACAGCAACAACTTCACCCTTTTGAGGTTTTTCTTTTGCACTATCCGGAATAAATATTCCGCCGGAAGTCTGTTCTGTATCTTCAATTACCTTAATAACGATTCTGTCTTGTAACGGTTTTAATGCCATAATATAATCCTCCTATTTATTTACATTTATATTTATATAATAGATTTATATTTTTTTTGAAAAAATTAAGGAAATTTTAATATTTGAATAAAATAGCAAAATTTATTTTTCACGAGTTTTAGGTGTAATATAAATAACTGTGAGGAGTAAATTTACAATGAATATAATGCCCATTTCGACAAACAATTCAACTACTTTCGGGCAAACACAAGTAAAAAAATCCGTTCCAAAGAAAATTCTTACTTATGTGGCTGCAGGACTTACGGGTTTAGGAATTACAGCTTGTGGGCCTAATTATGAAGGTCTTAAGAATTGTGATGTGTTTGAGCATATTGACAAAAAAGAGCTCTTTGAAGCTTTTTCTACAGAGTATTTAAGTAACGTTCAGAAAATCTCGGACACAGAATATACTGCCGATATTGGATATAGAACTACGGGCAACTTTGATGCAGGTGGAAAAGGTGATATACAAGGAAGTATCTATATCAAAAAAGATAAAAATGACCCAAATCATGTTATAGGCAGAGTAAAACTTGTCGAAGTTAATTCATACCTAGAATTTTATGATGAGCCCAATTGCTTTGGTGGAACTACAAGCAGAGCTAACAGAATTACATACAAAGCACCTTATAAAGATTTGCATTTTGATGCAAAATTAATAAAAGACAAAAATAGTGATAATTACAAAGTTCAACTAAAAGTTATAGATGAAAATAACGAATATTCAGAACATACCCTTGAAAAGAACAAAAGAGGTATTTTCTTGGACGGAGAAACTCCGTTTAAAGAGGTTCATCGTGCAGAAAATTTAACAATGTTTGTAGCTATATCAACTGCTGCTGTATTTACACTTTTGGGGCTTGGTCTATGTCCTAGCAAAGATAAATAAATCTCGCACATAGTTCGCAGGTCGGTTTTACTATAGCGACACAAATTATATTTCCACTTAAATTTTTTGAAAAATTTTTCAACACTATTTAAACAGTAAGTTTGAATATTAAATAGCAAATTTTATTTTTTCATGGTTTTATATTAAAAAAGGAGTATAATATGTCAGAAATAATGGACGGCGGGATTCGTTTTGAAAGTGTCAGACGCAACGCATACTGGAACAATGCGCATCTTGATACCCGTTTTCGTGTTGCAAAAGACTGCACAGATGATGCAATAAATCATTTAATTGACTGCAAAGAAAATCCTACTATCGGGCTGCTTGCAAGAAAAAAACACCGCACAAATAATTATCCGGATTGCTTTAAGAGAAACCTTAAAGATCTATATAAATCCAAACATGTAAAAGATGCTGATAACGCTTTCAAGGAAACTTTTGCGTCACTTTATCCTAAAACGGGGAAAGCACGCAAATTCCTTATTGAAACGAACAGCATTGTTTTGAACTATGTTAAGCCGATTAAAAAAAATTTGCGCCGAACTCTCTTCAAACTTTTCAACTAATTTATATAGCCTATAGGTTGTACAAATATACCCCAAAACATTAAAAATGTCTTTTTTTTCACAATAAAAAACACCTTGAACCGTCCATTTTTAAAAAATATATGTTTTTACATATATAAATAATGAGGATGTTTTATGAATAATATTAAATCAATTAATAACATTAATGTCCATAGTTTCATCTCTTTTAAAGATAAACAAAATTTCGATAATGCCAACACAACTCCCCCCTCTTTAAAAACAAATACTTTAATAAAAGGGTTAGATGCTAGTGCAAATTATAATAAATATAAAAAAACAGGACAGATTGTAATAAAAAATGAAAATATTAATGGAATGAAATTGTATACATACGAAAAAGATGGTTCTTATACATATGAAGAATATGACAAAAATAACAATTTATTATTTTTACAAAGTAAAAATATAAACCCAGACGAAATTTATCTTAAAATTATCAAAGAAAATACTAATTCTAATAACATAGAAGGAGTTCAAGCTTTATACAAAGACGGAAATCTAGAACACGTTGGAAAGTTTAAAACTCCATTAAAAACTTCTGAAGCAGGTTTCCCATATGAAGAAATAGGTTATTACCCAAAAACAAAAACTTATTGCATTGAAAAAGCTGATGCAAATAATATCAGAATGCAAAAATTTGATAATAATTTAAAACCCCAAAACCCATAATTTATCACCACAATCCCCCCAGGTTGTCTTGAGTAGCTCGCATTAAACGAGTCTACAATTTTTCTTTTCAGAAACTTCGTTTCTTCCAAAGAAAAGTCCTTCGCTCTCTGCTTGCTCCTCTCTAAACTCTTCACTTAGTTGGTTCGAGTCTTAACTTAAAAAATTTCAAGCATAGAAAAAGTCGGGACAAGCCCGAGTTTTTTCTTTGCAATAAAAAACTCCACACGCCAGAAGATGCTGGAAATTTTTGTAAGTAAATTCTATAAAGAAATAACGAATGTGGTTAATATGTCAGTTTTTAAACAAATAGAATATTTAAGAAAAATATCTTAATAAATATTGGTAAGTCGATTGCATAGGAGGTGTTAAACCTTGAAACAAGATGAGAACTTTGAAAATTACTTAAGCTGGAAACATCCGACTGAGTTTGTAGCTCCACTTCAAAGTAATAAATACGCGTTGTATTCATTAAAACAAGGTAAATTTATTACAGATTTTATATTTGACAAAATTGCTTATATTCCAAACGGGAATTACTTTGTAACAAAGAAATCCGGTAAAGTTCAAATTATAGATACTAAAGGTAATGTGCAAGATAAAGAAATCAAATATCCAGATAACTTTAATATGGAAGCTTTATGGAGATTTAGAAATAATGCTGAATCGTAAAATATTTGAAAAACAAGGAATTATAATCTATAATAAATATAGATAGATTAGCGTCTGGTCAAAACAACGTTGGGGAATCCTAGCAGTATCTAGAAGATATGGCGTGTTGTTCAGAGAATCTATCTTTTTTATATTAAAGAAGAAACTTCAAAAAGAAAAACGATGTTATCTATTCTTCTTCTTTTAAGCCCATAAATTATTTAAAAGTTAGAATAGGTTTCGCATTAAAATGTGTCTTTGTATTTATTGAGTTCTTCTACTAACTTATAAACTGTTGTTGAGGGATTATTTTTCTCAGGATTCTCATTTGGATATGATTCAAAAAGCCTTTTGGCATTTTTAATAGCCACATTTTCTTTGTCACAAATAAGGCTATATATTTCGGTAGAGTTTTTCTTATATTTTTTACCTAGCAACTTATTCAGTTTTTTACAATACGCTTCTCTAGTAATTCCAGTGTTATAATAATTAAAATGCAAGAGATACCAAAGTTCAAATGCTTCATTAGAATATGCTATATGTATATTTTTATATTTTTTAATCATTTGAAACGCTCTATTAAAATTGTGAGCATCAAAAGAATCTCTATCAAAGACACACCATATTTGAGAAAAATTTCTATGCTCCTTTATTGCTATTTTGGTTATTGTATCAGTATTAGCCCCCAAACCCTTTATTTCAACATTTGACATTCTGTACTTACATTTAATGCCATTAAAATAATTAGGTTCTGTTTTTTCACCTTCGCATAATATAAGAATATTATCTAAAATTTTCTTATTTAGACTTTTTCTTGTTTCCCTTTTTACTCTTGCTTTTTTGAATAAATCATCAGTGCCCATCTAGCAACTCCAATTTTAATCTATTTCATTTCCAAAAATTCCATATTCATCAATAAATGGAATTGCTTTATACTTTCCTTCTAAATAGTCTTTGTCAAAAGTTCTATCATATCTAATATTATAGTCATATAAGGAATATAAGCTAGAACCACCAAATTGATCTTTATCAACAAAATAAATCTGATCACGCCTAAAGTATTTGTTATTCAATAATTTTGTATCATGAGTGTTAAATATAAACTGAGCATTTTTATTTTTTAAATGAAATAACTTAATAAGGAAACGTGAAATCAATGGATGCAAATTACATTCAAATTCATCAATAACAAGGATATTTGAATTCTCAATAGTATCAAGAATAGGACCTGTCAATGAAAATAAATGTTGAGTTCCTTTTGATTCATTCTTATTGAAATCAAATTCTACTGTTCCAGCTACGTTATTTTTATCATTGTATTTATTATGATAAGTTTTAATTTCAGGCATTAATTCATATTTTGCACCTAGTGCCTTAATTCTTTCTAATTCTTCCTTTATATATTTAGGTGCTTTTTCAATATCTAGTTCCTTAAATTGAAAATCTTGAATTGAAGAATCTGCAATATTTAAGATGTCCATAAATTCTTTTTTATTTTCAAGAGCTTTTAAATATTCAATTGTTACAGAATTATATGTTTGAAGTCCAGTAATTATTCTAAGCCCATAAAACCATTCAATAATCGATTCTGCAATTTTACCATTAAATTGAGCAACTACAGATAAAAACAAAGCATTTTTTCTTGTTAATTCAATAATTTTAGAACCTTCTTTAAATTTAGCTCCTACTTTGATATCTTGCTCATGTCTTTCAAATAATAAAGATTCTTTAACTTTACTAGCCGCGAATAACCATTCATCAACAACAATAGAATTGTTTAACCTAAACCCATATCTATATTTAGTATTATTTTTTAAGAAAACAAACTCAAATAGACTTGGTTCACTCTCCGTTTTTGTAGATAGTAGAAATGGTGTAACATGGATCTTTTCATTAGCTTGAGATTCTTTCGATGAAGACAATACAAAATCCCTTGCAAATTGCATTGCTTTAAATAAATTACTTTTTCCACTCGCATTTGCACCAAAAATTGCAACACTTTTAAGTAATTTATATTGCTTAGTATCTATTGTATTTTCTTCGTGCTGAGTAATATTAGATGCAATCAGTTCGAGACTATTCAAGTCTTTGAATGATAAAAAATTTTGCACTGAAAACTTTACAAACATAGCAACCTCACTTTACAAATATTATACAATATTTTTTATCAAAAGTCAATATTGGAGAAAAATTCTCATTTTTCGTCTTTTTAAGATAAAACCCATTCTGTTTATGGTAAAAAGTTACATTTTGCAAATAGTCTTTAAAAGATAATAAACAAATAGAATAAGAGGTAATTAAAATAATATTATGAACATTCAAAAGAAACAAGCAACTAGGCTTGAGGACCCTATAAGAACTAACAAATATGCTCATTGTCCATTTGATAATAATATATTTATACAAATTTTGTATTTGATAAAATTATTCCAAACATAAATATAGCCCAATTGTCGAATAGAATATTTCTTATTTTATTCGTTTAATAAAGTGGGGGAATGTATGAAAAACAAACTATCAATATATTTAATAAAAGAACAAGTTACGGATGTAAATAGTATCTTTAAAAATCAAATAGAGTTGTTAAAAGAATATAATCCGGACAAGCAAGTTTACTTTGTTGGTAGTAATTTCCATCAACCAATGTGGTTAAAGAATTTCTTTGAAATAAACGACAATAGATTGTTTCAAGCCAATTCTAAGGTGGTTTTACTTGTAAAACGAACATACGGAGATATTCAAAGAACCTTTGCTTTAACTTTTGGCTATGCAAAACCTCTTTTTAACGAAGATGTCATTGAAGAACAATTTGGATTAAAGATTGTTCTAAATACAGTTAAGGCTGATGATATTAGAAAAATTTCAAAACTAAATATCGGTGGGAATCAAAAACAATCGCAGGAACAAATGCCAAAAGCTGCAAAAATATCCGATTTCGGATTTAATATTACTAGTGATTTAATGAAAACCGTTACTGCAACTTGCTCTGATCAAAAATTCGAAAATGCTGTTATAACTGGTGGAGATATTTTTAGTATTACTGTTGACAGGAAAATTGATACAATTGAAGATTTCTTAGATCATTGTTATCATAGGTTTACAGCAACTTCATATAGAGAAAATTTTGAGTGGATTGATAATATTAGAGCTGTAAAAAGCAAAGAGTTGATTGAAAAATTAGATAATCAAGTTATAAACAATATTATATCTCACTCTCTGGATAATATATGTCTTGCTGTTCCTGAAGTTATAAATTGGGAACAAGTAAAATGTTTTAAATATTCGGGAAACAGAGAAGAATACCATGATATTGACATAAATGATTTTTTAGCATCTTTTGAAAGCTTAGAAGATTTGTCTATGAGTAAATTAAAAAACAAATCTATAAAAGCAATTTCCGCGGAAAATGAAAATCAAGTTTTGTATAATTGGTCGGCACAAAAATGTTTAATTGCTGAAATTGAATATGAATATAATTCGTACTGTTTAAATAATAGTAAATGGTATCAAATTGATCATTCATTTGAAACCCAAATAAAAAAGGAATATTCAACTATAGATATTTATGAAACAGAGTTGCCAAATTATAAATCGAATGGTCGTAAAACATATACTGAAAATGAGTATAATGAAGATCTTGCAGAAATGCTTGAAGCAGCATTAATTCATAAAGTCGGAGAAATTCCATTTGGAGGTGGAAAAGGGAATAAAATAGAAGTTTGTGATATTCTCACAAAAAACAAAGACTTAATGCACATAAAAAAATCTGGTGGTTCTCCTTTATTAAGTCACTTATTCAATCAAGCCACCGTTTCAGCTGAAGCATTGTTAGACTCAGAATTTAGAACAAAATACAATACGAAACTACAAGAAAAAGGGTTTGGTTCATATATAGATAACGATTTTAAATCAAATAACTATACCATAGTTTTGGGCATTATTAGTAAAGGAAAGGAACCTAGACCTAATATACCGTTTTTTAGTAAAGTTGCTATTAGATATGCAGCAAAAACGTTATCTAATTTAGGCTATAATGTTGCAATTAGAAATATTCATGATGATGAATCAAGTTAGTCAACTAAAATCAGGTTTGAAAAGCCAAGCAGTACCTAGAAGGTATAATGTGTTGTTTCTAAATGGCATTCTGTCCCTACTCACGCGAGTTTTAAGAGAATTAGAGTTCTAATTGTAGAAAGTTATACGATTAGACTTGAACGCACCTGTAAACTCGCGTCAGCGGCCTCTCTATGAACATTCTTTAAATATAATAAGTTATAAAACAATTTATTATATAGGTCTTACGAAGTCTCCTTTAGATATATTTATAAAAGGAATTTTATTTTCTACAAACTCCTCAATATACTCATTATTTTGTGATTTAGGTAGTCCCATCAACAAATTATATAAGTTATTTGCAGGAACTCTTCTTGGAACTTTTTTATACTGGTCTGTTGTTAAAGTTGTTATCTTTTCTTGTACATGTGTTGCAGTCCCAATCCCTTTTACAATTTCTAAATTACCTAAACTTTCATTAGTATCAGGATCAAACATTTCTTCGCCAACAGCATATACTAAAAATCGTTGTCCCTGTTTTATACCATTATCTTTCCCTCTATTTATTATAACTTGGTTATATTCTCCAACATTATTTGCAGGATCCCTTAATGAAATAACTTTTGCTGGGAATTTATTATCATCAGTCATTACATTCCTCCTTTGATGTAATAATTTGTATTAAATCCGTTTTTCTTATAGTTGGTCGTAATACAATTTTACTTTTATTTTTCTTCAAATGTTCAATATTGTAATCGCTATAATATTTGTCTATTTTGACTTGTAAATATTTTTGAGAATTTACTGTCTCAACTATTCCATAACCAATAAACTTTTCAATGGTATCAATCTCCCATATTGCTGCAATTGAATCTGTAGTAAATAGCTCTGATGGAGTAAATATAAGAATACCATCTTTTATAAGTTTTAATTGAGGCAAAGGAACAATGGCTTCTTTAGCAATATTAACAGTAGTTATCAAGGCTTTTAATAATATAAAAAATGATAAAATTAATATTATAAGAAGTGAAATCCAAATTTTGGTACTAATCAGATTTATTTTACTATCAGGGTACCAAGCTAAAAAAATTGATATTATAGTTGGAATAATTAAAACTACCCACTCCCAAATATGTGTCACACAATTATCTATAATCCTTTTCCACATAATACGACCTCAATCCTACATTATAGAAGTATTTATATTGTAATATATCTCAATAATATCACAACATATATAACATGGATAATATATTAACAAACTTGATTTCTATTCTCGTTAGCCTAGTTTTCCCTCCGGTAATTTTTTATTATCAAAAGATGAAAAGAAAATACCGTAGTTCTGTTTTGAAATAGTTTGTTTTTAGACCTAAACAAGGATAAATAAATTCATTTCTCAAAGAAAACTACCAGAAAATTATTTTGGTTAGAAATGTTAAAACGTACTTGTTTTGGCTAATCGAGAGAAATTATCAACGTGGGCGAAAAAGAAACTCCACACCCAACACCACACTCCACGTTGCAATAGAGGTGGTGGAATGTGGGTGGGCTTTGTTTAAAATCCAATTGTGTTTTTGAGTTCGGAAGATTTTTTGACTTTTACTTCTTCAGACAGCATTTTTGTTATTTCATCAATATCTGTGGTTCCTAAGAAATCAACTTTCTTTTTAACAGTAGCAAAATCACCGGAAGTTAAACCTTTTAGTTGCAAGTTAGAATTTTTAATTCCGAAAAAGTAGTCCATAGCAATATTAGCTTGTTTTTGAGTTAAAAAGTCAAATCTAATCTTAAAGGTAAATCTTCTTAAACTTGCTTCGTCTAAGGTATCTAAAAGATTAGTTGTGCAAATGAACGGATATTCAGCAGCTTCCATTTGAGTTAGCATTTCATTGACTTGTGCAACTTCCCAACTTCTTACTGCATTATTTCTATCTTGCAAGAAAGTATCAGCTTCGTCAAAGATTAGCATAGCTTTTTTAGATTTTGCTTCAATGAATGCTGCTGCAATATTTTGTTCTGTTTCACCAACATACGGAGAAATCAAATCACTTGCACGTTTTAGCAAAACTTCTATTCCTAATTGTTCTGCTAAATATCTTGCATAACTAGATTTTGACGTTCCGGGTTCTCCATACAAGCACATTGAAAAGTTGAGTTTGTTTGAAGATTTAATCTTTTCAGTGAGAGCATTAATATCCATATTGGCATTGATTAAATCGACATTGTAATCTCCCATACTTTTCTTCGGCTCTTGTTTTACAACCTTTTTCTTATCCACAACTTTTGCAACATTTTCAATAAGTTCTTCAAAATCGTCAACAGAACCGTTAATCATTTTTGTTGTTTTTACGGCATTGTTGATTAGTGCAGGTGGAATATCATAATTCTTGTTTAATTCTTCAACTTTTTCCTTAGAAACTGTTAGTTCGTTCTTTTTTAAAACTCTATTCCAAATATTCAATCTTGAATCTTCTGAAAGTTTTTCAAACTCTATACAATAAGTCATTCTTCTTAAAAATGCAGGATCAACGTCATAAATATTATTTGTTGTCCAAATCACAGGAACAGGTGTTGTTTCAATAATCTTGTTCAAATAACCTTTTGATGCTGTACCATCAGAACCAAATCCACGATTTAGCACATCTTCAGCTTCATCAAAAAGAATACAAGCGTTGCCGATTCTTGATAGAATTTGCTGTTTAGAATACAAATCTGCTAATCTCTCGGTTCTTTTCGCTTCTTCGCCATAAGAATCTTCTGTTTTGACTGCGTAAAGTGGAACATTAGAAACATTAGCAATAAGTCTTGAAAACTCACTTTTACCTGTTCCAACGTGTCCATGCAAAAGGATATTCACGCCTTTTGCCTTTGTTTTAACAGCAGATTTTAGAATTTTTAGGACTTTTTCTTGTTTGTCTTTAATATGTGAAAAATCATTCAATGTAAGAGTTGATTTTTCGGGTTCTCCTAAAAGTATAGAGGTTATCTTTTCAACCGTATTGCAATTTGGAGAATCAAAGATTTTCAACATATTTGAATTAATTGAAACATTGTTTCGTTTGGGGATTAGGTTTTTAAAATAAAGACTATCCAATAATCTATCTTTCTCTCCGTATCTGATTCCAAGATAAAATCTACAAAAATTATCTATCCCATAACCATACAAACAGCTGTCAAATTGTGTAAAAACTTTGTTCAATTCTTTAACAAGAGCATAAGTAAAAATAGCCATTTCCTTATCGTTCATGTTAAAGATTTTTTGGATTAAACAAAGGCGTTTTTCAACAGGAGTTTGGATAGATTTAATCTCTGCTTTAAGTTTTTTAATTACAGCTTTCAAATCTTTTACAAAAGCTTTCTTTTCCTTGATTGTTTCGATTTCCAAGCACCCATCTGAATCAAAGTTAAAATTGCTTTTCTTAACCCTAAATTTCTCCAAGAAAGAATCAAAGAAACTGTCGAAGTTGTAAGAATTGTAATCAATCTGACCGCAAAGCTTGTCCAAGTAGTCCAATAATAAACGTTTTTCAAAATTATTCATAACAAATTACCTCTATTGCATCTACAGATTAACGCATCTGGATAATTTGTCAGGGCCTATGAGGGGATTTTGTTACAAAGCGACGCAATTTTTCTAGTTTCTTTATTCCTATACATTTGTACTTCAAATGTATTTTTTAATTAAAACAAAGGGGAACAGTAGAAAAAAGGAGAAGATATGGCAACAGTAGAACCTATAAGGAATAAGGAAGATATTGTAAAAGTTGAAAAAGTCTTAGCAGAAATGGGACAGCGAGAATTACTTTTATTTACTATCGGAACAAATTGTGGATTAAGGATTTCAGATATATTGAGGTTAAATGTCGAAAATGTTAGGAACAAAACACACATACAAATAACTGAACAGAAGACAGGAAAGTTTAAAAAGTTTCCAATTAATTCAAAGTTACAACCGATGTTAAAAGAGTTTATTAAAGGTAGAAATGGGAAAGAACCACTATTTTTATCTCACTGGGGACGGAGATTAGATAGAGTTACTGCATATTATTTAATAAGGAATGCTTGTAAAAAAGCTGGTTTACAAGAGAAAATTGGCACGCATTCTATGAGAAAAACTTTTGGTTATCACCATTACCAGAAGTTCAAGGATGTTGTACTTTTACAGAAAATCTTTAATCATTCAACTCCGACAGTTACTCTTAGATATATCGGAATAGAGCAAGATGAAATCGATTATTCATATAGCAATTTTATCCTCTAATCCTTGTTATACTGGGGTTCCCTTTACATTTTAATCGTCTTACATTTTCTATAAATTGTAAAGCATTTTAGCCGAAATCTAACTTATGACTATGGTACCACAAATAAAATTAAATTAAATAATGATTAAAAAATGTAAAGGATTGTTCTTTTTGTTTTGATTTATAGGTCTAAAACCATTGATTTTATTGATATTTGAAAATCGTCTTACATTATATAGATATTGTAAAACGATTTAGCCCAAAGGTGGTCAATGTGAGTAAATGTGTTCTAAGTAATAAATACAACACCATTATCTAGGAGATAATAATGCCAAAGCCTATAATAAACTCTAATTTTAATCAAGAAACTAATTTTGCAAATAGTCTTTCAATATCACCCAAAACAACGTTTGAAAGTCCTGAACTCGCTTTTAGACGAAAACGAAGCCAACAGTATATTAATACTCTTAGAGGTTTTGATATTCTTGGACACAATATTACACAAGACAAAATTAATTCAATCATAAATGCAATTAAGATGGAGCTTCCGGAATTATCTGTGAATGATTTGCCAATCGGAATTGTTGCTAAATGCTATCTTGGTGAACCTTATGAGGTACATACCCTTTCACTTATTGGCGGAATGATTATTGAACATTATAAACGAGGACAAGCTTTACCTGAAGATTTAGAAAAAGCCAGAACACTTGCAAACAATGAGAATTACGCATTTATTGAAGTTTATAAAACAAAACTAATTGCAATAAAAGAAGATGGAACAGCATCTATTATAAATGATAAAGATTAGGAGGCAAAATGAATAATGACGAATTGGCAATGGAAGTCAGAAGACTTGTTAATAACAATAATAGTAATATAAATGATAAACTATCTTCAATTAAAAATGAAGTAGGAGCTTTAGCAGGATTTGTCGAAGCAGAAATTCAAAGAGTAAATTCTAATATTGTTGACCTAAAATCAGATGTTTCTTCTATACACTCTGATATTTACCATTTACAAGATGATGTGACAAGTTTTAAAAATAGGTTTGAAGAATTTGTTAAAGATATAGAAAAGAAAAACAATATCACTCATGCTCAAGGTCGAATAATAATTTTAAATCAAGAAATAGAAAAAGAATTTGGCTTGTATGAAAAGGCAAGAAAATACTTGTTAGGGATATTGCAAACTGTTGATACCGGTCTTGTTAGTAAGCAAGCTATTACTAATGCTACAGAAGATTTAATGCTCGGAACTCCAAGATATTGGTTGACTCCATCATTAATTGCATTAGCAGCTTGGATTAACAATGACAAAGCACTTGCAGAAAAAGCTTTAAATGAAGGTTTAACTCGTAACCAATTAAAAACAATACTAATATTTACTTTAATTAGTAATAGACTTAAACGCAGAGATGCAAGTTTTATGTGGTTAAGTAAGTATTTTGAGCAACAAAATCCATTAGAAATGCCACAAGAAACTTTGATTTTAGTTAATGCTTATACTGATGGTGTATTTGGTCCAGATTCACAAGGGGAATGTATGGTTCAGCTTACAGGTTGGTTAGATTATCTTGCAAAACAACCGGAAATTGTTAAGGAATTAGAAGAAAACTGGATTGATAGAATTGGAATATTACCGATTTCAAAAGAAGAAGATACTATTGAATATAAATACTTACCTAAGTACAGTAAAGATTACTCAGCAATAATCAACCTCCTTGAAAAGGCACAAAGAAATAAATCTTTTTACACTTATTTAGAAAATATTTTTAATGCTCAAAAAGAGAATAAAGATTATGTTACACAACTAGATGACATTCTTTACAAGCTAGTAAAAGAATACGATGAAGATGAATATGAGTTAAGAAAAGAACATAAAATGTGTGAACTTATAATCAAGCACGAGGGCGACAAAGAACTGGCAGAACAAGAATTTGGAACTAATGTTGTTAGATTATTTGAAGACAAAGTAACCTTTTTCGATATTCTTACTAATGCAACCGTACAAGAAAATTCTTCTCCATCAATGAAAAAATTAGCAGTTATGTTAATGCGTGAATGGATAATAAATGCTTATAACGATTATATTGTACAGTATCGAAACACTTATCCGTCTGTAATAAATATAGAAATAGATAAATGGAAATGTTCAACTAAAGATGGTTCTGATTCAGAAGAACTCGGAGAATCTTACAAAGATTATTTAAAAGTCCGTTTAGATAGATTATTAAAAGAGCAACATGTTTCTTACATGGGAATTGGTGCATTAATCGGTTGTATTATATGGCTATTTGCAAGTAACGGTAATGGTGTTGCAATTTTTGGTGCCGTAGCCTGTGCACTATTTGTAGTTTTTAGTGTTATCAATAGCCAAACCAATAGAAATCAACTTAAAAAGCAATTTGAAAGAGATTATCAAAATGGCAGTTCTATTATAAATGCTTGTTGTGCTGAATTTGTAGATTGGCAAAATGCTTATAAAAAAGCTGATAAAGTTGCAGAAGAAGTTTCTGATTATTTGAAAAACTATAGTGCAAAAGATTTTACAGAAAATAATGCAACTAAAAAAGTATTAATGTTTGAAGCGGAGGAATAATTATGGAAGAAAATGAAAAAGAAACATTCCAAGAAGATCAAGAATTAAAAGAAAAAATGGCAATAGAATTTCCTGACTGGGATTTATTACCACCTGCTGTACTAGTAAAAAGGCATAAAGATGAGCAAACTAATTAGTTATGCACAATGGTGCGAAGTATTTAATAAAATAGAAAATTGGGAAATCGGCCATACAGATTCTGAAATTATTAATGCAATTGATAATGGAACTATTGACTGGGTATCAGGAGTTGCAGAACGATTTACAAATCAACTTCTTACCTTGATAAATAAAAGATTTACCAAATTGGAAACTTTTTATAATGCTAGGATTAAAACCTGCTATGACCAATTCAATTTGTCAAATTTGCTTATTTTGTTTCGGAAAGAATTAGTATTCTTAAAACATTTGGCGAATATTCCGGCAATTCCAGAAAGCGTAAGTAAGCAGATAGTTAAAGAAATTGAAGATTATGCTGAAAACGTACAAAAAAGTTTATTAGAAAGTTCCAAGAAAGATTTGTCAGGAAGCTTAAAACAAATAATTTTGGATATCAAGATTAATAATATTTAAAGGAAAAACAATGACAACAAAAGATGATTTTGCAAAAAAATTAAGGCGGTATTTAATAGCAAGAATTCCATTTGTATTTATCAATTCTATTGAAAGGAACAGAGTATTAGAAACCTTTGTAGATGTAAATAAAAATCTTCATTTGCCAATTTACGTACACACACTTTCTAAAGGAATGTATGATTTGAGCAACTCTAATATTGTTAATGAAGATAAATCTTTACCAGGTGCAATTGACTATATTAGCCAACAAATAATTCAACGTCAAAATATGACCTTTATTCTAACCGAAGTAACTGACATTGGTGATGATACAATAACTGCAAGACACTTATTAGATTTAGTTACATTAGCTGAAGAAAAAGGTGCAGTTATTGTTATATTAAGTGATAAGCCTGCTTGGAAAAGGTTACAAAGATTAGGAATGTCTTTAACTTTAGAATTGCCAGATGAAGATGAAATTTTATCTATTATCAAAGAAGCTATAGAGCCATATTCAACAAGCATTACCAATGAATGGGATGAAAATGATTATAAAAAAGCTGCCAATGCGTTTGTTGGGCTTAGCAAAATAGAAGTTCAAAATATCATTGCAACATTAATTGCTAAACGTGCCATCAAGAAATCTGACATAACAGAATTGATTTTAACAAAAGATTCAATGTTTTCAAATATTGCAGGATTAGAAAAAGTAAATTGCAGTCAAAAGGATATCAATGTTGGAGGACTTAGTGGATTAAAAACTTGGTTAGATAATAAGAAAAATTTATTAAGTCCAGAAAAGAAAGAAATCCTACAAAAGAGAAATATAAGATTACCACGGGGAGTTTTGCTTGTTGGAGTTCCCGGTTGTGGAAAAAGTTTACTTGCAAAATTTATAGCGTCATCTTGGCAACTACCTCTATATCGACTTGATTTTGCAACTATTCAGGGAATGTATGTCGGACAATCTGAAAACAGATTGAAAGATGCTTTGTCTTTGGCTGATACGGTCTCTCCTTGTATTTTATGGATAGATGAAATTGAAAAAGGTTTATCTGGTGTGGCGGGACTTGATTCTTCCGGAGTATCTACACGCATGATTGGACAATTTTTGTTTTGGTTACAAGAATCTTTGAAATTTGTATTTGTAGTAGCAACGGCTAACGATGTATCAAAACTTCCTCCGGAATTACTTAGAAAAGGGAGATTTGATGAGTTATTTTTTGTAGATTTACCCAAAGATAGTGAAAGAAAAGAAATTATCAACATTTATACAAAACAATTTTTAAATCAAACTCTTGATGATGAAATGCTAGACAAATTAGTTGGACTATCTGACGGTTTCTCTGGAGCTGATATTGAATCTACTGTAAAAGAAATTGCCTATAAAACAATTGTGGCAGGAGATGAAAGTATTACGGAACAAGTTTTGGTTTCTAACTTTGCAAATGTTGTTCCATTATCAAAAACTAACCCTGAACGAATAGATGCTATCAGAACGTGGGGTAAAGACAGAGCAGTTCCAGCTTCTGGAGAAAGCATACAATCATTTAGTTCTGAAAACACACGCAAAGTTCTGATTTAATCAAAATGGCAACAAGAAAGGATATAAAGGTTAGTGTACAAACTTCTAAAAGATTTTTTTAAAGTGATATTATGTGGTTCTGGCATTGGAGTATTCATTATATTCTTATGGACACCTATTCAATTTCTAATCAATATCCTAATAAAGCTTTTTGTTGTATTACCAATGTTTTTATTTTCAAAATTTATGGAAGCAACAGGTTCAAAACTCAAAAAGTTACTTGTTAATACCAACAATCAAATTCAAAATGAACTAAAATGCAAATATATTAGTGGCACAATAATTTTACCATTTATTATATTTTGGCTTTACTGTTCTTATGCTTTATTTAAAGAACTGCCATTTTCATCATCTGCAATATTATCTAATATTGTAATATTTGGCAGTTTCCCAATAAATTGGTGGATTGCATCGTTTATTGCCTTAGGGCTTATTGGTTTTGCATTAATGTCATTGGAAAAAGAACTTGGGTTTTGGAATATTATTTACGCTATGTTTAATGCTTTTGCGTTATTTGATAAATCTTGTATGAATTCGTTTGTAAACACAACAATAATACTTTTTGTATTTGTTTGCTTGTATATTTATTCACTGTTTGGACCATTGGAATTCCATAGCGTAATTATGGAAGATTTAGAAGCAGACCAAACTTTAACAGGACAAGAAAAATGGAGCTATTACTTGAATAAAAGAAAGAAATGGTAGGAATATGGAACAATTTAAAAAGGCAATAGATGATTTAGGCGTTGCAAATGTTTTGGCAATTTGTTTGATTTTGTTCACACTAATTGTTTGTATGATATTTTATGGAATTAACACAGCAGGAAATAATTCTAAAAATGTTGAAAACCCCAAAAGTCAAACAGTTCAAAAACAAGCTACAACTACTACAAATAAAGCTACTTCACAAAAATCAAATATTAATCGCAAAACAGTAACAAGCAGTTCAAAAAGCTCAAAAACTGTACCACAAGCTAAAACTCAAAATACGGTTAACCAAACAAAACCTAATAATAACGTTTCACGAACGGCAAAGAAACCTGTTTCACAAACAAAAACAGTACAACCAATAAAAGCTAAACCGAAACCAGCACCAAAAGTAGATATTCAAACCACAGAAGATTGGTTTAATGATTAAGTTTTAAGGAGAAGAAAAATATGAAAATAAAAGGGATATTAACAGCTATATTATTACTTTTGGTTGGAATTTTTACTTCTGCAAATGCAGAAGTTTGGCTACCAATAACGGCTGAAAATGGTAAAGTCAGTGAAGTCGAAATTGATACAATTGATATTGATTCTAATATTGCAACTTATTCATTAAAGAGAAAAGATGCAAATTATGAATATATTGCTAAAATGAAAATTAATCTTGATAACAAAACTTTTGCAGTTGTGAATAATACTGCATATTCAAATGGGAAACAAGTTTCATTCAAAGATAATTCCGATAAATTATCATATAGTGCAATAAAAAATGGAACTTTGGCAGATTCAGTATATAAAATGCTAATTATTGCAAAAGAAAGTCCGGCTCTAGATGTAAAACTTAAAACTTGGAATAAATATTTCAAAAGACAACAAAGACTAGTCCAGGGGAGCTGGCACCCTAATAATGTTGATGGATATGAACCTCCTCACAATGCAATCGCATACGTAACAGTCGTTCTTGATAAATATGGAAATATACTTTCAAGAACGTATCAGAATAATACAAATACTGATCCAATATATTCAAGATTTAATGAAAACTTAGAGCAAGAAATTAATAAGATTTTTATTAAGAATAGTAAATTTGAACCACTTCCATACGAATTTAAGGGAGATAAAATCATTGTTGTGATGAAATTTACTTATTCTTTTGATCGTAATGCAAAATCTGAAAAGATTTCTTGGGAAGAAACCGGTATTGGGTATTTAGGCTTTGGTAAAAACAAATCTAATTGGGTGATTGTTGGAAAAGCAATATATGTTATTGTCGCATTACCTGCTGCAATTCCTTGTGCTTTATTTCACATAAATGTATATGATTGGTTATAGTCATAAGAAAGGATTTACTAATATGAAACTTTATAAAGTTATAGTAACAACATTATTACTAGGTACAATGTGTACAAACGTAGCTTTTGGAATTGAAAATAACTCAATATTAGGAATTGAAGAATTTCCAAATACTCAAAGTTTACAAGCTATTATAACTCCGGCAGAAACTCAACAAAGCAATATTGCTAAATATTTAAAGCAACATACAAATGAGCAAAATTTAGAAGTATTTCTTACTTGGAGAAATACTATCAACTCTTCTCTATCCCAAAATAACAATTACAGGGAGTTATTGGCAAAAGAATTACATTCAGAAGAAGCAGTAAAAACAGTGCAAAATCAGCTATCTAAGACTGGATTGTATTTATTAAATTCAGAAGGAAAGTATAAATTAGCAATTAATTACGATAAAATTTACAAACTTTATGGAAAGCATATACCTGCAGATTGGGCTTTGTATTTGAAAGATTTATCCATAGAACAAAAATGTTCCCCAAATATCTTACCTGATAAAGAACAAAATCTTGTTATGTGGGAAGATTTTGCTAATACTTATCCAAACTTTGAAGAAATTTATGTAATTTATGAAAAAATGCAACATTACGAAAAAGATTATTTCACATCAGGCGTTTTTAAAGGGAAAAAGAACAATGCTAATATATATAAAGATGAAGTAGTTGTAGCTTATGACAAATTCTCGGATAAACACCCTTATTCCAATTATGCTGTGATTTGTACAAGATTATCAAATCTAAAAAAGTTAAAACATTCTTTTGTTTCACCTTATAAAAATCAATATGCAGCTATTAATGAATACAAAAGTAAACTTGCCACTTTCAAAGCAAACCAGAATTTTGTAAGAGAACATGCTGAATTTGTTTATGACTTAGGCAATAATTGTTGGCACAAATATTCAGACGAATATATTAGGGGGAACTACATTTTCGTATTACCGGTAAACGATACCGAGTTTAAAATATTCGATAAAAATTACATTGAAGGTTCAGTTGTAACAACTCCGAAATCTTATAATCTTAAAGATTTATGTGTGAAAAACAATCGAATTTTCTTGTACAACAATACTGATCTAAAAATCCAAGAAATAACTTTTAACAAAGATGCTAATCATGTAGAATTCAAAGATATTGATAAGGTAACATTAGCAGATATTTATAAGGGAGAAACTATTCTTTATACATCAAGCTTAGCCAAAACAGAGAACAATAATGTTCAGTTAACTGTCAAAGGTAAAAAATATCCTAAAAAGTTCTTTCTATATAATGATACACAAAATTCTTATGCTAAATACAATTTTGAAAATAACCCTAATATTAAATTTATAAACAGCTTTGAGTTCGTAGTAAATAGTAAAACTATCTTATATCTAAAACCAATTTTAGAAGAAACTAATGAGGAAGTTTCTCCAGATACTACTTTGAAAGATGAAAACATAGAAAAAGATAAATCCGAAATATTACCGATTTATGAATTTATTTTTAAGTAACAAGAGGTTCACACATGAAAAATTTATTAATTTTACTATTTTTAACAATATTTTCTTTGCCAACTTTAGCCGTAACTTCATACGACAGATATGGCAATAGAACAGGAACATATAGCACAAACGGAAATACAACTACACAATATGACAGGTATGGAAATCGGACTGGTTCTTACAAAACAGATTCTTATGGAACAACAACCACGTACGACAGATATGGAAGCCGAACAGGTTCCTACAAAACAGATTCATACGGAGTTACAACCCAATATGATAGATATGGCAACAAACTCGGAACTTTTAAAACTGATAAATATGGTGTAACCACTGAATACGACCATTATGGAAATAAAGTCGGTACGCGTAAAACCGATAGAGACGGTACTACAACAATTTATGATAAATATGGCAATAGAACTGGTAGTTACAGATAAGAAAGTAGGAAGAAATGTATTGTTCAAAATGTGGTCACAAAATTGAAGATAATCAAAATTTCTGTGGAAGTTGTGGAAATGATTTAACAACTAATGAGTTTACTCATGAGATAGGAAATACAACTTCTAACAAAATTATGAGAATATTCTCTGTATTATTTTTAGTTCTATTTATTGGTAGTGGATTGTTTTATCTGTTTGGCGGAAACATACCAAAATCTGCAAACTATGATTTATCAACACCGAGTCAAGTACTAGCCAAGATTGATGAATTACAGACAGAGTATTTTACATTAATCAAACGTAATGACGTGTTACTTGTTCCACAAGCTCATGAATTTGAAGAAGACCAAGAGGAACTGGATACTTTATTTGATAGAGTAAAAAATAACATTGATCACAAGAATCCTTATTATCAAGAATATTTAAACATTGAACAAGAATATGCAAATAATGACGGAGAAACAACTCAGGAAGTAAACTATTTTGCTCAAAGGCATTATGACGCAGTTGATAAATTGTTAAATGAAACATATCAAGCGGTAAGAGCAAAAATTCCACAAGAAGACTTCAAGCAATTAATACAAAGCGAACTTGCCTGGCTAAGAGAAGTTGAAGCTTATCATAAAGTCTATGAAAAACAGGAATATGGCACAATACGAACTCTTATGAACTACAATTACGAAATAAATATGAGAAATTTCAGAACATTGTTACTAATGTTGTATCTATAATATAAGGAGATAGAATGAACTGTCCAAATTGTGGGTATGAAATTCAAGATTATCAAAATTTTTGTACTAACTGTGGTGCAAAACTAGTCAAATCGAGTAAGAAGAATAAAATGGTAGTATTTATTATTTTGCTAGTGTTTTTAATAATAGTTAGTGCAGGTGCTATTTTGTTTTATAAACTAAAAATGGATGACTCCTCACTTAAAACCATTTTGAATGAGCAAGTTACAAACTTATCAACTCGTGAAGCACTAAATTTATTAAATGAACAAGATTTAAAATTGACCGAGTATAAAAAGTTTCATAAGAATATAGATGAAGTTTTTGGTATTTTTTACAATAACTTAATTGCTTTTTCCGGCAAAGAAACAGAATTTGAAAGTAAATTACAATGTGATTTTACTGGTGAATGTAATAATACAGATGTTCAAATTAAATTTTTAGATTCCAAAAGTGAAAATACGGCCGCAGAGGCTAAAATAACAGATCCTGAAACAAATTTATTTAATTTGTTGTTTGATTGTGAAGGAGGTTATCAAGCTGGAATTAACTACGACTATTTAGTCCAAAATTATTCCAACAATTTGAGTACTCCTTGGAAAGCATTTTTAAGTTTAAAACAAAAAGAAAATCATAAGAGAGGAATGTATACCTATTATTGTGATGGTTATCCAGCTAGTGCAGATATTTTAGTTGATTGGATTTTGGCAATGGACGATTTTCTAATTAAATATCCAGATTTCCCATTTAACCAAAATTTAAAAGAGAACTATAAAACTTATGTGGCAGATATGCAAAGGGCAGATATTATAGATGAACACAATATGGTAATAAAAGATATAAAACAAGCTTATGAAAAGTTTTTACACAAAGCAACAAAAGGGACAACAGAATATAATGATATTGAAAATTGGTATGCAACATTGAAGAAAAGTAATTTTAAAAGTACAACACCAGGTTTTTATAATGCAGATTACTAAATAAAAAAACAGGAGAGCCTCCCTAGTAAACCTCTCCCGGTGCCATTTCATGATATTTGCACAGTGATATGTATATGTTAAGTAAAAGTATCAAGTAACAAAGCTTTTTTCTGTTTATATAAATCGTCAAGTTTTTTCTGATTTTGAATTTCTTCTTCAAGTTTTAGGTACTCAATTTTCTGCAACTCTATTTCATGTCGTTTTTCTTCTAGCTTGATTTCTAATAAAATAATCTTATCGTTCATTTGGTACCTCAAAGCTTGTCTGTATATTTTAATTAAAAAATTCACTAACGATTTTTGAAGTTGATTTAATGTTCGTAAGAGTACACTCTAACGAACATTAAATTTTTGCCTTAAATTCTGTTCGTAAATCTTTCAATTTACACTTTACGAATATTCGTATAAAATCTTGACTTTTACGAATGGCGCGTTAGACTGTAGATGCTAAAACTCAAGCAAGGAGATGAATATGGCGAATATTAATTCTAAAACATTTGGTTATTGTAGGGTATCTTCAACCGACCAAAAAGAAGATAGGCAACTAGAAGCAATGTTAGATCTTGGAATTAACGAACGAGATATCTTTGTGGACAAATGTTCCGGTAAAAATTTTAACCGACCACAATACCAAGCACTAAAAATCCAACTTAGAGAAGGTGACGTTCTTGTAATTAAATCCATAGACCGATTAGGACGTAATTACAAACAGATTTGTGAAGAATGGCGTGAAATTACACGAGAAATAAAAGCTAATATCAAGGTTTTAGATATGCCTGTTTTAGATACTACAAGAACAGAAGGATTAATTGGTGAGGTAATTTCAGATATTGTGCTACAACTATTAAGCTATGTCGCCGAACAAGAACGTGCTTTTATAAAACAAAGACAAGCCGAAGGCATTAAACTAGCTATAGAAAAAGGTAAACGACTAGGCAAACCTCCAATTGAGTATCCAGAAAATTGGGATAATGTTTATAAGATTTGGAAATCTGGAGCTATTACAGCCAGAGAAGCAATGAAACAGTTAAACTTAAAACCAACTTCTTTTTATAAACTAGCTAAAAAGTATAAAAGAGATTAATTAACATTATACTAATATTCGTACTATTTATGAATTAGCTAATACAATCATAGCTTGTGTTATAATAAAGCCATGAACAACAATTTTAATGAACAAGAAAAAAATTTCCTTAGAGAAATAGATAATCCAATTCAAGTTTCAAATATACTACATATGTTAATACGGTATGCAAGTGATGTTGATATAATGCAGTTGCTGAAAAACTGTGTAATACTTGATAAAAAATGTTCAAAGGCTTTAGATGTGTTGTGCAATAAATTTGATGGTGCGAATAAAGCAATACTTATTTATCTTATGATTTATTGCTTTGCTTGTGATTATTCATCGGATCCTAAATTAGAAATTCTTGCCGGAATTGTATGTCTTCACCTAAAAGCAATTGCTATCTGCTTTTATAATTATGGTTTTATGTTTGGAGATCAAACTAAATATTCACAAGAAGAACAAAAAGATTTTGAGAATCTTTTAGCAATATTACAAAAAGGAATGGAAGCATGTACAGGAAAAACATGTGATATTACTAAATTAAATGATAAGTATTTATCAGAAGATGACCTAAAAACAATATTCAATTTAATTATTAACAACTACACGAAATATCATTTTTACTACTGCTTTAATAAGGATAATGTTGTAAAACTTGAAATAAACAAAGAAAACGAAGAAATGTATAATATTGCGTCAAAGTTTTACAAGCTTGTGAATACTAATAGATATCCACATATTATAGAGCCTCAAACTGGTTTTAAATTTCTAATCGGAAGAACACTAAACCTTTCTTATAAAATAACTGAAGATGAAATGGCTTTTACCCCAACAACAAAAGAGGTATTCAAAGGAACCCATAGAAGTTTAGTAAAAGCATTAAGTTATGATTATAGACTTAAACCTTGTCATTGGTGTGAACCAGATTTTAATAAAAAAAATGAAAAGAAAAAATGTGATAATTGCAAAAACTTATTGGAAGAATTAAATAAGTTAAAGGAAATAACTGAAAATCAACAACTTAAATATACAGATTTTAATAGGCTTATATCTTCTATTAAGTATAAAGATAACGAAAGACTTGCAGACTTAAGAAAAAGAAGAAAAGAAGCGTTGTTAAGTCTAATAAAAGATGATAGTAATAAAGAACAAGTTCAAATTATAAAAAAATTACTAGATATATGTTTTACGAATGAAGTTGTAATAAAAGACTTGGATGAATAATCATCACACATATAAATTAAAAAATCTGCAATTCGTGTTGAATACAGTCGCTGTTTAAGTTTGAGCTGTGTTTTGCTACTGCAATTTGTAAAGATTTGTATCTAAAAATAGACGAATTTTAACAGGATTAATGTGTAAAATCAGCAAAAATCAGCAAAAATTCGCTTAATTTTCTCCTTTTTTTTAGTGCTAATAGTCACTGATACTACAGCCTTGTAGATTTTTCTGTTTTTAAGAAAAATCTACATTGGCTAAAAGGCACGTTATTTTTGAAAAAGCAGTATGTTTGATTCAGAATAAGAGCATAAAGAACGCCGGAACTACAAAATATAAAACAGGCCAAATCAGACTAATGATATAGGTCTTAGGTAGTTTTGTGCAAAATTTCAGAATAAAGGTAGAAGAAATAATATTAAAAAGAAAGGAACAAAAATGGTTAGAAAAGAAAAAGACAACAATTTACTTAGTGGAAAAAGGAGAAAGCTATACGCTAAGTATCTAAAAGTAATAGGTCTCGGCGAAAAAGTTCAAGAAATAAAAAAGAAAGATTTTGTAAAGTAAAAAACAAAATAATGATTGCAACTTAAAAAAGGGACTAAATAAAATCGGGGGATTGAAATTGATTGGCTTAATAACCTCAATGAACTTAACTTTCTCGTCCTTACCGGATCGAGACGGCTGGCTCAACGAAGAAAATCATACTTCATTTCTCCGTAAGGGAAGATTTCCTATCCTTATTTCACTTAATCTTTCATTAAGACATAATAGGGTAGCACTCTTTTCTTTTTTTACCGGACGTTCGCTTAAGCTCCGTCCGCCTCAATCGAGGGCAATCGGGTTGTGATCATATATGCAGGAGTCCCATTTACCTGCACTTGCCCTCTTTTTAACAAGAAAGGGATATAATGACGCAATTGGAAACAAGAAACAAAACTGAAAAACAAGTTAATTTATACGGCATTTCAACATTGTCAGAATTGGCAGAAATTTTAGATTTTCCTGTGAAAAATCTAATTGATACAAGCCAAAAAGGATACCGAAGTTATTATGTGCAAGGAAAGACTAAGAAAAGATTAATAGAAGAACCTAACGTTATTTTAAAACTTCTTCTAAAGGATTTGAAAGAAATATTATTTGAAAAGTTTGACTGTCCAGAATACAACAAGTGTTGGAGCGGAGGCAATAATTATTTAAATGCACAAGCTCATGCCGGACAACATGCATTTGTTACAACAGACATTTCAAGCTTCTTTACAAACTCGAAAGCATGTTACGTACGAAAATTTTTCAAAGAAAAATTGAAAATCTCAGGAGAAGCTTTGGATATGATGGTGCAAATGTGTACTTATAAAGGGCATATCCCAACTGGTGCCCCCACAAGTAGCATTCTTGCCTTTTTATCCCATAAAGATTTATTCGATGAAATTGCAGAATACATGAGCAAAAGAGATATAACATTTACATTGTATGTCGATGATATTACTCTTTCTGCCAAACACGGCATTACTAGAGAAGAAATCAGATTTATTAAATCAGTTTTGAAAAAACACAAGCTTGAAATTAAGACAGAAAAAACAAAATTCTTTAGCTTCAAAAAAGCTATGATTACAGGTTTTTATCTAGCTCAAGGCGGCAAAATCAGTGTACCCGACAGTGTTGGACATAAAGTTGTGTCTTTATTGAGAGAGAAAAATTTAGGAGATATGAGTAAAAAAGAATTAAGGAGGTTGATAGGATTGATAAATTACTGCCAAACAGCAGACAAACGAAGCTTTTTAGCTACCAAAAGAAATGCTATTAAAGCGTTAAAAAGATTAGATAAAAAAGAAAAGGAGAAAAGCAATGCTTAAAATAACAAATATAATTAATGAAAATATGATAGGCGTTTGTGGGGATAAAACTTGCTGTACAGAAGGAAGTGATTTGATGCAAATAAAAGTTATTCCTTCAATACCGCTGCGAGATTTTTACAATAAGCACCTGGAAGGTATAAGAGGAATGAATATTGGGAAACATTTTGACTATATAAATACATTCCAAATCGCTTCAACCAAAATGACAAAAACTGATAGATTGATTTTAAAAGAGTTAGAAATTGGAGATGTATTCACATTTGACATAAGCATAAATATTTTAAGTTCTATCGATAGCAATGAAGAAAGCAATACCTGTAGGGAAATTCCAGATATAAAAAATTGTCTATATTCAAATTTAAGAAAATACCGAGACAATGATTGTATTGATAGAATTGTAACAACAGCTCTTCAAAATGCAGATAGATATAGCTTTAATTACAATGCACCAAGAACATTTAGAGAATTAAAAGCACTGGTAAATAAGATGTCTGAGGATAATTTATCCGAAGCAACTGCAGATATGTATACTCAATGGCAATATGTTTGTCTTGATAACGATTTTACTAACTTCGATTTTGACAATTATTTTTACTATAATCAAGATCTAGTTGAACGTGATAATGCCTTGTTTGAATTATCTGCACTTGGCTACTTTAAGCACAATCCAATTCCACTGAATCTAGACCTTCCAAAATATTTTAAGAATGTTATTGATAAAACTCACTACTTAGATTTTGACAGAAAGTGTTTATTTTAATATTGATTACGAGGATAGAATAGGGAGGAATAAATTTTACCCTCTTTAAAGAGTTGAACAACAAAAAATAAGAAAAGGGTGTTTTTATAAATGATAACAATTAAAACAGATAATTCAATAATAAATATATTGGCAAATAATTCTAAGATTTCTGTTGGAAAAGGTTTTGAATTGATTGTTGCCTATGTAGATGCAATAAAAGAAATTTATGAAGCAGCAAATGTTAATAATTCTGGAAAAGAAAATGAATCTTAGCTAATATAAAAAAGGGAGTAGAATGTATGGAAAAAGCGGTTGTTTATGCAAGAGTATCGTCAGAAGAACAAGCAAAACACGGATTTAGTATTGATAATCAAAAAAGACAGTGTATAGAATTTGCAGAAAAGCAAGGTTATTCAGTGACAAAAGTATTTGTTGACGAAGGGAAATCTGCTAAAAATCTTGAAAGACCTGAAATTCAAGAACTAATGGCGTATTGTAGTAAAAAGAAAAACAAAATTTCTGCTGTTATTATATGGAGATTGGATAGAATCTCGAGGAATACCGAGGACTATCACGGTGTTTTACGACCATTATTTGAGAAACAAGGAATAAAACTTTTATCAGCAACCGAAGCAAATGTGAATACAATAGAAGGTGATTTAATGCGAAATATTGGGATGAGTTTTGCAGAATATGAAAGAAAAGTAATTGGTGCAAGAACAATTGCTGGATTACGCCAGAAAGCAGAATTAGGTGAATATCCGCATAAAGCTCCTATTGGGTACAAAAATATATCAAAAGAAGATGGTTCAAAAACAATCATTATAGATGATAGTTGTGCCTTTTACATAAAACAAGCATTCAATTTATATGATAGCGGCTTGTATTCTCTTAGAAGTTTAACAGCAAAACTTTACAAAGATGGATTTAGAAGTAGTTCCGGAAGAAGAGTGCCACAATCCACTGTTGAATTTATCCTAAAAAACATTTTCTATACAGGAGTGTTCAAGTTTGAAGATAAAGTCTATGAAAATGCAAAGCACGTACCTATAATCAATAAAGAACTTTTTTACAGTGTACAAGATAGGTTATTATCCCCTGATAAAGCTAGAAAAAAGAATTATGACTTTGCTTATACGGGATTAATAAGATGTGCACATTGTGGCTGTCGATTAACGGCAGAATTTAAAAAAGGTAAGTATATTTATTATCATTGTACTGGTAATAAGGGGGGTGAATGTAAAAGAGATTATATCAATGAATTAGTGGTAGATAAGACTTTTGCAGAAATTATTCGATTGATAGTGATTCCTCAAGATATTAGAGAGCGAATCTTGAAGGAGCTAAAACTTGTACATGAAAAGAAAAACGGGTATTCAAAAGAAGTTAAAAATAATATTATCAAGCAAATAACAAGATTGGAGAATAGGATAGAGGAAGCGTTTACCCTCAAATTGGACAACGCTATAACTCATGATTTTTGGAAAGCTCAAAATAATAAATTGCAAATTGAAAAAGACAAACTGAAAATTCAACTGGAAGAAATTGATAAACTTGATAAAGCATTTTACGACAAAGCCGATGCTCTGCTTAGTTTTACAGATAACGCACATGATTATTTCTTGAAAGGCAATTTGCTACAAAGAAGAAAAATCATGGAAATTATTTCAGAACAAATCACATATAAAGATAAAAACTTTGATATAAAACTAAAGCCGATATTCCAAACAATAGTAGAAAATCAGTACAATTTAGTGCACAAAAATGTTAACAATCGAACTTCTGAAACAGGCATTAAAAAAGGGCTTGAAACTAATTCTTGCCCTAATAATAGAAAAAACTCCCCAGGTTGGACTCGAACCAACAACCTACCGGTTAACAGCCGGTTGCTCCGCCATTGAGCTACTGAGGATTATTCAGTCTTATTCAATTCACTTTATTATACTAACAAATAAAAAAAATTTGTAAAGGGGGGTAAATAAAATTTATGAGTTCACATGCCAAAATCTTCATACAACTTAACTCTTTGCAAAAATTTATTTGTCGATGGTATGATAGAAATATCAAGGAGAGATATTACAAAAAATGAATTATCACAATATTACAAAAGATGACATGCTTAACGGCGACGGTTTAAGAGTTGTTTTATGGGTTTCAGGATGTACGCACCATTGCCATGGTTGCCAGAATCCAATCACCTGGGATGTTGCAGGAGGTATTCCGTTTGATAAAGCTGCGGAAGATGAGCTTTTTGAAGCACTTAGTAAACCGCATATTTCAGGAATTACTTTCTCTGGGGGAGATCCGCTTCACCCGTTTAACAGAGATGAAGTTTTTAGATTAATAAAAAAAATAAGAAAAGAACTTCCGCAAAAAACAATTTGGCTCTATACAGGTTTTCTATGGGAAGAAATTAAAGACATTCCTGATATCGCAGATATTGACGTTATTGCTGAAGGGAAATTTGTTATGGAGCTTCTTGATCCAAAAATTCACTGGGTGGGAAGTTCTAACCAAAAAGTTATTGACGTAAAACCAACTCTTGAATCCGGAGAATTAGTTTTACACAATACTTAAAAAAAGAAGCCTTAGGGCTTCTTTTTTTAAGTATTGTCACATTTTATTAAGAAATATTTTCCAATAATTAATCATTTGATATAATACATAGCATGAGGCTATGGTGTGTTCAGGAGGGAAGTATGAAAGAACGCGAAAGTAATGTATTATCTTTATTGGAAGATAAAACTAATATATATGCGCGAAAAATTGCGTTAGGCATGAAAACACAATTTGGTTGGAAAGAGCTTACTTATGACGGTCTTGGCTTGATGTCAAGAAGACTTGCTGCATATCTTATGAACGATTTGGGAATACAAAGAGGAGAAAAACTCGCGATTCTTTCTGAATCTAAACCAGAATACGGAGTCTGCGTTTTTGCATCCGTTATATCCGGCCTTATTACCGTTCCGCTGGATATAAAGCTTACGAAATACGAACTTCAATCTATTCTAACAGACTGCCTGCCTTCTGTTATGCTTGTATCACAGAGTTATATTGACAAAGCACTTGAACTACAGAAAGTAATCCCTTCACTTAAGCATATTATTGTAATGGATGAGCACCCTGTTAATGAAAATCTGCAAAGTATTTATACAATACCAAATAATTATACCTGCAAATGGAGACACCGTTCCAGAAAGTCAGTAGTTTTTATAATTTACACTTCCGGAACAACCGGCAATCCCAAGGGGGTAGAAACAACCTTTGGAAACATGCTTGCCCAGCTGAAAGACTTGAAAACAGCATTTAATCAGATATTGCCTTACGGCGATGTAAGAGTATTATCAATCCTTCCTATGAATCATCTTTTTGAAATGACAGTAGGCTTTTCAACATTTTTGAACCTCGGATTTTCCGTATATTATACACACAACCTCAAACCTAAAGATATCCTTAATACAATGAGAGATAGAAAGATAACGTTTATGGTTGTTGTTCCTGCTTTCTTAAAACTGCTTAAGACTGGTTTAGAAGCAGAGATGAAGAATACTTCAAAGTTTTCACAGAAGATGTTCCCAATTCTTTATCATTTTGCTAAATTTGTACCATTCATCTGGGCCAAAAAGCTTATGTTCAGAAAAATTCACAAGTGCTTTGGCGGCTCTTTCAAAGGTTGTATGTCAGGTGGTGCACCACTTGATTTGAATGTAGCAAAATTTTTCCAGAGAGTCGGAATTCAAGTATATGAAGTTTACGGTCTAACTGAAACAAGTCCGATTGCAACAATTAATATAGAACGAAACAGGGATTTACGTTCAGTAGGCAAACCTCTTCCTAGTTATGAGGCCAAAACAGACCCTGAAACAGGAGAATTATTGCTTAAAGGCCCTTCTGTAATGAAAGGTTACCATAACCAGCCTGAACTTACACGTGAAGCCGTTGATGAAGATGGTTGGTTCCACACCGGAGATATTGCAAAAATTGATGAAAGCGGAAGGGTATACATCACAGGCAGAATTAAGAATATGATTGTTCTCTCCGGTGGTAAAAAAGTTTTCCCGGAAGAAGTAGAATCTGTGCTTGAAAAAAGCGACTTGTTTTCAGAAGTCTGCGTTTTCGGAGTTTCAAGAGAAGGCGGAGCAAAAGACGGTACTGAAGATATTGCAGCAGTTGTTGTTCCTTCAGAAGAACTTAGAAGTAAATATAACGATGAAGAACTTGACCAGTTGATGAAGGGTGAAGTAAAACGATTATCGCAGCGTCTTACACCATACAAACGTCCTATAAATATTACAGTGCTTAAACAAGCACTTCCTAGAACGGCTACCAGAAAAGTACAGAGGAAAAAGGTTAAAGAACTTATTCAGGCATAGGAGTTCAAACATGAAATTTGACACAAAATTATTACACGCCGGACATAATCCTAAAGAGCATCAAATGTGTATAAATGTGCCTATATATCCGACAACCGCATTTGATTTTGACGATGTTCAGCGCGGTGCAGATTTATTTGATTTAAAAGTCGAAGGCGATATATATACCAGGCTTTCTAACCCGACAAATAATATCCTTGAGAAACGCCTTGCCGAACTTGAAGGCGGAGTCGGAGCTTTATGCTTTTCATCAGGACAGGCGGCAACAACCGCTGCTATCTTGAATATAACAAACACCGGAGATGAAGTTGTTGCCGCCTCTACTCTTTACGGAGGAACATGTAATCTTTTCTCATCTACATTCAAAAAACTCGGCATTAATGTAAAGTTTGCAAAAGGAGAAGAGCCGGAAGATTTTGAACGTGAAATAACCGACAAGACGCGGTGTGTGTTTATTGAACTTTTGTCAAATCCGGCACTTAATATCATAGATATTGAAAAACTTGCTGATGTTGCGCATTCACATGGAATTCCGCTTATTGTAGATAACACAATCCCGAGCCCTTACCTGTGCCGCCCGATTGAGTGGGGCGCTGATATTGTTGTTCATTCGACTACAAAGTATATTTCAGGCCACGGAAATGCTATGGGCGGAGCGATTATTGATTCAGGAAACTTTAAATGGGGGGTAAATGGAGGGGTAAAATACCCTGAGCTTACAACTCCGGATGAATCGTATCACGGAATTGTTTATACAGAAACTTTTGGGAGAGCTGCTTATATTGTTAAAGCAAGAGCACAGATTTTAAGAGATATGGGAGCCTGCCCTAGTCCGTTCAATTCGTATCTTACTTTATCCGGTCTTGAAACACTTTCACTTAGAATGCAGAAGCACTGTGACTCAGCTTTAAAAATTGCAAAGTGGCTTGAAAATAACCCTTCAATAAGCTGGGTTAATTATCCGGGGTTAAAGAGCAGCAAGTATTATGAGCTTGCTCAAAAATACACACCGAAAGGATGCTCCTCAATTGTGGGTTTCGGACTTAAAGGAGGGGCAAAAGCAGGTGAAAAGTTTATCAATTCGCTCACAATTCCTATTCATACGACAAACATAGGCGACACCCGGAGCATAATCACTTACCCGTATTTGACTACACACAGACAGTTAAGCGATGAACAAAAAATTGCCTGCGGGGTAACAGACGACTTCATGAGGTTCTCTGTAGGTCTTGAAGACGTTGATGATATTATTGAAGATTTAGACAGAGCTATAAGGTTAAGCCAATGTTAGTAGAAACAAAACTTTTCAAAATTAATGAGCCTGTCCAGCTTGAATCCGGAAAAGAGCTTCCTCAAGTCGAAATTGCCTATGAAACATATGGAAAATTAAATGAAAACGGCAACAATGCAATACTGCTTCTGCATGCTCTTACAGGTGACGCTCATGCTGCAGGCTACCATCAAGGCGACAAGAAGCCGGGCTGGTGGGATGATATGGTCGGTTCAGGCAAAGCTTTTGATACTGATAAATATTTTGTAATCTGCTCAAACATGCTTGGAGGCTGCAAGGGAACAACAGGTCCTAATTCTATTAATCCGGCTACAGGAGTTGAATATGGCTTAAGTTTTCCTGTTATTACAATTGAAGATGTAGTAAAGGTTCAAAAAAAACTTACGGACTTTCTCGGGGTAAAAAAACTTATTGTAGCCGGCGGTTCAATGGGAGGCATGCAGGCGCTTGAATGGGCATTAAGCTACGGAGATATGGTAAGCCATGTTATAGTAATCGCTTCCACACCAAGGCTTTCAGCTCAGAGTATTGCTTTTAATGCTGTTGGCAGAAACGCGATACTTTCTGACCCGAATTTTAACAACGGAAATTATTACCACGCTGAAAAGCCGGAAAAGGGACTTGCTATCGCAAGAATGGTGGGACATATAACTTACCTTTGCGAAGAAGCTATGCATGAAAAATTTGCAAGAAGATTTCAGGATAAAGACTCGCCTAACTTCAACTTTGATATTGACTTTGAAGTTGAAAGCTATCTTGCACATCAGGGCCAGACTTTTGTAGACAGATTTGATGCAAACAGTTATCTTTATATAACAAAAGCTGTTGATTACTTTGATATTGCTAAAAAGTACGGTTCGCTCGAAAAAGCATTTAAGGATACAAAGTCCAAGTATCTGGTTATTTCATTTTCTTCAGACTGGCTGTTCCCGTCAAGTCAGTCAAAAGAGCTTGTTAAAGCGTTAATGGAGAATAAAAAAGATGTTTCTTATTGTGAGATACAATCACCTTGCGGACATGATGCATTTCTTCTGGAATACGAAACTCAAACCCGAATAATAAGGAGTTTCTTATGCACAGACTAAACGAACATTACACAGAGTCAAAAGGACTTCATCTGAATTATTCTATCATTACAGATATGATAGAAGCCGGTAAAAATGTTATTGATTTGGGATGCGGTGACGGCACGTTAACCAAAATGCTTAAGGATAAAGGCGTACGTGTAAGCGGAATTGATATTAATCAGGATAACATTGTCAAATGTCTTGAAAAAGGGCTTTCTGTTATACAGGGTGATATTGATGAAGGCTTGCAGGAATACCCTGATAATTCTTATGATTATGCTGTCTTAAATCAGACATTGCAATCAGTTGAGAAACCGGATTATGTTATACGTGAAATGCTTAGAGTAGCGAAACATGTTGTTATAAGTTTTCCGAATTTTGCTTACTGGCGGGTGCGTTTTTATTTGATGTTTCACGGGAAAATGCCAAAATCAAATATACTGCCTTTTGAGTGGTATGATACACCCAATATCCACCTTTTAACCATAAAAGATTTTTATGATTTTGCAAAACGCCATAATTTCAGGATTGAAAAAAAATTGTGTATGACAAGAGCACGGATAAGAAAGAGTTTATTTCACAGACTTTTTGACAACTTATTTACCGAGGAAGTGATATTTTTATGTACGAAGAATTAAGTGAAATACGTCAAAAATGTTTGAATTGTCATAAGTGCCCGCTTGCTGCTTCAAGAACTAACATAGTTTTTTCTGACGGCGTACCAAATCCGAAACTAATGCTTATAGGAGAAGCTCCCGGATTTTATGAAGATCAGCAGGGAAAACCTTTTGTCGGGAAAGCAGGACAGCTTCTCGACAGGATTTTTGCATCTGTAGGATTTACGCGGGAAAAAGATATTTATATATGCAATACGTTAAAATGCCGTCCTCCTGATAACAGAAACCCGCTTCCAGAAGAAAAAGAAGCCTGCTGGGAGTATTTGAAAGCCCAGATAGAAATTATTAAACCAAAGATAATTTTGCTTTGCGGAAATGTTGCAGTGCAGTCGATTTTGGGAAATATCGGAGGCATTACAAAACTCAGAGGCAAATGGTTTCCTCCAGAGAGAGCAGTTGTTGAAGTTTATGGTGCAAAGATGATGCCGATTTTCCATCCGTCGTATTTATTAAGGAATGATACACGTGAAAAAGGCGGCCCTAAATGGCTTATGTGGCAGGATATTCAAGAAATTAAACGCGAATATGATAAACTGTAAGCTTACATCCGGCTTTGTTCACGCTTTATAGCTTCAATTTCTTCTTTCATCCGATTTTTCATATCTTCCTGCTCTTTCTTCGGTCTGCCCTGCAGTCAAAATCCCGCCAATCTGTTTTTCATAATCTTTTTTTAACAGGTTCAGGTTTCGCTCCACTACTTTGAATTCTTTCCAGACAGACTTCACTTTTTTATCGTACAATCACTGCTGCTTGCAATCCTTTCCAATTTCTGCGACAGCATAAACATTTCCTGTAATTCAGGGTACAATTTTTCATAAAAAATTCTATCAAGTTCATTTATCACGTGTGTCTGTTCAGAGGTTAAATCCAGCGAACTATAGATAGCAGCTCTGCTGTTTTTAATTTTTTCGAGAATTTCAGAAGAAGTCTGAAATTCTGCAAACACAGGATTAATAAAAAGTTGAACAAACATGCAAACAGTTTTGAAAGTCGTACAGAATTTATGCAAACTATATTAGAATCAATGGAAAATTTTGCTAAATTATACAAATAAAAAAGAGTTCCATATGGAACTCTTTTTTATGGAGCGGAAGACGAGACTCGAACTCGCGACAGTCTGCTTGGAAGGCAGATACTCTACCAACTGAGCTACTTCCGCAGAAGTATAAAATTTTCATATAAAAATTTTATACTAAACATAATTAATTATCAAGTATTATTATTGCGGCAATGATGTATTTGCTCCATCTAGGGCTGGAGCAGAATTTACTGCTGCGTCTATTGCTGAAGTATCTTCCGGAGCTGTATGAGCATATAACCTCAGGCTTAATGTTGATATTAAAATCTTTTTATCTTTTGCATAAGGCTTGACTTCCAGCTCATTTATTCTGATATAGTATGGATACTGGTATAAATCTTGTATAAGTTTGCCTAAATTTACATAGTTTGAAACCAGCTCCATGTTTACATCACATACAAAGTAAACATCTTTACCGAATTTTACGAAAGCATCAGTATCTGGATTGTATTTATAATCAATTGCTTTTATTTTTACAGAATTTGCATGAAGCATTTCTATTACATCATTATATAAAGTAAAGAACAGCGTTTCATTACCCAAATCAGACTCTATTGGAGAATATATTTTCTTTTGGGATGAAACTATAGAATCTTTAATTTGTTTAATTTTCTTTTTAACAATATCCAACTTTGTCTGTAACTCTGCTACTTCACCTTCTTTGGCTTCAATCTGTGCTGCAAGCGATTTAGACTCTGCAACTTTTGGAGAAATCATAGAGTATGAGCCGAAACCCAGCATTACTGCTAATACCGCAAAAATTATTACGCCATAATATTTTTTATATTTATCCATCTCAAATCCTTCTAATTGCTTTCGTTAATAGGTTCTAGCCCTGGAAGGCCATTGTTGTCGGTATTTTCTGTACCTTGTTTAGCCTGGGATTTACCGGCATTTTTATCATCTGAAATTATAAATTCATAGAAATCCGCATTTAAAGATGTCAGGATAGAATCTGTATCAAATTCTTGACTATTTGTGTTATCACCATTTTCAACATTCTCTTCTATTGGAGTAAAGCTTGTTTTAGAAGCAAGTCCCAGTTTTTGAAGCTTAATGTCTGAATTTGGATTGTAATCCTTTATGCTTCTAAAAAACGCATAAACACTCTCAAGATTATCCGCCTGACCTTCAATAGTTGTCTTGTCAGATAATTTTAAATGTGTAAGCCATAATTTTTTAGGGATTTCTGTTCCAACAATAGTATAATAAGAATAAATATTCTTATTATGAACAAGGCCCAATCTTATTTCATCTCCCTCATCAAATAAATCTGATGATATGTTTTCATTATCTTTTAAGAATTGGTTAATTTCTTGTACCTTCTGATTTAGTTCAGCCATTTTATTCTGCTGAGTAGAAATTAAATTTGCATAATATAATAATGCACCTACTGTTGGCAAAATAATAACTATTGCCACAACTACAAATGCAAAAATCAGAAGCTGCGGTGTTAATACAATTGTTCTTCCGGCAAGCATAATTTCTGGCGGCTGCTCTGATGTATAAATATCACCTAAAGATTTATTGAATAAGTTAAAATGTGCATCAGAGTATTGTTCAAAATCTTTGTAAATAGCTGCACCAATAATATCCAGTGATACTATATTTGCAAATTTTTCATCTACTTCCGGTCCTAATTCCAAGAATGCTTCTTTAGAAAAACAATTTGCTTCCTGATGGATTATTGGAGCAGTGTAAGATAATTTACTTGCCAGAACTTCCGCGCTGATAATATTAGTTTTTGAAACAACGCACAGATACTTGGAAGGTAAATTTTTGAGAATTGGTGTTACCGTTCCTACAACTGTTGAATAGTTTTCAGCATCATCTAGAACCTGACCGATACTAATTCTTTCTTCATAAGTATCTACATAGTTCTTACCGTTCATTGTTATAATTGTGCAGCAATAGCTGTCAACAATTAAAAGTACCCAAGAATCAATGCTGACATCAACTCTTTGTTTATACATTAGAGCATTGAGCACAGAATTTACGGAAGTATCAATTCCAACCAGCTTATAGCCCATGTCTTTAATGCCTAAAGCAATCTCAATTAACATTTGTTTTTGAGCTGCTGTATAAGCTATTTTATAAAACTGCATTGAAGCATTTGGCAGTCTTACAGCACTTACTGCCGGTTCTACTGTTTTAAAGATATAGTGGTCAGCAAGCTCTTCCTCAATCGCATTAGAAATCTGAGCTTCATCAAGAGCTGCCGGATAATCGTTTGTTTTGAAAGCAACTGTAGGAATATTAAGCACAACTTCAGTTCCTTTTGGAATTTGCAGTTCAAAGAACAAATCCTGCAATGCTTCTTTAAATAAGTCTAAATCTGCTATTTCACGTCTGCTTGCATCATATTCAAGCTGTCTGATTCCGTATTTCAAAACAGTTTGAGTTGCGAAATCAATCTGAGCAACCTCTAAACCAACTTCAGGAGTTACGGACACACCTACTATACTACTCTTCTTCAATAATGCCATATCAGTTTCTTCCTATTTTTTTTTATTGTACAATAAAATTTAAATTTTGTACACAGGATAAATAGATGAAAAATTTAATTGAAAAAATTAGAAAGCTGAAAGAAGAGAAAAATGCAATTGTCTTGGCACATAGCTACCAGAATATAGAAATAGATGAGGTTGCAGACTTTGTAGGAGATTCTTTATATCTTAGCCAGAAAGCTAAGGAAACCAATGCAGATATCATCGTATTTGCAGGAGTTTATTTTATGGCACAGACTGCCAAAATTATTTCTCCTGAGAAAAAAGTTTTACTGCCTAATATAAATGCAGGATGTTTGATGGCTGACATGATTAACCATCAACAAATGGTTGAATTTAAGAAAAAAAATCCGGATGCACCGGTTGTATGCTATATTAACTCGACAGCCGAAGTTAAGTCAGAGTGCGACATTTGCTGCACAAGTTCTAATGCATTAAAAATTGTTAAGAGCCTTAATGCTCCGAAAGTTCTTTTTCTCCCTGATGCAAATCTGGGCAAATGGGTTGAGAGCAAGCTTAGCAAAGTTGAAGTTATAACGTATGCCGGCAACTGTCCAGTCCACCATGATATTGAAGTTAAAGACATTGAACTGGCCAGAAAAAAACATCCGGACGCTAAAATATTAATCCACCCTGAATGCAAGCCGGAAGTAAGCAGACTTGGTGATTATGTCGGAAGTACAAGCGGTATAATGGAATATGTACGAAAAAGCAAAGATAAACAGTTTGTAATTGTTACAGAAAAAGGTGTTGCTGACAGACTTGAACGTGATTATCCGGATAAGAAATTTATTTTGATTAAAAATAACATGCTTTGCGAAAGCATGAAATTAACAACACTTGACGAAATTTTGTATTCGCTCCAGCATGAAGTTAATGAGATTACGCTGGATGAAAATATAAGAAAACGCAGTGCAAACTGTATTGAAAGAATGTTGAAGGTTTCAAAATAATGGAAAATAATACCATAGTTTACGGCAAAAATGCTGTCATAGAAGCTCTAGAAGCAAATAACAGGACTTTTAATAAAATCCTGATTTCTAATAATGCGCACTCTGACAGTAAAATCGAAAAGATAAAAGAACTTGCTTCAAAACAGGGAATTGTTTTCCAGTTTGTTAATATGCAGAAACTTAATCAAATTGAGCCCGAAGGACGTCATCAGGGTGTAATTGCACAGATTTCACCGGTAAAATACATTGAGCTTGATGATTTTATTGAAAAACATAAAGGAGAGCTTACGAAAGTTGTCGTTCTTGACGGAGTAGAAGACTCGCATAATGTAGGAGCAATAATCCGTTCCTGTGTATGTGCAGGAGTTAAGGGAATTATACTCCCTTCAAGACGAGGAGTACTTATAAATTCGACAGTTGAAAAAACCAGTGCAGGTGCTGTTAACCACATTTCAATTATCAAAGTAAACAGTCTTGTAAATGCGATACAAAGACTAAAAGAAAACGACTACTGGGTAATTGCTTCTGATCATCATGCAAAAGATAATTATTTTAATATTGATTATACTAATATGAACTTTGCTCTTATAATGGGGGCTGAGCATGCAGGGATTTCGCGGTCACTGTTAAAACTTTCGGACTTTGTAGTCAAGATTCCGATGTTAACAAATTTTAATTCTTTAAATGTTTCCAACGCTGCTGCTATAATATTATTTGAGATGGTTCGACAAGAGGTAGAGAAAAATGGCAAAAAAAAGTGATACATTAAATTTAATAATAGATGATATTTCTGATGAAGGTGTTGATTTTAACAGCATAGAACCGGTTGAGGAAGATGATGATACTATTGCTATTGAAGAACCAAAAACCCAAGAAAGCTTAAATTCTGTAAATTCTGACGATTCAGTAAGGATTTACCTCCAGCAGATTGGTAAAATTCCTTTGCTTACTCCGGAAGAAGAACTTGAAGTTGCAAAGAAAATTTACGAAACACAAAGCGAAATTGCAAGAAAAGTGCTTATTAATGCAAACCTTAGACTTGTTGTAAGTATTGCGAAAAAATATATAGGAAGAGGACTTTCTTTTCTTGATTTAATTCAGGAAGGCAACATGGGGCTTATCAAAGCTACCGAAAAATTTGATTATACGAAAGGATACAAATTTTCAACCTATGCAACATGGTGGATTCAGCAGTCAATAACAAGGGCAATTGCGGACAAGGCAAGAATTATAAGACTGCCTATACACTTAATTGAATCGATTAATAAAATTAAAAAAGCCACTATGGATTTGACAACAGAACTCGGAAGAATACCTGTTAAGCAGGAAATTGCTGATAAGATGGGCATTCCTGTTTCAAAATTAACATCAATCATAAAGGCAACTCAGTCTACAATAAGTATAGACACGCCAACAGGACAGAAAGATGATTCAAACAAGATTATTGACTACATTGTAGATGAATCAACAATAGCGCCGGATTCGCTTGTATCACAGGAGAGCATGCTAGATGATATCAAAGGCATGCTTGAACAGTTAAGCCAGAAAGAAAGAGATGTTTTGATTTTACGTTTCGGGCTTAACAATGACGGAAACAAAAAGACTCTGGATGAAATCGGTTCAATCTACGGAGTTTCAAGAGAACGTATAAGACAGATTGAAAACCGTGCAATTTCTAAATTAAAGAAATTGTGCAAAAATAAAAACCTGACCTCGGGATTGAAAAACTACTTCGGAGGCTAGTGCTACGCACGTAGACATTTGGTCGGGAGACATTCCGTATAAATACCAGACTATATTCAAATACCAAGTCTCCCTCAAAGTAAAACTACTAGGGAAAAGAAAAAATGGCAAATTTAGATAGAATTAACGAATTAATTGGAGAAAAAGATTTTGAAAAAGCTCAGGAACTTATAGAACCTGCACTTAAAGAAGAGCCGGATAACATTGAGCTTTTGAAACTCGCAGGCCTTACAGCAGTTAACCAGGGTAACTATGATAAAGCACGGAGAGCATTTGAAACAGTTGTTAAATACAATCCTGAGGATGCAACTTCATTCTTTTATCTGGGGAGCTGCTATGATAACCTTGGTGATTTAGTTTCAGCAAAAAATGCTTACCTGACAGTTATAAAACTCCGTCCGGACTATCTAGACGGATATAAAAGCCTTTGTATTATATTAATGAAGCTCAACGAAGCCGAAGAAGCTGTCAAATACGCTTATAAAGCTTCTGCTATAGATCCGGAAGATTATATTTTTGATTTCATAATCGGCACAGCTTACATGAAAATAAAAGAGTTTGAAAAGAGTATTGAACCTTTCAAAAAAGCTCTGGCTAAATCTCCGGAAAATCTCGGAACATTGAACAGCCTCGGAACAGCATGTATTGCAACAGGAAGAAGCGGCGAGGCTATAAGTTATTATCAAAAGGCTCTTGAACTTAATCCTAAAAACCCTATGGCTTATTACAACATCGGTTCAGCTTTTCAGATTCAGCAAAACCATGAAGAAGCCTGTAAATATTTCAGAAAGGCAGTAGAGCTTGATAACGAAGATGAAGGTTTCAACATTGCATTAGCTATGTCCATGGTAAAAATAGGACAGTATAAAGAGGCGGCAGAAATTTATAAAAGCCTGCTTATTATGCACCCTGAAAAAGAAAATTACAAATTTAATCTTATTTCCTGCTACGAAGCAATGGGAGAAATACAAACAGCCATTTCTATGCTGGAAAAAATTGTTTATTTAAACCAGAAATTTATTCTTCCTGCACAAAAGCTTGCAAGCCTTTATATTAAGACTAATCAGCTTTCTAAGGCAAAAGAGATTTATGACAATATTCTTTTGAAAAACAAGCCTTCTGCAGAAACGCTTCACCAGTATGCAATTTTATCTTCAAGTCTTTGCGACACTGACACTGCAGAGAAGATACTAAAAAAAGTTATTAAGATGAATCCTAATATTGCAAAAGCTCATAAAGATTTAGGGATAATATTCCTCAACAAGCGTCTTTTCGATTATGCGGAAGACGAGTTTAAAACAGCGATGAAGCTTATGCCTAATGATTTTGAAATAATTTTCGAATATGGAAACTTCTTATACTCTGTTTCTAAAAACACAGAGGCTGAAAGATATTACAGAGAAGCGCTTGATTTGGAACCAGAAAATGTGCTTGCATTAACATTTATGGCCTTAAATAAACTTATCCTGAATCAGCTTGATGCAGCAAAAGATTATATAATGAAGGCTCTTAAGATTAATCCGAATCACGAGTATATTCAGTTCTGCGCAGGACGAATTTTGTTTGCACGCAAAGAATTTGATGAAGCAAAACACTACCTTATTCACGCTGTTGAACAAAATCCTGATATAGAAACACAAAATACACTTGCTCTCACTTATTATGAACTCGGAGAATACGCATCTGCTATAAACATTTTTAAAAATCTTCTGGCAAAAAAGAAGGATAACATATCATTATTGATGAGTCTTGCCAGATGCTATGAAGGCCTGAAAGATAATGATAAGGCTCTTGAGTATCTTGATAAAGTTGTGACTATCTTCCCTGAAGATGAAGAAGCCCATGAAATGATAAGAAGAATTTCATAAACAGGCAAAAAAATATTTTACCGGGTTTAAATTATTATGTTTATATCACCCGTTCAAACTTATAACCCTGCTTACAGAGGCAATAACCGCGAAGTTTTCAATAAAAGCGGGAAATTTTTGTACAAAACCACAACTTACTTTTTCAGAGAAGATTTAAATTGGACTTGTCTTGCGGAGCTGCTTGGAGAAAAATATAAAACAGTACAAAAAGTTAATGTACTTAACCATGCCTGTTCCAACGGACAGGAACCATACACTCTTGCAGTCAAACTCATTCAAATTCTAGGAAAAGAAGCAAAAAAATTCTTTCCCATACAGGCAAAAGATATTGATTTCGATAATATAGAAAGTGCAAACAGAGGCGCCTCGGTATTAAGCTTAATGAGATGTACAGAATTAATCACTATACAAAAAATCAACTGACCTCCTTTTTCACTCTGGGCAAGCCAGCAAATCCAAACAATGATTTAGTTTTAATTCCAAAAGAAAATATTAAAAGTAAAGTTAATTTTTCACAGGCAGATATATTAAAAGACACTTCCGAAAAACTTCCGGATAATACAGTAATCCTATGCCGCAACTTTTGGCCTTATCTGACACCGGCCGAACGAGAGCAGCTTGCCTCAAATTTATATCAGAATATTGGAGATAATTCACTTATTATAACAGGAGATTTTGATTACCGCTCTAATACACCTGATTTGTTAAAATCTCGAGGTTTTGTTGAAATTGGAATGAACAATGTCTATATAAAACGCTAAATTCTTTGGTCAAGCTTTCCGCCGATTTTAACAAAATTTACGTAATAATAATTAAATACAAGAACCGCAATAAACACCATATAATAGAAATTTATAAGTGTAAAAATAAAGTGGGTTATCACATTTAATCCGAAAATCGTAGTCAAAATTGACAGAATAGAGTATGAGATAAAAAGAATTAAATACAAGCCAAGATTTTCGAAAAACTTTTTACTAAATAAATCTTTTAACGCTAAAAACAGTGCTTTGAAAGGATTTTTTGACTTAAAAAACATTGCAGGAATATAAAATAAAATCAAGAAATACTCAAGCCCCATTGTTATTAACAGGAGTAAATTCCATGCATTAAGTCTAAACAGCTGTTCGTCTGTAAGCGACATAAGAAAAGATTTCAACGCAACCGTAGACTCAAGAGCACCCGACATTGCTGTTGATGATATTCCTATATTGCCTATTAGCTTCATGCCGGCAGCATAAGAAGCACCAAGTACCCCGATTGATAGAACAGCAACAATAAAAATAAGTCCTAAAACGGACAGAAAATATTCACCAACACCGGCAGGAAAATCTTTAATAAGAGAATTAGGGTCATCCCGTTCCGGCTCCTGTACACAGGTTTTAAGCATAAAAGACCAGCCGGAAATAAACGCCGCAAGCATAAGTATAAACAGTACAAGCGCAATAAGCAGACTTACTAAATTTCCGCCCAGCGAAAACAGGATGTATAAGCTTGAGAGCAGCGAAAATAAAATTAACGGTGTCGCAAGTATTATATATTTATTTGTAAGGTTAAAACTCTCTTTTATACAATTTAGCATGAACTCTCCTAAACTCTGTACTGTACTACAGACTGCTCGATTATATCATCAGAAACTTTTGCAGCAAAATCTCTGAAACTATTTCCAATATTCGACTCAGCATTTACTTCCGAAATACTTACACCCTTATTAATTGCTTCCATTATGGTAAAGTAATTGTTAGGTATCTTCCAGTAAACAGACTCACCAAGCGTATTCTCAATATCTTCAATCTTGATTTCGTCATTTTCCATATACCGGTTAATAACTATTTTAACCTTATTTGAAGGATATTTTCTGGAACGGAAAAGATTTAAGCAGCGCTGTGCATTGCGAATTGCCGGTATATTAACAATTGTAGTAAACATAATCCAATCAGAGCTGTCCAGAATTTTTAAAGATATCGAGTCAATGCTGGATGACATGTCAACAACAATATATGGAAAAACTTTTTTGAGAGCAGAAAATAATGTCGTAATCTGCTGTGTAGTTATACTTTCTGACTGTTCAATATAGCTCGGATCAGAAAGTACATATAAAGACAAGTCTTTATACTTTTCAAACCCCTTAATAAGAATGTTTTCTTCCTTATCAATCAGCCTTCTTATAACATAATTTACATCGAAAGGCGGATTAAGATTTAAGAAAGTTGAAATATCTCCGAGCTGGAGGTTCAAATCCACAAGTGCCACCTTATCTTTTGTAACCTTTGCAAGCTCTGCTGCAAGATTAACAGCAATAGTCGTTTTGCCTATACCGCCTTTATTAGAATAAACTGTTATAATCTTTGACTGCGAAACTTCGTTTTCCGGAGAAATACTTGCAAGCATTGAAAGCACTCTTACTAAATCTTCTCTTAAAACAGGTTTTGGCAAAAACTCCTTTGCTCCAAGACGCAATGCTTTAATTATGGTATTTGTCGAATAGTTAACAGAAGTAATTATTATCTTGGAAGTAACGAGTTTCAGCTTTCCTGCAATTTCGTCCAGCCCGGCAAAGTCTTCTGAAATGTCCAAAATTACTATAGGATTTTCTGACTGCTTTATATCTTCATAACCTCTGGTAAAGTCGTCATAAAGTTTAACTTCGTTTACAAAATCAAGATTTTCTATGAATGATTTTATAATTTCTCTTGAGTTCTCATTTTTATCCAGAACAAACACAGTAGAATTTTGCATGCATAACCTCTCGTCTTTCTATAATATTTATACAGCAAATTACTTATAAGAACAATGAGCTATTTTTTCAAAATTTCATCCAAATCTTTCTTAACGGAGGTCAGGCCTTTTATCCCAAAAGCTTTTTGGAATGTTGTAATCATATTTGGATTCAGCATAATAGGCGTACATTTTCCTACATATAAATCTACATTTTCTGTCTTTGTGAGATAAACCATCTGTGAAATTGTATGTCTGTCACATTTCGGGAAAAATACAGTCACCGGAAGAGCCAGCTCTTTGCTTAATGCTTCAGTAAGCCTTGTCACGGCATATGAGTCAAAGCACGCATTCAGGCAAATGATATTATCGCGCTGTATACAGTATGAAAGCGACACAATTAAGACATCATCCGGCACCTGAGAAAAAAGTTTTTCAAAATATGCTTTCTGCTCAAGCGTATAAGCTCCAAGCCCGATTATGAATACACGTGAGAATTTACCTGCTTTTTCTTTTATCTTTGCAATAACTTCATCATAATTAAACCCGATAGTTACTGTTTCACAAGGTCTGCCCGTTTTAAAGCCTTTTGCCTTTTCAGCAGATTCTATCACACCGGAAAAATCTTTATCCTTTATTGGTATAACCCCCTTGGAACTTGCAAAATCAGTAGTGTATAAAAGTCCTCGATAAAGATGCTCAACATTATAAAGCGAATGCCGCGTAAGTATTATAGGCCCCGGGAATGTCGCAAAATCGAGAAGACAATTTTCTATCCCTTGCCCGTACTGCCCTTTCAGATTTGAATATTGTCTGAATTGAGGAAAAGTATTTGCAAGCATCATTTCGTCATGTGTATAAACATCTATTTCTTTGCCTTTTACAGCCTCAAGAACATCCTCGAGTTCTCTTATATTTGAACCTACAACAAGGATTGCCTTGCCCGGAGTCGTAGTGTAAGAAACTTCAGCAACTTCCGGTTTTCCATATCTTTCTTCACGAGCTTTTTGAAGAGTTCTCATAAGACGATCATCCATCCCTGCCATCTCTTCTATTAAGGCTTTTATTTTTTCAGGATTTTGCTCATCCGCATTCAGGGAATTAAGAAGCTTCAAAATAGAAAGATAACCGTCCTCTGCATCAACCCCGAAACTCTCTAAATCCAGCACGTTAATACAAATACTCTTAGCCAGAACAAACAAAATTTTGTATAAATCTCTTGATTCAGCCGAAATTTCCTTTGCTTTTTTTAAGAACTCCTGCTCGCCGAGTTTTATAGACCTGATAATATCTGCTTTTTCATCAAGTTTTAAAACAGATTTCAGTGATTCAGGAATATCATCTTTTACATTTGCCAGAGATTCATATTTTTTTATCAATGGAGGCAAAATATTCTTAAACCCGTTAGCCAGAGCCTCAAAGTCCTTTTCCGAGAACTCAAAGTTAGAAACCATAACAGAAATCGTATTCATAATAATATTTCTGGCCTTTTCATCCGACCCGCCGTTCTCATAAAGCTTTAGTGCATAATATGCCGTGAGCTTGAGATACAAAACCAGTACCTCCTGTAGTGATGATGTTCTCGGATTAACCGAGCATATACCCTGCGAAACGCAGCTGTCATATTGATAATCTTCATTATAATTGTAATTCATAGCAACTATATGATAACCACAGCTGTAATTTTTTTTATTCCCCTTCCGGCTAGTTTCAGCGGCTTATGTAAATATTCGTGACGAAACTATTGACAAAACAATATATTTGTAGTAATGTGCATGAGTGTGTTAAAAACGAGGGTTTGATTATGAAAATCACTGCTATCCGAAATTACGAGCCTTCTCGTACTGTTTCAAAAATCAACAGAAGCCGAAATGCAAGGGTTAGTGAACCGCAAACCGAACCAAAATCTGATTCAGTTGCTTTTAAAGCACATGAAACAGCTAAAGGATTTGGTATTGGAGCACTTTTAGGGCTTGGAGCCGTCACTATCCTTAGCGGAGGAGCTGCTGCACCGCTTGTTATGGCTGCTTATGCTGCTACAACAGGAGTTGCCGGCGGAATGCTTGGCAAAGCCGTTGAAGATACTAACAAAAAAGATAACAACGACGATGAAAATGAACCGAAAGAGTAGTATCAGGCTTTAACAAACATAAAGAGGAAGAATTGAACATTAATTCAATTCTTTTTTTGTGCTATAATATAGCAATAATCAGGAGAATAAGAATGTTTAGCACCGATATTACTTACGAAGTCGTTACTTTTTCAATCGGCGATACTAAATCCGGAAGCAAAATGGGCAAACTGCAATTAAAAGACCCGCAGACCGGAGAATTTTTGAATTGTATTCTATGGGAAGAAGCCCTGAACAGAATGGATACAAAGTTATTTAGATGCGGTAATTTACTGCGAATTGCTGCCGGTTCTTTTAACGAAAAATATAATAATTGTCTGGTATCTGCACTTGAATTAATCAAAGAGGCTAAAACCGGACTTGATGAAAAAGAACGGGAAAAAGAGTTTGAGAATCTCATAGAATACATTAATAAAATTAAAGATGAAAAACTCAAAAACTTTGTTCTTGAAATCTATACTGCAAACAAGGATAAAATCCTTGTTATGCCTGCAGCAAAACTTATGCACCACAATTACATAGGCGGCTTAATGGTGCACACTCTCGAGTGCTTGAAGTATGCGGAAATAAATATGGATGCATTTTTTCAGCGTGTAAACCGTGATGAAGTTTATGCAGCATGCCTTCTGCATGACATCGGTAAGATTTTTGAATACACCATAGATACAGAGTCAGGTTTAATCGATTATGATGAAAACTTTCGCAAAGAGTGGATTTCGCATTCCCAGTACGGTTTCTCAATTTGCATGACAGCAGGCTTTAAGCGGGTGGCTAAAATGATAGCAGCACACCATGGGCGGGCTGATTGGGGCGCGATTGTTGATTTGAATGAAAAAGACTTAGAGCCGTTTGTTTATTTAATCCACCATATTGACGATTTGTCTGCAAAATTCGGTAAAACAAATGTGGCAATGTTAGGAGGATAATTTTATGGAGATTAATCCAATCAACAACATAGCCGGTATTAATCTTAAAAGTTTGAAAAAATCTACAGAGCCTGAACCGCAAAAATCTGTAGATAAGTCCGAAAATTTAATAAAGGAGCTTGATAAAATGAGTATGATTAACAATGTTAATATAGGCAAAAAAGATTATGAACTAAATCTTTCAATGGAAGAGCTTGAAAAAAGAACACATAAAGATTACCTGACAACAAAGAAAATGCTTGCTGTTGATGCTCCGGAATACCTTGAGCTTGAAGAAGGCGATAAAGAAGCTTTAAAACACCTTGTTAAAGCAGCTGTTGTTCTGGATAAAGTAAACATGCAGCTTGACAATCCTAACAACCTGCCGTTTAAAGAATACCTTGAAGCAGAGATATCAAAAGGCAATGAGCAGGCAAAGTTAACAAAAATCCTATTTGATGCACAGAAGGGCGTTTGCTCTCTGGATAGAGAAAGCAACATGATAGAGCTTATAAAAGGAGTTTCTGAACGTCCTGGCAAAGGTGTTTACCCGCAGGATTTAGAGAAAGACGAATTTCACGCAATTCTTATAAAAATGCTTAAAGACGGGAAAGTTGACGATGTTGCAAAAATCCTTAACCAGCGCTCTGTTGTTGAAAGAGTCGGAAATGAGCTTGTGGCTACAGATTATGTTGATAAATTTAAAGATGATTTTGCATATATGGCCTCTGAGCTTGAAAAAGCTGCTGAAACTTCAACAAACGCAGATTTCAACGAATTTTTAATCCTGCAGGCAAAAGCTCTCAGAACCGCTGATCCTATGCTTGATGCTTATGCTGATAAAAAGTGGGCAACGCTTCAGGATACACCGCTTGAATTCACTATCACAAGAGAAAACTACTCTGATGAGTTGACTGAAACTGTAGTAGAAAATCCGGAATTGAAAGCTCTACTGGATGAAAACGGAATAATTCCAGTGGCAAAAGACTTTCTTGGCGGTCGTGTAGGAATTATAAACAAAAAAGGAACAGATGCGATATTAGGAGTAAAAAATTACTTGCCGCTAATGGCACAGAATATGCCGTTTAAAGACGATTATATCCAGAATATTTCTCCTGACAGAGAATCAAAACAGACAATGGTTGATGCTGATTTAGTTGCTGTAACAGGTGATGTAGGCGAATTTAGAGCGGGTATAACCTTAGCCGAAAATCTTCCGAATGATGACAAGCTTTCTATTAAGGAACTGGATGGCGGCAGAAGAAATGTTTATCACAGACAAATCCGATTGATTACTTCAGAAGATGCAAGAGAAAAAATGAAAAAAAGACTGGCTGCTACTGTTAATCCGGAACTTCATCAATATTATAACGATGAAGCAGACCACTGGTTTACAGTAGGGCATGAAAACGGACACTCTCTCGGACCAAAATCCGGAACAGAAGGTTTAGGCAAATACAAATCTATTATTGAGGAAAACAAAGCGGATATGATTTCACTTGCTATGCTTGATGTTCTGACTGAGGCCGGAATGTATACTCCTGAACAGAGAAAGCAGATTATAGTAACATATGCAGCAGATAACATGATGACTTCTAAGCCAACGCTCTCACAGGCTCATAGAGTACGCTCGGTAATGCAGAATTACTATTTTATTAAAGAAGGCGCCATGGAAATTTCACCAGAAGGAATCTTAAATGTAGATATAGAAAAAATGGTTCCGACTGCAAGAAAAATGCTTGAAGAAATTATTCAGGTACAAATGAAAGGTGACTTTTCAAAGGGTGAAAAATATGTACTTGATAACTTCGTATGGACACCTGAAATGGAAACAATGGCACAAAATATTAAAAAAGTTTCCAAAACACTGAACGGCAAAGTTGAATCTCCGCTTGCCGACAAACTTTTAGAGAGTTAATTGTAAAGAATAATTAAGATTAAAACTCCTGATAGCAAATTATTTTTGTCAGGAGTTTTAGTTTGAATGCCAGATGATAATATGCAGGAATATCTATGAAAATCAATCAAATCACACCTATACGCTACGGACAGTCTGAAATTAATAAACCTGAAACGGACTTTTTGCCGGAAGAAGAAATTGTTATCCCTACAAAACAAAGCCAGAGCAGCACTGCAAAGATATTGCTCGGTGCAGGAATTTTAGCTACAACAGCTGCTGCAGGTATTACAATAGCAAAAAACAAAAAAATTAAAAAAGAGCTGGAAACAGCCTTGAAAAGAGTGACAGATGCTGAATCTAAAATAAAAGACGCAGAAGAAAAAGTCAAAAAGGAAATTAAGCCTGAAAGTGAAATTAAACCCAAAACGAAAACAATAGTTAAATATATTGAAAAAGACAATACAGAAAAATTAATAAAAAAATATAATTATGCCCTGCTCAATATGAAAAAGCACTATGAAGAAATAATTGCAGAACTCCAGGCAAAAAATAAACAAACCGCAGGAGTTACTAAACCACCCAAAAAGACAAAGAATAAAAAAGATGTTAAAAAATCTGCTGAAAAAGGAATTTTCACAAGATTAAAAAATTGGATAATATTAAATTATAATATTTTAAAATTAAACCTGAGAACACGAAAAAATCTTCCTGTGGATGAAAAAGCCTTTTTAAAAACATCAAAAGATAAAACCATAGAAGCTGGCAATATAAAAAAACAAGACAGTGCTACGCTTGACTTTAATAAAGCAAGAGAAGCAATTAAAAAGGAATCAGAGTCAAAGTCTTAATTCATTGAGTTTTTGATAAATAGCCGAGATTAGGACGAAAATTATATCGTCATCAAGCCTCGGGAAATCAAGATTGAAGCCTAGATTATAAAGTTTTTCATCAGAAAGCATGACTCTTGATGTTATATATCCTATAAAATTTGGGTTTTCTTGGACAAACATACATTCAAGTTTGTTATTATAAGTTTTTGTATCTAGTCCTTGAGGCGAAAAAGTTATAAGATTTTTGCCGTCAAAAAAGGAATATAGCAAAAATTCTTCACCTTTTATGTATCTTTCCAAAAATATTGACTTAGCTATTTCTGGAGAATAATCATAAATATCCTGTCTTATTTTTATAACTTCTTCAACAGAATTTGCGATTCTCAAAATTCCATCTGCACGAACAACTACAGGAAACTCTTCTGGATAACTAAGTACTTCCGGTACATCAATACCATATTTTAAAACCATTTTACGGACAAAATCATTTGATAAAATAAGTTGTGTCCAAAAAGCATTAATTGCTATACAATTTACGAAATTTTTTCTTAAAACATCAGCAATCCCTTGCAAAATCATTTTTTCATCTTCGACTATAACAATGTCAATTTTTAAAGATTTGCATTTTTGAGCCAGTTCTTTAAAAGTATTAAATCTGATGTCAACAGCACCTGAAGCCTCAAAGTTCGTAAATAATTTATTAAGATATTTTGATTTAAGTACAGCTTTGAGTGCCTTTGAACTCTCATCAGCAATAATTAATACGTTTAATGACTGCATCCTCTGCACCCTCCGCAATTTGAAATATTTCTGAGGTCAAAAGCTTCATTTTTTAGTAATTTTTCTATTACTATAGGATAAATAACTTGCTCAAGATAACACAGCTGCTTTTCTATATCTTCAAAGTGAGCATCATTAGGAATAAAAAGCGGGTACTGCGCAATAATTCTTTCCGGTTTTGTAAAATAAACCGTTATTCCTGTAACCTTAACTCCGGCCAGAAAAGCATCCTTTACAGGTTCATCACTATTGAAAGAAGGAAGTAAAGAATGATGGCACTTAAGCAGCTTAATATTTTCTTCACCTCTATAATTAACAGAAACAACAAGGTCATAAATTTGATAGTTTTCCGGCAGATTTCTGAAGCTGTCAACTTCAACAATATCTTCCAGCTGACAAATAATTGCATCAATAACAGGCGAATATTCGGAATATAAAATTGCAAGCTTTTTCATAGCAATATTTTAGCATGTTTAATTATTTTGAACATACTGAAAAATTTTACTGGTGTAATCTTTAAGCAAAATATTATGAGTTACTTAGTAACTTCTGTAAAAACAAACCCTGAGTTTTTATCATAAGAGATTGTATATCTTTTATTAGGTTCGACATTTACTTCGATTTTTTGCGGATCATATGTTGTTCTTACAGATTTATATATAATACCGGGCCTTACTTTCTCATATTGTAATTCCAAAATGGTAGTACCTGGTAATAAATTGTATGCTCTTTCTCCCCAACCTTCAACAGTTTGAACAGGAGCTTCTCCATTTATTGTAAGAACTGATACAGTATGGTTAAATCCTAATGGATTCCATTGACAGTCCTTGATAATCATAACTGATGCATCAGGATGTTCTTCCAAATATTTCTTTTTATGTCCATTGTGGATTTGCATTGCAAATGCCGAATACAAAAAGCCTGCTAAACAAATACCGCCTACTAATAAAATATACTGCAACATAATCTTATTCTCCTTTCCTGCTATTTCTTAATCGTTTCAACCTTTATTACCTGTTTATTTTCATTTTTTGCCCCCAAATCTTCTAATAATTGTTCGTAATCTTCGCCTTTCAGATTTGACGCATCAATATAATTTTCTTTTCCTGTTTCTTTACATACGTAATAAATATCCTGATCGTCTTCATTTTTTGTTTTGCAGTCTTTTGGGTATTCAGACCAGTAATATTGTTCAATATCAAAAATATTAATTACTTTATTGCATCTTTTAACAACCATTTTTTTATCCTCAGTCAGTATTATTGATATAAAATCTGTGTAAAAGACTTTTATCAAGAAAAACGCGAGAACTGCTGCAGCACCAATGACTGCAAACAAAAAACTATGAGTTAACTTACCTGCTAGATTATAAACAAACCAAGACGCACACAGCCCCAACAGTGTTTCAAATATCATCTTTGTGAATTTTGATTTATACTCTTTCATTTTTTCCTCCATAGAATACTAAATTAACACTAAAAAAACAATTTATTTTATTGATTAAGCATACAATAAAATTTCTTTATGTAAATACTGTTTATAAAAATTTATCAAATAAAAAAGAGATAGATTTTCATCTATCTCCTTTTTATTAGCAAGGGAGAGATTCGAACTCTCGACCTCACGGGTATGAGCCGTGCGCTCTCACCAACTGAGCTACCTTGCCATATATTCACTTATTCAATTTTCATCCGGCTCAGTTGCTTCGAGCGCTGCTCTCACGTATTCTATACTACGTTCGTTCCACTCACTCGGGAGCTACCTTGCCATAAATGACAAGATTTATTCTCGCATAAACATTTTTAAATATCAAGCCTAAACACAAATAATAGCAAAAATTATATTTACAGAATTTATATCAATATGAGAATACAAAATCCAACGATTTATAAACAAGCCCCTCTAACGCCACAATTCAGGAGTAATAGAAATTTAACACCTCCTCAAGATGAATTTATCAGCAGCTATATAAGCAAAGTCATAACAAATGAAAAGGGGAAACTAAAGGCAATTATATACAAAACACCTCTGCCTGTTCTTAAAATTTTTAAAAACATGGAAAATCCGAAAGATGTATTTGCAAAAGAACGGTTCTACACTCACTTACATTCAGAGGAAGAAATAAGACGTATAAGCGAAGCTCTTAAATATAATAAAGAAATTGGCAGTACTGCTGTAAAGGCTTTAATTGGCTTCGGCGCCTTTGCATTTGCTTTTGAAACTGAGGATGGACTCGTGCTAAAAATCACAGAAGGAGAACACTTTCCATATGGACGTAAACCGGCAGATTTTGACCTGCCTGTAATAAAATGCGGAAAAATAAGCCCGAACGACCGCCTCTATTATTACCTTGAAGAAAAAGTCAGACAGGATAATTTGGAAGATGTTGAAATCGTCAAACTGATTCGGTATATTAAGTCAAAAGGCTACTCAATGAGAGATTATCTAAAAGATTTCGCAGAGCCTGATGACCCGCACGCAGAAATAAAGCAAAAACAATTCGGCAGGGCGCCAGACGGTAAAATATACCTTATAGACCCCGGATGTGCATATCTGCAATCAGAAGAAAAGACAGGATTTTTCAAAAGGATACTGGAAAAAATAAGGAACCGTTAAAAGGTTCCTTATTTTGGAATTAATCATCTGCTTCTTGAACAGGTCTAGGAGCATTGTTTTCCATTCTATGTTTCATCATTTTCTTATGGAAATCACCTCTGTGCCCCCTATAAAAATGCTGAGGTCCGAAATCAGGTCTGAACATCATCTGCTGACAAGGACAAGGTGCTGGCATAGGCATAGGTACAGGCATTGGAGGTTTATGTATTGCTGCAAATAAGCTTAAAGCTAAATACACACCTACAAAAGTTCCCGCTGCTACAACTAAAAATTTTCTAAATCCTTTGCTATGGCAAAAACAATTACAATTTTTTTCTTCTTCAATTTTAATTTCATCTGACATAATTTACTCTCCTTTTTTATACAATTCTGGCGGGCTTCATCCCGTCGTTATACTAATCTATATTTATAAACGATTGTAACATTTAAAATGTTCATTTATGCTAAAATATTTTTATGGGAATTTATTCTAAGAAAGCTTGTGAATATTTTAAAGATGGTTACAACTGTGCACAGTCAGTTCTTCTGGCTTTTTCAGATATTATAGGTTTTGACAAAGAAACCTCGCTAAAGCTCTCCTCCTCTTTTGGCGGTGGCATGGGGCGTCTGAGAGAAGTTTGCGGAGCAGTGAGTTCTATGTTTATGGTTGCAGGCCTCTTGAAAGGATATACTACACCTAATAATGACGATATTAAAGGAAATCACTATTCACTTGTTCAAGATTTAGGAAACGAATTTAAATCCGAATGCGGATCTATTATATGCCGTGACCTTCTAGGACTTCCGGAAGGAGCAGATACACCGGCTCCTTCTAAACGAACTGAACAGTATTATAATGAACGCCCTTGCGAAAACTGTATTAAAACAGCGGCTGAAATTATAGAACGCAGACTCTTAAATTAAAGGTGCAAACGTTTTATAGTACAGGTACAACGCAACCAGTATAAGCAAAACTCCGCTTACTTTCAGTAATACGGCAGACATGCCGGCAAAATTCTTAAGGTTTTTCACACCGGAAGTAAATAGTCCTGCAATAATTAATATTAATCCCTGACCAACAGCAAATAAAAATAACATCAAAACTGCTGCTGCCAAATTTTTTCCCATAGCAGCAAACGCCATTATACCCGCTAGAATAGGAGTTGAGCAGGGAGTACCGGCAAGCGCAAATGCAATCCCCAGAAGGACAGGATAAAGGAATAATGAGTTGGTGTTATTTACAGGCATAGCTTTAATTATAACCGGCATATCAAACTCTAAAACATCCGTAAGCTTAAGTCCCATAACAAGAAGCAATGACGCCATAATCAAGGTAAAATATCCGCCGAGCGTAGATGCAAAAACACTTCCTGTAACTGCACATATAATACCGATAATAGAAAATACTATTGCCGTACCAAATATAAAACAGCATAGCTGTATAAATGTTCTAAGCGGGGTTTCTTTCGAGTACCCGCCGACATAACCAATTATTAGCGGCAGCATGGCAAGCGAACATGGTGAAATCGACGCAAGCACCCCTCCGGCAAAGGATGCTGCAAACATCAGCATCCAAACCCCGATTCCTGTTGAACCGGATGAAAATATCTGTACTAAATTATCCATTTATTAACTCTTTCAAATAATTTTCTAATACCTGCGGCTGCATTGTTCCTTCAATGCGTCTTAAAGTTTTACCATTTGCATCCTTAAACACTGTCGTAGGAACAAGCTTGACTTCATAAGTTTTAATCAGCGTCTTTGTTTCATTGTCCTTTTGAGTAACGTTAATCTGCTTCAATGTAATGTCTTTATTGTATTTAGGAAAAACTTCTTCAAAAACTTTTTCCAATTCCTGACACTCATAGCACATAGGTGAAGCGAACTTAATTACCTCAGGCCCTGATGAAGCAAACGAAGGCGGCGTTGTTAATTTGTCGCGTGAAAGCCCGAAGTATGCCACGAGCGGTACAAGAAAAATAAGTAGAATAATGATAATATTTCTGTTCATAGACTCTCTCCTTTTATGTATTGGACAGAAGGCTGGATTACAGCTCTACCCTTAGTCTACCATATAATAAATCTTGCACAAAAAAAATATAATCCCTTGTCAGGCAATATTACAAAATCAGTTATTCACTAACATGCTCCAGCGCCATTTCTAAAACCGTTCTTACATGCTCATCACTTAATGCATAAAAAACATTTTTACCGCGTTTTTCAGTCCTAACAAGTTTGGCACTTCTGAGAGCCTTAAGTTGATGTGATACCGCAGATTTGGTCATATTTAACGCAGCTGCAAGTTCTCCCACACACATTTCTTTTGCCTCAAGCGCAATAAGCAGCTTTATTCTGGTCACATCTCCAATTATCTTAAAAAAATCTGAAAGCTCGTATATTGTATCATTATCAACATTTTGCATAATCATATAATAGTTGAATATTTGCTCACATGTCAAACTATTGTAAAGAATTGTTTACCTGATACTTGACAGTTGAATAGTTGTTCAACTATAATATAGATATAAAAAGAGGTAATTATATGTGCGAACACGAACATCACCATGAAAACAGCTATGTTATCCCGAGAATTGCAGCAGCACTTATTTTATTTGCTTGCGGCTTCTGGTTTAAACCATTATTTCTTGTTTCTTATCTGCTTGCAGGCGGGGATGTTCTTTTTAAGGCACTTAGAAATATTATTAAGGGGCAGATTTTTGATGAAAACTTCTTAATGGGGATTGCTACAATTGGGGCAATTTGTATCAAAGAGTATCCGGAAGCTGTTATGGTAATGATTTTATACCAGATAGGAGAATATTTTCAGCACAGAGCAGTTGAAAAATCACGCCATTCAATTACAGAGCTTATGGATATCAGACCTGACTATGCAAATCTTAACGGAGAAAAAGTTTCTCCAAAGAGCGTTAAAATCGGGGATATTATTGCAGTTAAAACTGGAGAAAAAATTCCGCTTGACGGTGTTGTAATAGAAGGAGAAGCCTCTATCGACTGTTCTGCATTAACAGGAGAATCTGTTCCTGCCAGAGTTAAATCAGAAGATAATGTAATAAGCGGATGTATTAATCTTGACGGAGTATTACAAATCAAGGTTACAAAAGAATTTGGAGAATCGACCGTTTCCAGAATACTGGAACTTGTTGAGCATGCTTCATCAAAAAAGGCAAAAGCTGAAAATTTTATAACAAAATTTGCAAAATACTATACACCTGCAGTTGTTCTGCTCGCAATTATAATTGCTTTTTTACCTCCTTTTCTAATGCATACAGGATTTACCCCCTGGATTCAAAGAGCATTGACATTTCTTGTAATTTCATGTCCGTGTGCACTTGTAATTTCAGTTCCTCTAAGCTTTTTTGCAGGTATCGGAGGTGCTTCCAGAGAAGGAATACTTATCAAAGGAAGCAGCTATATAGAAACTCTTTCGAAACCTTCTGTTGTAGTATTTGATAAAACAGGGACACTCACAAAAGGTGTTTTCAAAGTCACTGAAATTGTTTCCCAAAATCCAGATTTATTAAGATACGCAGCTCTGGCAGAGAGTGCTTCGTCACATCCTATTGCAGCTGCAATAAAAAAAGAATACGGGAAAAAAATTCCTCCGCAAAACAACATAAGAGAGATTGCAGGCAGCGGCGTTGAAGCTGTGATTGACGGTAAAAAGATTCTTGCCGGTAATGCCAGATTTGTCGGCACAAAACCGGTTAACAAAGACGGTACTGTTGTTTATGTATCAATTGACGGAGAGTTTGCCGGATATATAGTAATTTCCGATGAGATTAAAGAAGACGCTCATTCGGCTGTTTCTGACTTAAAGAAAATGGGTATTGCTACAGAAATGTTAAGCGGCGACACATACAAAACGGCTGTTTCTGTACAGCAAACACTGGGTCTTGACAAAGTTTATGCAGAACTTTTACCGGAAGATAAGGTAAATAAGTTAGAAGAGCTAATTACAAATTCAAGCGGAAGTGTTATATTTGCAGGTGACGGCATTAATGATGCGCCGGTTTTGACCAGAGCTGACATAGGAATTGCAATGGGCGGCCTCGGTTCTGACGCGGCTATTGAAGCAGCAGATGTTGTAATAATGGATGATAAACCGTCCAAAGTTGTAACTGCAATAAAAATTTCTAAAAGAACAATGAATATTGTTAAAGAAAACATTGCTTTTGCATTAGGCGTGAAAGTACTATTCTTAATCCTCGGCGGATTTGGATTTATCACAATGTGGGGAGCAGTATTTGCAGATGTAGGCGTAGCGCTTATTGCCATATTGAATGCACTTAGAGCAATTAAGAGGATAAAATGATAGAAACCAGAACCAATCTTGACAGTTTAGAAGCAGGCAAAGAAGGATACATAGTTTCAATTGAATGTGAAGATAAAGCATTAAGAAGTCATATTCTCAATATGGGACTTACCCCCGGTGTAGAAGTTAAACTCATCAAGACTGCCCCTATGGGCGATCCGCTTGAAATAAGAGTTAGAGGTTATGAACTTACAATCCGAAAATCCGAGGCTTCAAAAATTATTATAGCAGACATTCACGAAGCTCATAACTGTCCGCGCAGAAACAAAGAGTTTAAAAAAATTGACCATTCAAGAAAGGGTGAACAAACAATACGTAAAAAAAATACACCCCCTAAAACAAAACTCCTCTTTGCACTTGCAGGCAATCAGAATTCAGGCAAAACAACTCTTTTTAACAAGCTTACCGGTTCTAACCAGCATGTAGGAAATTTTCCGGGGGTAACCGTAGACAAAAAAGATGGAATTTTAAAAGGAAATCAAAATGTAACAATAACAGATCTTCCCGGGATTTATTCACTCTCTCCATACAGTAGTGAAGAAATTGTAACAAGAGATTTTATACTTCACGAAAAACCGGATGGAATAATAAATATTGTTGATGCAGCAAATATTGAAAGAAACTTATTTTTGACAATGCAGCTTCTGGAACTGAATATACCTATGGTAATTGCTTTAAACATGATGGATGAAGTTGCAGAAAGCGGAGGAAGCATAGATATAAACGGTTTGGAAGCAGAGCTTGGAGTACCTGTAATCCCGATTTCTGCCGCAAAAAATCAGGGTATTGAAGAACTTGTTGAACATGCTCTTAATGTTGCAAAATTCTGCGAATTACCTGAAAGAGTGGATTTTTGTGAAGAAGCAGTTCACAGATGTATTCACTCAATTATTCACTTAATAGAAGACCACGCAAATTCTGCAAGAATTCCTGTACGTTTTGCAGCAACAAAACTTGCAGAAAAAGATGCAATAATTGTACAATCACTCGGACTTGACGAAAATGAAATAAAAACCTGTAATCATATCATTAAAGAATTAGAAGAAGAAACTGGTATGGACAGTGAAGAAGCACTTGCGGATATGCGGTTTGGTTTTATTGAAAAACTCTGCTCAGAATTTGTGTCTAAGCCGGAAGAATCAATCGGTCATAAGCTTTCTGTCAATGCAGACAAAATCTTAACAGGGAAATATACTGCAATTCCTGCATTTCTATTTATTCTAGGTATAATATTTTACCTGACTTTCGGCCCTATCGGGAGTACACTTTCCAATATTATGAATGCCGGTATTGATAAGCTCACAAGTTTTACGGATTCTACACTTACAGCTTACGGACTAAACCCTGTTGTACACTCGCTGATAATTGATGGTATCTTTGCCGGAGTTGGAAGTGTTATGAGCTTTCTGCCTGTAATTGTTGTATTATTCTTTTTCCTGTCTATTCTGGAAGACAGCGGTTACATGGCAAGAGTCGCTTTTGTTATGGATAAAATCTTAAGAAAAGCAGGTTTATCCGGAAGAAGCTTTGTACCTATGATAATAGGTTTTGGATGTTCTGTACCTGCAATTATGGCCTCCAGAACTCTGCCGTCTGAACGCGATAGAAAAATGACAATCCTTCTTACCCCGTTTATGAGCTGTTCAGCAAAATTACCTATTTACGCCCTTTTTACAGCAGCATTTTTTAAAGAAAATCAGGTTATTGTAATCCTATGTATGTATTTAATCGGGATGTTTATTGGGGTTATTATGGCATTTATTCTAAAATATTTTGTGTTTAAGGGTGAGGCAGTACCTTTTGTAATGGAACTTCCTAACTATAGAATGCCTGATGCAGGCAATGTATACAGACTTATTTACACAAAAGCAAAAGATTTTATAACACGCGCATTTACTATAATTTTCTGGGCAACAATTGTTATCTGGTTTTTGCAAACATTTGATATGCGGCTAAATCTTGTAACAAATTCTGCAGACAGCCTGCTTGCAATGCTAGGAAGTTTATTAACACCTATATTCCAACCGCTTGGGCTTAATGATTGGAGAATTTCAACCGCATTTATCACAGGATTTATGGCCAAAGAAAGCGTTGTAAGCACACTTAGCGTGCTTGCGGGTAATATTTCAGAAATGTTCACACCGATTACAGCATTTGTATTTATGGTTTTCTGCCTACTATATACACCGTGTGTTGCAGCGATTGCAACAGTTCGGCGTGAACTCGGAAGAAGATATGCTGTAATGGTTGTCCTTATGCAGTGTTCAATAGCCTGGTTAGCAGCATTTGCAATATATAGACTTGCAAGCATTGTATTTTAATAGTATGCTTGTAAGAACTAAGGAGAAAAAATGAAAGTTAATAAAATTATAAGTACAGGCATTGGAGAAATAACTAACCCATCCCCGAATGAATTAAGATATATATTGAATAACCACGTTTTAAGCAGCAGCAACAAGCTGGAAAGGACTGTCCCTGCGGATGTGTTAGAATTAATGGAAGAAGGAAACGGCACACAAAGAAGTTATTCAATCCTGAAGACTGCTCAAGATATGTATAATTCTGTTATGAATCTTTTGTAACATATTATTCTCAGACTTCTTAACTACTTCATACAACTGATGTTCAGGCATGTTTTAAATAATTTGCGCCTGGAGGGAGTGTCTTGCTCGTGCGCGCCTAACGGGTCTACGTCTGCCGCCAATAATATCACAGACATTTTGCCGGCAGAACTTCGCCCTCAGCTCACTCGCGCCGAACCTACTGACAAAGCTCTGCTTTATATGGGTTCACCAAGCTTCCATCACAAAATATTAAAAACAAGGAGGGCAAATGCCCTCCTTGTTTTTAATGCGCCTGGAGGGAGTCGAACCCACGGCAGACAAGGTTTAGGAAACCTCCGCTCTATCCTACTGAGCTACAGACGCTTACTTTTCACCCCTCTAGTATACATAAAGCATTTCACCTTGTAAAGCTTACTCAAAAATGTTAAAATAATACTAAGATGAGAAAGAGAAAGATTTTAGCAATTCTTCCCGAAAGCATCGGGGGCAGGCTTACAATGAGCAGTATCATTGACGGCTTCAGGCAAAATGACTGCAATGTAATTGTCTATGATGAACTCTTTGATAAAAATCTTAAACAAACTCTTCGTCGAAAATTTGAATACATAGCAGGCTATGATTACTCCGGTTTAAAGATTAAAGTCGATAATAACCTTGATGTGCCTTCTATAAACTATTTTTCTGATGATTTAAGAAGCAAAACATCCGGGCCTGAATGGGAAAAATATCTGCCTTTTCTTGAAGCAGATGACAACTACACTTTTTACTGGGATAAAATACTTACCGGATACGAAAACTTCAAAAACATAAACTATCTTCCTCATTTTGTTAATTTCGATGTCTATCAGGATTTTGGCATTGAACCGGAATTTGATATTATGTTTGCAGGCAGACTTGATACTGATTACAGACTCAGTTTTTTTGAAGAATTAATTACCAAGCTCCCGCACCTTAATATTGCGTGGTACGCAATCGACAGACATTACCGTGACGCAAGGGAAAGAGCTCAATATCCGGAGCTTATAGACCTTTGCTACAGAGGATTTATTGATAATGAACAGGATATGGCAAAAGCTATAAACAATTCTAAAATATTGTTTAACATAAACGCGCAGGGGATTTCTTCTCTCAACTACCGTACATTTCAGGCAGCAGCCTGCAAACGCTTAATGATTAGCGACTACAGAGAAGAACTTGCTTTATTTGAAGGTCACATGCCGTTCTACGAAGATTTTTCAGACTTAATTTTTAAGATTGAAAGCTATCTTGAGGATAAACAAGCTTACCAAAGAGTTACTGAAGAGTGCTGGCAGATTGCACATCAATCACACGATTCAAAAAAATGCACCAGATATATGCTTAAAACTGTTCGGGGATAAATTATTATTTGCTCAGCGATTTAGACACAATAATATACAGGTTTACCAGCATAAATCCTAGAAACATTCCTGCAATTACATCCACAGGGAAATGAACGCCTAACCAGAGTCTTGAAATTCCAACCATAAAAATCCATACCCCGAAAAGTGCTGTCAAAAAATATCTCCAAAAATCTGATTTTGCATAATGCAGAACCAGATATATTAGTATTCCATAAAAACACATTGTAGTAGAAGAATGGCCGGAAGGAAAACTAAAACCGGGATATACGCACGGTCTTTCTCTGCATACAAAATTTTTAATAAAATCAGTTATTACAAAACTTGCTTGAGTAAAAAATATCAGCAAAAAAGCTTTCATATATCTTTTTTCAGATACAAGAACGCTTCCGGCAGCGATTTGAGGCCAGAGCATATGATAATCTCTCCCGAAACTTGAAATAAATTGCGGAATATAAGCAGGATAAGGCGATAGCGCAAGCCGGATTGAATGAAGAACATTTGCATCAAACTCACGCAAATTCGGCATATATAATACCAGAACAGTAAGAACTACGAAAACTACTACTGAAATTATTACATAATTCCAGTTCAAAGCCATTCCATATTCCTGTTTACGGGCCATTTAAATACCACCCTTCAATCTTGATACAATGACCAGAACTTTATTAAACAAATTCATCACCAGCGGAGTTATTTCACTAACACAAACCGCAAAAAAGAACAAAGCTGTTACAACAGCAATAAGTTTCTGGATATCAGAGAACATAAAAATCTTATTACTGCGGAAATCATCAATTCCCTTATATTCATCAGTGAAAGGTTTTACAGGAAGCTTCTCTTCTATTTTCTCCAGTACATTTGCATATTTGACCTTGATAAGCATATTGTAAGAATCAACATTCATCCACCAGAGTGCGCTCACTGAAACTCCCAGAAGCGCAAATACAAGTGTTGCGGAGATTTTGTTTAAGAAAATTACATTACCTGTGTAAATTAAAGCGACAATAAGCACAAATACAGAGGCCATGTAAAAACGGTTAGTCTTGAAATTTCTCTCAATAAAGTTTTCTTTCTGCTCTGAATACAATCTGTATTCGCTGAAAATAAGTTCATCTCTATCCATTAAACTCTCCCTCACGCTTATTCTTTACTTCATTCATTAAATCTTCAAACTCCTTCTCATCCAGAGTTTCTTTCTCCAGAAGATTTTTAGCAATATGCTCAAGCATATCTCTATTTTCGCTCAGCAGCTGCATTGCATAATCATACTGTTTATCAACAATCTTCTTAACCTCTTTATCAATATCAGCAGCAATTTCCTCAGAAAAATCTCTTGTATTACCGAAATTTCTACCCATAAATACATGTTCCTGATCTTTGCCGTAAGCAAGATTACCCATTTTTTCACTCATACCGTAAGTTGTAACCATACTTCTTGCAAGATTGGAAACTTTTTCCAAATCATTTGAAGCTCCTGTTGTCACATTGTCCTTACCGTAAATAAGCTCCTCTGCAACCCTTCCGCCTAAAATCATTGCGATTCTGTCAAGAAGCTGATTTTTTCGCATAGTCAAATGGTCTTTTTCAGGAAGAGTAAGTGTAATTCCCAGTGCCATACCTCTCGGGATTATTGAAACTTTATGAAGCGGGTCGCAGTTTTTAAGAAGTTTCGCAAGAAGAGCATGACCGACTTCATGATATGCAGTATTTTCTTTTTCTTCATCTGATATAATTCTGCTTTTCTTCTCAGGTCCGGCCATAACCTTATCAATTGCTTCTTCTAAATCAGGCATTTCAATTTCTGATTTATCATGTCTTGCAGCAAGAAGCGCAGCTTCATTCAGCAGGTTTTGCAAATCAGCGCCGGTAAAGCCCGGAGTACGCTTTGCAAGTGTTTTCAAATCAACTTCTTTAGCAAGCGGTTTATTCTTAGCATGAACATTTAAAATCTGTTCTCTTCCAAGTACATCCGGTTTATTAATAACAATCTGTCTGTCAAATCTGCCAGGACGCAATAAAGCGTTATCCAGAATATCAGGCCTGTTTGTTGCAGCAAGGATTATTATATTAGTATTTTCATCAAATCCATCCATTTCAACAAGTAACTGGTTAAGTGTCTGCTCTCTTTCGTCATGACCGCCGCCTAAACCGGCTCCTCTCTGACGCCCTACAGCATCAATCTCATCAATAAATACAATACAAGGCTGGTGTTTTTTAGCCTGTTCAAACAAATCTCTTACACGCGAAGCACCAACACCGACAAACATTTCTACGAAGTCAGAACCGCTTATTGAGAAGAACGGAACCCCTGCTTCACCTGCAACAGCTTTTGCCATCAAGGTTTTACCTGTACCGGGAGAACCTACTAAAAGTACACCTTTAGGTATTTTTGCACCTAGTTTAACATATTTATCTGAATGCTTAAGAAAATCTACAATTTCCTCAAGTTCTTTTCTTTCTTCATCGATACCCGCAACATCAGCAAATGTTGTCTTAACTTTGCTGTCCATAAGCATCTTGGCACGGCTTTTGCCGAAAGACATTGCCTGAGCACCGCCTGCCTGAATCGATTTTATAATAAGCATTATGAAACCTAAAACCAGCAGAATTGTTATTAAAGATGAACCCATGCCAAATGCGGAGTTCGATTCATTAGCTCTTTTGGCGCTGATTTCAACATCATTCTGCTCAAGTTTTGAAAGAACATCAGAATTTTCAGGAAGTACAACTTTGTACTGCAGTTTTGGCGGCCTTACTTCTCCGTATAAAGGATTAGAATTTGTTTTCTTAGCTTCAGGCTGTTTCACAGGCAGTGCAATAAGAGCATCTTTACCCATATCTACGCTTTTAATTTCTTTATTTTCAACTTTTTGCAGAAAAGCAGTATATGACAGCTCTTCTGTGCTGGAAGTAGGTCCAGAAAACAGCATTGAAATAAATGCCAGAACCATAATTCCTAAAATTACGTACATCCCGATTGATTGATTTTTATTCATAGTTCTCCCTCTTAAGTTGCTATTTCATTATAACATAAATGTAACATTTTCTTACAATTTTACGCAATTTTTACAAGTTTGAAGACTTTATATAATTAAGGATATTTTTATGAGCGCACATAATTTCTGGAACAATTTCACACATGGCTTTATGCACGGAATGTTTAGCAACAATCCGTTTTTTGGCGGTTGTATGGGCGGCTGGGGCGGCTTTTTCCAGTTTAACTCCTGTTTTAATCCTTTCTTCATGCCTTATACAAGCTGTATATCTCCTTTCCCGAACAATACAAGTTTATTTTTGGTTCCAAATGTAATGTCCGGTATTGGCTTCAGCCCTTTAATGCCTGATTTTGCAATGCCGGCGCCGAGTTTCAATATAGATATGAACAAACTCTTTCCTACAGATAAGTGGCAGACTCCTGCCTATTCCAGTCCGCCAGCATTTGGTGATGTTTTTGTAAAGAGTTCAAATAATTCAGTAACAGTACCATCAATTGAAACTTCTGATTATAATTTCACATTCTCCAGTACAAAAACAAAAACTTCGAAAGCAGCAAAAACAACACCTGCAACATATCAGCCTTCAAGCTTATCAAGCACAAGAACTACTTCGCTTGCATCGCTGAAAGCTAAGCATTGGACAGAAATGACAGACTCAGAAATGCGTCAGGTTTATGGTGATTACACAAGAGATATCACTACACCTTATAAAGGCACAGCAGCCGATTTAAACAAATATCTTGAAGGCAAAGGCGTTTTAAGCGGTCAAGGGCAGGCATTTATTGATGCTCAGAATAAGTACGGCATTAGCGCATCTGCGCTAATTGGAATTGCAATGAACGAATCAGCACAAGGGACAAGCTCTCATGCAAAAAACAAGAAGAATGTCGGCGGAGTTAGAATACCCGGCTCCACAACATTTAAGACATATGGCAGCGTGGCAGAGTGTATTGACGACATGGCTCGTTTCTTAAAAAACGGCTATGTTAATAACAAGGGGCGCTCTCTGACTAAGTTATATCAGATTAATGCTAAATACTGCCCGAGCTCAGATCCGACAGATAAGAAGGATTTAAACTCTCTTTGGGCACGAAACGTTAACAAATATGCAAGAGAAGTAGAATCAGCGCTGGTGTAAGTTTTACAATTGGTCTACGTACGTAGCATCTTGCTCCTGTGAAATCAAAGATTTCTACGTCGCCATCGTAAAGTTACGTCCTCAGTTCACCGGCTCAACGCCACAAAAAAAAGCCGTTTCATTTGAGAACGGCTACCAGACTTGGGGAGGAGGTATGAAAAACCACTGAGGTTTTCCATATTATTTTTATCGGCATATTTTTTATTTTCTTTAGACTAAGTTAACAAATCTCATCTATACGATGTAGGATTTCTTTTTTGTAAATTTTCATTACAAAATTATATATATCTCTAAAGTTTGAAAAAAATATGCCGTTATATCAAACAGAAAGAGATTTTATTATTAACGAAAGGATACTGAACGATGTCTGGACTTAATGTCAAATTACAAAATGGTGGAACAGTTAATATCAATACCGGTGAACATATTGATAATATCAAGAAAAAACTTGGCGAGGATATTGGTAACTTCTTTGAAAGCATAGACAACGGCAATAAAATACTTGATGCAAACGAAATAGATAAATTAAAATCAAAACTTATAGAGAAGAATTATAATGTTGAAGTTGCAGCTGATGGTAATACGCCAGCAAAAGCATATAACGCAGCAATTCAAAACATCCGAAGCAAGTATGATCCGGAAAAACTCAAAAAAGATTTTAAAACAGAAGAAGCTGATTTGCATGAAATAAAACGCGGAGATTCTTTATACGCAATCGCAAAAAATGCTTTGCGCAAAGAAGGCTTGCCGCATGATGCACGTTCGATAAATGAAAGAATCGGACAAATTGCCTGCCTTAACAATATTAACGACGTTAATAACGTAAAAGTTGGTACAAAATTAATAGTAAATCTTGCTGCACCGGAGGCTATACCACCCAAAGCAGTTGTCGCAGAAAATAAACCCGCACCAAAAATTTCTAAAGCGGAGCCTAAACAAAACCCTAAAATATCACACAGCAGTGCTAAAAATTTACACTGGACACAGATGAGTGATGAACAAATGAGAGAAATATACGGTAATTACTCAAGAGATATAACCAAGCCTTACAGCGGGAGTGCAGAGGATTTAAATAAATATCTAAAAGGTAAAGGCGTATTATCAGAGCAAGGACAGGCATTTATTGATGCTCAGAATAAGTACGGCATTAGTGCAGCTGTTCTTGCAGGAATTGCAATTTCCGAATCAGGAGGAACATCCTCTCTTGCGAGAAAAAGATTTAATGTGACTTCTATCAGCAGTTCACGAGGCTGGAGAAGATTTAACAATGTATCTGAATGTATAGATTATACAGCTTCAATGCTGGCAAACCGCTATGTTAAAAATTCCGGTTTATCGGGAGTTTCCCTAAAAACTCTCTACCAGATAAATGCAAAGTACTGTCCTGTAAGTGATACCCGTAATAACAGCAGTAATAACCGCTTTTGGGCGCAAAATGTCGAAAATAAAGTTAGGGAGATAGAGAAAGCATAAACAGCTATTTATTATCAAGATTTGTAAAAATATATTGAACATGCTCTTAGTTACTGCTACTCTTTTATTAAGGGGATGGATTTTTATGACAACATCATTTACTAATAAAAAGAAACAGCAGACAGACGATTTATCACAGCTTATGCCTCAAAACATTGACGCAGAGGAAGCAATTCTAGGCGCAATTCTTGTAAGCCCTTCCTGTATGAACAAAGTTGTTGAGCATCTAAGACCAGAGTCGTTTTACAAACCTGCACATAGATATGTTTATGAAGCCATGCTCCAGCTCTACAACGGAGAAGACAAAATTGATATCGTATCTGTTTCCGATGTCTTAAACATTAACCAGAAACTTGAACTCGTCGGCGGCAGAGCCTTTATTAACGATCTTAGCTACAAAACAATTACCACATCAAACGTCGAATATTATTCTAAAATCGTTCAGGAAAAAGCAATTAAGCGTTCACTCATTAATGCCGGTTCTGAAATCGTATCCTCCGGTTATGACCTTAACCCTATAGAAGAATCTCTTGAACTTGCAGAAAAATTAATCTTTGATATAGCATCTCAAAAAGCATCAAAGTCACTCGCTCCGATAAAAGATTTAGTATATGACACTTACGCAGAAATTGAAGAACGGTACAATAACAAAGGTAAGCTTACAGGTGTTCCGACTAGTTTTTATGACCTTGATACAATGATGAACGGATTGCAGCGTTCTGACTTGATTATTCTTGCGGCCCGTCCTGCAATGGGTAAAACAGCATTTGCATTGAACATTGCTCAAAATGTTGCACTTCGTGCAAATACTCCTGTCGCAATATTCTCATTAGAAATGTCAAAGAAACAGCTTGTACAGCGTCTTTTGTGTTCAGAAGCAGAGGTTGATACACAAAGACTTAAGACAGGAAACATGCAGGCAAAAGACTGGGAAAAGCTTGCAGTTGCAATGAGCAGTTTCTCAGAAGCTCCTATTTATATTGATGACACCGCAGGATGTACAATCACAGATATCAGAGCAAAGTGCCGCCGTCTTGCAATGGCAGAAAAAAATCTTGGTTTAATTGTAATTGACTACCTGCAATTAATTGAAGGTACCGGCAGAGAAGACCGTATGCAGCAGATTTCCAGCATATCAAGAGGTTTAAAAATCTTAGCAAAAGAACTTAATGTTCCAATTATTTCACTTTCTCAGTTATCACGTGCAGTAGAGAGCAGAACTGATAAACGTCCGATGCTTTCAGATTTGAGAGAATCAGGTTCCATTGAACAAGACGCAGACATTGTAATGTTTATTTACCGTGATGAGTACTACAAAAACGCAAACGACGAAGAAGAGCAGGCTGAAAAAGCAGCAAATAAAGGTGAAGCAGAAATTATCATTGCAAAACACAGAAACGGGCCTGTCGGTACTGTTAAACTTCTGTTCCAGGGCAGTATTACTAAGTTTAAAAACCCTATCAAAACAGATGTGTTCTAGTGCTACGCACGTAGACCAATGGACGGTGGACAATCATTAAACTACAAGATAAACTTTATACCTATAAGTCCACCTTAATTGTAAAAATACCAGATGGATGACATAATGTCTTATATTTCAATAATTTTACTTGCTATAGCTTTATCAATTGATGCCTGTGTTGTATCTTTTTCATACGGTCTGGCTTTTACTGAAAATCGTTTTAAAAATGCAATACGGCTTGCAGCGTGTACTGGTTTGTTTCAGGGACTCATGCCGGTTATTGGTTATTATCTTACGGGATTCGTAAAATCTTTTATTGAACCATATGCCGGATTTATTGTTTTTGCAATATTTACATATCTTGGGGTCAAATTTATAAAAGAAGCTTTTGAAAAAGAGAAAGAAAAACAGCTTTGCATTGACCTCAAATGCCTTTTACTTGTCGGAATTGCAACCAGTATTGATGCTTTTTCAGCCGGGATTTCATTATCACTTTTCGGAAATAGAATACTTAAACCTGCCATTTTGATTGGAGTTGTAACATTTATAAATTCTCTTCTCGGCTTTGGTCTGGGCGGAAAACTCAAAAAATTTCCGACAAAATGGCTTGAGATTACCGCCGGCTGCCTGCTGATATTATTGGGGCTAAAGAGCTTATTTTAGAAAATATTTACAAACTCTGCTAATACTAATTTCAAATATAGGTTTAGCGGGTTTGACTTATAATAATGTTTATATTATTATTGTCGTGTTGACAGCTGAATATTTATACGCTCCAGTGGCACTCTGCCGACGAGAACGATTGAGTATCGTTTGAGGAGAGGGGAGGTAGACGCAGTCTACCGATTCCGCGGGAGTAAGATGAAAACTTAATATTGTACGCTCCAGTGGCGGAATCGGTAGACGCGTTGGACTTAAAATCCAATCGGGGTTCTCCCTCGGTGCCAGTTCAAGTCTGGCCTGGAGCAATTTTCTAAGAACCTGCCAAATTGGCAGGTTTTTTTATGCTCACAGACGCTCGAAAAATAAATTTTCTCGCTTGCCAGACAGCGCCTGTGCAATCTAAGATTGACTACGGCGCTGACGTTGAGTTGTCCTCAGTTCACCGGCTCTACGCCGCTGAATTCGGACATACTCCGAGCTGCCGTCTTCAAGTCTGGCCTGGAGCAATTTTAAAAGACCTGCAGAAATGCGGGTCTTTTTTATTTTATGATAAATTATAATTATGCGAGATATCTGGAACCCATGGCACGGCTGTAAAAGAATCAGCGAGGGATGTGAAAATTGTTATATGTATTATCTTGACTCACTAAGGGGAAAAGATGGTGCAGAAATTTACAAAGTCAAAAATAATTTTGATTACCCGCTTCATAAAGATAGAAACGGCAATTATAAAATTAAAAGCGGCGAATACATAAGAGTATGCATGACTTCCGACTTTTTCCTAAAAGAAGCTGACTGCTGGCGTGAAGAAGTCTGGAAAATAATAAAAAAACGTTCTGATGTTATATTTATTCTGGTAACAAAACGTGCGGACAGAATTGAAAAATGTCTTCCGGATGATTGGAACGGCGGATGGGAAAATGTTTGGCTTAATATTACCTGTGAAAATCAAAAACGTGCGAATGAGCGATTGCCTATTTTACTTGAACTTCCTTTCAAACACAAAGGTATTATGGCTGAACCGTTAATAGGCAAACTTTCCATCATGAAATTTCTACAGAGCGGACAAATTGAAAACGTCTGGGCTGGAGGTGAAAACTACGGAAGCAAGAAACCGCTCTTCTTTGAATGGGTTAAATTACTGTCTGATGAGTGCAAAGCAACAGATACCACTTTCTCATTTTTTGAAACCGGAAATGTTTTCATAAAAGACGGCAAGAAAACAGTATTCACAAATAAAAAGGATCAGGCAAAAACAGCTTTCCTGCTGGATATAAATTATACCAGCAGCAGAGAACAGGTATTCAAACTGGATTTACCTGCGCAATATTCTCAAATAGGACTATTTAATCAAACAGACGAAGAAAAATATTTCAAAAATGAATGTCAGTATTGTTTTATGAAAAGATACTGCGCCGGCTGTTCAAATTGCGGCAAATGTTAATAAAAAAGAGGAGAACTAACGCAAGCTCTCCTCTTTTTAGTAAGATTTTTAATGGATTAACCTTCAAGACCTTCTTTTTGTTTGTTTAACATATCTTGAATTTTTTCCATAATTTCTTCGCTTTTTTCCTGAACATCTGAAACTATATTATCGGCTTTTCTTTGAAGATCCTTAACTGTTTCATCTGTTTTTCTAGCCACATCAGAAGCCATATCACCAATCATTTCTCTAGTTTCAGCACCAGATTTAGGTGCAAGAAGAATACCTGCGATAGCCCCGATTGCAGCGCCTACTGCAAAGCCTGTTAAAAATTTTGTTACTGACATATTATTTTCTCCTTCATTTGTAGTTTAACTTCTTTTAATATTTTTCATATTGGTTAAGTGATTTACTTCTTTTTTGCAAAAATTTTGAAAGCTGAACACAGCCCGCTGAAAAATCCTTTTGCAACTGTTCCTGTTACCGTTGACAGTTTTGATAAAAGGTGAAGCGGCGAATTTTTTATAGCCTCTTTTACCTTATTTACGCCTTCATCTGCCTTGATAATAATTCCGCTTACGATTTCTACGGACTTATTAATATTTTTCAAAGTAGGTACTAGCTCAGTTTTAATAATCGTTGCTGTTTCGTCAACATTATTTGCAAGTTTTGATAAATCAAACAAAACCTTTATAAGCATTGCGCCCACGAGGATTACAATAACACCCGTTGCGTAAGCCAGAAAAGTTAAACTTTGATATAATTGTGCTGTTTCCATTTATTTTCCCCTAAAAATCGTAATCAGATACTTCTTCAAGTTCTTTTGCTTTTCTCATTTTTTTTGATTTAAGCATATTAGAAAACTTTTTGTACTGTCTTTCAAGTTTATATTTCAACAGGTCAATTGATTCCATAGCCTGTTTTTTAGCTTCATTTACAGCTGGAGAATGTTTTTCAGCGAGGTCGCATACAGTTTCTTTAACCTTTTCTCTCATTTCAGAACCCGGACGCGGCGCATAAAGTATACCTGCGATAATACCGCCGACTACTCCGGCTAAGAGACCCATGCCAAAGCCGAATGAAGATTTATCTTTACTCATAATGTACCTCTTTCTTATTTATGTATTCTGTGCCCATTCATTATATCACATTTTGGAGAAGGGATAAACCCTTGAAGGCTGCTTTTAATAATTTTGATTGCTTAAATTTCCTCATGACTTTTATATTAATACTCCAAAATAAAAATGCTGACATTAGACTCTCGAGTTTCGCAAGTATTATCTTATTGCGCAGGTCTTTTAAATTGTCAATCCAAATAGGAACTAACTCTGCCATTTGTTCTGAAATACCTTTTGCAAGTCCGGAAATATCCTTTATTTTTGGCTTTGCTGCGGCAATAAATTCCGATGCCTCGATAAAATATTTATCAAGTTTTATCAAATGAAATATTATAGTAAATGCAATTATTACTTCTGCAATAAAAACTATAGCTGTAAATAATGTAAAAATCATACTTTTATGTCCATATTTGTATTATTATAAGATTATATTTTATAATGTTATAAAAGAAAATACACTTGGAGGATTATATTCTGGTGGGTAGTTTAAGATTTTATTTTTCACTTCTGGCCGCAAAAACAGCCTACATGGCATTACAGCTTACCCAGCTGTCTGCGGGAACCTCCATTATAGGCAGATATGTTTTGAAACTCTGCCCTGATTTTCTCAAACAATGCAACCCTTACATCAGCACAAAAATTAATGTCACAGGTACAAATGGTAAAACAACAACCTCAGGACTTATTACCCATCTAATAAAAGAAAGCGGAAAATCCGTTATCAATAATGCAATGGGTGCTAACATGCTTACAGGTGTTGTAAATGCTGTTGCCGTTTCACTAAATCCGTGCGAACAAACTGATTTTTCTGTTATTGAATCTGATGAAGCTTATCTGGCAAAAATTTATGACCAATTTGATGCAGATTATCTGATAGTTACAAACCTTTTCCGCGATCAGCTTGACAGATACGGTGAACTTGCAACAACCAAAAGACTTATTCAGGAAGGAATTAATAAAAAAAGAGAGTTAAAACTTCTACTCAATGCAGATGACCCGCTTGTGGCATCATTTGAAGGGCGTAACAAAATTTATTACGGCATACAAAATGTTTATTATGCAGACGAGAGCCTGAAAGGTAAATCTGATGTAGAAGAAGCTTTTAACTGCCCTTGCGGAAAACCTCTAGAGTATGAGAAAAAATTTTTTGCACAGCAGGGGCATTATTACTGCAGCTGCGGTTTTAGACGTCCTGAGCCGAAATATAAAGCTGATGTTACTATTCATAGAGAATATTCGGTCATACAAATAGAAAATGAAAGCTTTACAATACCTCTTGTAGGATTATTTAACGCCTACAATGCACTTGCAGCAATTGCACTCTGCAAAGAATTAGAAATTAAAGATATCAATAAACATTTATCAAGCTTTAAGGTTGCCTTTGGACGAAGTGAAGTAAAGGAGTTGAATGGAAAAAAGACACTGATTCAGCTTATCAAAAACCCTATCGGAGCTAACGAGGTTCTTAAAACAGTTGATAAAGACTCCAATCTGCTGATAATAATAAATGATAATTATGCTGACGGGCGCGATGTTTCGTGGCTCTGGGATGCAGAATTTGAAGTTATAAATAATAATAAAAACGAGATTGTAGTATCCGGCATAAGAGCCAATGATATGGCGTTAAGACTTAAGTATGCAGGGGTTGAAAAAATTAAAATTATTAATGACATTGAAAAAGCTGTTGAATATATTGGAAAAACAGCAGATAATAATATTACGATACTGCCGACTTATACGGCGTTATTAAAACTAAACAGGATGAGGATTTTGAAAAAATGTTATTAGGTGTAAACATAGATCATATAGCGACATTAAGAAATGCGAGAGGCGGGATTGAACCTGATGTACTTACTGCTGCAAGAATTTGCAAAGAATGCGGAGCAGCTTCAATTACAACCCACCTGAGAGAGGACAGGCGCCACATTAAAGATGCTGATGTAGAGGCAATAAGAATGCTTCCGAGAACACGCCTGAATTTGGAAATGGCAATGACAGATGAAATGCAGGAAATTGCACTCCGTATAAGACCCCATGCTATTTGTCTTGTGCCGGAAAAAAGACAGGAATTAACTACAGAAGGCGGTCTGGATGTCGAAGGACAGCTTGACAGAGCAATTGAATTTGTAAAACCTTTGCTTGCGAAAAATATAGAAGTAAGTTTCTTTATCGATCCAGACATCCAGCAGATAAACGCAGTATCAAAAACAGGTGCACCGTTTATAGAGCTTCATACAGGAAGATATTCCGAAGCTTACGGCACACTTGAGGAAGAAAAAGCTTTTAAAGACCTGAAAGGAGCTGCGATATTTGCACAGAATTTCGGGCTAAAAGTAAATGCAGGACACGGTTTGAATTACCAGAACGTACATAGAATGCACGAAATTCCTAACCTTGTAGAGCTAAATATAGGGCATTCAATTATTGCCCGCTCAATCTTTGTAGGTTTGGAACAGGCCGTTAAGGAGATGAAGGCACTCTGCGAAGGATAGTATTATAGAACAATTCTCAAGGAAAGGGCTGCTAGATGAAAAATAGAGAAGAAGTTGTAAAAGAAATGCAAGCGGTTGTTGAACAGATGCGGCTTGATGATATAGAAGAAAATCCGGATTGCGAGAATGAATTTTTTACCTGCGCAGCATGCGGAGATACAAAACCTCTTGCAGGCTCTGTTCATTACGGACAAAACTACAGACTCTGCAACGACTGTGTGCTTCTTGCCGAAGTCGGATTTGAACTCGGGCAGATTAAAAACGTTGAAGAACTTATTGACGCAATGGAAGACAAAAGGCTGGAAGCTGACTGCGAATTTTTAAGACAGGAACAAAAAAGGCTGGAAAATTAGTTAATTCTTTTCAAAACTTGTCTTCATTTGCTTTATAATCTCCATTAATAATATTGAACTTTTATTAACCCTTCGCATTGCCGTTTTTTCAGTGCGCAGTGCAATCGAAAAAAGATAATTTTCTGGATAATTTTCCTTATTTCTTTCTTCTAAGATTGTTAGCAAAGCTTTTATGGTAAACAAATTACCCATTATGTTATCGTGAATTTTATCTGCTTGTTTTAATTTTTTAATATGCATATACTCTCCTATATTAAATTTAGTAGTTTTTTACAATCATTCATTTGTTTAAACACTTTTTTAGTCAAACTTTGTGTAAGAGAGATAACACTGCAATTTATATTATCAAACTGTTCAATATCACCCAGTATTTCTAATATAGCTATCAACTCTAAAAAATTATCATTAGCACAAGACGTTAATTCAAATAGTTCTTTCCTATATTCTTTTTTCATAATTTCTCCTTTTTTGCATTCCCGACAAATAGCTTACAGACATATTAGACAATTTAGTCCAAAATAGATTACATGTCAAGACTTAAACTTTTAGGAATGAATATAAAAAAATACCGAGAGCAAAAAGGGCTTTCTCAAAATGCACTAGCTGATGCCGTCAATTTATCAAGAGAATATATTGCTGATGTCGAACGCGGGCATAAAAGAATAAGTTTAAAAAAGTTATTTGCAATTGTAGATGTTTTAGACATTAAGTGTTCAGACATTTTTGATTTTTCATAGAATAGTAATCTTATATACTTTTGCTCCTATTTGTAATAAAATATTATAGGGAAAATCCAACCAGATACGAGGTGATATAAATGTGGGAATATTCAGAAAAGGTACTTGAACATTACAGACATCCAAGAAATGTCGGTAAAATTGATAATGCAGATTTAATCGGCGAAGCAGGCTCGCTTGCCTGCGGCGACTCTTTAAAACTATATATTAAATTAGACGGTAATATTATAAAAGATGCAAAATTTCAGACTTTCGGCTGCGGTTCAGCTGTTGCCTCTTCAAGCATTTTGACAGAAATGATTATTGGAAAAACTCTTGAAGAAGCTAAAAAAATTACTAATAAAGACATTGCTGACGAATTGGGCGGGCTTCCGCAAGAAAAAATGCATTGTTCTGTTATGGGACAGGAAGCGCTGGAAGATGCACTCAAAAAGTATTACGGTAAAGAAGAAATAGAAAAAGAAGCAGGTTTATCCCAAAACGGTGATAAAATCGTTTGCACCTGCTTCAATGTAACAGAAAATCAGATTTGGGAAGCAATTAAAGTAAATGGCCTTAAAACTGTGGAAGAAGTTACAAATTACACCAAAGCCGGCGGAGCCTGCGGAAGATGCAAAGGTGTTATAAAAGATATTATTGAAACTTATTTAAGAAAAGAAGGTCAGGCACCTGTAATGACTGCTGCACAAAAGATTTTGAAAATAGGCAGAGTTATTGACCAGCAAATTTCACCGCAGCTGCAAAAAGACGGCGGAGATATTGAGTTAATTGATGTTGAAGGAAACAAGGTTAAAGTAAAACTTACAGGAATGTGCAGCGGGTGCAAGAATGCAACAATGACATTAAAAGCTTTCGTCGAATCAGTACTCAAAGATAAAGTCGACAGCAGCTTAGAAGTAGAACAGGTATAGAAAGGCGGAATGTGCTCCGCCTAAGGGGTTAAAATGATTTATTTAGATAATAATGCAACCACAAAAGTAGATGAAAAAGTTTTGGAAGAGATGCTTCCATTCTTGGAACAGGATTATGCCAATCCTTCAAGCATGTATGATTTTGCCAGGAAACCTGCTGCAGCAATCCGCGAGGCAAGGGTTAAAGTAAGAGATTTTCTCGGCGCAAAAAATGAGAAAGACATATACTTTACATCTTGCGGTTCAGAATCTGCAAGTACAGCTATCAAAGGCGTACTAAACTGTAACAGGGAAAAACGCCATATTATTACAACAAGTGTTGAACATCCAGCTGTTTTAAATACATACAAAGAATTTGAGAAACAGGGTTACGAAGTTGACTACATCGGAGTAAACTCCCAAGGCGAACTTAATGTTGAGGAGTTCAAATCAAAGCTCAGAAAAGATACCGCACTTGTTTCTATAATGTATGCAAACAACGAAACCGGAGTAATTTATCCGGTAGAAGAAATTGGAGATTACATAAAATCTCATTCTCCTGAAACAAGGTTTTTTGTAGACGCAGTACAGGCAAGCGGTAAACTTCCAATTAATGTAAAGGAAGCAAACATTGATTTGTTAGGAATTTCAGGCCATAAATTCCATGCACCGAAGGGTGTAGGCGCATTATATGTTAAACCTGATGTAAGACTTACACCGCTTATTAACGGCGGTCATCAGGAAAGAGGTCTGAGAGCAGGTACAGAAAATGTTCCTTATATCGTCGCTCTGGGTAAAGCTGCAGAACTTGCTCAGGATGCTCTTCAATTTGAATTAACCGAAGTTAAGCGTTTGAGGGACAGGCTTGAAGAAGGTATTATGAAAAATGTTTTCAATGCAAGACTGAATAGCTCTATTAAAAACAGAGTACCAAACACTTCCAATATAGGGTTTGAATACGTGGAAGGCGAATTAATACTTCTTCACCTGAGTGATATTGGAGTTTGTGCAAGTTCCGGAAGTGCATGCACATCAGGTTCGCTCGAACCAAGCCACGTATTAAGAGCTATGGGAATACCATTTACAGCTCTTCATGGTTCAATAAGATTCAGTCTGTCAAGATTCACTACAGAGAAGGAAATCGACTTTGTTGTTGAACACATGCCGGCAATTATGGATAAATTGACATCAATTTCCCCATTTCAAGATGAACTGAAAGAACTAAGGAAACGGAGAGGTTAACTAATATGATTGATATAGTTTTTGAACCGATTGCAAAATTTTTTGGAACACATGCCAAATTCATCATTGGTGTTATCGTCAATATAATTTTGATATGGGGGACTTCCACCCTGATTGATGTTTTCAGTTCCAGAGTAGAAAAAAAATTACGGTTAAAAAACTCGGACTCTCCGCTTTTAAACCTCCTGCCGGTTCTGTCTAAGATATTAAAAGCAATCATCATCTTCCTTCTGCTTGCAGGATTTTTACAAAGTTTTGGATATAATGTAACATCACTTATTGCAGGTTTTGGAATTACAGGTTTAGCAGTCGGTTTTGCTGCTAAAGAAGCAATCGGAAACGTATTCGGGTCTGTAGGACTTCTTGCGGACAGAGTTTACAAAATTGGTGAATACATAAAGTTTAACGGCTACGAAGGTACTGTTGAAAATATTAACCTGCGTTCTACAACAATCAGAACACTGGAAGGTTTTATTGTTAATGTTCCTAACAACCAGCTTGCGAACGAAGAAATCACAAATGTTTCTCAAGCTCATAGAAGAAGAATAGATATTTCAGTAGATGTTGAGTACGGAACTTCTAACGAAAAGCTTGACAGAGCCTGTGAAATACTTAGAGAAATTGCAGACACTAATGACGACATTGAGGATGGAGTTCATGCTTTTATTGAAAACATGGCACCGAGCTCAATTGTTGTAAGATTGGTTTGCGAAACTTCCAGAACCTCGTGGGCAGATTATGTTCAGGTAAAAAGTTCTGTTATAAGAAAAATAATTCAAAGATACAGGGAAGAGGGAATTGAATTTGCGTTCCCTTCTACAAGTATTTATATGGCAAAATAATTAGTAGTTTGTCCAGAAGGAGTGCCAGAAGGTTATAAAAAAAAATGAAAATCAAGATAATTGCGCTCGGAAAAATCAAAGAAAAGTTTTTGAAAGACGGCATTGACGAGTTTATGAAACGTCTTACACCTTATGCTTCTGTTGAAATTGTTGAGCTTCAGCCGGTCGAAATTAAGGATGAAAATTTAATTGAAAAAGCACTTCTCCAAGAGGGCGAAAAAATTTTATCAAATATAAAAAACGATTCGTATGTAATTACACTTGAAATTGGAGGTAAACAGCTTTCTTCCGAGGAATTTGCAGAAAAAATTAATGCAATTACCATCAACGGAACAGGAGAGCTAGTTTTTATAATCGGCTCATCCTGCGGAATTGCCCCTACAGTGTCTAACCGTGCAGATTTTAGACTCAGCTTGTCAAAAATGACTTTCCTGCATCAGTTTGCAAGGCTTCTGCTTATCGAACAAATTTACAGAGCTTTCAAAATCCTTAAAAATGAAACTTATCACAAGTAATATTTATCTTAAAAAACATAAGATATATTCGCTTATATTTCTTTAGGTCTTTATAAATTTTTTTATATCTGGATAGTATAGAGCATTTAGATCATTGTTAGATTTTACCGGATGGTATAATTTCTTATCAGGCCTCTCAAACAGCCTCTCTTCATTGAGATTATAAGGCGATAAATGTATTGTATTTTCTGAAATTGTAGAACAAAAAAACTCATTATTAGCCAGCTCTGTAGGAACAAACAATTCACTTAATGGCCATCTGTTTTCAATAGAAAATTTCTGCTTGTATATACTCGCATAATGTAAACGTTTTTTGTACAAAAAATCTATCGCCCTGCCGGTCATACGGCATACAGGGAAAAAAGAACCGTAAAGCTGCTGGTTTGCATAAACCCACTCGATACCGTTTACCCAACACCATTCAGAATTACGGCTTTCAGGGCGGAAATTGCATATTATTAAATCATCTTTTCTTTTATTATATTTATTTAAAAAAGTTTTATATGTTTTTCCATTACAAAAAACATCATAATCAAACTGCCAGTAATAATTATAGTTTGGAAAAAACTTCCTTACATACACAAAACGATAGTCCGCGTTAGCCCACATTACATCTTCAAATTCGGGTTCATCAATATGAGCAGCAAGCATAGGCAAACCCAAGTTTTCATTTAACTTCCTGTCAAATAGAAAACACTTTACATTTTTTCCATAGAAATTGAGATAAGTAATAGGTGAACCTTTTAAAACAGGAAACTGCAATTTAGTGTTATCAATTACCAGAATACAGTCAAAATTTCTCATCCCTGACATTTTACAATACTCGCTAATTATAGCTTTATTTATAAGATGCGTACTTATAAATAAAATTGTTTTATCACTCATTACATAATTCTCTTTTCTATTTAATTCAGAAACATGTATTACATTATAATAAACAAATTAAAAATATGCAACATGCTTCTGGTTATCCATGGAATATGACACATGTTGGATTAAAAGGTCATTATATATTAGGTATTTTAAAAAAAGAGGAAATAATGAAGATATATGATGACAAAAAATTTATAGGTAATATTATCAGAAATGCCAGAAAAAATGCAAAACTTAGTCAGGCAGAGCTTTCTGAAAAATTAGAGATGTCAGAGAAAAATCTGGGCAATATTGAAAATGGTAAGCAGTTTCCCCAAATCAACAATTTATTTAGAATTATTGAAGAATTGAACTTATGCTTAGAAGACTTTGGGGTTAGTAATTACAAGACAACACCCGGTATTCGTAAGGAGCTTTTACAGGATATCTATCTTTCCAGCCAATCCGAAATTGAAGTATACAACGAGATTTTACAATCATTGAAGAAACTAAATAAAAACTAATTCATGCTATAATTTACCTATGAATAGCATAACAGTTAATTGTCCGGCAAAGATTAATCTTACGCTGGAAATAGTTAATAAAAGAGAAGACGGATTTCACAATATCAAAAGTATTATGCAGACAATAAGTCTGTATGATACTCTTATTATCAAAGTAGGGGAAGGCGATGGAGAGATTTTACTGTCAGGAAATAGCAGTGAAATTCCTTATAATGAAAAAAACCTTGTATACAGAGCTGCTGAATTATTTTATAGAGAAACAGGCATTAACAATGTCAGGACAGAAATCTATATAGACAAAAATATTCCTATTTCAGCAGGTTTGGCAGGAGGAAGTTCTGATGCTGCAGGAACTATTTTCGGACTCAACGAATTATTAGGCCATCCGCTAAAAACAATACACAAACTCTGCGAAACTCTGGGCTCTGACCTTAATGTCTGCTTAGAAGGCGGTTCGATACTCGCAACATCAAGAGGTGAAGTGATAAAGAAACTTAAGCCCGTTAAATCGAAACTTACGCTTATAAAACCTAAAAATCTCGGAATATCTGCAAGAGAAGCTTACACAAAATATTCAAATAAAACCAACAAACCTCAAAAGAATATGACAGAGAAAATGCTCAATGCGTTTGATAACAATCAAGATTTTTCAGAATATCTATACAATGATTTAGAATACGCTGTATTTGATGACTACAAAGAGCTCAAAAAAATCAAAGAATATATTCCAAATGCCGTAATGTCAGGCTCAGGCTCTACATATTTTGTACTCGGTGATGAAGTTAATACCGATATTCCTGGTGATGATTATCAGATTATAAAAGGGTTAGAGTTTATTGAAACAGGAGTTGCCATTTCACAATGTAACAATTTTGTTACGAACTAGCAAATAATACTTTTAGAGGTTATATTATGCTATGAGGATATTTACAATGTAAAGATAAAATATCCTTAACATGAGGTCTAACAAGTGGTAGATAACAGATCAGCGGGTTTTTATGGAATCGGCGGGGCATTTAATTTCAAAAGCGGTGACCCCTCCGGCACTGCTGCTAAAATGAGTCAGGACAAGTACGGCTCCGAAGCTATGTACCTTCCGCCGGCAGAAGGCGAAGAAGAAGGTAATAATTTCTACAATCAGGAGTTTGTTGACAGAAGTGCTCTGCTCAGAGCAACCCTCAATTCGCTTGCAATGACTAATGTTGCATCTGTTCTTAATGCAAAAAAACATAAGAAATCAATAAAAGATTTACTTGCAGAAGAAAAAGAGAAAAGCGAAGAAGAAAAAGAAATTGAACGGCTTGAAGCTGAGGCAGACGAAGAATACAGAGAAGCTTCAGAAGAAGAATAAAACTGTCTAACTATACTATTTTATTACCGTTATTTATAGTATAATACTACATGACAAGGGGTGTTTTATATGTCAAATGATAAAAAGACTAACGGTAATAAATATTCATTAAGAGATGCCAGATTTTATAATACCTGGCGCAGAATGTTTCAGTTTCTCGTAACACATGTATTCTATATGATAAGATTTAAACTTGTCTATAGATTAGAAATTTACGGAAAAGAAAATATACCTTCTGATAACAATTTTATTGTTGCAGCCAACCACTTATCCACACTGGATCCTCCCCTGGTTTGCGGTGTAATGAACAGGGGCGTTGCATACATGGCTAAAAAAGAACTTTTTGAAAACCCGTTTATGCGCTGGTGGCTTGACTGGCTCGGGGCATTTGCAGTAGACCGCGAAAAACTCGGTGTTTCTACTATTAAAACAGTAAAGAATCTTAAGGAAACAGGATGGGTACTCGGCATCTTTCCACAGGGAACAAGACAGGAAGCCGGAGAATTCAGCCACATAACAAAGGGATTTGCTTCACTGGCTAAAAGTACAAAGTGCGGAATCCTGCCGATTGGAATTACCGGTACTCAAGAAGTTAAAAGAATTCCTTTTACAGGAAAAATCATAGTAAGAATAGGAAAAATCATACCTTACACAGACGATGTTACCGGTATGGTTGATAAGTGGGAAAAATCAATAGAAGACCTTACCGGATTTAAGTATGTAGAAAAAGATAAAGTATGTTCATGAAAAAGATTTAATTTAAGTATAGCTGGAAGGAAATGATGAAAGCGGAGAAGAATTACAATAGAAGAACAGAAAAAGATTATAACTGGTTCAGAACGTTTTATTATATGTGGTTTCTGGGTACTGTAGTATATCCGGTGACTAAACTCATGTATAATATTAAGATTGAAGGACGAGAAAATGTGCCCAAGAAATCAAATGTTATATATGCAGGCAACCATGTTTCTTATATTGACCCTCCGCTAATTGCTCTGGCAGCATGGAAAACCATTGCTTATATGGCAAAACAGGAATTATTCCATGATGACAATAAATTGCTGCGCTTTCTTGTACATACGCTGGGAGGATTTGCAGTCAATAGAGAAAAACCGGAAATCGCAACATTTAAAACAGTAAAATCCGTTTTTAATACCTCATGGTCACTGGGTATTTTCCCGCAGGGCAAAATTATTAAAGAGCCGGTTATAAGCCATGTACACAAAGGTTTTATTATGTTTGCGAAAAAATTTAAGGCTGATATAGTTCCTGTCGCTATTTGCGGCTTTGATGGATATGCCAAAAAGCTGTTCGAAAAACATATTACTGTAAAAATCGGAAAACCTATTCCTTATACACTTGAAGAAGACGAAATTATGAGAGAATGGGCGGGACAGATTTGTGAATTTACAGGTTATGAGAATAGAATTGAAGAATCAATAGCAAATCCGGCACTTGTCTAATTTACAAATGTTTACAGTTGCGCAATTTTAAATATTGAGCGGTTTTAATAGTTTTGTAGTAAAAGAAGGTAATAACGCATGAATATCCCGCAAATTATGGGACTTAGATTAATGTCCCCGTTTACAGAGCAAAAGCAGCAGCGCAGAACATCTAGCTTTGGTTTAACAATGGCTGCGCCATTGTTAAAGGATACAGTATCCTTCGGTGCCACAGCTAAAATGTTAACCTCCAGAAAAGACGGAGTTTCATTGAAAGCTGCAAGAGAAGTGTATGCAATAACCGAAACAATGCAGCCTAAAATTCAAAAATTTCTCAATGAATTATTCGGAGATTTACAGGTTACCCAATTTAAACCACAAAATCCTATTTATAAAATTTCTGACAGAGCTAAAACTCCCGAGTCTATCAGGGAAAAGAGCGCTACAAGACAGTGGAACTGCAGAGCTGAAATTTTAGATTTTATGACAGATCTCAACGGCGCAAAAATCGTAATGCGCGACGGTTCAAAAAAATCAGTAGAAAAAGTTCTTTCAAGATTTATTGAACCAATAAAGAAGGGCAAAATTGAACTTATTGAAATCGAAAACAAACGCCCTAAAGTAACACAAAAATTAAGCAATTCTAAAAAATCCCAGTATGATTATGCTTCCATTGATTTTCTTGAACAATTACAACGTATTCAAGAAGATAAGTGGGCTAGCATGAAACTTAAAGAAAAAAGAGAAGTAAGAACTGATATGTTTGACTTTACAGAAGTTAACTATCCTGCAATTCACTTCTTATTTAAGCTTCCCGGTGAAACAAGACCGTTTGAGCTTATGATTATGGGTAAAAACGTTAATGCATATAAAGATTTGGATGACAAGCTGTTTAAGATTTTAAACAATAAAAACATTGATAAAAAATACAAACCGCTTGTTGATGTCGTTTCTCCTCTTTCTGAGCCCGGAAATAAACCTCTGCTGGAGTTATTCAACAAATACAGAGGCGATGCATTTTTATTCCAGCGTGCTAAGAAGCCAACCGCATTCTCAGAAAGCTATGAAATTGAATACTTTCTGCCGTTGACAGAAGATTTACCGCCTCAATATGATTTAAACAACTTACATAGAATTATGCAGGAATGCGAAGCAAAAGCGGCTGTAAAACAACGCACTAAAAAGCCTTAACTTGAAGTTTTTTTGCGTTTCTTCTGGGGTTTATTATTTTTCTTAGTAAACTGCTGCGGAGCATGACTGTATGATGTTTGAATTCTTTTTACACTAAATACATCAGGCATAGATTGTAATGCTGTCATAACCTTACGCAAAGTATAAATATTATCAAGTTCTATTCCAAGTTCAATAATACCAACCTTGCCTTTTGATTTAACGTTTGCAGAGTTGATATTTGTGTTGTTATCCGAAACAACACCTATAATATCTTTCAAGAGCCCCATTTTCTCAGCTGTTTCGATGCGAATCGTCGTGCTGTATGTTTTGTTGATATTATTACCTGACCAGTGAATATCAATCAAACGCTCAACCGGAATATTTTCAAGCGTTTTGCAGTCCAGCCTGTGTACCGTAACCCCTTTTGAGCGTGTTACAACCCCTACAATAGGTTCACCCGGAATTGGAGAGCAGCATCTCGCAAAAGAATAAAGAAGCCCTTCCAGCCCGACAATATCTTTTTCAGAAGCTTTTCTAGGTTTATGATTAGCAGGTCCTTCCTGTTTTGGAGGTTTTCTCAGACGGTTAATAATCTTATTTACGGTAGTTTCGCCGTAACCAAGTGCTGCGAATAAGTCGTCACCGCTCACGTAGTTCATCTGTTTTGCAACTTTATCAAATTCGCCATTCTTAACATATTCGTCAAAAACTGTTTTGGTAAGTTCATGTTCAAGGTTTGCTTTACCGATTTCAATATGGTCTTCACGTTTATTTTTCTTGTACCACTGACGTATTCTTGAGGCAGCTTGTTTTGTTACAACGAAATTCAACCAATCTAAACGTGGTGCTGAAACTTTTGAAGTCATAATTTCAACAATGTCGCCGTTTTTAAGCTTGGTATCAAGTTGTGCAATACGTCCATTTATCAAAGCACCGACAGTTTTATGCCCTACATCAGAGTGAATACGATATGCAAAATCAATCGGAGTAGCGCCTTGTGGAAGGTCAATTACATCACCTCCCGGTGTGAACGCAAATACCTGATCTGAAAATAAATCGAGTTTTACTGAATTAACAAAATCTTCGGCATTTTTCGTTTCTTTGTTGTATTCAACAAGTTTACGCATCCATGAGAATTTAATATCACTGGCCGAATCAGCTTTTCTGGAGCCTTTTTCTTTATATCTCCAGTGTGCAGCAATACCATATTCAGCAATTTCATGCATTTCCCAGGTTCTAATTTGCACTTCCAGCGGTTTTTGGCGCGGCCCGATTACAGAGGTATGCAAAGATTGATACATGTTGCCCTTAGGCATTGCAATATAATCTTTAAAACGCCCCGGAATAGGTTTGAACTGTGAGTGAATAAGACCAAGAACTTCATAACACTCTTTTTCTGTATCAACAATAACACGGACTGCTGTGATATCATACAAATCGTGAAATGCGACATTAAGTCGTTTCATTTTGTTATAAATACTGTAATAATGTTTTGCACGGCCTGTAATCTGAGCATTAATTCCGCTGGCTTTAACATCTTTAGAAATCTTGTCTATAAGCAGTTTTACAGTCATTTCTCGTTCAGCTTTTTTCTGCGAAACAAGCTGAGCAATTTCATAATACTTATCCGGATGAAGATATTTGAGCGACAAATCTTCAAGCTCTGCTTTTATTTTACCGACCCCTAAACGATTTGCAAGCGGCGCAAAAATATCAAGAGTTTCCTGAGCAATTCTTTGCTGCTTAACAGGTGTCATATAATTAAGCGTACGCATATTGTGAAGTCTATCCGCAAGCTTAAGAAGAATAATTCTGACATCGCTTGCCATTGCAATAAGCATTCTTCTAAAGTTTTCTGCCTGACGTTCCTCAGTAGATTTGAACTGGAGTTTGCCTAGTTTTGTCACGCCCTGAACAAGGTTCAAAACATCTTCTCCAAAAAGTTCCTTAATCTCCTCAGGTTTTGTATCTGTATCTTCTAATATATCGTGCAAAAAGCCGGCCATTAGAGTGTGTTTATCTGCTCTCAAGCCGATCAAAATCTTTACGACTTCCATTGGATGGATAATATAAGGCTCCTCTGAAACCCTATACTGTCCGGAATGGAGTTTTCTTGCAAACTCAAAAGCTTTTTCAAGCTCTGTTATATCATCGTCTGAATACTGCTGCTCTGCTAAAAGCGCTCTTATCTCGTCAAAGGTTATTACATACTGTTCCATTATGCTTTTATCATAGTAGTTTTTAAACGATTTTGCAAGTATTATATTATATACTCTGCGCTGCGATTGCTTTATAGAAGCTTATATAATCTATCATGCAGTCAAATTCACTTGAATAAACCAGCTTATTAACAGTCAGCAGATTTTCTTCCATCTGGTTTAAATCAAGTTTTGCGATAACGCCCTGAGCGAACTTATCCTTTGAAAGCTGAAAATCTTTTTGTTCAAGCTCCTGTATTTTTTTCTGTTTTGAAAGTTTTTCCCTGTCCATATTTACAGAAACCAGAGAGTCGTTAACTTCCTGCATAGAAGTAAGATTTACTTTTTCATAATTCTTAACGCTTCTTTCGTAAGCAATCTTTTTAGCTTTCAGATTTGCCTTAAGCTTTCCGCCCATAAAGAACGGTTGAATTACACTTCCGCCAAGCCCCCAAATCATGTTGGAAGTAGTGAACAGGCTTTCAAAGTATTTGGAATTAAAGATTACCCCGCCGCCCAGACTAAGCTGCGGAAGCATTTCTTTTCTTGCAATTCTGACATCAATGCCGGCCTTTTCAAGCATCTTTTCTGCTTTTAAATAGTCCGGACGCTTCATTATTACCTCAGAACTTACGTACTCAGGAATATTGCCCGTAAAAACCAGCTCTCTGTAATCAGTTCTTGCATATTCTTCAATATTATTAGGGCTGTCGCCTGTAAGTACTGCAAGCTGGTGAAGAAGTTTAGTCCTTTCCTTCTTCAAATCTGTCAAATCAGCAACCCCTGAGATATAGGATTTATTAGCTTTTACTAAATCCGAAGTTGAAACCAGCCCTTCGGCATTGCTTACAGACATAATCTCAAAAATCTCTTTTCTCAGCTTAACAATATCTTCCTGCAAATCAATCATTGCATCAAGCTTTACAATATTTATATATGTACTTCCTACAGCAGAAGCAATTGCGATATACGCAGCCTGCTCATCCAGAATAGAAGCTTCATAGAGTTTTCTGACCGAAGTTGTCTTATTATGGTTTTTACCCCAGATATCAAGCTCATAGTTTGCAATTATAGGCAATCCAAACCCGCCGGCTGAAGGCCCGATGAACTTGCCGTATCCCGGAAGAAATCCGGCTGATACAGTCGGAAGCTCACCAGCACGCTGGGCAATAACATTTTGATAATATTCATCAATTGTTAAGGTTGCCATCTTTAAATCCTGATTTTTATCCATGGCTTTTATAATATAAGCATTTAAATTATCGTCATTAAACTGACCCCACCAGGACATATTTATATAATCATATTTATTTTTGGTTGGTTTTATTTTAGTTTCTTTTTTCTTCTTTGTTTCAGGTTTTGTGCCGTCTACTTTAACTTCCTCTGCACCTGCATTCAAAACAGGAGTCTTTTCTGCAGCTATAACTGTACCTATATTTCCCATACCTAGTGATATTAACAATGCCAGTGATAAAATTTTCCTCATCTTTTTTTCTCCAAGTACTTGATTTTTTCTAATAAGAATGATAACATAACTATGTTGCATTTGCAACATGTTGTAAAATAAACATACTTCATATAGGGGATTTACATTTTGCAAAACCACTTTACAGAAACAATATTCTACCAAATAGAATTAACTGCAAAATATTGCAAGCTTTTAGGTTCGCAGGTTTTTGAAAAATTTAATGCAGGAATAACCTGTGAAGAATATTCTGTATTAGATGTTTTGCTAAGCAGTCCTGAATTATGCCAGAGAGATTTAGCCAAGCTGATTTTAAAAGATAGAGCTAACACTGGCAAATTGCTCGATACACTTGAGAAAAAAGGATTTGTTAAAAGAAAACTATCTATAAAAAACAACAGACCGGTAAAAATTGTTGAAATTACCGAAGCCGGAAAAGAAAAAGTCACAGATGTCTTAGAACGTATACGTCCTCATTATGAATTCGTAAAAGAAAGAATTAATAACAGCGATGTTGCAAAAGTTGGAGATTTACTTAAAGAATTGAGAAAAATTCTAGATGAAACATTAGAAATACAGATTTAAGGGTGAAAGAAATGAGTGAAGAGAATAAAATAGAAGAAGAAAATACAAAAAAACTGCCTGTTAAGAAACGTTATATATTTACATCATTAGCAATCATAGGCGCTCTCGCTGCAGGATATTTTATATATGATGCACTTGGATACCAGTCTACTGATGACGCTTATGTTGAAACTACAACCGTTTCAGTATCTCCGAAGGTTTCTGGACAAATTGTCAAAGTTCTTGTAAAAGACAACCAGCCGGTCAAAGCCGGACAGATAGTAGCTGTTATTGATAAAATCGATTATCAGGTCAAACTCGATCAGGCAACAGCTGCTTATGAAAAAGCTTTGTTAAACCAACAGAATGCGCATGCGAACTTAAATGCAGCAAATTCTGAAATCGCACTTGCACAGAAAGATTTAGAAAGATATGAAAATCTTTATCAGGCAGGAGCGGTATCAAAACAAACTTTAGACAGAGCCAGAACAAATCTGGAAAGTGTTCAGGCAAAACAGACAACTGCAGAACAGTCTATATTTTCAAAAGATCCTTCTAAAAGTGCAAAAGTTGCAGATGCCGACTTGAATGTTTTGAAGGCACAAAAACGTGCTGCAGAACTGGCTCTTGAGTATACTGATATTAAAGCGCCTATTGACGGAACTGTTTCCAATAAAAAAGTTGAAGTCGGCATGATGGTACAGCCGGGAAGCCCGCTTTTTGTTGTAGTTCCGCATGACGTATGGGTTGTAGCTAATTACAAAGAAACACAGCTTACTCATATGAAAAAAGGCATGGATGTTGATATCAAAATTGACACTTATCCTGACAAAGTTTTCAAAGGAAAGATTGACAGTATTCAAAGAAGCTCCGGTGCAAAAGCTAGTTTGTTCCCGCCGGAAAATGCTGTAGGTTCTTTTGTTAAAATTGTACAAAGAATTCCGGTTAAGATTGTATTCACAGAAAAAATTGATCCTGAAGAATACGCTATTATACCTGGAATGTCTGTTGTGCCAAAAGTAAAAATTAGAGATTTCAAAGAACAGTAAGTTTAAAAAAAAGTAAAAATTTCAGTATTACGACTCAGCGGTGGCATGATTCTCGTCAATGCCGCCATTTTTTTACAACAAGAGCGCACACAATGATGGAACTGTCAGCTTGTTGTACTATAATTAAATCATGCAAATCTACTCAGATAAATGTTTTGAAAAACCTGTTCGTATTATTGAAGCAGAAGAGAATTTACAAGAAGCTCTCAACGAAATTGACAAACTGCGAAAAAAATATTTTCTTCTGGGATACATAACATATGACTTTAAAAAGTTATATTTTGAAGTTTTTGACAAATACAAAAAGTATACTCCGGCAAAATCAAAACAACTTGGCACAATAATCCGTCCTAAAATAACAAAAGAACAGTACATAAATGCTATAGAAAAAATAAAACAATATATTTCAGAAGGTGTGACATACGAAGTTAACTACACCTACCCGTCAGAGGTTCTCACAAATCTGGACGGAATTGAACTTTTTGAAGCACTTCTTGATAAACAAAAAACACCATATAATACATTTATAAAAAATAAGTACACAACACTTCTATCCTTCTCTCCGGAACTATTTTTCAGGCTTGAAGGCAGAAAAATTACAACAAAGCCGATGAAAGGAACAGCCCCGAAACTTGATGACGGGAAAGATGAGGAGAGGCGCGATTTTTTATACAATGATATAAAAAATCGCGCCGAAAATATCATGATTGTCGATCTTTTAAGAAATGACCTCGGTCGTATTGCCAAAACTGGCACAGTAAAAGTTAATAAACTTTTCGAAATAGAAGAACACCCTACTGTTTATCAAATGACATCAGAAGTTTCTGCAATTCTTGAAGACCGCATCAGCCTGTTTGATATTTTTAAAGCGATATTTCCTTGCGGTTCAATTACCGGCGCGCCTAAGGTTTCGACAATGAAAGTAATTGATGAATTAGAACCATTTGATAGAAATATTTATTGCGGTGCAATAGGATACTTATCACCTGATATTTGTGAATTTTCAGTTCCAATCAGGATTTTATACGGGAATAATCATAAATATACATACCATGCCGGAGGCGCTGTTGTTTGGGATTCAAACGCTGAGGACGAGTGGGAAGAAACTTTAACAAAAACAAAATTTCTGCAAACAGATTTCCAGCTGATTGAAACAGGAACAGACGATTGGGAAAACCATATTCAACGGATGAAAAAATCCGCAGCCGCTCTGAATTTCAAATGGAACAGCAGCATTAAAAATATAAAAGGTACAAAAAGAGTGCTTCTTAACAGGGACGGAAGTTTCGAAATACAGGAAAAAACTTTTCTGCCGATAATTTCCAATAAAATCAGGCTAGGCCGCAAGACAAATTCGGCCAATCCATTTTTATATCACAAGACAACAATAAGGGAATCTGCTCCTGATGATATTTTTGATATTATCGGTATAAATGAGCGCGGCGAGATAACGGAAGGAACTTTTACAAACATTGCAGTACAAATCAACGGAGAATTGTACACTCCTCCTGTTGAATGCGGACTGCTTGCCGGAACTTTCAGAGCAAAGCTCTTAGAGCAGGGAAAAATTAAGGAAAAAGTTTTGTACCCGTCAGATTTAGAAAAAGCAGAAAAAATATTTTGTTTCAACTCCGTAAGAAAAATGGTTGAGGTGGAATTATGCTCATAATTGATAACTATGATTCCTTTACTTATAATATCGTTCAATATATTAAAATGTTAGGCATAGAACCAATTGTCATAAAAAATGATGAGCTGGCACTTGATGAAATTAAATCACTTAATTTTGAGCGTATTATTCTATCTCCCGGGTGGGGTAATCCCGATAACTCTGGGGTTACAATGGATGTAATAGATTTTTATAAAGACAAATGCCCTATACTCGGTGTATGCCTCGGTATGCAATGTATCTGCAAATATTTCGGAGCCGGGATAATAAAAGCACCCGAGCCGTTCCATGGTAAAAATTCACAGATATTCTTTAATGATGATTTCTGTTTATTTAAAGGATTAAAACAGGGATTCAGCGCCGCCAGATACCATTCGCTTATGGTATCAAATACAACAGACGACATTATTATCACCGCCAGTACAAAAGATAATATTCCTATGGCAGTGGAAATTAAAGGCAAAAAGATTTACGGGGTACAATTTCATCCGGAAGCAATCTTAACAGAAAACGGGATTGAGATTTTTAACAATTTCATCTCAATCCCGTAAATTATTTGTCTACGTGCGCAGCATTATGCGAAGTATCTTGCTAACAGACCGTCGAAACCGCGTCCGTGGCGTGCTTCATCTTTTGCCATTTCGTGAACTGTATCGTGAACAGCATCAAGACCTAATTCTTTAGCACGTTTAGCGATTTTCATCTTACCGTCGCAAGCGCCGAATTCTGCTTCTGCACGTAATTCAAGATTTCTCTTAGTTGAATTTGTAACAACTTCACCAAGAAGTTCTGCAAATCTTGAAGCATGGTCAGCTTCTTCAAAAGCATATCTTTTGAATGCTTCTGCAATTTCAGGATAACCTTCTCTGTCAGCCTGTCTTGCCATTGCAATATACATACCGACCTCTGTGCATTCACCCATGAAGTTTGCTCTCAAACCTTCAAGAATTTCAGGATCGACATCTTTTGCTACACCAATTCTGTGTTCATCAGCATAGTTTTTCTGACCTTCTGCCATCATTGTGAATTTATCTTTACCAGCTCCGCATACAGGACATTTTTCAGGAGCTTCACCTTCTGCTACATAACCGCAGATTGAACATACGTATTTTGCCATAATTAACTTCCTTTCTTCTTTTTACAAAATTTATTATAACATATTGTTCATCATGCTTCCATTGTAATTACAACAGAAATTAAGCTAAATATTTTTGGAGTGTTTCTTTATCAAAAACCTCAACACTGTCTTTGGAGTGTATAAATATCAAGCATGTAATAAGTGTTTTGAATGATTGAAAATCTTCAAAAGCAAGCTTTTGCCTTAAATCCGTCATGTTATTTGCCATAAATTCTGTAATAACAGTCTTGTCGTTATAAAATAGTTCGGACAAAAATTCAAACGCATCACGAGTTTTAACCCCTTCCAGATAAATCATTTCAGGTGATTGAAACTCAACATATCTGAGAGCTTTATCCATGCTGAAGCCGACATTTTCATTGAGTTCGCACTGGTTAACCCCTTTAAGTTCATATTTTGCAATAGATTCAATAGTCATTATATTTTTACCGGAAGTAGCAGCTTCCATCAAAAGAGAATAAATCATATGCGTTTTCCCGCTGAGAGGAGAGCCGCATACAAGAATTATTCCAGGATTATTCAGGGCATGAGAAATTATACTTCGCTGTTTTTCATCAGGGATAATCTTGTCTAAGTGTTTCGGCGGTTTATAAATCTTAAGTGAAATTCTTTCACCCATAATAGTCGGAAACGATGAAACTGATGCAATCAGCATTGCATTTTCGACTTTAAAACAGAGTTTCCCGAGCTGGGGAATCTCACATACTGTTGCATCAAGATTAGAAAGTGTTTTAAGCTTTGAAACAAAAGCTGAATTTAAAATAGCTGGAATTGTTCCCTTATCAGACGGCTCGCCGTTTTTCTTAAAAACAACTTTCAACCCTTCCTCTACCTGCTCAAAGTTAACTTCATGAACATCTTCAATAATAGCCTGTTTTAAAATAGCTCTGATAACATGCTGTATATGTTCTTCTCCGGCTTCTTCTTTATGAAGTTCTTCGGTCCAGTCAAACTCCTCATCTTCATCAGACGTAAGAGTTATGCTGTCAACAGTATCAGCAACTTTGTAATACTCATCAATCTTTTTAACAATACTTGCTTCAGATGCAATAACCGGTTCAATTGAACATTCAGCTGTTTCAATAATCTTATCAATCGCAAACAAATCCAGCGGATCTGCCATTGCAACAGTTAATACATCTTCTATTTTAAAAAGCGGAATAATCCTGTATCTTCGTGCATCAGCAAAAGTTACGAACTTAAAACACCTGGTATCGGGTTCATAATCTTCCAGATTTACATAGGGAATATGCAGTTTTGTTTCAAGGAATTTTAGAAGCGTATCCTCTGCCAGAATTCCGGAATTAATCAGCGCCTGCCCGATATTAATTCTCTGAACATTTGCGAGCTCTTCCGCCTTCTCCAGAGTTTCATATGAAACTATACCGTCACGCACAAGCTCATACTTAAGTTTTTCCAGTGTTTTATTTGTAATGGTTTCCATTATTCTTCTCCGCCGCCAAGATAACTCTCAACCTTCTTGACGATTGCATCAAGCTCAAATGGTTTAGTAATATACTCATTAACGCCTGTTTCCTCGCCAATCATCTTATCCTCGAGCTGCGAACGGGCTGTAACCATAATTATCGGAATATCTTTGTATTTGCTGTCATATTTAAGGAGTCTGCTTATCTTATAACCGTTAATTTTCGGCATCATAACATCAAGGATAATCAAATCCGGCATAATTTCTTTTGCGAGCCTCAATCCATCCTCGCCGTTATAAGCGGTATAACACACATAGCCTGAAACCTCCAGAACAAACTTTAAGCTTTCAACGATGTCCTGCTCGTCATCCACTATAAGTATCTTTTTCATGTGTATCTCCTTCAATATCGTATGAATACATTATATCACATTCGCCGTATAAGTTCCTGTTTTGCTCTATAACAGAGTCAATTTTCTTCTTGAGAAATTCAGCAGAAGGTTTATCACCATCAACAAGAATTAATGATAGAGTTGTCATCGCACCTTCTTTTTCAATAAGCGAATTGGTCATATATGTTTTGTTTAATAAATTATTTTCTCTTAGCAAGTTTTCAATAACTTCATTTGTAGACTTAATCTTTATTACCGCAATAGTTGAGCCATTTGAACGTGCGCGCTGGGCAAGCTGTTTCTTAATCATAACAAAATTGCTTCTGTCATTTGCAACAGGAATTACAAAATAGAATTTTGAACCTTTGTTAATTTCACTATCACACCAGATAGCACCGTTATGAGATTCCATCAGCTGTCTTGCAATCGGAAGTCCGAGCCCAGAACCTCCGACTTTTCTTGAAAGAGAGTTTTCAATCTGAGCAAACTTATCAAACACATGGTTCAAATCTTTTCTCTCAATTCCGATACCATGGTCTTCAACACATACGAGTAAATAATTTCCCTGCAGTCTTTTAATATCTTCTTCGAAACAATGGTCGTACTGAAGCTCTCTTGCATTTACAACTTTTGAAGAAATGTCAATTTCACCCGCATCCGGAGTAAATTTAATCGCATTAGAAACAAGGTTTGTCAGCACCTGCTCTAACCTGTTTGAGTCAGCATAAACTTCAACATCCTCGCCTGACGGAGTATATTTTATTACAAGATTTTTCTCCCTTGCAACTTCTGCAAGGTTATTTTTCACATACTCAATAACAGGTCCTACATGAATTAATTCAAATTTGAAATCCATTTTGCCGGCTTCAATTTTGGAAATATCAAGCAAATCGTTAATAATTCCTGAAAGCCTTATGGCATTACGTTTGCCCATAGAAACGAACTTCTCAATATTTTCCGTCATCTCACCGGCTTTGCGGCTCAAAATAATGTCCATAGCATTTTTAATTGCAGTAAGCGGCGTTCGGAGTTCATGAGAAACAATCGAAATAAATTCAGATTTCATACGTTCAAGTTTTTGCAACCTTAGGTTGGTAGTTTTTAACTCTTGATATAAAGCTGCGCTTTGTATTGGCAGCATCACTTGCTGCACAAGAGTTTGAAAGCAGGTCGCATCTTCAGTTGAAAACGGTTTTTCCCTATAAATTTCCGTAAACCCGAAAAACTCATCGTTTAACGCAATTGGTGCAAACATATTGTCAAATCTGAGTATTGAGAAATCATACTCTTGAATATTGTGCTTTATGTTCTTTTCGATTTTCAAATTCCCGATTTTAATATCAACAGGCGGGTCAGAAAGCAGTGATTTATAGCTTAAAATCGCCCGTAATTTCAAAGCTTCAAGGAGTCTGTCCGATACCTTGTAAAGTGAATTAATTATTAGTACCGGCTCACGTTCAGAGCGGAACATAAGAGTGCAGGAAAGCTCAAAATTAAGCGACTTTTCAATCCCCTCAATCATAATTTTGATAAGCTTATCCTTATCAAGCGAACCCGCAAGCTGAGAACTTGTATTGTAAAGAACATTTAGCTGATAAAGACTTCTGGCAAGTTCCTGATTAGCCTTTGTCATTTTTAAAAGAGAGTGGCGCGTTTTCAAGCTTGAATCAACAGTAGCAAACAAAAGTTTTTTATCAATCGGCGTTTTAATGAATAGATTTGCATTGTGCATAACATCTTTACCGTGGTCTTTTTCACCAAGCAAGAGGATTATTACAACCGGATACTGTTTTATTTTTCTGCAAAGAGGTTTCAAATCAAGAGTTTCTATATCCCCGTCAACTATCACTATATCGGGCTCTTCCACCTTAAGGACATCAAAAATCATAGTTTCATCAGCTGATACGATTACTTCGTCAGCCGGAAAAACCTCCATTACGATTTTCTCTTTTTCACTGTCCCCGCTAATTAACAAAAACTTTGTCATACCAACATGATAACAAAAAACGGGTAAATGTAAATCAAAACTGGAAAGTTATAAAATAACGTCATTCACCAGTTTAAGAATTAGTTTCAACTCTTTGACATCAGCACTTTTGAGTTTCTTACAGATTTCCTGTTCCAACTCTTCTCTGGTTTCCATATCAGTAAAACGAAACAATAATTCTATATCAACTTTTAATGCTTCTGCAAGTTTCTGAAGCATATCAAAAGATGGGGAGGAATAACCTGACTCAAGTCTGCTTAAATATTTAGAATCAACACCAATAATCTCTGCTAACTTCCATTGTGTATAATTACGTTTTTTCCTTAAAACCTGTAAATGTTTCCCAAACTTCTTCTTATAATTATCCATATATATAATATTTTACGAACTTGTACAGCATTTAGAACTAACACATAGGCCTAGTCATGTCAACTTTTTCTACCAGTCTGGTATACTCAAAGTTGAATATCCGCATGGCTGGTAATTCAATCATGAGTATACAAACTCTCTTGTACCGTCTTCGTTCAAAATTAGTGCACATAAATGTGCATCCGGATACTTTCCGCATCCCAAATCAATACAAATTTTGCCTTCATCAATATATGGTTCATCAAACTCTGTATGCCCGAAAATAATTTTTTGCGGAAGCTTGTGTTTTGAATAAATAAACTTTCCTCTGATATAAACCAGATCGACTTCATCCTGCTCTTCCAGCGGATAATCCGGATTTATACCGGCGTGAACAAAAAGATACTTGTCTGTTAAGTAGTAAAATTTGAGATTCCTGTAAAAGTCCCCGTGAACTTTGAAAATATTCTCAAAGCTTCCGTAGCTTCTGACCGTCGCAGGCCCGCCATAATTATCAAAAAGAAACTGATAATATTCGTCATTTGTATGCAGAAGAGCATACTCGTGAGAACCTATCAAATAAATACATTTATTGGTTTCTCCCAGTGCAATTATTCTATCAACGACACCCCTTGAGTCAGGCCCCCTGTCAATATAATCCCCCATGAAAACAAAAACGTCGTCCGGACGCGTATCTATTTGAGAGAGAACACTCTCAAGCTTTTTGAGTTCTCCATGTATATCTGTGATGGCTATGTATCTCATTTTAATATTATTACATAAAAATTCTAAATCTCTTCAAACCATCTAAAATAATAAGCCGAATTTCCTAATTTTTTATATGGTCCAATATTTAAAGCCTGGCTAGATAAATCAACAGTTTCATCATAAAGACCCCTTGTATTATTTATAGCCGTCCGAGTTTCACATACAACTATATTCCATATTACTTGATAACTAAATCTTATTTTAAATACATACTCCAGTTCATTTTGATTTACAAATATAACCATGTTTGGTTCTAAATTCAAATGTTCGCAAATAAGACTCTGTATAAAAGTTATTACGGATTTATTATCAATTTCAGACTGACGAAAATGTATAGAAGTTGATAAAACATCAGAAATAAATCCATTACAATTTATTACCAATTTATCATCATTTAGTTCTAAATTTTGATTAGAAGATATAGCTAATGATTTTCTTTTGATAAGTTGTTTGATTTCTTGTGCATTTAACTGAAGTGTTTCCATATATTCCATACCATTTTGTAAACTTATATTTCAATTTTTATTAATTATAAGAATATACTACTCAGTATACTGAAATATGTCAACTTATATCCTAAATACTTTTAAAATATCTTATATGATAAAAAATAATGTTTCTTTATTAATAGGGATGAGAAGAATGACAATAGCCGAAACTGCAAGACTAGCCGGCGTTTCTTATAATACTATTTATGCGCTTTATCACGACCAGACTGCAGGTATTGAATTTGCGACATTAAATAAACTATGTGAAGTATTAGACTGCACAACAAATGATTTACTTAAGTATATTCCTGATTAATTTTATTAAGAAATATTTCAATATTTTTATATTATAGAAAGTATTAACTATGTATAACAAGTAAAGTCGCTATATATCATAAAATTTAATAATATTTAAATACTATGATAAGAAACAATGTGTCAGCTATTATAGGTCAAAGAAGAATGACAATTGCTGAGACGGCAAAACTCGCAGGTCTCCAATATAATACCATATACAATTTGTACTATGATAAAACTGCTGGTATTGATTTCAATACCTTAGACCGGCTGTGTTTTGCTCTTGACTGCACGCCTAATGATTTGCTGAAATACTCACCAGAAAATTAGTCACATAACTTTTCTGAAAGTTCTCCCAACTGTGCAATAGAAAGCTTTTCACCTCTTATATTTTCATCAAGCCCCAGTTCTTGAATAACCTTAGAGACCTTGTCTCTATCAAACCCTGCACCTGAAAGACAATTTTTCAAAGTTTTACGCCTCTGAGAAAATGCAGCTTTTATTGTTTTTCTAAAATGTTTGTAGTCATCAAGCTTCAAAAGCGGTTCTTTCCTAACCTTTAAAGACACCAGTGCAGAGTTCACCTTCGGCGCAGGATAAAAAGATTTTCTGCCTACAAGCCTTATAATTGAGCAGTCAGCCCAGAACTGAGACAATATTGTTAAAAGCCCGTACTGCTTGGCCGCACTGTTTTCTGTCGCAACAATCCTTCTCGCCACTTCTTCCTGAACCATAAGAATAATATCAATAATTTTGGCTCTGTTTTTGTTTTCTAAATCATCTATTTCACCCAGCAGGTGGGCAATAATCGGGGAGGTTATATAGTACGGAATATTTGCAACAATTTTAATTTTCTCATCCGTAAGTTCAGATAAATCCGTTTTCAAAATATCATTATGTATAATCTGCAAATTATCGCATTCAAGTTTTTCAAGTTCCTTAATAGCCTCCTCATCCAGCTCTACCGCAACAACTTTCTTGGCATGCTTAACCAGCTGTTCTGTGACAAACCCGACCCCCGGCCCGATTTCCAGAACAACATCGTCTTTCGTAATCTTTGCAAAATCAATAATATCAGAGATTACATCAGGGTTAATCAGAAAATTCTGACCCAACCTTTTTTTAGTTCTAAAAAACTTTGCCCGTTGTAAATAATCCACCATGGTATCAATAATAGTACAAACAGGGAAATGTTAAAACTTTAAACTTCTTCTAAAATTATTAATATCTTGTTTTGGATATAATAGGGAAAGGAGAATATCGTGAATTATTGTGAAACAAAAACTAAAGAACATCTGGAGTATAATCAGCTGCTGGAGGAATTTGTTCTGGGCTGCAAAACAGATAAAAAAATTGGTTTAGAATATGAAAGAATTCCACTCATCAAAGTTACAAATCAAGTAGCAAAATATGACGGCGAGTATGGAATTTGCGAAATGCTCAGAGAATTTGCAAAAACAGACAACTGGGATTATATTTTAGACGATGTCAACATAATCGGATTAAAGAAAATTCACGATACAATAACTCTTGAACCGGGCTGTCAGGTTGAATTAAGCCTTGAACCGCAAGAGTTTATCAGAGATTTAAAAAAACGTGTTGAAGAAATCGACTCCGTAATGCAGCCTATACTAGACAAGTTTGGAATAAAACTTATTAATAAAGGTGTTTCACCAACTACGACCTACAAAAATATAAAGCTCCTTCCTAAAAGAAGATATCACCTTATGGCAAATTACCTCTGGGGAATTTTATCTGATGTAATGATGAGAGAAACTGCAGGTATACAGGTCGGAATTGATTACAAATCCGAAGAAGATGCAATGAAGAAGTTTAGAATTGCAAACATAATGATGCCTTTTGCAACTGCAATGTATGCAAATTCAAGATACAGAGGCGGAGTTGATACCGGCTACAAGTCTTTCAGAGCACTGGCATGGTTAAATACGGATAATGAAAGATGCGGTTTTGCAACAAAATTTCATGACGGCATGAGCTTTAAAGATTATGTAGAAACCCTTCTTGACACACCAATGATTTTCATTAACAGAGAAAACAGAACCGTCAACCTTAACGGCAGACTAACATTCAGACAATTTATGAACAAAGGATTTGAAGGTTTTGACGCAGATATAGATGATTGGAAGCTGCATGCAAATCTGTATTTTCCTGAGGTAAGACTTAGAAACTTTATTGAAATAAGAAACCACGACTGCGTTGGAGGAGGACTTGAATATTCAATTCCGGCATTTTATAAGGGAATTATGTACAACTCTGCTGCTCTCGATGAAGTCAGCAGCATGCTTCTTAAATATTCTTATAATGAAATTAATGAACTTAGATATAATGTTGCCAGACATGCAACCGCATCTAAACTAAGAAAGCATCCTATTTTAAACATCTGTAAAGAGCTGGTTGAAATTTCCTATTATTCACTCAAGAACCAGTGCGAAGATGAAGAAATATTCCTTGAACCGCTTATGGAAATGCTTAAGAAAAATAAGGTTCCGTGTGATTTTTCCTGATTTTAAGAAGTCTTCCTGAATTTATCTCCGCAAAACCATCAATATGAGGCGGGATAAATTCAGCGGCCTCAAGGACTTCAATCCCCTGCGCCTCTTTTAGAAACGCGTCAAAATCCTTTTCCAAAAGGTTCCGGTAAAATTCGTATCCGGTAATTACAATATAATAATCGCCCGACGGAAGATTTTTAAGAGTTTTTTCCGTGTTATTTATCAATACAAAATCGCAATATTTGAAGTCTTTATAAAACATTCTGTAATATAAATTTGTATTGAGAGAATATCCAAGCAAAACAGGAGTTTTACCGTCATAGTTATCCGCAAGATACTCCCAGACATCCCGTGCTGCCTCCGGTTTGGTAACAATATTTTCTATTGGTAACGGGAAATTTAAACACCCGTAAATTAGAAGAATAACGAGCCCGGAATATAATACAGCAAATCTTCTAGTAATAAGCGTGAAAGGATAGAGCAGAACTATTATAACTATTGGCATTATAAACAGCATTAACCTTTCATCAAGCGGATAATGCTTTGTAATCACCCCGATATATGCAAGCAAAACCGGAATTGCAGTAAAACAAAATACTTTAAGGTTTCTAAGCATAAGCAATACAGAAACAAAAAATAAAATTGCCGCTAAACTTATTCCGGCATAAGTTCTGAATAAATAAAATAATAAAATTTTTACATAGCTAAATATTCCGGAAGCCATTGAAAAACTTGCGTTCCAATAATCCGACATGTCATGGTAATATCTGGAATGCACCGGGATTAAAAATATGAATGTATAAAAAACAAGAACAGCCAGAAACACACCCGTGCCGTATGCCAGATTTCTGGAGCATCTTTCTTTAACCCAAAGATAACAAAACCCTCCTGCTAAAACAAAAAATGAAGATAAAGATAAAAACGGCATCAGCCCGAGAAGTAAAAAAGGCTTAAAATTCCTTACTTTTAAGTCAATTTTCGAGAATAGAATCAATGTAAGAATTGAAACCAGAAGTTCTGTTGAATACTGTTTAAAAATACATGAATAAAGAACCGCAGACGGCGCAAGCGCGAGTATAAGCATTCCGGCAGCAGTAACAAATTTATTTTTAAAAAGCCTTTGAAGCAGAAAGCCAAAAGCAGGTATAGCAGCTATACCTGATACCAGAGGTATCAGGCGGAGCATTAAATCCGAAACACGCGGAGTAAAATTAAAAAATGCAAACTGATAAAAAATCTTTGACAAGACAAGGAAAAACGGCGGTGCAACCTGAAGCCGCTCCAGAGGCTGGAAAAGTTCCGGATAAGAACGGCTGATAAGATTTAACGCAAGATTTGCCTCATCACAATGGAAACTTAAATTCAGAAAATAAAGCTTTAACCTGAAAAATAAACCTATACAAAATATAAGTATAAAAAAACAATAACCTGTATTAAACTTCAGCTTAAACATTTTTTTATTTTATATGAAATGATTACGTTGTCAATTGAAATTTTATATTATATAATAAAGGCACGAAGAGAGAATATTAAAGAGGGGAAATAAATGGAGACTCTTAACAAAAACGAAGGATTAATCACACAGATTATCGGACCTGTAATTGACGTAGAATTTGCTCAGGGCGAACTTCCTGAGATTTACAATGCATTAAAGATATACAAAGAAGACGGCTCATATATTGTTGCCGAAGTGCAGCAAATGCTTGGTTCAAACAGAGTAAGAACCGTTGCAATGGCATCAACAGACGGCTTGAAAAGAGGTATGAAAGTTGAAAACACCGGCGAACCTATTAAAATTCCTGTAGGTAAACCGATTTTAGGCCGTATACTTAACGTAATCGGCGAACCTGTTGATAATGCAGGCCCGATTGAGACAAACGATTATCTGCCTATTCACAGACAGTCTCCATCACTAACTGAACAAAATACAGATATTGAAATTCTTGAAACAGGTATCAAAGCTATTGACCTTTTACAGCCGTATCAAAAAGGCGGTAAAATCGGTCTGTTCGGAGGTGCCGGTGTTGGTAAAACAGTATTAATTCAGGAATTAATTCATAACATCGCAATGGCGCATAACGGCGTTTCTGTTTTCGGCGGTGTTGGTGAAAGAACAAGAGAAGGAAACGACCTCTGGAACGAATTTAAAGAAAGCGGAGTTCTTGACAAAGTAGGCCTTATCTACGGTCAGATGAATGAACCGCCGGGAGCAAGAATGAGAGTAGGTCTTTCTGCTCTTACAGCTGCGGAATACTTTAGAGATTTCTCTAAACAGGACGTACTTCTGTTTATTGATAACATTTTCAGATTTACTCAGGCAGGTTCGGAAGTATCAGCACTGCTTGGCCGTATGCCGTCAGCAGTAGGATACCAGCCGACTCTGGCTACTGAAATGGGTGAACTTCAAGAACGTATCACTTCAACTAAGGACGGTTCAATCACTTCCGTACAGGCAATCTACGTACCTGCGGATGACTTGACAGACCCTGCTCCTGCTACAACATTCTCACACTTAGATGCGTCAACAGTACTTTCAAGACAAATTGCATCACTCGGTATTTATCCGGCTGTTGACCCGCTTGCATCAAGTTCAAGAGTTTTAGACCCGAATATTATCGGAAATGAACACTACGATACTACAAGAAAAGTACTTGAAATTCTGCAAAAATACAAAGAATTACAAGATATTATCGCAATTCTGGGTATGGATGAATTATCTGATGAAGATAAAGAAACAGTTAACAGAGCAAGAAAAATCCAGAGATTTTTATCTCAGCCATTCTTCGTTGCAGAACAGTTCTCAGGCATTGCAGGTAAATACGTTAAGCTTGAAGACACAATCAGAGGATTCAAAGAAATCATTGAAGGTAAACACGATGATTTACCTGAACAAGCTTTCTACATGGTTGGTACAATTGAAGAAGCTGTAGAAAAGGCTAAAACGTTGAACTAGTAAAGCTGGCTGTCCGCACCAAAGTGCGCAGGAAACCGGCAATAAAGGTAAAAAATGAAACTAAAGATTATAACACACGAACGTATAGTATTTGATAGTGATGTTGATGAACTTGTTATTCAGACAACGAGCGGACAGATGGGTATTTTAAAAGACCACATTCCGCTTACAACAGCCCTTGCAATAGGTGTTACAAAAGCACGTATCGGCGAGTCTTACAAATACTTTGCTACAATGGGCGGAATATTCCAGTTTAAGGATAACTGCGCAACAATTCTTACTGATGTCTGCGAAGACGGCTGCGATATTGATGTTACACGTGCAAATGCAGCTAAAAATAGAGCAGAAGCAAGACTAGCAGACGCTACTGCAAAAGTAGACGCAGACAGAGCTCAGGCAGCATTAGCGCGTTCACTGGCAAGACTTAAAGCCGCTTTGAATAAATAAGAAAGATTAACAATGATTAAGAAGAATTTAATTTTTATAACATCCGCCATTATGATTACTACGTTGTTTGCATTTGCAGGTGAAACACCATTTACAAAAGCATTTCGCGGCTGCACACCTTTTACTGACAGCGGTAAAGTTACGACGGGCGGAATGGATGTTACATCTTCAAAGAAAATCGTAGGCTGGCAGGGTGACAGGTGTGTCTACCGTGAAGATATAAATATGATGGACATTAATTCTACTATTACATGTAAATTTACAAAATCGCAGATTAATGAACTGGCATCAGTAATAGAAGCATATGAGCTTGTACAGCAATATTCAGACAGCACTCCTGATTTGTCTAACCTTGAAGAAGCACAGAAAAATCCGGTTTCCAAAGCCTGGGGCAAATACCTTCAAGACAGCTCTGTCTGCACAATTGTTACTGACCAGCCGCAACAACAATGAAAAACTACGATATAACAAAAACTAAATTAATTATCTGGGATTTGGACGATACTTTCTGGAAAGGAACTTTATCAGAAGGCGGAGTAGAATTTTTACCCGGGATGATGAATTTTATTGAAGATTTAACACTCAAAGGAATTATGAACTCTATTTGTTCAAAAAACGATTTTGAGAGTGTTAAAAACGAGTTTATAAATAGAGGTTTCAAACACATATGGGATTTGTTTGTATTTCCTTCTATCAATTGGCTGCCAAAAGGCGAGAGAGTAAAAAATATTATTAATGATATGAACCTCCGCGCTGAAAACGTAATCCTTATTGACGATAATATTTCTAATCTCAATGAGGCAAAATTTTACTCTCCTGAAATTATGACAGCTCATCCGGATGAAATAAAAAAGATTTCAGAAGAGCTCTATCTGGTTAATGATTACGACTTTGAACATACAAGATTAAAGCAGTATAAAATTTTGGAAGAAAAATCCGCAGCCAGAGGCGAAAGCTCTAATGAAGAATTTTTAAGAGCCAGCGGGATAAAGATTTGTATAAAACATGATTGTCTTGAAAATCTTGAGCGTCTGAAAAAACTTATCTCAAGGACTAACCAGCTCAACTTCACAAAATTCAGAGATGAAAATTTAGAAGAAACTATTAAGAATAATGAGTCCGGATATGTTATTGCAGAAGATAAATTTGGAAACTACGGAATCTGTGGATTTTATGTGCTGGGCAGAAATAAACTAATCCATTTTCTATTCTCCTGCAGGATTATGAATATGGGGATAGAACAGTTTTTATATAATTTTCTCGGCAAGCCTGAATTAAAAATTCAGGGTGAAGTTGCTTCAAACCTCGAAGGAAACCCTGATTGGATAAAAGTTGTTGATAACCTTGAAGTCAAAAAAACAGAAAAACCGCAAAAAAGTTATATCAATATTTTGTTTAAAGGGCCGTGTGATCTGTATTCGGTTTTGAGCTATATAAAAACTGATTTTAATATAGATACAGAATTTCCGTACTGGAACAAAAAATTAATTTATATCTTAGCGCATACACATACGGCATTTATAGAACAGACTCATAAATTTTCGGCAGAAAAAATAAATCAGCTTACCAGCCGTTTTCCGTTTCCGAGTCCTGACGAATTTAAAACAAAATTCTTTGACCCTAAATATAAACTCATTTTCCTTAGTCTTTTAACAACCACCCACAGCGGACTCTATATTAATAAAGAGGACGGAAGCTATGTTCTGTTTGGTTTTGCAGACTGTGATATTACAGACGAAAATAATTGGGAAAAAATTCTTGCACCGCTTCCCGTAGAAGCAAGAGAGCCTAACATAATTATGCTCAGAGAGTTTAAAGAAAATTATACATTTGCAGGCAATCCTCCCTGTGAAACAGTAATTAAAAATCTGGATTACATCAGAAAAAATTTATCACCGGAAACAAAGCTTGTGTTGATTTTGGGAAGTGAAATTCCAACAGATAAAGTTCAGGCAGGATACGAGAATATGGCAGAACGCCATAAGATTATGAACACAGCTGTACGCAAGTGGTGTGCTGAAAACAACATTCACACAATTGAGCTGACTGATTTTATCAAATCGGACGAAGATTATACAACCTGCATAAACCATTTTTCAAGAGAAGTTTATGCAAATCTTGCCGGAGAAGTCCAAAACATCATAAACAAAACTTTTTGTGATAATATTAAATTATAAAAAAGGAGAAGTTTTTTATGATAATGCTTGCGGTAGCTTTGTTAATGAGTATGGTTTTATGCCTATTGTTCGGTGTACCATATATAGATTTTTTAAGAAAAAAGACCATAGGGCAGTATATTCTTGACGTTGCACCGGAAGCTCACGCAAAGAAAGCAGGCACACCGACAACCGGTGGTGTTTTCATAATCGCAGCAATAATCATAGCATCAATTATCACTCTGCTTATGGCTCAGCAAATGGATAATTCTGCGTGGATAATAATTATTACACTTTTATTTATGGCTCTTGCAGGATTTCAAGATGACTATCTTAAGATAAAAGGACACGAAAACAAAGGTTTAAGCCCTAGAGGAAAGCTTGTCCGCCAAATTTTAATCGCTCTTATACCAACAGTTTATGCTATGCAGCACTACGGCACAGTTATAACTCTCGGCAGCCATACGTTTGATTTAGGAATTTTATATCCGATATTTACCGTTTTCGTTGTTACAGGAGCATCTAATGCATACAACCTGACCGACGGCCTTGACGGGCTTGCAGCAGCCACCGGTATTCCGGCATTCGCAGCGTGCGGTATACTTGCATTTACCGACGGACACAATGCAGCTGCAATAGTTGCAGCAACAGTAATCGGTGCTCTTATTGGTTTTTTAAAATACAATAAGCCTAAAGCACAGGTGTTTATGGGAGATACCGGCTCACTTGCACTGGGAGGACTGCTTGGAACACTTGCGGTAATAGGAAGATGCGAACTTCTGCTCGCTGTTTTCGGCGGGATTTTTGTTGTAGAAACTCTGTCTGTAATCCTGCAGGTAACAAGTTTCAAACTAACCGGAAAAAGAATTTTTAAGATGTCCCCAATTCACCATCATTTTGAATTAAGCGGACATTCTGAAATAAGAATAGTTAAAGAGTTTGCATTTGTATCAACATTGTTTGCAATAACAGCACTGGTTTTAAATTATATACTTTAATAAATTAGCATTCCGCGTTTATGATAATCATAGCACTTAAAATCACTAAGCATGGAAGTTTTTCTGTTTTTTCAAGCCTGTTTGAGGTACAATTGTAACCAGACGGAGAGTAAAATTATGTCAGAAAAAGTTTTAATACTTGGATTATCAAAAAGCGGTATTGCAGCAGCAAAATTCGCTGCAAGCAAAGGTTATGATGTTTATATCACAGAATCAAAAGGGGTAAATGAGGCTGGGAGGCTTGATAATCCAGCTACTCCGCAGGGTATAAAAGGGGTAAATGAAGGGGTAAATCCGCAGATAGAAGAATTAAAATCACTCGGAATAAAAATCGAATGCGGTTTGCACAGTGAAAAGTTTATCTCCGGCTCATCCTTTGCTGTCACAAGCCCGGGCATCCCTCCTAAGTCAGAAATCTTTAGACGCTTAAATGAAAAAAATATAAAAATCATTTCAGAAATTGAATTTGCATATCTTAATACCAAAACTCCATTCATTGCTATCACAGGAACAAACGGCAAAACAACTACAACAGCGCTCGTGTCGCATATTTTAAGCAAAAAATTCTCTGCGCCTGTCTGCGGAAACATAGGAGTACCTCCGACATCTTTAATTGAAGAAAATCATGATTTTTTAGTCTGCGAGATAAGTTCATATCAAGCTCAGATGACAGAAAAATTTAAGGCTAAAATTGCCTGCTGGACAAATTTTACTCCAGACCACATTGACTGGCACGGCGGTTTAGAAAACTATTTTAACGCAAAGGCTAAAATATTTCTTCCGCCTCAGGAACCGGAATTTGCCATACTCAATGCGCAAGATACAAAGCTCAAAGAGTTCTCAAAACAGTGCAAAAATGTTATATTTTTCGATGATGGGAATGACTGCGGCATAAAAAATAATTCAATTTTTTATAAAGGTGAAGAAATAATTTCTCTCAAAGACTGTCCTCTCGTAGGTCATCACAATTATCAAAACATTATGTGCGGAATCATTATTGCAAAACTCGTTGGTATGAACAATTCCGACATAAGAGAACAAATTATGTCATTCCGTGCGCCAGAACACAGGCTTGAGAAAGTGCGCGAAATGGACGGAATAACATTCTTTAACGACTCAAAAGCTACAAATCCTGAGGCTTCAATCGTTGCAATAGATTCGTTCAACAATCAGAATGTTGCGCTTATACTTGGCGGCAGGGATAAAAATACCGATTTAACCGAAATGTGTCATTCAATAAACAAACATATCAAGACCGTTTTGTTAATCGGAGAAGCGACAGAAAGGTTTGAAGAAAATCTGAAAAAAAATGGTTTTAGTAATATAATTAAAGAACACACAATGGAGGAGGCAATTGATAAAGCAATCAGCTTAAAGCCTGATGTAGTACTGCTTTCACCGGCGTGTGCAAGTTTCGACATGTTCAAGAGTTACGAGCACAGAGGGGAAGTTTTCAAAGATTATGTCTTATCAAAATAATGAACATACTGAGAAAATGAGCAGCCAGAATATGCAGTCTGACCGTCCGCTTATGATTGCGGTAATATTTCTTGTCGTAATCGGTTTGATGGCGATATTTTCTGCCAGTGCTCCAAAATGTATTGATATGGGATTAAATCCGGCAAGGTTTTTAATCCAGCAGATTTTCGGGGTAATTGTAGGGTTTGCAGGCTTAAAGTTCTTATCAAATTTTCATTACAAAAAACTCATCATGTACACAGTTCCGTTTGCAATTTTTGTAATAATAATGCTTATTCTTGTAAAAGTCATGGGTACAACTGTTAACGGAGCGCAGAGATGGATTAATATAGGGCCTATGAGCTTGCAGCCTTCCGAGTTTGCAAAACCTGCTGTGGTAATGCTTCTGGCCGGCGCTTTTTACAAAAATACAAACCTGCTTGATAATGAAAAGATTATCTGGGCATTTGTACCTATACTTATTATGGTGGGCTTAATATTCACACAGCCGAACCTGAGTATGGTACTGCTTTTACTTGCAACGTCCGTTGCAATTTATATTTGTGCCGGAGGTTCCATACAGCTTATATTATATGGAATGTGTACTATGATTCCGCTGCTGCTGCTTAAAGGGTTAAAGGGGTATCAATCATCAAGAATTGTAACATGGCTTCATCCTGAAGCAGATCCGCTCGGTGCTGGATATAATATTATCCAGTCACTTGTTGCTTTTGCCTCAGGAGGATTATACGGAGTCGGATACGGAAGTTCAAAACAAAAATTAGCCTGGCTTCCTGAGGCGCATACCGACTTTATTTATGCTGTTATTGGAGAAGAACATGGATTTATTGGATGTTTATTAATCATCTGCCTGTTCTGGACAATTTTGCAAAGAGGCTTCCTGATTGCAGTTAAGTGTCAGGATATGTACGGAAAACTGCTTGCTCTCGGGCTTACGTTCTCAATATGTTTTCAGGGTTTTCTTAACATGTGGGTTGCAAGCTCGTTTGTACCTGCAACAGGTGTACCAATGCCATTCATAAGTTACGGCGGTTCATCCATTATGGTATCATTATGGATGGTTGGAATTTTATTAAATATATCAAAAGACAATGTAAAAAGGGTAAGGTTTGGCAATGTCAGAAGTATACAATAGCACATATTTTGTAACCGGCGGAGGCACCGGAGGACACATTTATCCTGCATTAGCAGTAGCAGACTCATTAGCTGAAACAAGCAAAGTTTATTATGTCGGCAACAAACGCAACATGGAATTTGAACTTGCTTCAAAAAAGGGATATAAGTTCTTGCACGTAAGTGTATCAGGTATGCCGAGAGGTTTGAACCCTAAATTCTTTGTCTGGGGGATTAAGCTCGTTAAAGCAATTTTACGCTCTATACGATACATCAAAAAATATAAACCGGATGCTGTTTTTGCAACCGGAGGTTATGTTTCAGCACCTATGATTTTTGCCTGCATAATCACAAAAACGCCTTATATGATGCATGATTGCGATGCCATGCCGGGGCTTGTTACAAGAAAGTTATGCAAAAGGGCAAAGTATGTTTCTCTGGCTTTTGAAAAAGCAAAAAAATATATTCCCAACAAACACGCTGTTGTAACAGGCAACCCTATTAGAGAAGAGTTTGCAACATTGAGTAAAACTGCAGCGCGTGCAAACATGGGACTGAATAACAAATTAACTTTATGTATTATGGGAGGCTCGCAGGGAGCTAAATCTATTAATAATACTACTATTGAACTTTTAAAAGAATTTTCTCAGGAATTGAATTTACAGGTAATTTTCCAGACAGGCAAAAAGAATTACGAAGATGTTATTGAAAGAGTACGTCAGATTTATCCGGCATTTGAGCAGGATAAAAATCTCATAATTAAACCATATTTTATGGATATGATATCAGTTCTTAAGTCAAGCGATATTGTAGTTTCACGTGCAGGTTCACTGAGCCTTTCTGAAATCTGTGCGTCAGAAACAGCACCAATCTTAATTCCTTTTCCTTATGCAGCTGCAAACCATCAGAGAATTAATGCAAAATATCTTCTTGAGATGGGTGCATGCATATATATAGAAGACAAAGAACTTGACCCTAACAGGCTTAGAGAAGCTGTGGTTGAACTTCTTGAAAACCCTATCAAGATGAATTACCTTAAACAAAATACTTCACATCTCGCAAAGTTTGATGCTACTGAAAGAATTGTCGAACTTCTCAAAAACTTATAAATTAGTTTTATTATCGAGTTTAAAATAATCAATAAGTATTAGAAGTGACGCAATCTCATCATAAAAACGACTGATTTTTTTAGAGTTTGTTACAGGAGAGAATAAACTTCCCAGCTCAAACATATTCCTATTTGCTGGTATAGCGAGAATTAATTTATTCTGCGCAAAAGAGCAGCGCAGGCGATTAGTTTTAAAAACTTTACCAACGTGCAAAAATCTATCTATAAAGGCTGTAGTGAGAAGATATCTGCCTTCCACCTGATCATATGAATATGCCTGATATAATTTGTTAAACTCTGTATCTTCCAGATTAACTCTCTGAAAATTTCTTCTGAATCTTAGTTCCTTCAATACAAGAATATCCATAAACTGCCAGCAGGCAAATGCAAATATGCCAAGCCCGCCCAAAATCCATAAAGAAACAGGCAGAGAAAATCCGCCTGATATCATTGACTTAATACCAAAACCAAGCACTGCCGCAGCAGCGGCTGCAACCAGTAATATAAACATCATTACTACAAGTTTGCTGCAGCTCAGTTCAAAGTCCAATTTTGGTTTTACAATTGTAGTGCTTTCTATTTTTTTGTTTGCATCGAAAAAGCCAAATACACCGTGAAACTGCTTCGGAACCAAAGTTTCAGTCTTTTTGTCGCCGGTACAAAACGCTCTGTCAGCAATGTCAGCTTCTGCTATTTTAAGCTTTACACCATTATAATTCCCATAGAAAATATCGTCCTCACGCATACAAACTTTTGCACTAAACAATTTACTCTTTTGAATGCTTGAAGAGTATGTATATTCAAAATCGCCTTGGAGCCATTTTAATCCAACTGTTTCAGCTATACAATCATAGTATGTATTTTTAAATTTAGCAGCAAAACTCTTCGATATGTTGTTATATACTAATATAACTAAACTCAAACCGACTATTAATACTACTAATGCTTCATACAAGTTTTGACTAAGCAGCACCAATCCAAAAAATATAATACTTGTAAGAGGTACTGCAAAAATCAGATAGAATAAATAGCGCTTTCTCTCTTTTTCAAAAAATCTTATATTAGTTTTCTTGTAAATCTCTTGATAATATTTTGTCTGAAGAGTCCGGCTTAAGTCACGAACCTGCATTTCAATATTATTAGCTCTCATACGAGAATTATAACATATCGCGTTGATTTTTCAAAAACTATCCTTAATATTTATACAAACGACTAATTTCTATACTTAATCGCGGGCTGGATAATAATCGTATGAAAAAAGTTTTGAGTTTGGTGATACTTAGTATATTTACACTGCTGCCTCTAAATGCCGCAACCTTTCAGGGCGGAGTTGCCGAGCAGGGAAGCGGAAATGCAAGCAGAATTATTGACAAACAGACAGGTGAAGGTGTAGGCGGGGCTGATATACGCCTGCCTAAACAAAACTATTCTACCAGAACCGATTCCAGCGGCTTCTTTGAACTTGATACACAAATTAACGGCCCGAGCATCATGTCGGTTCAAAAAGAAAACTACAAGCCTTTTACAATGACAATTAACGATAAAACCTTTGATGCCCCTATTGTTGTTGGTATAGAAAAATCTAACGCTTCTGATTTGGCACTTGACGCCAACATGTACCATTTGGGTGATGACAGTTACTCAGATTTATCTGCTAACGCAGGCGAGTTTAGAATGCAGGCAATCGGCCCTTTTTACACAAAAAGGTTTACGCTGAGAAACCTTAATCTTTCAAAACCGATTTATCTTGTAATTGGTTCTATTATTGGTATTGATACAGCAATGGCACGTTCTATGGGGCAGAACAAAATTCCTAATGCTTTTGCTTCACCGCCGGAGGTTTATTTCAACGGTAACAAGATTTCGGAAATACAACTTAACGGGGATGGTCAAAAAATTAAACTGCCTTCAAATCTGATTAAGAAAAATCAAGTGAATGAAATTACTATCAAAACAGGCAGAAATCTTATGCAGACAGCATATGTTGATTATGATGACATAGAGTTTATGAACCTGATAATCGAAAACTAGTGGTCTGCACAGGGATAAATTTTTACAATAATTGTAGCGCTATAGCAGGTGTTTGATTTGCTGTAGACATTAGGGTGGCCGCGGCTTACTGTAAAATCTGATTTCTGATATAAGCGCTTGACTCCTCAGCAATATCAGCATCTCGAATAGTTGATTGTGTTGAAGTCAGATTATCAATACTTACACCAATAGTTTCAAGTGCAGACTCGAGCCTATTATAAGCTGCTCCATACTCCGTTTGCTTTGTATTTACACGTTTTATAAGTTCGTCTATTTTTTCTAAAGATTTACGGGCATTATCAGAAGTTGACAAATTTATCTTTGGAACGGTCAAGGCAAAAGATATATTTAATGAAATACGAGAACTGTCTGAAGAATCAACTCCAACTTGAAACTCTGTAGGTGAATATGTCAACAAAGAATCTGCAATCTTTGGCAATACACCATTACTTATCATTTCATTAAGCTCTTTTGTACTTACCCCGGCTACCGTTCCAGTAGAATTATTATGCCCTACTGGAGGATATTTATTAGAAGTTTTTTCGTTATTAACATACGAATTCAATATTGTTGAAGCACTATCAACCATACATGCGAATCCATAACAAAAGCTAGAAGATGTTACTGAGCTGTAACAATTTTCAACCACTGCATTGTTTATTTCTCCTATAAAACCTCCAGACATACCAGAATGCATTCCATCCATATTTCCTTCTGAATACGAATTCTTTATGCTGCCACCCCCGAAGTATCCTATCAAACCGCCGTTACATCCTGTTGAAACAGAAATAGAAACATTGGTATAACAGGCTTCCACTGTTCCACGTAATTTTAAAGCCAATCCACTAACACCTGCTCTTGCTTTTAGCTTCCCTGTAACATAACAATTTGTAATTGATGCGGTACTATAAGACATATAACTACTTGGGTCATCAGAACCTGCGAGCAAACCGGCCGTAGATTCATTACTGATGATATCAACATTTTCTAGTCCAACATTCTTTATTATTGCATTTGAAGCATTGCCAAAAAATCCTTGCATTGTTTCTGAAGGTCTATTAATTGAAAGATTTTTTACGACTTTTCCGTTACCATTAAATACGCCCTTAAATGGCCCCATATCATTATTGCCTACTGGAGTCCATTCATATCCAGAAAGATCTATATCATTCATAAGAATATATTTACCACTCAAGTCATATTGCATTGCCTGAAGCTCATCTGCAGTTGTTATGATTGTATAACCCTGAGCAATTGCTTCGTCCTCTGTCAATGGCCTAACAGCCTGAATAAAATCCCCGGTGCGCTCTGGTTCTCCATCAAAGAGTTTCACATTATTAAACTCTGTATTTGAAACTAATCTAGTAATCTCGTCTGAACGGGCATTTATTTCAGATTGAATGGATTGCAAAGAGCTTGCACCATAAGTTCCATTAGCAGCCTGCTCTGCTAAATCACGCATTCGTGATAGATGACTGGAGATTAAATCAAGACTATCCATTGCAGTCATAACCATATCTAAGCCCATATATACATTATCCTGAGCGATTTTATAGGACGACAATTTACTTGAGAGCTTTGTATTTATTGAATAATTAGCAGCATTGTCTTTCGCATGGTTTATCTTAAAACCAGTTGACATGCGCTCTATTGCTGTATTTAATCCGTTGGTTGATGCTTTTAAGTTGGATTGGACGATTAAGCTTGATAAATTGGTGTTAATTTTCATTTTAACACCTCGCTTAAAAAGCCCTGTAAATTAGGGTATTTAGCCCCCCCCCCCTACAGCCGTAAGGGTTTCAGGGGTATTATTTACACCTGATTTAAACATATCCATATATAATATATTCCACATTTAGTGATTTCATAACACTTTATTACAAAATCTTTACAAATTATGCTTCATATAATCCACAATTTGGTTCAGTGCTCTTGACCTGTGCGAAATCTGATTTTTTTCTTCCTCGCTTAACTCAGCCATAGTTCTCTTATCACCCTTCACAAGAAAAATTGGATCATAGCCAAAACCATTAACACCGGCAGGCTTCTCTGTAATCGAACCCTCACATATCCCCTTGCAGGAAAAAACAACTTTCCCCTCAGGGTTCACAAGCGTCATTGCACATACAAATTCTGCATCTCTTTCCTTAATACCTTGCATTTCATTTAAAACGCGCTCAATTCGTTTTTGCGGAGTTTCTGCATATCTTGCAGAATGAATTCCCGGTTTTCCGCCAAGAGCTTTAATACACAAACCGGAATCATCCGCCAGCGACCAGTTTTTTGAAATTTCCCACGCAGCAAGTGCCTTTATTCTGGAGTTCGCCTCAAAAGTTTCTCCATCCTCTACAGGGTCAAAGCCCTCCGGCGGAAGAATAAACTCAATACCCAGCCCGGCTACAATGTCATTAATTTCCTGCACCTTATGCTTATTTGATGTCGCTAAAACTATTTTCATACTTCCCTCTTGTTATAATAATTAAGCTCTTTTCCAGTATCTAAAACCCTGCCCTTTTTACTAAACAGGCTTATTTTGAATCCCATCTTTGCAAGACGGTATTTCAAACTTACTCCCAAAACTTCCAGTCCATATTTACAAGAACGCGCAAAATTTATAGATGAAGCCTCGGCAAAATACTTGGTAGGACAGGAAATCTCTCCGATTTTATAACCATTATACAAAATCAAGGCTAACATTTCGTTGTCAAAAATAAAATCATCACTGCAATCTTCAAGAGGTAAATTTTCAAGAATATTTTTTGTAAATCCTCTAAACCCTGTGTGATACTCTGATAGTTTTTCCCCGATTACAAAATTTTCAAACTCTGTTAAAAACCTGTTAGATACAAATTTGTAAACAGGCATTCCGCCTTTCAAAGCAGAATTTCCGAGCATTCTTGATGCAATTACAGCATCATATTCTCCAAATGCCATCATAGAAGCAATTGCAGGAATAAGCTTAGGTGTGTACTGGTAATCAGGATGCAGCATAATAACAATATCAGCACCGGCCTTTAATGCAGCACGGTAACAGGATTTCTGGTTTCCTCCGTAACCTTTGTTCTGTTCATGAACAATCGTTGTTATATTTAAGTCCTTAGCAATCTCTTTTGTATTGTCAGAAGAGAAATCGTCGACAAGGATAATCTCGTCGACGAAATTTTGATAAATCTCATTATAAGTTTTTTCTAAAGTTTTCTCTGCATTATATGCAGGCATTATTACTATAACTTTTTGATTATTAATCATTTTCTGTTTTTTGTACGAACTAGCTTTCTACAGCCTCTTCAACTTTTTCTTCTGCTTCAGCATTTCTGATAGAGGCCTTGTCTGAAGATAAAGCTTTGTCTTTGAATTTCTTTACCTGTCTTGATAACTTATCAGCCAACAAATCGATGCTTGCATACATAGATTCAGCAGCTTCCTCACAATGAACAACACCTGTATTCATTTTGCATGACACTTCTGCCACATGTTTGCCTGTTGCTGCCGGATTTTTGATTACAGAAAGAACTACATCAATGCCTGTAATCTGGTCATAGTGGTTAGCCACTTTTCCGATTTTCTCTTTTACATAAGCTTTGATAGCATCTGTAATCTCAATGTTCTTACCATTTACGTGTATATGCATTTACACCTCCTAATGTACTACCTTTTTATTGTACAACATTATTCAGTTCTTTTCAAGCTCAGTGTGCTATGTTCCTTATCCTTCAATAATTTGAGGCAGTTCAACATTTGGAGCGCCAATGGTTCTTACAAGCTCTAAAACAGCAGCTTTCATCTGGCACTTTTGTGCAGTTGCACTGAAAAAGTCACTATAAAAGCAGCCTTCACATACACATCCGCGCTTGTAACATTCCAATGCCGTTGGAGTCCATCTCTTTACGGCAATAGCTCTTCCCATATCACGACTCTTAAACACTTATTCCTCCCAAAGTTTATTTTTATTTTGTTTGTGATTTAACTAATTGATTATTAAGGAAATCCCCAAAACTCCTTAACATATTTCTATTATATAGGTTAAGAGGTTATTTACAACCCACATACAGGCAATTGTAACGATTTCTTAAAGGACTTGCAAAGTCCTGAATTTATTACCTCTCGCAGTTTCCGGCTCATGCTAAACTCGCACAAATACATGTTTACAGCGATTTAAATCATGAAAACCCATGTGCTTTGCATGTTTGCATGGATTTTTTCAGAAGTTAAGTTTTGTAACGATGTTGGCATGGGTGCCGCGCACGGGTGTAAATATTTGCCCCCTCTTGTATTTACCTCTTGATTGTTTACAATATAAGTGTAAAAACAACACTAGACGAAACTAACAATAGGGAATGGAAATATGACTAACAAAAATATACGAAATATCGCAATAATTGCGCACGTTGACCATGGTAAAACAACTCTGGTTGACTGTATGCTTAAACAAGGCGGTGCTTTCAGAGAGAATCAGCAGGTTCAGGAAAGAGTTCTTGACAGCAACGATTTGGAAAGAGAAAGAGGAATTACTATTCTTTCCAAAAACATTTCGATTGATTACAAGGGAACAAAGATTAACGTTGTAGACACACCGGGACACGCGGATTTTGGCGGAGAAGTTGAACGTGTTTTAGGTATGGTTGACGGCGCTCTCTTGATTGTTGACGCAGCAGAAGGCCCGATGCCTCAAACAAGATTTGTACTATCTAAAGCTCTTGAGCTAGGAATTAAAATCATTGTTGTTATAAACAAAATTGATAAGCCGGCGGCCGACCCTGACGGTACTCTTGATAAAGTATTCGACCTGTTTACAGAACTCACTGACAGAGAAGATTTGATTGACTTTCCCTACATTTATTCAAGCAGCTTAAACGGTTATGCTATTAAACACCTTGATGATGAAAAGAAAGATATGGTTCCGCTTCTTGACTGTATCATTGAAAATATTCAAGCCCCTTCCGGCGATGCTGACAAACCTTTCCAGTTCAGAGCAACAACTCTTGACTACAACGAATATGTAGGAAGAATTGTTATCGGACGTGTTGTCAACGGACGTATACATTCGCAGGATCAGGTTGCATGGGTGAAAGCAGACGGCTCAATTGAACGAGGAAAAGTTACAAAACTATTCGGTTTTAAAGACCTTGGAAGAGTGGAAATTAATGAATCTGAAGCCGGTGACATTGTAGGTATTGCAGGTTTTTCTGATATTCATATCGGTGAAACTCTCTGCGACCCTAACAACATTAATCCGCTGCCGCTTATTCATGTTGATGAGCCGACATTGCAGATGAATTTTTCTGTTAACGACAGTCCTTTTGCAGGTCAGGAAGGGAAATTTGTAACTTCCAGACAGCTTAGAAAACGACTTTATGATGAGCTTGAAAAGAATGTTAGTTTGAGAGTCGAAGATACCGACTCAACCGACTGCTTTAAAGTAAGCGGAAGAGGAGAACTTCACCTCGGAATTTTAATCGAAACAATGCGTCGTGAAGGTTACGAATTTCAGGTTTCTAAACCTGAAGTAATCTACAAGGGCGAAGGTGAAAATCTGCAAGAACCTTTTGAAAATCTTCTTGTAGATGTTCCGGAAGAATATGCTGGTTCTTGTATTGACAGACTTTCAGGCAGAAAAGCAACAATGCTTGAAATGAGTAATAACGGAAACCGAACCAGCATGAAATTTTCTATTCCGGCAAGAGGTTTAATAGGATTTAGAAGCGAATTTATTCGTATGACACGCGGCGAAGGTATTATGTACCATACTTTTGATGAATACAAACCGTTTGCCGGCGATATTCCTAAACAACGAAGCGGTTCTATACTTGCCCACGAACAGGGAGAAGCTATTCCTTATGCTCTTGCGCAATTTGAGGACAGAGGTGTGTTCTTTGTAACTCCTAAGACAAAGGTTTATAGAGGAATGATAATAGGCGAAGGCAACAGGCCTCAGGACATTGTTGTAAACATTTGCAAGACAAAGAAACTGACAAATATGCGGAGTGCAACTGCTGATGTCATGGTAACTCTTCAGGCACATAAGGAATTATCGCTTGAGGATTGCCTTGAATACATCGGAGATGATGAACTTGTTGAAATCACCCCTGAAAATATCAGGATGAGAAAACAAGATTTAGTTAAATTTAAGAGCATATAATAAATAGTAAAACTACGAAATTTGACAAAACCAAAGTATTCATTAAAAAAATATCGTACAAACGTACGATATTTTTTTAAAACGGTAAAGAACGTCAGATAATATCCGATATCATTAAAGGAAGGACGGTTTATATTGTTTAACACAATGAATACAGTACGCCCTCGCCCTTATCCTCAGAGGGAAACAGGCAATTATAATGCAGGCAGTGACGGTGCAGACAAGGACGGTCATAACGGAAACGCGCAAGACCAGCAGCAGCAACGTCAACAGCAGCAGACCATTGCACGTGGACGGGCTCAGGATATTCAACAGAGTCAAACACCGCCGCGTCAAGCAATATATTCTCCTGCTGCAAATGCATATCCTTCAGCATACCCGCAAAGACAGAGTTACAAAGTCAATACCCCGCCTATAAGATATGACCAGCATCAGGTAAACCCTATGCAATATCAAGCTGCACAGGCAGGATATCAGCCAATAGGACAAACACCGGTTCAGCCGCAGCAGCCGCAAAGAAGTAATAAAGTTAATATTGCACAGATAATAAAAGATTTTCGTAATACAATTAAGGCAATTGCAACACCAGCAGATATCGAAGAGCAGGTTAATCATTATCTGCAAATTGTTGAACAGCAGGTTAGAGAACCGCATCCGCAGGTTAACCTTATCCAAAGCAACTTGAAAATTGCAGCCTCAATGCTGGATAAATATATTTCAGAAACCCTGAACAAAGATTCAAAAGTTGTTCAAAACTGGCTGGATGCACTATTTTTACAGAGAATTAACTATAGCTATGACGAAGCAGAAGTTAACCCGAACTTCCTTGTAAAATTTCCTGAAAACAGAGAGGAAAAGAAACCTGCACCGCAGCAGCAGACTGAACAAGCACCTGCTCCGGAACCGGAACCTGTTGTTCAGGAAGCTCATGAAGAAATTATCGAAATTGAACCTGAAGAACTTAATCTTGAAGAAGAATTTATCCAGGCCAAACAAACAATATCTAAAAAACCGAATATAACCATCATTCCACAGGACACTAAATTAAAATCTCTATTTGTAGAAGCCAAAAAACAGGCATTCTCAAACAACCCGCAAAGAGCAATGCAGATGTTTAAAGAAGCTTTTGCAAGAGCAAGCGAACTTAATGACAACGAAACTCAATCAAGAATTTGTCTGGAAATAGGCAAAATCTATGATGACAATGACCACTTCGTTCAGGCACTTAACAGCTACAATAAATCCTTGCAGTACACTACAGATGTTAATGTTAAATCAAGAGCACATTTTTCGATGGCTCAGATTTATGATGACGTTAATGAAGTTGGACCGGCATTAAACCACTATATGACTTCAATTTCTTATGCCGGTAAATCTGATGACTTAATCGGGCAATCTGATTCACTTACAAGAATGGCAAATATCTTTACTGATAAGTATGATGAAAATGCTTTTGATTATTATGATGTTGCAAGAAAACTCATTGAACAGACAACAGACAATTCAATGAAAGGTTATGTTTTAAGCAACACTGCAGATGCCTGCGTACAATTCAAGAAAAAGGACAAAGCTTTAAAATACTACGCAGAAGCTGTTAAAAACTATGAACTTTCTAATTCTCCTGAAGAAATTGCGCAAAACTACAAAGCAGCAGCAGAACTTATGATTAGTTTTAACAGCCCAAACAAAGCAAAATCACTGCTTAAAAAGGCGCTCGTAAATGCAGTAAAGACAAAAAATGAAGATTTGATTGCAGAAGTCAATGCAATGCTCGCCTCTGTAGAATAATTATCACTTGTACTACAAGCTTTATTTCCCCCTTTTTCATCCGGCGGAGTAGTTATTTTGTCAAGACTACAAACTTTATTTACCCCCTTTTTCACCCGGCGGAGTAGTTGTTTCGTCAAAACTACAAGCTTTATTTACCCCTTAACCCTCTTTGCCGGCGCCGGCCATAGGGTTGTTTATCAAATATTTTTTCCCGAGAATAAAAATTACAATTACAGGAATTGAACATATGCAGGCACATGCCATAAGTTCACCCCACATTGTAATTTCTCTAAACGAGCTTTTAAAAATAGTAAGCCCTACAGCAAGAGTGCGCATATTTTCTGTATTAGTTACAATCAAAGGCCACATAAAACTATTCCATGTAGTCACAAAAGTAAAAATCCCAAGAGTTGCAATTGCGGGAAGAGCAGAGGGAAGAGCTATTTTGTAAAAAGTTTGAAAAACATTACATCCGTCAAGCTTAGAAGCATCTTCCAGGTCTTTTGAGAAACTCTGAAAATACTGCCTCATCATGAATACACCAAATCCGCCGAAAATTCCCGGTACAATCAGTGCCTGATAAGTATTTATCCATCCAAGTTTACTCATAATGTAAAAAAGCGGAACAATATTAACCTGCGGCGGAACCATCATTGTAAGAATGATAATAAAAAATAGGGCATCTCTGCCTTTAAAATCCAGTCTTGCAAAGCCATAACCGGCAAGTGCAGAAACAATAACCTGTCCCAGAGTAGTAATAAAAGCAACAATAAGGCTGTTTAAAAAATATTTTACAACAGGAATTGAAGCAAAAACATTTCTGTATGCCGCAAAAGATAAATTAATGGATTTGTATTCTGTAAAAATATTCTCATTGCCGCTGAGTGAAATCAAAAACATTAATAAAAAGGGCACTATCATTGAAAGAGCAAGTAAAATTAAAATCATGTGCAAAAAAATTTTTTTCATATTGCTATTATAATCCATATATTGCATTGTGTAAAAAATACGTTATAATTATATTAGTCATAATATATAACATTTCTATTAAAATGTTATGTTATCAGGCAGGATAAGACATACACACAGAATAATAATGCTGTAAAAATTCAATACAAAGTAATAAGCGTAGAA